>Ga0247610_10000003_pt1 | contig 433895 bp, 607 predicted proteins | sample 174DNAGHGhighgp2_FD_193483 | JGI IMG/M metagenome (GOLD analysis project Ga0247610, IMG submission 193483) | Sheep rumen microbial communities from Palmerston North, Manawatu-Wanganui, New Zealand - 1742 DNA GHGhigh gp2 | ecosystem: Host-associated > Mammals > Digestive system > Stomach >...
GTCAGATGCTGACATAATGGAAGGTGTTTTCAATAACTTCGCCCAAAAAGAAATTGCAGTTGCAGTCATAATCCCAAGCAAGGATATAAATGAAAATGACGTTACGGGCATCACAGATGGTGCATTCTATGAATGCACCAGTCTGGAGAGCGTAACGATTCCGAACGGTGTGACGAGAATTGGTGAAGAGGCGTTCTCCGGCTGCAGCGGTCTTACGAGTGTTACGATTCCTAATTCTGTGACGAGCATCGGGAATTCTGCGTTCAATGGTTGCAGTGGTCTGACGAGCGTGACGATACCCAATAGTGTCACAAGCATCCAGATTGGAGCGTTCGAGAGTTGTAGCGGGCTTACGAACTTGACGATTCCAAGCAGCGTGACGAGCATCGGGGATGATGTTTTCACTGGGTGCAGCAATCTTGCCAACCTCACATTCCTTGGCAAGACACTTGAACAAGTCCAGAACATTGAGGACGAGGAAGGTGAAAAATACTATCCTTGGGGGATTGAAGACACAAGCATCATCAATGTTGCCTAATTAAATCCATCATAAAACAAAGGCTGGTTATGTCAATCATGAGCCAGCCTTCTTCATTTCCTGCAGTTCGCGCTTCAGTTCCATCATTTCATCCCATGTCCTGAAGTGCTATGTCTCCGTCAGACGTTCTTCTTCCCTACCTGAACCCAGCAACGCCATCTGGGATGCCTCAAGCGCGTTCTCCATTTCCTCTATTTCCGATTCAATTTCCTCAACTGTCCTACACTACTCTGTCATAGTATTCCCTCATCATCTTCTTCAGCTTCTCGTTGTCAATCGCGGGGTGGTTTATCTGGTCAATCTGCTTCTGGATGTAATCGAACTTGTCCACAACAATGCCCATATCCTCGGTTTCCTGACCTTCTTCGCCATTTTGCGATGCGTCCGAAATCCCAAGCACGAAAACGGAGGAGTCCTCTTCATACACGTTGGCCGCGGCCACAATTCCATCAAGTTGCTCCTTCTGCTCGTCGGTCAAGACAACATCGTAGCAGCGTCTCACAATTGAACCCTTTAGTTTGGACTCATCTAAACTCCCATTCACAAGGTCTGACGCATACAACGTCACGAACTTCGGAACCGAAGCAGTGTTGTAGAAAGTTTCGTGGTTCTTCTCGTCCAAGATGAAATAGCCATGCTGCTTCTTCTCGTCTGGAAGCCTCTGCATGTCATGCACCTGATATTGCGGCGATCCCACGATGTTCCATGTGCGGTTCTCAAACGTGACCGTCTCGTGATCGTGTATGTGACCCATGTAGATTGTGGAGCAATCGTGCGTGTGGTGGAGAATCTCCGAAATGATGTTGCTTGTGTCAACTTCCGAGAAGTTCTTGCCGCCCGACTTGTAGGCATCGGCGTACTTCTGTCCCTTGTATCGTATGTCACCTGAATAGCTGATGTCGAAATGCCCCATCATCAAGTCATAGTCCTGGGAAAGACCATCGCGCTTGATGTGTTCCTCCAATGTTGTGCCACAAAGCCACGGAACAAGAAGGACGTTCTGTCCGTTCAACTTCACCTCCGTTGGAACGGAGACTATGTTGACGTTGTTCAACTCGAAGATGTTCAAGGAGGTTATCACGGAGTTGTATTTCTCGTAGAGGTCGTGGTTTCCCTGCAACAGGAACACTTCGCACGTTGATGCCAACTTTCGGACAAGATCGTTCGCCACGTTCAGCGAAGTGACTTCAATTGCCGTCCTCTGGTGGAAAAGGTCTCCAAGGAAGAACACCTGCTTGATGCCCTCCGTCTCTATCCGCCCTATTATCTCGTCAATGACCTTTTCCGCTATCTTCTGCCTTGACGGCTTGTCGTTGGAAATGCCAACGTGGAGGTCAGTGAATACCAATGACTTTCCGCTCAATTCCCTGTGTGACGTGTTCTTCATGTCTTCTAATTCTACCTTCTTTCGGTCTCAAGCATCTTCTTGTAGTAGGTGTCTGTATAAATTCTATCAAAATACTCCGAGAAATTTGGAATCGCCCTGTTGAAAGCGGACTTTATCTCCAACGCAAGCGTGGCGTATTCCCCCTTGTGGTTGAAGTACCTTCCCTGCAACAATTCCCATGCGTCCTGCATGTCATAATGCTCATATGCCCTCTTTATTGCCGTCTCAACCTCGGGCATGAATGGAAGCAGGATAACTGGGAAGTCACCCGACATTATGTACTTGTCAATCTTGTGGCGTTCAACCAGGTTCTTCACGCAAAGGCTTGGCTCGTTGTAGCCCAATGTATACGTCAAATGCAAATACTTCTTCACCGCCGTACCAAACCTTGACACAAGGGCTTTTCTGGATTCCGCCAACTTCTTCAGCTTCAAGTATTCGTGCGTCTCGGAAATGACAGTTCTCACCAACGTTCTTATCCCCTTCACCGTCTTTGGGACAAAACTCAACTTCCCCGCAACCCTCTTGAAAATGTCGTGGCGTTCCTTTTCCTCCACGTTGTTCCGCAGAAACATTTCATACAACTGGTCAAAGTGCTTGCCATACTTCTTGTACATAGCCTTGCCGTCATATCCCCTTATGTAGGCAAGAGAGACGTTGCGCACAACGCCATTGTCGTTGTAGACCTTTATGTACAATGGAAGAAGCCGTGCAATGTCCATTGGCGATATGAGCTGCTCCGATTGAAGCAGCTTGGTGAGATTGTCAATGTACTGGTTGTCTCTTATATCCATCTATGGTCTTCTTTATGACGTTCGCGGTCCGCTTCCCCGTGTAGAAGTAGTACCCATACACTGCGTAGAGCGTACCAATAACCTTGTCAATGCCCAGCCCATACTATTTGTGAATCCCGTGTATGAACTCCTCGTCGGAAAGACAATGGCGTATGGACTTGAGCAACTTGTCGCAAGCGTCCTTCAAGTATTTCACCTTATCGTCCGACTTCATGTCCTGAATCTCCTGTATCTTCGAGTAGAACTACTCCGCCCTCAAAGCCGGGAACTTCTCAACAATGCAATTGTAGATGATGTCCAACTCCTGCTTGTCCTCGTGGTTGTCAAAGAAAAGGGAAACGGACCTGTCACCTTGGTAAAAAGGAAATCTGTTGTCTTTACTGTACTCTACCATAATCTTCACTATCTATTGGATGTCCTATATAATTATACTTCATTTCAAGTAGAATTGTAAATACTCCATTGAAAGGATGACAATGACATGGCGAATTTGAAGGAAAAATCCAATTAGCACTTGAACCAAAACGGTCAGGGGCTTGATGGTCTGTACAGAGGGGAAGTGAGAAAGCAAATGTCCGATGGCAGGGTCAAGGTGTTCGTGCCAGGTGTCTATGACCCCCAGTTTGAATCGGATGGAAACGAGGACTTTCTGCCAAATGCGGAAGTGATGCAGCCAGTCTGGGCGAAATCCATAAACCAAAGCGGTTCGTTTGGGTTGCCGGACGTTGGCGCAATAGTATACGTCTATTTCCTCAACCACGATGCCAACTACCCCCTTGTCATAGGCACTGTGTTGAACGCAGTTCCGGGTTTTGGCAAGGCAATGTGGAACAAGTGCATGAGGAAAAAGAAGTACGTCAAGCAGATATTGAAGAACGGCAACGCGGAAATCTCGCTTGACGAAAACGGTTCCATAGACCTCACCGTGAACTCCATGGAAGGTTCGGCGGAAGACAACGGCTCAATGAAGGACTGCCACATATTGATGGACAGAACAAACGTCAACAACAGAATCACGCTGTCCGCAGATGACATCATCCTTGACTGCAGAAACCTCTTGCTCAAGACCTTCAACACGCAAATAGACGCCGGCAACAAGGTCATTATCCATGGAAGGGGTGGACGAGTTGCCATAATGTCACCATCCATATTCATCAACAGCAACCTGGGTCAGGGAACAAACACTACGGTGATAAAGGGTTCTAGTGGAACTCTTGTGGTGTAAGGAGGAAGCAATGAAAACCAAATTCAATCTACTTTCAATCATTCTGTTCCTGTGCCTTGGAGCGTTTTCCATGGAATCCTACTTCACGATGGAAAACGACACCTTCTTGAGGCGGGACGATTCCGACTACACCCACGGAACGAAGCTTGAACTCGTTGACGACAACAGGCTTCACTACATGATTTCCCAAACGATGTACGCGCCACCGGACTTGAGGTTGAAGCACCACGTCCCGGGTGACCGTCCCTATGCGGGAATGCTCATTGGTGGCGTTGGCTACGAGTTCTTCCAAAACCCGGTCTCGCACTGGACGCATTATGGTGAATTCAATTTCGGAATGATTGGACCCGCCGCGTGCTGCAAGGAAACCCAGACCGCCATACACAAGTTGCTGAATTGCCGAAAGCCGGAAGGTTGGGACGACCAACTTCACAATGAATTCGTTGTGAACGCCCAATGGTGGACAAAGTACAATTGGAGCATAACCGACTGGATTGTGCTTGTCCCAAAGGCCGGTGCGGCGGTTGGAACAATTCAGGACTTTGGAGAAGTTGGAGCCGACTTGAAGATTGGCTACAACATACGTCCAACCGCAAACAACGAAATGATGTTCTCGGCTCCAGCGCCAAGAGGGAAGTGGAAATGGGAAAAACTTTCTGCCTACGCCTATTGTGGAGCAAGCGAAAGATACTACCTCTACAACCACCTTCTTGAAGGTACTATGTTCGGACACCGTGACGATGACTTGAAAGTTGACCCAGAGAGGTTTGTCACTGAAATGAGGGCCGGATTCGTATTCAAGTACGATAGGTTCTTCGCAACATACTACGCCATATTCAGGACGGACGAATACAAGCACCAAAAGAAATCACCAGACTTCGGCGGTATCTGCGTTGGGTGGACTTGGTAAACAAAATCCAAAAACAGTGGTATAATTTCACTGTATGGCATTGATAACTTTCAAGGGAATATCGCAAAACTCATCAATATCCAAGCCTTTGACGGACGAGGAATTCGCATCAATTGAACGTGAATACTTCCAAAAGCCGGACAAGGCGTTGGTGGAGAAGCAGCTTCGTTCCATCGCAGAAGGTGGAGTGAAGATGAACTATGTCCAGGACTACTACCTCAAGGAAGTCATGTCAAAGGCCGTTGGAACAAGGGCTTCATGGTCTATATGGGACGGAATAAGGAACCGCGAGATAATGGAATACTTCGCTGGGAAGGTTGACAGCAACAAGAAAGTCTTTCCTGATTACATGACTCTTGCCCAGAAGATTGCAACCGCTTTCCGCCTTTGTGGAATCAGATACTGTGTGAAGGTTCCGAACTTTCCAATGAAGGTCGCATCGCACATAATAACGAAGTACAACGTGAACGACAGGTACTATGACTACAGTTGCGGATGGGGTGCGCGTCTTCTGGCTGCTCTGAAGAGCAACATACACTACTATGGAACCGACCCAAACAACGAGCTGGTTGACAGGCTCGTTGAAATTGCCACGGACTACAAGAAAGTGAATCCAACAAACACGTCATGTGTTTCCATAAAATGCCAGGGAAGCCAGACATTCATCCCTGAAATGGAGGGAAAGATTGGCTTGTGCTTCAGCTCCCCTCCCTACTTCTCGCTGGAGGACTACCAGATTGGCGAAGAACAGTCATACAAGAAGGGTATGACATATACGGAATGGCGGGACAGTTTCATCGGACCCACTGTTGAAAACTGCTTCAAGTACCTCGTCCCAGGTGGCTATTTCATCTTCAACGTGAAGTCATTTAGGGACTATGCCACAAACGAAACATACCCAATTGAAAGGGATTTCCTGTACTTCGCCCTGAAAGCCGGACTTGAGCATGTAGGTGTGGAGGCAATGACAAACATCAAACGATGCCATGGAGCCGCAGGGGGCGGAGAATACAAGGATGGAAACAAATTGATGTTCAGCGACAACGACGAGCGTATGCACGTCCTTCGCAAACCATAATCATTTGTGATTCTTAAGCTTCACTTATGAAGCTTAAGTTTCATTTCAACTTGGAACGCCGATATTGTCCTGCTCTTCAGGAACTTTTCGTTCATAAAGACGTCCGCACGTCCAGTTGCCTTTACGAAATCGTTTATGTCCTTGACGTGCGCCAGTTCCAAAAGGTCTGATATGTCAAGGAAGGAAATGTCCGGATATTTCTCTGCGTGCTTCAACGATGAAGACATACCAGCATAGTCATTGTCAAACGCCAGCACAATCTTGTGGCGTGGATAAAGTTCCGTAAGCATCTTGTATTGGTAGTCTGTCAAGGAACGTCCACCCAATGCAACGCCATTCTTCAGGAACAGGGAGTCAAACACGCCCTCCGTGCAGTAGATGCTGTGGTGTGAAACGTCCACGTTGCCGATGTTGAACACTGGCTTGGGTTGGAAGTTTATGTTCTCGTCCTTTGGGAAAATGTACTTGACCGCGCCCTGACCCTTTATGTCATAGTTGTTGAAGTTGCCCAGTTGGTGGTAGATGCAATTATCGTCCCAAACGTATTGAATAAGAAGGAACTCCCGACCCGTGTTGTCCTGCATTGAAAGCAGCATCGAGCGGGCGTCCACTGGGATTTTCCTATTGTCAAGATAGGCTTTTGCTGCGTCAGACAATTGCGTTGGATAATTCCAATTGGCTTCAAGCAGATACCTGTATGATGGCGTTGGGGAAAGTATCTCGAACGATGACGGCTTTGCCACAACCTGCGGTTGGTTTCTCTTCCCCGACACGATGTTGTTGAAATTCAGCACCTTGTAGTCCTGAATTATCCTGTCAAAAACGTCCTTTGGGCATATCTCCTTGAGAAAGGCGTAGCCAGTCAATGACGCTTCGCAGTTGAAGCAGTGGAACGTGCCAGTCCTGCGATAGAAATAACCACGTTTCTTGAACTTGCTCTTCTTGGAATCCCCGCACAAGGGACAGCGGAACGTAATCTCCGTGTTGTTGCGAGTCTTGAGGGTTGAGTCTGGCAGATTTTGCCAGACTTTCTCATCAATGTAGTTTATCCAGGACTTGTCGTTCCAGTCAATCATTTGCGCTTGTAGCAGATGAACTTGATTGCCCAGACATCCGTACCGGGACCGTCCTTGCTCATGAACTCGGGGAAGCAAAAGATGTCCGTGTATTCAGTTCCCTTGATAAACTCGCCAATTTCATCGCGGATTGTCTGGCAGCAGTTCAACTTGCAGGTAATGAGTCCAAGTTCATCAAAATTCCTGATTTTGGGAAACGTCTTGTCCTCGTTAAGCGCAATCTTGATATAGTCGGAACCGGTCTCTATCAGGGATGTGTCGAAGATTATGGGTTGGACTGTCTGTGCAAGGAATGTCAGACGGTTGGCAATGAACACAAACGGGTTCTTTGCCTCGGTTTCCACTTCATCGTCCTCTTCATCATCCTCTTCATCTTCTGGAGATTCAATTTCATTTCCATCATCATCAAGCCCAAACGCCTGGTTGTAGATGTCGGTGTGCTTTGGCTTTGCGGAAATAATGTCACCGAAGTTCTTTCCCGAATTGAGCATGTCAAAGATGGATGGCGGTACCTTCACTGGCTCTTCGTCCTCGTCTTCCTCGTCTTCCTCATCATCTTCGGTGTACCAGCGAAAAGGTGGCTCGTCCTTTTCAGTTTTTCCGGGTTCTTCGTTCTGTATTGGAACGCGAACAACCCTTGGCTTGAAAGCCTCTTTCGTGGCTTCCTCCATCGTCTTGTCAAAGTCCACGCCCTTGAACAGGCTGTTGAAAATCTCCTCAAACTCAGGTGCGCAAATGACCTTTACGCGCTGGTTGAAGGGGTTCTTGCGCACTGCGTCCTCTCCGTAGCGGGGAACTCTGAAACTGAAATGCTCAAACATTATTGTATTTCCTTTTTTGGTTGATGAACCGCTGATTAATTATACCACAATGGCGCAAATCAGTAAATCACCGTTTGATGTCCCTTGGTGTCAGTGAACTGAATTTCCTTCGCCATTGAACCATACCACTCCGTTTCGTAGTATTCGCCCCTGCGCCTGTCCTCAAGGTCATCGCAGTCAACGAACTCATACGCCAGCTTCTTCTTGCCCTTGAGATACTCCAGAACCTTCGCGCACTTCTCCTCCGATTCGGCATACCAATGGTAGTCGCGAGAGAAGATGGATGACCGCTTGCCAGCCACTTCGCAGTGATACCAGTCCTTGAAGTTGATTTCAGAAAGTCCAAGAGCCTTGAGTTTCTTGTTGATTGCGATAAAGCCCTTGCAGGGCTTAATGAGGTGAATGCCCTTGCAAGTCACAATGATGCGTGGACGGGAATACCACCCACCAGACCACTTTGTTGCCTCTTCGTTGTTGCGTGAGAGGATTTCGCTCTTCTTCGGCTTCAGCTTGGAGCAAATGGCGTCCGCAATCTTGCAAGTGAGGGCTCCAAAGTAATCATCTGACAGTTCGCCAAAGTCCACTTCCTCCTTGTAGCCGGAGCGAAACACCAAATGCGTTCCGTCAAACTTGTTTGAGCATACGTTGGTGAAGTTCCGCGTGATTCCCAGATAGTTCTTGTCCTCACTAGACTTGAACTCCTTGACCAACACCTTGGCAACGAATGCCACCTTCTCTTCTGTTGTCGCGTTTTTCTTCATAGTTTGTCTCCTTTTCACTTTACCACAATTCTGTTTGCAACGTCAGCCCTCATCTTCGCCACGTCAAAGACATAACGAGAATCGTCGGAATCAAACTCTGGGTCTCCATCGTTGTTCCCATAGGCGGCATTCTTTTCCTTGTTGTAGCAGTTGCCATCCTCGGGGATGTACCCACGAAGCTCGCCATTCTGCCCGATGTAGAGGACAAACACAAGGGGAAGCTCCCAATCACCGCCCCCTGCGCACCAAAGAACCGGGAAAGCCGAATCACCCTCGCCAATCATTTCATAGCCGTCAAGGTCTTCAAGTCCAGGAAGGTGGTTGTAGGAATCCTCGGTGCCAAATTCCTCCACGTTTTCAAAATCAACCTCAATATTCTCCAAGTCCTTGTGAACCTTCACCTGTGTTGGCGAATAGTCCCCGTTGAGGATTCCATACACGGAACCATCCTCTATTAGAGACTTGAGGTCTTCAATGCTCTGGTTTGCCTTTGCGTGTCGGCTCATCTTCGTTTCTCCTTGTTTCAATAAAGTTCCTGGTAGGTCATTCCACTCCTGCCAACCGCTATTCCAAGCTTGTCTGCGCACACTCCATCCACCCTTTCATCCCCGTATGCCGATATGAGATTGAATTTCCCTTCATTCTCTTCCACAACCCAATATGGAGTCCACTCGTAATTGGATTTGTTGAACATGAACACCAACTGTCCAACCGAAACCACTTCCTTGAATACAAGGGTGTCCCGATATGAACATGCCCACTGAAGTTCATCCCATGCCTTTGAATGTGCAACTGTCATTTTCGCCTCCTTCACTTTCACCAATAGCGGAACGTGCGGCGCGTCCTGCGTGAACGCACCAACTTGGGGTTCTCATTCACGCACACCTTGGACGGGCCATATCCAACCATAGCCTCAATGACGGCCCTCTGCTTCTCATACGGAACCATGATGGCAAACACGCGCCCACCACGGGAATCCCAAGTGTCAATCAGCTCGCCATCCTTCACGGTGGCAATGTGCGAACGCGAAAGGGTGAGGGCGCACACTCCGGGGATGTAGTGCTTAAGGCGGACGGCAACCTCGCCACGGGTCATGCACTTTGAAAGTTGAATCCAACGCCATCCCTGCGTCTTGAGAATAACGTCATAGACGCCCGTGCGGTTGCGGACGGAATGCATCTCCTTGGCGAGGCGGTACTGCTCCGACTCCACCTCGTCATAAGTCATAGCACCTTCAAGGGCTGCAACGATTGCCCGCGTGGTGCAGTCCCCACAGCAATTGTCCTTGATGTTCCAAGTGTCTGGACGGACGTTCGTGGGCGTGAATCCACACATACGCGCAACTTCATTCATCTTCTTCATGTTGTCTACTCCTTGTTAGATGAAATTCCTGCCAGTGAGAGCAAGGGCATCCTTCACATCGTCAAAGTTGCCCTGTGTGAGTGTTTGCGATTCAATCCTCGTGAAGGGATTGTGTACGCCCTTCGCCAAGGTCTTGTTCAAGAGACGAAGCTCCTTGAGAATCTTGAGCTGGACATACAACGTCTGACGCTGCAATTCCTGGTTATCCTTGGTTGCCATTTTATCTACTCCTTGTTTGCTCTCAACGACAACAGTATAGCAAAATGGGGTTAGAAAGTCAAGTACCCTGTAAAACAAAAAGAACCGTCCAAAAATGGGCAGTTCTCTTCGTTTTTGGCAATTTTAGCCAATATCACTTCGCCGCAAGGGGATCAAACCCAGGACCGGCTGGAGCTGCCTCGGGCGCAGGAGGGTCAGCCTCTGGCTTTGCCTCTTCAGCAGACTTGTCACCCGTCTGCGCGATGTTCTCGCTCAACTTGAACATGGCGAGCCTCTTGGTGAGGTTCATGATTGCCAGGTCGTTCTGGACGGACTTGACAAGCACGCCGCTGTATGCGTCAATGAACTTGGTGAAGTTCAGGAACTCGTCCGGAATGTCGGAGAGACCAATCACCTCGTAGAACTTCTTGATGAAGTCCTTCTCGAACTGCTTGAAGCCACGCTCGTCGTTCCAACCAGCGTTCTTCGCCAGGTCAAACGCGATTGCGCTCATGTCAACCTTGTTGTTTGTAACGTCAGCCATTTTCTTTTGTCTCTTTCTCTTTTATTGTTCTTTGTTCTTTCACTTCTGTGAAATCTTCTTTTCGTTCTTGTCAAGATTCTTATGCCAGTCAACGATTTCGTAGTTTTTCACAAGATGACCATGCTCCACAACGTCAACGTAGAAGTTGTTTAGCAGGTCAGCCTTGATAATCACCCAGTCCTTGGGCTTTATCACAAGCTTCTGCGGAGGGTACACTTCCTTGTTCAGCTTCCCGGGAAGGGTGAACACTGAATCCTTCGTGCAGTAATTCTCCAGAATCTTGTCGGATAACTTTCCGTTTTCTTTCCAGTAATTCACCACGCACTTTGGAAAGTCAAGGTTCTCAATGCCAATCATCCCAATGATGTCAAGAATGTCGTTGTAGGAACCCGTGAACTGGATTGCGGGATATGGTTCCGTGAAACCAATCTTCTCCGCGTCCCTGTGCTGTATAGCCTTTACCTTGCTCATTTCAAGTGTCTCCTTTCAATCAAGCCTCTGGAATGTCGGAGTTGTCCTCGACGATAAGCTGCTTCTTGCCGTTCTTCTTCTTGTCCTTGATTTCCTCAATCTCGGACTCAATCTCGGCAAGAGCGTCCTCGGACTTGGAACGGTAAGCCATGCGCTTCTCGGACTCCTCGTTGAACTTGTCAATGAACGTGTCCCAGATTTCATCCTTGGAAACCAGTTCCTTGTAGGTAACTCTGGTGTCCTTGTAAGAAGGAACAACATAGCCACCACGGACTTCGTTGATGAAGCCATAAGCCACGGCGTCCTTGATGATGCCATCGTACTTGGAGATGCCAGTGTCGAAGTCAATGAACACGTCAGCCTCAAACGCGGGCTTGATGACGCGGTTCTTCGTGCAGAAGAACCTCATGCGGTTGCCCTTGAAGAAACCAACGTGCTTCTCGTTGTCGGCCAAATCCTTGCCCGTGGAGAACTCGGTGTCGCCCTCCTTCACCATCAACTTGGAAGCCTGAAGAATGACGTGGGAAGCATACTCGATTCCCTGACCACCAGCCATGTTGTGAACCTTGGAAACATACATCTGCCCGGGGTTCTGATATTCGTGGTTGATGACAATGAGAGAGCAATTTGAAACCACAACGCGCATCATCAACGTGCGGATGAGGGAGTTGCGTGTTTTCGCTGCCATGCCCTGGTCTGCAACCATCTTGTCCTTGTCAACGGCGTCGGACACAACCTTGGACGACGCAAGTCCGCCGAAGGAATCAAGCACCACGATGTACTTCGGCTCATCGTTGTTGTCGGGATCCTTCTCCCACTCAGAATGCGCCTGGACAAGCTGCTCGTAGATATTCACCAACTTCACGCAAGCATCCTCGGCGTCAAGCACGGGAACGTACTCAACCTTTTCCAGGTCTGCGCCAAAGTTCTTGAGCAGCTGAGTGCCACCACCTTCGGAATCCACCCAGAAGCAACCGTCAATCTGCCCGGTTTTCAGAGCATTGGCAACAACCTGAGCTGCGATAAGGGACTTGCCCGACTGGGACGGTCCGTAGATTGTGGTGATTCTTCCACGCGGTACGCCGTTGTGGACGTTTCCCGTGATAACCCTGTTCAACGCAAACGAACCAGTGTCATAAAAGTCCGTTACAATTGCATCGGACTCCGCCGCAGTCTTGGTATCGTTCTTCTTTCTCAATCCCTTGAGAAGGTCTTTTGTTTTCATCTAGTCAAACTTTCATCATTGAAAGTTCTGAAGGTATCGCAACCTCCGTATTGGTTGTTCACGCCCTTTGCGCGAACCAACGTATTCAATTATACAGAAAACTCAGGAAAATTAAAACCTGCTTTCAAACTGCTCTTTCGCCGTAGCCTAATCACCAGGTGGAACGGGTGTTGCTGTCTCGCCAGCTCCTTCTTCAGTGCTCTGCAAGACGGCCACTGGCTGACCACCTTCACGCTGCATCTTGAGCTTGTTGGATTCAGTTTCCAGACCCTTGCGCATGACTTCAAGACCATCACGCACGGAGTACACGGTCTTCGCCCCAGTGAGAAGGGCGTTTGCAACTTCCATTGCCTTGTCAAGAGGAATCATAACAGGGCCGTCCTCTGAAACCTCAATGCCGAACTTGCCCATTTCCTCTATTGACAAAGGATACCTAGTTGACCAATCTATCTGACGCTCCTTCTTCTTGCCCTCAAATGGTATTCTCTTTATGCCATCCTCGGGAAGTCCGTGCATCTTGCGGTAGTACCTCTTCCACTGTTCCCAAGTGTAGTTCTTCAACCCCATTGCGTCCAACTTGTCCGTGTCAACACCGTCGTTTATAGCCTTGCTTCTCTTCTCCATGTGCAACGCATAAGCCTTTTCCATGGCAACAACATCTTCACCAATCTTGACCTCTATAAACCCGCCTTCAACCTTCGCACTGTAGTCAAGAATGGCTTGTTCCCTTCTCTTGCGCTCTGCCTCGGCCTTCTTCTTTCGCTCTTCAGCCTCCTTCGCCTTGCGCAAACGCTCCCGGGCCGCCCTGTCATGGCTGTCTATTTCAAGCAACAGCTCATCGTCGCTCAACTTCGACGCCCCCTGAACACGCTTCCATTCCGGCGAGAACATATACATCGTCTATTCCAATCCATCCGTCTCAACCTGAAGAATAGACGGATTCTTTCCAAGGTTGAAACCATCAGCATTCGCAACCTATCCCTGGTTGTGGTATGCCGATATGTTCTTCGCAAGACGCAATGCGGACAAACGGCTCTTCTTGTTCTCTTCCATTTGCTCAAGCATCTTCGCATCTGGTGGATTTTTCTTATGGTACTCCTGCTTGAATTGATCAAACGTCATGGCACGATAACCCATCTTGTTCAATGCGTCAGTGTCAAGTCCCCTGTTTATCATTTCAGACCTCTTCGCCTGATGCGCCCACCACTTGTCATAAAGAGACTCGCCGCCAGCGTCCTTCAAGGTGTCTGGGTTTGGCATTGGGGCAGGAACCATCTTCTCCGGCAACAGCACGTTTCCAATCTGGTTTCTTGTGGGCTTCGGCGGAATCTTCAATTCAAACTCGCTCTTCGCAATCTTGCCCTTCTGATCCAACGCCAACTTGCCGGCATTCTTCACGTTCGTTGTCAAAGGCTGAACCTTGAGCAACTTGTTAGTTCCAAACTCATCACCTGTCACGCTCTTGATGTAGCGGCTCTTGGCATCGTTTTTCTGAATTTGGTTGAACGAACTTCTGACGGATATGTTGTCGAACAAATCGCCCTTGTTGAACTTCTGCAAATGGGTTCTCAATTCACCAAGTTCACTCTTGCTTTCATCCTTTTCCTCCTGGTTGAACTTTTCAATGCGCTCCGCGAAGTCGGCTATGATGTCACCCTGGTTGTTGATGACGTGAGAACGCTCCTTATTCAACTGGTCAAACGCCTCAATGAGGGTCTTGAACGCTTCCAGGTCATCCCTTTCCGGGTCGTTCATCAAATTTCTGATGTTGTCCAAGAACTGACCTATGTACGCCGCTGGACGCAACATCTGGGTTTTTCCAGTCTGGGGATTGTAATAGAAAAACGCAGACAACAATTTCTGTGAAAGGTCAGGAGATTCCAACAATTGACGCATTGTTTCGGCGGCCACCGCCTCATCGCCCTTGCCCATTTCCCAGGTCTTTGAAATGAATTCATTGTAGGATTCAACTTGGGTGGAGTTCTCCTAGTACAGCTTGTTCATGTTCTGGATTCTCGTCAAAAGACTTCCAGCATGACCATATCCTTCCTGGGATGCCAACCTTTCCAAAAACTTCAAGTTGCTTTCAGGACGGCCCTTCATCTTCAGGCTTCTCACTGCTATCCTTGCCCGTGTCGCCTTTTCGGCGTTTTTCTGGGTTGGATCTTCCTGCATGTACTCGTGTTGTTCTCCAACCTCGGGTTCACCTTCGTCATCCGAGAAAATACCATCGAGGTTAGACCACCAACGTTTCCAGGGGGCCGTGAACGCGGACAAAACCGCTCCAAGGTTGGCGGGGCCCGCACCAAAGAATTTCTTCACAACCCATCCAACGCCTGGTATCTTGTCTATCAACCAACGGAACAACGCCCAACCGCCCCTTACGAGAGACTCTGCAAGGGTAATGTGTATAGTTGCAATCATCTTTCCAACTGCAAGCAATCCCTTCACCAATCCAATGGCGAACTTCACCACGCCCTTCTTCTTGAGCCAATTCCAAAACGACATAATCATTCCTGCAATAAGATGCATGACATACCCTATGTTGTCACCGGCAATCCACATACACATCGCGTCTATACTGTCCTTTCCTGCAACCTCGAACATCTTGTTTATCCAGCTCTTGATGGCAATGAACGCCTTTATCACCCACATGACGAACTTCACTATCCACCCATCTGGATTGGTTATGTAGTCTATGACCTTGAAGAGGAACTTGCCAACGGTTGTGATGATAGACCACAATCCTGTCAAGAATCCCCAAACCTTCGACACTATGGACTTGAACATCGGCCACAAGGTGTCCTTTATGCCCTGAATTCCACCACCCAACCATTCAAGCAGCTTTGGAATCACGAAATAGAACAGCAGACCTATGAGAATGGCAATGGTTATTGGGTTGAACAATATCTTCTTGAATATGCTCCATGTGGAGCGCAAGACCTTCTTCACGCCCTCCTTGATGTTCGACATCGCGCCACGCACCCTGTCAAATATCGCGGGGACAACCCACTGCAAGAACTTTATCGGGGACATGACAACGCTGGTGACAAACCCAAACACTGTCACCATCATAGCAGCCAAAGGCTTCACTATGAACCTGCAAGCCTTGTCCTTTATGCCGCCGCCAAGTTTCACCATCCAATTTCCAACCTTGTTCGTGAACTTGCCCATCAACTTGAAAAGACGCTTGAAGAATGAAGCCGCCTTGAATATGAGCTTCTTGATTCCCTTCCAAATGCTTTTCGCGACGAACTTGATGGCGCGGAACCCCAACTTCGCCATTATAGCATGTGGCGTGAACGAAAGAACTGACGCAAGTTTGAATTTCTTCTTCTTTTTCAGGGCTTTCGGTTTCTTCACCTTCCCCTTCTTCTTGCCGCCAATTCCAAATATGGCAGACAAGCCACCCTTCAACATGTTTCCAATCAATCCGGATGCTTTCCAAAACGCCTTGGCCGTGAATTTCGCGGCCTTTACTGTGAACTTGGCGGTCTTGTACACGGCCTTTCCAACTTTCCATGCGGCGACAGCGGCGAAAGCAGCAACCTTGCCAACGGCCTTTGCAACTTTCTTGATTCCGCGCCATGCGGTGCCGATGAAGGATTCCGAAATCCTCTTCTTCAGATTCTGCTTCATCGTGGCAATCTTCATCTTGAACTTGTCCTTCCAAGTCAGACGCTGCTTCTTCTCCATCTCCTTTCTGAGTTTCCTTCTTGCTATGATGCCAGCTATGCCACCAACTGCCTTTGCGAACAAACCCGGCTTCTTGGGCGGAGGGGGAATTGGAGGATACACCGGTCCCATTGGCAATCTGCCTTTTGGTTTAGGTGGTGGCAACTTCTTTGCCACAATTGGCTTTTGCGGTCTTGAAGGGAGCAAGGGCTTTCCCATTTTGACAATAGGTTGAATCGTCTTGACAACCGGCTTCACGAACGTGCGCACAACGTTTGTCTTGACGTTCTTCAGAAATGGCTTTATGATTGGGGTTTTCGTCGGAAGCACGGTTGGCTTCACGATAGGTTGCTCAATCTTCTTCTCAACGGGAGTGACAGTCGGCTTGATGAACTTATGTCTTATCGGCTGTATGACCTTCTGCTTGAACGTCTCAACCTTCTTCTGTAAAAACGTCTTGACAGTGGGTTTTATGACGGTTCCCTTGGTGTGCTTTATCCGTGTCTTGTTGACTTTGCGAACCACGGGCTTGATCGTCTTACCGACTTTCTTCCGCATAAAAACCTTGTTGACGGTCTTGACAACTGGCTTGACTATAGTCCGCTTCAAGGTGTTGCCAACTCTCTGAATGGACTTCTTTATGCGTTGAATCTTCGTGGGCTTGACAATCGGCCTTATCACCGGCTTCTTCGTCTGCTTCAATTGCCTTTTTACCACGGACTTGAGCGTGGTCTTATGGACTGGCTTTATCTTCGTCTTTATGGTTTTCTTGTTCTTGGTCTTTACCCTTTGACGAATGAGCCTCCTGATAATGGTCTTGATTATCGTGCGTATTCTTCCAACGAACTTCGGCAAACGTCCTTTTTTCTTTCCCTTCTGAACCTTCCCCTTCAATGCGTCCTTGGCATTGCGTCCAATGTCCCTTCCTGGGCTAAACTTGGATTTCTTCTTTTTCTTCCCAAAGCCAAACAAGCCAGAAAATGGCTTCTTCCCCTTCAATGGCTTCTTTGGAAGTTTGGACTTCACGGCGTCAGCCATCTTCCTGAAAATGGACTTACCCTTCGCATTTGGCTTCTTCCCCTTCAACCCAATCTTTCCAACAACCGTGGAGGGCTTCTTCACCAAGGACTTTGGCTTTTCCTTCGCTGCGGCTGACTTGGCATCCTTGCCCTCAACTTTCTTCTTGGGGTTCTCGATGGAGCCTATCAACTTCTCGGTGACCGTGCCCGTTTTCTTGACAATGGACTTTTTCTGTTCTTCCTCCGTGCTTTCACCCTTGACAACCTTCTTCACCACCTTCGGCACCGATGGCGTTGCTATCTTCGTTGCGGGCTTCTTCGCGGGCTTTTCCTCTTTGGACGGCTTTGGAAGCTTCTTCGCTTCCGCGGCCTTTCCAATCTCCTTCAATGTCTTTTGAATCTTGTCACCGAGCTTCTCCCCCTTGATTGAGGACTTTTGCCTTTCGGCTATGGCATCCTCCATCGTCTGTTGAATCTCATCAACCTTCTCTTCAAGTTCCTCACGGGTCTCCTCTTGGACTTGAATATGCTCGTCAATGGTTTCCTGGTTGCCTTGAATTTTGGCAATCAAGTCCGTTATCTGCTCATCGCGCTTTTGAAGAAGCGCGGCGTCATCTGTTTCAATCCTCTTGTCGGCTGCGTCGGAAAGGGTCTTGATTTGCCCATCAACGTCGGAGAACAGCTTGAATATGTTGAGACGGTTAGCCTTGATGAGTTCTATGGCGGCTTCAACCTTGGCTTGAAGTTCAGTATATGCGCTATCGTCAAGTTCATACACAACCTCTTCCTTGGGTTCAGCCTGTTGCTCTTGCGTCTCCGTATTTGTTTCAGCTTCTTGAATCTTTACAACAGCACCGTTCTTGAGGAGTTCCTCCACGAGCCAATTTATGAATTCCTCTTCCTGAAACTTCTCGCCAAGCAACTGATAGAGGTTGTCATAGAGGACGTTTGTGAGGGTTTCTGAATTGAAGCGCAAATTCTCCCCAAACTGCTCCCCTGCATAGCTGACATTGTTCTCGACAAGCTGATAAATCAGCTTGTCGTTTTCCATCATCCCAGAAGCGGCACCACCCTATTGCTGCCCAGCGTTGCCCGCGGTCTACTCTGCAGGCAACGCTCCGGTTCTTGGATTTTTCTCAGTTATGCGATTTTTTACGGACATTTCAATTCATTTTAGCGTTACGTGTATTTACCATTTTTCTGGGCTTCTTTTCAAGCCCTCTTTTGTAAATACCATAGGAACAATTTAACTACAAAGGTAAAGAGACATGATAACAGGTTTCATGGGCATAGCGTATTCCACGGACGAAATCAAGAATGGAAGGTTTGTGGACAAGAATCTGGAAAGCGATTTTATTCAAAAGAGGTACTCCCTTTTGAGAAGTCCCGACCGCAGCGCGTTCAACGAAAGCGCGTGGAGAAAAGGCACTGTTGAGGCAAGAAAGGAGTTCCTTTCCATGCTTGAAGCGACTGAGAGAATGAACACCGCCGACTTTGAGCGAGAAGAGGACGTGCCAAACGAGGAAGTGCTTCCAACGGACACCTTCACGTATGTTGGTGAAGATCATCCTCCAAAGGAAGTTCAAACCATCATAATCTCAGGTGACGTGAAGGAAATAGAGACCGGTGCGTTCAAGGACTTGCCAAACCTGAAGTCCGTGGTTTTCTCCGACGAGACTTCAGACCTTCGCATTGAGAAGAACGCCTTTGAGAACTGCCCAATGCTCACGACAATCAGATTGAATGGAGTAACATTCATAGGCGACGAGGCTTTCTTGAACTGCGTTGGACTTGTGGCGGTTGAACTTGGGTCGGACGTCCAGCACATTGGCATGGGCGCGTTCAAGAACTGCACGTCGTTGTCAACCGTGACGATTCCACCGAACGTGACCTTCATCGGAGACTACGCCTTTGCCAACTGCACCACGTTGAAAACTGTGACCGTGATGGATGGCGTTGTGGAAATCCCTGCATACTGCTTCCAGAACGACCCCGCCATTGAACAAGTTGAACTTCCAACTTCCATCGAGAAGGTTGGCAACAACGCCTTTGAGAACTGCGCTTCCGCGGTTGTGCTTATTCCAACGGACGATATGAAGGAAGCCGAAGAGGTGCTTGGCGTGAAGATGGTTGCGAAGGCCGAAGAGGATGACAAACTGTTCAAGTGCGACCAGGGATATATCGTGCAGCTCTACAAGGATCTATACTGAGAGGACCGACAATGAAGTTTTCAATTTCTTTCAAGTACAGCAACGTGACCTTCAAGAACAAGGAAACGAAGGAAACCATTTCCTACGACACAAAGGCAAGCGAGGGAAACTCCTTCGTGTTCGACAACGTTGACGAGGACGTTGTTATTGGAATCGTCAAGGGCATCAAGGACAAGAAAGCCTCGCAGGTATTTTCCTACGACAATTTCAGAACCAATTTCATCAACACCCTTGCTAGGAATAAGTGCAAGGAACTCTACGACAAACTGGACAAGAACGAATGGAAGGTTGAGGACATAGCAATATCCAACATCACCATCAAGGACGTTGAGTTCACGAAGCCAACCATGAACGCAAGAGAGGCGATAACCGTGGAGAGCATTTCCAAGAAAAACTACCCGAAGGGGGGTTATCCAACATATGTGGTGAAAGAACGTCTGGTTGATCTAATTGAAGGATGTCCAAGGGAAAACCCAATGTGGGCAGACCTTGTTGAGATATTGGCAAAATACTATGGTGAAGCAGAACTTGAACAAGTGATGGAAAGCAGAAAGGCAGCAAATGAAAGCGCATATCCAGTTATATTCAAGAAGTCCCGCGATGGCGAAATCCTGGCTTTCTTCCCCCAAACAGTGAAGGACGGTTCTTGCAATCCCGGCAACATCATGTGCTACTCACACGTCGGACAACATGACGAGGCAAGCCTTGACTTCTTCCACGAATGCAAGCCTTGCACGGAAGAGGAATACGCAGACCTTCTCACCGAACTGGAGGGAATCTACAACGACGTTGACCTTGTTGTGACAAGGCGAATAAAGTACTGACACCCATTTGAAAAGAGGGCAATTTGATGGACGGGAAACCGTCCATCTTTTTGTTTGATTCAATATGGCACATAAATGGTAAATACCTTTGACAAATACAGGATTCAGAATCATGGCTACATCAACGGACAAACTTGCACCACGCATCATCATAAACGAGCATGACAACGTTAACAAGAGGAAGAAGAAGAGAAACCATCCGATAACGCTCATCTTCGGGTTCTCCCCCATGGGACGTACCTGTGAAATGATCGAGTGCAACAGGACGTCCGACATAATGACGGAATTCGGAACGCCATTGTCCGCGCCCGAAAAATACTTCATCGACGCAGGACTTCGCCTTGTGGAACAGGGTTCAACAGTGTTGATGACCAGACTTCCATACGACAACGAGCAATCCCATACGGTGAAATACGTGGACTACAAGTTGGAAAGTCCAATTGCCATGAAGGACATTATCACCGTCCCCCAAGAATCTGAAATGCGCAAGAAGGATGATGACGCTGTTACGATTCTCAAGGAAATGCACAACATAGACCAACGGTTGAACCAAGTTCAGAGAATTTCCCAAATCTCGGATTCATCGGACGAGTACATCCACAGCATGACAAACGAACAGTTGGTGGAACTTGAACTTGACCCGCAAAGCAACCTTGAAGCAAACACTTTCAGGATCGTTGACATCAAGGGACATCAATATGGCGTAGGCGCGGGAAAGGTGGCATACAGTGGCATATTCCCAGTCATAACAACCGCTCCAATGGCTTTGTATTACCAAGGATACATCAAGAACACGAAGGGGCTGGACAAGGCTCTTGCCCTCATGGACTTGACGGACGGCATATAGATGTCAACAACCTGGTTCAAGAACGCCGACCCGGTTGAAGAAGAGACAAAACTGATTCAAAGCGAGATAGTTGCAACCATCAACCAGCAAATCAACTTCGACACGGCAACCAACAGATTCCACAGAAGCCAATCGGTTCAAGACCTTTGCGTAAAGAGGTTTCCGGTGATAAACATGCTTGAGCGAAACAAGCTGGAGCGAAACCATGTGAAGGACATTGGAGTGCTTGTGTGCAAGATTGAATGGGACGCTGATCAACAGATAAACACCATTGGCGTTGTAGAGTCATTCGTTGGAAAGTTGGGACGCGACAAGAACTGCATTGACAAGAAGATAAACTCCGAATCCAAGTACATCAGGATGTACAAGAACATAAAGGTTCCTGGCGAGACGGACTTCTTCATGGTGAACAACCAAAAGCTGACCTCCCTTGGAATGGACTCCGACGAATGCGTGAAGTACATAAACTACAAGACCTCCATCATAGACCCTGTTACGCACATGCTCGAAAGCGTGTACTCCGACATTGATTCAATCCAAATAGACACCATATTGGACGCGGGATTGAGCGCAACAGGGTTCGCGGCCTACGTTGACAAGAACGCGGACGGCGAATCGTTCATCGACGACAACGAAGTGCGCACAAGGGTTGACTGGACAAAACACGAATATCCACCAGAGGAATACATAGAGCAATATGCAAAGGTATGGAACGAAATAACCAAGTTGTTTGGCGACTTCATCAGGCAAGTGAGGGGAGATTGCGTCTACATCGCGGACGGTCCAAGGATATTGAACTTGGAGAAGAACTACCCCATACGCAACTACACGGACATGGAAAACGTGGAAATGTTCACGAAATTCCTTCCATACTTCAACGGCAACACGAACAACTACGTTGCAAGATACTGGAACTGGGTGTACATAGAGGACTTGCAATGGGAGAACCGAGGATTCTGGGTTCCGGGCTCCGTGGTGATGGGAAGCCAATTGGCTATAAACGACCATGACGGACAAGTTTGGTATGCTCCCGCTGGACAATCAAGGGGTTTGGTTCAAAACGCCTATGACGTGAGCGTTAAGACAAAACAGTACAATTCCGAAAACGACTTGCTCTACCAAAACAACTGGAACTTCTTCAACATCTACCAAAACGAGGGTGTTGTGGTTGACGGACAGAAGACGCTTCAAGTGAAGAAAACCTCACTTGACCGCCTCAACGTCAGGAGAATGGTGTGCTACGTCAAGCAACAGTTGAGAGAGATTGCGAACAGATACAAGTACGAACCGCATACCTTGACGATACGCAATTCATTCAGGAACGATGTCAAGGACATGCTTCGCAACATCCAGCGCACAAGCGGCATTAGCGATTTCGTTGTGATATGTGACGATTCAAACAACTCAACCGAAACACTGGACAGGCATGAACTTTACATGAAGGTTGGAATAAAGCCAATCAAGGCGATTGAATACATCATAATCGACCTTGATTTGATAAACAGCAATGTTGGAATCGAGGAAAACCTTGTCGTGATGAAGAACAAGTCTTAATCCTTCGTCCTGAAGTTCTCGGTGAACCAGTCAACGTCAAACTTCGTGCATTTCCTTGACGCGCAATAATCCGCAAGGTGTACCATATACTGCATGGCATTGCCCGGCTTTGGCAACGTGACATTAGAATCACTATTGGTGTTCCAACGCCCCATGTGCGTTTCAATCATGGAGATTGCAACCGCAATGTCCTGCTTGAAGGATTCCTCCGTGTCAGATGTTATCTCAAAAATCCTGGGCTTGCTCTTGCAAAACTTCTCCGCCTCGTCAAGGATGAACTTCGCCGCAAGCAGAGGATGCTCAAACGCAGTATGGGATAAGTCAACATTGTCTGGCAGTCCACGCTTGCAACAATCGTGGAACAGACTTGCAAACACCATTCCCGGATAAAATTCACCCATATTGGTTTCATTTGCCTCAACAAGCATCTTCAACCAACGGTATGTCATAAGAGAATGACGTGCCAATCCACCCTCTCCCAAGCCATACTCTGGATGATGCTTGCCTGATGAACTTGCGGGTTCAGTCCAAAAATAATCAGGAATAACCTCCATTAAGTCCTGGGCAAACTTGCAGAGACCTTGGTTCATCGGAGCCAACTCGTCGTAAATAACGCTCTTGAACAAATCCTTCTCGGACACTTTCATTCCATTAGTCAATTCAACCATTTCATATTTCCTTTCATCATTTGAAAAACGCAGCCAACGCGGAATTCGTCCTCGTTATGACAACCCCTTCCATGTCCTGTGGAGTGCGTCCCTTCATCAAGTGGCAAAACTCGTCATAAAGAATTGGAACGTCAAACCTCATCTTGTCCGTTGAGACAATTTCCTTGTACTTCTTTCCCGACAGGCAACCGAACACGTCACCCAAATATGGAATGGTCTTTCCACAAAGGGAACGCACAAGCCTTATCGTGGACATCTTCGGCGCAACTTTGGACATCTGACCGTCAATCCACTTCAACAGATCGGCCAAAAACCCAACATCGCTGTTGAAGTTGTATTGTGGAATGTCATTGTCGAAAATCACTTCATATCCACCTCCACCACCAAACGTGTCACCCTTCGTCGGAACGTCATTTGAAACGTCTACGATGATGGTGTTCATGGATTGAAGCAACTTCTTCATATACTGGCGTTCGGTTGGATTCATAGGCGTTTCCATCCAATCCTTGAATCCCTCGGAAATTATGATGTTGTTGAAACGCCCAGCGACCAAGGAAACGTCAAATATGAACTCGTTGAACCAACTGTTTGACTGCTTCCCGGAATCAATGTCGCTGATTATGTTGAAATTGCACGTATTCGAGACCTCATCCTCCTTCATAAACTTCGCATGGATGTTGTCCGCTATGGAAATGGCATGGGGATTCTTGCCTATAAGCAAGATGTTGAAAATCCCCAGCTCCTGGCTATTCTTCTTTTTCTTCATCTTAAACCTCACTTAAAAATGTCCACCTGACGAAAGTATCTGCTTGATGTAGTTCACCAACGTGACCTCGCTCACAGGTTGGTAGTCCCAAAGGTCCGTGCAAACGTTTATGTTCAAGACCTTGTTCACCTTGTCAACCATGTACTTCTCTCCATTCCAAAGTTCATGGCAATGCCCGCAGATGTTTATGTCACCCGGCTTCAAATGCAAACGGCTTCGGGGGTCGGTGGATGGATAATGGCAAAGCACCACGTTGAAAGCCTTGCCAAGAACCATTCTCATGGACATGGCAATGCTTTTCACCCCATTGTTGGGGTCGTGGTTTCCCTCGATGTTGACCACCATGGCGGTGAAACGCTTTTGCGTCTCACGCCAAGGCAGCAACATTCCGGGTCGTCCAGTATCGTCCTTAAGGCAGTACAAGTCCCCAACATGGTATAGAACATCGTCTTTTTCCTTTGCAATGTCGTTGCAGTTCTTGATGAGTTTGTCCGTCATCTCGATGTTGTCCATAAAGGGTCGCTTGCACATCTCAAGGACTTTACTAGACCCAAGATGCAAATCTGATGTGAAGTATCTTCGCATGTGGATTCGCCATCTTGCTTCTCCGTGTTAGCCGAGCGACATCCCGGCGAGAATGTCATCAATCTTCTTGTTGATGTCTCCGTCTGGTGCCGGCGCAGGGGCGAGAGCGGCCTTCTTCGGTTCGGCCTTTGGGGCGGGAGCCGGAGTTGGCGCAGGTGCCGGTGCAGGAATGTCATCGGCGTCCTCGGTCACGTCCTTTGCAACAGGATCCCCAACCACGGGATCGCCAACCACAGGGTCTTTGGCAACAGGCGCAGGAGCCACGGGCTTCACTGCCTCGGCATATGCCACTGGAGCCTTGGGAGCCGCCACCGGAGGAATGTCCATGGGAATGTCATCATTGACATTGGACTGGGAAGAGAAGTTCTCAATGTAGAACTGCTCAAGCTCCTCCTTCGTGGGAACCGTGTACCAATTGGCGTCGAACTGAACGTCATCCACCAACTCGTCCGTCAGGGAGTCAAGGTGCTTCGGGGCGGTGGTGAAACCAATCCTCGTGAAACCATTCTTCATGAAACGGAACTCGTTGGGCTTGCCCTCGTTCTTCACCTTCTCAACCTTGCCCCAAGTGAAGAACAAATCGCAAGCATCGTTGTTCCAAATCGGAGTGTTGTTCGCCTGAGATGCGTTGATCTGGGTGAGAAGAGCCTGATAGCCGTCCTCGTCAAGGGTGAGAACCTTCACCGCGCCATCGTTCGCCTCGTAGTTGGGGTCCGAAACCACATACACAAGGACGCGGACTGCCAAAGTGTTGTGAAGGGACTTCATCTTCCCCTTGGCTTCCTGGTTCTTGAAATGGGAATCGTTGAAAGCCTTCCAAGCTGCACCGTATGCGTTGCACATCGGGCACTGGGACTTCGTGAGCGTGGAATTCGCCTTGACGTAATCCGTCTGCGGACACACAATCGTGCGGCTCACGCGCTTCGGCTTCGCGGGATCGTCCGTAGGCACTTCCTTCCAAACCTGGTGGATGTGCTGAATGATGAACGGGAAGTCCCTGTAGTGGGCGAAGTTGGAAGAGGAAACAAAATTCGGATGTGGCTGCGTATTCAACAGGCGCACACGGTAGAACTTTCCCTCTTCGGTTGGACGCAAGAACAACTGGGAAGTGTTCTTTGCGAATTCACGGTTCTTCCTCTGAGTGAGAAGACCCGTCATTATTGAACTGGTCGGCATTCCGACATGTGTATTTGTCATCATTTTTACTTTACCTCTGTTTTTCTTTTTTCTGTTTTACTTGTTACTGGCTTCAACAGTGAAACACCATTGTCGCCAACAGTATTTACACTATTTCCACCAATATCAATTATACGAAATTCAGCCATTCAACTTTATTACCTCTATGGCGTTCTTGATGTTGTACCCGAACTCCGACAAGGACGCAATAGCCTGTGCAATCACCTCAAGCGACAAGTCAATGTTCTTCTTTGTCGCGTCTATCTTTTTCAAGGTCTCGTCCTCCTGGTTCATCGTCTTCAACTTGTCAAACGCGCTTCCTTTCGCCTTTTCAGCCAATGACTTTTGGTACTCAGCGCGTATGCCGTTCAACCTCTGCAAAGTCTCCTTCTCCTTTGCCATGTACCCAACCCATTTGGCTTTCATGGAAGAAGTTGTAAGGGCTTTCTCACGCAAATTCGCAAGGGTGAGGTTCAAGTCCTCTTTCAATTCCCTTGAATACTGCATCGCAGGGGAATCCTGCCTCTTCTCTGTCTCTTCAATTTCCATAGTCATCCTTATTATACCAGGAAAAAGATTTTTCGTAAAGTGTAAATACTGTGGTTTATTGCAAATGGCAAACTGCGTATAATTTAGCTAAACTAGCTTGAACGAGTACATTTTGAGAAAAACGACAATGGCAACTGAAAAGAGAACAAGAGGAAAGCGCAAAATGGCGAAAAAAGCCAACGACGCGGTTGTTTCCATTCAGTTGCACGGTCTGAAACCCTTAAATGAATCCAATTTACCCATCATCGACACCACCATAAAGACCTTCAATTCGGCATCCAGATGCGCGTTCAAGAGGTTCAAGCAGATTGGGTTGAAGGGGATGTGGAAAAAAGTTGGAAGAAAAAATTTCTGGCAAATTGACAAGGACGCGGGCTCACCCATCCAAGGCGCAATCGCCTCTGTCAAGTATTGGCTTGAAGCAAACAACTACGAATTGGATTCCACCCTGACCCAAAACGCAGTGATGGAAGGGTTCAGAAACTACATGTCATTTGAACGCCAACAGTCAAAGTGGCGCACGTCAAAGACCAGCCCATCGTTCGGCGACATGGATGCAAGGTCAAGGAACAAACTCACCAAAGAGGAATTCCAACTTACAAGAAATGGCTCAATGACCGTGATTGGCAAGGCAAGAAACGGCAATCCAAAGTTCAGGTTTGACGTTGAGAACAGCATTGTCAGTTTCCTCTATAAAAGGAAAAAACTGGGCTTTTCCTTCCTTTCAAACCGTTTCTCCAGGAAGAGCATTGAAAAACTGAACGACATCGCAAGGTTTATGTCAGAAGGTAAACTTCCAGTGACAATGACCTTGACAAAGACCGACAATGAAAAGTACAACCTGACCCTGACATATTCCGAAAAGGAATTCCGCGAATTGAAAAAAGAATGTCCCAGACTACGTTCCAGTATTGTCAGTGGGATATGGGTCAGTGACGAAGTTATACACCATCAGATAGTTGACGCAAGCAGGAACAACAAAGTCCTTCACGCGCATACCTACAAGGTTGAGGAGTTCTCCGGCGAAAAGAAGTTCAGAGACTATCTTGAAAGCCGCAGACTTGAACATGACTGGCATATAGTCAACAAGTTAAAGGAACGCGCCAAGAACAAACTTCTGGTTGGTGCAAGAAAGACACTTGCAAAGATTTTCAACATAAGCAAGTCCTATGGGGCAAAAACGGTTGTGCTTGAAAAGCCAACTTCCAAGAGCAAGAGAAGTTTCAACTGCTCCCTCATAGGATTCAACAAGTTCTCCGTCCAAAACGGAACCGGAAAGAGCTGCTTCATGACATATTCCAAGTTCGTGCAGATGGTGAAAAGCCAATGTGCGAAGTCTGGAATGGAAATGTCCATGGTGAACGGAGAGTTCATCCAGCTCAAGGCTATTTTAGATTCAACCAGCGTTTCGGACGCAATAGGGAACGCCTGCTCCGAAATGTTGGCAAGACAAACAAGAGGATATGACCCCCGCCTGACCGACTGGCGCAAGTATATGTCCCAAGACCCTTCCATGCTTGATTGGGTCGGACATCTGCTTCACAACAAACGCTCTCGGCAGGCAAGGGGTGAAATCAAAGTCGCGTTCCAAACAAGGGCCGTGGAGAAAGCGGTCCGCCTAATTGACAAAAGGCAAATACGCAACGCATCCGTCTGAGCATTAGGTTCGGACACATGCCTATGGCAATGCGTTGGCGGGCATTTCGTAATATCCACCATTGGCTTAACCAGCCTTTCATAAGGGATTTATCCGCCTTTATGACTGTTTATGACAGAGTACATAATATACCGTTAATGTTTCTTGACAATTAAATTTCAAGTTCCTAACTTCACAATGAAATTCAAGTTAAAAAGAACTTATTGTAGAAGACTTCATGTTGGAAAAATATTGAATAGAAGAATTGATGTTGGAACATTGTATAAAGGAATTTTACATGTTGGGTATTGTAAAGTCCAGGTTTCACAATATCCAACTTCGTTGGATAGGAAACAATTGGAAGTCAGAGAATGGTCTAACGACCATTGGATGTTTTCTTCGGCAAGCCTTGAAAACATCCGGAACGAACAAGTCTTACTTGAAAAGCCTTTCACAGGAAATTTAACATATTCTTTGGGAATTTCGACGAATGTATCTTCTCAAGCCTGGGAAGTTTGACATATGTCCGTCCCAACCCCGGAATGTTTAATTAATATAGGAGATATATAGATGATAGGAGGACAGGGATTTATTTTATTGTCCATTATTGTTGTTCATCATTCAAGACATTTCCATCATCGTCCGTCACTTGAACTTCCCCATCCTCGGGCTTTTCCACTTCATCATCGTCACCCAACGTCACTGAATTGTCGGCGTTTGGCTCGTCCTTTGGTGGAGGGGTGGGGTTTTCTTTTGGCTTCTGTTCCGTGGGCTTTGGCTCCGGCTTGGCTTCAGGCTCCTTGTCAACGGTCACCTGTTCCTTGTTGTTCCCCTGTGGCTTTTCCGGCGGTGGAGGCGTTTCCTTTTCAGGTTCCTCTTCCTGCTTGTCCGTCACCTGAACTTCATCGTCATTGTCATCAACGATGCCATCGTCCTGGTTCTTCAGCTCGTCACGCTCCTTGTCGTCAATCTTCTGCTGTTCCTCACGCTCCCTCTTGCGCTCCAGTTCGTCAATTTCGCGCTTGATTTCAACAGGGAACTTTGGGGTGAAGGACTGCTTGCTTTCCCTAACGTCAAGGCAGTTCTCTATGAGGAAGCACTTTATGCAGTTGTCCTCACCGGGCGTGAAGTCCTGGGCGTAGAAGTACGTGCTTCTTCCACGGGTCTTCGTGTTCCTTGTGCGGTAGGAATAGGGCGCAACCTTCCTTGAAATGACTGTTCCATCTTCAACGGTCTCGTACTTCAACCAAACCATCTTGTGATTCTCTGCGCATTGGGCTATGATGTCCCACATGTCGTTTTGACGGGCTTCCTCCATCAACTGCGCATCTTCGTCGCCGTCCTCGTTCACCTTTCTCTTTTTCCTCCTGCGCCTTTTCTTCTTTGGCTCTTCCTCTCCTGTGTAGTAGGACTTGCCATTTGGCAGTGGTGCGTTTATCCCCGGAACTTCAACATCGTCTATTATCCACTTGCAGTTCTTGCAGTACACGCCCTTAAACTCTATGGTGTACTGGTTGTTCACTATGAGCCACTTGGAGTATATCGGGAACGATGTGAGGAAATCGTCGTCGCCAGTCTCTATGATTCGCTCTATGGACTGCTCACCGGACGCCATGTCGCGAAAATCCCCAATGAACACGGCGCCACCGGCAAGCCTTTCATTTCCCTTGGCTATGTCGGTTCCAAACCAGCAAAGGTCTATGAGGTCTCGGTTGGTTACGCGCACGTCCATGTACTGTCCACGTTCCATGTCATGCTCTATGGCATAGCGGCGCAACGCCTGTCCACACTGGTATATTATCGTCTTGAACATCTTCTTCGCGCTGCACACTATGGATGCGTCAGGTTGCTTTTGGGAAATGCCATACAGCCTTCCATCCTTCAACTCCACTATGGTGTCGGAGCGGTTCGCGCTTCCCTTTTTCCCATGCTCCTCGGATGCGTCCACAACGTCCACTATGTCAAGCACAACGTGAACGCCATAGTTGTCCGTTATGTCAAGGTGGCAGAGCCCGTTGCTCTCAATCTCGCTGCGTATGAAACCCTGCAGTCCGATTTCATTCGCCTTTCCGGGGCGGTATATGCCACCCTTCTTCAACTCCACGATGTACACGTCATCCATTCCATCCTGCATGATGCCAAGCCAATAGCCGTCCTTCTTGGTTTTCCTTGGCACGGCGAACTGTATTCCAAGTTCCTCTGCAAGGTCGTTCACAAGGTGTTTCCTTGTTTCCTTTGGATTTGCGGAGTTTATCTGAATAACCTGAAGGTTCTTGCGCTTGTTCTTCAAATGAACATCAAGCCCATGCGACTGGAACAACTCAAAGAAATGTTCCAATGGCAGAACCTTGCTTTTTGCCTCGTGTACTTTCATGTTTTTCTCCTCAATTGAACTTCAGCCAAGACGGCGCCCCGTATCTTCCCTTGTGCTGCTCCATTTCGTTCTGGAAGCATCTTCCTATTTCATGCCTGGTTTCATCATCTTCCCACATTGGGGAGTCAATAAGTGCATCGTACATGTCCTTTGCGGTCATCAAGTCACGGTAGTCAAGGGAATCATCGTTGAACAGGATGTGGATTATCTTGTCGGGGTCGTCAGTGATGAATTCCTTTTCAACGTCCCATCCCTTTGCATATCCACCTGACTTCTTCACTTTCCTCTTCCTGTGAACCTTGAACAGCCCTTCGTTGAACTTGAAGTCATAACGTATCATGTCAACTGGCATCTTGCCCTCTCCGGGAATCTCATCCGTCTTGAGGATTTCCCTGTGGCCGCCCATCGCAATAGCCTTGAGCAGAATCATCCTTATCGCCCCCTTTGGATTGATGTCGTCTGGATTCTCGCCATCCGGCACTTCAAGTTCCTGGTTTCCGTGCATTCCCCACGTCACGAACTTCATGTTGTTCGTGATGACGAAATCCAACTGCACGTACTTGTTCTCCTGCTTTCCATCGTCGTTTGCAATCGGCCAGAAGCATGACACGGACTTCCATCCATATCCCTTCGCGGTCGCATCGTAAACGTCGAGTTCGTCGAACAGGTCTTGGCAGAAGTCCACGAATTCCTCTGGTGTTTCGCAACCGGTTCCCTTCATCACCTTGTCCTGTGGCATTGCAAGGTCAATGTCCCCTGACGTGCCGCCCGGAAGTTTCTTTCCGGTTGAACCCACGCTTTCAACATCATCCTTCGTCAAACCCAATTTTGGAAGAAGCCTCTTGAAGATGTCATCCAAAGTGCCTTTGACGTTTTCCTGGTTTATCCTTGCTTTCAGTTCTTCCGGACAATCGCTCTTGGCATGTCCACCCTCGTTCACCTGTTGTTTCTTGTTGAACTTGTCGGCTCTTGTCTGGTCGGTCATTGAAGGATAGTCGCCACTTTCGGGATTCAATATGGAATACACTTCCTCAAACTGCTCTTCGCTCAATTCGCTTGGGAGAACCTTGCGCAACGCCTCCTTGTCGTCGATGTGGTCTCTGACATAGGAAGCTGAAATGTTGTCGTTCCCCTCTTGTGTTGCGTCAATGGCGTTTTCCTCTATTGGAAGTATCTCCACGTTCTGCAGAGTGTCCTTGAACTTGTCGGTTGTGAACGCGCTGAACCTTGACATGTCATCTTTCTTTGACAAGCCAAACATGACCTTGCAGTTGGAGAAGTGGCGAACGGTTGCGGAAATCCAGTTCATTGGATTCAACGTCATTGCTATCTGAACGTTGTCAAGGTGCGCCGCCTTGCAGTAGATTTCAAGGATTTCTCCCGCCACGAAATTCGGCATTGCGCGTCCCAACTTGTCGTATCTCTGGGATGCCACGTTTGTCTGTCCGGAAACCGCCACGATAACCTCGTCGCAAATCTCGGCGTAGTGCTTTATCATGTCAAGGTGTCCCTTGTGCGGAGGTCTGAATGAACCCGGAATCAGGGCAATGGTCTTTCCCTTCTGGTCAACAACCTTGCCGTCAATCATCTCCACAAGGGACATGACGTCCGTGGTCAGCCTTGATGGGTCAAACCTCTCTGGCAGGTTCTTCGCCCTGTCCTTTGAGATTCCATCTATGAACTTCGGTAGGTCCGTCCTTGTCTCGGCGTTCTTCACAAGTTCCTGTGCGCGTTCAATGTACTTTGGCAGAAGTTCCGAATACTTGTCTTGGTATTGCTCTGGGTTCTGCCTCACCTTGTTCACCATCTGGACAAGGCTTGCGCGTTCGGGGCTTCCCGTTATGTTCGCAAGGAAGAGCTTCGTGAAGTCCTTCATTTCGTCAATCTCTGAGAAGTAGCCGTTGCGTATGTCCTTCCATGACTGGTAGTGTATGCCATAGAGACGTCCGTTCAACTCGAAAGCCACGCCCTCAAGAGAACCATCGTCAGCCGGCATTATGCCGGGGTTCTTGAACTTCTTCTTCATCAAGTCCGTCATGGATGCGTTTATCTAGTCCCTTACGGTCTCCGCCTGGTCTTTCTTCATCTTCTCGGGTGGCGTGTTCTTCAAAGCCTGTATGACTTCATCCGGGAAGTCCGAAGCAGAAACCTCAACTTCCTGAGCGAACTTGTTTATATCGAAGTAGGAGGCTGAGGAATCCGAAAGTTCGGAGCAGGCGAAGTCAATCACCTTCTGCTTCTGCTCCGGTTCAAGGTCAAACGTCCTCTCCTTCGTCATACCCTTCGCGTCAATCACAACAAGAGAACCCTTTGAACCCAGCTTGTTCGCGTCATAGGTCGTGCCGACATAGGTTATGGTTCCGTTTTTGTCCTTGAACTCGTCGCCATTCGCAAGAAGCTCGCCAATCAACTTCACGCCCTCAACCCCAACTTCGTGAAGGAAACCAGCCATCTTCTTGTTCTGGTGTTGTTCAACGTAGTCGTAGAAGTTCCTTTCGTGTGGGTGTACGCTCTTGTTGGATTCCACGCCCTGCTTGTCCATCAACCCGGAATATGAAAGCTCCATGAACACCTTGCCGTCCATCCAGGCAACCCTAAAAGGATAGCCGTCAATCTTTGGCGTGGTCTTTATCATCAACGAGGAATCGTTCACTCCCGAAATGAAGTCCTGAAGAAACTGGCGCAAGTCCTTTCCAGTCAATTGGTGGATTTTCGTCATGGCTTGACGTGGCGTGTCAATCTCCGCCATGTCCTTCGTGGAACGTATGGATTCGTCGATTTCTTCCGGTGTTTCGTAGTCGCTCACCTTCAATCCAAGGAAATCCTCCAGTTCGGGTGGTAGGTAGTCTATGCTTCCCTTCTTCAAGGGTCTTTCAATTCCCGTCTTGAGGGATTTCTTGAACTGCTCCGCCCTTGCTGGGTTCTTCAATATCCCCTGCTTCTTCACGGCTTTCCAGGCATCTTCCCATGTGAGCATGTTTGCTGAATCCACCCCAAACAGGATTTCGCATATTTCGTCCGGGTCGTTGGAAACAAGTTCACGTCCAACTTCCTTTTCGCCAGAAACATGGATTCCCTCTTCACCCTTCTTGCCCTTCATCAAGGGACGCTCAAAGATCTTCTTGAACAGACCACCTTCCTCATGACTGTACGAGTATCTTTCCCATTTCACGGGCTGCTCTTCGTCATAGCCATTCACCATTCCAGTCTCTTCTACCCTGAATCCAGACACCCGGGCGGTCGCCGTGATTATCTGGTTGCGCACAAGTCCCTTGACGTACTTCTGCCCCTCGATTTCCTCCGGCCCATATTGTCCCCAAGCCTGGAACTTGAGGTTGTCAACGGGAATCAGGTCAAGTTGAACGATTTGCCCTTCTTGCTCCCCATCGTCGTTGCTTATGGGATAGCCAACGGAAGTCCCTTGCCATTCCCATCTTGGGAAGTTCTTCACGTCAAGACCGTACTTCTTGCCAAACTCTTCCGCAAGGTCAAACCATTCGCTCACGTCCGTTATTCCCTGTTTCTCTTCAAGGGCTTTCTTTGAGATTGCTATGTCTATGTCACCACTTGAACCACCGTCAAGTTTCTTTCCCGTTGAGCCTAGAAAGGAGATGTCATCGTCGGACAATCCGAAAAACTCCTTCACCTTCTGTTTCGCGGAGTCCATCGTGGATTTCGCGTTGCGCTGGTTCAATCTGACGGCGCCCGGTATTCTATGTCCGCCCTCGTTCATCAACTTGCTTTCGCTTGTTGGCTTCTCCTTCTTTGGCTTTGGGGGTGGTGGCGTGTAGTCCACAAGGTCAAGTTCCTCCAGCATTTCCTGTGGGATGGTCATTCCCGCGTTTATTTTTCCGATTATCTTTTCGCGCAGGGAGTCCAAGAAGATTTTCCACTTGTTCGAGTCTTTCGCCCAGACGGCTTCATGCGCAGCTTTCCAAGTTCCGTCCCACGTCATCAAGTCCTTGCCCTTCACCTTCGGACCAAACATTTTCTTCGCTATTTGGTCGGGATCGTCCGTGACAAGACTTCTCTTCGCTTTTTCGCCTGACTTGTACACGGTGTCCGTTGCGCCCTTTGGTTGGTTTGTCATGGGTTCACGATAGCACTTCTTGATGTTGAGTCCCTCTGGCGTGTAGAAGGAATATTCCTCCCATTCCACCATATCCTCCTTTATCCCGTCCTTGCCTTTGACAAGTCCAGTCTTTATAACTTTCACGTCGTCCATGGCGTGAGCCGCGGCCTCGAATATCAAGTTGCGTATGCAACCCTTTATGTATTGTTGACCTTCAATTTCCTTGGGTGCGTATTGAGACCACACTTGGAACTTCATGTTCCTTGAAGTCATCATGTCAAGTTGGACAAACTCACCCTCTTGCTTGCCGTCGAAATTCTGAATTGGACACTTTATGGAATAGAGGTTGCCTTTCAGCCTTGACTCTATTCCCATCTTGTTGAGTATGGGCGTGGCGTATTCCGCTATGGCTTTCGCTTGTTCATCAGCGGTCATAGCGTCCTTGAGATAATCCACCTTCGTTGCGTCTATTCCAAGGTCAATGTCACCGCTTGAACCCCCTGCCAGCTTCTTGCCCGTGCTTCCCAATGGCTGCACGTATTTTCGGCTTATGCCAATCGCCGGAAGTATGGTTTCGTAGATGTACTTCAACGTTGCCGCCACGTTCTCCTAGTGGATTCGCGTTGCGTCATCAAACATGTTTCCACCTTCAAGCATCAAGTTCTTTTCTTCGCCCACAAGGATGTCACGCAAGTCGTTTGCGTCCATTTTGCTCACAAGTTCTTTTATATTGTCCATACTGTTGTACCCGTAGATTTCTGGTTCTATGCTATTTACCATTCTTCTTCAGATATGGTAAATAGAAACACCATGAAAACCAAATCCCATTTCAACGAAGGCGGAAACATGTTTCCCGATTGCGTTCCCATCCACCAGGAGAACGTTGAAGCGACTTTGAAGGACATACAGGAAAGGTATTTGTCCAAGCAGTTGCATCTTGACCCAAAGACCGACACATCCACGTTGGGGTCTACCGGAAAGAAACTCAAAGGTCAGACCAGCAACGATATGGACATTGCAATCGACTACAACAAGTTGAAGGAGATTTGGGATTTGCCAGAATGGACGGGGAAGCGTCTTGAGGAATGGGTGGATTTGGCGAAGGATGCCGCCGACAAATGTGGCGTTCAATTCAATATGGCCGCCACGGTATGTTCCCTGCGTTGGCCGATAGCAAACGCTGATGGGGAGCAAGAAGGTAAATTCATACAAGTTGACTTGATGCCCACGCCCAACATGAAGATGACAAGTTTCGGAAGGTTTTCCCAACAGGCGAAGGCTGGCGAGACTTTCTTCAAGGGGACTGTCAGGAACATAATGCTTTCCATAATGGCGCGTTGCTCATACCATAAAGACTTGACCGACGAAACCCACGTCAAGGTTCTTGACGATGGCACGGAAAAGGAAGTACACAACGAGTACGAGGGTTGGACGTATGACGGCAACACCGGACTTCACCTTTGCCACAAGAAGTACGAGCAGTACACCAAGAATGGCAAGGGCTACAAGAAGGGGGATTGGAAACCCCATGCTTCCGTTGTTGAATCTCCTGTCATTTCATCTGACCCAGACGAAATCGTGGAAATGATATTTGGCAAGGGCGTGACTCCTGAGGACATTGACACCGTGCAGAAGATGTGGAAAGCATGGAAGAACGCCCCAGCGGTGAAAGAGAATCCAGATTTGCTTCAAGAGGTGCGTGAACAAATTGAAAGGTCATCCACAAGAAGTCCGGACATCCAATTCCCGGATTTTGATGGTGAGGAATTCGTCAATGAAGCGAAGATTAAGAAAGACCCATCCGAGCAGGTTGACGATTACATCAAGTCCCTTTCCAGAGATCAAATCCAAACTCTCACGTTGAGGTGTTCAGAACTTTTGGACAAGTGGAACGAGCCACAGGGTTCCGACACAATCCTCAGAGTGAGGCATGTGGTGGACAACGATGAGAGGTTCCTGAAGTTCTTGCGCAAGACCGTTCCATTGACGGAGCCAAAGCCCCGGGACATGGGCGCAAACACTTTTGTTTCGCGTTTCTTCGACCCGCCGTTTGATCTTGAGGAGTTCATTGGAAAGATGGCAAAGGAGAAAGGCATACCCTTTGCGCAAGCGGAGGAGGAATGGACAAGAAGCAACATGGACAAGACACACGTTGGAAGATACGCCCATATGCTTGCAGACGATGCCGTGAACGGACGTCCGCCCTCAAAGGAAGGTACTAATCCAAAGGAGATTGCCATTTACACCGCCATTTACGACTACGCCAAGAAGCTGGTTGAGGATGCCACAGACGTTGAAAGCGAGGTTTCCCTTCACGCAAGTTCGGCAACAGTTGGTGGCAAGTTCGACTTGTTGATGAAGAAGAATGGCGTTTGGACTTTGGTTGACTGGAAAACCAATGGCGAGGAACTTGATGACATTCCAACAGGCAAGGTTGGACTTGACGAATTGACAAAGGACATCAACAACAACTCCTACAACAAGTACGCGCTCCAGTTGAACGTCTACGAATGGGCTGCGAAGGACTCCGGCAAGATTCAGAAGGATGCCGTTGTGAGCAAGGAACTCCACCACTTCCAGTACCTTGAAGACGGCAAGCCGGTGAAGATAAGGGTGGTCAAGGTTCCAGATCTCCAGGAACTTGTCCAGGCGATGGTGGAACGGGCAGTTGAAATGGGCGTCGTGAAACGGAAATGAGTTTTGTAAATATAACTTGAAACAGACATTGAGGAAACAAGCAGATGAAATTCAAGAAGATTGTTAAAGAGGCATCTGATTTGGATGATAGAGACTATGAGACTGCGCAAAGCATGTAGGATTTTGCGAAAGAGAACATTCCTGAAGTCAAGGCAGTTGTCTCTGGAAGCGAAAGGGGAAAGCTATATGTGATGATCAAATCAGATGTATACATAATGGCTGACCAGGCAAAGGAAATCGCAAAGGAATTGATACGTGGAACCGGTGCCCGTGGCTACCGGTATGCTGGGGTGAACAAGGCAGATCCATATATTGTCCTTGTGAACAAAGGTGTCAGAATGAACGAGGCGAGGAAGCCAATGAAGAAAGCGCAGAAGAAGCAACAGTGGTGGTTTGACATTCCTGGCGCGAAGTACATCTACCACGGAGACTGGTCTGACCCTGAAATCCAGTACAAGGGTTTCTCAATCAACTATTGGGACGTGGAGGAAGGTTTGCTTTCAGCCTACCGTGACGAGCATCCAGAAGACAAGGATGACAAGGGATTCGACGCGTGGATGGCTGAACAGGGTGGACCCGGTGGATACCTTGAAGGTGAACTTGACAATTGCATTTATGCAGCACTTGGCGACGACAACGTTGAGGAAGAGCCTTGGCTTGGAATACCGGACGCCTACAAGGTGAAGGAGGTCTATGGTCAGGGAGAAGGTGAGTTCATCTTGTACAAGGATTGCCTTGTGAACGTTGCGGACGTTGACTACTATGATTCGGAGTATGATGATTGGTATCCCTATTCCGACAATCCAGAGAACTTTGAGGCATACTATAGCGATCCGAAGAACAAGAAGGAACTGGTTGACAAGCTCAACGAGCAGGTTTCCTACTACATGAGCGAAAGCACGAAGTTCAACGAGGGTTGGCTTGGTGATAAGGTGAAGGCCGGTTGGAACAAGGTCAAGGACGGAGCCAAGAAGGTTGGCAAGGCAATTGGAAAGGCTTTGAACGGTCCGTTCAAGAAAGGTGACGTTGTTCAGATGTCTGGCGAGGATGGTGAGAAGTTCAAGGGAACTATTATGGGCTATGACCGTGGCGAACAAACATACAGTGTGATGCTGGGACGCTAGGTGGCAAATGAGGGTTTGCAAGAGGACGTTCTTGACATGGCCGACAGAGAGGACGAGTTGGTGTGGATGATTCAAGAGAAGTTCTGGGATTTGGCCGAGGAAGCCGATCCTGACAGTTTACGCCAACTCATAGAGAACTGCGTTGAACTTGAGAAAGTCAAACCAGGGAAACTGGATGAGATTATCAACCAAGAGTTCTGATGAAATCTCTTTGTAGAATAAACAATAATGGCGTGGAGAAAATCCACGCCATTTTTTCTGAATGTGTCTATCATTGATATTAGTGGGTATATCTTTCCGTAAACTACCTAAACAATAGGTTGCCATAAAGAAACGCCTCACTTTCAATCTCCTTAAGTTCTGGGTCTTCATTCAACGGCTTGTCAGACACATGTCCTTGAAATCCCTGTGGGTCAACTAGATTTTGGTTGCGATGAACCATTTCGTGACAAAACGTCCGAAGAATGTCCTTGATGTGCCTGTTGTCTATGAACAGTACAAGATGGTTGTCGCTTGGATCATAATATCCGGTCTTTATGAAAAGTTCATCTTCTGGATTTGGGGTCTTGTCAAGGGTGATTCTCGGAAGCGGTTCCACTTCAAATCCAATTTCTCTGAAATACTTTATGATTTCCTCAATCCAGTAGTTCAGCATGTCTATCTTGGTTTCATTGTCCATGGTACTGTTATTTACCACAATTTGCGTGGAATGGTAAATAGTTGATATGAGGAAATATGTTCTTAACATAGACCGTCTTTATACGGGAGCCACGTCCAACGCCTTGGTGTTGAATCAAGTTGACGAGGATTTGCCAGTTCTTATTCGTCAGATTTCTGGAAAGGAACTTGAAACACCAACTATGTGGTTGGAACGCAGGAAGAAACTGCATCCAGGATTTGACCCAGAAACCTATTTGGGGGAGCAAGAAACAAGACAGAGTTTTTAGGAAATTTGGCATTGGAACAAACGGCTTCAAAATATAAATTCCTACATAGACCACATAAACCAACTTGCACTGTCAACCAATCCAGCGGCGAGAACAATACCGCACTTGAATGGGAAAACAGAGACTCGCACGTTCCAAGAATGGGCGAACGCCGCAAACGTCATAAACAGGAATTTTCTTCCGGCTTCAATATTTGGTTGGTGGAAACCGGATGATGTTCTTGAATTCTTGTCAGAATCCAGATTGTCAAACCAACTTGACCAATTGAATAGATATTTGGATTGGTTCAAAGTACCCTTGATAACGAAGAGGAAAGACCTTGCAGATGAGAACAAATATTGGCTGGACGGTTTGGTTTTCTTGATGAGGAAAAACCATCCGGAGTTTTCCGAAAACGTATACAGTGCCAAGTATGACGATCTTCGAGCCTTCGTTCAGATGAACTATGCGCCATCGTTCAATCCAGTTGAGGAATTTGGTTGGTGGACTGACGACATCCTCAACATGAGTATGCAGAGCATATTTTATATTATGGAAAAAGACCTTTCCGTGTTGAATGGCTACATACTTGATTTCAACCTTGCCTTGCAGGAAGAATTCAAGTCAAGGGGACACGATGAACTTTATTTGATGGATGATACCCAACGCATGAAGCCGGACGAAGAGGACAAGAGCGTTTCCTCCGAAAAGACATATCTTCATTCGTTGAATGGCTGGAAGGACATTCAGAGGAATGAAACAACGCCGGATAAGTATGTCAACTCCTCTCAGTTGAACGTTCTTTTTCCGTTCAAGAAAACCACAAACAAGTCATTGTATGCATCCCAACTCAAGGTCACGTCGGCAATTGACATCGACGACATTCTTGAACGTTCCAGGAACATAACTCTGCAGGGAAAAGTGAGCTATGAGAAGTGCGTCTAGTCAATGGCATAGACTGGAAACAACCTTTACGTCATGTCAACGATGATTGACATTGGAAACGATGATTCCGATTCACATATCATTGGAAACCACCTCACGGTTCTCAATGGATATGGCAACCCCTATCACTTTCCCAACAGTATGACGCTGTTCCAGCCAAGTCAGGAGCATTGTGACGGCCCCAACTTGGCAAAGGTTGACGGAACCACCAATTTCATAACTTGGTGCAAGGCGCATGACAGAAAGTTCCGTGTCAGGCTTTCGGATATATATGGCGGCAACGTTTCGCCGTTGAAATGCCTCGGTCCGGGATCATATGAAATAGACCTTGCCACATACGGACCAACGGACATTGTTCTTGACAATGGATATGAGAGGGAATATGTCTCTTTGACAAGCGAGACGTTCAGGAAGATACGAAACGAGGAATTTGAAACCGACTTGTACGATGACAGAACCTATGTCATAGACAACAGGCGTTTGGACGCAGGTGATGACATCAGTGACGTTGGGTTGATGTTCAACTTGTATGACACGTTCATCACGGGCAAGGACAGGATATTGTCGATGAGCGTTCCATCCGACAAGGACTTCAACAGGTTGTTCTTGAACTTTGACTGCATTTCCCACATTGAACCCGACATGGCCGAGACCATGGAAGTTGCAGTCTATATCAACGAGGCGAACAACTCCTATCTTGTGTTCGAGGGTGAACTTGGAAAGAACCACGATCTTGATTCCAAGAAAACTTGCAGCTATTCCTTGGAGGATGCCGCCGTTTCCTCCCACAATCTTCAGATAGTTGTGCGTATTCACTACACCGTGGATTTCGGCAAGCGCAACAGCGAAAAGGCGTACAGAGAGAAGTTGAGGAAGTCCGGCGTCATATTGAACAACATACGCATCGAGAATGGAATCGTGGAAACTCTCAACCGCCTCACGTTCGGCTCCTATGTGAATGAATCCGGAATAGGCGAGGAAGAGCGCGACAAGAGGTATGACGAGTTTTGGCAGGTTTCCCAATACAAGAAGGACATTCCATACCAAACGGTGTTGGAGACTTCATTGAGAAGAACATCAACCGCGGGCATAGAATATCCCAATAACTATTCCAGTGGCGACATCTACGCGGATATGTTCATGACAAAATCCATGCTTGACCCAAGATACGACATGAACATATTTGTTGATCCAAGCAACAGCAAGATGCTCAGGGCGGAAGGACGTGACTACATAGGTCTTGGACAATGTTCAAATCAATTGTCCTTGTTCTACAAGCCCATTGACGTTTCAATTGGCTATCAGGAGAACGCCGATCAAGTTACGGCCTATCGTGTGAACCCCGAACCTGACTTAAAATATCAGATGGTGGAAGTTGTCAAGAACATAAACCGTTTCGAGTCATCCATCAAGCACAAGTCCAACGTGTTTTCAGTTGTTGTTCAGAACTCCAATCTTGCTCCAAGTAACAAGAAGGACAAGACGGATGACGAGGAAAAATTGGAAGAGTACAAGGAGCGGTTGCGTGATTCCATAACTCAGTTCGTGAGGAACACTTGCGAGAGCATAGTTCCGGTGCATACGCAATTGTTTGACGTTCAATTTACATAATAAAAAAAAGCCCAGGTTTCCCTGGGCTTTCGTTTTTTCCAACAATCTACAATTTCAGCGGTGCCTGTAGACAACTCTTCCCTTCGTCAAGTCGTATGCGGAAACCTCCAAGTCCACCGTGTCCCCGATTATGAGCTTGATTGAGTGCATTTTCATCTTCCCGTTCAACGTGCAGAGAATCTTCATCTTGGTCTCGTTGTCCTCGACCTCGTATGTCCCGCCATGAACCTTCGTGACGGTTCCGACTCTCCTTATCATGTCATCCTTCATACTGTTGGTTTCCTTTTAACCCGCTCCGCTTTGTTGTTTTTGTCAGGAATTTCTTTGAATGTTGTCGTCAATCATCTGCTTGACGATTCCATTGAGGAGTCCCTTGAACGCCACCTGGTCGAAACTTTCGTCCAGCTTGTCATTCACCAGTCTCTCCACACTGAAAGTATACATCTTTTCGTCGGACTTGTAAAGATTCTGCTTCAAGTCCTGCGTCACGCAGTACTCCAGCACGTTGATGACGTCCGCAAGATTGCGAATAAAGTGCTTCTTCAAGCTGTGCAGGCAATACTCGTAGTTTCGGTCATTGTAGTGCACCGCATAACGTACATGGGTGCGTTCCTTCTGGTTGGTTGTCACTTTGATTTCCATTTCGTTCACCTCAATTCTCTTCGGTCTTGATATCACCGGTGTGCAGTCCCTTGAGACGTGCGGGAATCACACGCTTGACGTTGCACTCGTCACAACACACATTCCAGCCTTCAGTCCCAAATGCCTCCATAACCGGACGGGGATCGTTCCCAAACCCCTCAATTTCCTTTCCACAGAGGCAACAGGTCTTTACCTTCTTTTCCATCGTATTCTTCTCCTTCTTGAAAAACTTGAATCGGTCGGTGGAACTGCTAGGAATCAGCTCCACCAACCAACTCAAAATCCCTTATGCAACCTTCTTGCCGGTCACGGTCTCCAGCTTCTTGAGGAAGCCACCGAACGTGGACTTGCCAATCGTGGTCTCCATGAACTTGCGCTCGAACTTCGTCTTCGTGTCCTTGCCAATCGTGTGCGTGGTGAAGTCGGCGTAGGCGCGGATGAGACCCCAGGCGTTGCCATAGTGCGCCTTGTTGCCCGCGTCATTGTAGCAGGACAGGAACATCTGGCGGTTCTTCTGAACGCTCGCCTTGACGGTCTCGCTCATGCTCTCGCGGATGGGGAAGAGCAGCTCAAGGAACAGCTCAATCTGCTTCTTGTCCATCTTGATGTCGGCGTAACGCTCCGCGGCCTTGCGGAGACCATCCATGTAGCGGCGGACGCTCACAAGAGCCTCCTGACCCTGCCTCATGCGCGAAGGAAGGTTCACGCTGTGCTTGACGTTGATGGACGAGGCGATGCCATTGAGACCAATACTCACCTGCGCGTAGTTGGCGGTGGAAAGGGCAACGATGTTCGCCCGAACCTTGTACTTGCCATTGAAGCTGTTCTGAAGGACGATGCAAGGAACGTAGTCTTCGCCAAGAATCTTGATGGCGGGAAGCTGACCCACAACCCAGCACAGCCCGGAGTAGGTCATTCCACCACGGGTGAACTTCAGCTTGGAGTCGATGTAGTCGGCGAACGCAAAGGCTGTCGCGTTCTGGCAAATCTCATATCCCTTGCCAACGATGCCAAGGTAGCCATCCTTGTCCGTGCGGACCGTGGCGAACTTGTCGGCGATCTGCTTCATGTTGGGTCCGAAGAACAGGGGACGCTTCTCAACGTCAAACGCCAGACCCACTGCCTCAAGTGCGTCCGAAATCTTCTTCGTGTTGGTGGAACGTCCAACGTTCTCCCAGGTTGCCACGCGGTTGGTCTGCTTGACTGATGCCATAACTACTACTCCTTGTCAGGAACTCATGGGCTTCCCGTTCTCCCATCCACAATCGGCGTTTCCTCAACCTTGAAGAACCCTTACCTCTCGTGAACACCAACAGTATAGCATATTGGCGTCCGGAAAGCAATAGGGTTTGGAAAATAAATTGAAAAATATTTTCTGTGGCTATAATGTTCCAAAAGGGGTCTGAAAAACGCCATTTTGGAAAAATATAAAGGATGGACATTTAGCCCATCCCTTATGCCCTTGTTCTGATTCAACAAAAATCAGAGGTCATCGTCCTCAAGTTCGGAGTCAGGAAGGTCAATTTCCTGGTTTTCATCGTTGGAAGTATCGTAAATGTCCTAGATGCTCAATCCAAAGGTGACATTGTATGTTCCACCACATTGATCGCAGTAGAAACTTGCGTCAAATGTTCCACCCTCCTTGCAGTCGCCTTTCAATATGTCAAGGTCATCAACGGTGCATCCCGTAAACCCGCATCTGGGGCAGGTGTGCGCCTTGTCGGCTTTATGACTTTCCCTGAACTTCTTGGTGGATTCATCATATTCATCATCACCTGAAAAGTCTGTGGCGTTGTAGGAGCCGAATTCCTCAAGGTAGTCCATGAAGGATTTTGGATTTGTCTCAATCCACTCGCGGATTTGTTCATCGGAAGGCTCTTCATATGGTTCAAGACCAAGTTCCTATTCAAGAAGAGGATATTGCCTGCAGTCCTTCTTGACAATATAGTAAACGTCATCCCAAGACATTTCAACATCAAGTGGTTCAACATACACGGTTGTACCCCAATCCTGTATTCCAGGCGCAATGTCCTTTATGGATTCCTTGAACATCAGGATTTTCCCCTTGTTTGTTTTATACATGTTTCCACTTTCTGAAACATATTTCAGTTTTCCGTATTTCTTCGTGAAGTACCTGGACTTCTCAAATCTTTCCTTTGTCACGTTTATCTTCTTCATAGATTCGTTGAATTCGTTCCTGTTTTTGGCACGTATGGTTTCCAGGCATTCCGGTTCGCCGTAGATGTCTCCATTTGGCATTTCATATTCGCCACCCATAATGCTTACAGAAACTGGTTTGTCCTCAATGGCTGAATATTCATCGTATGCTTTTTTGCCATCTTCAACCGCATCGTCAAATGAATAGTAGATCTTTGCGTATTTCATTTCATCAACCACTTCGTATTCCCCGTATTCGTCCATACGTTCAATTTGCAGCGTGAACACTTCCTTCTTTTCGTTTTTCATTTCTTTATGTCCTCTTGTAGGGCTTTCAATCGTATTTTCGGAAACGGGCGTTGCCTTTGGCTTCATGTATTCGCCATCAACCTGGTCGGTCTATGGCATGTCTCCGCGTCCATGTGCGTTTGGCGTTGGCCGAGCCTCGTCCCTCATCACCAACACGTTGTTCCACAGATAGTTGATGGGTTCTTCCTCAATGTACTTGGCAAAGGTGTTTTGTGCATCTTCACTCATCGTGGACTAGCACCATTTCTTGAACGCCCCCTCGTCAATCGTGTAGAGGTTGTATTCTGAATCCACCGTAGCCTGTGGCAACTCTCCACCATCCTTCGCTATGAACAACTGCATCTGCACCAGCTTCAAAACATCGTCCGCGCTTTTGAACATATCGGACTTTATCACGCGCGCAATCATCTTCGCGTCGGGGTTCAAGCAGTAGATTTGGCTCCATCTGTGGTGGCCGTCAATGATGTAGCTTACCCCATCAACTTCAGCGACAACAAGTGGCGTGTCCTTGATTATGACGGGCTTTCCAGAGAACGCCATGTCAATCATTTCCGGACGCTTCTCCAATGGGAACGCCAGGGACTTTTCCATGTCAACCTCGAACTGGGTTGGATGGATGTTGCGTATGTCCATTTCCGTTGCGTTGGAGAATTGCACGGAAACGCCGTCGGGACTGTTGAACTTGTCAATGATTGCATCGCGCAAGTTCGCCACTTTCTAATCCGTAGCCAGTGTGTTCAAGTCGTCTATGAACGCCTCGTAGTTGTCATCCTGCAACGCCACCATCGCGTTGTGGAAATCGCGTTCCGTGTCGCCGGTTGGCTCTATTTCATTTATGCGCTTTCCACCAAAATCCGTTTTACGTTTCTCTTTCAATATCACTTTCATCTTAAAGTATCCTTATGCGAAGAACACCTCTTGCCCAAACGAGGTTTCCGCTCTCAAATTTTCCACTATCTTGTCAAGTTCCTGTTGCCCCTCGTCTCCAATCTTCGCCGAGACGTTTCCTCCACCAGGCAACGTGATTCCTTCGTACTTTCCACGAATCTGCCCCAACATTATCTTGCAGTATGCCAATGTCAGTTTCTTCACATGCTCGTTGCAGTACAGTTCATCAAGCGGTGGTTCAATTTCAGCCTCAATCACCATTGGAACGCCCCATCTTGGGTCCGGTCTACCGTGTAACTCCGGATACGGCCATAGTTCCGAATGGTATGGTGGCGGCAAGTTGCCGCATCCCCTTGGCTCCGGTATCAACACAAGGCGTTTCGCCACTTTGTTGTATTGCCAATCTGGGTTCGTGGAAAGAACGCGCTGTGCCATCTTCTTGAATTCAACGAAATTGTGGTACGTTATGAAGGAACCAGCAAGGTTGCCGCTTCCGAAGTTGCCCGTTGAAGTTCTGTTTATCATCCAAGGAAGCACAACGCCCCAACCGGAAAAATCCCAACCATACTGCACGTCATACACTTGCACAACGTTTTCCCTTGACAAGTCTATGCCCACGGCGGGAACGTATTCCCTTGAGGACTTCAACAGATACTTCTTTGGGAACGAGGCGTACTTGGTGTACATGTTCAAGGCGTTTTGTATTGCCGCGTCATAGTGGTTCTCACGAAGTTCAATGGTCACAAGGGGATAGCCCATCATCGTCATAACGTAGTCAATCAACTCGCGCTTGCTCTTTATAGCTGGATGAAGGAACGTGGAGTCGGGATCAACATGGACTTCCTCGTACTTGGGATAGTCTTTCAACGGTGTTTCTTGTTCCGTCTTGAGATACGTTATGTGTTCCGCTTCCCTTGCTTCGTGGATTTCCTTGTGCGTGGCATCACTTACGTCCGGCTTGATTTGCAATATGCGGTTCAAGCCAGCCACATTCAGTTCGGGAAGTTTGTCTGTTGTCGTTATTTTCATCTTAAATTTCCAGCTTTATGGAGTAGATGCCAAGGTCAGCGCATTTGGTGAAATCCAATATCTTCACGGGGACTTCCTTTCCAAACTGGCTTCCAACCAGGGTTGCCGCATCCCCTTTGTGGAACTGTTGGACGTATTTCTTCTTTGGCTTGCGTTCACCACTTCCTGAATTCAAGGAACCTGCAACTGCGGCAGCAACCGCCGCGACATTCTCAAACATCTTTTCTTTCAGGTATATGTCGCAAGTTTGGTTCTTCTTGATGTAATCGTGTATGTATCCAACTTCCTCACGTCCATCGTCGCCAACCAACTTCACTTCCGGCAAGTCGCCGAAAGCGTCCTTTATCTTCTTCCATCCCGATTTGAGTGAGTCCATGAAAGATTCGTTGTGGATTCTGCGCCACTTTATCCTATGTTGAATATGCGTTGCCATTTTGGATTTCCTTTACTAACTGGTATTTACAAACAACGCACGTTATTTCCACATCTGAAAAATTCACCAGTTCAAAAGTATTTACCATTGGGGTATAAAATTTTTACAGGGTGGTTCGGATTTGGGGTTCTTCCGTGTAAATAATATTGAACCATGGATTTTGGATAGGCTATCCGAAATGAACATGGATAAAAACAACACAACAAACAAAACAAAGAGGTTATAACTACAATGGGAAATAGAACAATCAAAGCCCCAGGTGTAGAGATTATCGAGCACGACCTATCTGGTTACACAACCACCAACTTGGGTACGGGCTGCCTTATCACTGGTTTTGCGCAGAAGGGTGAAGACCTGGTTCCGATGAAGATTACGAATCGTTCCAGCTGGCTTCTCAACTTCGGCGCTCCTACCAACGAGGCCGAGGAATATTTCTACAACGCTGGTATGGAAGTTCTGAATCAGGGCGGATTCCTTTGGGCCGCGAAGATTCCTTATTCCAATGACATCGCGGGCATTTATGCCGCTGCGAAGTTCAAGGTTTCGGGCAATTATGGCTTGTATCGCAAGAGCAAGGAAAGTGGCAAGTACATTGAAGATGAATTGGATGCAGATGGAAATGAAATTGCCGCAGGAGGAGAGGATGACACTCTGGTTGCCGCCTACGCCGTTGATGGCTCACTTGGACGTTTCTGCAGGAACTACCGTTCTCTCAAGGAACTTGGCATCAACCACCTTCAGCTTATTGCTCCAGCTGGAAACGAATTCATTTCCAATGATTTGGTTGAGGAATATGAGACTGGCGAATCCGAGCCGGGTTCAAATACAATCTATTTGGTTGACAAGACCAGGGCAATCTACACAAGAACCACGGAAATTTCTGACAAGCAGGACAACCGCGACTCACGTTATTGCATTGGCATTGTGCCTGTGTTGACAACTCTTTGCAACACCGCGTATTTCCAAAGCAAGTCCACTGGGGTTGTGGCCGACGTTCCAGAGTTGTATCAGCCCGTGCGTTCGCTCAAGACCATCACGTTCCCTGCAGGCGCCGCTTCCGATGCTGAATATCAGCCAACGAAGTTCACGAAGGACGATCTTCACACGCCTTTGATGAAGGAAGCCAACGTGTTTGAGACTTCCCTTTCCGAAAGGGCGGCTATGATTGGTCAAAGCTGCCTGGTGAACGGCAACCTCGTTGATGGCAAGTTCAAGCCTTATGTTTGCAATGACGTTTGCGTTGTTGTGTTCAAGGCTTTTGTCTCCACTGAGGATGGCAAGATTGAGTTTGAGCCCGTTGAGACGTTCGTTGGTTCTCTTGATCCAAAGGGGCGCAACGAGAAGGGCTTGACGACGTTCATCGACACCATCATCAACAACAACTCCGAGTACATCTACTGCTTCTCCAACCTTGAGAATCCAGAGAAGGTGTTGAACCCAGATCACGGTTTTGTGGTTGGTTCCGACAGCGAGTATGGTGAAATCGAGGGGGATTTGAAAGATACCGACGAGTATATGGCCGCAACTGAATTTTCAGCATATGCAGCTCAAATGCTCGGCTTCGATCCCGATCAAGAAAGTGAAGAAGGGATTGCTTCTGCATTGAAAAAATATTACAATCAGGATGCCAAGGCTCAGGTTTGCGTACTAGATGAATTGGTAATGGGAGGTAACAAGAATCCAACTTGGATTGCAAAGCATTTGTGTCCATATGACACTAATACTACGGACACCCAGGAATACGGTAACTATTCATCAGCAATGAACCTTCTTGATACAAACGATGTAACGAAGAAGTGTATGACTGGGTATATGCACATTCCAGAAAAGTTCATTGTTCAGGAACCCACGATTTCCTATACAATCACACCGAAGGATGACAAGACCTCTACCGCAGAGGTGAAGGGAGATATTGGAATTGTTATTACACGCAAGGATGACATTACGGATGATGATAAGAAGTATCTTATCGAGTCCTATAAATATTCCTTGAACATAGGTGTGCCAACTGACGACGAGGATAAATATCGCCTTAATTGCATTGAGGGAATGGACTTGGGTTCATTGAATATTTTGAATTCAACTGACTATATACGTGCCATTCTTAACTTTGAGGAATTGATTGACTTGAAGGACTTGAGCAAGGAAATTGATCCAAGTGGCACTCCTGCAACCGAAGTTACTACGGTAATGAAGAAAAAGGCAATCCAAGCTCTCATTCTCAGTTCCATAGAGAAGAGTGGAAGGTTCAAGATTCGTTTGCGCAATCTTAAGAAGTCAAAGATAAACCTTGACAAACTTGAGGAAAAGTTTAAGAATTATTGGACGAATTATACTGATAATGATAAACGAGAGGCTAGTGATGAAGCAAAGTACATCAAGGACTTGTACAATTCCTACTTCGAGACTGGACTTCTTTCCGGAATCTTCTTCGTGCATGATAACACAAACGAGAAGAAGACGCGCGGTGCGTTCCTTGAGAAGGATGCCTTGGAGAAGAAGTTGGATGATATTGTGAACGTCACTTCCCGTGATGGTGAAGGGGGAGAAGGTGGAGAAGGTGAAGGCTCCAAGGAGGGTGAACCAACCAAGGATGGTGAACTCACCAATGAAACCTGCTACAGGTACTTGAAGCTCAAGGCATATCTCAACTCAGTGTACTACAAGAACGAAGCATCAATGCTTGAGGCACTTGCCAAGATCCTGGAAGATTGCGCCTATGCCCAGAAGCGTTATGTTGAGTCCCAGAGGAACATCGACGACTCCAACATCATGCTTGGTTTCTATCCTGAAATGGCTGAGCCAATCATCACCTACACCACAATCGCGCAGTCCTTGAACAAGATATTCGACACCATGTCGGACATCCACACTTCTGACATTGACGTGGTTTGCGACGCCGGTATCTCCAATATTGCGCAGTTCGTGAAGCAGGTCTATGACCCAAGCGCGGACGATGGCGAGGATGTTGGTGGTCTCTACAACCCAGTCAAGTACAGCTCGTACTTCAAGTTCAACAAGAACACGGACTTGGCGTATTGGAAGACCATCATCTACAAGTACGATACCTTCTGCAAGTTCCGCGGCGACTGCATGTTCTGCGCCGACGGTCCTCGTGGAATGGTCTTGATTGGAAACAAGCAGGTGGTGCGCAAGACCAAGAAGGACACTTCCGTTGACCTCAACATCTTGCCATACTTGAGCAAGATTGCCGGCATCAACACGTCCTATGGCGCGGGCTACCTCAACTGGTACCGCACGATTTCCGACTACACCGGAGACACGTTGTGGGTGCCGCCGTCCATCAAGGCTATGGGTACTTACATCCTCACGGACAAGCAGTACAACTGGTGGGATGCTCCCGCAGGTATGCGCCGCGGCGTTATCAACATGGTGGAAACCTCCTTCAACCCAACAAGGTTGCAGGCTGGTGAAATCTACGATGTGAACTGGAACTACGCCATCCACTACATCAACGATGGTATCATCCAGGAAGGTCAAAAGACGTTCCAGACGAGGCAGAGTGCGCTTGACCGCGTCAACGTGCGCCGTCTCATCGGACGTATCAAGAGGTATGTGTACTTCGCGTCCCGCCAGTTCCTCTACGAGGCACATACAAAGGCAATGCGCGAGAAGTACGTCAAGACCCTTGAGCCGTTCTTCCAGGATTTGGTCAACCGAGGTGGTCTTTACGACTTCAAGATCATCTGCGATGCGACCAACAACACGCCCGAGGTCATTGACCGCAACGAGCTCCGCGTCAAGATTGGCATCAAGCCCGTCAAGACCATCGAGTTCATCATCATCGACCTCTGCGTCCTCAACACGGGCGCAAGCTGGACGGAAATGGATGCCGTCTGATAATCATTCGGAAATCCATAATGAAACAAGGTCGTTCCTTCGGGAACGACCTTTGTTTTACTCTGTGAGAAGGGTTTTTACCTCTGAATCACTTTGTTCGTCACGCAGTTGATATAGGTGTCTGTCAATTCAATGCCAATCTGAGCAAATTGGATGTCCTGGTTCTGGTCAACAACGAACACCATCTTCCTGTTGAGACATGGACATTTGGGCGAATGCGTCAATCCGCTTCTATGTGTTCCCGTCATGATGAGATATTCATGCCCGTCAACTTCAATGTATCTGAAGTACCATTCGCCATTACCATTTCCAAGGCGTATATGGAATTCGTTATGGTCGTCTTTTTCAGCCATGAGGTTTCCTTCCGCGTTCCTTGGGGATTCCGAGCATCCAATGAGGAGGCATAGTCCAATTGCAAGCAGTTTCCTCATGTCAATCCTCCTTGTATTCAGGTTCAGGCATGTAGAACATGTCCTTGCCAAGGAACTGGTCAGGTCCGCGGCGCTTGAATTCCGTTGCCTCCATGCGATTCTGGATTTTCTCATAAGTTCCATCATTGGGGAAGTCCGCCTCGCCATTGGGAAGATAGGGGGCGCGGATGCAGCGGTCAAGCCAATCGTAGCTGAACCCAATCTTGTCCTCGTCCGTCTTTCCAGTCAAACCATCCGACGGAACCTTCTCCACAAGGTCTTTCGGAATCTCGTCCATCGTCAAGCCAATGGCAACCACCTCGTTCTTTGTGAGGTTGATGAGTGGCTTCATGTCGCCGCATTCGTCTCCCCAGCGCGTGAAGTAGCCGGTAAGGCATTCCGAGAGGTTGCTGGTGTTGATGACACGTCCGCCAACCGTCTGACTGACAGCATAGAGCGTTGTCATGCGCAGACGTGGCGCGATGTTGATTGTGGTCTGTTCCGACAACTGCGTGTAGTTGTACCAGCCCTTTAACGCCCAGAGAACGTTGTTGGCAACGCCCTGGTATGCGTCATTGATGTTGACGGTGATGTTCTGGATTCCAAGTGCCTCGCAGACCTTGAACGAATCGTCAATGTCTTTCTGCTCCCCATTCGGCATGAGAACGCCAAGAACGCGCTCCTTGCCAATTGCCCTTGCGCAAAGCGCGGCAACAATCGTGGAGTCCTTTCCTCCCGAAATGCCAATCACCGCCCTGCTTGTCGGACCGTTCTTCTCAAACCAGTCCTTAATCCATTGAACCAGATTGTCCCTGGTCTTTTCTGCATTGAAGTAATTCATGTTCATTTTAGTTTGTCTCCTTTGTCCAATTTGTTTTCCACTTTCTGTCCTGGTTTGGAAATGGGCTACTGCCACGTTCAATCCAGGTTTCAACTTTCAATTCATATCCTCTTTTAACCATTGACACAACGAAGTCAATTTCATTCATGATTCCGTATGCCAATCCATTTGCCAATTCCTGTTCAACATCCATTTTTCAGATTTCCTTTGTATGCACGATGAACTGGAACACCTCTCCGATGTGTTTGAAATACTTGTCCCGGTTGTCAGGATTGTCGTTGCGGTACGTTGTGAAGGGAATTTCCTTGTCCCCAAGGAACACCAACTGGATGTAGTCGGTGTTGGGCTTGAACTCCCAAAGTCCGTCCGTGTCGTACTGGTACGCCTCATCCGGGAACTTCTCCCCAACGTGGAAGATTGTGGCGTAGCACAGGAACCCGCTTCTCTGCCCGCGCAATTTGCTGTAGTCATGGTTGAACATCACTATGTGGTCGCTATTCATTTCAGTTTCTCCTCGTCTTTTTTGGATTTCATTCCGATTTGCTTTTAGAATTGCATCACATATTATCTCGCCAATATCAATGCCATATCTCTCCTCAAAATATTCATCAAGTTCGGTTGACCAAACTGACTCCAATTTGTTTTCCATTTCAGCTTCTCCCTCTTTTTGTCGGTGGTCGTTCCATTTTCCTTCCACATCCAGGGCAATACCTGTACTTCTCGTGAAAGGTCTTGATTTTCTCCTTCGCCTCGTTGGTGGAATTCCAATCCGTGTACTCGTTGAATCCGCAATTTGAGCAGGTGGCATACTCGTATTCAATGGACTCCCAATGCGCTATTGGGGTATAGTTGTCGTTGTCCATTTCAGTTTCCTCAGTTATGGGAGAATTATTGAGTCGCTTGCGTCAGCAATCTCATCTTTGTCCAGCCACAGACCAACACGCACTTTCATATGACCGTCCCCTTCAGGGTCGCACATGACGCTGAGACTTGCATGTTGCCTCAGGTATTCCTTGATGGTGTTTTCAAGTTCTTCCTTTTCCATTTCACACTCCCTTGTTGATTCTGTCCCGAATTTCGGCGAAGGTGGTCTTGTTGAGCATCACGCCATCCTTGAACACCGTCTTGAGCGCACTTGCGTTTTCGTTGAGCATCTCCGTGTGTTCGTCCGTCTCAAAGAGGTTGCCATTGCTGTCGTACTTCACCCAGACGATTCCCTTGTGGCTCTTCTTCAGCTTGCCGGTGTCCGTCTTGGGGTCTTTGTAGATGAAGTGGAACTTGCCATTCGTCACGCCAGCGCAGGCTTTCTCTGCAACGCCAAAGGTGTCCCGCGTGTTCACAATCAGCTTCTCGTTGTCAAAGATACCCGTGAAGCAGAACGCGCCAACTCCGAAATAGACGTTGTTCGCCGCGTACTCGTTCTCTTCCATCCACTCCCAAATGCGGCGCACCGTGAAGAGGGTGCATCCATCGCCAAGGATGATTCGGATGTGGTTGTCAAGGACGCGGTAGCCCTTCTCGTTCCAGTAGCCCCCAAAGGTATTCCAAAGCGAATCCAGGGTTTTCGTCACAACCTCAAACTGGTCTCCGGAGTCCGGACGCACAAGCAGTGTTCCATTGTGCTGGAGGATTTCGCTCTTGAGTGAGGGGATGATGTTCTCCACCAGGTTCCAGTAGTCATAGGTGTCCGAAACCATGCTGAACGAGGTGTTGGGATAGATTTCCGTGAGCATCCTCTTGATGAACGTGACTTCATCCCCATCAATGGCGTAGTTGCTTGCCATCACGCTGTGTTCGGTGCTCACCGCTCCCATGCCAATCTTGTTGTTGGTCACGTCGGCGTCATAGTATTTGTCGATGTAGGGAAGGGCGGGAACGGTGCTTGTCTTGTCAAAGCAGGTCAGCCACGATGCGCTGCAACGGACGCTCTCGTTCACGCAGCTCATTCCACGCATACCAAAGTCTGCCATAGCCTTGCGCGGGTCTCCGTTGTCAACGGTCTTGTCATAGAACTCCTTTGCAAGGTCAAGGTACATCTTGGAAATTGTGGCATGGTTGCATGTCTTCCAGAGTTCCGCCTGAAGTATGCACTCCACCCATTGCACAAGCCACGCGAAGTTGTCGTGCGTGTTCGTCACCTCAATGCAGGGGATGCCCATGTTCACCGAAGTCCCCTCAGGGATTGCGCGAATCTGCAGGGGCAGATAACCAAGCCTGTGAAGGTCAATGATGTTCGTGGTGGCGTAGCCGCCCTGTGGCAGTTGAACCTTCATGTACTTCTCGTACTCCGCAATCACATCGTTGATTTCGCGGTCAAAGAAGTTCTTCTTGAAGTAGTCCACAAGGAACTCTTGGATGAACGCCTGAAGTCCGAAGAACACCATCTTGTCGCAGGTCTTCAACATGGATTTGCGCGGCGTCCAATACGAATACAGCTTGGTAAGTCCCGGCGCGTACTGGAGCGGGTGGCAGAACTTGTAGGTGTCGGCCAGAAGCATTGCGTTTGTGTCAATCATTGTCTTTTTCTCTCTTTGCTTTTTTGAATGTATGATTTTTACTCACAACAGGAACAGTATATCAAATCCTGTTCCCATTGTCAAGAGGGGGCAATCCAAGTTCTTGCCGTCTCTTGTTCAAGGCATCTCTGAAGTTGTTCTCTACCTTCTGGTATTTCGCAACTTCCTTGTCCGTTGCATCACAGTCAATGCAACCATAGTTCGTGAGCAGTTCTTCCTTGTAGTCTCTCATTTCAAAACTCCCTCACAATCTTGATCTTGTGGCTTGCCACGCCCCGGAAAATCGAGTTGGTGGCGTAGATGGTCTTGATGAGGTCGCCCTGAATCAGCTTGCCCTTCTCCTTGTCCATCACCGAGTTTTCAAGGTGGGTGACATAGCAGGAGATTTCGTTCGCTCCCAAGTCCTTCAACTTGCAGGCCGAGTAGTAGAAGGTTCCGCCATAGGCGCAGATGTCATCCACCATCAGAATGTTCTTGCCCTTCACTTCGTCATAGCCCGCAAGTTCAATCCCCTCAATCTTGCCAGTTTTCCAATCGCGCTTCTTGATGCCAAACGCAACTGGAAGCCCAAGGTCTTTGAGAATTTCGCTATACCGCTTGCAGGCTCCCTCGTCCGGGAAGAAGAGAACGTCAATCTTGCTCAGCGAGGTCTGGAGGATGCGCTTGACATCTCCATATACGCATTCAAAGTCCACATACACCCGGTCAAACAACGCCTCGCTGACCGTGCTATGGGGATTGGAAATGCGAACCTCCTCAAACCCAAGCCAGTTGATTGTGTCGGCAAACGCCTTGAGAGTGAACACCTCGTCAGAGTTCTTCACCCTGTCCATCCGTGCGTTGGGGACATAGGGAAGGTTCAGCCAGACCTTGCATCCCTTGTTCTTGAGATGCTTCGTGAGCGCAATCAATTGGAACAGCTCTTCGTCATTGTCATAGAGCCAGGTGATGGTGTACTCTTCGCGCCTCGGGTCAAACTTCAGAAGTTTCGTCCCATCGGGGAACGCCGTGGGCTTCAGAATCTCCTCTTCAGGAGCAATGTTGCTGTCAATTCTAATCATAGGGTTTTTGCCTTTCTTGGGTTGATGGCAACAGTATATCATATCAGATTCCCGTTGTCAATAGCCCTTGATAACATAGTCAAATTACATCAATCTGGCACATTTTCATGGTCAGAAGGGCGGCTTTGTTGCTTTCGGGGGTCACTCCTGCCACGCAGTCCTTGCGTACCGTGATTTTGCTGTTGGGAAAGTTGGCGCGTAGCATAAGGGCGTTTGAGACAACGCAGATGTCTGTGCAGAATCCAACGATTGTGAATTCATAGTCGGTCTCAAAGGTGGTGATGCCATTCCACTGGCAGTTTGCTTTTATGTGGTCGATGAGCCAGGTTGAGCCAAATGTAGGCTTCTCGAAGATTTCGGCCTTTGCCTTGCGGAGAAGTGTTTCAACCTCTTCGGGTATTTTCCATCCATGGGTGCAGTAAATGCAATGTTCAACTGGAAGTTTCTGCCCCTCAAGGGTTTTCAGATAGTCCTTGCCGTGGGTGTCCATCGTAACATAGGTTTCATTGTACTTCTCAGTCTTGAGCAGTTTGACGATGTTGGGCAATGCCTTGATTGCCTCTTCGTTGCGCAATGCGCCTGTGATGAAGTCGTTTTGGACATCTATCACAATCAGTATCTTCTTCGTAGCCATTCTGGAAATTCCTCCATTGTTCTGGTTTTAGGTTTGCCCACGCAATCCCGCATGGGTTGTTCACCATCAATTATACCAAATCTCCGGGAAAATGTAAAGGGGGTCTGACAGACAAAAAACCACACCCTTTCGGATGTGGTTTCTTGCTTCTCTCTCTCCTCACAAAGTGAATTGCTGTTTCAATTCCTTGGAGTGAACGAGTTTGGACCGGCCTTGGCGTTCCTCTCCAACTGCTCATAACTCAATGCACCATTCCAGATGCGCACCTCGTCGTAGGTGGCTTTCGCGTCCGAATATCTGGAATTCTGACCATTGTAAGCGTTTTCCTTCGGCTTGAACTGCGGCTCCTTGGAGATGTTGAGGCTGAACGAAGGGGTCTGGCTTTCAAGATGGGATAGCGTCCAATCCGGCACCGTATGCGTTCCCGAAGCCTCCACTTCGCCTGTCGTCGCGTTGCGCCGCGCGAAATTCACCACGGTGCCGCCGTTGCCGTCCGCCTTAAAGGTGAAGGAGAAGTGGTACATCGTACCGACGGCGGCTGGCATGATGTCGCTCTTGCTACTGTAGGACGTAAGATCACCCTTCTTCACGATGAAGATGTCGTTTCCTTGAGCGTTTTCGTCGCTCCAATAATAGGCAAAGCACTGCTTGCTTTGGCTATAGCCGACATAGTAGTTATTGGGCGCGCCATACTCGAACATGATCTCCGCAGCAGACAGGGCATTGTTCTTCGCCCAGATTTCAATCGTCGTGTCGCCGCCGTCCGTGAGGTTCTTGCCTAGATCGACCGATCCCCAGCCCCAAGCTCCCCCCGAGAAATTGACCTGCCCATTTGCAAAAGTGGTTCTATTTCCTCCCCAAACACTCCCGTTTTCACTCCCGCCGACAGTATCGGTGTAGTCGCCGTTGTTGAAGCTCCAGCGGTGTGCCACTGTAAACCAAGTTGCAGTGCTTGTGACTCCTGCGGAAATCAGTTTCTGCTTCACCTATTCAGAATCTCCTCCGTTTGGAAAGATGATGACCGAATTGACGTTGGTGCATCCCAAGAATGCGCTTTCCCCAATGCTTTCCACAGAATCAGGTATTCTAATGTCCTTGATCTAAGTGCATCCATTGAAAGCGTATACCCCAATGGTATTCACGCCAGATGGAAGCGCAATTTCTTCAATTTTGCCGCATCCATCAAATGCGTGGCCTCCAATTGTCGTGAGGTTTCCGGGCATAGTGATTGATGCAAGGTTGGTGCATTCACTGAACACGTTAGTTCCAATGTTGGACACCGTGTTTGGAAGGAGGATTTCATTGAGTGTCGGGCACTTGTAGAAAGCCCCATTGTCAAGTCCGGTGACGGCCTCGCCCAATGACACCCTCGTTATGCCAGGTTCGTTCCATTCACCATCAGTTGATTTCTGAAGTCCCGCATTTTTGGTGTTCTGCTTTGTCACCACGCCACCGAACTCATAGTCTTTCGTCGTTCCGTCCTGGAACGTTATCTTCGCCTGTGCAGACCAATTTGGTGTTTCGTATGTTATGTCATCTCTTGTGATGAGTACATACGGGATTACATTCAAGTTGGCAGAAGCCATACCTGATTGTCCACCAGACATAGTGCTAATATAGGCATATGTATCGCCTGTTGTTTGATATTTGAACTTGACGGTCGCTGGGCCGTTTATGGAAAGTGGATTGTTGCCGTTGATGCTGACAAGGAAGAAGTCGGATTTGCCCAAGCCGTTCCTTATTGCTTTCAAAGTTGTCACTCCCGGTCTGTTTACTATTACAGTGGTCTCCCCGGATACCTTATTGACCTTTATGTTGTCAATGCTACTGGTATCGCCAGATGGCAATTTGCTTACATCATTGAGTTCAATCGTGAACACTGGATTACTGCAATCTTCTCTCACAGTGAAAGTCCTGCTTTCTTTCATGGAGAACACAAGGTTGGTGGTTGTTCCCATGTCAACAACCTATGGCGAAAACTCGCGCATTCTCGCTGGCTGGTAGTTGCTCCACGAATAGATGTTCACGTTTTGAGCTGTCCATTGCTGGTTGGTTCTCCATTCGCCATATAGGGCGTCTGGGACGATGACGTTCACTCTGTGGGAAATCCCGTCAAATGGGTCAAGTGGCATGCCGCCGCCGGTCACAAGTTTCACGATGTTGGTGACACCATACCCGTATCCATCGCAGAAGAACAGCTCCTCAAGGTTGACGCAGTTGTGGAAACACCACCTCCATACCTCCTCGCACGATGGAGCGACGACCTTCTTTAGATGGTTGCAGCTGCTAAACGTGATGCTTCCGAGAATCTTGGCATTTGGCAGTCTAATCTCCTCCATTGAATTGCAGTACGCAAAACCGTCGTTTCTGTTCTGCGGAAGACCAGCCTGTGCCTTTGTATGATCCACTGAATCCAGATTCACGCGGGAAAGGGCATGACATGAGAAAAACGTCTCGAACCCTATGCTATCTGCGCTAAATAGGTCAGCATACCCAAGTTGGTTGCATTGCTTGAACGCCCTCTCTCCAATTGTGTTGGCAAGTGGGAAACGCGCCTCCCTGAGCTTCCGACAGTACATGAACGCCTCGTTTCCAATTTTCTGTAGGTTCTTCGCGTCAAACTCCTGAAGATTGTGGCAGTTGTACATGGACTGGTACCCGATTGACACAAGGTTTGGAGCGTAGACCTTCTTGAGGTTTTCGCTTCCATAGAACGCATAGTCTGCGATGTTGGTTGCAGATGGAAGATGGATTTCGGTCAACTGACACATTCTAAACATGTTTTTGTCCACATTGAGCATGGACGGAAGTGAAAGCGATGTTACCGAACTGTTATTGAATGGACTGAACCAAAATGTGAATTCGTAGTTCTTGGCCTCCTCTGGATGTATTTCCACCCAGTCTTCAATACTCGCATCATATCCCCAGGACTAGTTCTGCAAATTTGTCGCAGAGCTGAAATCCACTTTCTTTACCTTGTAGTCCTGCTCAAGGAGCGCAAATGGCACCGTCTCAAGTTTTGGCAGGAAAATTGAACGAAGATTTTCACACTCATAGAACGCCTATGCGCCATCTATGCTGACGAGATTTGGAAAATCCACCACTTCCAGCGAAGTGCAGTCCATAAAATGGTTCCCCTGTGGCGTAACCTCTCCATCGAATAGAACACCTCCCATTCTGGTCAGATTTGGCATGTTCACGTATTTCAGAGACCCGTCGTATATGAACGCATTTATGTCAATGTTCTCGACAATTGGGAAATTCGCAATCAAGAGGTTCGGACACACTCCTAGACCTTGCTACTGGATGTTCGTGACAGTCGGCCCGTCAACTTGAACAAGATTGTCAAACCTAGTAAGTCCACCCACGCCTATCTGGGTTATGTTGGTTCCAGCGTAGAAACCAACAAGACGCTGGCGGAGGTTTGTCATTGCATATGTCTGTCCATCATGCTCGAACTGGGTGGCCAAGTTCAGCGCGCCATCTTCCCCAACTGGCATGTCAACCTCCATTCTCGTCCCGTCAGACATGACAAGCACGGACTTCTCAAGCGGCGCCCCTGCCCTAATGTGTCCAGACGCAAGAATGGCCTTCTTCAACGTCTCCTCGGTGACAGCAGACTTCTTCAGATCGGCTATCGCAGCGAATCCAAACTAGTCGTCGTCAGAAAACACTGGCTTCGTCAGGTCGGCATTCATCAGCGTATTGGTTGGAGTGGTAGCACGGACGCGCACTGGCTGCCCAACTGCTCTTGGTTTCAGAAGGTTCCTGGCTGGATTTTCCTTCTGTATGGAAGTGTCGTCCAAAAGCCTCAACCGATGGGCAGAAACAGTATTCTTGAGTTTTTCAAGGATGCTTTCTGGAATCTCACGATGTGGGATATAGCCATCATCAGGCAGTGTTGAATTTTCCACATACTGACTCTGACCCAGTAGTGTAGACGACACTGTGGCCAGCAAAATCCATGCGGCCAACATGTTTTTCATCATTCTTCTTTTTTTCATGGTATTTTGACATATTATTATCGTTTTTTAGAAAATTTTGCAAAAGTTGCGTGTGTCATTTAGTTGCAATCATGAACCACGCTTGAACGCGGAAAGAAACTCTATCATCGCGTCCTTGATTTCCGGGATACTGGACGCGGCTTCAATCTTCTTCGTGGCATTGGTCGCAGCAGCCTCCGCTCCAGGTATTTCCCACAAGTTGTGGGTGTGTCCTTCCAACGAAACCTGCTTGCCGTTGACGGTCAAGTTGGTCACTTCCATCGTGTTGAACTGTATGCCCTCTTGAAGGTCAGCCATTCTGACGAATTCGTTTGTGATTGTGGAATACAACGAGTTTGTCGCTGAACTTACGTCTGATTTCACTGCCACCCGCTCTCCGTTCACCGTGAGGTTCGTTGCTTCCATGTTGTCAAACGTGATTCCAGCTTGCAAGTCCTCCATCTTGACAAATTCGTTTGTCATTGTCTGGTAGAGCTTGTTGGTTGCGGAATCCACGTCCTTCAACCTTGCAACGCCGTTGGTGGAATCGTTGAACTCATACGTCTCATCACCCAAAACTATCTTGTCCTGTTTATATTCGGTGATTGGTTCGGGTCCGGGTGTGAGGAATTTTATAGCGTCATGGGTGACTTCAACTTTTCCAAGACCAAACACCCATGATGGATCGTTGGTGTCGGGTTGTACTTTTATGGAACCGGTTGCGATTCCATTTGTTGCATCCAACTTCGCGGAGATTGCAACGTCAAGCAAGTTGGAAGTTGTGTTCAAGTCAGTTTTCACGTTGTTAACCTTGTTTGAGACGTATTCCAAATCCTCTTCAACGGTCACAACCCTGTTGGAAAGGCTTTCAATGTTGTCGGTGTTCTCCGCGTCCTTTGCCTCAAGCCTTGCAATGGTGTTGGTGGTTTCAGTCTCAAACTCTTCAAGTTCCGCGTTTGTGTTGTCAATCCTTGCACCCAACGCGATGTCCGCGTCATTGAGGCGTTCAAAGTTGTTCGTGACGTAGATTTGGAAGTCGCGCAACGTCATCTTGAAGAACAAAAGGTCTGCCCTGAAACCAGCAACGTCACGGTTCATTTCATCAATGGTGCTGTTAAAGGCATTGAGGTCTCCACCAAGACGTTCAATTTCCCGGACAGAAGCATCATATCTGGTGCTGAGGTTGTGTAGGTTTTCCGTGAGAACGTCTATTTTCCCATTCGTGGAAATCTTGAACGTGTTTAGGTCGGTTTGAGTTGGAAGAACGGCCTGTTCAAGCCACCACGCCAAGGTATGACCCTCAATGTAGATGCTTGATGTTCCATTTTGGAATCTGACAATTTGGTTGCTGAATGTAATGTCTGGACTGCCAATCCATGAAGAGAAGAATGGGTCTGTTTCATGGTATGACCCAATGGCATCGTCGAGCCAATACTGCAATGATTTTCCACCAATGAGGAAATAGTCTTTTGTGGTTGTGAAGTCCAGGGTTTCGTTCGTGAACGTCAAACGTGGCTTCTAAACCCATGCGGTGAACACGTTGTCGCATTCCTGCGTCACCACGTAATCAGTTGTTTTTACCTTGCCCAAGAGCCTTTGACCGGGTTCAGCCGCGAAGCACATACCCATCAAGGTCATGGCAAGTACAACAATTGTTTTCTTGAATATGCTTTTCATTTCATTTCCTCTTTACTTAAATTAGCCATTGAGCGAGGTCTTTATTGCTCGCAGAAGTTCGTTCACTTTTTCGGCAACCTCTTCCAGGGTTACTCCCGATGGAACATCCAACGTATTGACTCCAGCCGCCTGTGCCAACGTTATTTCCTTTATCAGGTCGCGTATGGGCTTGTTGTCAACATAGAGTTCGTTTACACGCGCATTGTTGAGGCTCAAGTCATCAACTTTCAGGTTGGCGTTTCCGTTTGAGTCAATCGTTCCTTGAATCACGTTGTTTTCGTGATCGGTCAAGGAAACAGACATCATTGAGGAAAGTTGGACGGGAACAACCTGTACGCCGTTGTAGCTGACGTATACATAGGGTGTGCATTTTGTCCAACCGTTTCCACTGGTTTCCTTCACAACGAGGAAATCACCAGGTTTCGGCACTGGAGCCACCGGTCCAGGTGGCAATGGTTCAAGGGGTCTTACTTGACCGTCCACGCTGCTTGACACCCACACCCTTGCCCCTGCATAGGGAAAGCGGATGTTCACGACTTTCTTTCCATACTCATCCAGTGTTGTCTTCTATATAACGTCATTTACCTTTACGTCCTGTACGAAAATGTTTCTGACATCTTCCGCTTTGTCAGTTGCATTGTTCACGGACATAAGCTTTCCGGTGAATTCGTTTTTCTGGTTCGTGAACTTGACCTGTTCATCTGATTCACGCTCAAGATCCACCGAAATGTAGTTTCTTGGTTGTTTTTGCTCTGCCATGTTGTTTTCCTCAATCTTGTAATGCTTGGAACATGTATTGACTTGTATGTATTTACAAAAGATGGGGCTAAATACAACATAACTAATGGGTGTGCCATAGTGACACACCCACATAAACTTACGTAAATTTGCGTTACGTCAATTAGCGAAAGTCGCTGACGTGGATTCTGGGACGGTCGGACTTCTCTTCAGGAGTTCCACTTGACAAAAACCACATTGAAACCAATGCGAGTATTCCAAGAATGGCTATTGCGGCGATGATGACGTTCTTCATTTCAATTTGCTTTCTTTGGTGTGTTTGTGTGTGATAGTTCATTATACCCCTTCTTTGGGGTTTTGTAAAGTTGGCTTTCTGAACACCATCAGTTTTTCGTTGCTTGCCGACATTCCCTATGTCTTGGTGGAATTCGCCCCCGTTCTTCTTGTGACGTGCAAATCCTCTTCGCAAAGGAATTCAAGTCCCGTTTCCTTGCAAAGTCTCATGGCATCGTCATACATCTTCAACCGGCCCATGTTCTTTATGTTCAAGATGAACTTGCCACCTGGAATCAGGTATTCCTTGCAGTTCATTATTGTTGGCCGCATATACCCTTCAAGCCAAGCGTTGTATTCTGGGTACTTTGTTGTGGAAGTGTTGTCACCGTTGTATATCTCAACGTCAAAGTATGGGGGTGAGGACATGCAAAGCCCGAACTGGTTTTTCCATTCCTCCTGTAGAATCTCGCTGGGTTGGGCGCGGACATCCACTTTCAAGTCAAATCCCATGGTGGAATTGAAATCCCTTCCACATTCATTCAGTTTTTCCACAAGCCTGGGGTTTGTGTCAACGCCTGTGTAGTCAAGTTTGTTGCAAAGCGCGGCCAACAATCTGTTTCCCCATCCACAGGCATAGTCAAAGACCTTTCCATTCACGTTGTGGCGTTCGTACAGATGATAAGCCTCCCCAAAGGCGAACTGGCTTGGAATCCCGAAGTTCTTGAACAACCTTCCAATGTCCCATCCCCATTTCGCAAGGCGTTTGTTCAAGTCGGGGCCGGGTTCAAGGTGCTTGCCGAAATATCGGAACGTCATTCTCATCAATATGTCATAGGCTTCCTTGCTTTCAACTATGTCATAAAAGGGTCTTCCAGTTTTTACCCTTGCCTTTGTGCGTTCCTCGAAGAAGTAGTATTTGGAAACAGCCTGCATGGCAACCTTCCCTTCGCGTTTACGTTTTCCGGTAAACAAGTTGCGCATCTCTTCTTGAACTTTCTCATAGGGTGGCTTCTGGAAAATGCGCTATGTCACGTCTTTCCATTCTTCTTCGCTTCTCTATTCAATTGTTTCAGCCATATCATATCAATTATACCACAATGTTTCATATTTGGAGAATAATGGTAAATAGCAGCGTATGGACAATGAACAGGACATATACTACAACGAGTTTTTTGAGGGAATCCCACAAAATCTTTCCGGACAGGAACTTCAAGCCTGGTTGGAGGAGAATCGGGACAAGACCTTCAAAGACCTTCCGTTGTTGAAGAAACTCACGAAGCGTGACATTTGGGAGGACAAGGCGAAATTCTACTTCTTGCCGTTTCTCATCAACTGCTATAACTTCACGCGACAGCACAAGCTCCCTTATTTTACGTTGATGTGTTCCCCAACGTTCATATTCTACCGTGACAGGTTGCATTTGAGAAATTGGATGGACACCATTCACAAGACGTTCTTCAAGTGCCTTGATATGGTCATTCCAAAGGGCGAGAAAATAATGCTTCTTGTGGAGAAGAGGTTTCACATAGAGAATCCAATTGCGGGTGGAACGCAACAACTATACAACATGCTTTGGGATTGCGATTTGACGCCCGATCCAAAGAAGGTTAGGATACTGGCAGAACAAATACCCACGTTTAATCCAGATATGCCTGTTGAAGGGGGTTTGGACTTGTGTAGAAAGACCCTTTGGCTTGAGGACGATCTTCTTTTCCTTGGAAAGAAATACACGTTCATTGACCAATATGAGTCCGAGTATGAATATGATTGTGATGAGATTCTTGACCTTTCCAATTTGCATGAAGATAGGCAACCGATATGGGAGAAAACGGCAAGGCACTTCTATTTCAAGGTGTTTGAACCGAAGGACGCAGGTGAACAGGAAATAATACCACCCACACCGGATGAAGAAGATGATCCCGAATATGATGATTTTGACGTTGATTCCAGCCAGTCTGGAATGTTGGACTCCACATTGGACTTTGAGGAGGATGAAAGTGAAATGAACAAGATAGTAGCATTCTTTGCAAAAATGCCCAAAGTCACAGGACTTGTTCAGGGCATGTTGGATATGATGGCGGCGCTGGCCCGTATATTGCCGCTTGTTGCCGTGAAGTTGGAGGAAGACCCCAAACTTAAAGACGCTTTGGGAAAAACCGTGAACATCATAAACCTTGGCATTGGCAAGGTTCTCAAGATTTGCGCATACCTCGGAATAAAGGTTGAACGCAAGGAGGGGGACGCCGTGAAGCAAATCGTGAAGAACCGATTCAAGAAGGACAAGAAGGAGTTCTTGGACTACGAGATTGACGAGTTGAACAAGTCGCTTGACGCATTGGAGAAGGTTGACGATGAACCGGAAAATCCCAAGCCGCCAAAGGGTCAAATACCTTTGGACGTGAAGCCAAACCACCTTTATCCGCAGAAGATGCCACTTGGTCCGCATCCACCACATCCAATAGTGGTGCCGCCTGAACCACCACCGGTTCAGGTACCGCCACCACCTCCACCAAAGCCACCCAAACCGGAGGATGACCCGCCATAGTCAAGCGAGTCTGAATTAAACCCGGAACCCCCACCAATTCCACCCGTGACGCCGGAACCACCAAACCATCCACCCAAGGACGAAAATGGAATATAGTAATGTAAACACATCTAACCAACGAGGAAAATTGAAATGAAGAAACTAAACATAACGAAGGAGCAGTTCAACCGTATCAGCTACTTCCAGAGGAAATACGGCAAACTGGAGTGTGTGTCCGAATCAGGAAGACTGATCAAGACGAACAAAGGCAAGGTTCTGATGTTCAAGGAATCCACCAGAAAGTTCAGAAGGAAATTTGCCTGATAGAATCATATGATTCCATTATTGTTGGATAAACAATCAAATGGACTGGATTTCTCCAGTCCATTTTTGCTTTATGCAGGAACTTTCAACACCTGCCCTTGCTTGATGGTGTCGGACTTCAATCCGTTAAGTTCCTTTATCTTGGCAACTTTTTTCATGTCCTTTCCAGAAATGCTCCAAAGAGTGTCCCCGTCTTTTACCGTATAAGTTTGGGTTTTTCCTTTCAATCTATTTGCCGTGCGTGTGACATCCTTGAGTTCACCTACCTTGTGCCTACCAACCATTTCGGCATTCAACAATTGGCTTGCCCAATCCGGATTTGCCTTATTGGGGTTGTAGTATGCGTTCCAATGCGAGTCCACTGGCTTGAACGTTCCATCTATTGCTGACTTTGCAAGGTTCACGCAAACGTCCCATGAACTTGCCTCCTTGCCTGAGCCATTCACAGCCCCCTTTGGAAATTGAATTGAATATGTGGAAGGTGTCTTTCCGGTTATTTTGTTCCAGCAAGAGAATTGAAGTGGCTTAAGGCAAACGTCTGCCAAGTTCTCAGCTTTACCACCAGCGCGGTTCCATATCACGGTCAAAACCATGTTCAACCCCACGTCCCCTTCGCCACGAGCCTCCATGTACAACGTCCTTGCAAGGATGTTCAACGCGAAATCCTTACGCCACTTCCCCAACATTTCGGGTTTCTTCTTTGACTGTTCTATGACATCCTTCAATTCGCTTTGCGTGATGTTGATCTTTCCGTTTTCAACTTTCTTGTCTTGCACAAGATGCAGGATTCCTTTCTTGAATTCCGCGCCCTCCACTATGCTTGAAGAACCGAGAAGGAACGCCAGAACGCCAAATGCTATGGCTTTGCCAGCTCCTTCTTCTACAAGTTCATCGTCAACTATGTTCAATACAAGGTTGTCTAGGTCAATGGTATTTTCTTCCAACATTATCCGTTTCCACTTCATATGAACTATTTACCATCTTAATTTGAAGTCCCTTTTTTGTAAATACAATGTGAGATTGAAAACACCAAACAGAAGGTGAAACAACATGGCAGTTAACAACGATAAGCACAAAAGACCACCACCAAGACCTTATGGTCTTCCACCTCCGCCACCCCCGATGTATGGATACCCTCCGATACCGGGAACCTATGGCGTGTATCCCTATCCCGGTGGATATGGAATTCCGCCCCCGCCTGCTCCAGAGCCACCACCTCATGTGCAGGAACCCCAGGAACAAGAGGATTTGACCCCACCCGATCCAACTCCAACATATGACAACAACGTGGTTGCAACGCAATCTTGGGTGAAGTCCATGTTGAACAAGTTCAGGGATTGGACGAAGTTCTTTGCCACCGAGCAGCTTGAGGTTGGTGGAACGATAAACGCAGGAAGGTTGAAGACGGTTGACCTTCAGACAAACGACATCTATGCTTCAAGGCTCACGTTGCTTGACCCCAACGGACGTCCGGCGCAAGTATACATTGACGAAAAGGGCAACCTTCAAATCAACTACGACTTCCAGGACGTGTTCATCTATCCCGGACTTGGCGACGTGGAAATCAAGAGGTATGTGTACAGATATGGTTTCTTGCCTGAGCAGATTGCGTCCAACTTTGTTGGACTTACGCCATATCAGACACTTGCAAACTTCGTTCCCTATGACGCGACCGAGGCGAAGAAGTTCAACGACAAGATTTGCTTCAAGTTTTGCGAGGCGGATGGACGTGACGTTCTCATTGACAAGACGATGCTCTTTATGTGCAACCAGACAAAGAGGATTGTTGGAATTGACGTTTGGGACGAGTACGGGGAGCTTATCCCACAGAAGTGCATTGTCCTGCCAACCGACAAGGTTTACAGGAAGGTGACGTTGAACATGCCCAGCTTCATAAACGACATTCCTTTCCCATGTCCGCATAACCACGAGCATTGCCCCGAGCATGACAAGACGCATGAGCAGGAACACGAGGCTGTTGCGCATAGTGAAGATGGAACTTGTGGCGAGACGCAAGATGGAAACTTGCATCCTGGACATGTCACAACCGGACACATCCATCATGGAATTGCCCGCGTGATTCTTCCTGGCGACTATCCAATGTCGGCAAGTGGCGATGAATGGGAGGCGTTCCAGCCGCCATACTTGAATCCTTGCAGGCCGTCCTATTTGTGGCATCCTTCCCCGTTTGTACCACCGATGCCACCTCATCCATATCCTCACTTGACACATGACATCTACGAGGATTACGGTGGGTTGACTTGCGAGGCGTTCAACAAGCCCTTGAACATAGAACCTGGCTACAAGGTTGTGTATGAGGACTATGAGACGAACACCTATTACAACATCTGCTTGAAGAGAAGCTATTTCCTTTAGAACAAAAAACAGTTCATTGCAATCAAGACGGCAGATGCCTAATGGGTTTGTGTAGATTGAAAAACAAAAGAAGGTCCGACATTTGTCGGACCTTTTGCTTTTATATGGAAAAGCAATCAATAGTTGTTTCTTGACAAGATGTTGATGTTCTTGTTCACCACCCTTATTCTCTTGCGCAATTCGTATTCCGTGTTGGTGTAGAGAACCGGGAACATGAAAGGTTCAAGGCTGATGTTTCCACTGTGAATCTTCAAGTCGTCGCCAAGGTTTATGAGCGAGGTGTTTGTGGTGAAAGATGCCATTGAAATGCCATGCGTGTATGTTGGGTTCTCGTTCAATCCAGATTGATACACAGTGTATATGTCGGAAATGGCCGGCACTTTCTCCATTATGAGGTTCACGATGTCGTTTGTGTTGAAGGAGCCGAAACCAACTTGCCTGTTCTTCACGTTGAAGAAGTACGTGAACAATGAGCAAACGCGCTCAATCACTTCATATGACGATATGGAATAGTCGTCGTTCACGCGGATTTCCAACCATGAAGCATCGTAAGTTGTATCGTCCTCCTTGCGTATTTGCGGAACAGTTGTGGAACGGTTTGATTGAAGATATTGCTTTGCCATTTCCTCCGGAACGCTGGAAATTTCACAACGTATTGGCAAGGCTGGCAAAAACACGGGTTCGTGGCACAAGTCCTTTATGTCAACCATCATGGACTTGCAACGTTGAACCATCTGGTCGTAGTTGATGTCAGAAACGTCTCCGAAGTTGGTTATGTACCAAACATATACGTTGTTGGAGTCAACGGCGTCGGACAATGACGCGCCGCCATACTTCGTGAACCTTGCGGGGTTGAGGTAGAACCTTGGGTTGTTGTGCTTTGTCACGCCAAGTTGGTTCAACCATCGGTAGAACGTTGCGGCGTATTCCCAGTTGTTCATCACCTTCACGGAGTTGAACATGCCGTTGATGGAAGGTTCGTTCATTATGAAGAACTCGTAGTCCTCTTTTGTCACAAGGCGGTTGTTCAACTTGAACCAATGCGGAGCACGTTCCCGTATGTTCTCCACAGTTTCCTCTTGCATTGCGGACGTTGAACCGGTAAGAACCTTGCAAGAGATTTCCGTTACGTTGTATGCGTCCTCTCCGAATATGGCTCTGTAAAGTTCTTCGCTTATGTTGAACAAGGCGGGACCGTGCTGGAACTCCAATTCCGATGCACTCGGTTGAACTCCCCCATCCATGCCCTGCGTTTCCAGATAAAACACGTAGAGTTCAGAATTTGGCGTGAGTTTCTTGGTTGTGATGCCATCACCGAATTTCAATACCAGTTGTTTTATCTCGTTCAGTTCAACGTTGAACACGTTGCAGTCGTCGCCTCCCAAGCCATTGTACAAGAAATTGTGCAATTGGTCGGTGTCGTTCATGTTGGGAAGCCCCTTGAACAATCCCGCGTTTGTTGGGTGGAAGATGTTTATGGTGGTTTGCGTCCAATCAACTTCGTTGGGGTTGTCTGGCATCATTTTCTTTATGACTTCCACGGCGAAGATGTGTGAGGTTGTGGCGTATTTTTGCTCCGCCAGTTCGCTTCTCACCATTGGCATCACGAACGTCTCGAAGTCGGAGCCGTTCGGTGTGAAGATGGTTTGGTATCTTTTCCACATACCATTGTGCAGAACAATGTCATAGGGTTCATCTTCATCCAAGTTCCGAGGGATTATGCAGCTTTGCCACCTGTAGGGCGAATAGGAATAGTATTTTCCGCCGCTTGTTGTCACAAGCGAAAATGGTGGTATGCTAACTTCCTTGTCAAGGTTTGCCTTTACAAGTTCTCCTGCGTTTTCAATTCGGAACATCGCCGTTGATGGCGTTATGCCCTGGGCGTTGTAGCCCAGCAACTTCGCTATGCGAACGATGTTCTCGTAGTATTGCGATTGGCTGAACATGGATTCGGACGCCGCGTGGTTCAACTGGTATGTCAAGGTTTGGTACATCGTGGCAACCAGGTCAACCAATATCGCTATGTTGGAACCTGGATATACCTAGTCCCTTGTAGCCGGGTCTTCAATCAACTTCCTTATAATCAAGTCGCGCATTTGGTATGCGTTGAAGGTGGCGTACTTTACCGGAAAATCCTTTGAAAGCGAGACGTTCTCCTTGGAAAACCTCTTTTCGTCGTCGTAGTTTGTCTTTGAAACACTCATGTCTGGTGATACCTTTCAGATTTCTCAAACGTTATTTACCATTCAGAGGATTTTTACGAGATTTTTGTAAAACGCATACAAGTTTTTGAACATATTTGCGTAAATATAGATAGTATCTAAAAAGAAAGTTGGTTATTCAATGAAAGTCTCTGAAACAACGCAAAAGATATATGATGGGATTTCAACCATTCTCAAGGAGAATGGGCAACCCTTGACAAAGGCTCAGGCGTATGCCATTGAAAGCCTTGTTGAGACGGTTGAGGAATCCACGGAGAAGAGGTGCTGCGAAGTGACCGAGCAGATTTTGGCGAAGAAGGATCAATTGGTGAAGGAAGCCGAGAGCAAGGTTACGGACAATGTTGTTTCCGAGGCTACGATTGAAAAAGTCAACGCGATGGTGGAAAGCAGGATTGAGCAGTTGAAGAAGGAAATCCCCCAGGTGCTGGACTATGCGAGGATGAAGAAGCTGGAGGGCTGCGTGGAAACCATCAAGGAATGCGTTGGATACAGGGCTGACGAGCAGGTTGAAAAGGTGGCGAACGAAAGCGCGAAAATGCTGAAGTCCACCAAGACCCTGATTGAGACGCAGGCAAAGCAGATTTCTGAGAAGGTTGCATCGTTGAACGAGAGTACAAAGAAGATTGACGAACTGGAGAAGAAGGTCAAGCAGATGCAAATGACGATAGATGCGAAGGAAAAACAGATAGTTGAAAGCACGAAGAAGAACCTGGAGTTGGTAAAGGACGTTCAGGGGCTTCAGAAGAAAGTTGAAGAGAGCAAGAAGGTAAACGAGACGATTGAGGAAAAGAGGAAAAACGAAGCGTTGAAGTTCTATTTGGAACAGAAGATAGCAAGTTATCCGAAGTACGAGGCAACTCTTCTCAGAAAACATTTTCAAAACGCAAGGTCGCGGGCCGAGATAGATGAGAACTTCCAAAAGGTGCTGTCCATGGTACAGGAGAAAAGGGACGCAATGAGGACGGTCCAGGCGATTCCGGTGGCGAAAGTCAACGTGAATGAAACGACCAAGAAAGAACAGATTTCAGGTGAAACTATTGTCGGAGAAAGTGGTGGTTCCGAACAGGAAGTGTCTGGCTCAATGCTGGATGATTCGTTCGTGGACATTGATATGGACAATGACGTAATCAGCAACGAACAGATGCAGAACTGGATGGACCGTCTCTGACATACTTCACACCAAAGCAAATAACAAACAGGTAAACTAACATGTTTAAGACAAACTCAGATTATCAGAAGAAGCTGCTCAAGCGTTGGGCGCCGATTCTTGAAAAGGGTGCGCCAATTGAGAGCGTCGAGAAGAAGCTCGTGGTTGCGCAGTGCCTTGAGAACACCCGCAAGGAGTTCTGCAAGAAGGGTCTCTTCACGGAGGCCGCTCCTTCCAACACGAACAACCTCGATGCACGTCATCCTACCTACAATGCTCCTATTTCTGGTCAGGGCGTGTTGACGGCGAACGACTACATCCTTCCTAACGTTGTGATGCCTATGCTCCGCCGTATTTTCCCAACCCTCATGGCTCACGAACTCGTCGGAGTCCAGGCGATGACCGGTCCTACGGGACTTGTCATGGCTCTTCGTGCAGTTGCTGCTAACCCAGAGCGCGTTGGTCTTCCTCAGGGATATGAATTCGGCTACGGCAACAAGGGTCGTGCCAACCAGAGCATCTTCACGGGCGACGTCGCATCCAAGACCGCAGTGAAGGGTTATGGCAATAACGATGAGGAGAAGGAAGCCAACCTCATGAACAAGCTCTACAGAGAGAATGGTCCGCTTGATGAAATCGGCGCGTTCTTGAATGGTCAGTATGGTTCTCAGTCTGGCCGTGGCGTTGCTACGGGCAATGGCGAGGGCTTTGCAAGGGGAACCGATGGCACTTACACTGGCATTGATGGTAAAGATTATCCTTATGGAAATGGAGCTGGTGGTTATGCCAAGGGTTATGCCGGCGCTTCTGGCGACATTGACCCAACCTTCGGTCACTGGAGGAACAACACGTATCCTCAGGCTACCATCAAGTTCGAGAAGCGTCTGGTCGCCGCCGAGACCCGTAAGCTGGGTTCCGAGTGGACACCAGAGGACGCCGAGGACTTGGAGGCAATGCAGGGTATTGACCTTGAGACGGAGATGACCAACCTCATTTCCTATCAGATTGGCGCTGAAATCGACCAGCAGATCAAGGAGTCCATGATTCTCGCCGCTTGGAAGGACAGCAAGGTTCTTGACGTTTCCAAGCTCGATGGTCTTGACCAGATGGGCCGTATCGCCGCGATGTTGACCTTCGTGACCCGTGAGGCTAACGAGATCTCCATCAAGACCCGCCGTGGCGCAGGTAACTTCGTTCTTGCTTCCACAACGGTCTGCTCTTGCTTGCAGCAGCTTGGCACATCCAAGCTCGTCAGCGATGGCAAGACGATGCCTTCTGTTCCTGCTTCCGCAATCGGAGCAATGACGAAGGAAGGTCTCATCAACGATGGCCGTCAGTTGCTCGTCCGCGACACCAACACGTTCGGTTCCTACGCCCTCGTTGGCTACAAGGGAACTCACGCCGGTGACAGTGGTATCATCTACTGCCCATACATCCCTGTGACCCTCTACAAGGCTATCAAGCCTGAGAACGGCCTCAGCGTGATTGGCGCACGTACCCGCTATGGCTTGGTTGACAACCCATACGATGCTGAGAACTTCTATTCTCTCATCAAGTTCACGGGCTTCGACCAGGGTTACAGCCTTGGAAACTCCAACCGCACCTTCTTCGGTGACGCGACGGATTCTTCCGACTCTAACTTCAGCCACCGTAGTGGTCTCATTGGCTAATCCAACGTTTGATTGGTCAAATGCAAAAAGATGGTTGGATGAAAAATCCAGCCATCTTTTGTTTTATGGTCTTTCCACGTTGAACTTTACGTGGTGTTTCTCGCACCATTCCTTCAATGCATCGTATTCCACTATCTCAATAGTTCCCTTGAACCAAAGACTTGAAAACCTGCCTGTCATACGTCTGTGCGTGAAATGGCGTATCTTCTTGTCCTTTTTGTCAAGCCACATCACATGGAAGCCGCGTGGTCCGCTTATGACAATGAAATCAACGTTCTCTGGGTTTTTCCAATAGTGCTTAATTGCCTGTATGAGGCAATTTGACCAGAATGGCTTGTGGTTGTTTTCAGTTTCATATTCTTGAAAATCAGGATAGTATGCTGACATTCTTTTCTCCTATCAATAAAGTCCAAAGTCGTAATCGTTCTTGATGCAAAACCTTTTCGCCTGTTCAATGCTGTCAAATCCCTCTATGGTTTCATCCGTTGAAGCATCCACTACATACCACTTGAAGTGTTCAAGCTTCATTCTCTTTCCGGGATTTTTCTTGGTCTTTCTGTACTTTGCCAACCTGTCTTGGTATTTCTTGTAGTATTTCTCCCCAAATGCAAAGTCCTTGCCCATTTCATTTGCCACGATGTTGCAAAGTTTCTTTTCATATTCGGAATGCGTCCAGTTGTTGAATGGTGAGTTTTCGTTGTACTCAACCTTGTCCGTTTTCCTCACTATGCGGACTTTTCTGAATGGCAGGTTTTTCAAGGTCATGCCTTTCTCTCAACATAGTAGTCGCCCAAAGTGTCCTTCTTGACGTTACAGACAACCCCACATTGTTTCTTCATTATGCCACGGAGACATTTGAGCAAGCCCCATTGCTTTTGGGTGTCAAGCCCCTCGAATTCCTTCATCTGTATCAGGGAGATAATGTCCGCCACTATCTCCATGTAGGTGGAATACTCGATGTCAATTGTCATTGGGATTCCTTGAAGGGTTTGTTAAGCGAAGTTCAACGCGGTGCTTGTCCATACTGTACTGCCTGTCGATGAAGTTGGTCTCCACGTTACTCACTTCAAGCAACTGGCGGAACAGTTTGCGCTCGTATTCCTTGCCAGGGCAGTGGTATTTGATTACGAGTTTCTCCGCATAGCCGGAATTCTCGTAGTTGCTTATCATCACAGATGATATAATCCAAATCAATCCTACGAGAAACGCGCCCATAAGAAAGCCAAAAAACAGGGATTTTGTGTCTTCTTCCATTTGAAGTGATTTCCTTTCACTTCATTATACATCTTTTTTGCAATGATGTAAAGTGTGGATTATATTTCAATGTCCACAATCTTGTCAAACTTCCCCTTGTCGTAGAATTCCTTGTAAAGGCGTTTTCTTTCGGTTCCGTGCCGCTTGGAGTATTTCATGGAATAGACGGAATCTATGACCTCGCACTGCTTGCCCTCCTTCAAGCGCAGAATTCTTCCAATTGACTGTATGGTTCTCGCCATGGACTTGCCGCCGACGAACAGAACCAGTTTTGACAGGGACTTGATGTTGATTCCTGTTGAAAGGATTGCGGATTGTCCCACAAGGAGGCAACCCGAATTGTCCTCAACGTACTTTCTCACACGTTCGCGTTCCGCGACTGGAATTGAGCCGTCAATGAACAACGGCGTTCTGTCAATCAACTTGCGCTCTTTCAACAAGTCAAGGTAGTTGAAGAGCCTTTCGCCCATTTCCGTTCTGTCAAACAAGATGATGGCGTTGTCTTCCGGCGTTGTTTCGTTGATGATGTAGTTCAACACAGGTTGGAACAACTTTTCGCAGTTGTCAACCATGTACTTCTGCTCCGCCCTGAATGGGTCTCCGCTTCCAACCAAGGACATTCCAGTTTCGTCAACGGAATTCACCTTGTAGATGGAATTGGGGTGGAAGAGCAGTTCCCTGTTTGACATGACATCCTTCACCTCTATGTTCAATCTTGTGATGTCGCAATGGGAAATGAAGCCCTGGTCTTGAAGTTCTGTAACTGACGTGTCAAACACCTTCGGTCCCGTCAACCCCACCATCTGGTAGAACTTGAACCCCTTTGGCAATGTACCGGACAACCCAACGCGCAACTTGGTTTCAATCAAGAAGTTCTCCAATACGGAGAAACCCGCCGTTCCGTGGTTGAAGGTCTTGTGAGCCTCGTCCCCAATCACCATGTCAATCTTCCCAATCTCCGCTATGTGCTGGAGGCAGTAGGTTGAGTTTGCAATCACGATGTTTGCGGTCAGAAGGTTTGCCTTGTCCTTCTTCTTTGTCGCGCCCGAAAACCTGCACACCTCGCTGTCCTTGAAGCCGTACTCCAGCAAGTCCTTGTAGAACTGCTCCACCAACTGGATGTTGGGGACGTAAATCAACGTGCGGAAGGTTTCACCCTTGAAGAATTGCTGTTGCAGAGTGTATATGAGATTCGCTATGATGAAGGACTTGCCTGAACCCGTCGGGGATTGAATCAAGCACCTTCCATTCCCCTTGAGTATTATGGCGCGTATGGCATCTTCCTGGTATGGGCGCATGACGCGCACGTTGGGATCTTCGGGATCTTCCGCGCGGTCAAGGGAAATGTTGTCAACCTCGAAGTTGTCCTTGTCAATGTTCAACTCTGTCATCTTCTTGGCAAGTGGAACAAGGTACTCGTAGATGTAGGACTTCGCCCTTGGTCCGATTAGAACCATTTGGCTTGAAGCCATCTTCATGGGGTTCAACTCGAAGTCGTTCACGATGAAGTTCAATACCTCAAAGAGAAGCCCAGTGGGGAAATAGCCAAACGGTGATACCGCATATAGATACAACGGCTCCCTTCTTCCAGTGAAGAAACTGGACTGGTCAATCTCCCTGAAATGGCGAACAATCTTGTCAAGGTGTATGGCGTTGCGCACGTACATCCGGAACATCATCTGCTGGTTGTCAAATCCAACGTAGAACTTGAAGTTCGGGTTTGTGTACATCAAGTCGTCCATATCGTCCACGTATGGAAGATACTTGCGCTGGATTGTCTGAGATATGTTGTTATGTCCTGTTGTTGCCATTTATATTATTATACCACAAATGGGATATTTCATAAAGGATGTCATTTGTTCTTCTTTGCCTTGTCAACCAAGAAGAATATCTTGAACGTTATTTCACTTTTCCCTGAAATTGTATGGAATCCAACCGAAATGTTCTTGTCCGCCAAAAGTTTCAAGGTTTTGCATCCAATGTCATACCAATTCCCCGAATAGGAAGATGGGCCCGGAATTTTGAGAAGTGGCGTTGTGAACAAGTCTCTGCTGTTTTTAGAAGTGTTCAATCCTATGATAAGGTTGTATTGCTGTGGATAGTTGCAAAACGCCCAAGAGAACAAAACCCGGAACTTAAGAACGCGCTTCCACATACTGTCTTTTCCAGTGTCATCCATTCCAGAAATGTTCTTCAATATTTCATCCACATCGTCAATGCTCTTTGGCATTTTCGTTGGAATCCATTTCTTGAGGTCTTTTGGCGGAATTGGAATGTCAGTGAAGTTCGCTACGTCTTTTGTGTTCAGTCCGTTGAACATACCTTGGGGAAATTTGCCTGTTGGAAGACGGGCTGTTATTGAACCACTGTCACCCTTTATTTCATATTTTCCACCCGACATGTCTATGTCACCTTCATCGGACGCAAGTTTGCAATCCTTGAAGAACAATGCCACCGCGATTTCACCTTTTCCTATGTCTGTTCCGTTTTTCTTGAAGTTGGACATTCCAGTTATTGCATCAAAGCAACGTATGATGGCTTCTGCAGTTGGTTTCTTCAACTTGTTGTAAAATGCCTGTCCCAATGTGCCTTCTGCTTCTTGCAGGATTTCATTGAGGGTAAGTTGGCTTTTTGGATTGCATATGTAATTGAAAAACGCCATGTAATCGTTGTTGTTTTCCGGGTTCTCGCTTATTTTGTCAAAAATTGCCTACACTTCAAGTTTTGGCTTAAGCCCTTCCGTTTTTTGATCAACTATCTAAATGAATTGGTTGAATTTTTTGTATCCGTTTTCTGCCTCACCGCCTATTTGCTGAAATACATTTTCCATACGTACAAGTTTTTCGTCAAGAAACTCCTCTTTTATTCCGAGCATTCTTCCAGTGCTTTTGGCATTTTTCTTGAATTGCTCCCAAGATTGAGACAATATATTGGAATTTCCAGTTGGGGCAGTTCCTTCACATATCAATCCCTGACCACGAAGGGCGTTGTCCCAGAACACACCTTCTTTTTCCAGATTTCTTGGTTTATCGTCCTTGTTTGGTTCAGGATGCGAACTTTCCGAATTCAAGTTCTTGAAAGTGTATTCCTTCTTTACAGGTGCATTGATGTCAACCCAGTGGTATTTGTCGAATCTCATTGTATATTTCCTCTATACGTGTTCTTGAAGTATTTACTATTTACCAACTTGTCATAAAGGGGTATAATTCAGATAAGAACATGAAAGACTATTATAAGATATTGGGCGTTGAGAAGACTGCCACGGAAGATGAAATCAAGTCAGCTTACCGCAAGTTGGCTATGAAGTGGCATCCGGACCGCAATCCCGACAACGTTGAGGAGGCGAAGAACAAGTTTGCCGAAATCAACGAGGCTTATGAAACCCTTTCCAACCCCGAAAAGCGTCAACAATACGACAATCCCAGTCCGTTTGGGGGTGGTTTTGGCGATATGGGCGATGGCGAGATGCATCAATGGACTGACGAGAACGGAAACATGCACTTTGAGTTCCGTGGTTCTCCTGGGGGAATGGGTGGCTTTGGAAGTCCCTTCATGGGCGGTTTCGGTCCGATGGGGGGAATGGGTGGCTTTGGTCCGTTTGGAAGAAGGATGCATAGAATGGACCCGAACGCCCCAAGACCTGGCGAGTCCATGATATTCAATTTGTCAGTTGGTTTCATGGAAGCCATAAATGGCTGCTCAAAGAAAGTGAAGTTGAACATAGAGGACAACTGCACTTGCTTGAATGGCTGCGACAAATGCAATCACACGAAGAGAATCCAAAAGACCGTCACGTTGGAAGTGAAGATTCCAAGGGGTTGCCCAGATGGTCAGCGTTTGCGCATACCCGGCCAGGGCAATCGTGGATACAATGGCGGTCCCAACGGGGACATCTACTTTCAGATAGACATTGGCGAAGATCCAAATGGAGTTTTCATCCGCGATGGCTTTGACGTTATTCAGAAGGTTGACCTTCCCTTTGAGTTGTTTGTGCTGGGTGGTGACATAACGTACCATACTTTGACCGGGATAGAGACCTATCACGTTTCCCCAATGACAAACCCCGGCAAGGTTTTGGTTTTACGGGGCAAGGGTTCTCCGATAATGAATTCAATAAACTCCTATGGGGACTTGAAGGTATTGCTGAACCTTGTCATGCCAACTTCATTGACCGACAAGGAACGTGAGAAGTTGGAAGCGTACCGCGACGAACGCAAGAGAAATGGTAAATAATTCTATACGAGGTAATTTACTATGATGAAGTGGAAGAAACTGATAAACGAGTCTGTTGACGAAAAGGCGTTCAAGAAACTGCTCAGGTAGAATGGCATCACAAAACTTCCATCTGGGATGAGTTCCCGTAGGGATGGCATGATGGAATGGCGCAAGGAACGTGGCTATGCTGGGGAAAAGATCATTGACGCGATGCGCAAGCAGGCCGAAGATGCAGGATGGAAACGCCAGAAGGAAATGGATGATGCCCATCCAGATGGTTCGTGGGTGGCAAGGGGTGATGGATATATTTCACCTGATGGTCAGATTGAGATGACCTATTATTCGCATTATGGCGCAACTTCCTATGAGAACAGTTTCTCCATCACGTTCAAGTTGGTTGGTAGCGTGAACGAATCCAGTAGGTTTGGATTTGACGTTGGCGATCAAGTTGAATTGACGAAGGACAAGGTGAATTCATTGAGTGGGGACACCGTGAAGGCCGGCACGCAGGGCGAGATTGTGGCAATCAACAAGCCCATGCCCGGTGTCATCAAGGTGAAGATTGATGGTGGCAAGGTGATTTCTGTTCCCGAACGTCAGTTGAAGAAGGCTGGCGAGGATGAAGAGCCTTGGAAGAAATTGAAGAAGCCTGAAGAGCCAAAACGCCATATTAGACCCGAACGCCCAGAGGACTACTACATGCGTCCAACGTCCTATGGTTCTCCAAGGTTTACGGGCGATTAAGGAGCGTGAATGTTGAACATAGACAATTTGATTGAAGCCGGCGTCCAAACAACGTAGGACATGGAAAAAGCGAAGAAGGGGAAGAACAGAAACGCAAAGGAAATCCCCTTTGAGATTGACGGTCACACCTACCTTTTGGACTCACAGGAGGAATGGTGCATGTTCAACTGGATTAAGGAAATGAAGGAACGTGGACTGATCTTGGATTATGTCTACCAGCCGGAGCACTGGGAATTGACCCCAAGGTTCGAGTACACGCCATATCCAACGGTTGTGGATAAGAAGAAACGCCCCGTTGACGAGAAGTACGCGAATGTCCCAAAGCCATTCAAGACGAAGTTCTTGATGCATCCCCATATCTACACAGCTGACTTCACGTTGAAGTTTGACGCGAACAACCTGAAGTTGATGGAGTATTTGTCCCAAGCGTTCAAGTTGAGGTTGGACGATGTTTACGATGGGGTTCTGACTTTGGTGGTGGATGTGAAGGGAACGTTCATGAGCAATGACGGTGGACGTTCCTTCTCCATAAACCAGAAGTTGATGATGGCGGTTCACAACGTGTATGTCAACAAGTTTGTTCCGAAGGAGGCTTTCAAGAAGTTGGGCGTTCCAAAACGCTGCACAACCACCATGAAGTCCGGCAAGGCAAGCAAGGTGTTCAAGGGGATGAACTTCCTGGAGACCGTGTTGAAAGGATATGGACTATGATTCAATTGGGTAGTCATGCTATCCATTTGGGGGATTGCATTGAAGTTCTCCCAAAATATGATGTTCCCGTTGCTGACCTTGTTATAGCGGACCCGCCGTATTTCAAGGTGGTAGGGGAGAAATGGGATTATCAATGGCGCACGGAGGAAGATTACCTTGAATGGTCTAGGAAATGGTTGACAGAGATTTTCAACAAATTGCGCATTGGGGGTTCTTTCTATTTGTTCGGGTATTTCCGCATGTTGGCGTTGCTTCTTTCCATGTTGAAGGAAATTGGATTCACTTTGCGCCAGCAAATAGTCATTGACAAGGGAATGAAGGCCGTTGCTGGAAGGGCAACAAAAAACTATCGCATGTTTCCTTGCGTCACGGAGTCCGTGTTGTTCTTGACGAAAGACAACATAGCGTTTTCACGTCAGTTGTTGAAGGGCAGGCAAAAGGAACTTGGATTGTCCGCCAAGGAGATAAACGAGCGTTTGGGTGTGAAGTCCAATGGTGGTGGAATGTGGTCTATCTACACTGGCAAGAACGTTTGCGAACAATTCCCAACGAGGGAACTCTGGGAGAAGTTGCAGGAAATACTTGAATTCGATTATCCATACGAGGACATATCGCAAACTTTTCATCCACAAATGGGATTGACAGACGTTTGGACGGACATTGACTTCTATTCGGAGAAAAGGTGGCATCCAACTCAAAAACCCTTGAAGTTGGTTGAACGTATAATGTCGGCTTCATCAAATCCAGGTGACGTTGTGATTGATCCCTTTGGTGGTTCGGGCTCAACTTTGATTGCTGCGGAATGTCTCGGAAGGAAATCCGTTATCGTGGAAATGGACGAGAAATATGTCAATGCCATGACCGATAGGTTTACAAAAGGGAAAGAAACTGGTATAATAAGTTGAAAGGACACATCAAAATGGCAAAGGAAAAATTACTGAAGGAAAAGGCCGTGAAAGCTTTCAAACGCGATGAAGGAACGCTTGAAAAGACCATTCTTATAAAGAGTGGTGAAGTGTTGAACATCCTTGACGAGGATTCCCAAACAAAGAAGATTATCGTTTCATTTGAGGATGGCGTAATCAAGGTTGTGCGCCAGCACAAGGAATTGCAGTATGCGTGGGTCAATGACTAAATTTCAAAGTGGAATTCATTATGGCAACTGACAAATCGTATTCTGAATTGAAGGATGATGCAAAGAAGATTCTCACCAAATGGGCGCCGATTTTTGACAAGTGCGGGCACCTTGAGGAACTTGACGAGAAACTGTTTCTTGCAAATACCTTGGAGAATCTGAGGGTAAAGGCTATGGGCGCAAATGGGGGTTCAACGGAATCCTATACCCTTCAGCCCAATGAGGTGTTGAACATCGTCAATACCACGGGAACTAACCGGCTTGTGCTTTCCTATGACGAAAAGGGGTACTTCAATATCGTACATCAGCATAAGGATTGGATAAACGATTAAATCAATCGTTTTTGGCACTTTTGGTTGATAAAATATTCGGGCCAGGGGTATTGACTTCCGGGCCCGTTTTTGGTATACTGTAGGTGTTCTGAGGAAAACAAGGAGTAAAGCCATGATGAACTACAACTACATTGAAGCCAGCGATGCCTATGACGCGGAGCGCGAGTACGCCGATTGGCTGCGCTACGTTGAGGATGAGGCTTACAACAAGGTCATCATCCCCGCTTACATGGCGGACCTTGACGCCGAGGCCGAGACACTTTAAGGAGGTTCAAGATGAACGAGAAGGTTGCAAAGTACGAAGAGGCTCTCCGTGCAGCGGAGAGAAACATTGAGCAGGCTTGCCAAGCCATCTGCTCTCTGCGCGGTCCATTCCCCCACAGGGAATTGAACGACACCCTTGTAGTAATTTCGGAGTTGATTCGTGGTGCGTGGCGTTTCTATGACAATCCCGAAGTTGAGGAGGCTTGAATATGAAGATGGATATTGGAGAACTTCTGCTGAAGTTGGCAGACCCTTCCATTCCCCTTCGAGAGAAGAAGGATGCCTTTCATGATTGGCGTTGCCTGGGGTACAATCCCGACGCCGTTCATGAGTTTTTCTCCGATTCCCTTTTCAGCCCTGAGAACACCAACTACCTTGACGTGATGTTGAAAACGGACTATCGCAATTTCTATGAAATGGTGATGTCCCTTGACCTTGCGAACATCGACCCACGCGCATACTACATCTACTGGGTTTTGACCTATGGCAACGATTCAATCAGTGAGAACTTCCTTAAGGAAGCCCTGGAGTATGACCCCGACACGATTTGTGCCATATTCCCCGACATCAAGGAAATCCTATTTACGGAGTGAAAGCAATGAATGGTTTTATAACAGTGGCAATCGCACATGACGCAACTTGCGAACCTGGCGAGGAATGGCTATTTCATGGAATGGCAAAGCCCTTTGATGTTCATGGCAGTCTGGAATCCCCCATTGACCCGAAGGACAAGGAGATTTTGGACAGGGACATGGAGGAATTGCGCTTGAGGGAAGCAAAGGAACAAGCCGATGCTGATTTCAACGCCTTTGGCTGCATAATGGCATTCGTGTTCGGGGCGTTCTTGGTTGGGGTTGCAATCTGGGCATTGACGTAAGGAGAATGACAAATGAATGATTTTATAACTATTGCAATTGCGCATGATGCCACCTGCGAACCTGGCGAGGAATGGATTTTTCCCGGAATGTCGGGCTCAAAAGATGGTGGCTCCGGCTGGGAGCCTTCCAATGTTGGGTGTGGATGCTTGATGGCGTTCGTGGCAATTGTCATTTGCTTTGTAATTTGGGCTATATGGAGACTGATATGATAAAGCGGTTCAACAACTACATTCTGAACAGCATGAAGGTTGCCATTGTTGGCTTTATATGGTATGGACTTTTCAAGTTTCCATGGAAATCATTGGTGAACGCCCCGGTTGGTGGAAAGATTTTCGTTGGGGTTATGATGTGGGCAATCTGGAGTTTCATGGTGATGATTGTGTCAGGGGAGCTGGACAAGAACAAGTAAATACAATTAAACGAGGAAATTGAAAATGGACAGAGAATACACTATGCCCCGTGCAATTCAAAAGAAACTCCACGACATCTACGATGCCGAGAAGCATGGGGATTTGGCGGAGATTGCCTTGCTTGACGCAGCTTCGGAACTTGGGTATGAGGTGGAGGACGAGAACGATACTCCTTCCAAGGAGGAGAAGGGAACGGTCCTTCACAACGTGAAGTTGGTGAAGCGCGAACCTGGGAAGTATGGCGATGTCTGCCATGTTGGTTGGGCGCATTTCAACCACCCGGGACCCGATTATGAGGACCGCCGGGGCGAGTGGTACATGTATTTCCTGTAAATTGGATTTACAATTTGTGGATGAACGCCCTTGTTTGGCTCTTGCCGAACAGGCGTTCAATTTTTTCTGACATTACGTTCCAATCCCCTCCAGCAAGTCCACATCCAATCATGTATGGGAAGTGGATGTCAAGGGAGAAGTAAGTACCCAAGTCCTGCACCTTGTTCAACATGATGTCCCAAGCCTCGTAGTCTGTTTGTTTTCCTATATGTGATGGAAATACTTGTCCAAAGCAGTTCGCCACAATAAGGTCGGGTTCAACCATAACGTCAAGCACATGTCCAAGCATCTTGTCTGGATGCGTCATGAACTGCTTGCAATCATCTTGATATTTCTTGTAGACCACCGGCCACTTGTTGCGTATTTGAAGTGCCAACCCTGCACCCATTGCGCCAATGCAGTTCACTTGATGGCATATTATCCCAGACTTCACGTCAAGAAGGTTGGAATGTTCTACAATCTCTACCATAACTCAACGGCTGATTTCGTTCATTAGGATTGGGGCAAGTTCACCCATATAAGGAAGTGATCGTGCAGTGTTATATGAAGTCCAGTCTTCAGCTTCTTCATGTGTCATACCTTCCCTCATCAAGCATTCCTGGAATCTCTCAACGGAATAGATTATGTGGTTTCCGTCATAGGTGACGCCGATGATGGCATCGGCGTACTGTTCCGGCGTGTCGCCAATGAATATCAAGTCCTCGTTGATGCTCTTCAATTCCTCCACGCATCTGGTTTTTTCCATTTGCTCCTGCTGTTGCAGAAGGGTTTTCGTTTCTTCCACAACGTCAATTCCCATTTCCTTCAATCCTTCTGGGTTTTCAACAACGGCGTGAATCTTTCCGTTGTCTGAGGTAAATTCCATTTTCATCAGATTTGTTCTCCTTTCAAGTCCACCTTTGACACGATATGGTCCGTGTCGAAAATCTTGTACTTCTTCCCTTCAAGGGTGATGTCAATTCCAACAGCTTCCGTTATGACAACATCCCCAACCTTCAGGGTTATCTTGGGATAGGCGAATTCCTCTCCTCCGCCATATACCCATTTCACCCTGTAGAATTTCAGGTTCTCCTTGCAAAGCCTGTCGTCAAGTTTGGTTGAAGTGATGAAGAAACTGCCCTAGTCGGTGTTTCCGCATTCTTCGCAAATGACGCGCTTCTCTCTGGTTATCGTCAAGTCCATTTTTAACCCTCGTTGATTTTGCAGATGATGCAGTCGGTCTTGTAGATGTAGATTGGCTTTGTCGGGTCAAGGTCCGCGTCACCGCGAAAACCATGAAGAACGTCACATTCCTCCTTTGTCATGAGAACCTTGTCCCCAACCTTGAATGGAATGGCATTTGCGGTCATCGTGTATGGAGGCGTTATTGACTTTATCACCCCAATCTTCATTTCGTCAGACGTTGGCACTACAAACCCGGAGGTTTCCTTTTCCTCGTCAACCGCCTGAACGATGCAACGTCCACCCAATGCGCGGTACTTCGTCTTTTCCAGATTGGATTCCATTATAAGGGCGTTGTATCTCATCAAGGCTATGGGTTCTGTGTGGTAGAAAGCAGCCAGCTTGTCGGCGAAAACGTATGAGCCAACGTCAAGTCCAGTCATTTCCTTTGCTTCAGAACCAATTTTCAGTATCTGGTAGAAGCCCACGCGCAGGTTGCGCAATGAATCGTCTCCGATGGTGAAACCCGTGTTTTTGGACGACAACGTGTCGTTGTCAACTATCTTAAGAACCACAACGTCGTTTGCGGGTTCGCAGTCTTTGTCAAAATATGCCATGTGATTATTCTTATCCTTCCAGTTCAATTATACCAAAAGACGCACCCCGGTGGATGCGTCTCTATTATGAATTGAATTTGATACTGGCATTACAAGCCAAACTTCTTCAATTTGTCGTTCAATTTACGAGCGGTGTTTGTTGTGCGCTCTACAATTACAACGTCTTCTTCGGGATCAAGTTGGCTACCTGAGCTTTCCTTGTCTCCGTCATCGTTGTGTACCTGCTTGTAAGTCATTACAACGCCAGAACCCTCGGATTCATGTGCGTCACGGAATCCAATCTTGTACTTCTTTCCTGTTGTGGAATCCACGAATGTAAGGCGGTTGATGTCAAGTTCAACGTCACCGTTCATCTTCATGGTTGTACTGGAGCCAAGGTCAAGATTTGCTCCGTTCTTCAACACAAGCGATGCTCCGTTCTGGAACGTGACTTCGGCGCCATTTGCCACATGTACCTTGCTGTTCTATCCAACGAAAACCTCGGCGTTGGAATTGACAACGCCATTGAGTTCGGTTATTCCATCGGACTTCAAAAGGTTGTCCGTGTAGACAACGCTGGATTTCACACCGGTTGTAACAAGTTTGTCAACGTGGAAATGGTTTGCATTGAACTTGTAGGCTTCAAGCGCGGAGAATTTGCCTTTTTCCGCAACAACGTTCTTCATCAAGATGTTTCCAGAGTGATCTATTCTGTATTTCCCTTGGTTGATGGAGAACCTCTTTGGCGCATTTGGATCGTTTTGTTCGCGCAAATATGTGATTGGGTTGATGAGGGTCTTTATGGTCTTTTGAATGGACTCGTAGTTGACTTCGTTCTTCTGCATTGCTTCGTCAACCATTGCCACGGGGTCAAAGTTCTCTTCTTCGTATGTCTCATCTTCCTCGTCGCTTGGCCCGGCTGGAATTACATTGACCATTTCATCTTCATACAAGTCCCAGTCAGTGTCAGATGTGAAACTTATGCCAGAAGATGGGTTGTCATCCATCAATTCCTTGTCGCTTGTCAAAAGGAAGTTGCTGGTTATCAACTTGGATTCATCAAGGAACAGTTTTGAACCATGTATCGTCACGTCACCTTCAATGAGAGACTTTATGTCGCGGTCAATCAAAAAGCCGATGTTTCCGGTGCTTGTTCCATGAATTTGCAAGGTGCTTACTCTGGACAGACCGTTCACCTCCATTCCATCATCAAAGGAAACCTTGCCCTTGTTCACCTTGAGAGATATGCCATTGTGCAGCAACGCTCCCTTGATTGTGAGGTCGTTTTCAATTTCCACCTTGTTCTTGATTGAAAGGTAGGAGATGGTTGCAGTGTTGGTTACTTCCGCATTGATGGTGGAAAAGCCATTGGTTTTCAATTGGGTGTTTATGGTGGCTTTTTGGGCGGTCAAGCTATTTATTTCGGCCTCCTTCAACACCTCAAATTTTTCATTCGCGGTGAACTTCCGGGAAACCTCAACTTCCATTGGATAAAGTTTGTTGGTGTACAAAGTGGATAGTTTCATGGTCATTGGTTCTGCACCAATCCACCTTGTACCAATGTCTATCATGAACAGATTGGAACCGACAACCAAACGTTGTGAGGCATTTAACACGGGTGCAGTCAATGAATCTGCATTATAGAGTGAATCAAATCCAATCTTTATCTGCCCATCACCAAAGCTGATTCCACCCCTGAAGTTGCAGTTCTTGTAGAAGTTTATGGAATTGCCTGCGGATGACATGACAACACTGATGTTGTTGTTCTAGTTCTTTTCCCTTATTTCAAGGGTGTTTCCCGTAATTTGCCCGGCTGCTTCCAAGTTACCGTCCACATAGGTGTTTCCATGCACCGTGACCAAGCCCTTGTCGTCAATGGTTATTGGGCCGTCCTCTTCACTTTCGCCAGATTCCACCTGAACGGTTGTTCCCTCCGTAGTGGTTGTGCTTGTTTCACCAGTGGTGTCACCCTCGTCCTTGGAGCTGGAAGTGGGTTCATCAATGTATACAATGCCATTCTCGTCTATTCTTTCTGCCATGGTATTTCTCACATGTTAGGATGCGTTTTCATCTAGTATTTACAAAAATGGAGCATTTTACCCTATGATGGTAAATAGATACATTGAAGGTTCAATCCGAATAGAGAGACAAGGTAAACCACCATGGCACAGCAAATTCAATTTATATATTTGACTCAAAGTGATTTTGACAATCTGACAAGTAAAGGAAACAAGATTTACTTCACGTCTGACACAAAGAGAATATACAGAGGATCGGATTTATACGCTGCAACTTCATTTGACCAATTGAATTTCAGCTCAATAGAGGCTTCTGACATAAAGGTGAATGGAAACGCGGTGTCGCTTGAAGGACATACCCATTCCGCTTCGGAAATAGATGGACTTGAAGCGTTTGTTTCTGCGGCAACGCAGAATTTTTCATAGAACGGACACAAACATGCCATAGCGGATGTCACAAACTTGTCGGGGATAGTTGCTGGCATAACAAACACCACTGTGTCAAAATCGTCAGGTTCGTTCAACACATTGACCGTTGGGGGTTCAAACGTCTCGGTTGAAGGACATACGCATTCCATTGACGACATTGAGGACTATGAGGACAACACATTTTGGATTACAGGAAGTGTCAATACATAGACATTGGAAATTCAAGTTGATTAGGATTTCGAGGATGCAGTTGAAGCTGCTGATGCAGGAAAGCACATTAGGGCAAAGCTGGACTATACAGGAAATGGTAATTATGTATGTCCTTGGGCAAATGTAATATACAACACAAATGGAACAGTGGATTAGTTTGACTTTCACATAATGCTTGACACGGTTATGTTGAATCCTGACGCAAATTGGCATCCATATTTGATTGGTTTCACTTGGAATTCAAATGGATTTGATGTGCGTCCATATGAACTTTCTGAAACCAACCATGAACATGACATAGAGGACATAACCAACCTGTCAACCATACTCACTGGAGTCAGTGAATCATCCCTGACAAAGGATACCATTACGGGGGACATCGGAAACTTCAGATTGCTCTCGGTAAGTGGTTCTGCCAATTTCGCTGTGAATAACGTGTCAGCAAATGCCGTTTCTGTGAATGGAACACCAGTTTCACTTGAAGGTCACACGCATGGCGTTTCTGAGGTTACAGGACTTGCCGCTGCCATATCCGCCGCGACTTCTGGATTCGCCTCAAGTCAGCACTCGCACAGTCATGTTGACATAACGGACTTCAACAGTGCTGTTGTGACAGCCGGTTCTTCAAGTTTCGCTCCAATCAGCCATTCACACGCCATTTCCAGCATCACAGGTCTGACAGCATCCCTATCTGAACTAAGTTCGTCAATCCAAAGCCTCCAATCCCAGATTGTGCCAGTCCAATGCATCACATTGGCGCAATACGAGGCACTTCAGCCGGCTGACGCAAGCACAATCTACTTCATTTCCGATGGAAACAGAATCTACAGAGGTTCTGTGCTATACGCAGCAACAACGTTCGACCAGTTGAACTTCAGCTCAATAGAGGCAAGCGGCATAACGGTGAATGGGAACGCCGTGGCACTATCTGGACACACTCACGCGATGTCTGAGATTGGAGCGTCCACTGCTGCATAGACTGCAATAAGCGCAATAACCAATGCCTCAACTATATAGTAGATGAAGTCTGCCTTGACTGCATTCCTTCAGAACTTCGTATCATGATGCCACATAATTGGAGATCACTTGAAACATGGAAACCAAGGAAATTTAGAATGCGTTTAGAGATGGCGAATAGACCGTGACGATGGCTGACACACCATTTGACACGGTTCTTGCGTCTAAGGAATATGTCAATCAGTAGATTGGCGCAGCCATTGGATAGGCATTGTCAACCCAGTACTGAACACTGGCAAACGTGTCGTTTGAGCAGTGAAATGCCGCCTGATTCCTTGTTGCTGCTCTCTTCCTTCTTGCCATTGTCAATTACCTTTCCATTAAAATGTCACTGTGTCGTATGTCGTGCATGGTACTTAAAACAATATTCCTTTGTTTGTTATTTACCATTCCATTTCAAGTTACATTATGGTAAATAGATGTACATTATAAAGGTAACAAACAAATGGCAATACATATAGGAAACATTGGGGGTGGAAGCATAGTGGTTGATGGCAAAAAACCACTGTTTTCCTTTTCTGCAATTTCGGACATACATCTTCACGACAACAATGATGATAGTGGATACGACGATTTGGTGAATCTGTTCCGAGTTCTAGGAAACAGAATTCAAGACAAGGAATTGGATTTGCGCTACATCTGCGCCGCCGGCGACATTGGAATGGGTGGAGCGAACAAGGAGCTGTTGACATTTTCCAAAATAGTGGACGCAAAATGCCCTATTTCCAACAAGAATGTTTTTTCTTGCACCGGAAACCATGACCAACAGCATACGTGGCAGGAATGGACGGATTACATGTTTCCCGAGTCATTGCACAGTCAAATCACTTCTGACTTGAATTTTGTCAAGGAGGATGGAAACTTTGTGTTTGCTTTTATGTCTATGGCGCATCAGAATGACAGAAGTACAACAGTAAATGGTAGGATATGTTTTTTGGATGATAGTAATTCAGTTTCTGGTTCAGGAACAAGACAATGGCTTCGTAATGTTGTAGAGTAGGCAAGAAACAAAACATTGATTTTGTTTATGCACTATCCTTTCCAGAACAGGCGTTGTTATGACAAATCCACTACATCAATCAACATATATGATTGGGCTACGGGAAATTACATACCAAAAACGGTGAACGTGGCCGAAACAGCGGAACAATGGGCAGGTCTTCTTGATTTGGGTGGTTCTGCAGGTAGCAATGAGAGTTGTGCCAACTATGGTTTCTATTGCAAGGCTGCCGCTTCAATTGATTATTCAACACCCAGTGAGTGTGAACAAATAATGGCGATTCTGAATCAACATGTTGGGGGAAAAACCATCGTGTTTTCCGGACACACACATCTTGTATTTGAAACTGAGCGTTTTGATTATGTCATTGGAAAAGGCTATCCAAATGTCAATGTGGCATATGTGAGGAACTATGACCCTGACAAGAATGAATACACACCAACCAACATCGTCACAGTTCATATTCCATCCTTGAATCATCCAAGGAAGCTCAAGGTTTCAAGCATAGGCAGTGTGAGTGGGTGGGAAACTATTTCTGGCGCAAATCCATATCGTCAACCATGTCAATCCTGGCTTGTGGATGTATATGACAACAAACTTGTGTTGAATGGTTTTGAAACTCAGGTTTCACATGACAAACGTTATGGCGATATTTTGAACGATTATATCTACACTATAGACTTGACAGATATAGTTCCGGTTGCGTAAAGGAGACCAACATGGCAAGCAAGAACAACATACCAAAGAATCCTTATGACAAGAAGATGAAGAACTCCAAGGTTGCGGTTGACAACTTTATCTACACTCAACTTCAATCCAACAAGAAGAGTTTTTACGTCTATTGTGGGAAGTCAAAGAAGAGAATATATCAAGGCTCTTGTTCCAAGGAAATTCAAAACATTTACTTTGACGGAACTTGCGTTGTGTGCATTTGCCAGAACAAGACTTATGTGTTTGGACCGAACGATTTGCGCTATCCATTGAAGAATTGGAGAAAGATTAGGGAGTTTTAAGATGAAACGTATTATACAAGTGAATGAGAGTTGGGATCCTGAATACGATGACAAGCCAGTGAACCAGTTTGGGGAGAAGTGGGAGAAGATTTCGGGAACATGGCTGAACCAGGTGATAACGAACATCATGAAGGATGTCCAGATAGACCCCTTCGAGGACGGACCAAAGATGGAAAGTTTGAGTTTGGGCAGCTTGCATCTTTGTGAAGATGGGCATCTCATAGCCACTGTGTATGGCGGTGCCAACGGTGGTGGCATACGGGGCAGGGAATCCAATTGGACGTTTTACATGTCCTTGGTTAGGAAGTTTCTTGGCAAGATTCTTGACTACGACAACGGCCAGTGCTTCAAGGACGTTTGGATGATAGATTGGGACAACGATTGCTGCGATGACGTTTGGACTTTGAGACTTGGGCTTGAACTATCCGACGAAGAGAAACTCCAGTTGACCCAATGTGGATTCAAGGTGATTGATCCAACCTAGTTGAATATTGGACTTGACGCTGCAATGGATATGTTCACGCCATATCCCATGGCGCAGAATGTGGATTGCTCAAACCCCTACAATGAATCCAAGATAAATTGGCGCAAAATAAGTGCCAAGTGAGTTCGGTTTTTGCCCTCGGATTGTGTAAATACTTTATGACGAGGCGAAGGATAGGAAGTATCCATCTGGAGCCAAGTCAAGGATTGATTGACAATAACAACAATCGGAGGTAAAATAAAATGTTTGACATGATTAGACCGTCATCCATTTGGGATGACATGTTCAGAATGGCTGACGCGCTTACGCTATATCCAGCCAAGGAAAGGAGCCTGGAAAACAACGGATTGAAGAGGCTCATATCAAGACCCCACAACATCGTGAACGTCACGAACAAGGAGGGTGAACCCATTGCCCAACGCCTTGAAGTTGTGACCACGCCGTTCAAGAAGAACGAAGTCAAGGTGTCTGTTGATAAAAACAACATGTTGACAGTGGAATGTGGGACCGAAAAGGAAATCAAAGATCCACTAGAGGGAATCCCAATGGACGAAGAGAACGATAACTATGTCTACAAGGGCATTTCCACCCAGACATATTCCTTCTCCATCAAGTTGGGGGATAATGTTGACAAGGACGCAATCAAGGCGAAGAACGAGGACGGTGTTCTCGTTGTGACGCTTCCGTTCAAGAAGAAAGAGGAAGAACCAAAGCAAATCACCAAAATAGAGGTTGAGTGACAAACAACAGGTTCAATCTTTCCTTGTGTGGCTGGGTTTACGAACCCAGCCTTTTGTCGTATAATATACTGGGAACATAATGAGGAACGAATAATGGTTGAACCTGACTATAGATTGGATTTTGACGTAGAGAAGATACGTGATGTGATTGAACCGAACGATGGCTACACATGGGTTTACTATGACCCAATGGGCATGGACAGGAAATTGGGGGAGAATGGGAAGATTTGGTTCAAGTGCTACGAGAAGGACACCCACAAGCCCATAGTTGTTGAAGTGAAGAACTTTCCCTCTACCCTGTGGCACCGTGTTGACAAGTCCGACGAAATGGCTAAAACCGGAATGGTGGATGCCTATGGTATGCCTGTTGTACAGGAGGTTTTCGACAACGTGGCACTTCGCCGCCAATGGGTGAACACATGGAAGAAACGCTCCGACTATTGCGAAAAGCAGATTGTGCAGAACCAAGACCCTTGCGACGAGTTCATGCAGAAGGTGTTTTGGAGGGAGGCTCAGGAGGAAAGTTTCAACAAGGGCTTCCAGCGCGTGTTCTACATTGATATTGAGACCGAGGTTTCGTCAACGTCTCTTATGCCGTTCAAGGCTGTTGACAAGATGTTGATGATAACCATATACGACAACAAGACGGACAAGTTCTACACATGGTCTTTGAATCCCGCGGAAGTGGAGTTTCATGACAGTGTTGATGAAGAGGGGAACGTGACATGGCACAATCCCTTGAAGGACTATCCAAAGGACAAGTTTGTTCTGTATGACAACTTCAACGGGAATGAAGCCGAACTGCTCAAGCACTTCCTCTACTTCTGGGCAACAAACTATCCAGACGTTGTGTGCGGGTGGAACAGCCGTTGGTACGATATTCCCTATATCGTGAGGCGTATCGAGAACGTTCTTGGCAAGGCAAAGGCGCGTTTCCTCTCTCCGCTCGAAGACTACAAAATCATCCATGAGAAGTCTGACAAGAAAGACGAAAACGGCAAGTGGATTGAGAAGGAAGAAATTGAGTGGGTGGACATCAAGGGCATATTCCAGGCGGATGAACTAATCCTCTATTCCAAGAAGTTTGGCGTGAAGCAGGCTCTTGATGGCGGCTATGGTCTTTCCAACGTAGGACAGGCGGAGGGCTTTGGTGGCAAGGTTGCGTATGAGACAACGCTTCTTGACCTGTACAACTCCGACTGGCAGAAGTTCTATGAGTACAACGTCCGAGACGTTGAGCTGCTATGGTCTATCGAGAAGAAGTGCAAGTTGATTCCATTGGCGAGAACCGTGGCGGGGTTTGGACTCGTGAACTATGACTTCATCTATCAATCTGCCCCGTATCTTGTTCCGACCATCACCATATTCTGCATGAAGCACCGCGAGAACATGATATTCAATTCCTACGCCAACAACTTCCGCGAGAAGGTCAAGTTTGAGGGTGCGTGGGTCATTGACCCGGTTGTTGGGCGGTATTCCTATGGCACGGCAACGGTGGACTTCAATTCACTTTATCCTTCCTGCATGAGAATGTTGAACCTCTCAATCGAGACCTATGTTGGGCGGATTGACGATGGCTATTCCGGTGTTGGCGGACTTGACAACGATTGGATGCAGCGTGGTGGAATAGACGGCTATCCAGACGACTATCTGTTCAAGTTGATTATTGACAGGGTTGACATTCAAACCCCGATTGAGAAGGAGATTGACGCGAAGACCCTACGTCATTTGCTTGACACCAAGTTGATTATCTGTCCAACGAACATGACGTTGTTCTTGAAGCATGAAATCAAGAGGGGCGTGATTGCGGACTGGGCGGAGGTTTTCTTCAACCGACGCAAGGCAACCAAGGACGAGAGGTTCAAGTGCGACAAGGCAGCCGACAGGACTTCTGACCCAGATGAGAAGGAGAGGTTGATGACGAGAGTGGAGAATCTGGGCAACCTTCAGCAGGCGTTGAAGATTTGCCTTAACTCCATCTACGGTGCGTTGTCCACCACGGGTTGTCCGTTCCTGCATTCAATCGGATTGGCACAATCCGTGACAAGGGCTGGACGTTTCTCAAACTACAATGGAAGGTTGTTCTACCAGAAGTGGCTGCAGGAGAACTACAACATACCTGACGATTACGTTGTCACGGCGTCCGGCGACACCGATTCCTACTTCATGAACCTTGAAGCGGTCACAAAGGATTTCATGGCGAAGAATGGTTGGGACAACGACTTGAACAATTGGACTGACGAGCAGAAGTTGACCCTCTGGAACCACATGCAGAAATTCACGGACGAATACCTTGTCCCCCATGTCCAGGAACTCGTCACGAAGGAATTTCACACGTCAAACGCTGCCCCGATGAAGTATGGCTTGGAGTACATGACTTCCGGTGGCATATTTGAGTCTCCGAAGCACTACATTGTACACAAGATTGTTGACGAGGGTCCGAAGATTGTGGATAAGTTCAAGTACACTGGAATCGAGTTGAAGAAAGCCACCGTGCCACCGGAAATCAAGAAGTTCATGAAGGACATCTACTTCACCGCCGTGCTTGACCCCAAGTTTGACCTTGAAGCCGCGAAGAAGAAGATGGACGAGGTTTACCAGGAACTTTTGAAGATGTCACCGAACGAGTTGGCGAAGTGGCAGGGCTATGGCACGGAATCCCAGATGGACGGCTTCTTGGTTGAGGCAAAGGGCGCGACCGGAATCGGCAAGTGCGCAAACTACTACAACCAGATAATGCACAAGTTGGGGTTGGACAAGAAGTACGCCCTGATAAACGTCAAGGACAAGATTCAGACCATCTACATCAAGCCCACGAACAAGTATGGCATTTCACAGATAGGGTTTCCGCCCCGCCAATGGCCGAAGGAGTTTGACGACGTTTTTGAGATTGACTATCCGAAGATGATGGAGAAGGTTGTCATTTCCCCGTTGAAGGGTATGCTCAAGGCTCTGCACATGGACAGTCTCATTAAGTACAACCCCAGCGTGTCAGCTTCATTGGAGTATTCGGTTGACGATATTTGATTCATCTTTGTAAATACATTCATAGGCAACCAATTTACGAAGGTGAAACAACTATGAAGAAACTGAATATCACGAAGGAGCGTTTCGAGAAGTCGCGCTATTTTTAGAGGAAGTATGGGAATCTTGAATATGTTTCCGAAAGTGGAAAGCTGTTCAAGACAAACAAGGGCAAGGTCTTGAAGTTCAATGAGGCCGTCCATCCACATGAGACCGACGTTGATGTTCCTGTGACAGACCAGGAGAAAACTCTGTGTCAGTACATTGGAGATGAAATTGAAGGGGAATTTAACGATACAACGGGTTTGGAATTGACATGTGGTTGCAACTGGCACAATCCTGGAGAAGAGCAGCATATTGAAATTTTTGTTGGCATTCCTGAAGAGGATGATTCATCCGATCCAAAATATGACAACATCGAGACGTTCTTGGAGCAGTTTGTCAATGGAATCGGAGACGCCGAGAACGAGGGCGAGAAGTGGGGAGATGCCAGTTTCCAGTGGATAAGCGACAATGAACTGTTTGGCGAATTGTGGCCGATTAAGTAAGGTGAGGAATGAGCATGAAAACCATAAAGGAATCATATGAGGTTTCGGATGATCTCGCCAAGAGATTGAATTCAATCCTTGCCGACGAGTTCCTGGCTGCGGAAGCCTATCGTCTTGCGATAGTTGCCATGAAGGGCAACAAGCAGCACAGGCTTGAGGAGATTGCCGAGAAGAACGGAGAGGACGAGCTTGAAGACCATTTCAAGAACCTCTCCGACTGGATGCAGTCCAAGAACATCAAGGTTGTGACAGACACCGATGAAATGAAAGAAATTACCAATGGCACCGTCTTGAAGTTCACCGATGGAATGTCCACCACCGAGATTGTGGACAAGTTGATTCTTTCCGAGGAAGAGGCTATTGCAGTCTACGAGGACACCATACCCCACACGGAACTTGACTTGAACACGATGCTTTGCGGATTCTTGAAGGACGAGCGAGAGCATCTCAAGGAACTTGTTGATTGCCGCGATGAAATGGGCGGTGGCGACAAGAGTGAAGAGCCAAAGCACAAGATTTACGAGGACAGGGAAATGAGAAGACACAAAGTTGTTCCAAACTACGAGGTGTACAAGGCTATTGACATCGAGTGGGATGTTGACGATGAAGCGGATTTGGCCGATCTTCCAAACGAAATCGAGGTTGAAGTTCCAAGGGATATCATAAGGGATGGCGAGGACGCAGTTGAGGAATATGTTTCCGACGCTATCACCGATGAAACGGGATTCTGCCACAATGGTTTCTACTTGAAGCAGTTTTCCAAACCAGTGAGAAGGTGATATGATTGGATTCGTCAAGATTGCGTTTGCGTCAATGTGCTTGCTCCTTGCATCGGGGTGCATGAACATCTATACAAGGTGGCCGACAACACCAAGGTAGATTGAATCAGTTTACTAGTCAACTGGGGAAATGGCTGGAATCACGTTGATTGCGTCATTCCCATAGATGATGTCAGACAATGGTTCTCCGGATGGTTTCATCCCCGAGAACCTTATTTCAATCCCATTCCTGGGATTGCCATGTTTGATTGACACTGTTCTTGAAGTCGCGGTTGACACAGTGTGCTTGCCCTATGACTGGCCCGTTTCACATTATAGGAATCGGAAGCGCGAGGGATTTTGAAAGCAATTTTGTAAATAATATTTGAATTGAACATATTCAATGACTAGTCACAGAGGATTGTTCAAGGACGTTAACAAACAACTCTATAGAGGAATACTGAAATGAAGAAACTGAACATTACGAAGAAGCAGTACGATGAGAGCAAGTATTTCAACAACAAGTACGGTGCGCTCAAGTTTGTTTCTGAGAGCGGCAAGCTCTACAAGACCGACAAGGGCGTTGTTCTCGCTCTTGAGGGAACCGAAGAGGAAGTCCCCCCAAAGGAGGTCACCGAGGACGAGGACGAGCCTGGAAAAGGTGAGGGCGAAGAGGAAGTCACGGTCAAGAAGGAAGACCTGGCTAATGCTCTTCAGGGCGTGATTGATACCGTCAAGGACATCGCCGCCGAAAACGACGTTGAACTTCCCGAAGAGGAGCAGGACGACGGCGAAGGAGAGGGCGAGGATGACGATGATGAGATCGACCTTGAGTTCGATGAGGGCAACGAGGAAGTCTGCCCAACCTGCGGTGCTGCCATGAAGAAAGAATGCGGTGGTGTCAAGGAGTGCTCTGGTGCCGGTTGCGTCAAGAAGGAGTGTGGCAAGCCTGGTTTGAAGGCCGAGTCCGCCCGTATGCGCCGTGCAAAGATGGTGCGTGAGTCCCTGCTCCGCCGTGCCCGTGCGAAGAAGATTCGCGAGTCCATTGAGCGTCGTCGCCGTGCAAGGAAGGTTCTTGAGTCCATCCGCCGCCGTCGTGCAGCGAAGAAGGTTCTTGAGTCCGCCCGCAAGCGCCGTATTGCCAAGAAGGTGATGGAGTCACGCAAGCTTCGCGCCCGCCGCGCCGGCCTGAGAAAGTAAGTTCAACCCAAATTGAACCGAAAAATAAATGAGGATGCCCTTTACGGACGTCCTCATTTGCTTTATAATTAACTGTATGGATTATGACGCAGAAACCCAGTTCTTGAAAGACCACAAGTCCTTGATACTTGATGGCATTGAATACATTGACAACAGTGTGTTCCGACCCAACTTCCTCACGGCAATGGAGGAAATGAAGTGGAAGTGCGTCATCGTTCCAGATAATGAATGGACACCCAGCAAGTGGTTTCCAACGGAGACCGACAACTATCGCCGCGAGACAAGGGTGTTGAATTCATATATCGCCAAGAACCCTTCTTTGTTTGGCTACACGGACAAATATGGGTGGGCGTACCATGAACTTGTGCATGTTGCCATCTACACTGGACGTATGCCCGAAAGGTACATGAACTTGGAATCTCCGTTTGAATATCCCTTGAACCGTGATGAAATCTATTGCTATGGCTATCAGATGAAGCACTTGATTGAATTCAAGAAAAACGGAAACTTGATGAGGTTCGCCCTTGGGAAGATTCCCGGACTCAAACCCAAACTTTGCGTGTTGGCAAATGCTTTATTCAAATAAACAGAAAGAGGAATAAATGATTAGTTCATCAGAATTCGTATCACAAGGACATCCCGACAGGACGTGCGACAGCGTTGCGTCCTATATCTTGGATGAGTATTTGAGGCATGACCCCAAGACAAGGTTTGCACTTGAAATCCAGATGAAAGACCAGGTGTGCAACTTGGCTGGCGAGGTTACGTCCAAGTGGCTTCCCGGAAGACTTGAGATTGAGGATATGGTCAGGTGCGCAATCCGCAAGGTTGGCTATACTTCTGAGTATGCGTCAAATTGGCCCGATGGAGCAACGCTGAACGCAGACAAGGTTGTTGTGAACAACTTCATCGGACAGCAATCTCCCAACATTGCACAGGGCGTTGACCGAGAGGGCTGGGGCGACCAGGGTTGCTTCATGGGCATGGCCACCAACGAGAAGAAGTTTTTCTGTATGCCAATGGACAAGTACCTTGCCAACAGGATTGGCAAGCATCTTTACACCGTTGCGAAATCAGGACTTATGTACATTGGTCTTGACATCAAGGTTCTTGTCTCCATCAAGAATGAAAACGAGGTTGAGCAGGTCATTGTGGCTGCTCCCATGCTTCCAGAGCATGAAACGGATATGGTGAAGTACATCAAAAACGTTGTCAACAACATTCTTTCGGAGTGTGGCTTGACATGTGATGAAATCATTGTCAATGGAACTGGCTCTTACGTCATCCATTCCACGGTTGGTGACGCTGGCGTTGTTGGAAGGAAACTGGCAGTTGACTTCTATGGTCTGAATTGCCCTATCGGTGGCGGTACTACATGGGGCAAGGACGGTACCAAGGCGGACGTCACGTTGAATCTCGCCGCCAGGTACTACGCCCTGCAGGAGATTTTGAGGAATCCCGACAACAAGGCAATCTACACCAAGCTTGCCTGCTGCATTGGACAGAGCAAGTGCCTTGTTTCGTTCTTCAACGAAAACCACGAAGTTTACAAGGAGGAGCAGAAGGACATTCTCCCGTCCGAGATTACTCGCAAGTTTGGACTTGATGGCTCCGTTCCAGGAATGTATTGGTCTCTCTGCCAAAACGGATTGTTCCACTACGTTGACGAACTTGCTTTGAAGTGATAAATGGTAAATACCATTATCATGAATAGCGCATTGACAAGACCATAGTCCCTACAGGAACTCTACAAGACATACTTTTCGTTTGCCAACCGGTTCCAATTCACTTCTTTGCTGAGAAACTACATTCAGAACGAGGAATGGAAGGACCGTTCATAGGAGCCTGTATGGGAGGTCTTGTCGAAAATTTCTGACGACATTGGTGCCGTGTTGACGGATGACATCGTGAACTACACGCGAAACGTTGTTGATGTCAATACCTGCAAGGTTCCGGAACTCATTGAACATGCGCAAATGCTTTCCTACAGGCTTGACCACCTGAGGAATTCCTATGAGTTCTTTCCGAAGCGCATACAATGCCTTGTGGATATTTTTTCCGTGAATCCGGAGTATTTGTTGGGTAATCATCAGAACCACGTTCTTTCCGATACCGTCATAAAGGAAATACTGATTTACATTAGGGAGAACGTCAAGGACAGAAAGCCGTTCATCAACGACGATGCCATTGACAAGTTGCTGGATGACCCTCATAGTTTGACGGATTCGCAAACCTATTACAATTTCGTGTAGAACTTGTTTTACGTTTCCTTGGTGGAGGCGTTGTCCGCGCCATATTCTTTGGAAGATGCCCAACCAATTGTGTTCAATCTTCTTTTCAAGGAACGCCAGAACCAACAGAACGTGCTTTCGCGCATAGAGGAATACAAGTCTTGGATTGACAGATACATTTGGAACGAGATTGAATATCCCTTGAACGACTCGGGCTTGGCGAACACGATTTACGGCAACGTTGAAACCATAAAGAATCAGAAGCAGATTTCAGTCAAGTTCAATCCATTCAAGATTGCAGACCACATCTACTTCAACGGATTGAATCCAAACAACGGGCTTTCGGACGATGAAATGTACTTGGTTGAAATGGTTCTTGACTACCACGCCAAGACGAAGTACGATTACGAAGCGGAACAGTTCGTGGATGACCTTTCCACGCAATATGCCTATTACAAGGAGTTGGAGTTCTGTGAATACGTGAAGTTGGTGATGTTCATAGTGAACAACCTCAATCAATTCCATTTGTCCGGGTTGACATATGACATTTCCAGCAACAAGTTCATGAGCGAAAGCCGCGACGATGCCAATTGCATGAGAGTGGTGAACATCTTCAATGAGGATGGGAACATCGTTGAATATCATGGTGGAAGAGTTGCGTTGAACCATGATATTTTGCTGAAAGTGGCGAAGTTTCTAACTGAATACGTGTTTCACATTCAGGGAATACGCGAGAACATGAAAACCATTGCGCATAAACACGCGATGAGGGGTTCCGCGGCTTTGCTTGTGCATATTGTGAACGACTATCTCGTGAAGGAGCTGCCGTTCGTCCGTGACATGATGTATGAAGGGGAAGAGGACACCCCAATGAAGTTCCTTTGGGAGACCGACTCCCAGTTCCGAAACTATGGCAACGTCAAGGTTCTCGAATACGAGGACGACAACGAGTATTTCAACATCGACCCAGAGAAGGATGTGTTGTTCACGGAAAGAACCAATGACCGCTATTGGGAGCAGCTTGAGAACATGGGGTATGACGATACCTTGGGCGTTCTCACGAAGGGGCAGATAAAGGACTTCTACAGAAACGTTCTTGGAATGGGAAGGTTGCAGCCCTCGAAGTCCATGCACTATGACGATGTTGCCGATTTCCTTGTTGACCTTTTCAAGATTGGCGCGAACCCTATTGAATGGGACAAGGGCGAGGAAGAATTCTACAATCCCATTGACGACATAGAAAACAAGTCCGAAGAGGACTATGGCTACACCAAGGAAGAGCGTTTGGAGGTTCAGAGGAACACGGAATTGCGCAAGAACCAAGAAAAGCAATTCAAGGAATACAGTGGAAACGATGACTTGGTTGGGGACAGCATATACGATCTCTTCAACAGCAAGTTGTTCTATTGGAAGAACACGGACTATTCCTCACACGCGCTTCATCCGTTCATGTACAACTTGAAGTTGTGGAACAAGTTGAACAACATCATCATCAACGGTTACCGCGACTACATTGACAACGACCTCATAGACTACTTGTCATCAAAGACGAAGTTTGACGAGATTTTCGGAAAGTTCGGAGAGGGAAGGAAGTTCTGGAAGTACAACGTGGTGGATTTGAGCGGCTACACCACACGTTATGAGGCGGCGGTCAAGGATGAACGCCTTGAAGACGACAAGAACAGCATCAGTGAACTTACTGGATATGATGGTTTGTTCTATCCAGAGGCGGCTCGGGCTTTCTTGAATTTGTATAATGCACCCAACCAGGACTTTACTCTTACAAATGAGTTCTTCAAGGAAAGTGGAAACAAATTCTATAAGGGCAAGAATGAATTTGTCGCCGCCATATATTCCATATACTGGCAAGATTAGACAACCGAGTTGTACCAAAAGGATTCGGCTACCGGGATTGAGACAAGCACAAGAGATGACTCGTTCTACACAAGATGGTATTCACACCTGAACTACACAAGGAGCGAGTACCAGAAGATAGCCCTTCAACTTTGGTATTGGCGCGACAGAATATGGGAGTTGATTTCCATTGAATACCCAATGACCAGGTATTGCCTTGACGTTCAGGGAAATTCCTTGATATTGGTTTCCACGTTCCAGGATGGGGATGACGAAAAGAATCCCTATCTTGTTGACCTTGCCATTGCATAGGAAGATGTTGAACAGAACAGAAACAGAAACAAGAACACAAGTGTTTCGTTTTGCGACAACAAGTTGAAGCGTCCAAGCGAGTTGTGGATACGTTGGAAGTCAAATCCAATTGCCTTGCCTGCGTTTGATGCGTTGTACGACCACAAGACGGGGGATTATTGGTTTGACTTTTACCACCGCACCGATGGCAACACCGAAATGGGTCAGCTTACCCACACCAACAGCGATTGCAACGACAATTTCAAGGTTGTTCTGTTGAAGTGGATTGCAAAGTACGAAAAGACGATAAAGTGGACGTATTAGGAACCCGGTTCGGATTCCGAAGCCCGTGTTTTGAGTGGAAACAGGCTTCCGGTGTTCTTTGACATGGAACAGTCGGCCAACGTCCTGGCTCTTGCTTCTTGGTATATGATACCATATATTGACACGGATGGCATAGTCCATGTTGACTCCAATGGCGAGCAGTTGAACGTGGTGTGCTGCTCCAAGAATCCGATGCACATAATCTCCTTGGAGCGCACAAGCATGAATCCATCGGAGTATTGCTTGGGCGAGTATTCCAGTGAGACCTCTTTGAACAACACGGACGTCTACCTCAATTGGTTGTTTGACTCCTACCAGTATTGTCAAGCCAATGGCGCGTTGATGATTCCCTTGTATTCATTTGACTGCACGGATGAAGAGGGAAGCGATTACCACCAATATGCCAATTTGAGGGTGTTCTTGGTTCCCGCCCAGGAGTTGAAGGGCGACACGCACGTTGTGAACGACAGGTTGGTTCAGTTGAAGGATATGTGCGTTGACTTGAACCAGCAGGTTGATTTCAACGATACGGACAAGAAATACAGGTTCGACTATCCGATAAAGGTTTGCCGCAACACGCGCATGGTGTTCTCTGCCTATGACCGAAACGGCTCAAACAGGATGAAATGCGCGTTCCTTGGCGTGTTTGACGCGAATAAGGAACATTATCTCGGAAACAACTATGCCAACACTTCTTGCAAGGTAAGTTCTTGCATGGCGAAGACGAGGTACGAGTACGATTCACAGTCAACAGTTGACCTTGGATTGACGAAGGGAAGATACTACCTGGAAAACATTGATTCAGATCCAAGCCAGTATGGGGATGACAAGGATACGTATCTTGACAAGTATGTTGCCAAGGAGTGCTTCAATTCCTACGATTCCAACGACAAGTACGTGTTTGTGCTGGATTTCGACCCATCCATAGACCACAAGAGCATGTTTGACATTTCCTGGAAAACGGGACTTTCAACATACACCTACAACATATTGGGTGACGCCGGCTACATTCCACATTTTGCCTACCAGTCATTGATACGCTACAGGGCCGATGACAAAGACGCCGGAGTTGCATATACTTGGAAGAACTCCTACACCGAAAGCAAAGACCACATGCAGTTTGAGTTGTTGGGACTTGACGACAAGGCACTTCCGTTGACATATGAAGCCATAAGCAAACTTGTGGTTGAGGACTTGACAGACGAATGCAGTACCTTGCTTTGCCCGGCAAAGCTCATGGATGACATCTACCGCATTTGGTGCGAGACAAGGGACGTTAAAACCAGATTGTATTTCCCCCAGTACGGAGAATACCAAAACCATTTCCACAATGAATTTGTGGACTATCCCAACCCGGAAGTCAGCTTTGGATTTGACTTGAAAGACGAGATTGAGGAAAATGGTGTCAAGGTAAAACCCTGTGGCAAGGGAATTACGGTCATGGAGGTGGTGAATCCACTTGACGAAAATTACCAATACAAGGACAAGGGTTGGGGCAGCAAAACCAAGGTCATAGATTGGGATGTTTCTGAGACAGTTGGCTTGCGAGACGATAATGGGAATCCGGTTTTGCAAAAAGACAGCCGTGGAGAACCGTTGATGTTCAACAAGACCACAGGAAAGATAATCCACAAGGCATCCGGCGAAGACCATTATGAGGACGACTTTGGCGTTGCAGTCGATCCAACGGAAGTTGAAAACAACTATGAAACGCGCCCTGTTGACATTGGCTTGTTTGAACTTGACCTGCCCCAAAGCGAACAGGGGATAGACGAGGATGATACTCTGACTGCCGCGCAAAAGGCGCAAAGAAAGCTTGACGCTTTCAAGAAGTTGCTTGACGAATACTATGTATACGTTGTGAGGACCGAAAACGGCAACATATTGAACGAGAAGAGGTACATTCTCCCGCCGACAAGGATTTCGGAGTTCATCTTGGGAATGGGCGACCGCGATGGATTCATGAAATGCAGTCTCAGTCCATACCAAACGCCAATCATACAAGACGAGCATTTTGTCAATACACAGGTTGTGTTTGCCGGAACGCCCAATCCGTTCTCATACGACTTGAATGGAAACAGGATATACTCGAAGCCGGAGGAGTTGCAATATGGAAATTCCTTGGCTGGAGTTGATTCCATAGAGTTGAAGATTGACATAGTTGGGTTTGTTGACGAAGAGACGTTGAAGTACGACGACACTGGCAATCCAATTATGACAACGGACAAGGAGCCGTATGAACCAGATTGGCCCGTGTACATGACTTCCACGCGCAAGTTCCTCAAGCCAACTTTGCGTTTTGTCAAGAACATGCCAAGCGGTGAAAGGTTGATAGACAAGGTTCAATGGAACACGAACTTGGTTCCGGATGGGGAAGTCACGGTGATGTTCTCCCACAAGAACCTTGACAACTTGGCGAAGTACCACATAATGAACAGACAGTCAAACCTGTACTTTGATGGTTCGTTGCCCAAGAATTCCGAACACAAGAACCAATACAAGTTCTCGGACTTCAAGTACAGCGAATCCGTGATGATATACAAGGAGGGTGACAAGTGGAAGTCGATTGAGACGGATTCCGAGAACAACCCCATATTGGAGTTTGTGATGGATGACGTTGGTTCGGAAGGTGGAAGTACGTCGGATAACCTTCCTCCATACTATGTTGAGGTGGAGAAAGAGACTGGGACGGAGAAGTGGTATATTGAACAGGACAGGCTTGTTCCAGATCAAGTGAAGACGAAGCAATTTAACGGTGGAACGTATGTTGAAGATACCGAACACTCTGGAAAAGAGAAGTTTGTGGGCGGCGACAAGCACAAGATAGAATCCATTTGCAATCCAGACCTCAATCCAACTGACATGATATGCCATGTTGGTAGAATAGGGAACACCATAATATACGATGTTCCAAAGCCCGGTGATGTCAACAACAACCCGTCCGACCAAGGCAATGAAACAAAATGGGAAGGTGGGTTCCGCTGGGCACATAAGGTGAAGTCGGAGCCCGAGAAGTATCTTGACTACTTCTACATTGCGAACGGTGGCTTGGCGTTCAAGGTCAGCGAAGAGTCATATTCCTTCGCGGAAGCCATGTCAAGGATACCTCCTTTCTACATTGACTTTGTTACAAGAAACAAGCTCCAGGACTTGAACAACATCCAGGTGTTGAAGGAATATTCCACGTTCATCCACCAAAGCGAGAATCCCGACAAGGTGAAGGAATGCGGTAACTTCAATCCCCTGATTGTGGATGCCATATTGAGGTATGGCGTTGAGCAGAGGGAATTGAGCAGACTCAAGAGAGACGGCCAGGGGATTCCGATATTGAACGGAAGTGGGGAATACATATACATTGACGATGACAACAACATGGTTAAATATGATGCATCGGGGAACGCCATCAACCCATTGTCTGTGAAGGTCATATGCACGGAACCCTATTCAGGAGATTGGGATCGGCACATACCGACATATATGCCATACACAGGTTTCTCCAGTGTCAAGCCCGGCACTGTGGCGTCTTCCGTCAATCAAAGGCTCATAGAGTTGAACAACACGTCTGGAACAAGCACGTTGCTTCTTCAGTTGGATGATGGCGAGATTGACGACTATCTGAGAATATACACCAACTACGTCAGAGTTGACGATGAATATGGTGATTACCACTACGACCTGTACTTCAACATACAAAATCTCTTCAATTCTCCGTTCGAGTACATTTCCACCGTGACCGGACAACCCAACGTCCTCATATTGAAGGATTCCTACCTTTATCTCACGGGTGACAAGTTCACGAAAGTCCAGGACGGGGCCACTGGAACATGGCACAACGAGATAGACGATGACAAGGTTGCCGCGATAAAGGAAGGTGGGGAACTCACGATCTATGGTCAGGTGAAGACATATTCTGGCGAGAAGTTGAGTGATGTCCAAACCATAAAGTTGTTCACTTACAAGATTCACAACATATCCGACGACAAGCCGAAGTTCCTCATAGAGAAGACCTATGACATAACGAAGTCCACGTTGCAAGGGAACGTCACGAAGAACATCAACATAGAGTTTTCCGACGTTTTGTGGACGTTGGACGAGGTGGATTTTGAAATAAAGGACAACAAGGACAACAAGTTCAAGGAGTTGAAGAATGACGTAACAGTTGTACAGCCCGTGAAGTTGCGCTACAACTGGGACAGAGAGGACGACTTCAGGATAAAGTCAATTTCCTTTGACCTCGTGAACGATGTCATAGACTTCAACTAGGTTCCGAAGTTGTGTGAATATTGGGTTCAGGACAGGACTTTGCGCGACAAGACAAGTGACGGGAAGAACTACCCATACTATGACCATTGGAGCGACAAGTACATGAAGTTGGAAGTGGATGACATCACCTAGATTCCAAGAATGACCTTGATGTACGATGAACTCAACGGACACAATTTCGAGACAATCTATCTGAGGTGGAAACTTCCAGCGGGTTGCCGCATAATGGACACGATTGACCGGCTTGGTGGATATGTGTTCAGTTCCACCGCCGCGAACATAATGGCTGATTGCAACAGCAGCAGAACAACGCCAAAGTTCAACGTCACCTTGGGTCATGTTGTTGTTCGCGTACATGAACCATAGAAAGACGGGGAACGTGGAAAGATGTATTTGGGAATGGAGCATTCCTCCACAAGGAGGCAGAATGGCTATGTATTGAAAGGATTGGCCGAAAGCATTGAAGCCGCGTTCAACCTCAATCCAAATACGTATGGGGCAGCCGCGAATCCGACCTTTGAGGACGCAAGTGGCACATACAAGGACAGGAACAACTAGACGCACAATGTAAGCACAACGCATGTTGCAGTTCCAGAAATAGAGATAGAAGATGCGGTTCTCAGTGCCTCGTCAGGGGAATCCAACAAGCAGCACTCGATTATGCTCAACGCGAATGGCGGAACGATTGGTGGAAAGTCCCGTGTTGTGAAGGTGTTTGCCCATGGTCAGTTGTTTGGAAACTTTGTGCCTGACACTTGGGGCAGGAACATATTTGATGGATGGTACAACACAAAGGGAGTTCAAATAACTCCCGAAACGCCAATCAACTCCTCCGATACGTTGTATGCACGTTGGAAGATGGCAGAGTGCATAGTGACGTTCAAGATGAACGTAACCGGTGACATCACAGACAATGGATATATCAATGGGGACAAGGTTGTTGTTACACAGTCCTTTGACAGTGAAACGGGCGAAATGAAGAAGAAGTACCCTCACGGAACCAAGGTGGGTGAACTTCCAACGTTCTCCGCGTCTGGCGAGTGGAGTGCCTGCACACCAAATGGCTGGTGGACCGACAGCATCAATGGAGACCAAGTTGGGTCAGACAAGAGCATTGAGGACGATGTAACGTTCTATGCGCACTTGACTGGGAAGACCACCATCAAGCGCGTGAACAACAGTACTGGAAATAGATAGGACGTGACAATTGTGCGCGATGGCCGTGAACATTTGATAGCCTCGAACTTTGCACCAAACGTCTATTTGATGTCAACGGACAAACTTGACTTTGCAAAGGACTTTGAACTTGTTGTTTGCGGTGTAACGGGTGGAAATATAACCAACAACCAAGAAATCTTTGGTATGACTGACGGCACGGCGCACGGTGGCGTTCCTCCGTATACGCATTCCGAACTTGAACTTGGCGCATATCAAAACAAGGCTATGTTTGAATTTACGCCTGGTAGAGTTGACACCTATGACGCAATAACGGCAAATACGTTGTATTATTACAAGGTAATCAAGAATGGTGCAAAGCTCTATGGATATCTCAGTAAAGATGGCGTGAATTGGGACTTCCAGAGAGAAGGAACGCCCAAGACAGTAAATTCCTGGTTTGTTCTTGGTTTTGATTATGATGTCACTTCTGAACAGGAGGACAGTGAATATTGGCGTGGCACGATAGACTTGACGGAATCCTACATCAATATTGGCGGTTGCAAGTACGAGTTCATCTTGAACATATTGATGATATTCAACGCCAACACCGGACACTTTGAGGATGGCACCGAAATAATGCGCGTTGAAAAGGATATGGGAATGTCGTTCAAGTTCCCCAACGCCTACAGGACGGGATACGTGTTGAATGGTTGGTATGACGCTTCCACCGCCGGAACAAAGATAGGAATACCCGATGGACAGTATATCCCGGACAAGTCACGCACGGTGTTTGCGCATTGGGACCCGATTAGGTACTATGTCAACTACAATGGAAACGGGAATACATCTGGAACCATGTCGAAGTCCGAGCATTTCTATGACCGTACATTGAACCTTGCGGAAAATGGCTTTGCTAGGACATACACGGTGACGTTCAACGCCAATGGCGGTGATTGTTCAACGTCGGAGGTCACGGCAACACGTCCATTCAAGGAATGGAGAACCAATGCCGATGGAACAGGGACGAAGTTGAACAACAGACATTCTGAAGTTGTCAATTTGACGGCAATCGAAAATGAAACGAAGGAAATCTACGCCCAGTGGAGCAATGCCACAATAACGTTGCCATCCGCTACAAAGGCAAACCACACATTTTCCGGTTGGTATGATGCATTGACGGAAGGACACAAGATTGGGGACGCTGATGCAACCTATACATATGCGCCAACAGCCAACAGCACGTTGTATGCGCATTGGGATATAGTCAAGTATGGCATTACACTCAATGCCAATGGCGGAACCATAAATGGAAAACCCCAGGACGTTGTGCAGTATGGTCATGGTTCAGAATTTGGAAATCCATTGCCTGAAAGGGATGGATACGTCTTTGATGGTTGGTATTCAGAAGCCACCGGTGGAACCAGAATAGAGCCTACAACAAAGATAACCGAAGCTGGAACGTACTATGCGCATTGGATTGAACAGATAGTTGTGACATTCGACAAGAACACGCCTTACAACGTCTATACGGTAAAGGGTGATGGAAGTGTCGGAGCATATTATTTCGCAGATGGTATTGTGCCAAAATTGAATGATTGGAACGGCGTTACAAAAGTGATTATGCTAGATGGAATAACCGAAGTAGGAAGTGGCGCATTTGATTCTTGGCGAAATTATCCGACGCAACCAAAACCAAACTTGCAGGAAGTGGTTTTCCCATCAACACTTAAAATCATCAGAGAAAATGCTTTCAAGGAATGTGAAAACTTGACAAGTGTGACTATACCGAACAGTGTTACGAGCATCGGGAATTATGCGTTCAGTGGGTGTAAAAAGTTGACGAACTTGGTAATTCCTGACAGTGTAACTTATATGGGGGAAGGTGCGTTCAATCTTTGCAGTGGCATTGAAAGTATTACAATAGGCAATGGCATTACCGAACTTTCCGATCATGTGTTCCATAGTTGTGGCATGATAACCGGAACATTGAACATTCCAGATGGAGTGACTACTATTGGAGTAGCTGCGTTGGCCGGGCTGGGCGTATCAAGAATAACGTTTGGCAGTGATTTGACAACAATTAAAGATTCGGCGTTTGACTATTGTAGCAATTGCAAGATATTTGATTTTAGAAAGGTGAAAACTGTTCCGTCCTATCTAAATGAGTCTTGCTTATTCTATAGAATACCAGACGATAAGAAGATTATAGTTCCCGATGAGTTGTATGATTCTTGGAGAAGTACAGAACCCTGGAACGCAACAACAGATTATTGGGATGGTAAGATACATAATCACCAACAATGCATCGTCAAGGCAAGTGAATCTTCACTTGGGAGTTTATAACACGCGGTTATTGCAACCGCATTGAAGAAACAAGAGGAAACAAACAATGGAAAAAACAAAAAACATAAACTAGGAGTTGGTTTCAAAGTACAAGGTTGACAATACCTTGCTTGAATCCTACTTCAAGAACGCGAGGAACCAGGACATCACTGGCGTGGTGTTCCCTCTCCGCGTTGACAACAGACAATACTGCTCTCCTACGGACTATCAAGCGGACAAGCCATCTTGCTGTGGATATTCCACGGCGCAGATTTTGGAGTCCCTCAACTGGGCCGCAACCGGAAAGGTTGTTCAGTTTGACGCAGATCAAATCTACGCGAAGTCAAAGGAGACGGACAAGCAAATGGGCATCCAGGGAACTTATCCCGACCTTGCCTTGATGAAGGGGCTTGATCTCATCCCCAATGGAAACAAGAACTACGTTGTGAAATGCTCAACTTCAAAAGACGTGGCCGAATTGAAGCGCGTGATTCACCAGAACATGTTTGCGTCCGTGAACCTCATGGTCACTGACGACATCTATGGTTTGGACAGTTCCAATTTCGTGTACCAGGGCACTGGAAAGACTGTTGGCGGACATTCCATGGTGTGTTGTGGATATGATGAAAACTCCAAGGTGTTCATCATGCAGAACCACTGGGGAACCGAATGGGGATTGAAGGGATTTTTCCTCTGTCCTTATGACGTTTGGGAGAAACAGAGCAACATCATTTGTTGGTATGAGAAGGTGGAAGCATCTTCAATCAAGCCAGAAGTCCGTGAGGTTGTGAAGGAGGTTGTAAAGGAAGTGGTGAAGGAAGTTGTGGTGGAGGCGAAACCAGAGCCAAAGAAGGAAGAGGTGAAGCCGGAACCAAAAAAGTCCGAACCAAAAAAGCCGCTGCACCCAAAGCAGGAGCCAAAAAAGGAAGAGGTGAAGCCGGAACCCCCAAAGGAAGAGCCAAAAAAAGAAGAACCTCCAAAAGAGGAACTTCCGAAGGAAGAACCGAAGAAGGAGTGATTCACGAATTGCAATGACTGGTTGAATCGTGGGTTCATTCAACCAGTTGTTGCATGGAAACCGTTGGTGATTTAGTAAATAGTACTGCAATTTGAATATCATACGAAGGTAAAACGAACATGAGAATAATTATTGACAAGGACATTGCTGAAGTCCAGCTTCTTCAGGAAGCCTACGAGAAGGACATGCCAACCTACAAAGTGAGGGCTGTCAACCAATATGACAAGTTTGTGTACGCAAAGGACTTGAAGAAAATCAACGAGGCTTGCGATGCCGTGTATGACATCGTGTTTGATCCTGCGTTTGATGATTGCCAACAGGAAATCGTGGAAGTGTGCGAGGGAAAGGAGCGCATCATCTGGTCATCCGACAACAAGACATTGGTACAGGAATCGGTGTGGCAGGAAGCTGAGAAAGCCCAGGGTGCTGGAAAGAAAGGTGCGCAACAGAAAAACGCCAAGACCGACTAGAACAAGGGCGGTTTCTGGGACAAGGTGAAGGGTGCGGCGAAGGCCGTTGGTGGTGCGCTTGGAAAGGCACTTGACGGTCTTAAGAAGGGACTTAACATTGTCGGAGCCATGACAAAGCAGTTCTCCAAGGACATGCTTACCAAGTGGAGAAACGCAGGTTACTTCAACAAGGAAGGACGCATTACGGGACTTGGTTACAAGGTGATGATTGGCGAGGTTGAGAATACGGTCCCCGTTGAAACTGAGGACAAGACAAATGACATTACCCAGGCATGGAAGGTTGCACAGTCCAATGTGGTGAATGCCCTTAAGAAGCAGGGCTTTACGATAAATGGTGAAGTTCAGGCGATTGTGAAGAACGATAAAGACCCCATTACTCTTTCAGCGGATGTTACCGACAAAGATGGCAATGCCTCTTCAATTGAATTCAACCAGGATGGAACAATGGTTGATGGCGGCGCGCAGAACGCCCAAAACGCCGATGGTGGAAATGGCGGAGGAAACAATGGAGGCGGTGCCAATGGTGGTGGCAACGGCGGAGGAAACAATGGCGGAGGAAACAATGGCGGAGGAAACAATGGTGGTGGAAACAATGGTGGAGGTGATGCCGGTGGTGCAGCCAATACCCAGCAAATAACCCCCGACCAGGCACAGAAGAACCCAAAGGCCGCCCTTGGCAACCTTGCAACCCGTGTGGCAAACCTTGAACAGGCTGTTGGAATAAACGAATCCACTTCCTACAATTGGAACTATGACAACCAGGTTAATACGAACCGCCAAGGACTTGAGCGCATGGTCATCAAGAGGTTCTTCAATGACTTGAACGATCCTGACGTGAAGGAAATCAAGTTTGTTTCAGAATCCGGCAAGGTGAAGGTATATGAAACCGCAAAGGGTTCTGAAGCCTATGCCGAGTTCAAGAAGGACTTTAGGGAAGCAACCGCAAACGCCACCGGCAAGTTTGCGCAGTACAAGGTGACCGTTGAATCAGGAACGAAGTCAAGGCTCAATGGCTACAAGTTCTCTTCATTTGGACTTGACGACGACTTTGATTCCGAAAGCAAGACCATCATATTCAGGGAAAGCGTGAAGAAACTTGTTTCCCCTGATGATACCACTAAAAAAAAAGTTGAACCAACCAAGGTAAACGAATCCGAAGTCAAGATTCCGGAAGTCCCCAACAACACGGAGACTTGTGGCTTGACTTTGGAGCTTGACAAGAAAGACCCGCTTGAACAGGTGCAGGCTTTGCTTGCCTCCATGAACAAGTACAATGGAATTGAGAAAAAGACACCCGAGAACTATGACGGAACCATTGACACTGGCGTTTCCACATATCCAGATGTCCCGACTTTTGAGACACCAAAGAAGCAGGAACCATTGGAGGTTCCCGAACAGAAAACCCCAAAGGTTGAAACTCCGGAAGTTGTGAAGGAAGCCGAGGGGGACGATGATGGTGGCGGAGACGATGGTGGCGGAGAAGCTGACCCGTTTGGTGGTGGTGACGATGCAGGTGGCGGAGACGACGCCGGTGGTGGGGATGACCCATTTGGCGGCGGTGCCGATGGGGGTGGTGACGCCGGTGGAGATGCTGGCGGTGACGCAGGGGGAGGAGAAGCTGACCCGTTTGGGGGTGGTGACGGAGGAGATGCCGGTGGAGACGCAGGCGGAGACATGGGCGGTGACGCAGGTGGTGATGCGGGAGCCGAAGGTGGTGATGAAGCCGCCGGCGAACCTGCCCCGGAACCAGCCGTGAACACGGACGCACAGGGCAACCCACAGTCCCAATATAACATCAACATTACCGAGCCTTTCAACGCCGAGCAGGATTTTACGTTGAACGAGGAAGAGCAAAAGGAGTTCTTTGGGAAGATTGACCAGTTGGTGAAGATTCCAGACATGGACAACTATTCCCTTTACCTCTATCAAATAACGCCAGAGAACATGAACCTTGACGATGTTCATTACATCGAGGCTCTTTACCAACTCTCCGTGAAGTTGGGTCTGCTTGAGGACGTTTACGCCGATTCCAACTTGCTTGAGAAGTACAATTCCTATAAGTATTCCGTTGTGAAGAATGGTGAGGGCGAAGATGCCACGCAGGGTGAGGATGCCTTGACCGTCCAGGAGCAGAAGACCCCAATTTGGCAGGGCAACAAGGTTCTGTCAGAAGCGAAGGAATCCGAGAAAAAGACCGTCAAGGACGACAACGAAGAGAAGAACAAGGATTCCAAGAAAGCGGGAACTTCCGAGAAGGACGATGAACGCCGTGGTGCAAAGGACATGAAACTTGACCTTGACAAGAACGGTGCGCCAAAGCCCGTTGTGATTGACACAACGAAGGAAGGTTGGGATTCCCTGAATGGCAAGGAACATGGCAAGTTGGTGGACTCCACGGTTGAGGGCGATTTCCACGGGCTGGGTTGGCTTGTGACGTTCAAGGCTATGCAATTCGGCTCCCCAAGGTACATGACAATGTACATCAAGAGGAATGGCAACGAAAAGGCCGAGAAGCAGTGCGAAGAATATCTCAAGAGACTTTCCTACTCCGAGATTGAGTTTGTGAAGATTGAGGAAATCGACCCATACGAGTACATGTACAGGCAAAGCTGCTCTGGAATGAAGACGCCCGAGGAAATCCAACAGGCTTCCGTTGTGAACAAGGACATTCCCTATCTTGAAAGTTCCGAACCGGATTCAGTTCCAAACGACATCAAGAGGGACATCAAGAAGGTCATAACGAAGCTCAACGCGGAAATCCGCAACACAAAGCAGTTCAACTTCATGAACGAAACTGGCGTGTTCAAGCCGCAGATTGACCCACACGAATTCATGATGGGCTACAGGACGGCGAAGGTTGACGAGACCGTTTCGGAAACCACCTACAAGTTCGTGTTCAAGAAGAACGATTCCACGTTCTCCCGCATGTTCTATTCCAACTTGAAGGAAAAGCTGTTCAAGTACCTTGGCATTTTTGCCCAGAAGTTCGGTCTTGAATGTGGTTGCGAATCTACGCCAAAGGCAATCGTCATCGACTTCATCAGGTCAGACCTTGGAAATCCTGGATATGACCTTGAAGGAATGGTTGATACTGTGGAGGAACAGCCAGTTGAGACAGACAACAAGGAAGAGGCGTCCGTTGCGCCAACACTTGACCAGGCTATGGAAATGGCAAAGAAAATTTAATTGAGGTAAAACCAAATGAAAAAACTTAACATAACGAGAAAACATTACATGGAAAGCAGTTATTTCCAGAGAAAGTACGGAAAGTTGGAGTATGTCTCCGAATCTGGAAAGTTGTTCAAAACAAACAAGGGTAAGGTCTTGAAGTTCAACGAGTCATCCTATGAAAGCCTGCAGGAGTTCTATGATTGGTTGAATAGAAACACCGAGTTGGACAGCGGAATCCATGTCAGGTATCACGACAACGAAGATGGAACTGAATCCCTTGAAATGACGTTTGACGACAGGTTTGCCTGGGGAGACGATGTTGATGATGGAGTCATACCAAAGGAAGAGTCCGAGAATTATCAGCATTGGCTTCAAATGTTCAAGTCCAAGGCAAAGGAGAATGGATGGGAATTCAAGAAGGACTATGACGATACCTATGACGAATATGTGCTAATCCTCATATCTGTTGGTTCACAGAATGATTATGATGAATCAGGTAAGAGGTTTGGCAACAAGTTCGTTGGTGAATCCGATGATGGACGTTGGTCCGAATATGGCGAGTTCCTGGGTCAGCTTCCAATGGATTGCATCGAGGACTGCTCACACAGTGGCAAGTGCGATTCCGAAGTCGAGTACTGGACAGACCAATTGCAGTTTGCCGATGGACTTCCCATTGACAAGGCTATTGAGTTCATTGCCGAATATGGCGCGTGGGGCCGTGAGGAACTTTCACAGAAATCCCCAGAGGAAATAGCCCAAATCGTTCTTTGGATTTTCTGTGGAAACCTGAAGGACGAGGCTTATCAGTTCATGCGCGATGGTGACAGCGAAGACTGGCCCGACCTTGAAGATTGGGACGAGAAGGATTGGAGGCGGTTCCAAGAGGAGCAGTGCTTTCTTGGATTGAACAACTGACAGGAGGTATTGACATGACTGAAATCTATACTGTCATTGAGAAGGACTACACTGGTTTCCTTACATTGGATTCATTCTATACGTTTGATGCAGCCTGCAAATGGTGCGCCAACAAGGTGTGGGATGAATGGGGACGTGAGGATGACGAAGAAGCCGTGAAGCAGGAAGTTTGTGAATCCCTTGGTGACACGGGAGAGTACATCGACGAAAGCAACAACCACTATACCATAAAGACTGGCAAGTTGTATGAGACAAATTGATTCTGCTTTTCAGGAAGCGGATTAAAACGCAACCGTGGATGCCACCCAGCACCCACGGTTCGTTGTTTCTATTTTAGGTAATAACAATTATCATTCACTTTTTAGGCATCTGCAATTATACGCCGGAACCGGGAACAAAGTTGATGGTTTTCACTTTTAATAGAAAACCGAACAGTTGAGTTTCAGCATCAACCGAGTGTTCAATCTTGTAAAGGCGTTCAACCAAATCCATGAGGTCTTCACAGGGGATGTTGTAGTTGTCAACCAGGTGGTTGAAAATCTCCTCCGCCAAGCCATAGGGGTTGCAGAGTTTCGCAAGGTTGCCGTTGTTGCCAAACGAAATGACCTCGTTGTTGTATGCCTTGCGCATGTTCAACGGTGTGTCGCTTCCCTTCACCACGTTCAGGAACTGCGTCAAGGCGTTTTTTATGGCTTCCTTGTTGTTTATGGCAATGCTTTCAACGTCTAACTTTCCACCAACGCACGCCGCCTGCAACTGTCCCACAACCGAACGCATGTCTGGATAATAGGACTTGATGAGGCTTCCGAGGAACTGCTTGGTCTTTGTTGCCTCGCTCACAATCTCTATGTTTTCCTCCCCCATGATGTAGAGAAGGTTGGAAATCATTTCAGAGACGGAAAAACTCAATGTCTTTGGCGGCAGCCTTGAAGGGCAAATCGGACCAAGTACGTTCTGTTGCAAGTTTGCCGTCCCAATGAACCTGCAGTCTGGATACGCCTCAATGACGTTGCGCAGTGCCTTTTGGAACGAGTTTGCCTGTGTTGCGGACGCAGAATCCAACTCGTCCAATATGATGAATTTCCTGCCCCTTGACGCGCTCTGGCAGAAGGGAATGATTTTGGACTGGATGGACTCCACTTTACCTTCTCCAGATGCACAGGACACGAACAGGATGTCGGAGTTGGGCGACGAGTTCGCCAATATAAGGGCAAGGGTGGTCTTTCCTATTCCGGGTCCGCCAATCAAGCATACGTTTTGGATGTCGTCTTCCTCTATCTGCCTTTGGAACATGGTTTTCAACTTCTCGTCAAGGCAAAAATGCTCCAGGCTCTTGGGGCGGTATTTAGTCACCCAGAGTCCAGCTTCCCTAGTTGGGGCAAATTCACCGGAACCGTTGTTTTCAAGTATGTCTTCCTCAAAGTCAATCATAATGTTCTCCAGTACTCCAAATTATACCCCAACAAGCCACATTTGTAAATATCCAAAACCCCATTGACATTACCATCGGGTTTTGCTATACTGTTCGCTGTCAAGGAGAAGTAAGGCAAATGAACTACGATTCCACAATTTCGCTGAAAGTCAATTTGTCCCGTGTGTTGGACGAGTTGATAATGGACGGCACTGAGCTGGAAACCATAGTGCAGTTCCTCAAATCCCATGAGAACGATATACCAGACATCTACGCCCATTCAGCCCTTGTGTATGATCTCTATGACCTTATCGCGCATCCTTTCAGGTTTGACTCCTTCCTTTACAAGCACGTCAATGATCTGCCAACGGTGGAGTTTTGCTTTGCCGTGAATTCCCTTGCAACCTTGTGGATTGAGGATGACGTTCATTTCGGCGACACCCGCGAGTTGCAGAGGCGTTTCCACGGGACGGTTGAACTTGTGCGCTTCATCCGAGCCGGGTGGAATGGCGCGTACAAGGATGGTGAGTTTCTGGCGTTGACGGGTAAATCCGACCTTGTGGAATACTTGAACAAGCAGGACGAGCGTTCTCTGCGCGACTTTCTTCTCCATTCCTACAATGCCAAGTCCGCGTTCCAGGCAGGTACTTTCATGCGCTTGAACCCAGGTACGCAGTATATGTTGCTGACCAACGTGGTGCGTTTTTGCTCCGTTGGAAGTGGCATCTACAACAGTGCCCGCAGGTTCTCTTCGGAGGAAGTTGCCCGCCAGTGCTATGTGGTGGCAGACCTTGTGCGTTCCTTGATGAAGCAGCTTTTGGCGTTGAACAACACCGAGCTTTTCAACTGGGTTGTGGACGTGTTGGGTTTTGGGCAGGAGAATTCCGACTACATCTACAAGTTTGACCGCCTTGAAAGCAACCTGCGCGATTCCATTCTTTCCACCATTCCCAAAAGCCTTGTGGAGCGTCTGCCGTCCGCCGACGAATGGGGTTTCCGTCCCGATCCCGAAGGACGTACCACCTATGAGGAAATAGTGTTTGACATGAACCTCATCGAGACGCAGTTCGAGACCTATGACCTTTTCCTCTACATCTACCTTCTTGACAACTACCTCTTGAAGGGAATGAGGGACAACTTGGACTTGATGGAGTTCTTCAACCTTCCATTTGATTGGGACGAGTTGAAGAAATTGAAACCAGATTACAAGTTGAAGGTATATGGCGTAAATGACTGAAGGGTACTTGACATTCCGAGCCGTATTTGATATACTGTAGGTGTCAAGAGAAAACAAGGAGCAGAAAATGAAAAAGACCTACATTGTAGACTGGACGAACAAGACCCGCCGGGGCTGGCGCGACTACCGCAAGGTGGTTGAGACGGACAACATCGCCGAGTACGTCAAGGAGAAGATGAAGTTGTACTTTGGCGTGGCTTGGGGAATGGGTATGTTCCGTTCCGCCACTGAGGTTGTCAAGGCCGACAGGTTTGGCTATGCCTGGAAGGAAGTCAAGGGTGGCGAGTATTGGTTCACCCGCGACACGAGCATTGTTTCGGGAACCGTCAGCTGGGTGGCAAACTACTTCGACTACAAGTTGAAGGAATGGATGGTTTAAGGAGAACTGAAATGGGACGTTACAGGGTTGAGTGGAAGCCGAAAGGCGAGAATGTTTGGGAGGACACCTTTCAGTACACGGATGACTTGAAGAACGCCACCCGGGTTGCAAAGGCCTGGAAGATGGGTATGTTCTGCTATGAGAAGCCGGAGGATGCCCGAATTGTGGACACCGTTGAAAACAAGGTCATTGAAGTGGAGGTAAATTGAAATGGCTAAATTGGAGAAACGTTGGATTGTGGAAACCACGATAGCAGAGAGCTGGGATGGGAAGAACGGTGCGCCAAACGTGTGCTTTGACACCTACGATGCCACATCCCTTGAGGACGCAAGAATGTTTGTCCAGACCAAGATTGGGAAAATTGCCATAGACGGTGACAACAAGCTGGAATGGATAAAGTGGACTACAACGCAGGTTGAAGTCCGGTTCAACTATCCAAACGAGGGCGCGGGGAGGGTTCACCAAAACTACATCATGGCAATCCTGGAGGTTGACGAGAACGGAATCCTCAAGTACGCCGAGATTGGAGATTGACGATGCAGGGACAGTTGCCCCAGATTGAACACCGTTCCGTTGATGACCCCGAGTACCGTGGCATCAAGGAGTGTGCCAATATGATGTCCTTCGTGGAGTATATGAAAAGCAAGGACATTGAGGAGCTTCGTTTGCCGGTGAACAACCCCGAAGCCTACAACTACCTGCGTTGGCTCAACAACTATTTCGTGGATGACAACAACTACCTGAATTACCTTCTCAACCTGTGGGATGAGAACTACGCCGAAAAGCCCGTGCGTCCGCCCACTGCGCGTGAGGTTGCCATTTTCAATTCCCGCAGGATTGTGGAAATTGCGGATTCTGACGAAATTGACGATAAAGGCATGTATATTGACTCCAACGCCGAGCTTATACGTGACGCATACCAATATTGGTGCTACCCCATTTGGATTGCGTCCGGACTTGCTGGATGCATCATAAAGTGGGGGACGTTCGAGGACAACGTGAAGCCGGGTGAAGAATTCCTCACATGGGAAGAGTGGAATGCATGATGGTCTTTACAGGGGACAAGCCAGGTTGGTACATACGCAGGGAAGATCCAATATGGAGTTGGGTTGGAAGCCCGTATGTGTCCCTTGAAAAGGAAAAGATGCTTTCGGTGTTGGGTAAGTTGAAGCGCAAGTGCAGCTACATTGTGAGGATATTCAATCTCACCCAGGAATGTTGCCGTGATTGGCAGGACCGTGAATACTTTGAATGGTTCGCGGAGGACAAGATGTACGTGTTGCCAAACTACCTTGACATGTTCGTATCCGACCTCCACGAATTGTCCTTGACGCACAACATAGTTGGGATGGCTACAACCAACAACTACCGTTATCTGGAAATGGCGTTTGTTGAATCCAATGACCATTCAAGCAACATTGACTCTGACATTATCGACTCCATTGTTGGGAAAGTGAAGGGCCGGAAACATGAAACTTCGGAGTGATTTTGTGAGCAATTCAAGTTCATCAAGTTTCAACTTGAAGCCGGGCGAGGTCAACCTGAAGCCGGGCGAGGACGATATGATTTTCAAGATGTCGTCTTCGGAGGTTGACAGAGTTCGCTTGTGGAAGTTCTTGACGAAGGAGGAGATAATGGATTCAATTTCCAAGTGGAAGTTCAAGGGAAATGTAATCCGGATTATTGACATCCTTTGTCCCGATGGAAGTCCCGAATACAAGAAGACAACCGTATATGGCGTTCCCAACCAGATTGACTTGATTGCGTCAAGGTTGATGGAATTGTCAATGACGCATGGCATATTGCAGTTGGGCGAGTCCTTGTGTGGAGACAACGCAATTTGGTTTGCGGAAACGGAACACTACACCACGAACATTGACGCCGACGTTATTGAGGGAATCATCGTCCGGTTGAAACTGGGAGCCTATTATGTCTGACAAGAAACCTTGGATTTTGGAAGCGGGCAACGCCATTGAGTCTGAGTTGCACAACATGTCAATCGCCCTTGGTGCTTTAGGGGCGACGGACATTGTTCAGAATGACGGACACTTCACGCTTGATGACATCAAGTGGATGGACCGGTCGGACTTTCCCTTGGTTGTGAAGATTATCTTGTTTGAGAATGGAAAGCCGAGCCGTTATCTTCCAAAGACCTTTGCGGAATCGGAGCCCGACAAGTTCATTGACTATCTTGCTGGAATATCCTTGACGTACAGAATCATGTTCGTGAGGAACGGCTACATTTTCGTGACCGAGTCGGAAGACCACCAGACGAACATCAACGATTTGGTCATTGATGAGTTCTTGAAACTATATCACAGGAGTTTCACCGACTAAGAAAGGAAGTTGAAATGAATGGTTTTGATGAAAATGAACACGGCGCGTCCGACTACTATATGGCGGAAGACATTATACCAATGGTAAGGCGTGTGTTTCCAACGGTGGTGAACGCAGACGGAACAATGATGGGGAAATTCCCCCTTTCTGACAACGAAAAGCGCATGTTGTGCGACAACAAGTTCTATTCCAAGAAGAGGATGAAGAAGCTCTTCCGTCAATGGAGGCCAAGTGGGCGCAGTGTTGTCATAAACCGCGCCATATACGATGGCGACAAGCCCATTGAAGTTGAGGTGAGTTCGTTCATGCTTCCGGAGGAAATTGATGGGTTCATGGTGAAGATGGGTGATTGCGCGGACCTTCATGGAATAGTCAAGATTACTTCTGGCGGTGTAATGGCGGGTCCTACAATTTGGGTGAAGCCGGCGTCGAATCCCTCCGAGTTGAACATTGACTGCAACATCATGGATAAGATTATCACCGAGGTTGTGGAAAGTTGGCGCAAGAAGCACAACAGGAGCAAGTGATATGATGGATTTTGAGTACATTGAAAAGGACATGTTTAGGCAAAAGTCCCTGTTTCCCCTGTTCCCGTACAGAATGGGAGAGGGGTACAAGTTCCTGAAGATGCCTTTTTGGGAAGGAAGCAAGGAATACATATTATGGGGAATCAAGCAGAACCCGGGCTACATGGTGAAGATGGTGAATGTGGTCTATTGTGGCGAAGAACCTTGCTGGCAGCAGGAGCGCACATACGTAGCATTACCAGACAGGTTTGACAAGTTCCTGCCAGACTTGATGGAGCTTTCCTTGACACACACTATAATTGGCATACGAGGGGAGGCAGTGTTTGTCTCTCAGTCGCTTGATCACAGCACGAACATTGACCAAGACGTTGTTGCTGCGTTCCAATACCTGTTTCTTGATAAGCATTGAGGGACTTGACATTTTTCCAAAAACCTGTATAATAGGTGTAAATAATCAACATACTCATATTCTAGGTATAATGAGAAAACGAAATGAAGACAAACAAGCAAGCAGAAGACTTTGAAGCCATAAGTGGTGTACAACAGATACTTAAACGTAGTGGTATGTGGCTGGGTAGTATGCAGCCTTTGACGCAAAAGATGTTCATGATTGGACAAGAGGGCGTGGAGTATAAGGAGGTGACGTACATCCCGGCTTTCCGCAAGATAATGGACGAGGTGCTTGACAACTCTGTGGACGCTTTGGTGAAGTACAATGGCAGCAAGGGCAAGGTGAAGGTTGTCATTGACGAAGGCTGGGTTTACATTGAGGACAACGGACCGGGCATTCCAGTCATTTGCAAGGAATTAAAGGACATCACTGACAACAGGATGACCGAGGAAGAGAAGAAGAAGATTTCCGAGACCTACCTGCCCGAGATTGCGTGGACGAGACTTTTCTCCGGCTCCAACTTCAAGGACAGCGATGACAAGACAACGGTGGGTTCACATGGACTTGGCTCCAAATGCACTTCCATTTTCTCCAAGAAGTTCGTGGGAATATCGGACGATGGCAAGAACCTTTGCAAGGTGGTGGCGAAGAACAACCTTGAGACTGTTGAGACGGAAGTTTTCCCTTCCAAGGAGCGTGGCGTGAGAATCAAGTTCGTTCCGGACTTCGCCAGGTTTGGCATCGACAAAATAGATTCAGTTTACGTTGAGTTGATGCGCCAGCGTCTCATCTGCCTTGGAATCACGTTCCCCGGCATAAAGTTCTCCTTGAACGGCAAGCAAGTAAACGTGAACGACAAGACGTTTCTCAATCTGTTCAGTGACAACATCACGTTCCAGGTGTTTGACCGCGGCTTCATTGGCGTATATCCAAACGAGTCCGACGAGTTCAATTTCTTCACCTACGTTGATGGTCTGGCGTTGAACCGCGGCGGCTCCCACATTGACTACATTGTGGACAAGCTGGTAACGCCCATACGGGAGAAGCTGGCGAAGAAGTACAAGACCATCAAGCCAGCCGACATCAAGAACCGTTTGAGCATGGTGGTGTTTCTGCGCGACTTCCCCAATTTGAAGTTCGACTCCCAGACGAAGGAGACCTTGACAAACCTTCCATCCGAAATCACGAAATACTTTGGGGATTCTGTTGACTGGGACAAGTTGTCAAAGAACATCATCAAGAACGAAAACATACTTGACCCAATCGTTGAGACGTTCAAGTTGAAGGAGGAAGTCAAGGAGCGCGTTGCGTTGAAGCAGGCCGGAAAGTCCAAGGTGAAGATTTCCGTGGACAAGTACATCAAGCCCATTGGCGGCAACGACTATTTGATGGTGTGCGAGGGGTTGTCTGCAAGGGGTGGTGTTTCCGCCGCCATTGGACGCGAGGGCTTTGGCTACTACGCATCCCGTGGCGTTGGCATAAACGCCTATGACGCGACATCAGCGCAGATTCTCAAGAACCAGGAATTTTCGGACATCATCACAATCCTTGGACTTGACATCACCAATCCAAAGGAGCAGAACCTGAACTTCAAGAAGTTCGTCATAACGTCAGATGCGGACGCCGATGGCATCCACATTTCCTCAATCTACCTTGGGTGGTTTATGAAGTTCGCCCCGTGGATGTTTGACAAGGGCATGGTTTGCCGTTTGAGGACGCCGCTTGCCATAGTGTTCAAGGACAAGGGCATGACGAAAATACACAAGATGTTCTTTGACCTTGCCGAGTTCCGGGAATTTGAGAACAGTAACGATATGTCCAAGTTCGCCATACAGTACTACAAGGGACTGGGTTCTTTCCCCAAGGAAATGTTCATCAAGTTGTTCAAGGAGAATGGTGGCGTTGACCAGTTCATCCAGACGTTCCGCCTTGACGAAGAGGGCAAGGTTTACATCGACAACTGGTTGAATGGAAGCAAGTCCGACGAGAGAAAGAAGCTGATTTCGGACTACACGTTTGACATTGACATGATTTGAGGAGACCGGAACAATGACTACAAGAGAAAAAGCGATTGTGTCTGCGTACACTGGATTTCTAATGTGCGATATGTCAGAAATGCTGAAGTATATGTCGGAAAAACTTGGTTGGCGGATAACAGAGTCCGAGCTGCTCTCCAAGCACAGTGATTTTGAATTCAATGATGAACTTGACCAGAAGATTCAACCCGACTTTCTTGCATCGTGCGACAGAATGACGACAAGGGAAAAAGCCATTGTGTCGGCATGGACTAAATGTTTGATAGGCAGCATGGAAGAAATGCTCAAGTATGTGTCTGAAAAGATGGGACGAACAATGTCAGAACAGGATTTGAGGAAGTATATGTCTTATGGCGAGTTTCATAAAAAATATGACGCGGCCATTCTTCCCGATTGGCTCTCGCTTTGTGAGGGTGACGCAGAATCTACTGACAAGGCATCATGGTGGAGATAATCAAATGAACAAAAGACAGAAACTAATTTCAGACTACACGTTTGACAAGGTATAATGGGGATTGGCTATGAAGATTTTTATTATGGCAATAATGATGGTTCTTATTTTTGTGGTAAGTGGAAAGCAAGAGGATAATAGAATAGAAGCGACTAGGAATCTCCCAAAAGGGGTTCATATCACAGAAAGAAACTGTGAAGATTGTTGTGGTTCGGGAAATAAATGGATTGAACATACTGAATATGTGGGTGGTGGTTCAGCTATTATCGAGTATAGAGATTCTGATGGGTTTCTATTGAGAAGAAGGTTTAAGAATTACACGAAACGAAAAGTTCATACAAAAGACATGGGCAGGGTGAAAGTCCCATGTAAAAAATGTAAAGGGACTGGTAAGAGGTTAACTTATGATAAGGATTATAATGACAAGCAAAAACCAGCCCAAGGTGTTACTCAGGGTGCTGGTTGGTACAATGCAAGGCTAAGAAATTGATGGATTAAGGATGTTGAATAAAATGAACGAAAAGACCGTAACTGATTTCTACAAGGAGGAGGTTCCGTCATATGCCTCCTACGACCTCATCCGCAAGTGCAGTTCGTACATTGACGGGTTCAAGAACGCGCACCGCAAGATTATCTGGACGATGTTGGAGTATTTTGGAAACCCCAACACGAGGACAAAGACAAGCCAGATGTCCGCCACGGTTTCCTTGAAGTCAATGTACTTGCATGGCGAAACAAACCTTGACGGTTCCCTATGCACGTTGGCGCAGTCATTCGTTGGCTCAAACAACTACCCATTGGTGACAGGGCATGGTAACTTCGGCACAAGGTTCTCTCCGGAGCCCGCCGCTTCACGTTATACCTTTGTTTCAATTTCACCATTGGTCGGCAAGCTGTACGACAAGGACAGGCCGTTGTGCAAGGGTCAGGAATTTGAAGGCAACGTGATTGAACCTGCCTATTACGTTCCCGTGTTTCCAACTCTGTTCCTCAATGGCTCAGATGGAATTTCAACGGGATATGCGCAGAAGATTTATCCAAGGAACCCGAAGGACATACTCAAGTACATTCGCGCCAAGTTGAATGGAACCGCGGAACCCCACGTTGAAAACGCCTTGCCTTGGTTCAGGGGGTTTGCTGGCGAGACAAAGCTGGTGAAGGAGAAGGACGCCGACGGAAAGACCGTAAAGAAGGTCGTGAACTATGGCGTGGTGGAGAAAGTCAATTCCAACACCCTGCACATTTCCGAAATTCCCATCACCTACACCTACGCCTCCTACATCAAGGTTCTGGATGGACTTGTGGAGAAGGGAACTATCGAGGACTACGAGGACTTGTCCGATCCAAAGACCGACAGGTTTGAGTTCACGATAAAGGTCAAGCGCGTGTTCTTTGAGAGCAACGCCGACGAGGCAAGTTGGATTAAGGTGTTTGGACTTGCCAAGCCCCTGAACGAGCAGTTGAACTGCATTGACGAGAACAACCGCATACGCGAGTTCAACGACATCAAGGAAATCTTGGATGCTTTTATCAAAATACGTTTGGAATACTACAAGAAGCGTAAGGACTACCTCTTGAAGAAGTATATGGAGGAAATCCAACTTGACGTTTCCAAGTACGTTTGGTGCAAGGGTGTTATCGACGAGACCATCTACATCAAGAACAAGAAGAAGGATGACATCGTAAAGCAGCTTGAAAAGACCGAAAAGATTATCCAAAAAGACGGCTCCTTCAACTACCTCCTGAACATGCCAATGTCCTCAATCACGAAGGAGAAGATGGCTGAACTTACGGAGAAGATAAAGAGCCTCAAGGAACTTATCAAGACAACCCAGAGCCAGACCATAGAGCAGATGTGGCTTGCGGACCTTGAAGAGATTGAACGCGAATTCTGATTCGCGAAAGGAGTTCTGATGATTGAACTTATTGAAACCATCTTGTCTTTCCCAACGCAGGGGCATTATGGCTATCCAATCAGGATAGACGTGTTTGATGACAAAAAGGAATGGGAATGTGGAGTTTGGTCTGACAAGGATTCCGCCATTTCCTTTTTGTTTGATAAATGCGAGTTGTTCGACTATGTATTGTATGAATGGTACAGAGCGAAGGATGAGTTGTACATAGTGTTGGGGAGAAAGGAGTTCTAATGCCGAGGATTGAACTGTTCAATGGCAATTGCCTTGATCTTTTGATGAAATTGGAACCGGAATCTGTTGATCTTCTTGTCACCGATCCACCATACAAGACCATTACGGGAGGGGATTCGGGAAACAGACCAAAGGGCATGCTTTCCGGAAACAGAAAGTTGTTTGATCATCAAAACGACGTTGAGATTTACCAATGGATGCCTCTGGTCTACCGGGCATTGAAGGACAATACACATGCATACGTGTTCACGAATTTTCTCAACTTGCACGAAATGCTGTATGAAGCCACACACGCGGGCTTCAAGTTGCACAATCTTCTTGTGTGGGAGAAGAACAACTGCACACCTTCCCAGTTCTACATGAAGAACTGCGAGTACGTGTTGTTTATGCGCAAGGGAAAGGCGAAATGGATTAACAACATTGGCGCAAGCAAGACCGTACACCAGTTTAACAACTTATTGGGAAATAAGACGCATCCCACAGAGAAGCCAGTTGACTTGCTTAAGTTCTACATTGAGAATTCAAGCAAGGAGGGTGACGTTGTGCTTGACCCGTTCATGGGTACGGGCTCTTGTGGAGATGCCTGCAGGCAGACAAACAGGAATTTTCTTGGAATTGAACTTGACGAAAACTATTTCAACATTGCAAAGAATAGACTGGATGTATAATTCATATGGGGGAAGAAAGGACTAAATCATGAATGGAAAACAGATTAGGGTGAAGAAAACAGGCAAAGTTGGAGTGCTTGACCACACTCAGACGATAAATGGAAAGACATTCTACCTTGTGTGCTTTGATGAAAGCAACAAAAACATTGAAAATGGTGGAACGTTGAATTTGGTTCTATATAAAGAAGACGCGATAGAGTTCATTTGACAATGGGATTCCAATTGTACAATGACAATTGCTTGAAAATCATGCCGACTATTCCAGATGGCTCAATAGACATGATATTGACTGATCTTCCTTATGGCGTGACGAACAAGGAAAGCGAAGCCGGAAAGTGGGACACACCGATTGCGATGGAGCCGTTGTGGGAGAATTTCTGGAGGGTGTTGAAGCCAAACGGCGCTTGCGTTCTTTTCGCCCAGGGCATGTTCACGGCCCAGCTTATGATGTCCCAACCCAAGAACTGGCGTTACAATCTCATTTGGGACAAGTGCCGGGCGTCAGGTTTCTTGAATTCAAAGAGAATGCCTTTGCGCCGACACGAGGACATTTGCGTGTTTTACCGTTCCTTGCCAACCTACAACGTGCAGCTTGAAGACCTTGATGGGCGGGAGCCAACGCATTCACAGGGGAATGGGGAACACAAGGACACCAACCGCTGCTATGGGAAGATAAACAGGAAGTTCCGCCATCCCGAAGAGGGGGCAACGGAAGTGAACCGCTGCTATGGGACAGTAAAGAGGTTTACAACCTATGGCGTGGAGGGCAAGAAATACCCAGGTTCCATATTGAAGTTCCAACGTCCTCATTGTTCCGGCAACCACCCAACCGAGAAGTCCGTTGACCTTTGCCGCTGGCTTGTGAGAACATACACCAATCCGGGAGAGACCGTGCTTGACGCGACAATGGGCTCCGGTACAACCATAGTAGCCGCAGCCTTGGAAGGACGCAACGCCATTGGAATTGAACTTGAGCCTAAATACTACAATGTTGCGGTTCAAAGGACTTCCGGCTTTACAAATTCATTCATAGAACCTATAATTAAACAGGAAGAACAGGAGACCCAAGATGACAGTAAATGAACTCATTGAGAAACTGAAGGAATACGGTGACGAAAAGACCCGTGACCTGGCAACTGTGAGGATTCTCAACCGCGATGGTGGGGTAATCGACGATCACATTGACGCATTTGACGTGAAGTTTGGAATCAAGAGCGTTGACATTCCCCTTGACGTGTAGACCTACACGCCGGCGGAAGTGGATTGTGGCGATGACTGGTCCGCATGGGACGAGGATTATGACGGGTATTATGACGAGGACTGGGAAGAGTATGACGATGAAGAGGAAGAGGAAGCGGGCGAAGATGAAGAGGACTATGGCTGGGGCGACGATGAAGAATCATGGAAACCATAATTGAATTTCTTTCATGTGTTGACGCAACAAATGCCACCTTTCAACGGGTGGCTTTTTCTTTGCAAGGGGTATTGACTTTACACGTCCAATATGATATACTGACAGTGAACAAAGGAGAACTGTTTCTATGAAAAGCGTTATCGAGGTGTATTCTGACATAGCCGCCGCCAATCCCCCGTGGACTGACGCGGAGGAGAAGGCTTTTATCCAAAGTTGTCTTACGCGCACTGGCAAGTGGAAGCGCAAGGAACATTTTGTGACCGAAGCCATGAAGCACAATCTTGGACTTGTGTTCAAGTACGTGAACAAGTTGTCGTTCAAGAAGGACGAGGACGTTGTTCAACGCGCAGTCATTGCAATGGTTGAGGCGTTGCGCAAGTTCGACCCGTCCAAGGGTCACAAAATCTCAACGTGGATAACCAATCCAATCCGCTGGTCAATTTTCCATTCGCAACATGCCTATTCCAAGGAAGGGGACATTGCCGACGAAATTTCCGCGCTCAACCACAAGTATGGCTTGAAGATGAGCATCGTTTCCATTGACGCGGAGCTGGGAACAAACTCCGACGAGGACTCCGAGACTTTGGGCAATATCATTTCAACTGGAAACGTCAATCCCGACTATGTTCTTGCCCGTGGCATCAAGACCATTGAAGAGGAAAAGCAGGAGGCCGACTTGAAGAATGGCGTTGAGAACATGCTTGCCCAGCTTCCGAAGTATCTCAACAAGAAGGAAATGGTTGTGATACGCGGACTTCTTGGGGGAAACACCATGACCGAGATTTCTGTGAAGATGAAGCTGAGCCGTATGCGCATCTCGCAAATCTCCGCGAACGCCTTTGAGAAGATTCGCCGTTCGCCAATGGCACGTCAACTCAGGAAACTCATCTGATGAGCAAGAACAAATTTGACCTCAAGTATCTTGGCAAACTCCGAAACCGGGTTCCTTTCCGTCCCGAAGAGGGCGAGGATGGAATTGGTGGCATCCCCATTGACTGGTATGAATTCAATTTGCTTTACCACAGCAGGCGGCCGGTCATTGTGGAATGTCCCTATTACTGCTGGGGTTTGGGCGACAATCTCATGTCCCTCTATGGGGCGTTGAGGATGTCCCTTGAATGGAGGACGTTGGGTGTTTTCGCCGCTTCCGCGGACGCCTATGGCTTGCTTTCCGACAAACTGTACAACTTCCTTGTTGCGAAATCCAAGTGGCGTCCGAAGGGCAAGCGAATGGCGTTGGTGAGGAAGCGCGAGGAATTCAACGTTGCCATGGCCGATGATTGGGTTTTCTACGTCAACTTCTCCGACACGTTCAACTATCCCGGACTTGAGGACTTGCCATCCTCGACCCTTGCCACTCTGACCTTGATGAACGAGACGAATGGCTTCAAGGACTGGCAAGGCGCGATTGCAAGGGAAATGCGGTGGTATGGAGACACCGTTCCAAACATGCACAAGATTGTGGTTCTTTGGGATAACAAGTATCCCGAGAAGTTGAATGAAATCAAGCAGAGGTATGGAAAGCAGTTCGTGTTCATAGAGTATGGCAAGGAAAAGGCTTTCGTCAATGATTGGTTCAAGGAGAACGATACCATGCTTGACCCGTTGTTCGACATCCGCTTGATGGAGCCTGGAATGGATATGAGGAAAGTCCTGCTTTACGCAGCCACCAACTACCTCTACAAGTTCCGCGAGTGGGCAAGAATCAATCCCGAACTTCTTGAAAAGTCTTTCAGAAAAGACGAGATAAAGGACTTGATGGGAAAGTGAGAATACCAGTTCCAAAGTACCTCTACCATAGGACTTCCAACGAGGCTTATGGTTTGATATTGCGCGATGGCAGGATAAAGTCAACCGGAACGCCGGCGTCTTGCACCAGATACCAGGAATGGAAGTTTGACAAGAAGGGAAACGACAAGTGGCATTGCGTTTTCCTTGGCGATTCCGTGGACTTCACAACGGGAATGACGTGGGGTGGGGATGTTGTGTTGAAGATTCGCACAAAGAACTTGAAGGGGAAGAAGTTGGACATGGATCACAACGTCAGCAAGTGGGACTATGGGCGCAGTTTCAGCTACTATGGCGACATCCCGATTTCCGAAATCGTTGAAACCATCATTGACAAATGGCATTACTTGTGATATACTGGTAAATAGAGTTATGAAAATTGAAGTGTACAGCTTGAACAAGATTCTCAAGGTCGCGGACCGTGAGAAGGGGTGCAACATTCTCTCAATCAGAGATCCCTATGCAGGGGACGATGGCACGACGGACGCGAAACATGCGTGTCTTGACAGGAGAATCGCAAGGAATGGAATCAACGCCAAGATTGTCTATTTCGACGACATAGACCCGTACCGTTTCTATCATGACATGGAGCATCCTTTCATCAAGGCGAAGTTCGTGGATGGAACGCATCAGCCCACGTTTTTCAACGCGCAGATTGCCGGCGAGATAATGCACTGGGTGATGGACTTGTGGAAGAAAGACCACAACTGCACCATCAAGATTCATTGTTGGGCGGGCCGTTCTCGGTCGCAGGCCGTTGGCTATTGGCTGAACATGTACTTTAACCTCATGTTGGAGCGCAACATTGAGGACTACATGGCGAACAACGCCGTCAACGTGACGGAGAAGATTCACTTCAATTGCGAGGTGCTGCGCGTGTTCACGTCAACTTTTGGATGACGAGCCGCTTGAGCTGGAGGACGATGAGGAACTTCCCCCGCCACCTTCCTGCCCTCCCGTTCCAAATTTCATCATGCTCTCGAAGTTTGCAAGGGACTTAACCAACTTGTCAAACTTGTTGCAGGCGCACTTCACCGGTATGCACTTCGGCTCAACGTGGTTCTCGGAAAGGGACAGGTGATTCCAAGGCTTGAGTTCCGTTATGTCAATGCCGCCTTGGCAAAGTTCAGCGGCAAGGCAAGTTTCATTTGCTTCCGACTGTACGCTTGAACCCATGTTCATTTGGTCTTCGTTGGAATACTTGTTTGGTTGAAGTTCGTGCAAGGCAATCTCCTCATCGTACTCCTTCTTGTTCTTCATGTTGTTCACGTCGGAATAGATGCCATACGCCTCTTCAACCTTCTTGAGCAGTTTGTGGTTCTTCTCGCGCAGTTCGTTTATCTCGCATAGTTGGGCATCGTTACAGCAGTTTCCATTCAACGATGGGTCTGCCATGACCGCTGAAATGGCAGCTTGCTTTATTCCAATTGCTTCAACCGCCGCGCACATCCACTGGCAAAGTTCCTTCACGAAAGGTCTGTAGTTCTCCGAGAGGAACGCTATGTTCTCCACCTTGTAGCACACGCAAATGGGCTTTAGCAGGTCGCAAAGGTGTCCGGGGCAGGTGAAGTGACCTATCAAGTCGCATGTGTCGAAGTTGTACGAGTCATAGCCGGTGCTTGCTGCCGTTTCACTGATAAGGGTTTGGTCAACAACAACTGGACTCCAAGGCGAACAAGAACTCATTACAATAGCACCCATTGGGATTTGGTGGGTGTGGTCGTGTTCCGTTGTCACCGGAACTTCCTGCAAACGCCACCAGTTGTCCGGGCAACTTATGATCCCATCCGTTCCACCGCCATGGTGTTCAACCTCTATTCTCCACAGTCTTGTCAAGAACTCCCTTTCCCAACAGTCATACACTTCCGTCCATGCGTCCAACATGGAATCCTCAAATGCGTTTATGCTGTCAATTGCCATTTGACACCAAGTTGGAAGTTCTATTGTCGGGCCTTTTTCTCCGTACTCCCAAAGTTGGTTGAACATAGAGTCAAGAATGTTCTTTCCTTTCTTCGGCAACAGAGCCTGGTTCACCATTACGTCCATCACGCCCTGTTGGATTACGCACTTGAAGGCCGTTATGTGCTTCTTGAGTTTCTTCGGGCACATTCTTGTGTGGGTGATGGAACAGTGCCACCCTGGGTTCTCGTGGTCGCCTTTCTAGTCCTCTATGAGTTCGTTCATTATGTCCAACGCGCCATAGACCGGATTGGCAAGAGTGTCTATGTTGCACCATATCAAGGGGAACGGTCCAGGCCCGGAAGGGCATACGCATCTGCATTGCTTCATCGTGTCAAGGGACTTTTCCCTCAATTCTTGGAACAGCTTTTTCACGCAACTCAACTTGTTCGTAAGGGTGAATTTCTCAACGGCATCCTCCTTTGGCGCAATATACGTTGTACCTTCCTTCTTGTGGTTTTCCACACCCGTGTCGGTTACGCCAAGTTTCTTTCCCATTTGGGAGTCTATTATCTTGGAAGTGAAAATCTTTTCCTTGTCTTGAGCCGCGTCTTGCTCTATCGTTTCCTTCACGTTGAGGAACTTTGAGATTGTCTGTGACACCGCGTCCTTGTTCATCAACCTGTCAATCACGCCCTCCAGCAAATCCACTTTGCGAATCATCGTCTCGATTGCGATTGGCTGCATGGGGAATTCGCAATAGGTTCCGAGTTTCATCATTTCAACCATTTCGCCCGTGAGACCGGGAACCCAATAGTCCTTGCAGTAGCGTTTGGTGCAAGAGTCCGGTCCGCGCTTGATGAACCAGTTGTTCGCCCAATCCTTCAATGCACGTCCAGTCCAAAACACGTTTGTTTGGAACGTCTCTTTGCAATCTTGGTTGGGGATGGAAAGAAGTTTGTCGTAGGAGTTGTTGTCAACCACAGTGTAGAGGTGTTCCATTCGCAGGATGTTTGCCTTGTACTGGTCAAGCGCCGCAAGCACCACGTTCTTGTCCTTTTCGTAGTGTTGCACCCAGCCTTCCGGGGCGAAGAACCTTGGATTGGTTGTTTCGGGATCGTAGATCTTCCCTTCAAGTTTTAGGAAGTCACGGCACGTCTTCTCCATCGTGATGAGATCGTCCTGTGGGGTGAACTGATCTGCAACGTTGTCGCGTTGCGTGATGGGGCAAGAGCTCTGTTTTGGAATGGCACGATACACGGTGAATATCTTTTTGCACATGGAGTTGACGGAATCATCAACGTCCTGCATTCCAACTTCACCAAGATCGGTGTCGGGATTTGTTCCACCCGGATATTCAGCTGCACTGTCCCCATTGGCAGAGCCGCCGCCGCAACTGCCGCCTTTTTTCTTTTGTTGTTCCTCTTCTTTGTCCTTGCCGTCTTCACCACTGCTTTCAGTCATTTGGGACAACTGGTCGAGTATGGCATCCTCTGCCTTGTCCCCTGCCCAAGAACCTACTTTTTCCCCGATATATCCTCCAACCATGCTTCCTATCGGACCGCCATATGCCGCACCAATGGATTCACCTGCCGCTTTTCCAGCTTTACCCCCTATTTGTGAACCCATCTGCCCTCTTTCAACTGGCGTGTTTTCAATGAGATTTTCTTTCAATTCTTCCATCGTTAAACGTTCCTTCCATTGTGGTATTTACCATTTATCCCAAATATGGTATACTGTATATGAGCCATGAAAAGCGAACGATACGGCATAGAGCATAGATACATAGATTCAATTCAATGTCCGGTGGACTTGGATGCCCTCGTAATGTCGAAGGACTGCACGCCGAAGTTCATTGAGGAGAACTTGAACATAGGCGACGACATAATGTGGGATGCCATTCGCCTTTCAACATGCAACTATTGGCTTTTGAAGTTGGACGTGTTGAAGGAGTTTTCGCCAAGGTTCCGGAAGCGCATATACAAGTCGTTGCCGGCGTTCAGTCGGATGATTCGCGTGTACTTCTATATCCAGGCTATGACGAGCAACGAAAAGGAGTTGAAGGACGAGCTGCTGGATTGGGAGAACGAACATGGCATCACCGATTCCAACTTGAACCTGTACAACCCCTTGAACAACTTGAGCAACAACTTGAAGGTGTGGGACTTGAAGGTGTTGGCCGGGCAGTTGACCTTGCGCAAGTACCTTCTTGACCGCATAAAGGCGTTTCTTGACAAGAACGACAAGTCTCAGGTTGATTTCAGCAGTTCGCTGTATTTGACCGAGTTGTTGAATCCAAAGTTCTTCAGCCAGTTGTCGGAGGCAGAGCACATAGTCCTTCTTGGCAACCTTGAAAACTACTTCACCGTTGTTGAGAAGTTCGCAAAGAAGGGCTTGACTTTGCGTACAACCTACAGTCCGCATCATGAGTTCAATCCACCGCAGCATTTGTTGAAGCACGTTCTATCTGGGGAGTTCCCCTACACCAACCGCGTGAAGATGATTGCTTGGAGGCAGTTGTGCAAGGAAGTTGACAGGCAGATGAACGCCTTTACAACGTCCTCTGGTGTGTTCAAGATATTCAACGGCGACAAGATGGAGAAGCAGTTTGAGCCGATGTTGAAGCGGTTGAACGATGCCGGCTACAGTTATGTCAATCTGGCGGAGTGGCTGGACAACGCCGAGGGGGTGTTTGAGTCATTTGAACTTGACTGCACTTTGCACAACCTTTCGGCGACCGACTACATTCTTCCGATATTGTCAAAAAAGGACTACTACAAGATGGCGGATGGTTTGGTGAATTTTCAGGATGATGAAACAAGGAATATGCTGTTCAAGGAAGTCTCCGAAAGTATGGAATCTTTCCGATGATGGTAAATAGAGAATGACAATTGAAGGTGAGTAAAAACATGAGCAAGTATTTTGACAAACTGTTGAAGATGAACGAGAGCCTTGACAAGGAACTCAAGAACAAGGGATTGGTAAAGGAAGGAGATGATGATGCCCAGGTTCCAGTTCCTGCAGATTCATTGACGGATGACCAAAAGAAGGGCATTTTGTCCGACACGTTGAAGGACGCGGGCTTGGAAGTTGACCAGAAGGTTGTGGATGAGTTGGTCAAGAACCCAGAGGAAATGGCTGGCGTTCAGAAGATTTTGGGGGATGAGCAGAAGAACGAAAGTGCCGAAGAGTTGGGGGATATTTCCGAGGAAGTTGTGATTCGCATGGATGACGATGACCTTGACATGCACGGCTATGTTTCCACTAGGGGTGGAAAGGAACTTGTACTTACGGACAACATGGAAGAGGCGCAGAAGTTTCAACATGAAGAACTTGGTCAAAACCGGATTGAAGCCATCTGCAACAAGTTCCATTACGATCCAAGCACGTTCAAGACGGTATCGGTTGATCCAAGGGCGGATGAGCCTTATGAAGACGACGAATCCGAGCAATGGATAAGTCTGAATCCCCTTGACCCTACTGCCACCACCATTGGATAAACCGTTGAGATAACAATGCAAAATTGCGGCATCCGTGAGGGTGCCGTTTTTGCTATATATGGAACTGTCCTCAAAAAATGGTAAATAGCAGCATAACTGAAAATGTGACATAATGGCTCAACCAAGGACACAAGATAACCAAAAGGTATTTCAATCGGCGACATAGAACTTCAAGTCCTTTGTCGGTGCGGTTGACAATGTGTCGTCGTCAAAGAACATCAGTGAAATCTACGACAACATGACAAAGTTGTTTGACGTTTTCACCCAAGGTGCTTTGACGGGTCAGGGCGCAAACTCCGAGATTTTGCTGCGAACTGTCTACCGTTCCTTGTCGGATGACTTCCTGAAGATAATCCAGGACACGGACGCCGTTGAAAAGATAGTGGAACTCATAAAGAGCAAGCAGGAAAGCATAGACCCTGAGCAGGTTGACCAGGCTATGGTTTCCGAGACCACGAAGAAGGTTGTCACGAAGACGCTTGACCCATACGAGTGCGATCCAATGTCCGTGGTGTTGGATTTCGTTGACGAGCTTCAAACGGCAATTCTTCAAGTCAAGCTCAACCTCTCGCGTGAATACGAGAGGAAGAAGCTGGCTTATGCGAAATCCTATGAGGGACAACAGGAAGATCTTGACCGCCTCAATCAGGAATACACCGAGCAGGACGAGGCTATGGTGGAAGTCCTTGAACAGATGTCCGAGGACGAGGAGACTTGGAAAGAGGATTCGCTTGAGAAGTTGGAGAAGTTGCTTGAGACGTTCAATGAGATTGGCAAGGGCAAGGATTCCAACTATGAGTTGTTGCAGGGTGTTGACAAAACCCTGTCCACCGACAAGCAGATTCAGCAATTCTTGAAGGAGAAGCCACCGAAGTTCTCTCCGAAGAAAACGCTTGATGCCATAAAGGGTGTTGGGCAGTTGAAGAGCAAGCCGGACGTCACAACCGTTGAGAGCAAGACCCAAACCAAGACCGTTGTGAAGTCCACGCAAACGGAAATCAAGAACACGGTTGTGGTGAAGGAAAAGGCGAAGAAAGACGGAAAGAAAGTTCCATAGCCGAAGGTTCCTGAAAAACCAGTTGCGAAGGACGAGAAGAAAAAGGAAACGCCTGTAAAGGAAAAGACACCCGAAACGCCGACTCCGGTGAAGAAGGATGAGGCAAAGACGCAGACCCCACAGGTTCCGGAGAAAACTCCAGAACCCATTGGCAAGAAGGGTCCGCCACCAATCCAGCAGGAAAAGATAAAGGTTGCTCCGCCTCCACCATTGCCGGTAGTTCCACCTCAAATCGAGAAAGAAGAAAAGCCGAACGAGGATGAAAAGGCTAAAAAGCCCATTATGGAAAAACCCATAATGGAGAAGCCCATTATTCAAAAGCCGGTAATGGGAAAGCCGATAATAGAAAAGGCGGTTGACGAAAAACCCAAGGTTGAGAAACCAACTCTGGAAAAGGCAACGAAGGAAAAGCCGACAATTGAGAAACCAAAGGTTGAACCAGTATAGGTATAGAAGCCAACCTTGGAGAAGCCAATGGTCGAGAAGCCGACGGTTGAAAAGCCCGTCGAGCAAAAGCCAATTGTTGAAAAGCCTGTAGTTGAAAAACCCAAAGAGGGAAAGACCACGGTTGAGAAGCCCAAGGTTGAAAAACCTAAAGTTGAGAAGCCAATTACAGAAAAACCCGTTGTTGCCAAGCCAATTGTTGAAAAGCCAAAGGTTGAGAAGCCGACATTTGAGAAGCCAAAGGACGAGAAGCCTGTAGTTGAGAAGCCCGTTCAACAAAAGCCGAAAGTCGAGAAGCCTCTTGTTGCGAAGCCGGTGGAGAAGAAGCCTTTGATAGGCAAGCCGTTGGTGAAGAAGCCCATTTTGGAAAAGCCGACGGAAGGGAAGCCCATTGTCCAAAAGCCATTGGTCAGGAAGCCTCTCATACAAAAGCCTGTTCTGTCAAAACCAGTTCTTGGAAAGCCGACAATGGGGAAGCCCATTTTCCAGAAGCCAATCACGCAAAAGCCCCTTCTTCAGAAGCCAATAGTTGAGAAGCCCATAAAGAAGAAGCCGTTGTTGGAAAAGCCGAAGGTTGAAAAGGCGAAGGTGGCGAAGCCGAAAATTGAAAAGGTCAAGTCAAAGGCCGCAAAAAAGGCTCCTGCCAAAATAGTCAAAAAGGCTGCAAATGCCGTTCCAAAGTCCCCAATGGGGAAAAAGACGCCCGACCCGAAATTGGCGCAAAAGAACTTTGCAAAGGAGTTGGACAAGACCTTGAACGCCGGAAAAGTTCAAGAGCAGAAGTACACCAAGCAGTTGGATGTAATAGAGAAGTTTTTGGCAAAGGACGAGAAAGACGATAAGCAAAAGCACGCCGAGGATGCAAAGCAGCACAAAGAAGATGACATCATCTTCAAGAAGATGCAGGAGAAGGAAAAGAAGGTAAATGCTGCGAAGGACAAGGCCGAAAAAGAAAAGCGGGACGAGGAGAGGAAAAAGCAAGCCGCAAAGAAGAAGGAGGCGCCGAAGGCCGTCAAGGCGCAACCCAAACCCGCGTCGGCTCTTGGAAAGAAACCCGCTCCAGAGAAGCCAAAGGACACCAAGCTCAAGGTGAAGCCCAATGCGGGAATGTGTACGTGCCCGATATGCGGTTCGCAACACCTTCCTGGAATGCACTCACATGGCGGGAAGAAAAAGGGTGCAATGCCAATGCCGATTCCCGTTCCAATGGGGAAGGGAAAGCAGGGCAAGTTGGCGCAACCCGCAATTCCATTGAATCCACTTGGAGGTGACTAGTCCGAGGGTGGAATTCCACAGGACAAGATTGTGTCCACCCTTGGCACAATCCACGACAACTTGGGCAAGACGATGAACAACAAGAAGTTCAAGAACTCCTTCATGCTCAACTACAAGCCGATTCAAAAGGGCGTGAAGAAGCAACTTGACAAGGTTGGTTCGGACGAGAAAACCATCAGCCAGGACTTGGCGGAAACAGAGAAGGGCATCAAGAAGTTGAAGAACAAGAAGAAGGGCAGCTTCCTTTCGAGGTTGATGAACGGCGGCATAACCGGACTCATATTCAAGGTCATAGGTGGATTGATTCTCATTGCCCTTGCAAGAATCGCGTTGAAGAAGTGGAAGGAGGCGTATATGCCTCCGACCGACGGCTCCACGATGACCATATTCGGATTCCAGATTCCCGGATGGGACACCATAAAGGCAATTGGAATAGGCATATACAATTTCGTCACCGTGGGATTGATGAACCACTATGACAGACTCAAGTTGTTCTTTGGAAACCTTCACAACCAACTTTTCGGCAAGAAGGGGGCAATACGAAGCATGGCGCAGGTTCGCCACATATTGCGCAGAATAGTTTGGGCGTGGATTATCGGACAGACGAAGAAGGCCGCGCGCGGCCTTTGCGACTGGCTGCTTGACATCTTGGCAGTCCCCTTGAACGCCTTGGCTCCTGGCGCGGGGCTTGTGTTGAAGTTCCTCATCAAGCTCCTCCCGGAAATATACTCGTTCATCACCACCCAGATAATGCTCTTGTGGAGCAAGAACAAGCGCGATGCGGAAGAGGCCGAAACCGCGGAAGCCGAAAGCATTGGAATGGCCGTCAATTCGGGAACAACCACGGCGATGAGCATGATAAGTTCCCAGCTCAAGGGTTTGTCCTCTGGGGTGAAGCCATTCAAGAACCAGGCGGCGAACCTACCCGGTCTTGAAACTCAAAAGGGTCCGAAAGGAAGGGGCCCGAAGAAGATGGCCATAATGCGCCGCTTCCCAATCAAGTATTACAAGTCCTTTGACAAGGCGAAGAAGATGCAGAACAAGAAGTTTGAGTCTGACATGGAGGAGAACAAGCAGAAGGACGAGAAGCGCATAAACGGCGGGGACGTTCTCATCAGCCAGATCGTCGAGGACACGTCAAAGATAAACCAGGCGGTTGACGAATTTACTGGAAGTATTGGAACGTGGATCCATAGTTGGGACAATGAGAAAGTTGCGAAAATAAGGAAGTATGCCCCGAAAGAATATGAAGATGCAGACAATCGGGTGTTGGCAGATAAGTGGAAATGGGATAAAGAATTCAAATAGAAGGTAATTCATAATTACACGTCGTCGATTAGTCAGGAGATATACAAGAGAACCATAGTGGTGGAGCTGAACAAGGTTTCCGCGTACATGAACGCGCTTGGAAAGTCCTAGAGATTCAAGAACGTGAAAGGTCCGCTGTATGATCCAGTCAAAGGGTGGAATCCTGGATACAGGGTGTATGCCTCCGATTTGAAGACGGCGATTCCATTCAATCCGCTTGAAAAGATACACAGCAAGGCCGACATTCCAATTGGCGAGCCTGCGAAGGCCGAAGCCGATTCAATTGGTTGGATGCCCTTCAAGTGGATTTCCAATGGAGTTCCCGTGAACGTGCATCCTATAAACTGGGAATTGGCTAGGGCGAACGCCATATGGAACTTGTATAACTGGTTGATGAAGAACCGTTTTCAGAACAATTTGAACAATTGGAACACAACCAACATTGAAGATTTCAAGAAAGCCATTCTTCCAGACGTGTTTGCCGACTGGAGAAGCTGGAACCAGCCTGTTGGTGATCACAGAAGCGAAGCCACATGGGGCAAGGCATATCCGCCAGAGACATATCAATATGGCGATCAATTCGTACGGTTCATAAATGCTTTCCGCGCTGGCAAGATAGATCATGGGAACAACAATCTTGACACCGCGATGAAATTGAGAGACCCGACGTATCTTGAAAAAATGTTCGACAAGATGCACAAGAAGTTGGGCGACTATGGCACTGCGGCGGTTTCCGGCGCTGCCATAGGTGGTGCTGTCGGTGGTGCGGTTGGAGCCGTTGCTGGTGCGGCAATAGGTACCGCAGCGGTTGGTGTGTACAAGGGCGCAAAGTGGGTTGGACAGAAGATGGACGACTTGCAACGCGCTTTGTCCTACGACCAAGATCCAGACGGAGAGGAGGAAGAATAGACGGAAGAAGTGGAGGAAGAGCAAAGCAGCGTTCCTCTCATAGGTTGGTTGATAAACGGCGTCAAGAAAGTTGTCAAGGTCATCAAGAAAATCGTCAAGAAGGTGAGCCGCAAGGTCGCAGCCCTCAACCGAATCAAGGAATGGCGCGGCAAGACCTATTTTGGGGTTAACTATGGTGACATCCGCGATTTCATGATTGACACTGGCGTTTTGCAGTTGTTCAGTCAGGGATAGATCATCAAGCCAGTCCAAAAGACGATTCCTCTTCTGGACAAGCTCATTGACATGAAGGTGATAGGGAAGGGGTCAAGCGTGGAGGATGGCAACTCGATGCATTCTCTCATGGAGGCTTTCTTCGCATACAACCGCATTGAGGGATATGACTGGAAGAAAATGCAAAATGACGAGAGGGCGCAGGCTGCTTTCGCCCAGTCCCTTTTGGAATATCTCGCCTTGAAGGTCATTCCTCAGTGGAACATAGTTGAAAAGCTCCTTTCAAACGACGTTACGAAGAAAACCGACGAAACCAAAAAGGCGATGGATGAAGGTGTGCAGGTTCTTGCAAACTTGCTTTCATTCAAGGGCATAATGGAACACCTTTCAAAGCATCTCCGATTCCCCAACATGAAGGTCAAGGTCATAGACTTCTCCAATGCAAGGGACGATCACGACAGGGAGTTGCTTGAACAGTTCAGAAAAGACCAGGGAATTCCCAACAGCGATGAAAAGAACCAAATACTTGCACAGTGGCAAGGCGTTTGGTCGAAGATTCCAAGCATGAACGATGAGGAGCTTCAAGGCAGCTTGGATAACTTGAAGAAACTCATTGGGGTTGCGGCATTTGAAGCGAAGTACACCGGAGAGTTCACTTACGAGAAGCAGTTGCGCAAGTTCTACACCGCCATGATAAAGGAGAAGGACGAGCGTTTGAAAGCACAGGCCGCAGGTGACAAGATTGTTCAGAAGCCGGGTGGGATAGAGCGCGTCATGGAAGGTCCGCCGCCGAAGACCATGTTGGAAATGGAGGAAGAACGCAAGGCAAAGGAAGCCGAGGAAGCAAGAAAAGCGGCGGAAGAAGAAGAGAAGCGCAAAGCCGAAGAGGAAAAGAGGCTGCAAGAGGAGGCGAAACGCCAAGAGGAATTGAAAATTGCCCAGGCGAAGATTGCCGCCATGGAAGCCATCAAGAAGCAGGAGCAGAACTACGAGAACATCTTGGAGAAGATGGTGCAAGACCCATCAACGGTGACTGATGAGGAATTGAAGTCACTTGGTGAAGACGTGAAGAACTTGAAGCAGGAAGCAGAAAACAGGATTGCACAACTGCCAAGAGAGGAAAGGGAAATGAAGCTGGCGTTGATTCGCGGCGACAAGCTTTCTGAAAAGACCTTCGCCGAGTTGAAGGAAACCGCAGTGGGGTTGAGTGGAAGTCTACAAGCCTACATCTAGGAAGTGAACCAAATTCCAGTTGGCTCTATAATGGCAATATAGGAAACGCCAGGAACGCCAACAGAAAGCAAGATATAGTTGCAAGACTCCGACAATGTGGATATGGGCGACGAATAAAAAGACTTGGTTGGATAAGCCAAGTCTTTTTAGTATAATTGAATGTGACGATTTAATGCCCTATAGTGTAACAGCAGCACAGGGCAAATTGAATGAGCAGTGGTGTACGGCTTGCACAGACGGTCTCTAAAACCGTGGCTTCTGAAGCGAACGGACTGGGTTCGACTCCCAGCTGCTCAACCAATTTGGAGACTGACATGGAAAAGAAAATTGACTTTGAGTTATTGACTGTAATTGACGAATCCATTGGTGATTCGGCAAGTTATGTTGATGCACTGGACAAGGTTATCAAGTGGGAGAAGGAGAATCGTGGATTGAAGGGATTCCATGTTTCCGCGCCTCTTGACGTGATGTGCGGAACAAGGAAAGTGGAAGACCCCGAAAAGGAAGCCGAGGAAATGGCGAGGGGTGTTCTGTTGATGCATCGCGCAGGGGCGTTGGGGAAATGGAAGGAAATCTCAGGTGACGAATTGGAGAGGATGTAAAAATGTTTAATTTGTTCTATTGGGGTTTGTTTGGAAGTCATTTGGAAGAGGAATGGGAGCGCGAACATCCTGAGGAATCCGCGGAGCAGAAATACATTGAACAGCGTTGGGAACTTCAGGCGCAGTTGAGGAAATACCCAAATGCCAGAACCACAATCCGGATGCTTGACAAAGAGAACTACCGCACGTATGTTAGGCGAATGCTGGAGATTGGCGGTTCAAGGTCGATAAAGCAGTTTGAGGATATTTGAGATATGAGACGTGTGTTTGTAATAAGAAAGGATTTGCATCTGAAGCCCGGCAAGATGGGCGCGATGGATTGATTTTGTAGTAAAAACTACACAGGACAGATTGACTCTAATCAATTTTGGCTAGGTTTGCATAACGCCTAGCCATTACTGTTTTAGACTAAAATGGTAAATACTTATAAACTTGTTAGAGCAAGGTTATAAAAATAAAGGTAATTAAGTTATGCATCGTTATACTCAAGAAGAATTATAGTCTATATTTTAGGACTAGAAATTGGGTGAGGAAATAATTCCTCATATTAAAAACAATAAGATAGATATTGTTTTGTGGAATCAACGATATAAGCAACAATGGAAATAGATTTAGAGACAGATGAAGAAGGGTTTATTGTGTCCGGTTTGTGGCACAATACTATTTAAGTTTTATGAGAAACATTTAGCACAGCATAATCTTACTGTAAAATAGTTATATGATTAGGTATATGGTATAACTGAATCACCCAAATGCCCTGTGTGTGGAGAAGCAACAGAGTTTGTTAAGAACAAATGGTTTTATCGTAAATTTTGTTGTAATGCTCATTAGTGCAGAATTATAAATGAGACTGACGGATTGAGGAACGGATGGACTATTGAAGATATTAGAAATCATAATTCCATGATAATAGAACGTGGAAGAAAAGTATGCGATATAGTCAATAAAAAATATGGAAGTCAGTTTTCAATAAAATTAACTGATGAATAGCGTCTTAATAGAGGGTTAATAAATGATGATGACTATTAGGAGTGGCAGACATAGTAGAAGTTAAAAAAATCAGAAGCCGGAAAACTTGGAGGGAAAAAATATTCTTCGTTATATGGATATAAATTATTGAAGACATGGGGTTACAAAACGAAAATATTTTTGACTGAAAATAAATGGTTCATGCTTGAATCTTAGTAGGAATTGTTTCATTTATTGAAACGTGTATTTATCGACGGAGATAAGATTGAAACTATGAGTAATGCAATATTTTTAGAGAATACGACTAATTTATTTTCTGGAACAAGTGCTTTTACGGATTTGGTTATAGATAATAATGGAATAAAAACAAATTATGAAGTTCATTGTATAGATGATGAAGACACTATAAAAAGAAAACGATATTGTTCTGAATTAAATGGATATGAATTTGTATTGGAAGATATTACTTTATACACATATCCGAATGGAAAATACATTGACCAATTAAGATAGTTTATAAATGTAGATGAAATTTATGAAAAGTTGAAATATGAAAATAAATGTGGTAATGTATTTGTATTGAACTTATATGATTATGTATAATTATTCAATATGAGAAGGGTTATCATAATACGTAAAGATTTACACCTCAAAGCTGGTAAATTAGCTGCTATGTGTATGCACTGTGCAGAGGCATATTGGACTAACTTGATGAAGTCATCCGTTGTCATTGACAACGAGTTCATGACTTTGCCCGCATGGGAGAACTATGGAAATGGAAAAGTGGGACCGGCCCTCTACAAGCACCCAGGACTTTACAAGTTGTCTGAAGAGGCTTACAACCGTGGGGAGAAGTCCTTCACCACAACGAGGGAAAACGCCCGTAAGTCCGTGACGGTCACGATGGAGATTCCAAAGGACATTTGGGAAGGGTATGTAAACGACATCTTCACAAAGACAATTTGCGAAGCACGCAACTTGAACAACTTGAAAACGAAGATTGAGCCGGTTGTGCAGGAACTTGGATTGGTTGAGGGGATTGATTGGGGCTACATCAACGATTGCTGCAAGACGGACTTGACGCCCGAGAACGAGGATGGCACTTGCACGATTGGTGCGTGGTTCAAGCCATTGCCTGACGAAGACGCATTCAAGATTAGCAAGAAGTTCAAGCTTTACAGGGATGATTGATTCCTGTATAATTGGACTATTATGAAAAATATTCTTTTAGTTGCCGCCATTATGTTTCTTGGAATGGTCAAGGCGGAGACCAACATAAAGCCATCGGACACCAATGACCTTCATGTTATCATGGTGTCGAAATCCCAGTGGACAGACATCAAGAACAACGTTGACACGAATGGGTTCTGCAGAATTCCAGACCAACATGCGGCCATCGTGATTACAAATGGTCTGCCTGATGTTGAACTGGTTGTGCCGATGCTGCGTCCAATTGGAAGGGGAGCGGATAGAAATCCCTACTACAACTATCGGAAACAGGAACCACTTCCATATGTGGGTCAATTATATTGATGTAATGGAGAGAATAAATGAAAAAATTGGTATACATTGTTTTTGCATTCTTTGCGCTGGTATTTGATGCAAATGCCATCAGTTTGAACTGTATGAAAATGCGTAGTATAAATTCTGGCGGTAGCTCTAATCAGAAGGGAATTTTCAAGGATTGTTTTTCAAGGCACTTTTACGAAATCAAAATTTCCAATGTCTCCCCAGAGGAATCTCAAAAAACATATTCGTTGCGTGTTCTTCCATTCCTTAAGGTGTGTAAAGGTGGTTTTGCATTTCCATATTTTCCTGGGATAGTTGAATACACAGATATAAAATTTGATTCAAAGAAAAGTTTTACGTGTGTTTATTATTCGCCTTTGACTAAATGGACAAAGGATACTTGGCCCGGAGTTTCTGGGGACTGGTCTAAAGGTCTTGTCAACTACACAATTGCAGTGGAACTCATTGAATCTGACAAAGACACTCCAGTTAGGTTTTGGACAAATAGTGGAATGTCGTTTATTAGAGGGGCGAAGTCCTTTGAAGATGGCAAGTCCAAATTAAAGAGAAAATACATTGAGTGGCTTGAAAATGAAATTGATTCAAAAGTCAAGGAGTCTTCATATTGGGATGAGGATGCCAGAATAGAAGCGGGTGATTGGAAGTCCAAGAATGCAGAATAAACTACATTCAGATTCCGAAAATGAATCACCGTGATTGGTTGAAGTGGGGATTGGGGCTGAAGAAATTGTAAATATTTTTTCAGTTGCTTGGAGGATATTGTGAAATGCGCATTGGAATCATGAAGAAAATAGTTACGGCTCTGCTATGCTTCGCTTTCCTCAGTGGAAGCGGGGATGTATTATTGTGGACAGTCGATGGAGATGCAACAGTTGATGGGGGGGGGGAATCATCTGTATATGCCCTTTTGTCGCCTGTACCTGACGATGATTTGCATAATCCAGCAGCAAGGGTAAAGATAAGCGGTGGCGGTTTATCTTCTCCGATATATCTTGACAACTATTCTTTTCCAGATGAAGATGCAGATACAATGGAATTGGATGTTGGTGGTGGAGAATTTGGTGTTTGGGTAGGAGACATAGGTGGCTATTATGGTGTAAAGCTTCAACAATCTCATGTTCCAACTGAACTTGCGATGGAAGTATTATATTCAATTGAACTTGGTAGAATGGATTGGGATGACGATACATATATGTCTGGGGCGTTTCAAGTTTTGGCTGAATCTGACAAATATACATATGAACAAGTTAGGCAGCATATGTATCCAACGTTTGATTTGTATCCACCAGTTACTGACTGGAAGCCAATGAGGTATTATACTACGCCAGAACCTTCATCCGCCCTTCTTTGTATAATTGGTTTTGGAATGTTAATGCTTAAAAGGAAATCACATGAAGCCCGATGACAAGTTGAATTGGAAGCCGATTGACAACGGCAAGACGGAAGAGCCCGTGAATGAGAAATATGAAGAAGAGGATGACGAGTTCATTCCCTCCACGAACAAACGTGATTGGGTTGCCGTGGACAATATTTGAGGGAGATTTCCATGGGCAGAATAAAGTTCAGGTACAATGACGAGAACAAGATGGAACAGGTCATCGAGTACAACACCAACAGCGTGATGGATGCGTTGAAGAAGTTTGAGAATGACTTTTACGAGGACAAGGCATATCCGCCAAACTCCGACTCTCCAATGATAACGCACATGGACGTGCTTGACAAGAACTGCAAGATTTCATGAAACTGTACACGTCATATTTCGCAAAGGTAAAGCCCTTGCAAGAAGCGGGACACAACAACTTGGTTTGCGTTGCAGGATATGCCCCAAAGTTCTTCTATGACACGCCACACGCCAAGTTTTATCCCGACCTTGCCCCCAAAAGGTGCTGGTGGAGAGTATGGCACGACAAGTTCAAGGACAACCCAAGTTCCCCGGAGTCTATTGAGTGGTACACGAAAATGTACGTCGAGACCGTGCTTTCCAAATTGAATCCAACAAACGTGGTTGGGGAATTGGGTGATGGCGCAGTCATGCTTTGCTACGAGAAACCTGGTGATTTTTGCCACCGCCACATCATAGCGAGGTGGCTATCCCAAAACCTTGGCATATCTGTTGAAGAAGTCAATTTCAGTTGATTTTTCTTTAATTATAAACTTCTGTAATTTCATCAAACCCCATTGACATACGATGGGGGTTTGTGCTATACTGTATGCGTGATGAAGAAAAAGGCTTTTACAAATCCGAGGGGCATACCCTACTCCAACGATGTTGCTTGCAACCCAGCTCTGTTACATTGGCACAAGAGCGGCTACAAGAACATCTATTCGGTGCATATCAAGTACCGCATCCCAAGAACGGACGTTGATGGCATAACGACATTCAAGGACAAGGTTTTCAAGCTGGACTATGGGAAGCATCATCTTGCCATGCTCCGCTACAACATAGAGTCAAGCACTTCCACAACTCCGCAGAAGTGGTTGCTTGACGAGATTCAGATTTTGGTGCAGACCTACCACAACACCAAGATGGTGCATGAGGAATCCCTTTGCCGTAGGGGCTTTGGAACTCAGGCAAGGTGGGAGGGAAAGTATCCGAGGAACCGAGTGGCGGAGGAACTGGACGATGAGTAAGAAGAGCAAGAAGCGCAATGGCGAGAAGTACATCAAGTGCGTCGAGACCATACCCCCGGAGGAATATGAGAAGATTCCCATTTTCCAGAGCATCATGCAGCTCTACCATGAATACAAGCCCCAACATTGCAAGGGCGATGACTTGAACTTCGTGTTCCAATTTGGCAATGACGTGAAGGAGCATGAGTTCCGCGAGATTTGCTGCAGTCCAAATGTTTTCAAGGACAGTTGGAGTTATGCCACCGTCTTGATGGGGGTGAAGTTGATTTACTCCGATGGGACGTGGGAGTATGGCTTCAAGTATTGGAAAGAGAGGGGCATTGTCCAACGCAAGAATTCCGTCCTTCGTTCCCTGTACACCCTCTCAGGTGTCATAAACGAGGAAAGAAAGGTCTTGGAGGACTGCATGGGATATGACGGCGACACCAGGATTCCTGCGTGGATTCAAGCCATGATTCCCATGTACAACGAGCGCATACGCGATGGTGTGCAGAACAAGGACAAGTCCATTGAGACGGATGACTACACCCTTTCAGATTTCGCCAAACTGTGCGACACAATTGATTCAAGTTTCGTCACCGAGAACGCGAAGTACCAGGAAGTTGAGTTGAAAACGGGCAATGTGAAGATGCCCATTGGTCTGTCCTTCAACAAGCAGGACTGGTGGGTTCCGCTCACAACAACTTGGAAGGACAAGATTTGCATCAACGAATGGGGGGAGGCTTCCACTATGATTGACCATACGCAGGTTATGGTGAACGCCTACCGCTACCTTAAGTCAATTTACGTTGACCGCGAGACGCATCGGCGAGTCTATAGCGTGTTTCCCCTGTCGGACCTTTTTTCCATCAGGAAGCGCATTTGGGGAGAAAAGGGGCGCGAGTTTGAGGAAGTTTGGAACAACCTTGACCAGGCCGTAGCGGGGAATCTGTGATGGCGAAGTTCAAATCCATAGCGCATATCAAGGACATAGACCTTGGGCATGAGTTCAAGTCGCCCTTGATGAACAGCATCGTCGAGAAGGTTGGCTGCCGGGACAATGCAACTCAATTCACTTTCCGTTTCATGGAGGATGGAGAGTTCGTGGAGCGGGTGGTACGCAGTTTCCACACCTATCCTCAGTATCTCCCATGGGCTACCAGACGTTTTGGAACTTGCGATATGATGTCTCCCGTCATAATCCAATACAAGGATGGCACCGAGGAATACGCCTTGAAGGAAACCTACAAGCGGAAAATCTACAAAAAGCCCAAGTTGGTGTCTGCATACATACACGATGGTCTGTGGAACGGCATGATGAATAAGTGGGTGAATCCACAGTCTGTTTATTGCGACTCATATCCTGTTCCAGAGGTTATGGAGAAAATGTCGCGTTGGAATGAGAGGGTTGAACGTGCCATGGTAAGTGGGGATGACCCAGCCATAGAGGGACGTACTGGCTGCTCTTATGAATTGCTCAAAACCATGAGCTGGTGGATGCTGGCGGATTCCCGTGGCAGGGGAACGGGATGCATTGAGTATGACACGAAGAACCCCGATCCATTTTGTAAAGTACGGGTTGAAAGGCGCAGATACCTCGGCGCTCCGAAGGAAAACCACCTTTGGGACGGTTACCCTCCCGTGTTCACGACGATGATACGGAGACGTTATTTGAAGTCATTTTACAGGGAGGTTGTGGAGGAGAAGCAGGCTATTAGGCTTCACCACATAGACGATCTTCTGAACGTGGAGATTGGTGGACGCTATCAGGAGGAGGAACCGCTGGAGGTCTGGAATTCCCTTGATGCCACCATACACGAGGGTGTTTACGAATGAGCCAAAAACTGGTATACTGTATTGGATAAACCATCAAGGAGAAAGAAAAGGCATGAAATTGTTTGACGAGTTCAAGGTTCAGAAGCCGGAAAGCCAATCCGAACACTACGAACTGTACGTGGAGGGTGATTGGAACGATGCCGACTACGTGAACAGGAAGGAGAGAATCGAGAAGGATGTCCTTGAGAACGATGACTACCTTCTCTACTTCATTTCCTACATTTCCACATGGAGTGGGTGCAGGTGGGGCGCAGAGGACAAGAGGTTCAACGAGACGGATGACTGGAAGAAGTTCTTCGAGGATTCCGACATCGGATGGGATTACCTGCCAAGCGGATATGATTGCTCCATCCACACGGTGACCAAGGTGAAACTTGAATTCGTCTCCGGAACAACCCGCTACCCGGTCAGCGTCCCAAGTTGGGGTTGTTTGTTCAAGGGCAAGGACGACAAGGAAAAGAAAGTGCTTGAAGCGAAAGAGAAGGACGAAAATGGAGAATACTGAAATGGAAGACGAGAAGATAACTTCTCCCATCAAGGCTATACGAGCCAAGTGTCTGGATTGTTGCTGCGACCAGCGCGATGAGGTGAAACTTTGCCCCGCAACAACGTGTCCCCTGTGGCCGTTCCGAATGGGCAAGAACCCCAACCGTTCGCGCAACATGACGGACGAGCAGCGTCAGGCCGCCAAGGAGCGTCTGGCAAAGGCAAGGGCCGCCAAGAAAAATTCTTGATACCCTCTTGACATCCGAACCAAGGTTTGATATACTGATTGCGTTTTGAAAAACAACCAATAGGAGAATGAAACCAATGGACGAAATCTGGAAATCCGCACCAGTCCTGTGCGAGTTGAAGCGGAGTTCAACTCCGCGAATCAGCAAAGTGCCGTGCGACAAGGCAACAGCTCTTGTTGAGAAGTGCTTTGACTACAAGTTCACCGGCGAGTCAAAGGTGTTTCCCTTTGAGGTTCCGAAGGAGTTGCTTGACCTGGATGTGAACATCATCCAAATCTACGGTCCCTCCGGCGCTGGCAAGTCCACTTTCCTCACTGCCTTCCAGAAGGCCGGCTGGCATTTCCCCAAGAGGGAGTATGACAATTCCAAGTCAATCATTTCCAACTTCATTGAGAATCCCAAGGCCGGGTCGAGGGCGTTCAACGCAGTTGGTCTGCGTTCCAAGCCGCTTTGGTGCAAGCCGCGCAACGTCTTGTCCACCGGCGAGGGCTTCCGCGCCGACATGGCGTTGAACCTTGAATCAAACGTCATGATTGACGAGTACACCTCCGTTATCAACCGCGAGGTTGCCAAGTCCGCTTCCTTCAGCATTGGGAAGCACGTCCGCAAGATGGGGTACAAGAACGTCATCCTTTGTGGTTGCCACAAGGACATTGTGGAGTACCTGAAGCCCGACATCCTTGTTGACCTTGAGACCGAGAAAGTCTATGACTTGCGAGGGTTCAGCCTGGGAAAAACATCGACCTCTCCTTCGAGCAAATTGAGGGCGCGGAGCGGAAGCGAGAGGTCTGGAAAATTTTTGCTCCGCATCACTATTTGAGCCACGGAATCAACCTTGGCGCGGATTGCTGGGTGTTGAAATGGGGTGATGCCCTTGTTGGGTTCTGTGCGGTCCGCGTCCACCCTTCGGGAACCATGAACTTCGCACGTTCCATCCACAGGCTTGTCATTCTCCCCGACTTCCAGGGGCTGGGCGTTGGAACCCGTTTCCTTGAGGAGATTTGCAAGATCTACGTCAACCGTGGAATCAAGGTGCATATCCGCACGGCGCACGAAAGCCTGGGCATCCACATGGGACACACTCCCACATGGAGGGCAACGGGCAGGAATGGAAAGCAGGGCGCGATTTCCAATGGCAAGATCAACGGCAAGAACCAGAACATGTACATCGTGAACTCCACAAGGTATTCATACGAGTACATGGGCGAGGATTGGGCGTTGCCCCACAAGGAAATTGTTGTGGATTCGCTTTCCAACATCGACATCAACGAGATGCGCAAGATGCTTGTGGAGTTGAAGAAGCACAACTACGTCACGGTGGTGCATAGCCGTGTGCGTGAAACCACAGCGTTGAACAAGCTGTGTTGCGAACTTGGAATCCGCACCGAGCTGCTTTACCTCAACAACCACGAGAAATCCGTGTTGAATGGAAAGCACCGTGGGAAGATGAAGCTTGTTTCGCTGAAGCCTGGGCATAAGCCCGTCTACAGGAAGGTGGCGTGATGCCATGCAGGTGTGGGAATTAACTGCCGACCTTACACATCATCCATTGACTGAACCAGGAAAGAACTTCAGTGGGAAAACCGAGGTGAAAGTCGTTGTTGGGGAAAATGACTTGCCGATTGTCGAGTCAAAGTATTCTCCCGAAAATGACACGTTGTATTTGATAGCAAAGGTGGTGTAAAAGATGATGACCATAAAAGACGCAAAGAAAATTCTTGACGAGTTCGACGACAACTACAACATGCCCGTACTGGGCAGGTTGTTTGAGGACTACAACCCCTATCTTGTGTCGGACGATTTCTACCTCTTCATGCGGGACATGAACTCCAAGGACTTAACCCTTGCGGAAATTTATGGTCATCTTGCCAACCTTGGTGACACGCAGGACGATCTTGGTCCGCATTTCATCCACAACCTTTGGGTGTTGATTGAGGCTCTGCAGAAACTTGATGAGAGGAAAGGAGACAGCAAATGACATTGGCCGCAGTTATCGTTTGGACAATTGGCGATATACTCGCTTTGGGCATTCTTGCCGTAATTGCGTTGCTCCTGGTTTGCTGCCTTGTCAAGGAACTTGCTTGCAGTGCGTGGAACAAGATAAAGGGAATGTTTGGGAGGGACAATGAAAGTTCTGTTTCTTGACATAGACGGGGTTCTCAATTGCATGTGTCCTGCGCCTTTGCAGGACAACAACGATTGGATTGACCTTGACGAGTGGCGTTACGGGTTCAATCCAGATCTTGTGGCGAGGCTCCGCTATGTCATTGCGAACACGGACTGCAAGATTGTCATATCCTCATCGTGGAGACACCACGTCAACTATGCCCCATACCGGCCCGACATGAACTGGCGTGACGTGTTGGCTGAAAAGTTGAGGCGCACAAGGGATGAAATCATCGTCGGCGAGACCCCATCCGATCCAAAGGGTCAGAGGGGAAGGGAAATAGCGGAGTGGCTCAAGACGCATGAGGTTGAAACGTTTTGCGTTGTTGACGATGAAGTGGTTGACATTCTTCCATACATTGAAAATGCCAATGTTGTCAAGACGGACATGACAATCGGCTTGACAATTGAGGATGCAAGGCGTATAATAAATGTGTTGAACAGATAAGAAAGACAAAGGAGACACAGAATGAAAACTGAATTGCCGAAGGTTGAGAGAATGACAGACCGCGAGAAGAAGGTGGTTGAATGGGCGTTCAACTTCGCACATTCCATTGTGGCGGGCGACTTCGGTCTGCCCAGTCCCATGTGCTATACCATGAACAACCTACAGGACGCCGTACATGCCTTGGCGGACGAACGTGGAATGACTGTTGAAGATGGATGCTCCACGGACTACCTTGCGTTCAACCGAGGGTATTGGGATGGTGTTGAGGAAAGGTTGAGGGGAAAGAAATGAAACTCTATCACGTCACCAATCCAGAGAACGTAGATTCCATTTTGAAGAATGGTTTGTTGCGTTGCCATGGGGATCATAAATCCTCTTTCATCTGCTTGTCGGAAGATCCAGACAGTTGGATTCACGAAGGGCTTGTCTTACTGGAGGTTGACGTTGATGGGTTGAAATGCAGAATGACAACTTGGAAGTATGATCAAGAGTACCCGATTGACGAGGTTTGTGTTTGGGGTGACATTCTCCCGGAGAGAATAAAGGCAGTGAATTTGGAGAACAAAAATGACAAGACAGGAAGCGAACAGGCAGATAGTTGAGGCTATCAAGGACATGGTTGAACTTTATCCCGACATGAGGTTTCACCAACTTCTTCAGAACATGGGGGTTGAGCAACCTGTGATTGACCAGTGGTACGAGGAATCGGATGAGACTTTGTGCAACATGAAGAAAGGGATGAAGCTATGAGCGAGAAAATTGAACTGGAAAAGACGATAGTGAGAATGGGTGCGTCCCCGTGTTTTGGCATCATCCACTATAACGAGGACAATGACACCAATGAATACTTCGCGGGGTTTTTCAATGAAGTGGAGTGCATTGGGACGGAGGAAGAGTGCCAGTGCTGGGAAATGGAGGAATGGGTGGACAACCAGGACGTCGCCCTTTTCTTCTCCACGCCAGACGAGGCAAAGGCATGGCTTGCGAACATTGATGAGGAAAAGCAGCCCAACTGCAAAATCATGTTGTATGGGTATTGCGAAAAGCCAGGATTTGACGGTTGCCACTATTTTCCGTTGAAGGAGTTCAAGGTATGACGAATTTTCAGCCATTCAAGGACAAGATTTGGGAGACCGCCCGTGATGGGGACAAGTCCGAGTTTGACCGTGCCTGCGAAGACCTAATGAAGAAGGCCGTTGAAGATTTATTCAGAGTTGGGTGGAACATCTATCCCCAGAAGATTGAGGATGTCTATGAACTTCTGGACAACGTGGCCGAGTGGTCTCACGAAAGGTGGAAAGAAGCCATGGAGTGCGGTGACGCTCCCTATGAGGACGTTTCACCCGGTGAGGGGTTTCTGCTAGTCAAGAAGGTGATTCAGGAAGCCATCGGTGGCAAGAAAGAGGAATGAGCAGGTTTTGGGTATATTTCAAGCGGATATTCAACATCCAGATTCAGGAGAACCAGGGCTTTCTCCTGTTTTCTTCTGCAATTTCCGGTTTGATATACACCTATTCCAATCCACCCATAGTCAAGGAAATCATATCCAAGCTGCCGGCCCAGTACATTTCGTTTGAGGGTGCGTGGTTCTGCATGTCCGCTCTCGTCATTGGCGCGATATGGAAGAACAAGACAAGGGAATTCGCCATGAAGTTCTTTACATGGCTTGCATTGACGGAATCCCTTGGAAGTTTTCTTCTTTCAATCTACCTTGTGTTCGTCAGCTACAACGTGTGGGTGTTTGCAATTTTGACTTTGCTTTACGCCAGCATTGTCACCACGTTCATCGGCAAGTGCATAATGATGTTCCAGTCAAAGTTGTGGAACGGCAAGGAGAGGGAAATGTACGACAACACCGCGTCCATATTCAGAAACGGTGTTGCGATGGTTGGATTTGCCCTTGCCATAATAGCCATGCCATCCTTGAACAATGCGATTCTGCTATGGGGAATTGGATGCGTGTTCGACGACATCGGGTGGATAATAGTGTATAATAGAACTAGGGAGAGATTGATTGAACTGGGAGTGAATGAAGATGAGTCAGCTTAAGATTAAAGACGGGATTTTGTGCGTCAAGGATTTCAACAAGACCAACAAGAAAATGGAAACGGGTGACGATGGAATAGTCTACTGCAACTACATTCCAATGACGCTTTCGGAAGAGGAATGGAAGAAGCGAGAGAGGGAGTTCCGAGCCAACAAGACCTATGCGAAGGTTTCCTTGCAGCACCCAAATCCCAGATACCGTGGGAAGCGCGGAATCATCTGGGAGACATACTTTCTCAATGGGAACGAGCAGTGTCTGCTTGAAATCGAGACGGTGAACACAGTTAGCGAAGATGGATTTTCCACCTTGGTTGGTGTAGTGTATCCAAATGGCTACAACAAGATTTGGTTCCCGAAAGCCATACTGGAGAATTTCGAGAAGTACGATGAAAATGGAGACTTGGTGAAATGAACGTAGGTGAATTGAAAGAGGCGTTGAAGGTCGCGCCCGACGATATGCTTGTCAAGGTGTGCGTGAACACTCCAGCGGGCTGGATTTGTCCAGATGGGTGCGCGATTGGCGTAAAGGCCGTCCATCATGGAATTGACTGGCATACGCACGAAATTTTGATTGTACCTGAATTCATGCTGGACATCCACGATGTTGAGGCTTGGGGAAAACCCGTGAAGGAGGAAGGTTGAACATGGAAACGGACTATGCGTACTACCAGGTCATGCGAAGCAGGAACAACGGTGACTTTTGGTCTAACTTGACTTCCGGGCAGGAATTGGATTGGGATGCGGCCAATTACTTTATGGACAAGGAACGGGAGAAGCATCCATCCGACTGGTTGAGGTTGGTGAAGGTTCAAGCGACAACCATCAGGGACTACACGGGCAACGAGAAGAAGAAAAAGGACGTGTTCATGAATGGCATGACCGCAGAGGAATACATCCGGAAAATCGAGGAAGCCCACGAAATCTCAAAGGGAAGCCAGTTGCGCTTTAAGTAAGAAAGGAAACTGAAATGAATATTGAATGGAAAGACGTTAAGGGAATCGTGTACGATCAGATGATTGAGTACATGAAGATGTTTTTGTATGAACAGAATTGCCCTGAGACTTGGAACCAGATAAGCGCGGGCTTGCATTGCATTGTTGCGACCTACAAGAAGAATGGAATCATTGCCGACTATATCGTGAAGTGCGATGACACGATTAACACCAATGAGGTGATTGACAACAACGAGTTCCATTGCGTTTTGGGGTGGAAGGTCAATGCCACCGACGAGTTCACTCTTGTGAATTTTGTACTTTCCCCTGGTGGAATTTACGTAAACGTCATTTGAGGTTCAGAACATGACAATGTGTCTTTGGGCATTGGGGTCCGTTCTATACGTTGCTGTCGCAGTGATGTGCTTCAGGTTCTTGCGTAAGACGAAGCAGCACATTTCGGAGAGCAAGCATTATCGCCGTCATCCCGAACAAATGGAGGAATTTGGTGGAACAATCACCGACGTGGTTGTTTCCGCCCTCTGGCCGCTTCAGGTAATCGGCTTTTTGTTCTATGGAATGAAGGGGTGAACCCTGTACAAATTTGGGCGAAACTGGTATAATATGGGTGGAGAACATTTAAGACATGACTATTATCAGCAAGTACATTGACCCAGGGACAAAGAACCTTGCGATTGGCGAGGAAGATTGGACGGCGCTGAACGCGCAGTACGACAAGGATTTCATAAAGGCTCAGATGATTGAGGAAATCCTTGGTGGCAACGTCAGGTTTCCCCACAACGACATAACCATTGAGGACGCCGCTGATGCGTTCCGCAAGTTGATTGACTACAAGTGCCGGGATTTCCAAATCGGTCAGGTTATGACAAGGTACGAGTACCGCTATCCAATCGGCGACAAGTTCCTTGTTGACAGCACGGTTGGAAACGATGCCTCAAACTTCTTCCAGCAGGAGGCGCGTTCTTGGGCAAGTGGCCACGGAGACCCTTGTCCTCAGGACGTGTGGAAAAGCGAGAGGTACTTGAACTCCGCCTTGAAGCCATTGTGGACGTTGAAGATGAAGAAGATAAACATGCACTCGTTCCATTCGGCGATTGCATTGAGAAGGTATTGGGCATCCCAGTTCCGTCCCGCTATGGCGAAGTCAATCTACGAGAAGTTCAACGCGGTTGACGTGCTTGACTTCAGCAGCGGTTGGGGTGACAGGCTTTGTGGATTTTACTCTTGCCAGAACACGCGCTCCTACATTGGCATCGACCCAAACAAGGCGGTCTATGACCAGTACTTCAAGCAGGTTGACTTGTACAAGACCATAATGCCCAACAAGACAACGACTTTCTACAATGCGCCCGCCGAGGAAGTCATACTTGAACCCGAAATCGTGGACACAGTTTTCACCTCACCGCCGTATTTCTGCGCCGAGACCTATACTCAGGACGACACTCAGTCTTGGGTGAGATACAAGGAGCGCAACGATTGGCTCAAGGGCTTCATGTTCCCTACGTTGAACAACGTGTGGCGGGCGTTGAAGCCGGGTGGACATCTCATAGTGAACATTTCGGACGTCCACCGCAAGGGCAAGGTTCAACAGATTTGCGACCCGATGAACGAATACATCCGCGTCATTCTCCACGGAACTCTGGTGGATTCGTTTGGGATGAAACTTGGTCAACGTCCGGCGTCTGGCGCGTACAAGGGAAAGACCGGCACTTGCGTGGAGCCGATTTGGGCGTGGAGGAAAGAGGCTTGATATGACATATTTGGAACAACACAGAGACGAGATATTCAAGAAGTACGACAAGGAAACCTTGCTACGGGACGTTTGGAACTACAAGAACGGCAAGGGAAGGTTGACGAAGTTCATCAACCAGTTCTTTGAGGAGTGCATATTCAACTGCAAGGACAACCGATGCAAGTTGACGCCGATGGAGGCTTTGCAGAACGATGAGGTGATGGCGAAAATCATTGGCGCGTTTGCGAAGAACCCAAAGCTCTACTATGGGACGGAAGTTGCGAACGTGAAGAAGTCGTTGTCTGTTTCAGGAATCGGTGCAAGGAAAGTTGCGAACTTCTGCCCAAGGAACGCAAGGACAATCTACAATAAATACTTTGACGATATACGTGGATTGAACATCCTTGACACTTCAAGCGGCTTTGGAAGCAGAATGCTCGCCGCCACGTTGAATGGCGCAAACTACTTTGGATTCGATCCCAATCCCGAACTTCACGAAAAGTTGAAGGAGTGTTACAGCTTCTTGGTGGAGAACAAGGAAGTGCCAGAGGGTCAGGTGTGCAAGTTGTATTGCAAGGGAAGCGAGGAACATGTTCCCGAACTTGACGGCAAGATGGACTTGTCCTTCACCAGCCCCCCGTATTTCAACCATGAGACCTATGCTTCTGATTCCGGAACTTCCACAACCAACTACAACAACTATGATGGTTGGCTGTATGAATTCGTTGTTCCAACATTGTTGAACACCTACAAGTACCTCAAGATTGGGGGACTTGCGATGATCAACATCAAGAACATGGTGTCAAGGGGAAAGAAGCCGCTTTACGATGACTTCATGCGCGTGTTCCAGATGATAGAGGGATTCGAGTACGTTGAAACCTTCACGATGGAACATCAGCACAAGAGGACGCTCAAAGAGGGCATGAACTACGTTGGATTCCAGGAACCAGTGATGGTTTACAAGAAGGTTGCTGAGTGCGAGAACGATCCCAACAAGATTGTGGAAATGTTGAAGTCTGGCATACAAGGCGTTGTGCGAATGAAGAAAGAGGATACGCCAAAGGAGCTTCACGTTGTCTCAGTTTGGCGGGAGGATGCAACCCCAGCGCCCCAGCCAAAGGTTGAAGTTGTGGAAACACCCGTAGAAGTGAAGGAAAATGAGCCACCCAAGCCAAAATATGAAATTATCGTGGATTCCCTTGACAACATAGACCCAAGGGCGTTTGCGAAGTTGATGCTTGAATTGAAGGACAAGGTGGATTTGTCAATAGTTCATGGGGACAATTCCACGGATGACGTTGTGGTGAAGCTGTGCAATGGACTTGGATTCAAGTTGAAGGAGCTTTACAATTCCGACGAAAAACTCTATACTGAATATGTAGGAAAGAAGAAACTGGTGAGTTGCCAAGCTGGGCAGAAGCCGGTGTTTGAAGTCATAGAGGTATAAGATGGAGTCTAACGTAGAAGGTAGCAACTTTGGTGAGAAGTCAACGTTTGTGGACTTGCCCGAGAACGACATTGGAAGTTCCGATCAGTTCATTGGAAACTTCCTTGCCGAGCCCGGTGATTTGTCCAACATCGTCAAGAGCAAGATTTGGGTGACGTCCGACACCCATTTCCACCACAGGAACATTCTCATCTACGAGGCCGCTTCCCGTCCTTGGTCGGACCGTGACCAAATGGACAGAGCCATGATTCAGCGTTGGAACGAGAGGGTTGGACCGAATGACGTTGTTTTCCATCTTGGGGACTTTTCGTTCGGGTCAAAGGGACGTGTGCGTGACATCGTGTCGAAATTGAAAGGAAAGATTTTCCTTCTTCTTGGAAACCATGACAGGGAGCAATGGGATTGGAATTGGCTTGACCTTGGCTTTGACCGTGTGTTCAAGCATCCTTTCCTCATGGATGGCAAGTTCATCTTCTCACATGAGCCTTTGGGTGAGATTCCAGAGGGCAAGGTGAACATCTACGGCCACGTCCATGGAAGCAAGTATTACAACACGAAGGACGACAACAGGCTTTGCGCTTGCGTGGAGCGTTGGGATTGCGCTCCAATTGAGTATGAACACATCAAGAGCTTGTTCTGAAGTCGTATAATTGACTGTATGACATTGGAAGAACTTGACGCAGCACTTGAAAAGACTGGACTTGACTTGACCAATCCACCCGACATGGAAGCCAGGAACCAAGTTCTTGCCTTGCATGGGCAGAGCATATTGAAATCAAAATAGGTTCGTTGCGAGAGGTGTTGGTATAGGGAAAATGGGAGATGTTTCCCCGGGTGCAGGTATTATGACTTGCCATCAGATCCTGTGGAAGTCAGCAAGCAATACTTGGCATCCCCAAATGACATAAGTGTATTCTCCTTCTTGTGTCAGTTCATGATTCCTGTGTATGAACAGGTGACTGGAAACAAGGGTACAATGAAGGAAATAACGAAGCATTTTATGAAGATGTGGAAGAAGAAGAAGAAGAAAAAGAATAGTGTGGGTAAAGGGTTATAAAATAAATTCAGTTTAGCTTTGATTTTTACATTTTTTGGCGTAAATATTATCTATAACTGAACGGACTTTACACATACGACCAAAAAGTTGTATAATACAGGATATGTTCAAGGCGATGGGGAGTTCCCATCAACTAAACAAACAAAGAAGAGGAAAAAGAAAATGAAGAAACTAATGACATTGGCATGTTGCGCAATGCTTGCACTGGCCGGTTTTGCCGGAGGTGCGTCCGCTACGCCATGCTGCGGATTCACTGGCGAGTCTTCTTGCCAGATTTGGTTCAAGGGTTCCGCAAACGGTAAGATCTCAACTGGCGTTGCCAATCAGTCCTACAAGACTGTCAAGGCACTTCAGGTCAAGAGCGTTCAGCTTGTGATTGCCGACGATGGTTCTAACGTCGTGGCTCAGGTTGTTCTCTCTGGCAAGAAGAAGGGAGTTGAGAACTTCACGAAGACTCTGGATTGCACCGAGTTGAAGTGGAACGTGTTCGGAAAGAACATCAACAGCACGAAGAAGGAAGTTTCCCTTGAGAGCGAGATTTTCTTCCAGGCTGAGGATGATTATGGAACGACCCAGGTGAGTGGCGTTCTGTTCGGCACGGTAAAGGCGAAGAAGACTGGCTCTGGTTGCAGCCCATGTGGTGAGACAATCACGGCCAAGTACACGCCTGGAACGTTCAAGGGCAAGTATGTTGGTTTTGCACCAGCTACTGGTTGCGCTTGCGCCGCTGAAGGTACCGCCGCCCTTGGCGAGGGTACTTGCTCCGACACGAGCTGCTTGACCTTTGTTGAGCAGACCGACGACAAGCAGGAGTATTTCTGCGGAGACGTGACGCTCAAGTTCGACTCCAAGAACTCCGGCTACAAGGCCCGCTAAACGAAACACACGTTTAGTTTCTTGAACATATGAAGGTGAGGTGAAGAACCTCACCTTTACTTTTTTTGTTGGATGAGGTATAATATACAGAGAAAGGTTTATTGATATGACACAAATGTTTTTAGCATTGCTTGACCATCCTTGGATATTCGCGTTCTTGGTTCTTTGCGTCTTGGCGTTCATCCGAATGACATACGATTTCATTCTTCGTCTGTTTGGGAAGAAGGGGTTTGAGAACAAGACTGATGAACATTGGGTGGGAACAATTAACGATGCTCCACCTCCGCCCCCGGAGCCTGCAAAGGTGCCGAATCCCCCAACGCCACCGGATGACGTGTTGGAGGCGGAAGAGGATTTGCCTTGCAAGGACTTTAAGGACGAAGATGATTATGTTTATCGGGACGGCAATCTTGGCATCTCGTCATGGACTACGGACTTCAAGCCCGTAGAGGAAGTAAAGAAAGAAAAAGAAGGAGTGCATTGAAATGGGATATGACGTTTCAGCATACGTTGAGAAGAAGAACAAGGAAACCGGAAAGTGGGATCTTGTAACTCCCCAGGCCGTGTCGGCAAGGTTGAAGTACATTTTTGACGACTACAACAAGTTTCCCCAGGTGAAGTGGGACGATCTTTCCGATGGAATGAAGGGAATGTACAAGCAGGAGAAGGACGACACCACTGGCGAGGCGCGTTGCTACACCAACTTCTATGTCACCACCCTTCAGGAACTTGAGGACAAGACTTCTGACAAGATCAACGATTGCTTCACAAGGTTGAACATGGTGGTAAAGGCTTTGGGTTGCGAACGTGTGTTTTCGGACGAGGGTGATGAGCTTGAGCCTTGGGGGGATGATGAGAAGAAGGACAAGCTGACATTTCCCATCAACAAGCAGCTTATTGAGGACTTGCAGTATGGGTATGAGAACATGCGCCAAATCGGCCAAAGGGAGGCGTTTGATCTATTCATCAGCGAGTATATCCACTATGACGGCGAATATCGCATAATCTTTACGGTTTCGTGAGTTATGGTTGGTAAAATGAATTGAAAATAATGTCCCAGGGGTCATTGACTTCAGGGACGTTTTTTGATATACTGTTGGTGTTGAAGGAAACAAGGAGTTAATGATGAAAAACCCTGAATACAAGCCCAATTGCGAAAAGGCAATCTTGACAGTCAACTACCCTCTGGGGTTGACCCGTACGTATTCTCATTATGCTTGGAACCGTTTGACCGCGGCTCTTTGGGCTATGTACAAGTCAATGTCAATTCTTCTTCGTTTTCCTCTGCGCAAGACCCATTGGGTCCGCACGGGACTTGAAATCCGTCCTTGCAACGCAATTTATCTGTAAAGGAGAACCATCATGATCAAGTTCATCCTTACCGCTGAGAAGGAAGACGATCTCATCAACCTTTTGGTCAACACGGCGTCTGTTGATGTTCAGCGCGTGAAGTGGAACGTCAACAGCATTACGCGCTCCGACGAGGACGCCCACTGCGAATCCGACTGGGATCTGCACGATCTTGTGAAAGCTGGAAAGTTCCATGAGGTTGACAACGCCATTATGAGCGGAGACGTACCAGTTGGCGGCCTTGTTGTGGTGTGCGATGTTGACACCAACCCCATCTGGGGATACGTTTGCGGCAATGGCAACTCTTGGTACAAGGTGTATCTCTGCCCTGAAATCGTCAAGGCGATACTGCACATAGTCCATCCCACCGCCCGCTATTTCGTGATTGGAACTCACACGGCACATGCGTTCAACACCAAGACCGACGTTGGCATGTGGCTTGAGGAGGGATTCAACGCCTGCGAGGGTTCTGAGCAGCGCCGCTACGCCTCCATGATGAACCAACTTGACTCTGGCAAGATGTTCCTTGACTACGATGCCTAATTGGAAAGGAGAAGATGAAAATGAAGACGAAAACCTATAATGTCTATGCCGACCCAAGCCATGCGTGGGTGAAGGTGAAGATTGCCGAATTGGACAAGTTGGGCATTTCAAGGTACATTTCTGAGTTTTCCTATGCGCGTGGGAACTATGCCTATCTGGAGGAAGACCAGGACGCAAGCACCCTCATTGATGAACTTGAGAGACGAGGAATTGAGCCAAAGTTCAAGTTCCACCACACGGACAAGCAGTCCAAGATTCGCAACTACATGAGTTTCACAAGAAGGTGAGTCTAAATGAAAAACCTGGTGAAGTGGTTCAAAGGTCTGTTTTCTCGGAAGTGCGTTTCGCATGAACATGACACGCGCAAGATGAACAAGTATCTGGTATTATGGCGGACGAAAGACACCGGTTACTATGCAAACGAGTCCCGTGTATGGGCGGCTTGCGAAGAGGACATTCCCGATATTTTGCGGAAGTTCTTCAAGCTGAAGAAGAACGAAAAATTCACAGAGTTTCGGGTTCTTAAGAAAATTCGTCCACTTTGATTGGGAAAGGAACAACAGAAAATGAAAACTTGTTCTTGGGGGCATCCCGCCCTTACCGAGAAGCAGGTGATTGCGATTGCAGAGAACATGATTCCGGTGAAGCTGCGCCCATACTATGTAGGGATTGACGCAATGCGCCAGACATTGGATGAACCTTGGACGGAGTGGAACACAGACATCATCCTCTACTTCAAGTACCCTGTTGCTGGGGGTCTGTCTGACGAACGTTACGCCCATTCAGACCTATACAACCTCAAGGAGGATTTGGATTCGCTTTACATTGACGAGGATTCCAGTGACGAACTGCTTGAGGAATATGACGAAGAGCATGACGGCATGCCCGTCAAGGAAATCAAGCCATTGCGAAAGTCCGTCAAGTGGCACAAGCCCGGATATGAGGGAGAAAATTGCTGATGGGATGTACAGTTCCAAAACCACCAAAGTTCAAATCCATTTACGTTCCGGAAACCAATTTTCCAGTGACGCCGAGACTACCCCATGACATAGCCTTGCCTACGTGGGTTGAGGTTCCAGAAAACTACTATGTTGCGTCATGCAGAATGCAAACTTACAGGAACAGCTATGCCGTGGTTGTGGTGTTTTGGGGAAAGCCAAACAGCTTAAAAGAATGGGATCGTGGCTATGCGAAGGTGTATGTTTACGATGACGATAAAATGCGACCATTTCCCCAAATGAAGGGGATTATACAGGAGATACGCAAGCGCAAGTTGAACTACTCAAGTAAAAGCTTTTATGAGATTTCCGAAGATGGTGAAATACGCGAGAGCATAACAAAGGACATCCCATCCAACGATACCTTGCGCGAAGTGGCCGTTCTTATGATGGAATTGCATGAACGTTGGCGCGACTATCCCAACATTGACAATTTTGACATGGTTGAGAAGTTGGAGAAGGCCAAGGACTCCATACGCCGGATGAACGATGAGGAGACATACGGCTATACGAAAAACCGAATAGAGAAAATCAGAGCGTCAATCAAGGAAGAACAGGAGCAAATTTCCCAAATTGAACGCGGCTTGAATTCAATGTACGAAGAGGCAGCAGATGCCATGAACCTTCTTGAGGAAAATGGCATTGACCCAAACCACTTTGACGATAAGCCGGAAGAGGAAGTGAAGCCAACAGTTGAGCAGCTTCAGCACATGGTTGACTGCCTTAACAACAGGCTTGGGGGAATGCCTGGAGATTCCATCAGGTACATTGGAATTGCGGACATCAAGAAGTTGGGAAATGGCAGCACCATTGTCCAACCAATGAACATAACCGCCAACCCAGAAGCTGGAGACATAGTGCTTGACCCCAAAACTGGACATACCGCCATGCTTGACAGTTATGGCAATTGGCAAGTTGTTTCCTCTTGACAAAAAAGTGGATTTGACGTATAATGTAGTATGAGCATAAGAAAACCATCACACACAACCTATCATCTGCCGAGGGAGTGGACTGCCTCGGTTCCAACCGGTTGGAGCAATGCCTCAAACTGGGCAACACGGGCGTGGGCTTCCGCGGACGCCGACTATGACTGCACCGGAAGCCGTTTTAGTGTGACAAAGCAATTTTCTGTTCCCCTTCCAGATTGGACGAAGAAGTACGAGGGGTTCAAGGAATCTGCGTTCAGCTTTGGAGGCAATCCAAAACTCGTTGTCATCCAGTATGATCCCACAACTACGTTGGGTGTTGGGTTTGCCGTCCTTCATCTTGTTGATCCAAGCACCGATGAGCGGCTTCCCATGATGGATTCAATCTACAAAGTGGTTTCGGAGACATACAAGGGAAGTGGGCGAAAGGAATACAGTCTGTCCGAGGACGGCATTGTGCGTGGTCCGTTTGGAATTCCTGACATTTCCGCAATCACTGCCATTATGGAGGATATGACGTCCGTGTACTATGAGTGGAAGGATTTTCCCAACGAGACTGAATATTCTGTGGTTAGGCAGTTGAACGAAGCCAAGAAGAAGATAAAGAAGATGCAGTCCGAGGTTGGACTCAAGACCATAGAGACCAGGATTTCGGACAGACGCAACATGATTCAAGAGGCTCAGAACGAAATAGCCGAGCTTGAAAAGAAGTTGAACACAATCTACGAAGAGGCAGCGGACGCCATGAACCTTCTTGAGGAACATGGCGTGAAGGTTGACGATCCCGAGAAATGGGAAGATAACAATAAGTTTCCTGACTGTGAAGTAACAATCCCGTATGACCCATCTGCCCTTATAACTCTCAATACACCAGGTGATCAGCATATCTACAAGTTGTGTGATGAGGATATAAACGCAGCTGGGCGCACTTGGAGCAAGGAAGAAATACAGGATATTATAAACGAGTCTCTGGCAAGCTGCGCATATAATTCAATTGGGACAAGTTCAAGTTCGTCCAGTGGGAGTTAATGTGAAAAAGACATTGAAGAAGTTATTGAAGACCGAGTGGGATTTCATGCTTTCAACGGGACCGTTGAAGGTCATGTCCGCGTATTTCGACGCTGTTGCGATAAATGGCCGACAGGTTGGAAGCAAGGCAAATTCTTATGTGGATTTCCTTGAGAACATGTGGTATGAGGAATACGCATGGGTTGAAGTGAAAAGAACGATTTATGTATGATAAAGAGGTATAAAATATGGAAGTTATAACTGGAAAATTGTGGTTTGAACCATGTTGTCCTAAATGTGGAAAGACAATTGATATTGAACGAGGAGAAAGCGGACTTTACGCCAGGTGCGGGAAATGCAACAACGAATGGTCTGCATCTTCATTTGGAGACTTACTTGACGAGCAGAAATGGCTTGAACAGTTCAACCCCGAAAAAACCGAACAAGAATAGACAGAAGAGCCTGAAGAGGGACACGAAGGTAAAAAGGTTATGGGTACGGTTACAATTCAGAATCACACTACGTTGAATCCAATCACGCTGATAGGCGAGGAGGCCGGCATTTGCTGGGGAGCAGATACAACAGACGAGGCGAAGAACTACAAGCGGGGAGTGGATTGCATCAAGTCGGACCATGGACGCGCAATGGAGTTTCCCCAGATTTACCTTGTCCTTGAAGGTTGGTCTGCGAAGGTCATCCGAGAGTTCTACACGCACATTGGCGGCGCCCCGACAAGACTTCAGGCAAGCACAAGGTACATTGACTACTCAAACGGATTCTATTCCGTCACGCCACCTTCGGTTGAGAACAACCCGGATGCACTGGCGGCGTGGAACGAGTTCATGCAGACTGTCGCGCCGAAGATTGAGCAGTTGAAGAAACTGGGAATCCCGAACGAGGATGCAACCAACGTCCTTCCACTTTCCTACATGACGAAGGTTGTTGTGCGCACGAATCTCCGCAATCTCATCGACATGTGCCACCAGCGTCTTTGCACAAGGGCGTATTGGGAATTCAGGCAGTTGATGAAGGAGATTCTTTGGCAGTTGGAGAACTATTCCGACGAATGGGAGGACTTGGTTCACGACCTCAAGGTGTTCAAGCCCAAGTGCGAGTTGCTTGGCTACTGCCCCGAGAAAAGGGGTTGTGGGAAGAAGGGTAAACGTACCGAAGAGGGTAAATGTACAGACGAGGTACAAAAGCCATTGGATTTCATTTGGAATGGAGAAACGCAAACAAAGGTAGTGTCAAGGGATGAACGCTACGATTAGAAGAAAGTGGACAAGGCGTGATGATGGATTGGAACGTTAAATGGGCGATGGATTCCGAAAAGGGGCAGTTGTCTGGTGAGGAAATTGTCTCCGGTGTAAAGGTTGTTGACGCAATCAACGCCTTTCTCCGCAACAGGGAAAACAGATCCAAGAGAATCATCGGCATAAACGCAATCCAGGAAAAACCAATCAGAAAGAGAAGGAGAATCAGGGACTATGAAAGCAACTATTGATGGCATAACATATGAGGGAACAGAAGAGGAAATCCGCCGTATTGTGGAGAATCCGCCGCACAGACCTCCAGTGCAAATCAATTATTGGGACGAGTGGGGAAGGAACATTCCGAGACCGCCAATATATTCCCCAACCGAAGATCCATACAGAGGGGGATATCCGATTGTGATGTGTTCAATCATGTAATGGGAGAAAGAAAGAAATGAGAGTTACTATTGACGGCATAACATATGAGGGTACGCCCTCTGAGATTAGGAACATTGTGGAGAATCCACCCAAGGTGAATGACCAACACATTGACTGCCCCGACAACGACAATTGGAACTATCCACACCACAGTCCCAACCTCCCGGGTTTTGGTTCTGGACTGACGTGGTGGGACTCTCCTGGAATTCAGAGGAACTGGGACGGTTCTCCGAAGGTGACTTGCTGTGCAGCTCTGCCCTCCAACATGTTGTACTGACAAGGGGGTGGTTATGACTTGGCAGGTTATACTGGTATTGATGCTATTGGGACATCTTGTTGCGGACTACACGTTGCAAGGTTGGTTGGCAGATGGCAAGCAGAAGAAGTGGTGGCAAAATTGCTTCAAGGGAATTGTACCGGAAAAATACAAGAGGGATTATTGGGCCGCGCTTTATTGTCACGCCCTCTATTGGAGCATTTTCATATGCGCACCGTTCTACGCATCACCATATTTCATTGTGGCAATCGCTGTCAACACACTGGCACACGCCATCATAGACAACGAAAAGGCCAATGTGATGAGCATAAATCTGATTCAAGACCAGTTGCTTCATCTTGTGCAGATACTCTTGACCTTTGGAATAATGATGGTACTTTAAGGAGAAAACGCAATGGCAGATGACAATGAGAAACCCGGATTGCCGGACTACAACTTTGAAGCGCAGAAGCTGGTTGTGGACTATGTGAAGGAGCATCTTGACAAGTCCGATCCATACGTGCAGTTTGACGTGTATGTTGTGTGGCAGTGCTGCATACTTGGAAACCGGAAGTGGTTGATTTCAACTTCGCTTCCAGATGGTATGTACTATGAAGTGACATACGATTTCAACAAAGGCTGCTACTACTTGGACGCATACAAGAAGTTTGAGAACCGCTGCATCTGGTGCAGTGAAATACGTAAATGAAGAGCAAGGGAATAGCCATATTTCTTGCCCTCATTTTTGGGGGTTTGGGCTTTCACAAGTTCTATCTTGGGAGGCCGTTCCAGGGGTTGTTGTATTTCTTCTTTGCAGAGACTGGCATACCTTCCATAATAGGGTTGTTTGAGGGAATACGATATTGCTTTATGACCGACAATGAATTCTACTGCGAATATGGCTGAGTTACTGAAGGGTACTTGACATCGGGTACCTTTTTGTGGTATACTGTATGCGTATGGAGAAAAAAGCAGATACAAGTCTTGATGTTTTTGACGTGGTGGGCATTGTGCTTGTCACCCTCAAGATAATTGGCGTTGAGCCTGTGGTCGGTTGGTCATGGTGGCTTGTTCTTGCGCCGTGGTGGATTTACATTGGTGCGCTTGCCGTCATGGCGTTGCTTGCGTCATGTGTGAAGTCCGACAACAAAGAAAAGGAAGAAAACTGAAATGAACCTTGGAATACCAGATTGTTGCCCCGTGTGTGGGGGAAAGCTTGAAGTCCTTGAAAGCAAGGATGGAATCAAGAACCTCTTTTGCGTGAACGAGAAATGCCCTTCACGGTTCAACGAGCAGGTCTCCGCGTTCTGCGAAAGGCTTGGCATCATGGGCGTGTCAAACACAACCCTTGAGAATTGGGGCATCAAGACCATACAGGACATTGTTGGATTTACCCCAAATCCGGCATACAAGTCCGAGGTGAAGTTCTCGGAGGAACTTGACAAGAAGATGTGGACTGCAAGCAAGGAGAGCATTTTCGTTGCATTGTCTGCGCTTGTCTATGGCGTTGGACGCAGAGAAATGAAGAAGTTCTGGGACAACTACGCCCCAACTTGTCTGCATGGCAACATTTCAATTTCCGACCCATCTGTGAAGGAGCAGGCAATCCTTGACAACCTCGATGTTGTTGGAGAGGCGTTTGATTCCATCGTGCAGAATTCCAAGTACAAGGAACCGGTTGTGGTTGAGACATCCAAGGTTGAATCCACGAAGGGAAGCATCTGCTTCACAGGCAAGTTGGAGACAATGACCCGTTCCGTTGCACAGGAAAAGGCGAGGAATCTGGGCTATGAGATTGCAGAGTCCGTGGCGAAGGGTCTGGGAACTTTGGTTGTTGCTGACGCCGGGTTGAAGGGAGAGCCATCGTCAAAGTTGAAGAAGGCTCAGAAACTCGGAATCAGGATAATGAGTGAGTCAGAGTTCAACGCCCTGTAAAGGAGAGCAAGACATGTACGGAGACAGGAACACAATCAAGGACAAGTTGCCGAGCTGGTGGAGATATGGCGACCCGCTCTACTACTGCGAAGAGGACGACACCCTTTGGACTTCCCAGGCCGAAGTGTCGATCCATTGGCATGACATCCGCATCAAGAACGTCGTGAATCTTCTCTACAAGGCGCGGAACGAGGCTGCCGAACATCTGGCCGGAATGAACAGATGCAAGAGCATGTATCCAGTATACCAGAAGGAGATTGACAGAGCCAACGAACGTCTCAAGGTGCTTATGGCTTCAAGGGATTGGCGCGAGACGAACGCTTCACATGCCGAAAAGAGGCGCGAGGTGGTGACTCTTCAGTACAAAAGGTACGAGTGGCTTGACAAGCTCCACAATGAGCAGAAGGTGTTTGCTCAGCTGAAGGTGGCGTACAAGATGGCGAAGGAGGCTGTTGCTGACTTTGAGAAGATGCTCAAGGATTATCAGACCAAAAGGGATGCCGCAAGGGAACGCTGCAAGGCGCAGGAAGCCGAGAAGAACAAGGAGAAGTAAGAAATGAAAACATTTATGGTATTCATTGGAATAGTTGCGGTGTTCATCGCAATCCTTGTTGTCAGTCTGAACGTTGAGAAGCGCAACGCCATACGGGACTACAATGGTGGATTCCACAGAGAGTGCGGAGGAAAGTGGGATTTGTATTCTGCCGCTCATGTGTGGAATTCTGGAACGGTCTACTACTACAAGTGCTTGAAGTGCGGTGAGAAGTTCTCCACACGATTCGCAGACTTAAAGGATGGGAAGAAGTGAAATGCACACATACATGAAGAAGAGCCCGGTCTACTACGCCGTTTCCATTCAGGGATTCCATAACAAGTTTGGCTGGTATCTTTGTAATGAAACGGAAGTCGAGTTGGTGGAGTTTGCAAAGATGGTCAATGCTTCCTGGGCTTGGAACATGAAAACGGGGGTTCTTTCATTCAAGGACAAGTCGGAGGGGGTAAAGCTCAACAGACCCGAACATGTCAAGATTGGGGATGTTGTTGTTGCCTATAACGATTGGGAGAAATGGCGCGTTGATGTTTGGACTTCCGAGGATTTTGAGAAGAAGTTTATCAAGCTTGAACGAATGGGAAACTGACAATGGCTACGAAGAAAACTCAGACGATAACCGAGGTCAAGGACTTCAATGGAACACCCGTCCATGTTGGGGACTTGGTTGTGTATATCGCAAAGACCTATTGCACGGCCAACCTTGCATTTGGAAAAGTGTCTGCCCTTTCAAGGGTCTTTGGTCAGGATTGCGTGGTCATCAAGCGCGATGGCTGCGATTGGGTAGAGGCAAAGCCAACGTCCAGAAGCATATACAAGGTGGGTTGACAAACAGAAAGAATTATGATATACTATAGGTGAAAGGACACAATTTATGGATTCAATGTTGAAAGCGAGAATTGCATCTGCGAACTCCGCGTATAGGCGCGGCGAACCTGTCATGTCAGACCAGGAGTATGACGACCTTCTTGATGATTTCAGGAAAACCGTCACTCCAGAGCAGTATGAGGATTTCATTTCCGGGTTGAACGAAGGTGTCGTTGAACTGGATGATGGCAAGGTCAAGCATCCCTACATTATGGGGTCGTTGGAGAAGCTGAAGTACGAGGAGCCCGAAACCGTCAAGAAGTGGATTAAGGAGAATATCGTTGGGAAAATGTCAGTGTCCGCGAAGGTTGATGGCATTTCCTCACGCGCCGAATATCGCAACGGCAAGCTCGTCTCCCTCACCACGCGAGGTGACGGCTACATGGGAATGGATATCACCTCCAAGGCGAAATACGTCAAGGGGCTTCCATCTGAGATTCCCTATGGCGTGTGGGACAATTTCACGGGTTCCATCCGCGGCGAGCTTGTCATCATGCGCGAGGACTTCGAGAGCATCAAGGACAAGTACGCCAATCCACGCAACGCTTGCGCCGGCATCATGAACCGCAAGGACGGCGACAGGAAGTTCAACGAGTCAGAGGCAAGGCTTGTGTCCTTTGTCCCCTACACCGTTCTTGGGAACCAGTATGCCAAGGAAGAGCAGTTTGGTTTCCTTGAGGATGTTGGATTCAACGTGGCATGGAACGTTCTCATTGACAAGAGCGGCATTGACGACACCATCGTTGATTGGCTTTTCAAGACGGCCCAGGACGAGCTTCCCTATGAAACTGATGGACTTGTGATTTGCGATTCCGAATGGAGGAACGAGGACAAGTACCGTCCCGATGGATGCAAGGCGTTCAAGATCAATCAGAGCGCGGGCATCACGAAAATCATCGGCTTTGACTGGGGTACGCCCAGTGCGAATGGCAAGTTCACGCCAGTTGCCCTTCTTGAGCCAATTCAGCTCGCCGGTACGACAGTGAAGCGCGTGACCTGCAACAACATCACATGGATTGAGAAGATGGGCATTGAGATTGGCAAGACCGTCAAGGTTTGCAAGCGAGGAGAAATCATACCTGCTATTGAAGAAGTGTTGGATTAAAAACAAATAATATGGTATTTGATAAAACCGAGTGAATATTCACTCGGTTTTATTTTGTATAATTGTAAATAGTAAAGAACGAGGTTGGATGAAACTCGGAATCTCAACCAACCTCTAACCACAAACAATAATCGAGGTATTGAATATGGCTAATAAAAATTATACTCATTTCACAGGATAGGAATTACTGGATGCGGTAGACTGCATATTTGCAAACACAAATAGAAGACTTCCAGCTACAATAAAGAAATACAATCCTGACTTGCTTTTAGAAATTGAACGCAGAACACAGTTTCTTAATGCGTTCTATGAGCAACGAAAAAGCAATGTTCCAATTGGTGCAAGACTATTTTGCATTGAACACAATTTGAATTCACAACCAATATGTCAAAACCAAAATTGTCCAAATCATAGTCCAGTTGAATGGAGACATGCAACACAATCGTTTGCTCCACATTGTTCTTGCAGTTGCGCTCAATCAGACCCACAAGTTAAAAATCAAATAGAAAAAACCAATGTAGCAAAATATGGCAGTAAAAATGTATTTCAATCTGAAGTGATAAAGAATCGGATACTGAATACTATGCGAAACAAATATAATGTGGATAATCCTTCTCAATCTTCAGAAATACAAAAGAAGAAAATTGAAACCTTTATCAAACATTACAACACAACACATCCATTAAAATGTAAATCAATAAAAGATAAGGTACGAGCAACAAACGAGGAACGTTATGGTGGTCCGGCTCCCATGTGTGATAAAAGTGTTCAGAGAAAAATGGAGAAAACATGTGAATTTCGCTATGGTGGTATAGGATTTGCATCAGAAGAATTGGCGAAAAAGTCTATTGAGACAACAGTAAAGATATATGGTAAAACACCAATTGAATTGGGGCATGAAGCGGCGAAAATAATATCTAAGTCGAAATCCGAAATTGAACTTGACAACTATGTATCTACTATTTGCAATTGTGAAATTGAATTTAATTGTCGCACAATACTTAAGAATGACCGAGAACTTGACATCTACATTCCATCAAAGAATCTGGCTATTGAATTCAATGGCGACTATTGGCATATGAATCCACGATTATATGACGAGAGTTATTACAATTCACAGTCTCAATGTACGGCAAAGGAGAAGTGGGAATATGATAAACTGAAACAGGAAGAATGCCAATCTCTCGGAATCAAGTTGATTGTTGTATGGGAATATGACTGGATTCATTCTCGAACTGATGTTGAAAACATGCTGCGTACTGAATTTACAAAATCCAGATAATGTGGTATAATATGACAAAGGAGAATTTGAACAGATGAGCAAGCCAACAAAGACACAGATTCATTTGACATTGGAAGCCAAGCAGGTAGTCAATCTTGCCGTTGGACATTCAGATGTTCACGATGTCGTATGGGTGAGGAATTACAAGAAGGGTAGAAACCCAATGCAATTTCCCAAGTTCGGACAATGGAAGACCTTTGACGAAATAAAAAAGTCTCTGAAGCAGGAGATTGAGAAGAGGTTTCCGAAGGACGCATTTCCCTTCAAGCAGCCAGAAGGCAAAATCACATTGTATCGCCGAAACGAGGAGGACAAGGAATATCTCTGGGACATGGGAGACTTTGACGTGGAGTGAAATTATGGCCGAGAAGAGAAAGAAGCACAAGAAGGTGAAGGTCTACGAGTGCAAGCACTTCAAGTCAGACTCTGACGATTTCAGCAGGTGGATTCATTGCAGGAACCGCGACCTCCCCTGGAATCAGTGCATTTGCGAAAACGTCTACGCCAGAAAACTTTGCCCTTGCTTCAAACGCGGTGCTCTTCTTGGCGAGTTCGACAGACTTCCTGAAATCAACACTGATGAGTGGAAGGAGAAATTTGCCAATGAGTTCAAGTCCGTGATAAAGGAACTTGAATGGGAAATTGAGGACAAGCAGGAAACTCTGGATATCTTGAAGAAAAGGATGGAGAAGTATGGCTGACCTGGGAAACAAGGTTGACATTTACGAATGCGCCCATTTCGAGTACGAGTACGATGACTTTGGAAAGTATTGCTGGTGTCATTGCCCCGAAAGCGGACATAGGGAATGCCCCAGTGAGAAAATCTACGCAATGCAGTTCTGCCCCTGCTTCAAGAAGGGTGAACGCAGGGGCGCATGGGAACCTGACCCCTATGAACTGGAATACGCGGAGAGGTTCAAGAAGAGGATGAACAGAGAATCCATTGAAAGGGAAATGAAGGAACGTGCCATGTTGCACTATCTGAAGGAGAAATACGAGCCATGAGCAAATTGAAGTACAGAGACATGAGGACAAAGTGCGAATTATTCTACCTGGACAACCCCGAATTCGCGGAAGAGCCGTGGAAGCATCCCGACCCTTCCATTCATGTTGTCGAGGTGTTCAAGGTTCATTCGTTCAACGAGGCAATTGAGTACACGAAGAACTACAATCTTCAGCACTCCGACCACAGGTATTTCTGGAGACACAAGCATGAAAAGGGCGACTATGGCTTGTGGCACGAGGATGGCGTTTGCAGTTGGGGATTGTCCGACGTTGACAACTACTTCGTTGACAAGATAGCGAAGGAACGCATCAAGCTGCGGGAATTGGATAGCAGCAAGATGTTGTATGAAGATGAATACAACGCGAAGAAGGATGCCATTCTTGAAAGGGTTGGACGTATCCGCAGAAGGTCAAGGAACAAAGTCATACGTTTCTTCGTGAAGTCCGGCATGGCGATTTCCGACTGGTGCGGATGGTATTTGAAGGACAAGTGGATTGAGAAGCACAAGGACCGCAAGTGGAAGCGCGAACGTCTGGCGTATTGGAAGAAGAACAAGCATGACATCCAGGAGAGCTGGAATCTTGAACTGCATCTTCTTGGGGACTTGAAGTGGAACTTGAAGCGTCTGAATGAAGAGGGCTACGGCATAAACTCCGAGTTCATTCGGGACATCGTTATGGAAGACCACAAGGACGAACCTGATTTTGACTACACCAAGTTCATGGAGAAGTTCTGGATGGGTGGTTCCGTTGGTGACGTTGAGGACCGTGCGATTCAACGTCAGAAAGAAACTTACGAGCGCATTTGCCATTTGGTTGACCTCTACACTTTCTACTACAACTCCGAGGTTGATGGCGAGGAAGTGAACGAAAAGACACGCACCGATGATATGAGGGAAATCTACATCCCCGAGACCTATGACATGATTGACTACATGGCTATGTCCGAAAAGGGCAAGGAAGCCTGGAACGAGATTTGGGACTTGGTGAAGAGGTACGGACAGCAGATGAACGATTAATGGTAAATATCCGTATGATTTCATACGAATATGTACCGCACAACATCTGCACCCAACTCATAAAGCTGGTGATAGACGATTCCAACGACACCGTGAATTCAATTTACATTCTTGGTGGTTGTCATGGTAATTTGACCGCGATAATGAGGATGATGAAGGGAAAGTCCGTACAGGAGTGCATAAATTGCTTTCAGGGAATAATCTGTGGCCGCAGGGGAACTTCTTGTCCAGACCAGATAGCAAAGGCTTTGGAACTGTATGTGAAAGGACAATGCGAAAATGGAAAAAGATATGAAGGATAACAAGGACATTCGGAAAGACGCGGAAAAACTTTCTAAACTCATAGGTTTGACTGTTGTTTCCAAGGAAGAGTGCTGGGACGAGACGCGCAAGATGTTTCGTAAGTTCTATTCTATCAAGGGGATTTCGTGCGTGGAACTTGAAATAGAGCCAAGGCCGCACATATATCTGAAGTTCACGGATGGAACTGGACGTATCATATGCTCATTGGGGGAGTTTGAGAAATACACCGCGAAAATAGACGAATACGGTTCCATTCTTGAATACCTTACATGTGTGGGCTTTTCCACGCTTGACCTTTGATTTCTTCCCTTAAATTGTAAATATTACCAATGAAAGAACACATCCAGATTTTTCAGGGGTAATATCGCAATGGAAGAAGATTTGACATCAAAGACAATTGGCTATGTGGTTCCGCCTTACGTGCAACCACCTCCACCGCCACCTCCTCCACTACCGCCGCTACCACCTCCGCCACCACCGGCTTTCGTATAGGGGTGGATAACGTACATCAACTCGTACATGGACATACGTCTGAAGCAGATGTATGACAAAATAGCGCGTGGTTATTTCATAATCGACGAGGCGAGCTTTGACCAGATGAGGGTCAATGACATCATTCTTGGCGGCAAGAGCCTGCGGGCAATAATACAGAAGTTGCTTGGTATGCAGCCGTTGCCACCACCTCCGGCACCTCCGCCACCTGCCCCAATACCTGTTCCTGTGCCACCTCCACCAGTTCCGGTGCCATATCTTCCAATTGCACCGGTGCCGCCACCTCCATATGCTGCATATCCTTATGCACCACCTCCGGGGATGGATATTGATGGCTTGATTGCGTATTTCAACCAGTACGTTCAGGACGTTGGAAAGAAAATTTACGAAAAGCTGAAGAGCTACGAAAAGACCCCACATACGCATATCTGGTTGAAGGACAGGTCAACGGCGCACATCCACGAGCTTATTGTTGAGAATGGCGTTATCAAGACCAATGACCTTGGTGAGATTAATTGCGATGATGATTGCACTTGCACTGATTGCGATTGCTCTTGCAGGCACAAGGAGCGTGACGACGTTGCGTTCAACCGTCTCTTGATGACCGACAGGTTGACAAAGAACGTATACGAGATATTCGTGGACAACGGTGTTCTTATGACAAACTTGTTCAGGGGAGATTAGGAAGATTCTTCTGGAAGTGGATTGATTGATTCTACGGATGGAAACATAATAGATTCAATTGACGATCAACAGCCTTGCTCGCATCGTCCTCATCCACCACCGTATCCTCCTTTCCCTCCGCCTCCTCCACCGCACCCACATCATCACCATCATAAACAGTGAGGTGAAACACAATGGAAGGATATACTGACACAAGGGTATTCGGCTATTATGGACAGCCTTATGCGTACATTCCCGTACCGTAGCCACCGGTGCCACCACCTGTGGCTCCGCCTCCCCCTCCTCCCCCGCCGCCGCCACCGCCTCCATACATATATCCATATGCGCCGCCGCCCGAGGTGAAGCAGCACGAAGAACCAGATCCACCAATAGGAAGTGTGCCTTTGTTTTCGTTCTCCGTCATTTCGGATGTGCATTTGAACGATGAGACGGATGAATCGGGTTGCGATGACTTGAAGCATTTGTTCTACTTGCTTGGGCAAAGGAATTATCTTGACGATTTCAACCTCAAGTACATTTGCTGTTGCGGTGACATTGGAAACAACGAAGACCACGAGTTTCCAACGTTTCAACGCATTGTGAAAAAACACTGCCCGATAGAGTCCGACAAGGTGTTTTCTTGTGCAGGCAATTACGATTAGGAATTGACCGCGGCACAATGGAAAGAGCAAATGTACGATGCAAGTTTGCATGAGAAAGTCACGTCCGACAAGAACTTCTCGTTTACGGAAGACAATTTCGTGTTCGCGTTCATGTCTTTGGCTACGCAAGAGGACACTTTGTCCGACGTTCCTGAAAGGAAATGCTATTTGGATGACGTGAACACGCATACAAGGGAATGGTTGACGGAAGTTGTTGAAAGCGCAAAGGGCAAGACCTTGTTTCTGTTCATGCACTATCCTCTTGTCAACCGTCAGTGTGCGGACACCACCCAAGTTGATGTTCCCGTGTATGATTGGACAAGTGGAAGGTTTGACAGCCAAAGAATGAACGTTGCTTCAACTGCGGTTCCCTATGCGGGTTCCTTGGATCGTTGGTCTCTCCAAGAAGTGCCATTGCATTTTGGCTATGGCTTCCACACGCCTGTTGGAATTCAAGACTACAGCATAAAGTCTGAATCAGAGTAGATAATTGAAATTTTGGACAGGCACGAAGAAGGAAAGACTTTCGTGTTCAGTGGACATTCTCATCTTGTGTTCCAAACGGAAAAGTACGATTACTTCAGTGCAACGGGGTATCCAAACTTCAACGTTGCTGCAATACCCGACACCAACATCGTTACGATACACGTTCCGGCGTTGAATCACCCAAGAATGTTGGCTGTAACCGATCCCGGAAACATAGCTGGATGGGATACGGTATCACCAGCTTCCCCCTATCGTCAACCTAGCCAGTCTTGGATAGTGACGGTATATGATGACAAGCTTGTTTTGAATGGGTTTGAATCCAATCTTAACCACGACAAGAAGTATGGGGATTTGCTGACTGACTACACCTATACCTTGAACTTGAATGATTATGTCACGCGGGATGAATAGCCCGGCGACGATGATGAAGGTGGTCATGGTGGAGATTCAGAAGTTGAACACTGGATTAGGACACCCAAGAAGTGAAAATAAAACAACCTTCCCAATCACGGGAAGGTTTGTTCATTTCTGTCATTTCAATTTCCAATCATCCCAGATGTAGGTTGAACTGTCTTGAAACCATTGGACGTTTATATTGATGTTGGTGCTTTGTGAAATCTGAACCACGTTTGTTTTCGTGTGGTTGGGTTCGGGCGTTGGTTCATCAGTTGGCAAGCAGGAAATCCCGCTAAACATCAAGACAATTGACGTGACAAGTATTTTCCAGTTCATGTTGTGTGTTCCTCGTTGCGTGTGTATGTTATTTACCATTTGGTTTTTTGTTTGGAACATGGTAAATAATAGCAAATTGGGAATACAATGACGGTGCGAGGATATGGCAAAGTTCACTAAAAGAGAATCAGAAGAGGAAGAGGACGAGAAGGCAAAATCCCTTCGTTGCTTTGAGAATCAGCCAAACATCAACATGGTGATTCCCTGGCTTTACGAGATTAGCAAGTCCATGTCAAGTTCAAGAGACAGTGATGATGATGACGACAAGGCAAAGTCCTTGAAGTGCTTTGAAAACCAACCGAACATCAACATGGTGATTCCGTGGGTGTATCAAATATACAAGTCCGTGAAATCTGGTGGTGGCTCAGGTGGAGAGACGATAGAATGGGATGAGGATTAAGAATATGGGAACAAAAGTCACGTTCAAGATAGTTTCTTCGGGAAATCCATTTGTTTTTTCTACCAAGAAAAACGATTTGGTTCCTGATTATAAGGATGGTCAGATAATTTTCGTGGAAGATTAGTGCAAGATATACCTTGACTTCCACGATGAGCGCAAGTGCTATACCCCAGACGTTCCTGTTTCATCCGGTGGATTGCGTTATCTGGGTATATTTGACGATGGATTTGATCAAGATGATGAAACTACATGGAAAATTGGTGGAGACAGTGTTTCACCCAATGAAAATGACATGGCAGTTTATGGCAACAAGGAGTTCATGTACCGCAAGGGCGAGGATGGGAAGTTTGGTTGGTTTGAAATCGGTGACGAAGACGCTCCTGTGTGGAATTGATTGTGGTTTTTGGGGGATTTATTGTAAATATGACACAGGATTGAATTTTCCCGTTAGACTGTGTGTCTTATGGGATTTGCAAATCAAATAACACACAAACAAAGAGGTAAAAGAATAATGGCACAACAAATTAAATTCTATGCTACAACTTCTGCGTCCTATGATGCTCTTGTGGCTAGTGAATCAGTGAATGGTGCTGGCATATATTTCGTCGAAGGGGGCGAACTCTACAAGGGAACTTCACGTTTCGGTCTTGGACGAGTTACACTTGCCAGTTCCACCGCGGGGGTTGTAAACCCAGCTCGTGGTGATATTGTTGTCACTGGCTCCGGCGCTGGTTGGGTCTTTGACGGAACCAATTGGCAGAGCATTGGCGGTGACATTGGCACAATCACAAGTGCTTGGCAGTCTGACATTTCCGCAGCGGTTGAGGCTCTCGTTTCAACCTTCACAACCGGTGACGCAGAGGGTCAGGTGAAGCTTGGTGATACCAATGCAACCGTCAATGGATGGTCTGATTTGGTTGGCAGCGTTTCTACAAATGCGACAACTATTGCAAGTGTTTCTGAAAGGGTTACAGCCATTGAGAACATCGTGGATGCTTCTACCAACACGGTGACGGCAACTACGGGTTCCTTCTCCAACTTGAGCGTAGATTCTGCAACGTTCAATGCAACCACGGTTTCCGCTGGAACGCTTACTGTTGGTGGAAGCGACATCAGTGACCTGATTTCCGCTGGTGCAGATGCAAGGATTTCTGCTGCCAAGTTGAGTGGTACTATTTCCACTTCTGACGGCGCGGGCCTTGTCAATGAAGGACAGGTTGTGAATTATGTTTCCGCCCAGCTTCAGAGTTTTGACAACGCGATGCACTTCAAGGGAGCTGGTACGTCCCTTCCTGCAAGCGCGGAGGCAGGTGACGTATATGTATTCACTGCCAACGCAACAGACGAGTCTGGCTACAAGGCTGGACAAGAAGTTGTTTACACGGGTTCCGCCTGGGAAGTCATTGGCGACCAGAACACCTATGCAGTCGCGGCAACAGTTGACGCTTCTTGGTCAACCCTTGGAACTGCTGCGTTTGTAAACACGGCTGACACGGTTACGGCAGATGCCACCACGCTTCCTACATGCAGCGCAGTTGCGTCTTATGTTTCAAGCGAAATCGCTTCTGCAATCGGAGCCCTCGCAGGTTCTTCAAGTGACTCCGATAAGGGCGTTGCAGTTGAGGTTGTCACAGCCGACGGTGAGGTTTCTACCGTTGACGTGACGGTAACTCTTGACACCACGCTCAGTGCAAACGATAACAACGCTCCAACCACAAAGGCAGTCTACGATGCCCTTTGCTGGCTTGACGCTTCTGGTTCTGTCATCAGCTAATGAAACGACAAAGAGATAGCAATATCTCTCTTCACACAATGGTGTTCGGGGATTTCTCCGAACATCATTTGTTTTTAGTATAATTGTCATAGTATATAAAGCAAAGGAAAATCCATGGCAACCAAGAAAAAGACTACCGCTACGAAGAAAACCACAACTTCAAGGAAAAAGAAGTCAACAGCAAAGGCAAAGAAACTCCAAATTCTAGTTCCACAGTACAAGGAAACTGAGGAAGTGTTGAAGTCGCTTCTTGATTCAATCGCGCTTCAACAGGGCATTGATTTCAAGGACGTGGGCGTTATCATCGTGAATGACGGCTACCCGAAGTCAAAGCTTTCCGACGAATTCATCAAGTCCTATCCTTTCCAGATTGACTACTATATGGAAGAGCACCGTGGGGTTTCGGGCACTAGAAACTCCTGTCTTGATCACGCCACTGCGGATTATGTCATGTTCTGCGATGCGGACGACATGTTCTTTTCCATGGTTGGATTGAACGTGATGATGGTGGAAATGGACAAGGGTTTCAACTCCCTCACCACGAAGTTCTATGAGGAAGTTCTGCGTGGAGACAAGTTCTGGTTCACGGAGCACAAGCAAGACAGAACGTTCGTCCATGGAAAGTTCCACAAGAGGCAATATCTCATTGACAAGAACATCCGCTTCAACGATTCCCTTATGGTGCATGAGGATTCCTATTTCAACTACATGGCTACAACCTTGGCAGACGACCCCAATACCATAAAGTATTCCGACGTGCCAATCTACCTTTGGAAGTGGCGTGACGAGTCCGTTTGCAGGCATGACCCATTGTACATGCAGAAGACCTACAAGAACTATCTTGATTCTGTCACCGCGCTTGTAGAGCAATTGATTGTAAGGGGGAAACTGGACAACGCAAAGATTCTCATCTGCACACAGATGTTCGACACCTACTATCTGATGAACACGCCAAGCTGGTTGAAGCAAGACAACCAAGAATATCGCATTGACACGGAGAGGAGATTCAAGGCGTTTTACGAGAAGTACGCTTGCATATTTGACAACGTGGAGAAACCCTTGAAGATGAACATTTCCAATCAGGTCCGAGCCAACAAGATAAAGGCCGGCATGGAACTTGAAAACCAGACGTTTGAGCAATGGATTGACTACATCAAGGGTCTGTAAAATACATATCGTAGCGTGGAAAGTGAAGATGGGAATGTGAGTTTCCCATCTTTATTTTTATTTCAATTTGTGGTATAATGTATCTGGACTATATTGAAAGGACATATGCAATGAGCAATTCGACAAAAGTTTCCGTGGGTGGAACAAGTTTCACGAACCTTCTTTTCCTGGTTTTTCTTGTGTTGAAACTGACGAAGGTTATTGACTGGAGTTGGTGGTGGGTGACCGCTCCGCTTTGGATTCCATTCAGCCTGATTCTGGTTTTTCTGATTTTGGTTGCTATTGCTTCATCTTCTTCAGGAAGAAGATGGTAAATACCATCATGGAAATTGTGAAGAAGATAAAGGACAAGTTGTATTAGTTGTGGGCGAAGTTCCTCACGTACTTTGGGAAGATAAAGATATTGAGCTTCAATTTCTTTCCCGTGCTTGTATATGATCCCGATCCATTTCAGGTTACTGGATATGACATCACCGAGATAATGAAGTTGATAAAGCCGGGTGACGTTCTCATACGCGGCTACAACAAGTACCTTGACGGGAAGTTCATTCCAGACGAGAGGGGGTATTCACACGCAGGGCTTTACATTGGGGGAAACGAGGTCATACATTCAGTTGCACCGAAGGTTTGCATTACGCACCTCATAGATTTCTGCGAAGCAGACCGCATAATGGTGTTGCGTCCGATTTGCGGACAAGACGAAGCCATAACGATAGCGAAGAGCAAGATTGACGTTCCCTATGACTTTGACTTCAAGTCCGACATAGGGAAGTTGTACTGCTTTGAACTTATAGCCAATTGCTATCCACAGGCGAACATACAGACATACACACTGAAGAAACTGTTTGGTATAATTAAGAGAAAGTGCTACATAGCGAAGTCGATATACCTGAATCCGTACTTTGACATTGTATTTGAAAGGAACGTCAAGAATGAAACTGGAGCAAGATGTTTGTGGGAAAATTGAGAACGCCCCCACGTTGCTGGAGAAAGTCAAGATTTTATTGAACGAAGCTCATATGTCTGACGTGGTATATGAGACAAAGGAAACCGACAGTTCCAAGGTTCAAGACATTGCGTTGATTCAGTGTTTTTACGGAACCGACATCCGAAGGATAAGGGCAACAACACAGGCAATTGAATTCAACTTGCACATGACAAGCAAACCATCATCTTGGGTTTTCGTTGAATGTCAAACAAAGAAGTCCGAATGCGCCTTTACTTGGTTGAAGAAGTATGGCATCAAGCATGTGTTTGTTCCAATGAAAGCGAACAGCAAGGGAATCATGCTCAAGAACCCCTTATGGAACATTGGGGCTATGAATTGCAAGGAGCAGAAGTTGTGTTTCGTTGACAGTGACGTTGTGTTGTGCAACTCCGATTGGGTGGAAAAGACGGCCCGGGAATTCGAGTCAGGCTATGACGTTCTTTCCTTGGCATCGCATCAATACTACCAATCGGATGATTCTTGCAAGTTGTATGAAACCATTGGGTACAAGTGGAAGAACAAGTCAACGGTTGAAAACGGACATTGTGGATTCACCCTTGGAATCACGCGAGGTCTTTTTGAGAAGATTGGGAAGTTTGATCCAACGTTGATACTTGCGGACATTGACACGTTCCACAAGATAATAGGGGACAAGTATTTCAAGCCTTTCCAGAAATGGTGGTTTCCAACCAATCCCACGTTAGTAAACAGGGGATTCAACTGTCAATTCGGGTATGTTGACAACATTGCCTGTCATGTTTGGCATGGTGATTGTGAATCAAAGTATGATGACATAACCACGTTGTTGCGAAAATGTGGCATGAAAGACATCCTTGACTGTCTTGACAATTGCAAATTGCCGACATGGAACATTTCAACGTCAAGAAATATGGCACTAAAAAACGTCATGTTGCGGTATCAAAAATATATGTCATTGGATGAAGAGACACGAAATGGAAAGTCCTTTGATATGATGGGGGAATACTATTCTGAATTGGAGAACTTATCTGGAAAAATAGATGATGCTCATCCGTTGATTATATGCACCGTGGTTGAAGATGGATTCAATGTCAAGTTGACGGATTTTCTTGAGTTTAAGCAACATGTGGAAAAGGAATTTTCCCATTCCAAATTGAAACCCCAGGTTTTGTTCTTTACCGACTGTGATGAATTTGATTTTGCATCTGTTGAAGTGAATATAGTTCCTATACAAAGTGGACTCTCAGAAAATGAATACATTGAATTCATAATGGGTAATGCACAGATATATCCAAAAAATGCCATATTGTACTATATTCCATTTGATTTGCAAAAGTTCAATGTAAAATTGGGGATTCCAAGCCAGAAGATGGAATTTTATGATGGAACTATTCTCATTCCAACATCAACAAATACTTCAATACAAAACAATAAGAAATCAAGAAAACTTATGAAGTTGATTTCCAAATAACCCAAATATGCTTGTGCCTTTATTTGTCTTTTTTGGTAAATAATGTATATTAGGCGAATGAGACACATAGAATGGGCAATTTCTATATAAAAACATTGAATGTAACTGGAAACAGGCTGTTTTCCAATGAGAAAAATCCATTGGACATTCCTCCGTTGCCAGAGCCAGAGAAGGTTTAGATTCCTGAAGCCAAACCATAGAGGTTGTCTATCGTATGGTGGAGGCATCCAAAGGACGAGCCGAAGGATTGGAAGGAACTGAAAAGCATTCCACCACCGCCCTGGGCGCCGCCGCCACCACCTCCTCCCATTCCTCCACCTACACCGGCTCCGACTCCTCCGCCAAAACCACCTACACCATATAGTCCATATTCCGACCCGGATACGGACAAGCCTGGTGTCATTCCATACATAAGGCCGATCAAGGGTGTTTTGCAGCGTGGCACTATTCATTGTGTTTGGATTAAGGGCAAGAAGCCACCACCCCCTCCACCTCCGCCAATTCCACCACCACCATTCCCGGTTCCCCCTCCTCCGCCAGGACAATCCATTCCTTTGGTGAATCCAATGCAGCAATGGGGACAATATATGTACTAGGCGTTTCCAAATCAACCACGTTGATTTGTGTAAATACTTGAAAGGAATCTGAACAGTGGTTAACTACTTTTACATATCGGACGTACATTTTGGCTATCAGACAGACACAAATCCCATAAGGCGGACGTCCTATCAACTTACTTTCTCGCATTACAAGTTGAACGGTCCAAAGGACTATGACAACAGATTGACAAACAACTGGAACGCCATAGTGAAACCAACGGACCATGTTTTCATTCTTGGGGACATTTCCTGCTACGACACGAAAACCACGGTGAACTTGTTGAAGAACTTGAAGGGGCAGAAGCACCTCATATTGGGAAACCACGATTATCAGTTCCTTCACGATAATGACTTCCGCGGCCAGTTCGTTGAAATCAAGAACTACAAGGAGCAGAACATTGGGGATGGCGTGAGACTTATTCTCACTCATTATCCATTTTATACGTGGAATGGACGTTACAAAGGCAATCCAATGTTCTACGGTCACGTCCACAATACCTGGGAATATGACTCCTTCAAACAGTGCCAGGAAGCCCTGTACAAGTCATAGAACGAAAACTATCCCTTGAACTCCTTGAACGTTGGCAGCATGATGCCTTGGATGAATATGACGCCGAGGAGCTTCCAATTCTGCATGAATGAAATGCAGAAGCAGCAAGACGAAGAAATTAGGCAGTTTCACATCTAGGGAATGAAATGAGGTATAATTGTTGTGAAGGAAACTTTGCAACATGACACAAGTACCATATCTTGAGGAAATCATATCCTCCGTACCAAACCGAACCTATCGCCGTTTCAGAAAGCCAAAGGATGAAGTAATTTTCGTTGACTTGGACAAGGCAATCGCGGCGCGTCCATACAAGGGCAACACGGTGTCTTCCGGAAACGATGGACATGAATATGAGAAAACGGAAGAACTCATTGACATATACTATCCAGGTGGGGTTGTCATAACAACACTATACACTGGATCGATAAGGGGTTTCTGGTTCACCAACAACAAGTCAATCAGTCTTGACCAATACCACGATGCAACACGCAGCTTGGGCAATAACTACAGGCAGTTGCCACACAACACCAACGACTCCGACCAAAGCGGTCTCATTTGAAAGGATATACATTTATGGAATTGAACGAGAGAGAGAAGAACATCGTAAACCTCATCAACCAATTGTCGGAAGCTGCTTCCGACGAGGCAACTACCCAAGATGCCATTGACAGGATTTTAGGGAACATCAAGCAGGAAACGGCTTCTGACATAAGGCATCAGATGGAAAACGTTGACAAACTCCCAGAACGTCCGAAGATTCCAATACCGGATGTCGGCCACACAAACGACTTGGCGAACATCATAGCGAACGATCAAAAGAGAATGGCAGAGGCTATGGCGCACCAGCATACCCACGCCACGCCAAGGAGTCCGCTTATATTCACGCGCATAAGGGAGGTAAAGGCGCCGGTGAAAGCGCATCCAACCGACGCGGGAATAGACTTCTTCGTTCCAGATGCAAAGGCTTGGACTGACGAATACAAGTCAATGGTCAGGACATACTCCAAGAACCCGGACAACCAGGATCTTGTGTTCATAGGCGTGAATGGCGTTGAGGTTGCTCCGGGTGCGCACGTTGCAATTCCATCTGGCATCAAGACAATCATTCCACCAGGTTTGGCTATGATGATGGTGAACAAGTCTGGGGTTGCTACCAAGATGAAACTTGATCACTCCGCTTGTCTCATTGACTCGGAGTACCGTGATGAACTCATTTTCTGCTTCTTCAACAACAATCAGGACAGAGTTTTGATTGAACCTGGAATGAAAATCACCCAGGGGCTTATAGTGCCCGTCATAAATCTTGGAATTCAGGAAGTTTTGAATCGAGTTTATGAAGATATGGGCAAGCAATCCGACCGGGGTGGCGGTTTTGGCTCATCTGGACAAAAGTAAACTTTTAGACAAAAATGAAATAATTTCTCAAACCCCCTTGCTTTTCTGACGGCAATATGATATACTGTTGGTGTCAAGGGAAAACAAGGAGTAGAGAAAATGACGAGAAAAGAGTTGGTTGATTTGTTGGTTGCCAACTACGCCGAGGATGACGAGGTGTATGTTCGCTATCTTGACGACCAAGGAGAGTGCGTTGACAAGGTGAAGGGCGTTGATGACGTGATCCAGACCTACTGCAACGGACACTATGAGGTTCGTGGCGCGAATGGCGAATGGGAGAAACTGAAGGATGGCGATTCTTTGTGGAATTACACGACAGACAACTCCAGATATGTTACTGACCACAAGTATGACAGGACGCGCAAGTGCATTGTGGTTTGATTAAGTCAAGGAGTTGAGTGCAATGGACATCCGCAAGCATCGTTTCGTACCAAACTTCTCCACCGCAACCCGCGTGATTGTGGACAAGAAGCGCAAGCAGAAGTCCCGCAAGTTTCTGAACAATCCCAAGAACTGGAGGTGAAGACAATGGATGACAATGACAATGAAATACCAATCCCCCGTACTGTGGGGGAAATGATTGAGTTCCTTCAGAAGTTTCCGAAGGACCGCACACTTGACATCTACTATGTGGAACACGACGATGGCGGAGATTACGAAACTTCCGCATATTTCATGGAGTTTCAGGAACTCACGGACTATGGTTCGCTTGAACTCACCATCAAGTAAAGAAGGAGAAGAGAAAATGAAAACCAATGGATTCATTACCCGCAAGTTTGGCCGTCTGGAGTGCGACCGCAAGATGCTTGAAATGCGTCTGCGTTGCATTGACGAGACCATCGAGGAACTGCTTAAGGAGGCAATCAGCCTTGCACGTCTCAAGAAGCGTTGCAAGCGCAATCTCACCAAGGTGAACGAGAACCTGTCCAAGCTGGCTCCGCGCCTCAAATGCGAGGAAGTTGTGGCCGAGAAGGTGCTTTCCCTTCCCGGACTTGAAGTGTCAACCGAAGGACTGGCAGAGTTGTTTTGAGAAAGGAGATTGAAAAATGCCGATGATAAGTGAAGAGGACAAGATGAAGTTGCTTGAGGAAATCAGCGACATGACCTTTGTTGCGAGGTGGCTTGACAAGCGCATTGGCATGGAGTGCAACGCCAAGTGCAAGGAACTTCTCAACAAGACCCGTGATTACGTCAAGACCTCCATTGAAGTGCATTGGGCAGACATAAAGAACTTGACCTGAAAAAATCTGAAATTTTTTCGGAAAAGACTTTACAAGTCCCGTTGTATGACGTATAATAAAGTATGATTTGGAAGACCCAATGATGGGGAATCCTATAACAAAGAAAGAAGAAAACAAAATGAAGAAGACCATGAAGAAGTCCACGAAGTCCATCACCGCGCCCAAGGCCGTTCTCGTGAAGCCGACCGCCTCCTACACGAAGGATGAGGTCCGTTCCATCCTGCAGCTTTCCAAGGGCACCGCCCTCACGCGCCGTCCTGGCATGAATGGCCGTGGCAAGATTCCTGGCACCGCCGTCATCGCTTACCTTGAGAGCGCGAAGCGCGTCAAGGCTGGCCGCCGTTATGCGTCCGGCACGGTCACGGTTGTTGCCCGCTAATCTAAAGTTCCCTTGACCTCCATTTATTATTGAGGGAACGAGGTGGCTCCGAGTGGAGTCACCTTTTGTTTTACATATTGCGTACTTTGTTGTATAATGTGGTATAACCAGAGGAAACATTTTATCATGGAACAGACAACAAAGAAACGTGGCAAGAAGCCGAACAACGCAAATTCCAGAATGTACGTCAACGTCAACCGTCAGAAGAAGGGGTATAAGGACAAGTACAAGGTTGAGACGGACAACGCGCTGCGCAAGTTCAAGGCAGATATGGGAAAGCCGGAAGACTATGAATTGACGGAGCAAGAATGGCGCAGGTTCTTCACGACAATTTTGATTCCACTTGACCGCGAACGCGAAGTTAAGATGATTGACATGTTCAGAAGCGACCGCCCCCAGTTGAACAACCTTCTCATTCTACATAACGCCAAGGCCGGGGAAAACCTTGCCGAAGTCTATTTCAAGAAGTACCTCAAGAACTGCCCTACAAAGTGGTATGATCTTGAGGACTTCAAGCAGTTGGCGAACGAGGGACTGGCAATAGCCGCAAAGAAGTTCGACCTTGACTACAAGAACCGCTTTCTGACATATGCAACGTGGTGGATATTGAACAAGGTGAGAAAGCCATACCAGGACAAGGGCGCAATGCTTACGCATACTTCCCTCTCCGCGCCAGCAGATTCATCGGACGACACCAACCAAACAACCGTTGAGGACATTTTGGCACCCGACAAGATTATGCCTGGGTGGGAATCCTCCAGTGATGGGGATGACAACTCAAACCCATTGGACGTTCTTGAACGCAGGGATTCGGAGGAGAACCACAACCTCTACGCAGCCATAAAGACTTTGAAGCCAAACACATTGGAAACATTGGACAAAAACAAGGCAAGGCAAATGATGGACTACCTTGTGTCCATCGTGGAGCAAAACGAAAACTCCTATGACAACAAGCAGATTTTCCTATATCTGTTCAGAAAGATATTCAACAAGTGTTCCACCATCTTCAAGGACTCCGAACCCCAAAGCAGAATAACGTCCTATGTGTCGGAAGCGGCCAAATCCAAGGCCGAACTGTTGAAGCGGTTGAACATGGATGAGAAGCAATATGAGATTGCCTGCCAGAGATTGACAAGGGGTGGCTACAATGGCGTATAAGAAAAAGTCTGATGGTTCAACAAAACCCAGTCTTGACCTCTTCATGATTCTGGGAAACATTCTCGTTGACAAGGACGAGAGGATATATGAAAGCCACGTCCAAAACGAACTGTTCCAGTCCGTGTTCTCAACTTTCATGGTGGTGCGCTATCTTTCCATGAACTCAAACCCCAATGTACGGAAGATTGCCCTTGACTATCTGCCTATGTTGGAAAAGGTGGCGGACAAGCCAGAAATGGTGTATAAACTTCTGCTTAAGGTTGTGCCAAAGACCTACAACCGGTTCACGCCATACATTAAGTCCGGATTTCCAAGGGCGAACTAATATGTTGTATAATGTAATTGAACTACGCAACAATTGGAGGTAGTTGCGATTCAGTTTGGTTCTTTATGAACAAACTGCTCTACCCGAAGTTCCTTCGGTGATAAAAATGTCCTTCAAGTTTTGTGCAGCGTTTTGGTCACGGTTGTGTTCCTTGCCGCACTTTGGACATAGCCATGTTCTATCTGATATAGTCAAGTCCCTATTGACATACCCACAAACATTGCATGTCTTTGACGAGGCAAACCACTTGTCCGCCTCCATTACTATCTTCCCATGTTCTTCGGCCTTGGCTTTCAACCGTTGAACAAAGGTGTACCAACCCAAGTCATAAACAGACTTGCCATGATTGGATTTATCTGGTGTGTTTTTTCTTTCGATCCATTTCTTGAACTTCGCCATGTCCTTCAATGATAGAGATTCAACAACTATGACATCATTTCCTTTCACCAATTCAGTTGAGGTTTTTTCTATGAAGTCTTTGCGCTTATTCTTGATATGTTCGTGAATACGAGCAATTCTCATTCTGAGTTTTTCTTTCAATGACTTGTTTTTTACCGTAGATATTTTTCTCTAAAGTTCAGAAAGTTTCTTCTCATAGGCTCTATAATTTCTATCGTATTGGGGTGAATTTCCTTCGTCATCTACGAAGAAGTTTGTTAAGGACATATCCAGACCCTTGACTTTTAAGTTTGGTTTATTGACATCCTTTTGAGTTTTAGTTGTAATAGCATCTTCGTACAAGATTGAGACATAATACTTCATAGATGGTGTTCTGGAAAAAGTCATGCTATGTATTTTTATGTTTTTAACAACACGATTATCTCTGAAAGTTATCCAACCCAGTTTTGGTGCTTTGACTTTCCTTTTATCAAAATCTATTTTCAAGTTATTGTGGTTGCAAACAGTACGATATGAATTCTTAGCAAACTTTTTCTTGAATTTTGGAAATCCTTTTTCTGAGATTGGTACTTTGGGGTCTTTACATTTTCTCCAAAAATTTTCATATGCTACTCCAAGATTCATTCGCGTTTGTTGAAGTGCAACAGAATCCACTTCTTTCAAGAATATGTTTTCTTCCTTTAGTTGTTTTTCAGTTTTGTACTTATATTCGTAAAGTTCTCTCGGGGTGTTCTTTAGTTTTACATATACATCTTTTCTTTCTGAAAGCATAGTGTTGTATAAAAATCTGCAACATCCGAATGTTTTGTCCAATAGACTTTTCTATTGAACATTCGGATATATTCTAATCTTTAATGCTTTCAATCTCATACTTTCTATCTATGTTCTATTATTATTTACATAAATAGAAATAAAAACTTTACATACTTTGAGGTATGTTGTATAATATATTTGGAGTAAATAATAATGTAAAACAAACACTTCTAAACGGAGGAAAAGACAATGAACAAGAAACTGACTATTATGGCACTGACAATGTGCATTGGGCTTGTGGCTTTCGCCCATCATGGCTGGAATCATGCCCTTGGCATTGAGGCAATTCGTGGATTGTCCTATGTAGTTGGAGGGGCAGTACGTCCCGCTCCGGTGGTTGTGACACCCACGCCGGTTGTCACTACAACTCCGGTTGTTACAACTACACCAGTTGTTACAACCCCAGTTGTAACCACAACTCCAACGTATTCCTATGGGTACTACAACAACGTGTATTGCCCGTATTATGATGGATATTACTACTACAATAACGCATGGATTTGGGGCCGCCCAGGATATGGGCATCGTCCTCCACCTCCTGTGTGGCGTCCGTCATTCCATCACAGACCACCGCCTCCAATCCATCGTCCCGGATTCCATCATGGCGGTCCAGGACATCATGGCGGTCCGCGTCCAGGTGGACATCATAGAAGGTAAGGTTGCTGAGAATCACCGAGAATGAAACAGGTTGTTGGAAATATCCAACAACCTTTCTTTTTACTTTTTGTTTTCCACTATCCATGACGTGTCCTGAAATGTCATGTCGGGTTTCCCAAATTCCTCATCTACGGCTTTCATAACTCCACCAAAATCTATAGACGGAACATAGTCGTGTCCAGAAGTAAACATAAATTTCAGTTTTTTTGAGTTTTCTATATCGTGTTTAACGCCATCGTGCGTATGTAAGCCATCAATATAAATCAAGTCGATATTTTTCAAGTTCTGGTTTTGTTCAATGAAAGTGTCCAATGTGCCTTTGTGTTTGACAATCCGGGGTTCGTCCTTGAAACGTCTGTCAAAGTCTTTTTCAATGCTTGACATTTGGTTGTGTTCAACTTTTCTGCCACCAACCATATAGCTGTAGCCATTTTCCCAGGGGTCTATGCAATATATCTTGTCAACTTTTCCCGTATTGAGCATGATTTCTGCTCCTTCCCCACGGAACGTTCCAACTTCCACCACTGTGAGATTATGGTTTGTCTTTTCATATACATAGTTTACAAGGTCAATCAAACCAGCAACGCTTTTATTTTGTCTACGCATTTGGTGAAGTGGTTTGATTGTGAATATGCCCTTGTATTCGTTTTCCCCAAGTATTGCATTGACGATGTTCTCGCATGGTGTCTTTCCGTTGGGATAGTTCAAGCAATATTTTTCCCTGTACTCCCGGCGCAGTTCTTTTTTCATGTCGTTTCCATTCACCACGTTTTCAATGAACTTGTCCAACGTTTCACCTTTTTCAGCCCAGCAAAGTTCATGGCAGTCAATGGCGTCCTTTCCCATCTTTGACCATATTTTTGGATTCATGTTGATGGTGTTCGCCATATAGCACACCGGTTTGTCCATGTAGAGATATTCGCAACGGAACGAGCCGCAATCATGTATCATCGCATCTGACCATTTCATCAACGGAACGTAGTCGTCTTCAGTTGATATGGTAAGCTCGTTGAACAACTTTATCACATAGGAGTTTTCCAATTTGCCACGCCTGTATTTCATATACAGATTTGGATGCGGACGCCATATGAATTCAACTTTGTCCTTCCATTTCTATACAACGTCATAGACCATCTTTGCGCATTTCATGAAACTGGAATAGTTTCCATATTTGTTCTTCTTATCGACCGTGTGGTGGAATGACAGAAGTATTCGTTTCTTCCCGTTGCTTTTCCATGGATCGTTGAATTGCTCCTTTGGCGTATTCAAATATTCTTCCTGTGGGTGTCCAGTGAATATGTCATTGACATTGACGCATACATCTTCTGAATCTTCGCAATTGATGTATGCTTGATCATACTGTTTTCTTTGGGTGATGTTGTGCCACGCCAAGGTGTATCTGACGTTTATCAGTTTGAAGTTTTCAACGATGTTCTTCTTTATGGATTCATCGCGCAAGAACAATTCATTCTCATACTGCATTGGGGGAACAACTAAATCCGCTTGCTATATGTTTCTCCTCACCTCTTCAACAGAGTCTGCCAGGATTGTTTTGAATCTTCCGTCTTTGTCCAGGAAATCCCGGAGTATCCATGTCTTGTCCTTCGTTGTAATCAACTTTGCGTTTGGCAACTTTGGTTCAGTTCTAAATATATTTCCTGAAAAGAACATGACCTCAATTGGAATTCCATCTTTCACCTTTTGCCGCAAGGCTTCTTGTTTGTCAATTCGCGTTCTCTTAAGCAGAAAGGTTTCTATGTCAGGCATTGTCGCTTGTGTTCTATAGTATGGTATGCCCAGTTTTCTTCTATTGATTAGTTTTACCTTGTTGGGGTAGGGTGTTTTCATGGTTTCTCTTGAAATCACAATTCGTTTGAACCTGCAATCGCAGTTCGCCAAGTCCTGTAACGTCACGTTCTGGGATTTTGCATAACTCGCTGGACTGAGCAAAAACACTGGCTCCTCGTGTGATTCAATCATTCGCCTTACTCGCAAAAGATATTTTTCCTCCACTATTCTGGAAATGTCGTTGGAAATGTGTTCATACGGCCATTTCCCATCTGGATATGTATCGTATGACGTATGAGTTTCAGTCAGCTTCTTGTCTTCCTTGTGGTGTACATAATGGATTTCTATGTTCCCTTTGTCCACTTTCACAACGAACGTGTTCGGGCGTATTGTGCTTCTTTCCACAGCATAGTCCATCCAATTGATGTGTTCCCAGTTTTTCATTATATAAAGAATGGAATGATACGGGCATATCATCCCGCAAAAGGGGTTGTTGTATTGAAGATGCTTGAATCGGTACACCCAAATACCACAACAGTTGTTTGAAATCAATAACATGGTTGTCTCCTTAAAGTGAATTTCCATATCTGCGCAAGAAGTCCTCTCTTGCCGCTTGTTGCATTTCCATCATCTTTTGCTGTTCATCCGTTTGCGGCAATGGGGAATTGATTTGGGATTCCAATCCGCTTCTATCCAACAACACGAAATGGGAATAGGCGCATGTGAATGAGTGCTGGATTTCATCCGCTTCCGAATAGGACAACTGCAAGTCGGAGAAAGCCTTTATCCATGCGTTCTTGAAGCGGAATCCCACAATGGGCTTCTTGTATGGTGAAAGCAATGTCACGTCGATGTCGCAGGCGTTTATGAGTCCGTCGGCGTTCACGTTTCCAGTGTCAAGGGCGTTTGCTCCCTTGTTCACGGGGGCGTTGTTCATACACCAGTTGTACAAGGCACGGTAGTCTGTCCAATCCGCCGACACGAAATAGTTGAACGTGATTTCCTTTGAGCCCGGGCTCATGGTATAGGTTGGTCGTTCAATCTCGATTGAGCGATACATTACCTTGTCAGTACCCATTTCAATTGAAGGTATGGTGAAGGTGGAAAGGCGAAGATTCACGTTTTGATATGCAGTACCCAATACCAAGTAAAGGGGAATGTCCGCAATCCACTTGTTCTTCGCGGCATATGTGTTTTGGTTGGAAATGCCGTCGTTGGCGTTTACGTTTATGCCAGGATAGACAAGTTGCTAATCCCTATTCAGATTTCTCGTCTGATGGGGATGTTGGAAATGATTTATGCCACTCGGAACTGCCATTACCCTTTACCTCAATTGCTTTCCGTCTTTTTCTCTTCAACAAAGAAAATGCCATGTTCCAGTTCGCGCTTTCTTTGTTCCGCTTCCTCAGAACCATCTACGCCCTGTTCAAGTTGCTTGCGCATTCTGTCATATTCCTCCGGAGTCACGGAGTAGAATTTCACTGGAATTGCCATTGTCTTGTTATCCTCATTTACGTATCAATATTTACCATCTGAAGGTTGGAATGGTAAATAACTGTAAGGACAATAAACACACAAACTATATGAACAGCAATCCAGCAAAAGACCATGTATATCATTACTTGAAGGAACTTTCAGATGCAATCAACTGGGATTCCTTCAACTTGACACGTCATCAACAGGATTCCCTGCAATGTAAATTGAATCTATTTAAGGAGGAACTGGACAAGGCATATTCACGGGAAAAATCTGAACAGCCCCTTGACAACGGAGCGGGTATTTGATATACTGTCGTCGTTAAATGAATTGTTCTACTCATTTGACTCCTTTCTTGGTTTGTGAATAACAATGAAGACCTCCCGTTTGGGAGGTCTTCTTGTTTAATCTGTCCTTGACGTGGATTATCTGCGCTTCACGTCCTTTGACATTGGATAGTCGTGATCCTCAGGATATTCTGCAATCTGAAGGTTCTCGGCCCAGATGTAGTGCGGCTTTTGCGCTCCCTCGGTTGTTGCATCAACGTAGGTGAACGTCTCTTGGAAGTATGGGTGTTCCTCGGCCTCTTGCGTGTCTGCCGCGTCACCATCACGAACAAGTTCTTCAAGATAGTCGTTTGCGGAATCGTCGGTCATCTTCAAGATGTCCGGGTCGGTCTTCTCGATGTACGCCACAACGTAGTTCAGAGCCTCTTCGGCGCTGAATGCGTATGCGTTGTAGTTGTCGGTCATGTAGCCAGAACCCCACCAAAGTTTCACGATGTAGAGTTTGTCACCGTCGGATTCTGAATTCACAAGGGTCAAGTCCTCGTCTTCCAGCTTCCAACCTGAAACCTCGTTCACAGGTTCTTCTTCATCTTCAAGTTCTTCCTCATCTTCTCCCTGGTCAAACGTGCTTTGGTATCCGCAGTTCACGGCGTCGGCCAAGTCTGGGGCATTGAGTTCAATCTTGTCAATGCTGCCATAGAACTCGCTGTTCTCAACTTCAACATGGTCTGCTTCAATCTTGTCCCTTGAAAGGTCTGCGTGTACCCAACCATGTCCATAGTCGAAGCAAATGTCCATCGTGCGTCTTGCAACTTCGTGTCTCAGCTCCTCTTCGGCCTCGTCCTCGTCATAGCTGTTCGTTGAATATGAGATAGTGGCAATTCCACCATCAATCTTCGCCGTTGGGGTTTCGCCAAACTCATGTTCTTGCCAGAAGAAGTCGTTGTAGTAGTCCTCTGCGGCAATTTCATACTCACCTGGCATGATTTCAACCTGGCACTCGTAGTAGCTCTCATAGTCCTCCTCCATCTTGACATACTTCTTTTCCAAGATGCTTCCGAACTTCAAGTCCTTGATGTGGACGGTATAGCCCGCACCGGCTCCTTCCTTCACAAGTTTCCTGGATTCGGCTGCCATCAACGGAACCTTCTCGCCAATTTCCAACATCTTCAGTTTCTTCGCAGGAATGTCCTCTTGCTTGTGGCTGATGAGGAAGCTGTGGATATGGTTCATAGTTGTTCCTGACAAATAGTCGTTCAAAAGCCAGAAGTCAAGGTGAGAACCATCCTCGCTTCTTTCAAGCCTTGCAACGGGAGTGTTGTAGGAGAAGAGCGTGAAACCATCATCGTCCTCTTCCTCTGATGCCTTATGCCCAAATGACTTGCGTCCATTCTGTGGCACAAGTTCCTTTCTGATACCACCCTCGGCGTAGTAGTCGTCGCCCTCGTATTCGTCATCATAGCTGGCAAGATGCTCCAACTCACTCTTAATCAAGTCCGTATTCTTCCAGCACCAATCGTCAAAGCCCTTGTGGTTGGTGTCTTCCGGGTGTTCCTCGTCATAGAGTTCCCCAAGGTTGCCATAGAACTCGGTTGGTTCAATCTTGCATCCCTTGTAGAGAATTGCCCAGTCAACGTCCTTTGCTCCCTCTATTCCATAAAGGGATTCGTTGACAAACTTCAACACCTTTCCCTTATTGGTCTTGAACAGTTTTCCGCTCTCGGAAACGTATTCAAGTTTCCCGTATTTGTTTTGGAAATAGTTTGAGCGGTTGAACTATTCCTTGGTGATGTTTAGCTTTTTCATTGTCTTTTTGCTCTCGGTAAAAGTTGGATCTTCATTCAAGATGAGTTCGCCTATTCTGACAAGTCCATTCAAGTATCTTCCAAGTCCCCCAAGATGGGTTCTCTTTGCGCGTTCAACGTCTTTCTTCAACGCAGCTGTTGCAGGGTAGTCCCCTTCCCATGCGTCAAGGATTTCTTCGCATAGATCGTCCAAGATTGCGGCGTTTTGGATACCCCTTCCGGTTCTCAAACAGAATTCATGCCAACGTCTGACGGAATCTATGGTTTCTTGGTTGAGTTCAAGCCTCTCCGGTGGAACCTCGTAGAAATGGAACTCCGATTCCCGAATAACTTGTCTGGATTTGTTTTTCTTCATAGGGCAAATAACCTTCTCTTTTTGATTATTTACCAAATCAGCCCATAAATCAGAACATGGCTGCGGCCTTTGTGCCAATCACGGTGACGTAAATTTCGCTCTTGGCGTTGGCAGAGGACATTTCCAGGTTCATGTGCATGAGGTTTGGCTTGGAAATGACAATCTCGATGTCCTTTGCCTTTGACGCCGAAATGAAGCTGCGGCAAGTTGACGAGAGCATGTCAAGGATTGCCTTGTTGCAGAGGAACACGAAATTCTGCGTGGTGGAGGTTGTGCAGCAAATGTCCTTGTAGTTTTCCGCAGCGAAGGTTATTTTGCCAAACTCCACCGACACCTTGTTGCCAATGTTTGACCTCACAAGTTTCTGGTTGTCGGATATGGTGGCGTAGAGGGTGTTGGGCAAAGCCTCGGAAGTCACGTCCTCTTCAATCTTCGCCTGTTCGGGGATTTGGATTTTGATGGAACTTTCGGTGGTCTCCGATAGGGTTGTCATCAAGTCGTTTATCTCAGTGAACTTTCCAGCCCCAATGTTCGCCGTCAAGAGGAAATTGGATTGCAAGTCCTCCGGGTTTGCGGAGTGGTGAAGGACATCACCGTACCTTGAAGGGACAAGCACTTTCTCAATGTTTCCCATCTGCGTTTCCATGATGGCGTTGGTGGAAAGTTGGAACTTTATGTTGTACTTTGGCGACGCAATCCTGATATGGGAATTGCACACAAACAGCTTCACCTTTCCTCCAGTGAATATGGAGGTGTCCTTTATGTCATAGTATTTGCCGACGTTCTTCAACACCAGAATCAGCTTCTTGACGTTGGGGATGAACAGCGTGATTCCATCGGGAACAACCGTCCCTTCTTCTTGCTCATCGTCAATGCAGATGGAGTTCGTGAAAAGGTCCGACTTTCCCGTAGCCCATTTGTTGAACATCGTGGTTTCCACCTGCGTTATGGTGGCTTGGCAGCATGACTGCTCCAATGTGGTGTCAAATGTTGTGAGCATCCCCACAAATTGCTCAAAGTCCTTTATCTTAAGTCTGTATTCTTCGTTTGTCATTGTGTTCCCTATCAATATGATGAAATGAGCCAGACGCGGTCGCCGTCCTGGATGCCGTTTGCGACGGTGTTCAAGGAACGTCTGTAGTATTCAAGGGCGTAGAAATCCACGAAATCGTCCTTCAACCCCAAGTCCTTGATTGCGTCAAGACGTATCCTTTCGCCGGTTTCAGGAAGGAAGAACCCAATCCATTTCGCAAAACCCGTCTTAAGCACAAAACTCCACTTGTTCCACTTCTTCGCAAGTTCCTTCACCTTCGCGGGGTCAAGTTCCATAAGGAAATCCCCATTTGGATTGGGATTGGGGTTCTTGTCCGACGCGCAGTCGGCAAAAAGGTCGTGCAAGTTCCAGGAGATGCCATCAAATAGGGAAACGCCAGGAAAGAGGTCTGGGTCGAAGAACAGATGCGTATTTCCTTTCTCGTGTTTCTTCACGGAACCCACAACCCAGGCAAGGCTCAGGGCAAATTCGTTGGAGTTCATGCCATTGAGATAGTCCACAAGTTCCTTTGGTTCGGTAACCGTATCCAACACCTTCTGCCTGTTCAAGCACAGAACTTTCTCGCGCAGTTCCTCATATTTTTCCTTGCGCTTGTCCTCGTCATCCCCCAAGTACCAGTTGAAGCCCTCTTCAACAGCATTGTGGATTGCGTATATTTGGTGAAGGTCAAATACCTTTGGTGTGCGCACTACTGATATGTCAAGACCCATCGTCTGTTTCTCCTGTGAAATTTCCTCTACCCAATTATACACCTTCCGAACTTGCTTGTAAAGGTTTACATAAACGCCCATTAGTGGTATAATTGGGTATGACGATTTAGGCAGATAGAATATGGCAGATACCAGAAAAAACGATTTTCCAAGAGAAGAGTTGTCGGACAAGACGCTGGAGTTGATGTTGTTCAAGGAAATGATAACAAACCAGGAATTCCTCAGCAGGCTCATCACTGTTGTTGACATGCGTTGGTTCCGTACGCCACATATCCGATTGATGGCGGAGTTCGCGGTTGTATACTACAAGAAGTATGGCGGGTTGGTCACACGCGACTTGATGGAATCGGTCATCCAAAGAAGGAACGAGACCCAGTTGCTTGAGGCGAACAAGGTTGACATCAACAGGGCTTTGCTTGACTTCAACAAGGCGAAGGAACTTGACCTCGGCGCGATGGATGAAAGCACCAAGATAGAGAAGATACAGACCTACGTCAAGCAGGAAGCCATGAGAAACGCCTTGCTTGATTCCGCGACCGACCTTGAAAAGACGAACACCGACGGCATAATAGAGAACACGCTGAACAAGTTCGAGAACATTCAGAAAATTCTCTTTGAGGAGGTTGACCTTGGCGTGGAGATGTCAAAGGACGAAGTTGACGATTCCATGGCGGAGCACATAGAATACCTCACAAACCCATCGGCGAGAATAGCGACAACCTGGAACTGCCTTGATTCCATAACACATGGCGGGTTCTTGAAAGACGGCAAGTTCCTTGGGGTGTTTATGGCGCAAGCCGGTCTTGGAAAGTCCAACATCCTCGCAAACCTTGGCTACAACTTCCTGCGCCAGAACCTCAAGGTTGTGGTGATTTCAATGGAAATGAGCCAGAACGTATACCTTCGCAGATTCGACTCCATCATATCCAAGATTGACATCGACGACCTTGGCATTTCAAGTATGGCGTTGCAGTTGAAGGACAAGATTGAACGTTTCTACAAGTTCGACTATCCCGATGCAAGGTTGGTTGTGAAGGAGTTTGCGCCTGGAAGCAAGTCGGCAAAGGATTTGCAGCAATTCGTGGAGAAACTTCAGGAACGCAAGGGGTGGAAACCGGATGTCCTCATAGTTGACTACTTGAACCTCATCAAGCCAAACGGGGGTTCGTCAAAGGGTGATGCATCCCTGTACGAGGACGGCAAGATTGTTTCGGAGCAATTGAGAAAATTGTCCTATGACCTTGCCATTCCAATCATAACGGCGGTGCAGTGCAATTCAAGCGGCTTTAACACGGCTGACATTGGAATGCAGAACATTGCCGAATCAAGGGGAATCGCGCACACCGCCGATTTCATAGCGGGGCTTTACCAGACGGAAGACGAGCAGGACAACGGCACGTTCCACATGAAGATATTGAAGTCAAGGTTGGGGGACAAGGGCAACTTGAAGTTCGAGTTTGACCGTCACACCATGGAGTTCCGCGACATCAACGACGTTGAGGGAATTGGTGGAACTCAGGACAACGGTGGAACGAATACCTCCACGTTGGATTCAAGCAAGACCAACCTTGGACTGCCAAGATGCCAAGTTGACGATTCGGACATTTTCAGGGATGTCACGGGAATGGGTTAAGCCTTTTCCCATATTGCATATAGCGTCAAGTCGCTGGCAAACCAACTGTTGATTACTTGCTCGTCTGTATATCTTGTCCCAGTGCCCATGGGGTCGGTGTTCCATTCCTTGAACTTATAGCCTGAAATGTAGCCATCCACCAGTTTGGGCGACATGTCGTTAGTAGATTTCAAGTTAACCCTTTTTCCAGCTTCCTCTGTTTGTTCACCAACTTTCATTTTCAACCCTCCCCATTTATGGTGTAGATTATGTTTCCAGATTCATCCTTGAAGTCCACCTTGAACTGGAACGGCTCTTGGTTCGTGTTGTAGCCAGTTCCAAATTCGGCGTTTGCAACCAAGGAAACGATTTGACTGCTCGTCTTTCCAATAATTGTCACTTCCCTCAAGAGGTTGCATCCGTCAAATGCCAAACCTCTAATCGTTGAAACGCCACTTGGTATGGTTATTGTCGTCAAGGACGAGCAGTTTCTGAACGCCAGTTTTCCAATTGTTGTGACTGTGCTTGGGATAGTCACGGATTCAAGCTGTGTGCATCCAAGGAACGTGCTGTCGCCTATTTCCTGGACTCCTTCAGGTATTGAAATTTCCTTGAGGACACTGCATCCATAGAACGCATATATTCCAAGTTCGTCCAATCTCACGCTTGGTGCTATGGTTATCGTGGCAAGTGTTGAGCAATCCTGGAATGCGTTGTTTCCAATCCTTCTCACGTTGGTTCCGACGGTCACTTCCTCCAACTTGCCACATCCCATGAACGCCTTGTCGCCGATGTACTTGATGTTGTTTCCGGTTATCACCTTTGTAATGCGCTTGTTGTTGGTGAACGCCAGGTCGCATATGCCTCTTGCACTGGAGAGGTTGATTGTTGTAGACGTGCCACTTGGACCGACAACCCATCCATCCACGGACTCCACGCCACTGATTGTTGTTTCGTATAGGGACGTGTTGCATTCCGCGAACGCACCGGAGCCTATTCTGGTAACGCTGTCAGGTATCGTCACGCTTGTCAAGTTCCCGCATCCATAGAACACTTCGTTTCCAATTGTTTCAACGGTGTCTGGAATTACCATTGACGTTATCCCAGTTCCCTCAAAGGCGTTGTTCTTGATCTTCGCTATTGGAAGCATTTTGCTTTGCTTTATCATTATTGAAACAACGTCGGATGCGGACAATCCCAATGCACCCAATTCACCCGCCAAGTAGTTTTCGGGGATTACTCCGTCTGGCAAGTTTCTTCTCTAATATGTTCCGTCTCTCATCTTCCATATCAAGTTGTAGTCGTTGTCGTCAAATGTCACAGTGCCAGTCCAATGAGCGTAGAAAGTTGGGGAATAGTCCTTGCTGTTTCCAGTGTTTCCAGACCCCATTTCATACACATTGTTTTCCAACTTTGTTCCACCAGACGCCGCCGTGTACCAACCATAGAATGTCTTTCCCGTGTATTTCGGCGTTTCCACGTCAGTGTTCTTGAATTTCGTTCCATGATTGTATTTCTTCGTCTTTGTGGTGCTGTTGTCCGTGAATTTCCCACCGTTTGCGTTGAACTTGACGTTGTATTCATATATCTTCCAGTCGGCCTTCAAGGTCACGTTGGACGTTGGATAGAACGTGTCGTCTTTCTGTCCCACGTTTTCTGTTTCATTCAGCCATCCGAGGAATTCGTGACCAGTCCTTCTGGCTCCAATCAACGTCACAGGCTCTTTACTCCACTGTGCGTAGATTGTGAACACGTCTCCTTCTGTGTTCTTGAGGTTTTTGACAACTTGGCCGTCGGAATAAGCCGTTCCGCTTCCATTTATCTTGGTGTTCCATCCTTCAAAGTCATGTGTCACCGATGCGGTGTCGGAGCCAATGGTTTCTCCTCCGTTTGCGTCGAATGTCACCTCGGAAACCTTGCCATAAGCGTTTGTTGTCAATGCCGTTCCTGGATTGGATGAATTGTGTATGTACTGCAACTCCTGACGTTCCATTCTGCCAGACGTGCTTCCATTTCCCATGAAAGCAACATAGTATTTTATTGGTCGCCATTGTGCATACATATCTTCATTTGCATACACAATGTATGTATCGCCTATGTCGCTCTTCTTTGTTCCTCCAGTCGGGGCAGTGAACCATCCCGTAGGGCAATAGGTTGGTCTTATCGGAGCGGGAAGTATTACATGGCCGACATCTGCCCACTTTGCGTACAGGTCTATTGTGTCGTTGTTTGTACTGGTCAAGTTCTTTACGTATTGTCCATCTGAAAAAGCAACATCTCCAGCCGCGGACCTTGCCCAACCCAAGAAGTCCATGGCAACATCCACAATGTTTTGATCCCCCTCTATTCTAGCACCTTCGCCATTTGGATACAGGTGTATGTGGTACTTGTGGTTTATGAATTCATTTAAGCTCAATGGCTTCTACTCATCGTAGTCGTATGAGGAATTTTCCATTGCGCCATAGGTTGCCCCATTGCCATTGTACTTGATGTAGTATTTGACCGCAAGTCTCCAAATGGCATAGTACGTTATGTCCCTTGTTATCGGAGTGGAAGTTGTGAGCTTGTTTGCCCCGGATGCAAGGGAATCATACCATCCAACAAGTCCATATCCCGTTCTGGTCGTTGTTGGCAGGGAATCTATCGTATGCCCGTATATCACATGGTCTTCGGTCCTGGGGGATGGCTCTGTGCCGCCATTGGCGTTGTAGAAAACAGTCAACGTGTTTATTTGCCAGTCGGCAATCATTGCAACAAGATGGTTTGCCTTTGGGGTCAAGTTCTTGAAGTACAAGTCCCCGTCCGCGCCATTTCGGCATTTGTGCAGACGGTCCGGTATGAATTGGTCTTGCGCTCCTGAACTTATTCCGTATCTTGCTGTTTCGGGAATCAATCCCCTGGCAACGTTCCAACCCATGAATGTATGCCCTTTCAAAACCGGCGATACGAGCTTGAACGCCCTGTCATAAGTGGCGTTTGTCAAGAACACTCCCCCCTTTGAAACGTAATTTGACCTCAACAAATCGTCCATTGGCATATACATCACTCGGTAGGTGTTCGCAGTCCAGTGGGCATGGTATGTCACGTTTCCAGTTATTGCCTAATTGGGGTTTATCTTGCTTCCGCCTGAAGCCGCAGTGTACCATCCTGCAAGTTTGTAGCCCTCTTTTTCCGCAGGGGGCAACACGCCCAAGGTCTCGCCATGTTTTCTCTTGTATTCCTTGACCTCGTTGCCGCCATGGGAGTTCCATGTCACGGTATATTCGTTCTTGTGCCACATTGCGTGGAATATGGAATCGTGTTCAACAACGGTTTCCTTTGAGACAACTTCTCCGTTTTCGGTGTACCACCAAGAATCAACGTCAAGGTAATATCCTTCCCTTGTTCCAGGACTGTACATTTCAGTCAAACCACTCTCTTCCAATGTCTGTCCCGGAACCACAAGCGTTTCCGTTGGGGTGAGGCTTCCTCCTTCGGAGTCCCATTTTACAACGCAAAATTCTTCCTTGTTTGCAGCAGGCTCTCCCGACAAGTCCCTCTCGTAATCGGAAACCTCCATACATTCCCATATGTACACTTCCATCATTGGGGGCATGTTTTCGTGTGGGATTGTCACCGCGTCCTTCACCTGGTATTCCAATGGGCTTATTTGGTAATTGAGGTTTTCGTTCTTGACGCCGTTTACAATTTCGCCTTGTTCGGTTTCGTTTTTGTCCGCATTCACCAACTGAGGTGTTGCCCCTCCCGTGTTCGCGCACGTCCAAGATGCCTCTTCAGTTGTTTCCTGCGAGGAAACTTGAATCTTGTGCGTGTGTGTTGGAATGTTGGATTCACGCAAGCAAACATATTCCTCTCCCAATTTCCTTCCCAACACCTCGTCCGTCTTGTTTTCGTTGTCGGATTCAACTCCCCTCAAGAAGTTCATAACCCTGCGCCAACGTGTTCCGCCGTATTTTTGTATGACCTTTTGCTCAATGTCGTCCGTTGTTGAAATGATGATGCGTCCAACGTATGTCATGGGCTTTACGGATTGCAAAAGTTCCTTCAATGTTTGCAACTTCGCTATTATTCTGTCCAAAACTTCAGTGCAGTGGTTGTACCACGCCATGAACTCGCTTATTGGTATCAATTCTCGGTCCAACTTGGGCTTCATTATCTGCGCCAACGTGACGAATTCCTTGAGGTTTTTCACTTCAACGACGGTTCCTTCTGAATCATCATCCGGATCGTCAGAATCCTCGTCAACCAAAACCCAACTTCCATCGTCAAAGGTTTTTATCTTGACCATTTCCCACCCAGCCTTCGTGGGGTCGTACTTCACTTCCTCGCCAAGTGTGTTTGCGGTGATGTCCGCGTAGATGTCCAAGAATTGTTGGATTGTTTGCTTCATCAAGGAAACACTTTTGCTTCCGTCATTTTCCTCAACAAGCAATCTCAACAGATAATCGTGCGTGGTGAGGTCGTCTTGCTTGAATTCATCCAAGTGTGGGTGTGGCACAATATCCGAAAAGTACTGGGCTTCTGCGGTATTCCATTTCTCTTCCGCGTCCCGTGCTTTCTGCAGTTCCCATTCTTCCTCTTCAACAGTCAATATCCTGCGTTGGACAAAAGAAACGTCAAGGTCATCCTGGTATGCCCTGTATCGTACATACACATTCAAGGACGGCGGCTTGTTGTTGTGCTTCTTCTTCCTGTTTCTCCAGTTTATGACGTTTTCGCCATAGAGGGGGAAGGTTATTGCATCGGCTCCGGTTGCGGATGGATTTGTCACTATCTCCAATGTCTTCTCTTCAAGCCGTCCATAGTTTGCGTCATAGGACACTATGGCTTTGTGGCCCGCAGTGAAGTCCCCCACCAACTTGCTTCCCCCCTTTATGGAGCTGAAAGATGAAGTCATCGTTTCCGCTTTTGTGTCCTTGTGGGTGTGCAAAAACGGCTTGTCCCCTATTTCAACTTCGTCAAATCCTTCCTTTAGGTTCTTTCCTTGGTTGTAGCACCATATCCCACCGGGCCCATACAAGAAATCATGGTATATGACTGCATCCATGCTGTCAATCCTGCCAACTATTATGACTTCTTTCTGTGAATTCAAGGCATATTGGGAGGTTTTCCAGGTATAGTGCTTTTTCATCGTCTTTGATTGGATGTCAACAGCACCTGGATAGTTCAACTTTGCATGGGCTTTCAAGTAGTTTATCTTGTCGTCTATGCCCTTTTCCAAATCCCTTGTTTTTATGTTGAAATAGTCTTTGTATTCTTCCCATACATAGCGTCTTTCATAACGTTGGAATTGGTCATCGGTAAGATGCACCAACTTCGACCACTTCCAATCGTCAAGACGTTCAATCAAAATTTGATCATCTGGAGTTTCATCACCAACCTCCGTATTGGAAGAGGGAATGAGCGCAAAACGGAAATTGTCCTCGTCACCTTCAATCAAGAACTGGAAGATGGATTGGTTCAACGCCCAAAATATCGTCTTTTGCATGTACACGACATATCCATCTGTTTCGTTATCGTTTCCAGGGAAGCATAGAAAACAATCCTTCGCGTCTTCGGAGATGGTCAGTTCGTGGACGGAAATTGGATTTATTCTGAGATATTCGCGTACATCAATGTTCATGGTAGAAATATTTACCATTCTTGGAAGCAATAATGTTTTTGTTCCAAAAATGGTAAATACTGATGCCCCTTTGGGGCATAACATACACACAACACAACGAGGTGCTAACATGAAAAAGGCATTGATTATGCTGCTTGCGGCAACTTTGTCTGCCTTTACGGCACTTTGCCAAACGGTAGACACGTACAAGTTCACAATGAACTTGAAAGTCCCGAGGATTTACGACAACATGGCATCCAAGGGATACAGGAAACTTCAACCCCAGCGACTGGTTGGAGAACTTCAATTCGTTTACAAGGATAATGGTGACGTGAAGGTGCGCGTCAAGAACCTTGTCAACAAAACGCACAAGATAAACGGGATTCCCATATCCTATGTTTGCTATGAATATCCCTATGAGTACCACAATCCGTTGGTAGTTGGAATAGGAAGCAACAAGACTGGAAAGTTCAAGCAAGGGGGAGCGGAATTTGCTTTTCAGGCAGACCCTTCATACAACATTGGGGCGGTTGACGAGGACAACACGTTGCTTCTTGAACTTTCCGGCTATGGAACTCTCAAGGGTGACGTTCTGAAAAACTTGAAGGGAGCCGTAAAAGGACGGATTGGATGCGGATGCATGGCATACGGCCATATATCCCCAACACGTCTGTTCCTTGGATGGTTGACTAACATAGTTTGGGATGTTGCCCCTCTTTACGGCACGTTCAACGCGCATTTCAAGAGCAGGCATTACGAAAAAGACGAGTGACGTAAACTTTCATATTGAAACTTGGCGGGTCTTTTGGGCCCGCCTTTTTGTATAATTCAATGTGAAAGGTTTATAGTCAAATGGATAATTACTGCACCAAGATAAACGAAAAGACAGACGAGGTGCTTCTTGCCATAAAGAAGTCCTCGCAAAAGATAGCCGACATCGTATCACAAACGGCTGGTCCGTATGGGCATAACGTGATGCTCATCAACGGGAAATCATGCAGAATCACGAAGGATGGAATTTCGGTTCTGCGTTCAATCACCGAGCCGGAAACTGAATCAGATTTCATTGCGTTGAGCGTCATTCGCTCCGCTTCCGACGAGACGAACAGAAAGGCTGGTGACGGAACAACGGCAACCTGCATTCTTGCGAACGAGATTTTCCAGCAGGGCTACAACTTCCTCACAGCGGGCTGCAATGGCAACTTGTTGAGGAACGGCATTACAAAGGCTTCTGAAATTGCACAGAAGTTGGTTGTTGACAATTTGACTACGCCTGTAAAGGATGACAAGGACATCTACAACGTGGCGAAGATTTCATCAAATGGTTCCGACGAAATTGCCAAGATTCTCACGGACGTGTTCTCCAAGATTGGCAAGGATGGCATGGCGCGTGTGGAGCTTTCCAACACTGACAAGACCACCTCCAAGATTGTGTATGGCATGACCATTGACCGCGGGTATGAGTCCCCCTATTTCGCAACAAATACGCATGGCGAGGCCGTCCTTGACAACCCGGTTATTCTTCTCATCAACAAGAGGTTGTCCGTCCTTGGCGAATTGCTGAAGCCGTTTGAGACATTGGCGAAGCTCAACCGCCCGATTCTTGTTGTGGCGGAGGGATATGATCCCGACATTCTCAACACGTTCATCCTCAACAAGATGCGTGGTCTGCCAATTTGCGCGATTCTTGCCCCGAACTATGGGGAGCACCGCACGAAGATGATGGAAGACCTTGCCGTTGTCACCGGTGGCAAGGTGATTTCCCCCGCAACGGGAATCACTTTGGAGCAGATTACAACAGATCCAACCATCATGGGTACGGCAAAGCAGGTTATCGTGAACACGGATTCCACGTCCTTCATCGCCGACACGACAAAGATTCAGAAGGACAGATTCGACGCCCGTGTTGCCGAAATCAAGCATGAGTTGGAGGAAGAGAAGCTGGCCGACTATGACAGGAACATTCTCAAGACAAGAATGGCACGTATGGTTTCGGGCATTGGCATCATCAGCGTTGGTGGTGCAACCGAGGCCGAAATGCACGAAAAGAAAGACTTGGTTGACGACTCTTTCGCGTCCGTGTCAAGTTCCCAGAAGAAGGGCATTGTATCGGGTTGCGGCTTGACCTACCTTGCAATCCACGATGCCCTTTATACTTGGTTGAACGATCACTTGGCCGAACTTTCATCCGAGGAGGCAAGCGGGTTCAAGGTGTTTGCGGATTCCCTCACAAAGCCGTTCTTGACGATTTGCGGGAATTCCGGACACCAGAATTCTCAGTACGCCCTTGGAATCGTTCAGACCACCAACCGCGACGAACACGCCAATGACACCGCAATGAAGAACTGGACAAAGTGCGTTGATCTTGGAACCGGTGAAATGATTGACGTAATGGAGAAGGGAATTGTGGATTCTGCGGCCGCCGTCATCGAGACCATGAAGAATGGTGCCGCAGCGGGTGCGCAGTTGCTTTCTTTGAGTGGTGTTGTCAATACTCCGCCAAAGCCATTGCCCGTTCCGCCCCAGGCGTAAAAATTCTGAAAAATTCTGCGAAAAGCACTTTACAAGATCCTGGTTTTCGCGTATAATGTAAGTGTTGTTTGTGGTGATGTGAAAGATACTTCGACGAACAATGAATTAAGGAAATTCACCAAACCTCTTTCACAAGTTTTCCCAAGCAACACTTCAATTTATCAACAGAGAAAGGACATTGGCGATGAGCAAGTTCAATAGCAAGAAGCCGGGAGTTCAAATGGCGAAGAACTTCATGGGTGAGGACGCATATGTGTTGTCTGACAAGGAAGCCTTGACTTCCATGGTCATGACCACGTTCCTTTCGGATTCCTATTATGTTACGGAAAGCGACTTGGTTAACAACATCCTGACCCTTGTTGGGAAGTGCGGCAACGAGTTCGCCGCGAAGTTGGCTCTTTATGCAAGGACGAAGGGAAACATGCGTTCGGTGAGCCATTTGCTTGCCGCCATTGTCTGCAGGGATTCAGACCATCCATCATGGCTCAAGTCCTTCTACGAGCATATCGTGAACAGGCCCGATGATATTTCCGAGATTCTGGCTTGCTATGGCAAGTTGAATGGCTTTGACCTCACTTCGGGAAAGCTGCGCAAGATTCCAAACTCGATGAAGAAGGGCTTTGCCACGGTGCTTTCGGGTCTTTCCCCCTATCAGATTGACAAGTACAAGATGAATGGGAAGTCATTGTCGTTGGTGGACATCTTGAACCTTGTTCATCCTACGCCGACCGACAAGAACAGGGAAGCCTATCGCAGGCTGATGCATGGGGAGTCCCTTGATGGAACTTACGACGCCAAGATTCTTGAGAAGGAAATGGCCGAGACGGGCAAGAACGCCAGCAACGAGCAGGAACTGTTTTTGGCAAAGCACGATGCCATCAAGTCCGTCTTGGATTCGGGAATGCCCATAATGAACCTTCTCCGCAACCTGCACAACATCATGATTTACGCCCCAGACCTTGTGGAAGAGGCTATCAAGCAGCTCACGAACCGAGACAAGATTGTGAACAGCAAGTTGCTGCCATTCCGCTTCATGTCTGCCTATGACGTTGTAGACAAGATGGAACTGTCGGACTACATTGTTTCTGAAACTCCAAACACCGCGATAAGGTTTGAGTCGGAGGTTGCCCGCATGGACTACAGCCAGCTTGAAACAATCAAGGCGAAGGTTCTGAAGGCAATTGAGGACGCCATGTCCATTGCCTGCGAGAACGTCCCAGACCTTGAGGGCAACTGCGCAATCCTTATCGATCATTCAGGTTCCGTGCGCGGTGACTGGGGTGGAGATTCCAGGGTTTCGCCTTGGAGCAATGTACGTACCGCCCATATCGGGAACCTGTTTGGCTCCATCGTGGCTTTCAAGCAGAAGGATGTCTACATTGGGATGTTCGGCGACAAACTCATTTCACCGAAGATGGACCGCAGCGTTGGCTTGCTTGAGTTCAACAAGAAGTCCTACGACGAGGGTGACAAGTGTGGTGGAGCGACCGAGAACGGACTGTACAAGTTCTTGGAGAATGTCATCAAGGAAAAGAAGCACATTGACAACTTCATCGTGTTCTCCGACATGGAAATCGGCAATGGTGGCGAGGGTGGATGGGACCGCACAAGCACTGCAAGGTGCAAGTTCCAGGACTTGTTCAAGGAGTTCCGCAAGATAAACCCCAACTGCCTCACTGTGTGCTGCAACATCCGTGGTCAGAGTGGAACTTCCGTGTTCAATCCCAACCTCAAGATTCTGAACGTCTCAGGGTGGTCTAACAACATCTTTGACGTGATTTCCATGTACAAGACCGGCAAGTTGAAGTCAATGGTTGAGGACATCGAGAAAATGAGCATTTAGGGCTTTACACGGAACGCGGTTTGACGTATAATTAATGTAGCCAGTGGTGAATGGATTGTTACTTCTGATCTGTTAAATCAACCTAGTTACCCAATCCACGTTTTTCCCTGGCTTTTCTTTTTAACGCGCCTTTACAACGGGCGCGTTTTATTGTATAATAAAACATAGCAACAAAGGAGAGCAGATATGCGACATGTAACCGTACCAAACTACACGGTCAACCGCCCCTATGACGGGGGCTTTGGATACCATACCTACAACTTCACCAGTCCGACGAAGGACAGGGTTTATGTCAAGGTTCTGAAGTTTGTTGAGAGCCATCCAAAGTGCAAACGCAGGGATATTCAGTTTGGCGTGTGGGGAAACCACAACAAGAGCAATTCCACGTTGTTCGCCCAGATGCTCTACCACGACATCCTTGACTACAACAAGAATTTCGAGTACAGGGTCACGCGCAAGGGCAAGAACATTTTGAGGAAGGTGTTCAAGTAAAGACGAAAGGCAAGACCTTATGAAAGCCATTTGCATTGTTCTGTTCGCAATAGCGTTCTTCGCATTCGGAATCAGGTGGATTGCGTCCGACCCCAATGTTCCCCTTGTTGGGAGGGTTCTATGCCACACGGCAACCACGGTTGTGTCTGGACTAATGATATTCGCAGCGTATTCAACAAGAAAGAACGATGATGAAGATGAGCAGGCATGAAATTCGACCTGGCCATAGGCAATCCACCATATACTTCTGGCGTGGACATTGACGTACACAAGTCCTTTTCGGGCATCTCGAAGAGAATTGTGTTTGTGCATCCCTCCACGTTCTTGATTTCACACAAGCGCAATTCCTTCAAGAAGCAGATGAAGCGGATTGACATGAGGAAACTGGAAACCGCCCATCTGTTCTGGGGAAACGCCCTATTCAACATCCAACTTTACATGCCCATTGTCATTTCAACTTGGAACGAGGAGAAAACCAACGAAACAGTCCATGTGATTGACGATGCCTATAACCACTGCGAATATGACGTTGACTATGACAAGGTTCACCACTACGGCAAGGACTATCCCAGGTTCTTGGATTGGGTGAACAAGAACGTCATGCCACTTGTGGAGAAGAATGGTTCTGTTGGAGGACATGGGGCGTATGAAGTGACGGAGCAATTTGGATTCAAGATGTCCACAATGCGCGGGCATCCCCCGCTTGACGATGGGGATTCTGCTTTGCGTGACGATTTCTACACCATACTTCCACAGTCGGACAAGGTGGTGCGCGAAAACTTCTGCAAGTTGGGTGATTCAGACCCAAACTACAAGCGCATGTTCTCCTTCAAGACGGAAGAGGAACGCGAGAATTTCCTTTGGTATTTGAAGACCAAGTGCGTCAGGTTCAACCTATCCATATTCAAGTTCTCCAACATGCTGATGAGGGGAGAAATGACGCAGATACCGTGGATGGACTTCACAATTAGATATTCCGACGCGGATTTGAGGAAATTGTGGAACATTGACGATGATTTGTGGGCATTCATTGATGGGAAAATCCCGGATTATTATTTTGATTATTCTTATCAAACCCCCTTTACAAGCAGACAGTAATGTGATATACTGTTGGCGTTCTTTGGGCGCAGAAGGATGCCTGTGAGTTCCTTCAAATGCAAACAGCAAAATGAACATGCATGACAATATCTGGATCCTCACTGAGGAAAAACCGAAGGTATCTGTGATTCTTCAAATCATAAAGACGTATTGTCAGGACTTTGGTGATTCAATTGTTCAGCAATCTGAGGAAGTAAAAATCAGACCATTGTTTGAGAATGAAGTTTTTACATTTCAATATGTTGTAGAAGGAATTATCTTGAATAATGTAGCATCTATAATAATAAAGACCGTTAGTGGCAATTCTAGTTTTGTTGATTTTCTTTTGTTCAAGCAGCTAAATACACCAGACCCTAAATTAATGGATGATGTTCCTATCATGGCTGTGGAAGAGACAAAAACTCAAGATAAGGAATCCAGAAATACTAGTGTATATCAACGGGCCACAAAATTTGTATTCATTCACCGATATTACCCAAACGTGAAAACATATATGTTGTATAACAATGAATGTGTTGTTTCCCCAACAAAGGAGCCGAGTCCGACAAACAAATTTGGGATGAATCTACTATTAAGTATTGGTGTGAAAATCATTGGGCGTGATATGAAATGGTATAGTAGTTTTTCATCCATAGATGAAATCATTAAGTATAAGTCCACAATGGAAAACCCTCCCAATGGACAACGAACAGATATAATAAAGGAAGGATCTACAATTTTCATATCTTGCAAGTTGGATAAGAAGCATTATGAGGGAAAAATATCACACGATCCAAACATAGGAATGGTATCCCTTCTTGCGTATACATTCAAAACACTTGGGTGGACTGGAGACATAGTAATAACCAACCATAACATTGAACAGAAAAACATTTCCGCAAAAAAAAGCAGTAATAACAAATTCATGTATGTTTGTGCCTTATTGGGATTGAAAATGGAAGGGCTTTATCTTCCAAATGTTCAACTTCCAAAAAATTACTGGCATTATGAAGAAAGTTCGGAAAAAATGGCATCAATATTGCTTCATGTTATGTCAGAGTATATTGGATTGGAAGAAGTTTATCAAAATCATGCTGGTTGTGAACGTGGATATTTCAAGACCACATTTGACAATAGGCAGTTGCCGAAGAAATCTGAAGGTAAAAACCTTCTTCTTCCCGATGTTGTCTTACGAGATGATATCACAAAAACAATTGTTCTCGTAGAAGGAAAGAAATTATCAACCATAAACAATGGGCTTAAAGAGATAAACGAATACGATGGAATTGAGTTGGAATTTATTCAGAAATTCTTTCCAACTTATCGCATTGCAAGAGGCGTATCAATCTTTGGTGGAAAGGAAAAATCAATTCCCAAAAAGGGTGTGATATTCTATTTGAATGAGAATGGGGAAGTGTTTATCTCTGATGATGCACCTGCCTGTATAAAACGTATCATTCAAACTATAAAGAAATCGGTATAATTGTTATAGCGGTAAAGTAGGATAAAATAAATGAGATACATAGGAAGTAAAATTCTTTTATTGAACCAAATCCAATCAGTTGTTGAACGTCACGCTTCTGGTGCGAAGACATTTTGTGACTTGTTTTCAGGTTCAGCGTGTGTTGCAAGACATTTCAAACAATTTTTCGAGGTTTACTCAAACGATATTTTGTATTTTTCATATTGCTTGCAGCGAGGAAGTGTTGAAAATGATTCTGTTCCAACATTTGACAACTTGACAAAAAAGAAAGGATTTTCCAGTCCCATTGACTATTTGAATAATCTTCATAATAATGAAATGGAGGCTTTGGACAAAGATTGTCGTTTATTTCAAACTAATTTGTCACCTTCAGCTGGACGTATGTATGTGACGGATGAAAATGCCTTGAGGATTGACTTTGCAAGAAACTCAATTGAACAATGGAAATCACAGGGGCTTCTATCAGATGATGAATATTATTATCTTGTAGCTTCTGTCATTGAGGGAATTCCATTTATTTCTAACATCGCTGGTACTTATGGAGCATTCTACAAAACATGGGATAGACGCGCCCTCAAGAAGTTTGAACTTAAAACAATTCCTGTTGTGTCAAACTTCAAGAACAACAAGTCATACAACGAAAATGGAATAGAACTTCTCACTAAAATTTCCGGGGATGTGTTATACATTGATCCACCATACAACCAAAGACAATATCTTCCAAATTATCATGTTTTGGAAACTGCTGCCAAATACGATTTTCCAAAACTACATGGGGTTACTGGATTGAGAGATTACGAAAAAGAGAAATCAGATTTCTGTCTTTCCAAAAAAGTGTCAATCGCATTTGACAAGTTGATGAACACGGCCCAATTTTCCCACATCATCATGAGTTACAGCACCGATGGGCTTATGTCTGAAAAGGAAATAGAGGAAATTATGAAACGTCATGGAAATCCCGACACGTTTGAACTTATAGAAATTCCTTACCGAAGATATAAATGTCGTACTGGTGCAAAAAAGCCAAACCTAAATGAACTGTTATTTTATATTTCAAAATGAAAAATCAAAAACTTATACATAGTCCATTAAACTATATGGGTGGTAAATACAAAATATTGAAGAATATTTTGCCTTTGTTTCCCAATGAAATTAATACATTTGTTGATTTGTTCGCTGGCGGTCTTAATGTTGGAATAAATGTTTATGCAAAGAAAGTTATTGCAAACGATCACCTTACATTTTTGATGGACATATATAGGTATTTTCAGAATACGGAATGGGATATTATCATAGATGACATCTACAAGAAAATTGAGAAGTTTTCCCTTGATATGAACAACAAGGAGGGATACTTGCAGTTGAGGGATGAATACAATGCAAATCACGTTCCTCTTGACTTATTCCTTCTTTCTTGCTATTCATTCAATCATCAAATACGTTTTAACTTAAAATACGAATTCAACACACCATTTGGAACTGGTAGAAGTTCATTTAATGAATCTATTAAGACTAATCTTGAAATGTTTGTAAAGCGGCTTCAAACCAATAACATAGTGCTTGAAAGCAAGGACTTTATTTCAATTCAATTAGATTATCTTACGCACGATGATTTTGTTTATTGTGATCCACCATATTTAATCACAGATGGAACATATAATAGCAGGCGTGGATTCAAAGGGTGGGCAGAAAGTGAAGAAGTTCAACTTTTGACTCTACTTGATGATTTGAATGAACGTGGCATAAAGTTTGCATTATCAAATGTCCTTCAACATAAAGGCGAACAAAATAAAATTTTGTCAGAGTGGGCTTCAAAGTACAACATAAATTCAATAGATAAGAATTATTCTAATTGTAGTTATCACTTGAAGAGTAGAGATACAAAAACAATTGAAGTCCTTATTACAAACTATACTTAAGATGTATGATATATTTACGTTCCAATCTTAAATTGGTATAATGTGACGTGTAGATATGTCTGAAGAGAACTCCATAAGAACTATTGATGAAATTGAATCCCGTTTCAAGGAAGTGACAGGTCTGACCCATCTTGACCTGTCAATTCCTCATTTTCAGAAAGGCGACAATCAGCAGCAGGCTACCACCAAGGAGGAATACAAGAAGTTCGGATTTGTCACAACACCCCTTTGGTTGGTTGACGAGATGCTTGAACCTCAGATTCCAAATCTCACGTTGACTTCCACCACTTGTGACGCATGTTCCGGTTGCGGCCAGTTCTCAATCAGACTTATGCGCAAGTTGCATGACAAGTTCGTGACGATGGGTGTTCCGGAGGAAAAGGTCAATGCTTGGATCACAAAAGTTTGGTTGCCGAAGCAGCATTGGTTCACTGAATTCCAGTTTTCCAACGTGGCGAAACTCGTTTACATTTTTGGTCCGAACATCAACGTGTATGCCGGAGATTCCCTGAACATGAGGTTTGCTAAAGCAAACGAACAAGGTCTGCTCTTTTTCAACGAGAAGCGGAAGACCTGGCTGAACATCCCAAATCTCCAACCCGAAGTTGAGAAGCGCAAGGACGACCTCGACGCGCTTGTGACGCTGTTCAAGGTGCTTGAAACCAACTGGAATCTCATAAACCACATGAAGAACTAAACATTTTCGGGAATTGTCGTATAATGGTACTGAAAGGATAAACAAACTAAAATGATAGTTGATGACAATAAGAAGAATTTCGCCCAGTTCCGGAAGGAACTTTTGAGCCTTTGCCCGAGAATGGACGAGCAAGAAGTATACCGCAATTGGTGGGCTTACCAAAGTCCCCATAACGATTGGAAAATCCAGCAAGAGCCTATGTGGGGCTTTGACAAGAAATACCACATGGTGTATCTCACAAAGACCGCGTTGGGTGAAATCTACGTCGGGATGCATTCCACCTCCAGCTTGGATGACAACTACCATGGATCGGGCGATGAAATCCGCAAGTTGAGGGAAGAGGGCGCGTTGCTTGAAACCACGCCACTTGAGTTCTTCCGCACAAGGGGCGAGGCGTTGGCTATGGAGGCGCACATTGTCAACCGCGACTTCATAATCGCCGATGGGGTTTTGAACCAGACTCCAGGAGGTGACGATACAAGGCACAACGCCGTGGACAACACCAATGACTTTGACTTCAAGCCGAGGTTCCAGCCAAAGGTCGTCCAGAGGGAAATCTCCCCCTTGTTGAAGGGTTCCGCTCCCGCGTATGAACTTCCCAAGGCGGCTTGCGACATCATTGACTCCTTTGGGGCGGAAACCAAGCCAACGGAAACGAAGAACAAGACCGTGACCAAGAAGGACGAGAAAGGCAAGGGGACGTTCTGGCCGTTCAGTGCGTTGGACGTGGAAATCGGAGACATCCTGACGTTTGCAAAGGACGATTCCATAACGTGCAAGGTTCTGAATAATAACTGCCTTGTGGAGTACCAGGGCAAGGCGTGGAAACTCACCGAATTGACAAAGCACCTTATGACGGGCAAGAAGGGCAAGTACACAACACTGGGGTTCTGGAAGCACAATGGCAAGTTCCTTGCGGACATTGCCAAGGAAAAGGAACGCAAGGCGGCGTAAATTGAATTAACAATGCAGATTGCCCCTTCTGACCTCTTGATGAAATATTTTCAAGGGGTCATTGACATTCAGAACCCGATTTGGTATACTGTAAGTGTTCTGAGGAAACAAGGAGAAGTTTGATGAACAAGTACATTCAGAAGATTGCGAATGACCCGCGCCCCGAGTGCAAGGTTCTTGGGCACCGCGTCCACGTCACCATGAACGCCAACGATGAACGTTGGCCGAGCTGGGGCCGTTGCGTCCTTGGCATTGGTGGAGGGTTCATCCACTTTGAGAACGAGAAGGACTTCAACGATTGGCGGGCTTGCCAGAACAAGCCCAATGAGGTTGATGAGACCCCGGTGGTTCTGGAACAGGATGTTGGAGGCCGTTGCGTTCCCGAGTGTGGACCGATTGGTTTCCGTCCAGTGATGGCAGCTTAAAAAGGAGAAGAAGAAAATGAGAAACGTTGTTTGCTGGCTTGAGATTTGCGTCGATGGCTCTACCCAGTGGGAGATGGTTGACCCGCTCAATGGCGAGTGCATCGAGTATTTCCACAACAAGCTGGACGCCGAGCTGTACGCCGTGCAGCACGACATCAACATCACCGAATGGATTGAGGACTGAACATGTACGAAAAATTCAAGAAAGAGATTGAGCATATCCTGGACTTCTATTCCATCGTCCATGACCGCGAGGAAATAATGAAAGACCTTTCCGAAGTGGTGAACGAGGCGTATGAGAAGGGACGTGAAGATGCCGAGGAATATTACTGATTCATGAACAAGGAACTTTGAAAATTGTATGCGGGATAATGGAAATTGGGCGGAGGATTGAACATGCATACCAACAACAAATTCAGCGAAGACGAGAAGCAGAAAATCGTCATGTGCCTTGACATGGCTGGATGAGAACAGCAGGGCAAGGGGTTGAACTTCTACAATCCAAACCTGGATTCCGTCAAGAACTTTTCAACGTGGTACGAGGCTTACAAGTTTGTCCTCAAAATCTATGGGAAGGAGAATTGAGAAATGCAACTGACACCGAAGCAGCGCAAGAAAGTGGATGCGGCGTACATCGCCGCCAAGGCGCGTCAAGATGAAATGTGGGAGCAGATTGACAGGTTGGAAGCAGAACTCTCAAACATGAAGGACATTTGCGCACGGGCAAAACGTGTGGAGTGCTACGCCGTGAACATGATGAATGGCGTTGAACCGTTTGATGAAAAGAACCTTGAATTGAAGTAATGAGGTGAAACATGCTGAAGAGTTACGAGGAAATCAAGTCCGAGAGGAATGGTCTTGGCAATTCCAAAGAAGAGGCTATGTGGAACATAGCAAGGGAGTTGAGCAGGAAGAACGATCTGCTTGAGATTGACATGCTCTGCAAGACTGCCGAAACCCTGAAGTCCGTTGCAAAAGGCTCTACAAACCTTCACTATGATGGTTGGCTGATGGCGGAGGAACTGGTTTGCATGGCGCACAAGAAAATCTGCGCAATCACGAAAACCCCAGAGGGTCTTTCCGAGGAAGGAGAGAAGGAAGATGAGGCTTAAGGAAAACGAGGTCAAGGAAACCATCAAGAACCTTGCCGAGACCATAGCAACTGGAAGATGGGGCGCGTGGCAGTGTTCGTTGGGCGCACTTGTTGCCCTTGTGGAACTGACCAACAAGTTGGAACTTGGAGACGATTTTTGGGGTGAAGTTTTTGACATCAAGGAGAAGTATTCCCAGCAAGTAAAGTCCGTGGTGGCTGCAGACCCAAAGGATTTCTTCAATAGATGAGTAAATACTATTATAAACCAAATGAGGTATTTTGACATGTGGAAGAAAATCATGAAAGAGTCCAATGGACCGATGATTGCAACAATTGAACTCCCCCAGTCGGAGATTGACAAGTGGGATGACTTGACCGAGAATGGTGGAGACTTCGAGGAACTTGGGGTTGACCCTGGTGGCTTGGGGTTGTACGAGACCGCGGAGTTTGAAGATGGTGTTGTGGCTGCGTTGTCAGTGACGGCAAGCGACGATGAGGAATCTGGTCAGTTCTACTCCGAGGTTGGATTATATGACAGCAAGGGCCGCGAGCTTGTCCTCCCGGATTCCGCAGATGGAATTGGAATCTCCGGCGATTGGGAATTTGACGTTGATGGAAAACAGTACATCGTGAAGATTGTGGGGGTGTGAAACAATGAAGTTCTTGAAGAAAGGAAGCAAGGTTTCCGTTGAGGAAGTGAAGACCTCATCCGGACTTGAATATGACATCAAGTTTGACGCCGGCGGACAAGCTGGTGAAATCACGGTCGCAAAGTGCTGGGACTATCTTCTTGCCGAGAAACTTCGTGACGCCGTTTCCGAGTACATGGCCGAGGAATACAAGGTTGTGGGGCAGGAGGACGCAGAGATGCTTGAAGAGAGTCTTGACAAGCCAATCATGCCTGACACCGCTGTTGCTGGAAAGCCAATCGCCGTGAAGATGGTACGCACCGAAGATCCAAAGGAGGCGTTTACGCTTCACAGTCTGAGGGATTGCATTGACGATTTTGAGAAGGAAGTGTTCACCAAGGTGATGACAACCGGCAAGCCCTATGATGGTTATGACACGGTTGCAGTTCCAGTTCTTCAGCGTGGAGTTCCAAAGAAATACCAACCATTGCTCAGCAAGTTCAGTGAATCCAAGAAAGTGAACGAGTCGGTTGATGGCGAGCCTTGGCCCGAGGAAGAGCTGAAGAAGCTTGACAACTACATCGTTGACGCGAAGCTGGCTATTTCACAGGCAACAAGTTTCATTGAGGGCAACGCATCTTCGGGACTTGATTCCATGGAAGAAGTTTGGACGCACCTTAACAGCACCTACAATGACCTGGATGACATTCAGGACATGTTTCACTGAAAGGAACACTCCTAATGGGAAAGTACGAATTGACCGACCAAGGCATTGAGACAATCAATGACAACATGGTAAGGGCGAAGGAACTTCTTGAAACCGCGGCCCAAATCATCCACGATGCTTCCGATTGGTCTCCTGAAATGCAGGAGATTTGGGAATACATCGACAATTCCTCCAAGGACGTTGGCGATCTTGTTGACGCTTGGCAGAAACTTGTGTATTGAAAGGACAACAAGTGAGAGACATCGAAACCATAAAGGAAATTGCACGTAAGCTCCATGCCGCGAAGGAACTTCTGCGGGAAGCATCCAAACTTGCAAGCACCATAAAGGACGCGGAGTTTGAGTGGGATGCTATGACGATTGACGGGCACTATGAAGACGTTTCCCATACCCTGATTGACGTTGCGGGTTTGGCTTATATGGAGGTATGACAATGGCTTGGCACAAGATTGACCAATCAAGAGTGAAGATGCGGGCTCAAAGAGCGGCAAAGGCTTGGAACAACTTCATGGAAGAGTTGGAACAGGTCACGATGGAAAGCAACCACACCCAATGCGAGGAAATCTACAAGAAGCTACAAGCACTTCAGGACGAGGTTGGTGACAATCTCAGAAAGGCATACAAGGGGGCTTGAAGATGTCATATCATAGAAACGACCAGTCGAGCATACCCTGTTCGAGGATATCTACAATACGATGTCCAATAATGGATAACAAGGAATTGCATAAGGTTCTTCTCAAGATGAGGAACCGCGTCAAGAAGTTTGGAGACTTGATGCGCGAGTGCTTTAGTCGGGACAGAGAGGACAATATATCTGAAGGGTGGTTGTCCAAAGGTGAAATAGCCTTGTTCGAGGATGACATGAAGAATCTTGTGGATGAGGCATTGAAGATTGAAAGGAAGTCTGACAATGGATAACAACAAGTATTTGTTCCTCATAACGGGTGCTGCGGGTGCTGGAAAGTCCACCCTTGCAGAGAAAATCCAAGACAACGCCATCGGACTCATAGAGCCGATTGCCGAAATTTGCGAGGCCGACGAGTTCTGGTACATCTTGGGCAAGGGCAAGTACGCTTTCAACCCAAAGCTGCTCTGGAAAGCGCACAAGTGGTGTCAGGACAACGCCAAGGAACTGATGGCTATGGGGCTGAACCTCATCGTGTCCAACACCAACATCAAGCCCAGCGACCGCAAGCCCTATTTCGACATGGCGAAGGAGTACAACTATAAAGTTGTATACATCCACCTCACAACGCAGTTCCAGAACCAACATGGCGTTCCTGACGAGCATGTGAAGAGGATGCGCGATAACTACGTTGATTTGTCTTCCGACGAGAAAGCCCTTGTTGTGAAGTCCGAGGAAATGTCCGATGAATTGGCTGAACTCTTGAAGAAAGCTGGTGTGAACTATGAATACTGAGAAAATCGTCATTGACACGAAGGAGACAGTTGCCAAGTTGAGTTTTCTCATTGGCAAGACCATTTTAATGAGGACTGCCGAGGGTGATGCCAGCGTTGCCGCAAGAGTTGAGGCGGTGATGGTTGAAAACACCCCCGGAATGGAAGGTCATCCAGTGGTTTCCCTTTATACCACCATTGGAGTCAAGCGCATAGCCAATTCATCCCAGTTCGACGACATTTTGGTTTTGGAATCCGACAATTCGTTTCTCAGACTTCGCCTCCACACGGATATGGAAGGTATCGTGTTCTGAGCCTTTACTTTCAACCCCAAATGTGGTATAATCTGGTGAAAGGACTTCCCAGATGAAGGTCAGACTGGATTTCATAAGCAATTCAAGTTCAAGCTCGTTCTTGATGATTGGACGTGACTACACGCCCAATGACGGCCACACTCTGACCATCGAGGACTTCGAGAATCTGAGGGATGGCGAGAGGTTCTTCTTGATAGAGCCGAACATGGGTGAAGGTCATTATGTCATTCAAATAACACCAGACATGATGCTTGACTTCGACATGCAGGAGAACCGCATAGTTTTGGACACCCACAAGTTTTCATCCTACTTCAGGATATTCAGAAAGTTTTGCTATAGTGAATCCGAGTATGGGGACAACGAGAAGGTGTATGATTCCGAGTTTTGGGGGCACCGTTACAATGTGATTTTCTCCAGTGGTTCGGGAAAGGAAAAATCCATACGTGAATTTCCCCTGTGCAAAGATGAGCGTTTGATTGACATTGACGTTGAGGATCACTGCCCAACCGCGCACAAAGACGTTATGAAATGGCTTAAGGAAAGGTATTCATCCATAAAGGAGCAAGAACAATGAAAGTGAGAAACGATTACGTTAGCAACTCCAGCTCGTCCAGCTTCATTCTGGCCGACCATGAGATTTTCCACCACTTCAACATAACCAAGTACGACATCATGAATGCCCTTGTTGAAATCTATGGCAGGGAAAGGCACAAAAACGAAGTCCAGCGCAAGCGGGAGTACATGGCCGCGCATCCTGAATACTTTGAGAAGAAGGAGCGCAAGGACGGAAACGTTGGTCCGTTCTGGGTCTATGACATGACCGACAAGAAGGACAGGAAGGAAGCCATTTCACGTTGGGGAAGTCTTCTTAAAGGTTGGGACGCGAACAACTGCCATTTCGTCTACGAGAAGGGCAAGGGTTGCATTGCCACAGGTGGGGAGAACAGCATCCGCTATCAGTCCATGATTGACAACATCGCGGAGATCTATGGGATGCACCATTGGGACTTGCGCGAACACGCCGTGAATCCGAAGGAGGAAGTCACGCGCTGGGTGAGTTCCAACAAGAAAGACCCCAAGACGGGCTGCTATGGTCACGATGAGCCCGCCGATCCAACTACCGTGGCGTTCGCCGACCGTCTGCGCAAGGACTTGGGAATCATGACGAACCTTGAAGCCATCAAGTGCAAGGCGGCGAGGTTCTTCATCCACGCGGACGACAACGAGTTGTGTGGAGACGAGATTTCGGAATCCGGCGCAAAGGACAAGGACTACAACAAGAAGACGGACAAGTGGGAGCCGGGAAAGGCGAAGTGGGACACCCAGTCCTACACCTATGACCGAGTTTGCGAGGTTCTGCTTGACCATCTTGTGAAGGATGGGCGTATCAATCTAACGGACCCGAAGTTCCTGGAAATGATGAAGATTGACGAAAAATATCTGAGCGAGTGGGACAAGAAGCATGAGCAATTCTATGATTTCCACAATGGCAAGTCTTTCACTTGGCAGGACTTGAAGTTCAATTCGCTTGCCTGGAATCTGCATGAGGGTTGATGTGAAATCAGACAACGAGATTCTTCTGCTTTGCGATTGTTCCTCTTGCGAGCATCAGTTGATTGTCTCTTGGAACAACGATGACAAGGAAGTTTATGTTCAGGTGCATCTTTCAACCTACAAGGGTTTTTGGAAACGCCTTTGGGGTGGATTGAAATACGCATTTGGGCATAGGTCCCGCTATGGGGATTTTGACGAAGTTATCTTGCGCAAGTCCGACGCGGAGAATCTGCAAAAAGTTGTTGACCATCTTAAATCAAAACCTCAATGAAAAGAGGAGGCTGTGGTTCAATCCGTCAGCCTCCTCTTCAATTTTGGATTCGGGAAAGAACACACTTGACTTAACGCGCATACGAAAAGCCGTCCTTGTATTTCTGATCTTCTTCATAGTGCGCCCCGTCCCATGTGGAATCCCCCGTCTTCAAGAGGTTCATAAGCCTCTGCGTCCAATATTTGAGTGGGTGCTTTGACCTGAACAAAATCTCGTCGGCAAGAAGTTCAAGCATGTGCCTGTACTCCTGTTCGCCGGCGGGCGTCAGTCCATGGCAAAGTTCCAATGTCTTTGTCTCGTATACCATGATGTTGTGTGTATGTTGTGTGTTCTTGAATATATTTACCATTTACAAGACAAGTGAAAAGGGGTATAATACACTGACGCAAACATCAACAAAGGCTATTGATATGGACAATGAAGGTTATACTGACGAGGAACTTGAGCAAATGTTCAAGGAACGCGAAGAGGCAGAGGCTTCTGGCTTGTTTGACACCATAGAGGAACCCGACAAGGTGTTGAAGTTGACCGAGGAACAGGAATATGACTTGTGGATGGCAACTTCCTATTTGTCAAGATTGGCGCAACAAACAAATTCCTCGATGTCGGACCTATTGAAGGCTGGTGGATGCCAAGTCTGAAACGCATATAATTCTAATGAAGGAAAGACAACGGAATGAATCTACATAGACTATTCGCAGTGCATTGGTGTGATTTCACAACAAACGCCAAAACCATCCTTGGAGTGTTCAGGGACGAAAACAACGCAATCATGTTCAAGAACGACAAGGAGAAGGAACTTGCGGAAAGCAATGGCAACAACCTGCCTGATGGCAGGTATGAGATATGGCAGTTGGTCACGGACATTGACGTAGATGACATTATAAACCAAATCGTGAAGATCAACAGACTCAACAGACTCAACAGCATGACAAGCCACAACTACAAGATTGGTGGAGTCACGAGGCATTGACAATTTGAAAGGACAAAACAACTATGTCAGAAGATACAAGCAACGAAGAGCATAATGAACTCAACGCCCAGTACGATGAGTTGAAGAAGGTTATGGACGATGCCGCACGAATCAAGACGGACATCAACTCCAACTACAAGGAAACACTTAAGAACATGAAAAGGGAATTCTCCGAGTTCATGTTTGACAACATCGACCAGAACTTCAGGAGAACCGCAGAACGTCTTGGACTGTTCAATGGCTTTGCGGACGTTGAGGACAAGAAGAAGCGCGAGAAGAAAGAGGACGCCGCGCTCAAGTCCTTCTTTGGCAAGATGTTCATGAAGTCAAAGGAGTTCGAGTACCTCAAGAAGGGTGGAAAGCCCAAGGAGACAACTCCGCCAAAGTGCGATTCCTACGTTATGGACATCATCGCAAGCATCTACGCTTCAAGGTTGATTCCAGAGGTGAAACGTGCATTGGACACCGCCGGGGTTGAAATCAACTTCACCAAGCCGGTGACGCAGCTTGACCTTGAAAACAACGAGGACGATCAGAAGACCATAAAGGACTACATTGACCGCGGAGCGAACATACAGAACGAAATCTTCGAGAAGAACGCGGAAATCGAGGATGTCATCTTTGAGAACATTCCCGACAGGATGAAGTTCTCGGAGACCAATCCAAAGGGTATCAAGAAAGCGCAGTTCAGTGCATTGGCGGAACTTCAGGCGAAGTCCGACGAGCTTTCCATGAACGGTGACGCCGACAAGGCTTCCGACATCGTGGAGAAGCAATGCGACAAGCACCACGAAAACTCCAAGAACCAGGAAATGCTGGCAATCGTCACGGAACTCATCCTCACGCCAAATGGGGAATCTGGTCCGAAAGAACCAATGAACTACGAAGAGGCTCTTGGTGGTACGGAGGAAGTTGAAGAACCAGAAGAGCATGAAGAGCGGGAAGTTGAGGAACAGAAGCCGGCAAAGAACCTCGACAAGCTCGTTGGAGAGGACATGGACTGATGGGCGAGTCCTATTCAACATTGGTTGTGCAGCCAATCGACTTGGTGCGGGCGTTCAAGCTGGATTTCTGCTTTGCGTCCGTAATCAAGTGGCTGACGAAGTGGCACATGGAGAAGAAAACGGAATACTTGACAAGGGCGAAATACTACATCAACCTTTGCGACAACACCGAAAATCCAATGGGGCTTCTCTTTTCGCTTCGTATGTACTGCATATTGAATGGCTTTATGAAGAAGGATGCGCAGTCTTGTTTCTTGATGGATGTATGCACTCTCATATTGAAGGGCGACAAGGACAGTGCCAACTTCCTTTTGCTTAAGGGATGGGCCGATGAGCATTGATTAGCAATACGAAGACGCAATCCTCGCCGGAAACAACTACCTTGGGATTTAGCTTGCCTTGAAACAAGCTGAAAGCCAAGGTTTTTCCGTTCCAGCATACCACGGTACGTACCAGACCTTTGATGAATTCAAGGAACATGACATCGGGTTCCATTTCTCAAAGGACATAACGATTGCATAGAACCGCCTTGACGATAAGTTTGACGAATGCGACTACACCAATCCGGAACGTATACTTCATGTTGCACTGTCCATACACAATCCAATTGTGGTAAAGGCGGACATTGGATCTTGGTCTGCGAAGGACATATTGGACGCAGCATCGTACAAATACACCAAAACCCCATTTATGTCTCAAGACAGTATGTATTTGTATGAGCAGAAAGCCTGGGCATAGGCGGCGCACAAGGTGTTGAAATCCATTGGCATAGACAAGGAAACGGCGCTTGAATTGCGTTCGGGATTAAATACCAGTCCCAAATTGAATTCAGAATACACAGACCATCTGAGACAAAAGTGCATTGAAAGCAAATACGATGCCATAATATATCCAAATGATTTTGAATTGCAAGAGGGATTTGACCCTACTTGCTACATCGTTTTCCAGCCAAACCAGATAAAGAGCCTGGAGCCAACGTATCTCGGCGATGGGAGTCTAATGAGACTGTCAGACAGGTTCAACATCAACTCCCCGTTTTTGAGCCATTGAAGGTAAATATATCTTGACACCAACATTCCCCTTACGTGGAATGATACATAAGTCAAAATGTAAAACCAACGATACACACATCAAGGTTTCGGAGATAGAGGCACAAAATGGCAGACATCAACATACCAGTGACGAATCCATCGTTGAACGCAAGTCTGAGCGATCAATCGAAGGTAGACGACTCCATCAAGCAGGAGAGCGTGGTGATAAACGCATCCAGCGGGTCCACAATCAACAACAACTCCGGAAACAAGCATGGGGAACTGACAAGAAAGACCTCTATGATTATAATGATTCTTCTGTCTGCCTTATGCGACTGCGGACTTGGGTTCATTCTCTACAACCACCAGCTGGAGATACGGTATCAGTCCAAGTAGGAGCAGTAGACACTCTCGCATCAGATAGCAGATACGAACAGGGAACTAAAATAGGCCATCAAGGACGCCCAAGCCGCGCATAAGTGTTTGCATGACGAGACATAGGCCGTAAAGAAGCAGACCGAGTTGATGAAAAATGAGACGAAGACCCAGACCGAGATTGTGAGGAAGGAGGCGAAAGAGGGGACGATATGGTTGTTGCGAGACGATATCATCAAGACAATAGATATCCATGAAGCCATGAAGAAGATAACTCCCAAGCAGTACAAGCGGTTGAAGGACGAGTTCGATTACTACACCTCAATTGGCGGCAACCACGATGTAAAGGAAAGGTTTGACGATTTCACGACCAAGATTTACGGCACGGGCGAAGTCAAGATGATCAATGAAATCCAACTTCTACAGGAAGAAAAGAAATAAGGGGAAACAATCATGAAGAAACTCATATACGTTGCGTCAATTTGCCTTGCACTTGTTTTGTGTGGATGCTTTGCCAAGGTCACGGTGAACAAGCGTCCAAACGTGGCACTTCCAATATACGATTCCTACAGCCAAATGTACTACCCCACCAACAAGCCAGTGATTGTCAACTACATGATTCTTGACCAGGGATATGAAGTGCAATACCGCAAGTTTGGATTCAACACGGACATCCAGTCAATGTCCGCCGAGATCACAACCAACAAGACCGTGAATTTCCAACTTGGGGGACTTCATTCAGTTTCTGCAACCACCAACAACATCAGTATAAAGTTGGATGAGATATTGAAGATTGCCCAATTGTTCAGGGATTCCACCAATGACGTAATTGTTATAGACCGTCAGGAATTGAAGTAAAAATTTCCCAACATAAAATATTTTTCGTAACGCATATCGGATTTTCTCTTGATTTGCGTAAATATCCTTTGATGAAATGATGGAAGATTGGTTTTTCCACTTTATTTCTGACGCGAAAAGCTGTATAATTGAAAACGACATGAAGCATTGCAATACATATTGTGGATCAAGTTATTCCGCATCCCAAGTTTGGGGCGCGGAGAATGGATCCATTTTGTTTGGCAACGCCGACCGTCGAGTGATCCTTCCCGCGCTGGAAAAAGAAGCAAAGTGGAATAGGAAGAAGAGGTCTACCATCATCTGAAGCGAAGAGAAGTTCAAGATAGACATAGGAAAGCAAGGAAGATGGGATGACCTGGAAGGAAAAAGGTCATCCCAAAATTTTTCTGAAAAATATTTTGAAACCCCCTTTACTTTGGAAACCGGATGTGATATACTGTGTGTGTTCTCTGCGAGAGGAAGGCTGATGAAACGAAGCCACCTCTGGCAGGTGAACGCGAGAGCCTGAGAAGCTGGGTAGAACCAGTGAGAAAGGCATCGTTCTTTGACAATTGAATGTTTTGACGTTTGGTTGTTCCCCCGCAAGGGGGAATGAACCAAAGCGATAAAGGAAAGACTAGGCTTTGTTGTGCGAGTCTCCCCTTTGGCGGCGAACGTCCAGAGGTCTAAAGCAAACATCCTTGCTATCACGGTGTAGCAAAATGGTCTTGCAACGGACTTTTAATCCGTGAGATGCGGGTTCGAGTCCCGTCACCGTGACCAAATCAAGTGAAACGCCTAAAAACTTTTTTCAGAATTTTCCGAAACCCCCTTGCTTTTGGGGAACGGATATGGTATACTGTGTGTGTTGACGCGAAACAAGGTTTCCACGCGAAACAAGGTTTCCATCAACGCCGCTCTTTGAAGGTTGCGCGAGCAACCGGCAAGAACAAAGCTCTTTGACAACTGAATGATTCAATGTAGGAAAGACTGTTCCGCTTGGCGGAACATTCATCACGCAAGTCACCCCTTGGAGGAAACTCATAAGAGAACCTTGGGTCTAGCGCGGATGGTTCTACGATTTCAAACGATTCTTAAATTGGGCCGAAGCATCGGGCCCAAGCCAACGCGAGGCGATCAGTCCTTATCCACTGGCGTGGTTGCATACGAATGTGTGCAATGCGGGTTCGACTCCTGCGGTGGGATAGATGCTCCAATTTCAAGATTGCGGGACGGTGCATCGGTTGCATATCGGGTTCATACCCCGAAGATGGTTGGGTTCGACTCCCACTCCCGCTACCAATTTGGAATGACGACGTGAAGTTCTCTGGCAAGAGACGCGAACATACTGGACCGATAGTTCCCCAGAACGGGTCAAAGTTCATGATACTGAAGGTATGGGCGTTCCAATTCCATTTGAATCAAAGGTAAGGCGAATTTGCTCTGTGGTGTAAGCAAACACACCTCCTGACAATAGGAGGAATTGGCCTGCGATTGGTCTGGAGCAACCGTGGTATGAAAAATCCACACCTCATATTAAAGGACAAAACGTCATTTGGAGTAATTGACCAGTTGGCGCCGAGAATATGATAGATTGCCTTTGAGAACGACCTTTCAAGGTCGTAAAGAACGACCTTTTCAATTTGCGCAAAAGCCCAGACGTGGGCAAGGTTGTACGGTGAAGTACGTTATACCTGCGTTATAAAGGACATGAGCATCCGGACGATGCCGCCCCGAGAGTAAAATGGGGAAAGACCAGGGGTTCAACTCCCACATGTCCCAGCGAAATTTCAAATTGGTTGCGTTGCGCAACCTTGACGCGAATGGAAGCTGAAGAAGGTTTGAAATCGTAAGTTCAAATAGCGTTCAGCCCTTGGTCCGATTCCAAGGCGCGTCTTTACAATTTAGATTCGGCAATACCCGAGTTGGTAGCAGGGGAGGGACTGTTAATCCCTTGGCGAAAGCCCGTCGCTGGTTCGAGTCCAGCTTGCCGAGCCATTTCAATGCTCCAGTAGCTCAATCGGCAGAGCATGGGACTCTTAATCCCGGGGTTGTGGGTCCGATTCCCACCTGGAGTACCAATTTCCTTGCTGTTGCTGTTGGTTCAAATCCAACCTGGTCTGAAAGGCATTGCCAGGACCGGAAAGCGATGCGATTGGTTTCAACAGCGGGATTCTTTTCTTCAAACATTGAACGCCACACCTTTCGTATTAGTGGCTAGTACGCCCCGTGGCAGACGGGGAGAGGTTGGTTCGAGTCCAACAAGGTTAAAGCTGGCTTTCAATGTTTCGCGCCTTGCATCGGGCGCAGGTTGGCAAGGTGCGTGTTCTAGTTCGCGCAGTCCCAACTGAAACGTCCATATACGGCCTGAGTGATGATCACCACTCGTGGGTTCAACTCCCACTATGGAAGTAGATGCGGCCTTTCTAAATGGTTCCGTAGACCAATTTTGGCAGAGTCACATGCTTGAGGTGCATGACAGTATGGGTTCGAGTCCCATCGGAACTACCAATGGATGCGTAGCCCAACGGCAGGAGGCAAATGACTCAAAATCATTACAGTGTGGGTCCGAATCCCACCGCATCTACCATTTCAAACTGGTGGCGTAGCCCAATTTGGCAGGAGGCAGCGGTTTCAAACTCCGCGTAGTATGGGTTCGAGTCCCTTCGCCACTACCACTTTGTATAATTGGATGTATGGAAAACGATATTGTTCTTGACTTCATACATCGCAGGTTTCCAGACGATTGCCGTTGGCTCAATGGAAACTGCTACTTCTTCGCGTTGATTCTCCGCGAACGTTTCCCATGCGGGAAAATCCTCTATGATGTCATAGACGGGCATTTCGTTTGCGAGATTGATGGAAAGAAGTACGATTGGTCTGGAATCGTGAATGAATCTGGTGAACACCAATGGGTTGAATGGGACAGATTCTACGAATACGACAATCTTCAATTTGAACGTGTGGTGAAAGACTGCACGATGTGAAACATCGCATGATGCAGAGCATCACACGTTATGACATGGCGGTGTAGCCCAACTTGGCAGGAGGCAGCACGTTCAGGGCGTGTGTAGTGTGGGTCCGAATCCCACCATCGCTACCAATCAGTGAGTAGCTCAGTCTGGCTAGAGTGCCGGGCCCGGAACCCGTAGGTCGCAGGTTCAAATCCTGCCTCACTGACCATTTTCAATTTCACAAGTCGGGATAGCATAATGGTGGTGCTAGGGAATCATAATCCCTCGGTTGTGGGTTCGAGTCCCTCTCCCGACACCAAATTTCAATTGGAGTATGGCGAAGTGGTTAACGCACTGGTCTGATACACCAGCATACGATGGTTCGATCCCATCTACTCCAACCAATTTTCAAAACGTCAGGTGCAGCTGAGTAGCGAAGGCCTGTGACTGTAAATCACAGACATTGGAAACAACGTAGGTGCGAGTCCTACCCTGACGACCAATTTCAAGTAGTTCATTAGATTTACACTGTAAATCTTGTAAATACTATTATGAACTACAATAAGATTTATAATGATTTGATTTAGAAGCGAATTGATCATCCTCTTGAACGAACCTATGACGCTTCAATTGAGGAACATCATATTATTCCTCGATCATTTGGTGGTACAAATGACAAGACTAATTTGGTCAATCTGACTTTACGAGAACACTTTGTTGCGCATCTCCTTCTATGGCGCATAAACAAAAATGATTATGTGAAATGTGGTAAAATGATAAGTGCGTTATTCTTTATGATGAAGAGGGCGCATAAACTATCATCCAGATTATATGAGAAATTGAGAGTAATGGGTGGTTCTTGGAACGGAAGACACCATTCTATTGAAGTGCGTGAAAAAATAAGAATGTCAATGACACCATCTGAATCTTCAAATCCCAGAGTTTGGGTATGCAAAAATGGCATGGTAAAATACATACCCAAGGAAAAATTGAATGACTTCTTATAGAAGGGGTGGATTAGAGGTAGAATGGGATATAAACCAAGGAAAAATAAATAGGGAACGATAATAGAAGATGGCATAACAAAGGCATTCTATAAAACATGTGAAGGTAGGGTTTATATTCATAACGAAATCTTGAAATAGACCAAACGAGTAATAAAAGACGATGTTTCTGAATTTTAGAGAAGTGGCTGGAAACTCGGAAGAAAAATATACAACAAATAATTTGAGAGGTAGCAGAATTGGCAGACGCGCCACCGCTGATGGTGGTAGCCCTTGACGATAACAAGCGGTTTTAGAAAACTGAACGCCCATGGGTTTTCGCTAGTTGGCAATGAAGGTAGCTCCTTCTGGTTCTATCCAACTGTTCGTCCTTGGCAGTGGTGGTTCAAGTCCACCCCTCTCTTTCACTTTCCAAATGGCTTGATACTCAGGTAATTGATCCTGGCCCGTGCGTAAAACGGGTTCCCTGACATAATGAGTTGATGCATCGCTCGTTGGGGAGATAGCGGAGTAGATACCCGCAAGACAGCCACCAATTTCAATGGACGGGTCGTAGAACGGTAATACTCCTGATTGAAGCTCAGGCATTGTTGGTTCGACTCCAACCTCGTCCACCAATTTACGGGCCGATAGTTCAACGGTAGAACGTCTCAATGGCATTGAGAAGATGGGAGTTCAATTCTCCCCGTGTCCACCAATCTATGTTCAAGACCGCTTGACAGGGAGTTCCTTGGTTCGCAAGAACCTGAAAGCATAATACAGTAAATCCATTGGCAGCAATCGCAAGGCAACGCGAGGTCGACCGCGTCCGAGGATGATGGAGGTCAAGAACGCCATTTATGGGCCGCTAGTTCAGTGGTAGAACATCTGTTTCGCAGACAGAGGACTTGGGTTCGATTCCCAACGTGTCCACCATTTATGGTACGTATCGCACAATGCGATACTTCCACCAATTTCATGTCGCATAGTTCAAACCAAAAGAGAACAAAGGGACGATTGCATTGGGAACGATGCATTGTTAGTGTCACAAAAGCCGGGTTGGTTTCTTGCAGAAACCCTCCTGGTGAGGCAGGTGACCGCGTAGGGGTTGTTGATTGAGGTTGTCTGGAACTGCAAGAGCCCGGGCAATCTGACAAGAGCCTTCAACAGTAAGTCCCGGAATCCCCAAGAGACAGTGGCGGTGAGACCCCGTCCGGCGACACCAATTTTGGCAATATGATGTAATCCCCGAAGGAGTTAAAGGAAGTGAATTCACCTTGCTCCGAAACAAGGGACATGGTTTTCTGACTCTAGATAGGGAAACCATATGAGCATGGCAGCAGGTGAGCTGTTTATTCCGTGGAAATCGGATGTTGCCGACAACTTCAATTTGGTCAAGCACCTGACCTGGGGCGAGGAAGTACAACTCAATTCCCCAAAAACGTCTGTAGTTCAATGGTAGAAGCATTGGGTCAGAAAAACCCAAGATGTTGGTTCGACCCCAACTGGACGTAAGGTGCCCGGTTTAGTTCCCTAGTACATTCATATTGGGGATTAGTTGGTTCCTGGCACACCATAAGACCAGGTGGTTTGTGTGTTTCATGGGTCAGCGGCATTGGCTTTGTAGATGTCCACTCTCCAACATCAACTTCCCAGACAGCTAATGGGAATGTCAAAAACACTCAGCTCTTTCAGAAGTTGACATCCATTCAAGTCGGAACTTTCCACCATAGTTAACAAATGACAAACTGGCTACGGTTGCATGTTCACAACCATGGAGCAAAGTTCATTGGGTTTCTTTGAATCTAATCCTGCCCAATGAAGCCAGAGGGCTGGGCCCGATGATGCCAACTTCTTTTTCAATGGGACTGTGGCAAAATTGGATAACGCGCTTCGCTACGAACGAAGAGAATTGCGAGTTCGAGTCTCGCCAGTCCTACCATTTCAAGCCTTGCATTGCGTGAAGATGTTCTTTGGTGAGGGGAATTTAGCAGTGGATTTTCCAATACCACTTGCGTGAATGCAAGCAACCATTTCAATAGGCGAATGATGTCAATGGTAGCATGAAGGTCTCCAAAACCTTATGTGGTGGTCCGAATCCACCTTTGCCTGAACTTTCAATGGGCGAGTTCTCGATATTGGTACTGGGCGTGGTCTGCAAAACCTCGATAATGTGGGTTCGATTCCCACCTCGCTCTCCAAATGACTTGTTCATTTATCCAGCTTGCAAGATGGTTCGGGCAATTCCATGACTAATGTTCTTACTCTGGTGAGAAGTAAGACGATAGGCAAAAATGGTTCGATTCCCCCTCGGAACATTAGTTGAATATTGCCAAGTTTTTCAATTTGTGCCACAAAGAAAACTCACTTCACACAGGAGGATCGTGTGACCATCAATGATGGGTAGAGATTTTGCGCAACGTCTCTACATATTATGTTGAGCGGTAAGAGTCCGTATGTCCTCCTCCATTTATGGCTCTGTAGATTAGAAGCAGATCGCCTCCCTCTCAAGGAGGAGAACACGGCGCGATACCGTGCAGAGCTGCCATTTCAACGGCCCTGTAGATTAAAAGCTAGATCGGGTGGTTTTCATCCACCAGAACACGGAGCGTTACCGTGCAGGGCTGCCAACGTCCTATAGGTCAAACGCATAGACCGCATCTCTCCTAAAGATGACATCCCCGTTGGATTCGGGGTAGGACGACCAACTTAATGTCCCATTCCATCATGGTTTACGGCCAACATAGGTCTGGGACAATTTTTCGTATAATTGTAAATAGGTATGACGTTACCGTAAATAACGTCTCTAAACTAAAGGCAAAAATTATGATATGCGAACAATGTAGAAACGAGCATGATGGCTCGTATGGGAGCGGAAGGTTCTGCTCAAAAAAGTGTAGGTATCAGTACCACATAAAAAACGAACAATCACCACTTGGTACTTGGACTTGTAGATATTGCGGTCTGGTATTTGAGACAAAACATAAATTGTGGGAACACTATCATTCAGTCCACGAATCAAGTCTCGGAAAACCACATAACAAAGGTGGACGAGCTTGGAATAGAGGACTGACAAAGGAAACCGATGATAGAGTTAAATTAGGCACTGAAACTTATAAAGCACGAATAAAAAGTGGTGAAATAACCCCATCATTTCTTGGGAGACATCATTCCGAAGAAACAAAAAGGAAAATGTCAGACTTCCATAGTCATGCTACTTTTCAACGTGTATGTAAGAAAACACAACCTTATACAAAAAAGGATGGAACCGTTGTGATGTTGGATTCGTCATGGGAAATCAAATTGGCTGAAATATTGGATGACCTTAATATAAATTGGATTCGTCCAAAACCTGTAGAGTGGTATGACCAATCTGGAAAACTTCACCACTATTTTTCGGACTTCTTTTTAGAAGACTACAATTTGTATCTTGACCCAAAGAACGATTATTGTTTTGTTGCCCAAGCAGAGAAAATAGAGTATGTAAGAACTCATTATGACAATGTTCTTTTCATGCACAAAGACCAAGTAACAAAGGAATTTGTTTTGAATTTGATAAATGAACGAACAACTTTACACGTTGGGACGGAACTTGTATAATTGGATATGTGATCTTTGACAGATGATTATGTGAATCAGATGGGGAGTGAAACCCAGTATGCTTAATGCTTCAACGGCTGCCTTGTGTGGTGTAATTGTCAGCCATATGCCATCTTTGAATGGCGGGCCCATAGGAAACCACTGGGCGTGTAGGTTAGAGTCCTGCCACAAGGTGCATACCCGAAATAAAATCTACCCGAAATCCACGTCAAACACATTGAGGTTTCGCTATTGGGGGCTGGAATGCCCCGGTGGACACGTAGGATGAATGATAAATGGGATATGTTGAAAATTCGTGGGATGTCCCGCGATGGTTGCCTACCTGCCGTGGTGTAATAGCCATGTGAGCGGGGCAACTCTCAGTCGGATGGTTCACATATAGAAGTTCCCAACCTAATGGGACGACTTCTGCTGCGGTGGAATGTTCGAGGGGTGTGATGCTTATAATTTTCCCAGTATGAAACATCACTTGTGCCAATCCTGCACAATGGGCTAGGTTCACCAACGAACCGGGTATGTCCGCCAGAAATACAGCTGGTTCTGGTTACGAAGGGCATAATGGATTTTGATTTTCAAGCGGAGTGTAGCGCAGCCTGGTAGCGCACTTGCCTTGGGCGCAAGCCGTCGGGGGTTCAAATCCCTCCACTCCGACCAATTTGTTGACCGTAGGGAAAAAATCTAAACTCCCGCCCCGTGAGAGGGTGGCGAAACGGACCTTGAACTGCAGCAAGACAATCCGCCAGCTCTGGTGGTGGAAATCCACCCGGTCGACGCATTTATGGGAGCATGAAACCGAACTGGAAAGGAATCTGCGGCAAGTGGATGGGTGGAATCCCCAATGTGGGTCCGAATCCCACTGCTTCCATCATTTCAAACGAATTCTCTTTGTCCCTGTATTCTCTCTCGGTGAGCAGCAAATAGGGAGGCTTGACGGCAAGCCTAAAGGTGAAAACGGTTACGCTGGAGGTGTTAAACAGGCGAACACATAAAACTTCCGGAAGATGTTACCAGCCTCTCACCAAGTAACCTGCGAGTCCATGACATTCAAGGCTCATAACCTTGTGAAACCGGAACGCCGTATTCTTCAATTTCCGTATAATTGGTTTGTGACGCTGAGCAATTCAGCGAAAGGATAAAAGCAAACATGGCAAAAGCAAACAAGACGAAAAACGACGACAAGGTTCTTCTCTACGAGAACACTGGAAAGAAGGGAAAGAAAACCCTAATCTCCGAAATGGTGAAACTCTCAAATCCGGTCACGGAGACTGCGAGAAAGATTATGGCTCTTCTTTCATATGACTCCAGGGTTCTCACGGAGTTTGACTTCAACAAGCACACATTGTGGGTGTACGTCAGCGATCCTGACGTGTGCGAGGCTTACAAATTCTTCCTCAGGCGCAAGTACGATTTGGGCGGTCTCACGCTGGACGTGAAGCTGATTGCGACCTATCAGGGGGAGGCCGAGGAAGTCGGAGAGGCAACCTACAAGGTAACGGATGACGAGAAGCTTCGTCTCTTCAAGCTCCTGTTCAAGGATGGTCTTGAGCCGAAGTATCAGAGCGCGGTTGACCAGTACAACACACGTTGGGACTTCTTTGAGTTCCCGCCAATGGCTCTTACCTATCAGGCCGACGACCTTCAGAACATCAAGGGCTTCAAGTCTGTTCTTCTCACGGACGCCGTGAAGGAAACGTTTGACGTTGGTTTTTACCATATCTCCTCATTGGCTTTTTGATAGGCCGATGATGGATGGAAATAAGGGGACGTTCTGCCATTCGGAGGAAATGGCAGAACTTTCATTTTACATTGGAAGCGTAACCCTAAAAGGAAGGGAGTGACCTCGAAAGTCACGAGTAGCGGGGGAAACTTCGCGTGGGTTTGCAAGACACCCCGCTTCCGCCAAAAGATTTCATGGAGGCGTAAGCCTAAAGGAAAGGCAGCGGCTTTGAACACCGCTAGTAGCGTCTAAAAACGTGTGGGGTTTCAAGATCCTCCGCCTCCGCCATTTATGGAGCAATAAGCCTAATCTGGTAAGGCCGCGGTTTGCTAAACCGCCAGTAGGGGTCGCAAGGTCTCGTCCTGATTCGAGTTCAGGTTGCTCCGCCATTTATGGATAGGTGCTAGAATTGGCAAACAGCTTCGCTTGGAAAGCGAATGGGCGGGCGAAAGCTCCCATGGGAGGTCGGGACTCCCCCTATCCGCCATTTAGATGTTGGCATTAGTTCAGTCTGGTAGAACGGTGGATTGTGATTCCATATGTCCTGGGTTCAAATCCCAGATGTCAACCCAACGTTTCCTCGCCCAATTTGGTTAGGGCATCTCCTTCACATGGAGAGGGTTCTGGGTTCGAGTCCCAGGGAAACGACCATTTGAATCCCGCATGGCGTAATGGTTAGCGCATCACCTTGACATGGTGGTGGTTAGTGGTTCGAGTCCACTTGCGGGAACCACTTTACATTTGGATGTGATTAGTGTATAATTATGTATGCTCTTTGAGGGATACCAAGGTATCCAGAAGGTGCTTTGTTCCTTGACAACTGAATGTTTTGACGTTTAAGAAGGGAGACCCTTGAACCGCCCCTTCGTATACGAAAGTGAGGTGGATATACCACCAAGCATGGTTCAAGAATGAGTCACACGCAACGGACAAGGCTTTGGCGGCGAAATGGCAACAAAGTAACCGGTGGGATGCGCGTGGTTGACCAGTGTGACTTCGCTATTTCAATGGGGTATTGGTGAAAAGGAATCACAGATGTCTGTCTAACATCAGTAGGGGGATCGTTACCCCCATACCCCGCCATTTCAAGTATCTTGTAAAGCAAGGTAAACTCAGAAAGGTTCGCTACCACATGAGTCGGTTTTTGGTTTGTTTAGGTGCTCTGCTAGGCTTGCCCGGTTCGCCTTATTGCAAGAGGTGATTCAAGAGACTGCAAAACGGGATTAAGCACCACCACCAAGGTGTTCCCATGGAACAACGAGGCCGCGATGGACAGTCTGCGAAAAACAAACTTGTGATTTGTTCCTAAACCCCCGAATAGATTTCGCGGAGTGGACACAATAAGCGTTCGGGGTTTTGCATAATGCAGCATAGGATTCAGGGGTCGGCTTGTTCTTTCCTGGTCCGAAAACGCGGTGGCTTTGCTTGGTACCGGGCATCCACAAGCAAACTCCGCTTCATCAATTTCATTTTTCAATCCGATATAAACATGCAGTGCAGAATGGTGATTGCGTAAGCAGCCAACCACAAGTAAAGTACACTTGGTTGACGGGTTCAGACAGAAAACCCAGAAAATGCAACGAGTACGGGAAGAGTACGTCTGGTGTTGCAAGCCCACGGATACAAGATCGAAACACGTTGTGGTCGGATTGAAACCCTTTCATTGGGGATTGTTGTAGCGGCAGCAAATCGGTTTTTGATACCGAGAGTGAACGTTCGACCCGTTCATCCCCAGCCAAATGCTTTATTGTTCCCTGGGATAATGGCAGTCCAGCTCCCTCTGAAGGAGTAAGGTGAAAGTTCGACTCTTTCGGGAACAACCAATTTCGGAATCCAGCGCACGTTGGATGGGTGTTCCAACCACCAAGGAGGTGCAAGCGACGGCTGGAGTGGTTCGAGTCCACCGCCTGGTTCCTTTTCAATTTCATGCATCCGTGGGACATCAGCCGTCCGTCAGCCTTCCAAGCTGAAGTAGGCCAGGGCAGCACTGGTCGGATGCTCCATTTTCAATCGTTGGAAAGCTCAGGTACCGGGCTTCCATCGAGAAAGCATGTGGGTAGGGCAGTTTCCCACGCAAAAGTTAGGGTAAGAGTCCTCAAATGACTGCCGCCAATTTCAATGTTAGGGTCGCTCTCTAATAGAAAACTATTCCTGATGCCGGGGTCAGTAAGACACACAAGGGAAACGAATGCAGGATATCATGCTCGTTTCAGATAATGTCAATAGGGGTAAGAGTCCTCATCCCATTTATTTCAATGCGAACGTGGTACATCAGCAGTACACCAATCTGCCAGGTTGGATTAAGTGGGGGCAGCACCCATCGTTCGCTCCAATTTTCAAGTTCCCAATCTTTGTGGGATTCTGATTGGGTTGCCTGTGGGCGTGAAAAAGTCTTAAGAACCCCGATGGTTTCCAACGATGGTTCTTGAGTACATTCTTGTGGATAATTGAGTGAAGTCTATGGCTTGTCTGGTCAAACTCAAATGACTGAACAAACATAGTCCTCGAATGGAAAAGTCTCCTGAGTTGGAAACTTTCACTTTGACGTATGATTGAATTTGTTGCAGCAAGCGCAGACCGGTGAGTCCGTATTTCACAATATGTTCAATGTTATTTGAACCCGGGTAGCACCCAAAATACGAAACTCCATATCCAATGAACCTTGGGCTACGGCTGGCAAGGGCAGTTGGAAGTAGTTGCCGGTTGCGTCCCATGAAGACGGTGTACAATCGCCCGAGGATGGAAACGATGTCACTATGCAGTGGGTTGGTGGGTAGGAAGAAGAATGGGCCGCGCCACCGTAAAACGGGTCCACCATTTCATGTGCAAGAAAAGCTACTTGCGCAGAAGACAGTACCCCATGTGAGTGGGGCTAGTGGTGTAGAAGAGGTGGATGCATTTGACCAGCGCTGGGATCGCCACTGATACTTCATGACATGACTACGGTAAAAGTCCGCATTCTCACACCGATTTCGGCGTTCATCGCACAATGGCTAGACACAAATAGTTCAAAAAGGCAGAATACACGAAGAGTGAGACAGTGGTCCGAATCCCGATGTGTTGGTTGAAACCAAAGTGCGGGAATTCATGAACGCCATTTGCAAGCCAACGGCACGTAGACGAATCGGGCGTTGGTGAAGTCCCAAGAACGTGTTGGGCTGAGCTGGGGGAACATCAAACCCAGGGAACAACGGAGCCTACTCCGCGTAACGCCATGTCAAAGGATGTGCCATACGTGAAACAAAAACCTGTTCGCAGGTTATGGTTGTTGGGAAACTGGCAGAGAACCGCGTAAAACAACTTCTGCTACCATTTTTCGGAAAACGGAAAGTTGGGATTCATCCGCCAACTAGGGATTCCGTAAAACCGGAAACCTCGATGTAGGAATCATCAGGATGAACGCGCATAATTGGGTTGTTGCCGGCGTACTGCGCATAAGTTGGCAACAGTAAGAATCCAATCGGGGGTCCGAATCCCTCCATACCACAGCCTGTGGTATCGTGGCAGAGGCTGGCTGAATGCACTGCGCGTGAGGAAACATGGGAAATTCAAAGTCAAAATGTCTAAACGGCGGAGAGAGTTCATTTTGAGCGGGAAGACAACCCGTTGTTTTGGTTCTCCTCCCGTGTTTCCTTCGATTTCATTTTGCGCAAAACCTCGTTGATGGCGCATGTCCCTAACAAGGCATCTTAATGTGTTGGCCGTGCATGGCATAATCCCTGGGTTGAATAAATCTTGCCACTGTGAAAACTGCCATTTCAACGAGACCCTTTTATTGGACCGATATGTCAATGGTCAGACGAGGAGTCTCATAATCTCTAGGTTGCAGGTTCGAGTCCTGCTCGGTCCACCAATTTTTCAATGGGAGCGTAGCGGCCCCGTCTTATGAGCGGGAGATACCGTAGTGGTTCTTGAGATAACTTCAATCGTGGGTTCAAATCCTACCGCTCCTACCAATTTCAATGGGTCCGTGGCTCGAGTGTGATAAAGGCAACCGGTTTGCATCCGGTACAAATAGTGGGTTTAACTCCCATCGGATCCACCAATTTTAGAACCTGTAGCTCAGAAACTTAGAGCAAGGGAAACGGCCGGCTTAGTTGTCCCGCGCGAAGGTTAAAGCCCTTCCAGGTTCTGCATTTCAAAAAGCCACAGTCGCATAGCCTGGTCGATTGCACTGGTTTTGTAAACCAGTATCCGATAAGGGTCGCGTCCGTTCAAATCGGACCTGTGGCTCCAGTTTTTGCTGAGGTCGTATAGTCTGGTCGATTACAATGGCTTCGTAAGCCATTATGCTTCTGGCATCACGTCAGTTCAAATCTGACCCTCAGCTCCATTTGGCTAGGGTGGCTGAGAGACCGAAAGCGCGTCCATGGTAAGGACGTATTCCACATCGTCAGTTTGAATCTGACCCCTAGCTCCAATTTGAATTAGACCATAGGTGACAGCCTATGGTCTTTTCATTAAATTTATGTATAATTTATAGTAAATACTTTTATGGAGTCACTGTCATGACTTCAACAACAAAAAGGTAAAAACAATGAAATGTGAAAAATGCGGTAACGAACATGATGGTTCTTATGGAACAGGTAGATTTTGTTCAGAAAGTTGCAAACAAGCATATGTTGCTGGTAAAGTAAAACATAGAAAAAGTGGATTTGCAATAAATAATCCAAACCCAAAAGCAAAGTATGGAACGTGGAAATGCCGACTTTGCGGAATCATTTTCAATACACGGGCAACCTTAAAACAACATATGAATTTGGAACATCCATATGACAAATCTCATGCGTGGAATTATGGAAAGACAAAAGAATCAGATAAACGTCTAAAAATCGCATCGGAAAAACTTTCAATAAACATGAAACGTTATTTGGCTTCGGGAAAAGTACGCAAACACATATGGAATGATTCTGAACGTAAAGCCCAATCTGAACGAGCAAAGAAAAACAAAATTGGAGGCTATCATAAACATGGTGGACGTGGAAAAAGAGGATGGTATAAAGGATATTGGTGCGATAGTTCATGGGAACTTGCTTATGTCATATACAATCTTGAACACGATATACATTTTGTCAGAAACAGAGTTGGATTTGAATATGAATATGGAGGAATGATTCGGAAATACTATCCCGATTATATTCTTGATGATGGAACTTATGTCGAAGTAAAAGGATATGAAGACGAAAAGGTTAAAGTAAAACACAAAACATTTATTTCATCTGGACACATATTAAATGTCATAGGAAAAGAGGAGATAAAACCATACCTTCAATACGTCATCGAGAAATATGGAAAGGACTTTACAAGGCTATATGAATGATGTATAATATCATATGACAAACAAAGAATTAATAGCCAAACTTTCTGAATTTCCCGAAGATTCCGAAGTTGATTTCTGTCTGTTTTCAAACTTGACACCAAGGCGTTGTGACGTTAAGGATAACCACGTCATGATTAGGCGGTCGCCTCATACGGGATTGCTCTACATCATGCTTGACCTTGAACCCTATTGGGAAGAGGACATCAAGCGTTCCTTGGCAAGGAATTTTAATTAGCTTCCCAATGCGCGTTCGGACGTCTAGCCACGTTTCTGCAGAATCTGTGGCGGCTCCGTCCAACTGCCTTTGGGGTGTGTCCACGCAGGTTAGCGGGTTGGCGTGGACTTCATACGGTCAGCACAGACTCCCAAATCCAACAAACCCAACATAGATGAGTGTGCGTTCTATGCTTGGCTGGATCCAAAAACCCGCGACCATTTATCAAACGTCAAAACATTCAAGCGAAACGGCGCCGGAAAACCGGCGCCGTTTTTGTTGTTGTCCACCATCTGTCAGCAAACTGAATTCAATTTGGAACTTTACGGTTTTCCTTCTTTCTGGTATAATATGGTATGACAAACATTGACGATATAATGCACCAAATCGGCTTCATATCCGGGAAACTGGACGTGGTTGGTGGAAATGCTGAATCCTTGGTTGAACTTTGCCAAGAATGCAGCAAGGAACTTTCTGAAATAGCCGAAGAGTATTGGAAAGGTAAAGACGAAAATGGAAAACGAGACATCGAGCTTTGATGCTTTCTTGAAGGAGCCCGTTGACAAGATTGACGTTCTTCCTGCGAACATTGCGGTGGAGACTGTTGGAAAGCAGGTTCCAAGGGAGAGCCTTGAACGCACAATGCGCTCCGCGATGGAAAACTTGGTTGAGGCCGGCATAGGGGATTCCAACACAAGCAAGCTGGCGAACGACACGAGGACGCTCCTGGTTTTCTGCCAGATGATTTGGAACGAGAAGGAAGAGTGGAAACATCATTTCCGCCAAATGGCCGACAGGTACAACAAGCACCTTGACAATGAAATATCCCAATACAAGAGGATGTTGGGAAAATGAGAAAAGAGAAGCGCGAATGTGACGTTGCCAACAGCTCCCAGGAATTGGTCAAGGCGTTTGTGGAACATTGCAACTATTGTGAACAAGGGTGTCCAATGGGATGCATTCGGCGAAGGGGCGAGATAATCGACTTGTTGGATTTTGACAGTTGGAAGTGTGGAAACATACTTCAATGCTTCGCCGAATTCTGCATGTCAAGGGTAAGGGGTACTTGACTTTCCATTTGGATTTTGATATACTGGTTCTGCAAAAGAAGAAAGGCTTTTTATGAGCAAGAGCAGACATCAAAGGCACATCCGAACGTTGGACTCCCTCAACAAGAAGGGATGGCATGTCATAGCGGCATGGAACGCCAACAGGAGCATGGCTTGCAGTGGCAACATACACTGGTCATTTCCGGGTTGGCATTATTTCCATTTGTTCAACGGGAAGTCTGATGGCTACTACACGCCACCGTTTGTCCAGATGCCCTATACCGTGTTCGTGGTGAAGAAGCAGTATGAAAAAGAACGCGAGATTGTCCTTCATGGGTGGAAGGAACTGCGGGAGTTCACGGCGGGTCCGGAGAGGTGGATTGAGAAAGAAGGAGGCAAGTGATGGAAAACGCAACGCCGGAGACCCTAGTTGTTGACAAGAACAAGTACGAGCAGATGGTAAAGCTGCTCAAGATGATATACAAGGCCGCCGAAACAGTCAATGGAAACTCAAGACTTGAAATCAACGCCGATGCGCTGAAGGAGACCATTGAGAAAGTCCTGCACATGGAGGTTGACGCGAAAGCGAAGCGCAACTGCGAAGTCTACAAGACACGGGACGAGGCTTGGAAAGCGTTTACGCACACAAGTGGATACATCATCAACGGCAACGGGTGGTTCAGCACCTGGCTTTTCAGGAAGTACAACCCAAACGAATACGAGGCGTGGTGAAATGAAATTCAAATTCAAGAAGTGGCATTGGCGGGACATCTTGTGCTGGATTAGACTCCACGTCTGGGGCTTGTCAAAGGGATATACCCTGAAGCAGTTTTGCGGCGATTGCAAGAAGTGCAATGGCTTGTTTGGATATTGTGGCTGCATTCCCTGTCCCCTGAGATTCCCCATTGACGGTTCCGACTACACGAAGAAGGAACCCGACGAAACACCAAGCACATTGGGTTCTCCGAAGGAGGGTGAGTGATGCAACGTCAATGCGAGATTTGCGGGAAGTTCCATTACAGGGTTTATGACGCAAGGGAACTGGCCAAAACCCTGAACTTGACACCAAGGGACAATTCAACGAACGATCCCGGCAAGTTCACCATCTGCATTGACTGCTACAACGACATTGAACGCGCCATTGCAAACGCATGGCTTACACCGATAAAGGACTGATAAAATGGATACCGACAAACTGAAGAAGATAGCCGACAGGCTTTTGTACACCGCTCAGGTGAATGGCGGGACGATGGGGCATGAAATGCACGTATGCGCCACCCAAATAAACGAAGTTCTGGCTAATGAGAACACCTCCTATGTCAAGAACTGCCACAGGTTCAACAACTCCGAGGAAGCCCAAATCGCGTTTCTCAACGAGCGTTGGCTTACGTCCGTTGATGACCTTAAGGAGACTCCGTTTGACGATTGGACGGAGGAAATGAAATCCTGCTATGCCAAGTGGCTGATGAGCCCGGTTGACCCCAAGGTTTCGGAGTGCAAGTTGCGTGGGGAGATTGTGCGTCTGAACACGATATTGAAAAAGGCGAAGTCCATCGTGATTCAGCTTCTTGACGATTGGGACGATGAAGCCGACCGCAGGTGGAACTGGGGACGTTTGTTTGAGGTGCTTGACATCAAGCGCGATACGGCAAAGGAAGAACGGCAAGCTGAAAGGGAACCGACAGATGAGTGCTGCAAAACGGAATTCCACCTTCCGCGGGGTCTTGACTGAAATGGGCGTTGAAGCAAGATGGAGATTGAAGTAAACAGAAACGAAAAGTGGGTGAAGGTGAAGCCCGAGGAACTGACAACCTACGAGCTTTGCGACTGCCTTTCACGCATCATGCTGGATTCTGACGAGTTCATTCCCCAACAGGAGATTGACGAGGGCTATGCCGCAATCCAAGAGGCTATTCGCAGACTTGAAAAGAATGGAGAAGACGGAAATGGCTGACGCATTTGGAAAGAAGTTTGAAAACGGCGACATTCTCGCCCTTGTTGACGACTATGTTGGCATTGACAAGGACAAGATGGGCTTGGTTCGCGTGTACGAGGCGAACAAATACGTCATGCTCTACGTTCTGACGGGGATGGATGGCAAGGGCCGATACCCAATGGAAAATGTGTTAATTGACAAGCACTACGAGAAGATTGGAGAATATTCCCCCGGCTCTTCCGATGAACTCCTTTTTTCCGGGCATGTCACGTTTGAGGAGGATGTATGAACATTGACATGACAATTGACTACGACAAGCTGCTTGAAGAGGCGAAGAAGAGGTACGAGAAAGTTCTCAAGCTCGATAGGAAAGCCACGAATCTGTTCATCAACGGCGTCCCGGGGAAGAAATACTGGCCCGTCCAGGAAAAGTTCCTCGCCGCGAGAGACGAATACCGTAACTGGGAGAAGAACAACATTGACAAACTTGGGGTGAGTCTCATAACCAATTTTGAAAACGGAACCCCAATCGGGATTGACGCGGTGATTTCTGGACACGACAACTGGGGTAGAGGGAAGCATTGATGACAATTGACGAGAGAAAGATGGCAATTGCCTACGCGGACTTGCTGAACATACAGGAGCTTGTCCAGCACATCATGCGGATGGACGTAGACGATCTTATGGACGAGGACACGAGGCTCGCTTTTGTCAAATTGACCTTAAACTTGGACAAAGTTGCTTCCAAGGTTGGAAAGTACATGTCAGAGCATACAGACTTCAACGAGGAGAAAACCAATGACGATTGACGAATCGCGGAAGCATTATCCATTCATTTCATACGGTTCAGAGTACGATCTGTGGGAAAAGACGGGGAAGTGGTACAAGTGGCTCCTGGACAGGATTCTGTCCGAGCGGCCATCTGAGGGAACTGACCATGACTGGAACAAGCTTGCGATATGGCTCCAGTTTGAGTTGAAGGAACGCAACGCGCTGTTCAGGCAGTTGCCAAAGCCCACGAAGGAACAGTACTCTGACAAAGACGACCCTGATTACCCCTGGACTACCGGCAAGTGGCCCGAGGATGCAATGCCCGCAATCAGGACATTCGCCGAGAAGGAGGCGAAATGCCACGATGTTGGTGAGAAGGTGGCAGCGATATTGACGAAGAACGAGTACTGCAAGAAGGTGTTGAAGCAGAAAACCTACAAGTCCAGAAATCAGGAAGAGAAAGCGAGGAAGAGGAAATGAAATTGACAACCAAGGAAGCCGTTGAGAAAATACGCGACCACATTCTTTGTGGAAACCACAGCGATGGCATAATTGCCCCGATTCTGAATTGGTGCGACAAGGCTCTTGCCGACTATGACGCTTCCGAGGATGAAAAGAAGCCCGCTCCCGTTGTGGAATCCCCCAAGAGGAAGGAAGCAAGGGAAATACGGGAAATGCAGTTGACCTCGCCAATGGCAAAGATGTTTCAGGAAGCCCTTGCATCAGACCTTGACCACGAAGCCGACATGGAAGAGCGGAAACTTTCCCTTCCAAAGCGGAACTGCGACAGGGCAGACGCATGGACGTACACGGACGCCATTGACCTTTTCCTCAAGGAGAATCCCAAGGTTGATCATCGTGTCAACATTTGGAATTGGAACGAGTGGCACAAGTTCGTCCAGTGGATTTTCAAGAAACCGCCGGCAAAGAACTAACCAGAATCGTTCATTTCTGGTATAATAATGTGAGGAGAAGTTTGATATGAGAGTAAAGGAATTCATAGCCGGGCATTGCAAGTACTGCGATGACTTCGATTCTGACCTTGGATGCAGGGCGTATCTGAACGAGGAATGCGATGAAGCACACGCGGAGCCGAAGTTCAAGGGAAAGACCATGCGTTTGCGAATTGACGAATACTGCGCAAAGCAGGGAATAAAGTACCTTACGAAGCTGCATGACGATTGGAAAGAGGAAACCAAGAAAAAGGCTCCGAAAAAGGCTCCGAAAAAGAAAACGGAGTTGATGACCCCCGGTGAACCCCTTGACGACATCATCCTCCAGATTTGGAATGACGGGGCCGAGTACATCATCTACGATGATTCGGACTTGAAGCATTTCAGAAAGCGCATCAGAGAAGCAGTATTGAATGAAGAAGCAAAGAAAGGAAAGAAAGGAAAGAAGTAAAATGTACAGTCCATCAAAGAAGAGAATCTGGGCAAAGAGGTTTGTCATGTTCTGCATTGGCGTTGCCATTGGCAGCGTTGGCATCAACATCTGGGAAGGGAAGTGGGTAGACGTTTGCACTTGGGTCACCGCCTTGCTCTGGGCAATTGGCTGGCGAATGGAGATGCAGAACTCCGATGAGGACAGGGCCGACGCGGACTATTGGAAGAACCTTTGGCTGAACAGTGAAGCCACAAAATCCTACGAAAACTCATTTTCAAACAGTGAACCACCGGTTCTTGACGATCCGGAGAAGAAAGATGCCTGACGAAGAACGCATAACCGGGATTGAGGTGGATGGTGACATGTACGATGCCGTCAGATATGGAACTGGGAAATCCATTTGCTGCAACTGCGATTTCCTGTTGTGGCGCATGGTGTGTCCGTTCAAGAATCCCGAAACGTGCAGAAACGTCATTGGCGAAAGAATCCTTGTGAAGAGAGAGGTGAAGTAAAATGAATTGGATAACTATAACTTGCATATCGGTGTACGTTGCCGGATTGATCATCATTCCAACTGTGATGGGAGTCCTTCAATCACGCGAAATCAGAAGGAACTTTATGGAGTGGGACGACTATGTTATACTTCTGATTATTATGCTCAGCTGGCCGGTTGTGCTTGGATTGGTGGCAATTTGGGGTATTGGCTATGTCATTGGATATGTTCCGTTCACCCTGCTCAAATGGTGGATGAAGAAATGCGCCAGGTGTGCAGAATGGTGGGAGGAACGTCAAGTGAAGAAGCGCGTCCTTGAAAACCTGATGAAGGAGAAAAAGCAATGAGAGTTAATCTGTCCCCAGAAGTTGCATGGACTATCTATGGAATCGGAGTTGTCGTGTTCCCGATTCTTGTTGGCGCGATGTTCAAGGAAAAGAAGTTCAGTGTGATGGACGATGGCGTTCCGGTGTTTTTCCTGTCACTGACATGGCCGATTGTGCTTTTCCTTGTTGCAATAGTATGGTCCGTGATGGTGGCGTGTTTCATTCCTGGCTGGGTGTGGAACGGTCTTCTGCACCTTGGCGGAGAGATTGGATGGCGTTATGGCATGTGGAAGGAAGTCCGTAACGCGAAGAAAAAGGCGAAGGAACGCGAGAGGAAAGAACGCGAGGAACGCGAACATGCAAAGCGGGTGTTGAACGCGAAGCCCGGCGACAAGGAATACTTTGATTATGTCTGCGATTGAAGATTTCAATTGAAAAGAAAGGAACATGGAAATGACGTGGGTTGAATTGGTGGCTGTCATGTATGTCATTGGGTACGTCTGCACCCTTTACTACTTCATGCGTTTCTTTAATGATTTGCGTGGGCGTGAAGCCTCAGCTGGGATAATCACTTCACTTTTCATTTCGGTGTTCTGGCCGATCTTATGGACGTACAGGTTGATTGTGGAGACATTCTGCAAGGATAAGGATGACGAGGAATATGGATCAAGAAGTTAAACTTCCCTATGGCGTGTTGAACGCAGACTGTCTGGAGGCAATGAAGAAGTTTCCGGACAACTTCATCGACGCGGTTGTGACCGACCCGCCCTATGGGTTGTCGTTCATGGGCAAGGACTGGGATCATGGCGTTCCGGGTGTTGCATTTTGGAAAGAGGCTCTGAGGATAACGAAGCCCGGTGGTCATATCGTGGCGTTTGGTGGTTCAAGAACTTACCACCGCTTGACTTGCGCCATTGAGGACGCCGGCTGGGAAATACGAGACTGCCTTGGATGGCTGTATTCATCGGGTTTTCCGAAATCCATGGACATTTCAAAGGCGATTGACAAGAAGTTGGGGGCGAAACGCGCCGATCGGGGTGGTGTTGGCGACCACGAAGGAACCGTTGACTTTGGAATGAAGAACCGCTGTCCCAAGTGCGGCAAGCCCTATTTCTCCGCCAATCCCTGCACATGCCCACGGGATGATCTTGTTCCAATAACGGACGAGGCGAAGAAGTGGAGTGGTTGGGGTACTTGTCTCAAGCCGGCGTTTGAGCCTATTGTGCTTGCAAGGAAGCCGTTGGAGGGAACTGTTGTCGAGAACGTGATGAAGCACGGTGTTGGTGGATTGAACATAGACGAGTGCCGCGTTCCCTATGAAGAAGGTGGAACGGCTGCGACAAACCCGTTGATTAGGGAGCTGCGTGGATGCAAGAACAACCATGGTGCGGACACGGGTTCAAGCTGGAGAATCACCGGGGAAGAGGGTAAAGTGGGTCATGCCAACTTGAAGGGACGCTTCCCCGCCAACATCATCCACGATGGCTCCGATGAAGTCATTGATGCGTTCGACAACAAATTGACGCCGGACTTCACTCCCATTGTACTTGCCAGAAAACCAATTGAGGGAACTGTCGCGGACAACGTGATGAAGTATGGGGTTGGAGGCTTGAACATTGACGAATGCAGGGTTCCGTCCGACGAGCCAGTTGTGGTGCATTCCCCTGGGAAGGAGACCTTGTATGACAGCGGCCACGGTGACATGGGTACTTGGGTTGACAACCGAGGAAGGTTTCCCGCGAACATCATCCACGATGGTTCCGAAGAGGTTCTTGAAGTGTTCCCGGACAACGTAAAAGGTGGAACGTGGAACAGGACAAAGGGGGCGAGACCTTTCAACAACAACGGAAAGGACACCGAATACACCAGTGGCGGTTCGGACAAGTCCGTGGGTTCCGCCGCAAGGTTCTTCTATTGTCCCAAAGCCAGCAAGAAGGAAAAGGGCAAGGACAACCCGCATCCAACCGTGAAGCCCATAGCCTTGATGGAATACCTTGTCAAGCTGGTTTCCCCCGAGGGATCGAAGGTTCTTGACCCGTTCATGGGGTCTGGGACAACCGGAGTTGCAGCCATCAATCTTGGGCGCAAGTTCATTGGCATCGAGAAGGAACCTGAATACTTCGAGGTTGCGAAAAAGCGCGTTGAAGAAGCTTTCCAAAAAACGCAAAAAGTGGTATAATACAGTAGAACAAAGGAAACGCAATGTCAAAGCTCAGTAAACTCGTGGACAAGTATTGCTTATTCAGCTTCTTCATCATAGCCGTGTGCGAAGCGGTGCAGTGCTATTGGATGTCGGCCCTTGGTTGGTTCATGGCCGGTCTTGGTTGGTATGCCTGGGAAGAGGAAAAGCAATTCTACGACATGCTTGCCGACTTGTACAGGAAACACCTCAAGGAGTGCAAGTGCAACAACGAAACAAAAGACGAAGATGAGAAGAAAGACAATGATTGAGTTGAAGAGATGTCCGTTTTGCGATGGGGAGCCCGAAATTCGCCACGGTGGATTGCCTTGGATGGCAACCATTGCATGTCCAGATTGCGGCGCGGAGATAAAGGTCATCAACGAGGACGTGAGCATGGTCGTCATTGACGCAATAGAGAGGTGGAACAGGAGGGTAAACGGATGAACGTGTTGGCTTTCATATTTGGCTACTGCCTTGTTGGGTGGATTGTCATGCTGATAATGGGGTGGTTTGACGAGGACAACACCTGCAACGCGGATTTGATTTGGACCGCGGGACTGATGTGGCCGCTGTTCCTGGCTGTCCTTTTTGTGTGGAAAACACTGGAGTGTTTGATTGCACTTGGAGAAAGGTTCCAGTGGATTGGAAAGGTTCTCCACTGCATTGGAATGGTGTTCCGTCCATATTCACTTGGGCAGGAAATTTACGAATTGTTCAAGAAGAAAAACAAAAAGGAATCTGAAGATGATGACGATTGAGGACATGAAGGAACTCTCAAAGAGAATTTACGCAGAGGCTTTGAGGTACAGCACGATAAGCCAGGTGTACCATGACCTTATGGATGCCTGTGCAATCATAGACCACTACGTTAAACTGGTGGAATCCAAAAGCCTTGGGAAAGAAGATGATGGTGAATAGTTGTTCAGCCCCGAATTGCCGGTTGACCAGGTGTTGAAGATTGGACGCGACTTCCAAAACCAGGACAGTTGGCATGGTGCGCATTACGACACCGCGAGGTTGCTTTGCGACACCATAGAGAGGTTGAATGGAGAGTTGAAACGGAAAAGGGAAACGTCAAAGGACATTACGTCCGCCATCGAGGAACTTATTCAGATGACCTGCTCGTTGTGCAAGTATAAATCCTGCGATGGCAAGGGAGACTGCTCCGGAATAGACAACGCAAGGAAAGCACTTGCTGAACTGAAAGGAGAATGAAATGACTTACGAAGAGTACAAGAACATCCACAAGGAATGGGTGGAGACGGACTCCATCAACCGGAAGAAGGAAATAGAGGAAACCATATTCAACACAGCCTATGACCTGTTCCGGAAACTGCATGAGGTCTACAAGATGCGCGGCAAGAAGTTCGTACAGGACGACGAATACAGTGAAGTCAGGGGACATTACACGCTTGACATCGAAGACCTTGATCTTGATTGGAATGGCGACAACGTATACTTGCGATACGAGGACAGTTGGGCGTATGGTGGATATTGCGACATCACGATAACCGTCCCCATGAAGTATTTGGATGAAGGGAAACTTGCGGAACTTGACCGTCAGTTGCTGGAGGAGCGCATTGAGGAACTGCGCAAGAAGATAGACGATTCCAACGCGGGAATCCGCAGACTTGAGGAATACAAGCTCATCTGCTGCAATGATCTCAACGCCTGCAACAAGGAACTCCGCAAACTCAATGGAGAGAGGGAATGACCATATACGAGACAAACGCCGCTTTTGAGAAGAAGTACAACTACCGCCTTGCGGAGAAATGTTGCTTGAACTGCCAGTGGGGAAATCCAGAATACGAGGGTGAGGCGACTTGTTGCCACCCAGAACGTGAAGTGCCTGTTGAGGAAACCGGTGAGACCTACATTGACCGACACAACACATGCGAATGCAATGTCTGCGATGCATGGGAGAAGAAAAAGGAAATCAAGAAATGAACACCGAGAATATCACAACCGTTGGGGAACTCATTGACGCTCTCAGGGGGATTCCACAGAACATGCGGATTTGCGGTTCAAAGCCAAACGGGCATGACGAATACGATTGCGAGGAAAGACCTTTCTGGGTGAAGAGGTACTATGATGGAACCGAAGATGGTGTCATCTACATTGGCATCGACTACAAGCACCCAAACTGAAAAGGCAAGGGCGTTTGTCTCTACAGTGAAGAAGCTGGCCGAGAGGCAAAACCTAAACGTGTTCATAGTGACCGATGGAGCGTCCGCAACGTTGAACAAGGGAAACCGGGCCGTGAGGAACGCAAGGGAAGCACATATCAAATGGGAACTTGAACATGGGTTTGATCCAAACGAGGAATACTGAAATGGATGGAAAATACGAGAAGTTTGTGGTTATGTGGAACAAAGGCAACGTTCCTCCAAATGCGATGCCCTGGACGGGAATTCATCAGGTGATGGCGTTCATCCAAGAGAAGCTTGAAGAGGGTTGCAACGTCCAAGTCAAGCCATTTACCAGAGAGGAATGGGCGAACAAGGGTAAATAAATTGAATTTATTTTACAAACCCCATTGACTTCCGATGGGGGATATGTTATACTGTAGGTGTTCTGAGGGAAAGAAGCCCCCTACGAGTGCTTCAACAGGAGTAGTCAAGATGGAGAAGTTCGTTGCTGTGAAGGTTGTCAAGGGTCGCAAGTTCCGTGGCGAGGCGTATGACATTGGGGCGCGGGTCTACACGTCCACCTTCAACATCTGGGGTCATGGCAAGGGTGGCTGGCGTTCCTGCGAGTCCATCAAGCTGTGGTCTCCCGACAAGGGCTATGTCTGGTGCAACCCATCCTATCTGGAGGAGCGCGAGGTGGCTCCCGAGGTGGAGCAGGCCGACTACGCCAAGTATGTCGATTTCCTCTTTGAGGACACCCTCAAGTTCTGCCGTTCCCGCTCCGCTGGCAAGCCCGAGAGCGAGGTGATTCGCTTCGCCAGGGCCTGCATCCGCAAGCACCACCCGGAGATTCTCGCCCTTTTTGACGAGAAGAACGGCTACCACGAGGACGTTGCCACCGTGGTTCAGTCCACCCTTGACTGGGCGTTCAAACTGGGCTATTCCAACGCCAAGTGCGTCCGCATCGCGCTCAAGGCTCTGCGCAAGAAGGGCGTGTTCGACAGCCCCGCGTTTGTCCCCGCCTGGACGATTTACCTTGACCTCCGTGGTCTGGGACATCTCGTCACCAAGTATTTCGCAGACTATGGCATCGTGGATTGCGTTGCCTGATTGGTAAATGAAGAGGTATGAAAATAGTGAAGTGCATAAAAGGATTCTTTGGTTGGGTATACAACAGCTTTGCCCGTATTGTGTTCATGACGGTGTTCCTTGCCGTTGAGGCGTTGTGGATTTGGTTCTTGTACAAGGTTGGAAAGTTTCTCGTACTTGGCTTGATAAGCTTGTTCTGAGGTCGAATTCCCATTGATATTACAAGGGAATTAAATGAAGATGGGTGATTGGATAATGCCAACCACCCGTTTTTATTGTTCTCAAACACCATTGATATTATTATCAAATGGAACGTAGAAACCTGTCAACAGCGCCCTTCATCTTCATGAACTTTTCGGCCTGGTCATTTGGTAGCGTTTTCAACGCATTCTTGAACTGGTCAACTGCCCTTGACTCCACTATGAGACGGTTGGAGTCCACAAGGTACTCAATGGATTCAAGTATGCCATTCACGGCCTTGCTTTCCTGCTTTGCATCGCAGAACCTTCCAATAGAGGGGTCGCAAACAAGGTCAATCGTGATAAGCTGATAGTCCCCAACGTAGGTGTTGCCCTCTTCATCCTCTTCCGGGTTCCCAAGTCCACGGGTGGAGAATCCCATTCTTGTGCCATATTGCAGCATTGAACCAACGATTGTTCCACAAGGGGTTCCGGGAATACCTGCCTTGGGGTCTCCCTGCATGATGATGGCTTCACCCAAGAAGGTCTTTTCATCGTGCGGGTCTTGGTAGAACTTCGTGATTCTTGCGCAAACGCGGTCGGGATTGATGTTGATGTCATCTGGATGTTCAAGTTCACTTAACGCACGGTGGGCGTTGATAACCTCTTGAAACTTCTTGCACTCCTCCACCATTTCCTCAAGGTGGTACATTCTGCTGTTGTTGTTCAACGTCTCGCATACGGCGAACGGACCCGCCAGCTTCAACAAGGTGGAACCGTCCTTGCCGGATTCCTTGATTAGGTCGTAGTCGTGCAAATCCGATTCAACAATGAGTTTCTTGGCTGTTAGTTTTCCCATATCACATCACTCTCTGTTTATGTTCTTTCTTGTATTGTATATTTACCAAACTCGTTTCAAAAATGGAATTGGTAAATATCATTGTAACCGAATAAGGAGACAACAAAATGAAAATCACAAGACACCTTCTCGACAATGGCATGGACATCATGCATGTAAAGTATTCCAAGGCAGAAATCAAGGCGGCAGTTGAACGCATAAAAGCACACAAGGCGGAATTGGAAAAGAAGAAAGAAGAGGAGAAGAAGCAAGAGGAAGAAGGGGAAACGTCTCGTAAGACGAAGAAAGGAACAAAGAGGAATGCAAAGTGAATTCCCCGTTGACCTTGTTGTAACTTACGTTGACAACACGGACCCTGTATGGCAAGAGGCAATCTCGCAATACGACACGGAGATTGAACCAAAGCGATACAGGAGTTGGGACATTTTTCACTACTGGTTCAGGGGCGTGGAGAAGAACATGCCCTTCATACGTACAGTCCATCTTGTAGTGTCGAACATAGAGCAGGTTCCGAAGTGGCTTGACCAAAGCAAAGTCCATGTGGTTCTGCACAAGGACATAATACCGGAGAAACTGCTTCCCACGTTCAACAGCACGACCATAGAAATGTACCTGTACAAGATTCCGGGATTGGCGGAGCATTTCATCTATTCCAACGATGACATGATGCCAATCAATCCAATGACGGTTGGGGACTTCTTCAGGGATGGACTGCCCATATACTAGTTGATTGAAAAGGCAAGTTCACGCAACGTATTCAGAATGCAGTGCAAGAATTCCTACAGGCTTGCAGCAGAACTTGCACATCATCCAATACAGGGACTGAAATACTTCTACATCAAGCACTCCATGGACCCGATGCTGAAGAGCGTATGCGATGAAGTCCATCAAAAAGCCGGCTAGAAGATTCAAAGCGTCTGCACGAAGTTCCGTGAACCATTCAACTACACGCAATATCTGTTCCCGGACTATGGCTACTTGACAAGTAGGGGCGTTCTTGGAACATACTCTTTCGTGTATGCCAACATTGGAAACCTCAGCTATGCCTGTCAGTTGCTTAAAAGCAATTCCATAAGAATTGTGTGCATAAATGATTCTGGCAAAGTCAAGGACTTTGAACTGGCAAAACAGATAATGACGCAAACCCTGAACTAGAGGTTTCCACACAAATCGAGGTTTGAAAACCAATGAAACTTTCAAAACAGGTGTTAGACACGCTTCGTAGAAACTTTGCCATGAGGTTTATGGCAAAGCATCCTTTGATAATAGGAAACAATTGCCTTTCATCATATGTCTATTCTTGTTCCCAATCCCAATTCAATACCCCATTTGTATGGTCTGTTGTTTCCCCCAAAGACATGTTGTTTTTGATGGACAACTTCTGGAACATTGACTTCAATGACGTGGAGTTTAGTTTGGTATAGCAAACAACATAGATTTTTAGTAAAGAATATGTAAAAGCATGTATAAACAAAAAAGTGGATATACATTTCATACACTATATTACACACATTGAAGGTAAAGGAACTAGAAACAACTTGGTTTCGGATGAAATACTTGACATAGCCAAGGAAAAATATTTTAACCGTTTGCAAAGAATGATGCAAATGAAGGGAAATGCAGATCCCTTTTTCATGGTCTACGTTAATTCTTCTGAAGATATGAAACTTGAAGGGTTTGAAAATGCCATACACGAAATGAAGAATAGAAAAGATGTCCATATAATATATCAAAGAACAGATAAATCGGACAATACATTCAAGGATGATTATTCAAACCTGTTCATATATGACAGGAAGAAAAAAACCAGAATCCAAGAAGGTATGTTGTATACTTTATTGGAATACTTGAACGATCAATGCAATTGAGAAAAAACAATGTCAAAAAAGAGGAATAAGTTCATCCGCTGGGTTTCCCAATTGAAAATATGCACCTTGATGACCAAAGAGGATATTAGGGAGGCTGAAAATTTCTACGAGAATAAATAGGGCAGGGAAGAAATAACCATCTGCATGGCTACACATCCTCCAAAGGGAATATTGTGGAAAAACGCATATTCGGATTTACGAGAACAATGCGATAGGTTTATCCTGGTTCTCGGCGGCGACTACTGCATCAATGGAATTCCGGATGGGTTTCTTGACGATAACCATAAACGCGACATTGAATCGGGAAAATTGAAGATTGTCATTGCCGGAAAGGACGGACTTCCAAAAGACAAGGGATGCCAGAACAAGTTCATGTTCTATGGTGATTTTCCAGGTTACTACTGCACATTTGACGATGACTTCAGATGGTCGAAGAATTGCGTATATCAATTGATTCAAAAATACGAAGCATACAAGAGAAAAGCCATCGTATCCTTTCTTGGATTTAGATATTCAACGAAAAATGGGAAGATAAATACCAAAAAGAAACATCCTGTTCATTGCATTAGATGCCATTTAGACTAGCCTTGCCACATAATAGGTGGTGGTTGTTCCGTGTCAAGACCAATTGACTTCAATTTGACGAAAAACGAATTCCTAGATTAGCCTAAAAACATGGGTGATGACGAAATTCTGGCTTTGTGGGCATAGCGGAACAATGTGCCATTGATTGCTGTAGACAACACCCATTGTTTAATTGAATCCCAGAAATACGATATCAAAATAGCTCTTTGTTACATTCACCGACTTGACGACCATAGGTTCAAGGTATTAAACACATATTCAAACTGGCATTTGGTTACGCCTTGATGACGTTAACTTCCACTCCCGCTACTGGAACCACTGCTTCCTGAATCTCCATGAAGTACAAGAAGTCCGTCAATGCAGTAGCAAATCACTGGGAAGGTATTTCCTGACGAAGATACACCCAAATACCAAATAGGGGCATTCTATGCCACGTCGGCTCTTGTTATTCCATCAAACCAAACCTCGGTAAGATTATCACATCCGTAGAATGCCCCCATCCCAATGTCACTCGGAGACGATATTGAATCGGGTATGGCTAATCTTTGCATATTATAAAAGCCTCTAAATACGCCGTCATCAAGATAAGTTACGGAAGTTCCTATTTGCATTTCCTCAATGTCCTGTTCATATACGGGAAAATAAGCACTCCATGTATTATAACTTACCATTCCTTCAATTAAAGCTGAATAACTAACATGCCCTACAGTAGTTAGTGAAGTTTCACGCCCGCGTATTTCCTACGCGCTTCCTTCACTACTGCTTCCCTCACCACCATTCAACACAAGCAACCCGTCCTGACAATGCACGATTACGGGCCATGTTGCCCAGCCTGAGATTTCAAATCCCAATCCCCAATCAGACCCGCCATGAATGGAAACATAATCACGCTGGAAACTCTCCATCCACACTTCTTGTAAACCATTACATCCCCAAAACGCCCCCAACCCTATTGATGGTGTACTATCTATTGTCACGCTCGTCAGACCTCTGCAGCCGGAGAACGCAGACTCCCCGATGCTCGTCACGCTGTTAGGAATCGTCACGCTAGTCAGGCCGCTGCAATCGGTGAACGCATTCCACCCGATGCTCGTAACGCTATTGGGTATTGTCATGCTCGTAAGCCCACTGCAATTGTAGAACGCCTGATACCTGATGCTCGTCACGGTGTTTCCAACTTCCACTGCAACAACATCTGTTCTTGAATGTCCGTCAATGTTGTCTATCTTTGCCTGTGTCAGTTCCCCAGTTATGGCAACGTCGGAATATGCCGCATCCCTTGATTGCACATTTCCGCTTCTAGGTGCAGTCCACCACAGTCGGGTCAAAGCCGGGTCTCTGTAACCATTTGTCATCACGTTGATGCTACCACCAACCAGTTTGTCCACAGTAATTTTTATTGCCATTTTTATCCACCTATTGAACTTGTATAACTTTATTTACAAACAAAACATCAAATACGGAAATGGTAAATACCTGAAAGAGATTTTACCAATGCAGATAAGAAACTGGAATAGCGAACTGCGCATAGCAAACATCATGTTCGCCTCGTTGTTCAGGAACTTCCGAATAACAAGGTCATAGGACTCGGAAAACAAGACCGTCGAGACGTTTGACGTTCCCGTTGTCATCGCCGACCGCAGCCGCATATTCAAGAACTTGGAGAAGTCAGGATTGAAGTTGCCATTGATAACGGTGTAGAGAACGGGCATTTCGGTGGCAACGTCAAGGATAACAAACCTCCACAACGAAATCAAGAACCAGGAAATGGAGGGGCGCATAAACTACAACCTCTATACTCCATGCCCAATTGACCTTCAATTTTAGGTGACGTTGGTTTCAAGATGGATGTCCGACATTGACATGATGCTTGGGCAGATAATGCCGTTCTTCAACACGGACGTCTACGTTTCCCACAGACATCCAAAGTATTCCAACGTGAAGTATTCATCCCAGGTTGTGATGTCTCCAGACATAAGCATAGAATCCTCTCCCGACATTTCAAATGACACGGATGAAATCCACACCGCCCAATTGACGTTCACCTACAAGACGCACATATTCGGTGGAACGGAACAGGCTAAACTTTCCGCAATCAATCCATACACCGCGCCCATTACGAAGATTGGCATTGAACTTCACGCCGTCCCCTATCTTGAACCGGATGATGGCAATATCCCATACAACACAAGCGGACATCTTGAAGGACATAATTCGGACATAAACCACAAGGAGATGACCATAGAGAACTACCTTGGAAAACTTGACAACGGTGAAATCCCATATCCGGAGTATGAAATGATTGATTGGATATTGGACTACGAAAGGAATCCTGAAACAGGAGAGCTTGAACCTGTCACAGATCCAAACAAACCCTTTGCATATACACCACAAGCGGGTGATGGTCTTACATATGTCAACAAACGCCACAGGCTTTATGATTAGGAAGTTGAAATAACTCCCGATCACATGAAGAAAACCATACAGTCCCAAAACTACGTCAATCAATGGGGGTTGCCTTATACAGAAATCGAAACAAGACCTTGGAACGATGCTGGAATAATAAGCGAGGTGACAGAAGAAGATCTCCAGAAGGAGAACCCCATGGGAACGGATGACTACACACCTTATTGATTGAACATTTCAATATTCAGGTTTTTAATGTCTTTACCTCGCAAGATGATAACATTATTTGCCAACATACATTGATGCTTTGCTTCCATGACTTTGCATCTCCACTCGTACTCTTCATCAGACAAGTCTCCTTTCCATGTCATGTACATTTCTTCTTCTCCAGTTGTTTCGTTTATCCTGAAGAAGTTGTCGCCCTTGACTTCCACTATTCTGTCACCAACAAGAAAGTCTGGATGATAATAGTGTCTCGTTCCTTCGCAATAATATGGGATGGCTATAGCTGGTTGATACTTGAATTGGATATTGTGTTCAACAAGAAAGTCATAGACCTTGAACTCCCATGATGTAGCGAATTCCATATCAGGATACTTTGGATTTGTGTATTTCCATTTTCGTGTATAGTCATTAGATTGCTGATAATAATCAACACCCCATTTATGTTGACAGGTTTTTCTCGCTTTCTTCATTAACTCTTTAGAACGAGCAGGATTATCGACACCAAATCTATCAAGACAAGTCTTTTTGGCTTTCTTCATAATCTCATTTGATTGTAATGGATGTTTGACCCCATGTCGTTTCAACATGGTTGCTTTACATTTATTATAAACTTCTATTGAACATGTTGGTGAATTTCCTCCATACAGAACCCTATTGGTGCGCTTTGCCTTTTCCTGTATTTCCTTGCACTTCATAGGATTGTCTACGCCAAGATTTTTCATTAATGTTGCTTTAGACTTCTCAATAACACTTTGAACTAATAGTGATGATTTAACACCAAATTTGTTCATGTTTCCGTCAATAACTCGCTGCCCAAACGAAGGATCTTCGTTGTTACACTTCAAACAACAAAATTTGCTTATTCGATTTCTTTTATCGTCCCAACCAACAAAATTGTGAGTTGGGCAATTTGGGTTTTGGCAAATCGGTGGTTCAGTTATATTGTGTTCTATGCAATATATTCTTGCCCTGATGGGAACCTTCTTATCTTGGTAAAATATATTCCACAAAGAAGTTCTATTACACAATTCAAGATATAAGTTTGGACTGACTTTACTTAAATTGCAAGATAACCACCAATATGTGTTATGCCCTTGAATATTGTGTATCAATTGAAGCAACTCCAAGTTGGAAATTTTCTTCAATTCTTCTTCACTATAGTGTATAATTTCTTTAGTCATTTGTGATACCTCGTATATCATAAGTGATTTGGTGGTTGGGATGCCAGTCTCAATCACCTTTACTATTTACAATTATACGAAATAAATAGTAATAGCATATATTGTGATTAAGGACATGCTTGTATAATTCAATGTATGGACAATTCACATACATTCTACATTTGCTACCAACTTGAAAAGGACTCCGAACTAAATGGAAACAAGATTGTTTCCGGTTTCTACAGATATACCTATGACCTTTCCGGGGTTGACGTTCCAAATCCTTGCCAATATTCCAAGGACCGATATGAATGGACTGATTGTGACACGTTCAAGAGCCTTGCGGAGTTCCAGGACTTCTTTGACAAGAAGATTGAACCAAAACCCATCAAGTTCGAGCAAGAGAACTATATCGAGACCATGACGTATCGTGGAAAGGCCGTACCCATATTCAACGACGACTACGGGCAATGCTTCTACTGCATATTCAACAACGAAGTGCTTTCATTCGGTTCGTTCCAACCCGATTACGAATATGAAGTGAAGAGCCTTATTGACTACGAAATCGACAAACGCCCTCCAAACATTTCTTCTTCCCACGCATAATGATTGTTGTTCCGGAATGGTAAATACCTTTATCGTATGGCAGAACAACACGAAGAGATTACCCAATATCTGGACAACATACAGTTCCTCTCACCTAACGAGCCTATAACCCGCTAGGGGATTGAGCGCATTCTGAAACAGATGAACAACGCCACGTTGGACTTGGAGTATTACCTTGGGGCGGGAAAGAAAACCATCGTGATGTGGAACCCGAACCTCTCCTATGACAAGGACGAAATCGTGTTGTACTACAAGACGGAAAACGAGCAACGGGCCCCTGAAGTTGAGAAAAGGGAATTCGTGTTCGTGCTTGTGTCAACGAAGAACGGCAACACGTCGATGCCGAACTACACCTTGGTTGATGGCATTCCCGATTTCGGAAAGTCCAATTGGCGTTTGATGAACCCCCTTTCCTACCTTTTGCAAGACCTCATAGGGATGCGTGAAGTTGTGAAGGAAGTGTTCGAGAACTTGTTGAAGGAGCATGTTGAAGAGGAACATGGTCTGCTTGGAAGTGAGGACATTGCCAGCAACTTGGTGAAGAAGGACTATTCCAACCTGAACGCAACTTGGAACATGGGTTCTTTGGCGTTGGGCATAAACGGCGGCGGCCAAGTTGAAAAGACGGACAAAATCACCTACCTCTGCAAGTTGAACTCCAATGGCGTGATGGAGTACCAAATAAAGTATTCCTTCGACTCAAAAGCCAATCAACTCATCCGCATAAAGGACAAGAGGTACTATTACGAAAAGTCCCCCATTTGGGATGAATCCGACCAGTCCATCTTTTCACAGAAATACACGGAAGACAATTTGTTCTCTGTAAACGTCAACAAGCGGGAGACTGGACTTGGCGATGAGCAGATTCGCATACGCGACTTGATATACACGGAAATCCAAAACTACCTTGGGTTGCACATCTACGAAGGGAACAACTCCGATTCACGAAATGCGGTGCGCGCCGATATGGAAAAGCTTTTGGAAGGGTTCAAGTAGAAGAAGGACATACTTGAATACACAATCAGCCTGAACAAGGCAAGTGAAAACGATTGGCGTTTGGCGTTTGGTTGGAAGGTTATACAGGAAGACGCGGTGTTAATGTCGGAGTTTCTGTTCAAGACATCCAACATCGTGTTCCAGAAAAACACCACCCAGACCAAACTTGAATACGTCTCGTTCTACAACTTGAGGTATGGCACTAACGTGTTTCATTCACAAATAGAGTTCCCCGAGGATTTCCCCCAGTTCGTGAATGACCAGTACATGGTGTTCTTCGACACGTATGGAAATGGAGATTTCGTCTTTGGATATGACCGTGACGAGATAATGTCAAAGGACGAACCCACCTATGACGCGGTTGTTTCGTTGCCAATGCTGATGAACAAGACGGAAAGGGGATTTGACGTGGTGCTTCCTGTGCATACGTATTTCAATTCAATGCAAAAATACAACGTCGGCGTTCCGTGGAGCAACGTGTTCACGATGCAGGTGATAGGGCGTTACAGATGAAGATTTAAGAGGTAAAGAGAAATGAGCGTAGAAAACCACAGACATTGCCAAGCCACAGTATTGTCGGCAAGCGGAACGTCAAAAGGGGGAGGAGCCACTTGGAACACCATAAGCGGCTTGAACACCCTTACCAATTTGATGCCAACAAACTGGAAAAACAAATTCCTCAACAACACGTCCAACATAACACAGGACTTCAAGTCAACGTTGGAGATAATAAATGACACCGCGGCTTCCTTGAAAAGTTCCATCACCAACCTCACGAACACGGTCAATGGATATGGTGGAAGAATCCAGAACATCGAGGGGTCTATGGGCAAGCTCTACAATCAGAACATCGCTTGCTACATTGCGCCAAACCAAGCATATTTTGATGTTTTGGTGGAAAAAGGAATCTTGGAAAAACACACTGACGATGGAACATACTATACCGTGAAAAGCGGACACAACCCCATTGACTACATGTCATATTGTTATCTGGTTTCGGGTCAGCAAAGGATATATCCAGGAAGCGACTCCAATTCAAACCTTGAAAACCAATACAAAAACAATGGCAAGGAAGATTAGAAAAAATATCCGTTGTTCACGTTTAACAAGGCAATGGTGTACTTGGCTAGATACAGGTCTTCCGGTTCCATAACATACCATGTGAAAACCCAATTTGGGGACTACGACTATGGAGAGACTTTTCAATCCGTAAGGCTGGTTGACGCTCAAGCGGGTTCCACCTTGTTGATTTCGCCAGAAATGACAATTGAACAACAAGAAAGACTTGCTGGCTATATAGGCGGGGAGTCCTATTTCACTGGAAGCACATATCAAGACAGCGGACTTGTCCGAACGCGCTTTGTATGGAATGACAGGGAAAAACTCAACCCCAGTGACACAAACTATAAAACCGCTAATCAATATTGGTCAGCATGGTAGTCCCACATAGCATTTTATGACTCTGTAACCATATGTAGAGAGGTTGGGTTTGCCCTGCAACGCAAACGTCCAATTGAAGCATACAACAAACATGGCATGACATATGATGTCATATAGGTGAAAAGTGGGACGGTGTATTTCTATCAATGTGTTTTCAGGAACAGTTATTTCCACTCAAACACCGCCCAAGAACCTCCAACCATCAGTTTCCATTGGAATACGGTAAATCCAGACTATTTGAGAACATCCACTTACAGACTTCCATATCTCAAGAGCGATTGGGAAGGAAAACCCGATGCAGAGAAAACGTTCAATCAAAACAATGTAGCAAAATGGCAATTGCCAAGTGTGTTTGTTGATGATAGCCCTCCGGATGGCGTAACTAGTACAGACGGCAAAAACAAGATAGCTACACCATATATAAGATTGGGGGCAGGTGAAAACGCAACTATGTTGATGCAACTTTCCTATATTATATTCCGTAACAAACGCGACGCAGATTATCTTATTAGCATTGGCTCGGGTGATACATTAAAAATTTAGATGGCATATAATCTTCCAAGCAGGTTGGTGTTCGTCAATGATGGATGTGGGTTCACAAGAGCACCAATATAGTTCACGGCAATGACACAGGGAGTTATGAACCAATCTGGATTTGATCCCAACACCCATATATTAGAAACCACAAGCGATCAATTGCAAATACATTTCGTTGACTCTACAACTTCAACTGTGCCATCGTGGTTGAAATGCCAAATGGACGTAGTTAGTACATCAAATTCGCATAAAATAATCAACGCCACCAATAAAATAACTAACCACAAGGACTATGACCCGGAACATGGAAACTACAATTTGATAACCCGGTATCTATGGACGAATAACAATATGGTATTTTTCAATGGCGCATCCATTCCAACAGGTAAATAAAAATGTCATGACAACTTTTCAAGAAGACATACAAAACGCAAGAAAGTGGGTGGATAAAAACAAAATAGACTTAATCTATCCAACTGAATCAAGGGAAGAACTTGACTAGATTTGGAGACGCTGGCAGAAACTCCCAGATAGGGACAAGATGAAGTCCGACGAAAAGTCCATTGAGATTTTCGGAATGGACAACGCCAGCCACTACGACATACTTGGACTGCTCTATGTATAATTCCAATGTATGACATTTCCATTCATAAAGCACTTTGGCAAGAATTATCAATAGATAAAAGAATGTGGCATTGAGAACAAGTTCCGCATTGTCGGAGACCTTGCCGTTGTAAAACCATTGAACAATGACAACGTTTTCCTGGTAGACGTTGAAACTTGGGACAAATTGCCCTGGTCAGGTTGGAAAATCAACAAGTCGGGCTATGTTTCATGTTGCAACGTGCCACTTCACCAGATAGTGGCGTACTTGAATGGAATCGAGTTCAACCGTGACACGGTGATAGACCACAAGAACCGTAACCGCCTTGACAACAGGTTTGAGAACCTACGCCCATGCACCGCCATAGAAAACGGATGGAACAACGAAAGGAAACACGGGCACCAGTTGAAGAACGGCAAGTGGAAGTTCACCTTCAGCAAATCCTATCCAACTATGGCTGAAGCAGAGCAAGGTCTAATCAACGAGGGTTTCCAGTACATGAGCAAAAACAGAACGTGCTTCATCACGGAAACATTTGATTCATACGAAGATGGATATTGGTGGTGGAGGTATCAAGCAGGAATCCACTATGGGGAATTCTCGCCATTTGCGAATCCATACAAAAGCTGTGAGGAAATAATCAAAGGAAACTAAATAAGAGCCACCAGTTAAGCTTCTTTTTCCACCCAACCTTTTTCGATCAAGAAGTCCCGAACATATTGTTTCTTGAATACATAATTTGAAAATGCACATTTAATCATTGCGTTTGTGGCATTTCTATTTCGTGGATGTATATGTATTCCAGAATACACATAACAGCACCTATCAAATTTCTTGATTTTGCAATCCTCTATTGAATCATATTGCGCAAAGTGCCAATAAATATCCTCACCCAAATGGATGTTTTCATGGGAAAATGGCTGGAACTTGTCCGATCTAAATATCATACTGAAGGGCGCATTTGGAGATGTCCAATTTGCTTGTCTCCATCTGTTTCTCCAATGCCATTTGATAAACATAAGTTCCATATCTTTATTCACTGAATAGAACTCATATATACGTTGAAGTACATCATTTGACTCCAATTTATCATCTCCATCAACAAACCAAATGAAATCTGAGGGTTGGGAATTCAAAGATTGGTAGTACCCTTGATTCCTAGTTTCCCCCGGACCGAGATTTTTAGAATTCCTGACAATGGTGAATTTTCCAGGATGTTCACTAGAATAATTCATCAACACGTTATAAGTATTGTCACTAGAATAGTCGTCCACACATACAACATGGTAATTTGCAAACGTTTGATTCATGATTGAATCAAGTGTTACACCTATTGTATGTTCCACATTGAAACATGGTATTATAAACTTGATAAACATAGTTTTATATCAGTCTGAAAGACTTGCAAACACCCAATTGGGGTTGTATTCCTTATATACAGATTGGTTGAACATATCATTGTGTCTATTAACATAATATGTTGGCTGAATAAAATCCTATTTTCGTGGAACAATATACATTGGAATTTTATTGTTATGACAATGTAACGCCAGCATTCCATCTGCACCAACATCGGGATTCTTCAATTGCCCCAACGTGGGGGAAAAACCTATATTACCTGGAATAAATATAGAGCAGCCTGTTCCAGCAATTATAGTCTAATGTCCTTCATCTAATGAGTTTCTAGGAAACACATATTTTTTGCTTTCCTTTATTATGCCCAATAACGTCATCACCCAATTTGGATGACCGTCCAGCATATTGCACATATAATCAACATAGTTATCCGGATAGCTGAAATCATCATCGACGGTTAAAACATAGTCATCTTTGAACTTGTCAATTCCATAAAACTTTCCCTTATCATGCAAATTAGTTCCATCACATATGGGAATACAATTTTGAAATTTGCCAATTTCTTCGGGAATATCTTCGTATCCATCCAGATACAACTAAAACTAATCGCATTGCTTACATAATTCACCCAAACGGTCAATCATTCCATTGTACCTTTTGGGAAAACTTGCCATGCAAACTATTTTTTCTTTGCTCATTTATACAGCTCCATTTATTTCCTGTGATATCACCTACTTATAATTATCCAGTCCTGATAAAAATATGTCAGATATTTTACTACATTCGCCAAATCTTATTTGATGCTTTCTACCCATCATGCAGTATGGGCAAATTTCATCATTCAATTTTATGAAACTATCCTAATCATTGAACAAATCCCTAAAATGCTCTTTGAAATAATGTTCTTTCCCCAATAAAATACATATTGATTTACATGCCGTATTGTGATAATAATAGATTTTTCCATGCAGCTTGAAAATTCCCTTTCCACAAACCTTGAAACAACCGCATTTATTATATGGAACTCTATCATTTGTTGGTTCACCATACAAAAAATTATAATGAACATTTTTTCTATCAGAAATTGAAAAGCTTCCCCTTCTACCACTTACAATTTTATCATAGTTTCCATAGATTCCACGCCAATAATTTGCCTATTCCTCTGACATAAAATCTACATATATCTATTTGTACTTACGATCTAAAATGGTTTTAATTACATCTTTGTTAATACCATTAGTCACAACTAGAATTCTTCCAGTATCTATATTGAATTTCTATTGGTCAAGCCAGTCTAAAATATCCATAAGATATGGATTTGTAGTCGGTTCACCCCCAATTATGGCAATATATTTGGAAAAACGATAATCCTTTATTTCATCGTATATCATTTTTATATCATCCAATGTCATTATAGACAACGGATTTTTGGGAACTTGATCGCAAAGGCGGTTACATGCCGCGCATTTCAAATTGCATTCTAATGTTATGTCTATTTCTAGGTTCATCTTATCTATACCTCATTGTGTTATTCCATCCAGTAATTAGCATGTTGGATATTCTTTTTGTTCCCTTGTATTCCAATTCAAGTGGATGTAAAATCCCTCCTAATATCTCCGCCCAACGCAGTGGATATTTAGGATGTCGATGCTGGTAAATGCGTGTGTCTTTCCAACACGATTTTAATTGATCAAACCGCTAATCCAATATTCCATTCAGTCTGTCAAACCATTTCTATGTAAATTCCGTTTTGGGTTTGCAAATGAACCATCCATTACATATTAAATGTTCCACAGTTTCGGGATTGTTATATTTCTTTATTGGAGAACCACCAACAATTTCTTTTGCACCGACAACCCACACTTCTGGATTGTTGTTCAAGAATTCAAAACATTCCTTCCAATTGTTTTCCCTTGTGTAGTGTTTTATGTCGGCATATCCACCGCCATAAAAGTGCATTAAATAACAGCGTAAATAATCCGCTTTATGTGTTGCTGACAAAAACCAATATGCGGGATGAAATGGATGTTCTTCAATCTGCATTTGAATAATTGAGTCTGGATTAAGGAATTTAGTTTCAACACCAAGATTCTATCTAGTATTCCATGCGGAGTTTCTGTCTTTGGACATGGAATTTACGTCTGTCCATAACTGCCATATGTACTAATCCCATGTCTCGTATGGTTCATCTTGAATTGAATTATTGTCCATTAAATATTTATAGTTAGATAAATAATCAAGCCAAGGATTTGGTTTATATCCAATATGTTCAAATATGGATTTGAATGTTCTTGGTAAAAGTGCCTGCTTTATTACATGGTTATTTCTTTTTTTATTAAATGCCTTGCAAATTCCCATCTCACATTGTGGCACGCCGCAGTTTTCGGGAAAACGAATCTCTTTGAATATGTTTTTATGCCGCAGCATACATTGTTGATTATATGTATAGAAATAATTGTCCTGTATATAGGTCAAAAAATTTGGCGTTTCAACATAATTCAATAAATCAACATGTCCATCACAATTGGCAACACGTATTCCCCCATTTCCCTGTTCCTTTAGCATTTCAACTAGTTCAGTGAAATCAAATTCATGTTTTAGCAGCCAATCATCTTCAACAGTCAATGCCACGTCACTATGCTCATATGCCTTGTCCAAAGCCTTGTTCAATACATGACCATATCCCCAACTATTATCGTCACACTATACAATTTCATAATCATTGAAATTCAACTTCTTGCAAATGTTCTCAAGTGCTTCTATATGCTCCTATGTGCTTCTATCGCAACAAAGATACAAGTAAATGCCATCTTTGTATTTGCAATTGTTTAGAAGATGTTCAAGACAATAACAGGCACACTTGGTTTTATTATGTGTTGAAACCGTAACAGGAAGACGTTGTTTTAGTTCCGCGTACTATTTTAGATTGAGCATTTGTTCTGCTTTAGTTACAATATCCATACATATCCTTTACCCTACATCAAAACTATTTACCATTACTTCCTTGAATTCCATTTCTTGACAACGTTATTGACACCCTTTGCTTTCATGCTCACCCTGCACTTCTGGCATATTATCTCCCACTCGTTCTTGTACTCGTATGCCAATCCAAGATAGGGCTTTCCACCGCAAAACGGACATTTTTCAAGTCCAGACGTATGCGTTCTGAAATCTGGACAGTCCTTGCACTCAAACTTCGTGTCATTGAACTTGCATTTTTCAGGATCGGCGTTCCTTGAACATGTGTCAAGGCTGTAAGCACCCACATAATGATAGTGTACGCATTTTCTCTTTTTCATTGACACTCCTTTATCGTGATAAGCTTAATTCCCAATTTGTCTGCAAGGGCTTGGCAATTCGCGCAAGGCTTTATCGGACGCCATTCCCCGCTATGCCCAATCCTTGAAATGAATATGGTCTTGATGAGATCACCATACTTCATCATCAACTTGTATTCTGCGTGAACGCCAATCCCAGGCTTTCCCTCTACCCCATCCGGGGGAAGTCCATTGAACGCACGTCCAATGAACTCTCCGCGCTTGTCAAATGCCATTGCCGAAATCCTGTACTTTGACCTTGACTGCGAGGCTTTCTTCCCCAGCATTTCAAGGAGAAATGGGAGCGCGTTGCTTGAAAGTCTGGGCATCTTTCTCATTAGAAGAACAATGGCGCGTATTTCATGAAATCTGCACTGAACTTTTTCCTTGCATCATCCAGCTTCTTGCTCTTGAAAGGCTCGACCTTGACTTCCCATGTGTCGGTGTCAATGAAGGTGTTTGGACTCCATTGGTCTGACTCCATGTCGCGCTCATATCCACGGGGATTGCAGAGAATTGTCTGGTTGTTGTCCCCAATCTTCGCAATGGTGACGCTGTGGACGTGACCACAGCACCAAACGCGGATATTCGGATTCTTGATGATGAAGTCCTCAAGGTCCGAAACGTAGGAAGCGTTCATGTTGTTGTTGACGTATTGTTCGGAGATGCACTTTGGCGAAGGGCAGTGATGAGACATAATTATTATGTCTCTATCCTTGTTTTCCTGCACCAACTGCTCAATTTTTTTGAAGGTGATTTCAAACCACTTCTTGTAATCGTCTGGACGCAGATACCTCTGCTTCAATCCACGGTCGTCGAACTCGTCCTCAACGTGACCCCAGCGGAAATCGTTGAGACCTCGGGAGGCCGCTGCCATGTTCACAACTTCGGGAGTCAATGGCTCTTCGCCATGCTCGGCGCGTATCTTATTGCCGCTTTCTATGCAGCGTTTTGTGAATTCCCCCTGATATTGATAGTCCGTGTAGAGGGTTGAACCAATGACAAGAATGTTTGTGCCCGGAACCATCTTTGACATAACGCCAACCTGTTCGTCCATGAAGGTGACGTTGCCATCTTCCGGAAACTTCTCATGCAGAAATTCCTTCTGCTTCTTGATAGTCCACCCAAGATCGTTGTAGGCTGGATCATGGTTGCCAACAATGAACATGCCATTGTGGACGTTTTGCTGAATCCATTTTGCGGTACCCTTCACGTTGCCAGACACGTCACCGGGTATGAGAGTGAAAGTCTCCTTGTCCCGCAAGGACAATGGAAATCTTTGGTTGATGTCAATGTGAATGTCGGAGAATACTCTAATCTTCATCGTCTGAATCCTTTATTATCCATTGAATTATACCCCAAATGGCTATGATTGTAAAGTTGCCTTTCCATATCTTCCAAAATATGCCCAAAATTGAACATTATTTTTCACAAAATATTTTCAAAACCCTATTGCGTTTTCGCGCCATTTGTGGTATACTGTAAGTGTTCTTTGGGAGAGGAAGGATGCCCGCGAGTTCCTTCAAGGAGAATGGCCATGGCTGACAAAAAGATTGTTGAAGTGAAAGAGACCGTGATGAAGGGTCTGGAGTATGCGCGTTGGAAGTTGCTTGAGAAGTCCCCCTTCATTGGGGAGATGCTTCTCCGTTTTTCCATTGTCCCCACCTACGATTGCCGTTGCAACACCGCGGCGACCGATGGCTCAAAGATTTTCTTTGACTGCGAGTTCTATTCCAAGTTGAACGAGAAGCAGCGCGAGTTCGTTCTTGCGCACGAAGTTTGGCACAATATCTTCCTTCACTTCCGCCGCCGTCAGACCCGCGAGCCAATGATGTGGAACATTGCAACGGACATGGAAATCAACCACATGCTCCAGAACGAGGGCATGGAAGTTCTGGCCGATGCTTGCCTTCCCGATCCCATTGTGGCGGGCAAGAACGCGGAGGACATCTACGCGCATCTGATGAAGCAGCAGCAAAAGCAGCAGAAGCAGAACGGCAAGGGGAAGGGTCAGGGCAATGGTTCCGACAATTCCAATGAGGATGGCGAGGGTGACGGTGACAGCGATGGTGATTCGCAGTCATCCTCTTCTGGTGGTTCTTCTGGCAATGGCAAGAAGTCATCCTCTTCTTCATCCAACAACGGCAACAACAAGGGCAAGCATGGCAACCAGTTTGACCGCCACATCTACGAGGGCGAGACCGCCGGTGATGGCGAAAAGCAGGAGGGCAAATGGGGTGAGAAGGGCTTTGACGAGGACTTCAACCCGTCCATGAAGGACGCGAAGGAGACCGAGGACAAGATCAAGGAAATGGTGACGTCCGTTGCGCAGAGCATTGAGCGCAAGCAGGGACACCTTCCCGCAGGGGTTGCTTCCCTTGTGGAGAAGATGCTCAAGCCAGAAATCAACTGGAAGGAGGCGTTGTCCCAGTTCGTGACGAAGACGCTTGGTGGCGAACACTCTTGGTCCCGTTGCTCCCGTCACGCGCTTGCCCGTGGTCACTACCTTCCTGGCAAGACGGACATGAAGATCAAGGCCGCGCTTGTGCTTGACACCTCTGGCTCCTACCTTCAGGACTTGCCGAAGTTCCTGGCAGAGTTCAAGGCTCTGGTTGAGTCCTTTGGCAAGTACGAAATCACGATGGTGCAGTGCGATGCCGAGGTGCAGGATGTCAAGACCTATGACGCGGAGACGCCGATGGAGTTCGACAAGTTCGAGGCAAAGGGTGGTGGTGGTTCCGACTTCCGCCCCGCGTTCAAGAAGCTGCGCGAACTGGGCGACGACTTCAATTGCTGCATCACCTTCACGGACGGCTACATCACGATGCCCACCTATCCGCCGCCCTACCCCACGCTGTTTGTCCTCACGCCTGACGCCGACAAGGACTTCGTGGAATGGGGCGAGAAGATGGTGTACAAGCCCGACTACCGCGAAGAGTTCTAATGGAAACGGAGACGAAAATGGCTAATGAAAGCGGACGAAAACTCAGGGGCCGCAAACTCATCCTGAACTGGGGAAATTTGAAGCTGGAGATTTCCAAGCTGCCCCATCGCCACGCCGCGGACACTCTCATATTTGACTTGTTTGGGAGCGGTGTCCTTTTGGCAAACGTATATGAAACCCCAGATGGTCACTTGGAGGACGAGATTCTTGGACAGCCAGCAGGATGGCGCGGCGACGGTACGATGCTTGAGGGGTATCGCATTGGGCAATACGTGACGGACAACGGATATTGGAAAACCATCGGAGAGGCAAATTCAACGAAAGAAGGAAACGCACAATGAACCAACTTGAAACCAAATTCTATGAACACGTCCCATATCTTTTGGGTAAAATCGTAAAGCAGCTTAAGACCATGAACAAACTCAAGGCATTGGAACTGAAAGCCAAGCCATTTGAAAACAACATCACTCCAGAAATGGTGGATGACATTATGGAGGGTTGAAATGGAATCACATTGGCTCATACCAATTATGGCGTTCACCATTGTGCCAATCGTGGTTTTGCTTCTTGCAGTGGTGGCTCAAATCTTGGCCGACATTTTTGGATAAGGAGAATGTAAGCATGGACGATGACATAAAGGTAAGCCGTTATTGGGACGGCACACGATTGCGAAACACCATCACTTTGATGGAGCAGTTCTACGTTCTCATGAACGATGAGCGACTGGACGAGAAGCACCGTATTTGCGCAAAGCGTTTGTTTGAGCATGAGCGCCGTCTTGCAATGAACCTCTTGATGAAGGAGTTTCCCAAGGACTTCAAGACCGACATGTTCATCAACAGCATGTACATTGACGATATGTTCAAGAAATATCCAGACAAGGATTGACTATGGAAGCCTCCATCGAGGAGATAATCCGGAACCTCAACAACGTCTATGACTACTGCAAGCCATGGGGAAACCAACACGTCATATTTGAATTTGACTTCCACGAATTCGGTGAACCCCTGACATACTCCAACATGACCAGACGGGGATATAGGTTCAAGGTTGCGCATACGTCGGATGAACTGACGCAAATAATGTTTGACCTGTCAATGAACTCATACATTGTGAACGTGAACATGGACATACGTGTGGGTTGGGTGAAGTTCAACGTGTCGTTGGTTGAAAGTCCCGATCACGGAACAAACATAACGCCCGAACTCGTGGAGACATTCAACAGGATATTTGAACTTGACCACACCGATTAGGGCAAAGAGATTGTATGAAGATTCAGAAAACGGAAGACCTGATTGAATGGGTGGATGGCGTGTACAACCAATGCGGCAAGTGGAGCAACTGCGCCCCAAGTTTCGAGTTTGGTGTAATGGGTGTTGGCAACGGTATTTCCCAATACAATGTCTATGACATCATATCACGCCCCAAGAGTTTCCTTGGGCGGGTCTCAACACGAGACGACCTGTGCAAGATGCTCTTTGAAGTGTCACTCAGATACTCCATTGCGCACATTGATGTCAACTTCTACCAACTTGGGGAAAACGTCACCTTCATTCTGGTTCTTGTTGAAAGCCCCAACCACGGAACCAACATAGTGCCTGAAATGGTGGATGCGTTTCTGAGAATGTTTGAACTTGACAAGCGTGGAAGAGGATGAGGGACCGATGAGCAGCGAGGAAGTGGAGTCTGGTTTCAACGACTTTGTCCAGAAGGTGAAGACGGGAAAACTGTTCTGGGGAGTCTACGTCTGGTGGGAGCAAAAGCACCGCAAGTTCTTCCAGGGGATGAATGGGAAAATCCTTGACGATGACGATTTGATTGGCGTTCTGTTTGAACTATCCATCTCAAGGAAAATCACGGAAATAAGCTCTAACAGGTATGGACAGGAAATAGGATTTCCAGCAATTGCTCTGCACATAACATTTGGTGAAAGTGGTTCAGTTGAAACCAACGTCAGCGAAAAGGCGTTGTCAACACTGTCGGAGCTGCCAAAATGAAGATGATGACAAATAGACAGATAGTGGACATCATAAGCCACGAGCCGGAACTTGAAAACAAGACATGCTGCATTTGGCTCTGCACAGATGGGAAATGCGATGTAATTGACATTTGCAGGTTCAAGACGGTAGATGAGTTTTCCGAGTTTCTGTTTGGGATTTCCCTTACGCATTTCGTGGAGGATGTTCATAGGTTTGATTCAAGAAACCACACCGACATTGACATCTTCATGGATGAATCAACCAACGGACGCACGAACATTGATGTCAAGGTTGTTGATTCAATCCTGGACTATTTCTTGAAAATTCAAGACGGTGAACAAGTTTAGATGTGACAACCGACAAGTAAACCAAAAAGTTGCCAGTTGTCATCTTTATGCCCGAATGGTAAATACAAGCATGGCAATCATTCAATCATAGGAAGCTGACGGTCTGCGAATTGGCAGTATGCAGAATCTCTACGCCGAGTCAATGGTGCAAGAGAACTACATACGTGACCAAATACGTGCGTATGGAACCGACATACGGTACTTCAAGTTGAAGACCCCATATCCTGAGGTGTTCAAGCCCATACTTGACGCAAACAACCTTGCCATTCATGCCTATGGCGAGGGATATGTTCAGGAATGGGAAGATCCAGTGCGGATGATTGCATACCTCAAATGGGATTCCGACTCCATCATTCTCAACGCCTATGGGGTGTAGCCAGATTCAACCTTGACGATGTGGCTTGACCAGACGGACTTCGCAATTTCCCTTGCGAAGAAACTTTCACAATGGAGGGAATACAAGGTTGTCGGGCATTCTGAATTCATTTTGGATTTTGACGGAGTTGATGATTTGGCGCGAAACCAAAACAACGTTGCGATGGAGTTCACAACTGACCTTTTTGACGGCTCACTACGCGCCATAATAACAAACCATACATTGAACAAGCTGTTAACCAATGACAGTTGTGAAAAACTGGAAACGCCAATAACAATACCTTGCGACATACTTGACCACGGGCCATTGAAGATAGACACAGGGCGCATAAACCCCCTTCTCTACAAGGGAAACCACTATGACCCGTTTGAGGACAACATGGTGGATTGTCACCTTCATCTTGAAGTCACTTCCATATTGAGGGACAAGCACGGTTGCATAAAGATAATGGGTGGAATACGCGGCGGTGTAATCTACCACGATACCACGGTGATTGGAAAGTACATTGACAAGGTGAAGCCTGAAGTTGGGGACTTGATTGACGTTCCAGTTCCTGGAAAAGACGGAACTGAGCAGATATACAACCAGAAATACGAAATCGTACACATAGAGGAAACCATCACAAACGAATCCTACATGAATCCGTTTCTGAGGAAGTACATCTACCAGTGCAATCTTCGTGCATATGTGGCAAGCGGTCAGACGGAACCCGACGAACAAGAAGCAACGAAGGAAAAGGCAGACAACTTGGCTTTGATAAACCAGGCTGCGGAAAACGCGGCAAAGAAGATTGGGCTGTACGAGGACTTCGAGGATGACGTATATGGCGGATACCACAAGATAAACAAGCGCACCACCGCCAGCGTACAACGTGATGCTAAAAACTCAACCATAAACAACTTTGACGCACCGGAAGACACTACTGGATTGAAGAAGTCCGTAATGCCATTGTTCATATTCAAGGATATGGAAATGGTGTTGTCCTTGGTGTCAAACGGCAAGGAGAACGAATCACACTTGAAGTTGTCCGCTCTGAACCAATACACCAACCTTGACCCGAACTTCCAATACATAAATTATTTGAGAGCGGACGATGACAACTTGGTTCTTGCAGATGGGACAAGGGCGTATTTGCTTGCAGGAAGATTCAAGCAGCAAGAGTTGGATGATGAGACATATTGTCTCAAGCCCATACGTCTGAAGCACGAAGTCTACGCCCAGCACAATGGTTGGGCAGACCAACCCTTCCACCAAGTTGACGCTCCAACCCCACCAGAGGTTTCAGACTGCAAGGGGGAAGAAGAGCTGGATATGAACCTTCAGGACTTGCTTGGAAAGAACACCACACACAAATGGAAATCCGCTTCCGAAAACCGGTTGACGTTCCCATGGACAAACACCTATCTTGAGGTGGAATACGAAAAAGTGGAAGCAGACCCAGAAGATGAAGAAAGCAAGACCTTTGAAATATGGACTTGCTTTGCCGTGTTTGCGGGGGATAAATCAGAAGAAGGGCAAAAGGGGCATTGGCCGATTTGTTCGTATATCAGGACTCTTTGACGATTTCCAAAAGCCTTTCCAATTTCTATATGAATTGGTTGTCACGCCCACGGTTTATGACTTCGTACATATCATTTTGGACATCCTCTATGTCGCGCTTGTCGCGGCCACAAAGACGGCAAGGAAGTTTGTTCCCGTTGTCGTCAAGTTCATAGCAGTTCATGTTGTAGAGAATGGAATTTCCAAGTACGCCACCGGCGGCGTGACCCAACAATCCATATTGATCTCCGCAACCAATGTCTCGTAGAAAATCCTTGAGTTCCTCAAGCAAGGTTATGGCTTCTGACTTCTTCATAAAGATATTTACAATTATCTGTGCTTCTTGTCTTCAGGGAAGATCATTGTGTTCAGGATTTCTCGTATGTACCACAATCCCTTTGTGAAGTTGTCCTTGCCAACTTTTTGACGCTCTTTGTTTTCCTTCTCCATTGTTGTACTGAGTTGGTGGACAAGGCTGGACAAGTCGTTGTACGTCATATAATGTTCCTTGTCAAATATGCAGCAATCATACCTGAACACCAAAAGACACTCAACCTGCAAGATGAATCCATAAAGGCTCTTCAGTGAGCCATAGAACAGACTGTAGAACAAGGATGATTGGGACAAACCATAATACGTGTCCTTGTGGCATTGTGGGCAAAGTTCCGTGTTGAAGCAGTTTTCAAGTCTGTTTATGAAATAACCGGTGACCTTTGCGAACACGCCATCTTCATCGTCAAACATCACCATTGACGGCAATGCGTTGAGACAGTCCAATCTTCCCTGCATTGTGTCTATGGCTTCAAGATCAACGCTGGCTTCTGGCGTATGTGTCGCGTCCAATCCCCTGTATACCACAACTTTCTTCACGAACGCCAAAACAAGGTTTATGCCAAATTGGGTTTGCTCCATTTCCTCCGTAACCACGCCAAGCTCCTCATAGAAGTAGTGCATCAACTTTGACATGGTTTTCACGGTCGGCCAACCCATAGTGAATTCGTATATCTTGGACTTGTACGGTATTTCCACAACCTGGTCTTCAACATACGCATTGTCCATCTTGCAAAGGTACTTTGACATATCATAGCGGTAGTTGATGTCAACCCCGCAATGTGGACACTTGTACGTTATGGGGTCTTTGAAGAAGGACATTTGGAAAAACACCATCAAGCAGTAAAGTCTGTCAAACTCCGTGAATTCCTTTACGTCAACGTTGTCGGTAAGAAGCATTACCTGCAGGTATTCCGTCACTGCGTCATATATCACGTCCATTTGCCTCCTGTCAAAGTTGTCAATGATGGTCTTGGCTATGGACTTGAGTTCAGTCACGGTGGTTTCGCGCAAAACGACAGGCAAGCCGGAACTTGGCAACGTAATGGGTATTCTGTTTGTTGGAAACCCCTTGCTGAACAAGTCCCGGTTTGTCATCGTCAACTCTCCGTTATGTCACATGGCATTAGCCGCCAAGGAAGTCCGTGATGTTGGCGACCTGTCCATCCTGCTGCGCACCGCAATAGGCGCAATCCTGGTACTTGAACACATCGTTCATCGGCGTGACAAACTCCTTGATAATCTTGTTGATTACTCCAATGTCCTCGTCAAACAAGATGCTCTGAGGCAGGGAGTCGATGATTTGAACCCTCTCAGGATACGTGAGTTCCTCAAGATTTGCCGTCAAAGAATCTTCTGGGTCGGAGATTTCCGAAACGGTAATCTTCTTGATGAACATGATGATGTACTCAACCTGGGAAAGACTGTCCATGGACTCCTTCACGTTCTTGTTGGAACCCTCGTACTTTCTGTAGTAGTTCTTGAAGAAGTCCTCGATGTTCCTGACATTCGCCCAACCGGCTGTGAACGTGAACTTGCGGTTACCCGCCTCAATCTCAATCTCGGTGTCGGGTTTGTAGGTCTTTGCGAAGTTGCGCAGAAGTTTCGCCGTGTCCAGACGGTAGGAGTTTTCCTTTTCGCAATTCTGGCATGTGTACTTGATTTCGGGATTGAGCTTGTTCATCTGCTGAAGGTTCAACGTGATGAAGATTCTCTCGAACTCCGTGTAGTCGCGGATGTCAAAACCCTTCTCAAGGGCAAGACGGTTAATCATTGAAGTCATGGCGCAGTACATGACGTCCGCCCTTGACTTGTTTTCCAACGCCATCTTTGACATGTCCTTCTGCTCGGCGGTGGAGATTTCCTTGAACTCCACGGTCTTGCCGACGCTGGGCAGGTCAATTGGTGTTGAATTCGTGGACATCTTCTGACGGAAGGCGTTCACAATGTTTGCCGCGTTTGTGGGCTTCTTCTCCTGTTTCTTCACGGGAAGAACCTTCAATTCCGGAGTTGCCTCCGATGTCTGGGAAGCCGCTGCTTCCTTCTCCAGCTCCTGATTTACAAGATTCGCCGTAGCGGTGTCAGCCGGAACTTCGTCCTTGTAGTGTGTAATAGGTGGTTGCATTATTTTACCTCGCTTTTCCTTGTTTTAGATTTCCTCGCCTTGCCTTTTTTCGCAGGCTTCTTTTCCGCCTTTTCGGACTTCTCGGTCTTTTCCTTGTCATCCATTCCAATCTCAACGGCTCCAGTGGAGTCCTTGTTTTGAAGATTTGACATGAAAGACTGCAGCTTCTTCATTTGCTCCCTCTTCGCCTTGTTTGTCTCGCGGTTGATGATGTCAACCTTCTTGCGGAAACGCTCCACCACCTCATCGGCGTGAAGCCAAATATCCTTGCCGTCCAGCACCTCCTGGATTTCCTTCTTGGTGAGGAAGTGCTTGTAGATTTCGTTGAAGAAGTTTTCCAACCAAGGGTTGTAGAATTCCTCCTCCTTCTTGATGTCGGATTGCTTTCCAAACGAACATCCAGATGACGTGTGGATCATCATATAGCCATGTGGATAGCAAATCAAGCCATCGCAAGCCAAGGCAACCATAGTCGCCGCGCTTGCACATGCGGACTCAATTTGGCAAACAACTTGCGCTTGGCACAACTTTATCTGCGTCACTATCTGGATTGCGGTGAACAAATCCCCGCCAAAGCAGTTGATGTGAATTACAACAAGGTCGTCCTCTCCGGCGGATTGAAGGATGTCAAACCACTTCAAGAAGCACCTTGCATCTCCAATCTCGTCAATCAGCCAAAGATGGAATATGTTCTTTACCTGTTTTCCATAGGAAACCATATTCTCCTTGTCAAACTGTCCATCCTCGTCGGAAAGCCCTGGGAGCAGCCCCTTGAAACTTTCTATCTTCGTTTTCATAATTTAACTCTCGGTTGTGAAGGTTGTTTGTTGGAAACCCATATGTCAGGGAGTCCAATTTGGTCTGTATCATATATGTTCAATTATACGGGATCTCGGTCCAAAACGACACTAAATTGAATTAAAACAACCCACATTTGGGTTTGCGCTTCTTGTAAATAATACTATGATATGGTTGTTCCCCATACGGGCTGCCATAAACATACACAACAACATGATACAGAGGGTAAAACTTTGAGAAAGAGAAAAACCCGTAGTTCATACAGAAACAAATCTGACCTTCGCCCCGATTCAGGAGCAAGGCACAAGAAGAAGAACAAGAAAAGATATGTCGAAAACCAGAAGGAGAAGTTCAGAAAGTCAAAGGAGTGGAAGGAATTTAGAGGTCGGATGGCAAAGCTGTTCAACCACCGCGACTACATAACGGGCAGAAAGCTCGTAAAGGGGTTCAACGTCCACCATTTAAGGACGGAACAGGACGCCGAAAACTATTGCGACATATCCAATGAAGAGGAATTCATACCTCTGAATTCATATTGCCACAAGATGCTTCATTATCTGTTCATCTTCTACCAAAAGGACAAGACAATCATGAACAGAATAAGAGAAATACTTGACAAGATGTGCGACCTTTCGGTGAAGCACGGTGTAGACCCCGTTGACCTTGATCATTGTCTTCAAGACATAGAAGAAACCGAACCCCAAGACGAGTATGACCCGGAAATTGACGGAGACGGTGGCAACGAGGAAATGCTTGAATAGATGGAAGACATAGAGCAACTGGATGAAACCCAGCCGGAATATGACATTCCAGAGCAGGAACCTGACGAATACATTTCATCTAAGGAACTTGGAAATCAAATGTTTCCAAAACCCGAAGTATGATTTACAGGGCTATTGTATGAGCCTGTGAGAATGGAATTCTTGTGCTGGTTATTGGCGGCATAAGGGACTGGTTGTACAACGCCTCGTTCTCCGCGTTCATTCGGTCAATTTCCTCATAGTCCTTTGCCAATCTCAAGTCAATGTCAAGTTGGGACAATTCATCCTCTACGTATTCTTGGGGTTTTGGCAATTTGGCGTTGGGGTCTGACTTGAACAAGCCCGGACGCAAATTCCTGTCCCATGCCAATGGATTTCTGTACGCCATTAATCCACCCCGTCATTAACCAAAGGGATTGTCTCCGCCCTCGTCACCACCTGCGTCATCTCCACCTTCATCGCCTCCAGCTTCATCTCCACCAGCGGCGTCGTCACCACCTTCTTCTCCGCCACCTTCTCCCCCTTCACCATTCTCCTCATCGGCGGTTGTGACGTTTATCTTGTTGGTGTTGAAAATGCTATGTGCAAGCAGTTCCTCAAGGCTGGACATAGACATTGTCTTCAACTTCGTAATCTGAGAAGCGTCAATCTCGCCACCCATGTACTTCTCGCCAATGCCCTCAACCATTGCGGCCATGATACCATCAAACAAACGAAGTTGGTTCATTTCGTTTATCTCTGCGTCAGTCATTCCCAAGATGTTCTTCTGCGCCCAAGTCTTTGACATTTCATCGCGGTCGGCATACTTGGCGTAAAGATCCATCTTCTGTGTGATTTCCTGGTTGGAAATGAACTTGGAATAGACGTATGGCGGAGTGAATTCAACGTAGAAGTCACTTTCCTTCATCTGGTTCTTCTGCCATATTCCACGCAGCTTCAAATGGACGATGAACGAGTCTTGCAACGCCTTTGCGAACTTCATTTGAATGCCAAGTTCCATCTTGGAGAAGGAGAATTCCTCTTGCGTGATTTCGGTTGAAGCACGGTAGGAATTGGATTCAAGGTTGTCCCAGCGCGTGTATGGAACGCCAAATTGCTTTATGAGACGTTTCAAGAAGAACTTGAGGTCTTCAATCTGGTCGTATTGCGCCGTTGATTCAACAGTGGAAACCGTAGTGCCATCGTTTGCGTTGGATTTCGGGAACACCCAGGAATCCAACATGGAACTTGGATTGTAGGTCTTGCCAATCATGGAATTGTTGGACTGGCGGTCAATCTTCGCAACCTTCTTTTCGGAAAGTTTCTGCGCAAACTTCCTAACATATTCATGCGCAACCTTGTCCGCCATTCCACCAGTTGCTATGTTGAAGAGAAGTCTCTGCGGTGCCCTCGTAACGCGGAGAATAACCGCGGCGTCCTGCAAGAGAACCAATTGGTAGTACGCCTGCTTCACGCCCTCAATGATGGAATAGGTCACTCGCCCATTTGGAGATTTCTTGTCATGCGAGAAATACGTTATCTGCGGGAACAGCAAAGGCACAACGTTCTGCGCCGAACTGAAATCCAATCCACGGTAGCCATTGGTGTAAATGGTGTTGAATATGGCGGAGTTCTGCGAGTAGTACGCGGACAAAGTGTATTGAAGTTCCTGTGCGTACTTGTCAAGGTCAAAGTAGATGCCGCAATTCTCGCCAGTAGCCTGGTTGATGAGAATGTCGTAGAAATCGTTTCTCAACCGCTTCACGCCTATGATTCCCAAGGACGGAATGTCGTGGTTGATGATGTTTTCCCAGGCAACCTCGCCCTCAATTACATAGGTGCGGATGATGTCCACAATGTTGTTGCGGATGTCAAACAACTTGATGAAGTTGGAAAACTCCTTCTAAATGAGTTCCTGTTGCTGTGGCGTTATCTTGTCGGAAATGTCCTCGGAGAAATTCAATCGTATGAACTCTCCAGTAGATGACACCGTAAGGAAGTCGGACGCGATTTCGTTTATGCACCAGTTGCACTCGGGGAATTCAGAAATGGCGCGGTACTGCCAAAGACGTTGGCACTTGTCCGTTATGAGGGGAATGTAGTTGTGGTTGAACTCGTCTGAGACGTAGCCAAAGAACGCCGTGGAAATTCCAGGATTCTGCAGGGACACGATACCCTGCTTCTCCACAATCTTTTCAATCTTTGAGGTATAGGACTTGAAAGTCTCGAAGTTACGGTTCTATGCGAGAATCTATATCCTGTCCTCTCCCTCTGGTCCGACGTTTCCCGCGCCCTACGTGTTAAGCTTGTTCATTCTGTCCACGGGGCTCGCGGATGCAGTCAATACGCTATGGTTGTTGTTGTTCGCCATTATGGAATATACCCTAAATCAATTATATGAGTATTTACCATTATCAACCGCATTCGCAATAAAGAACCTGGACATCGGCGTGCTTGTTGAAATCGGAATCCCAGCCATTGAGAGCGTAGATGGACTTCGAGTCCTGACCATTTCCACCCTGACCCATTTCAATTCCGAAGAGACGCTCACCTTCATTGATTCGCCTCTTCAACTGATCAAGGTCTGAACACCACTTGTCAAGTTCCACATCATAGCCCTCTGCAATAAGACGTTCGGTGTTCTCTATGGTGTTCATGGTGATTTCGTAAAGACCCATGTAGTTGGCGCGTGAATAGGAACACTCATCGTGGCACTTCTTGGCGCAGTCCAGGATATTTCCCACAACGCGCTTGCGGTATTCCTGGTCGGATTCCACGTCCTTGTTGTGCCACCCAACAATGCTGTAATGCATGGTTTCCGCGTCAACGGTGATTCCACACGCGATTATCGGCTCTTCAATCTCAATCTCATCATCGGACTCCGAAAGAACCTTGGGCTTGGGGAAATCGGGGTCGGCATCCATGTTCTTCATATCAATTTTGAACTCGTCAATCCACTTCTTTCCGGTTATCTTCGTGGTGAAAGTCCCCGCCTTGAAAGAACCCAGGAACAACAGCTCAAAAGTATTGAGGCAGTATTCAAGGTTCCGACGGTTGTTGTCATCAAGCTCCTTGACGAATTCCTCGGGGTAGTCATAGTCCTTGTCCTCTGAACACGCCTTTACGACATCCTTGACAAAATCCTTGAAGGGATAGTTCTTCGTGAGAACCACCACAAAGCTGCTTGAACTTGAATTGCTGACGTAATCACTTCTGATTTTCATTGGTTGCCTCCTTCACTACTTCCAACCTGTCCAAAATCCTTCCAAGGAAGGTGTCTCTATCCCGAAAGGCGTGTTCGGTGTCTGAATCGTCTGGCTCAAAACCAAATTTCTTGAAATACTTGTAGAGGAACGCAAGGTTGCCCATCGCCTCCTTATCCCAATCATCGCACTCAAAGCCCAGAGCCGTGATTTCCTCGGGCTTCTTGGGGTCTGCGTGGGTGTCGGTGTCACCATCGTACTCGCCCTGAATGTAGTCCTCGCAGAACTTGCTGGGGTTGTTCCAGTCAAGCCAGTCATCCGGACCGCTGTTGGTGGTGAGAACGCCAACGTTCATGGTCTCGCCCAATGGGTCATAGGCGCCGTAGATGCAATCCCCGAAATCTTCAAGGAACATCTTGGCCGCCTTGTCGGCATCCTTCTTGATGATGAAGGAGCTGGAACTTGAATTGCTGACGTAATCGCTTCTCACTTTCATTTCATTTCTCCTTGATACTCAACCACACTCGTTGAAGAATGTCGATCCACTGGCGTCCGAACCACCCGTGACAATATCCACCTCATCGTACTTCGCGTCCAATCCCTTCTCGTTGAGCGCGTCAACAACTCGGGTCTTGTACTCCTTCAAGGTTTCGGTGTCCTTCATCTTGTTGTCGCCAGACTTCATGTCATAGCCAACCAAAACTTCCTCAACATCTTCTCCCCAATCACGTTGGGCAATCTGGAAGTCAAGCCCAGCATTCTCAAGAACCCGATACAACACCTCAGAGAAGGATTCCAGCTCAATGAATTCCTCAATGGACTCGCATTCGGAACCGTATTCGTGGTTCAAGTCCTCCAGCAGCTTGCCCTTGTCCTTCACCAGCTTGTCCATAAGCCCGTCAACGTCGGAAAACACCTTCCCAACTATCACGAAACTGGATGAACTGGAATTGCTAACGTAGTCTGTGCGGATTTTCATTGTTTACCTCAAAGGTCAAGGTCCGAACCACGAATGCTGTTGTAGTCAAAGTGGTCGTCCCCACTGATTTCAATCTGCTTGTACTTGCTCTCAAGGATGGTGGCAACCTGCACTGCGTTTGCCAAGTCCTCGCCAAAATCGTCACCGCACTGGCAGTAGACAGAACTATTCTCCTGTTGAAGAACGAGACGGATGAAGTTCATTTGACCATAGCCATCCTCGGCCATGATGTTGTCGGAGTCAACGTTCACCTCAATGTCCAACTCGTCATCGTACTTCCATATCTCAACGTTCTGTCCAAAGACGGTTTTCGCCTTTTTCTCAAACTCATTCAACTGTTCAAGGCTTTCGCAATGGCAGCGAAGGGTGATTCCATGAACGTGCTTGAGCAGCTTCATAAAGCCCTCGTCAATGCAGGCTCCCTTGTCCTCAAAGTCAATGATGAAGGAACTGGAGCTGGAATTGCTAACATAGTCGTTTCTGATTTTCATTTCTTGATTCTCCTTAATGGTTGTTTGACCACTTTATGAATTCGGGATCCAACATGCACATGGTGTCGTAGAGGCTGCGGACGCATTCCTCATCGTTGTCATATCCCTCCACGTTGTGTTCATCGTCATAGCCGTAGAACTCAACGCACTTCAATCCGTTGTGAAGCCCGTCACAGTAGTTCGCTTCAATCTCGGGCGCACCATACTTCTCGTAGTACCGATTGTAGGTGTCGCAGTCCACTATGAAACTGGACGAACTTGAATTGCTCACATAGTCGTTTCTCAGTTTCATTGCTGCAAAGCCTTTCCAAAGTATTCCTTGATTTCCTTCTTCACCTTGCCCCACACGTCCGACAAGTCTCTATTTCTCCTCAGATTCTCGTTGCTCCATCCATAGGGGTCAATGTCAACGTTGAACTCGTTGTCAACGCAATCTATGTCAAAGCCCTCTACGCCAGACAAGCCACAACATTCCTCGAAGAACCCAACCAACTCATCCAAGAGTTCATCAACAGAGGAAACAACAAGCGTGTCCTCCGCGTCTGCGCAATTGTCTGCCCAATAGCAATTCACATTGAATGTCATTGTATTTTCTCCTTTATTTCAACCGTTGTCGTTGCCACCGCGGATGTAGGACTCCTTGAAGCGGAGGAAATCGTACAAGGCATCCTCGGACTCAAACATTTCCATGCAGCTGCCCTCGGACGAAGCCGACTGGTGGTCGATGTAGAACTCATCGTCAATGCAAGTCCAGGCGTGGTAGCCCTTCTCCTCATCGTGGAAAATCTTCGTCTTGATGGCATCGGCGTTCAGCTTGACGTTGAAGTGAAACTTCTCCTTGCAGACCTTCCGAAGCATGTTCATAGAGACGGTCAAAGTCCTTGCCAGTGAAGTCCCTCTTGTACTCTGTCTCCCTTCCATCAACTTTCTCCATGAAAAGGTAGAGAAGCTGGATTGCCACGAAGTTCAACTTGCTGTCAAAGGTGGAAGTGTCCTCCCACTCCCATCCGAACTGATGCTTTCCGTTCTTGTTCGGAATCTCGTATGACATCCAGTCCTCCTCGAACTTGGCATGGTCGTACATGATTCCAAATGTGTCGTCCGTACCTTCCTTCACAATCACGATGAAGGAAGAGGAACTTGAATTGCTGACGTAATCTCCACGAATCTTCATTTAGCACTCCCGTCCACCATCAACATGACAGGCAATCTTGCAGTCCTTGCCGGTGAGCTTCTTGAGCAAGTCCTTGATGCGCTTCTCAAAGTCCTTCTTGGTCTCGTTGGGCTTCATGTCGGCATAGCCCAAGCCAATGCAGTACTCATCGTAGTATTCCTCAATGCCCCTGCAGAAGCGAAGGTCTGGGAACTTGTCCTCAAGGGCTTCAGCCAGCTCGTAGGTATCCCAGTCATCGTAGTTGTCCTCCTCACCATCCTCCTTATGGTAATCTGACTTCACCTTGTTCAACTTCGCCATTTCAACAATGGCGTCGGTTCCAAATTCACTGCCAACCACCATGAAGGAGCTGGAGCTGCTGTTGCTCACATAATCTATTCGGATTTTCATTTTGCTTTCCTTTATCAAGCCCTTTTGTCAACAAGTTCTTCAACTATGCCAAGAACTTCAGCGGCGAGAAAACCCACGGCAAGGGGGATTATTGCCCCGGTGTAGATGCACCAGGCACACACCCCTATCCTCAATAGGGATTTCGCAATGCTCACAAGAAGATGTCCAGTTGAATTCACGTTGTTTTCCTTTATTGGTTTCTACTATATTATACCAGATTGTCGTCGTTTTGTAAAGTCATTAGCCTCTTTCGGACGTCGGTTATGACCTTCCCCATGAGGTTCTGACCCCTCCAGTTAGATGAATTCAAAATACCCTCGTCCTTTATTCCCATCTTTATGCCCCAAATCCCATCAACTGGAGATGCCTCAACAAAGGTCTTTCCATCAAGTTCCGGGTCAAGCAGCTTCTTTCTGTGGTAGCCACACTGCTGAAACCTCGCCAAATTGACTTCAAACATGATATTGTAGCGGACTTCATTCCACTTCTCATCGTCATAGCCCTTGACTTCCCTGCCAAGATGTTTGCACACCAGGGGGTCGTCATCTTCGTCAAGTATCTTCTGGGCGGTTTCCTCGTCGCCAAAGAACTTCGCCTTTGCCCACATGAAAGCCTGCTCGGTGCAGAAGAACTCATGCCTTTCGCCATTGAACGTCCAGAGGAACTTGCACCTTGCGAAATTGGACATGAAGCTGCCAAAGAAGAACACGTAGTTGTCAGTCACGCGATAGCCATACTCGTACATCTTGTCCATCTTCTGCGGAGGGTCTTTGGACATTGGAGTTTTTCCCAATTCACGAAGTTCATTGAACTTCGCAAGGCGTTCTTCCCTTGTCCCATAAATGTCACGTTCCACGTTTCCTTTCAAAATGCCAGCATCTTCCAAAGATGCGATCACCTTCTTGAACAAACCATCAATCTCCTTGCGGTACTCGGCGTCCGTATCCCTGAACTTGTCATCAACTACTTTCACATTTGAGCAGTTGTCAAGGTCAAGGAACACGATTTTGTCGTAGCGTCCCATTTCCGCACAAAGCCTATCATACATCCCACACAAATCCTCGTACCTGATGTCCCCCAAAAGCCCATGTTGCCAAAGATATGTGGTATAGACATAAGCATCTAACGGGGTTCGATCTGTCAAGTAGTTTCCATCTGGCATCTCGTCAATAATGTCAAGCTGCTCAACAAGGGTGTCGAAGATGATGTTTTGGCTTTCCCAATTCCCGTTCCTGTTTATCTTAAGTCCCTTTTCCTCAATCTTCTTTCGGTAGTCGCAACCAACGGTCTTGAACTCGTTTTCAGTTCCCTTGAACCTTTCAACAATGTCCTTGATGAACGTGGACTTTCCAGTGTTTTGCGTCCCAACGACGCCGACGATGAATTTTCCTTCTTGCTTGCTCATGATGAATTTCCTTTTCATACAATTATACACAATGATAAAATGGTAAATATCAACAGGCTAAAAACGAGAAGAAAACCTGTATAAAAGGATAATGAAATATGAAAGAAAGCAAAAACGTCATAACATACGGGACATTTGACTTGTTCCACGTTGGGCATCTCAGGCTTCTGAAAAGATGCAAGGAATTGTGCGGCCCAAATGGAAAGTTGACGGTTGTTGTCTCCTCTGACAGGTTCAATTGGGTGGAAAAGCAGAAGAAATGCGTCATTCCAGACTATCAGCGAATGGAAATAGTGGCCGCGATAAAATACGTTGACAAGGTTCTTCTTGAAGAGTCCTGGGAACAGAAGGAAAAAGACATCGTGGAAAACAACATAGACATCTTCGTTATGGGAAACGATTGGGAAGGGAAATTCGACAACCTCAAGAAACTTTGCCAAGTTGTATACCTTCCAAGAACGGAGGGAATCTCATCATCGCAATTAAAATAGACAATCCATCAATGATGTTGATCATACGAACATAAACTTGTCAATCTTCGGCAATTTTCCATTCATGTCAGATTCCCTTGTTTGCCCGTTTTGCTCCAGATACCCGTTCCAGATATTCTGAATATCCCTTCTTCCAGTTCTCCAATGGCTCGTCCTTGTGGCGGTTGTAGAACTCCATCATCCACCTTTTCGTCAGGTAAATCCTGTCATAGTGACGCAAAGGGTTTTCAAAATACGTTGACGGTGATAAATAGAAGTCACGTTCCTCAACACTCTCAATGTTGTGTTCAAGGTATCGGCGCTGCTCCCAGTATTTCATGTTTTCAATGAGTTTAGCCCCTAGTTGATACCCAGGACACCCACATCCACCTGTGTCGCCATACTGTCCGCCCTGCAATACATAATATCTGTCAGTGCGGATGTCCTCAAACCAGTCATCCTGTTCCGCCGATTTGCCTATCAATGGCAATACCCCAATAGCGGCTATTGCGCCTATGAAATTCCGTCTTGTTGTCTTTTCCATGTAAATCCCCTCGTAGGCAATTATACTTTCTGGATGGACTTCAGATACTGGTCGTATTTCCTCTCCCAGTCCTCTTTCGTCTCGTTCTTGTGAAGGTTGTAGAACTTCATGAGCCAATCTCGCTTCAACTGAATTTTACCAAACTGCTTCGCGTTGTCTGGACCGAAATACCCAGACACTTCAAGGTAGAAACCTTTGCCCTCAACATTGTCTATCCATCTGTCAAGCATGTTGTAGCACTTCTGCAAATCCATTTCCTTGACAGTCCCAATTCCCAGTTCAACTCCAGGGCATCCAATTCCACCCGTATCCTTGTATTGTCCGCCCTTGAGGATGTAGTATCGGTCAACGCGGATGTCCTGAAACTCGTCCTTCTTGGTTGCTGAACCAATGGCTGGCACTGCAATCACGCCAACCAATGTCCCTATGAAATTCCTTCTTGTTGTCATCATCTTGTGTAATCTCCTTGTAGGCAATTATATCCTATTAGTGGATAAGCCTGTTGTAGTCGCTGTCTGAAAGATTGCTGAGCCAGTCTCTTGCTTCGTCTATCCGTCTCTGAAGTCCAGTTGGGATTGGCTTTCCCCGCCTCGTCAGCATTTCATGTTCAATCGCGGAAGACATCCAATTGTCGAATCCAGTATCAAAGTCATCGTTGGTTTTCTTCATTGGCATTCTCCTTCAAATAGTCATAGTAGTTCTTCGCATCCAATGGATTGTCAAGCAATCCATATCTTGTCCTGCAATCTTCCGGTGGTTTCCACCCAATGTCCTTTCCAACAAAGCATACTGGAACATCTTCTGGCTTAATGTAGATAACCCTCGGTTCACTTGACGTCCGCCATTCCTTGATTGTCCATTCATCGTCCATACATCAACCCTCCAGCCATTTGTTGTCAATGACGTAGAACAGAATCAACGCAATTATTGTTAGGGGAATCCAACCCACCCAGAACAAGACATACGGCCAGAGCATATCCGTCCCTGTTTTCCTGTAGTCCTCGATGCCCATTCCAACAAGCGAGGCGTTCCCGACAAAACTCTTGTTGCGAAGGTCCGCGAATATGGTTGCCGTGAAACCGTCCTTCATGGTGTAGACAACATCGCGCTCGTTTTTGAACAAGCCGCCGCCAACCACAGTCTCCTCTTCGTGTGCGCAACCATAGTTGAACTTGCCATAGGGGAATTCCGAGCCACAGAACACCACCCTCGGCGAATTCGTAGTTGAAGTCCTTACGGTGTCCCATGACCAATAGGTTTCCGTCCTGTGGTGGACATGGGGCCGTCCCTTTGAATCGTATGTGGTGTATGTCACAACCCTTGTGTGCATCTGATACCTCTGATGCCTGACGTGGATTCTGAGATACTCCCCCTTCACCAACTTGCTTGTCACGGGAGTCACCGCAAACAGCTTTCCACGCACAAAGGCGTGTCCAACGTCAGTGTCCATCGCATGACGGAACTCACTCTCGCTTTGGATTGCCACCGCCTGACGGTACTTCAAGGTGACATCATCAACCTTCTTGTCGATTGCGGAGTAGACAAGAAAGCCAATGAACGAGAAGATTCCAACAATTAGCAGGGAGAACAGGACTTCACGCAACGTGATTTCCCAGTCAATGCAGTCAATCAAAACGATTGGCTTTTTCTTCTTGTCGTTATTGCAATATCCCATATCCTCTCACCTCATTGATACATGTCTGGAATTCCATTCAAATCAATTTCCGAATCCAGATTCAGTTTGGACTCGCCCTTCTCAACCCAGGTATTTCCAACCTTGTCAACAAGTTCCCAATGCTTCTTCTCAATGTAGAACTCATGCCTGATTTCAGCAAGTCTGTCCAAGAACCTACGCTTCACAAGGTTCATGTCCTTGGTCTTGACATGGAGGTTGAAGCAGTCTGTCCTCTGACCATCTTCCCCAATCACGGATTCAAGCGCGATTGACACAAGTTTCCTTGGGATGTTCCATGCGGACGCAATCGTGTTGTGGTTGGAGCGGCGCAGTTCATCACGCGAAAATGGGTCAGCATACCCCCAAAACCCATCGTCATCCAGAACCAGGTTGAGGTATGAACTGACCAACTGCGCGTACAGTTCCTCAAGGGTGGATGCAGAAGTCCATCCAAATTCACGGACGACTTCTGCATCAAGCGCGTCTATGTCAATCGTAGATGCCATTAGAACAATTCAAGTGGCTTGGTGTCGCGCTGGGAGACTTCCGCCTCGTACATATCGTACTGCTTCACAACATACCCGGTGAGGGAGAGGAAGAAGGACGTGGGGAACTTGCGGCAATGGTAGCGGTAGTCGCGCACGGACTCGTTGTAGGCTTTCTTGTGCTGCGCCAGAGTGTTCTCGGTGATGGAGATGTCGTTCATCAAGTGCTGATAGTTCTTCTGGGACTTCAGCTCAGGATAACGCTCCTCAACACGGGAGAAAGCGGCGATGCACTGCTTGGCTTCCGTTCCGCTCATGTTCTTTCCACGGGCTTCAATGACCTTGACGAGCGTGTTGTACTCATGCTCATCGTACTTCTTGACGCAGGCCGCAAGCTCGTGGAGCTTGTTGAACCTGTTTGAGAGCTGAACGTCAATTCCGGACTTGGCGGTATTGACCTGCTCTTCAAGGTTGATGGCTCCGTTCTTGCTGGACATGACCATGCAGAGAGCCATTAGACCAATGCCGACGATTGCGGCGAGTGTTATTAGTGCTGCTTTCATTTTTGTTTTTCTCCTGTTGTTTGTTCATCAATAAGAATAGCGGTTGCCCTTTTTCAGATTGCACGGAGCGCAGAGCATCTGCAGGTTGTCGAACGTAGTAGTTCCACCCTTGGAATAGGGAACGATGTGGTCTCCGTGCATTTCATTGAATTCAAAATGCTTCTTGCAATGGGGACAAATCCCGGCCTGTTCACTGTATTTCCTCATGCGCATTTCCTTTGAGAAGTACCTGGGTTGGGGATTCTTCACCGTGGGAGTTGCCTTGCAAGGGCAAGATTCGTAGTGGATTACGGAAACACCTGCGCTTGTACGCGAACGCACTTCAAGGTATTGATGTCCATCGGACTCAAACACAACGTGGTCGTAGCCGTCCCATGACCAACTCTTGATTATCCTTGCTGGCGAGTATGTGGTTTGGGCAAACGCCCAACCAATGAACAGCAATGACACTGCCATCAGGACTTTCTTCATTTCAGGTTCCTCCATTCACGTATGATGTTTCCAATCTCAAACAGACGTTCCAGGGTTTCCTTTCCACCCGGAAATGCTATCGTTGTTGAAGTACCGTCAATGTGGAACTCCGGTCTGTTGCAAACGTTGATTTCCCTTGACAGGACTTCCTCAATGCGTTCAATGCACTCTTCCGCCGTCATTCGCCACCTCCATTTGAGTATGCGCCCTGTGAAGGTACGCACATTCCCTTCAACTTGGCAGCTTCCGCTTCCATCGCAGCCTCAAGGTGGTCAATGCAGTTCTCGCAAAGCTCCCAGGTCTTGACAATGTTCTTGTAGCCAGTCCAGTCCCTGATTTCCCTATAGCACTTGTGCAGATGTTCAAGGGAAACCTCCATCCCACAGCAGTCGCATACGTATATCGTCTTCGTCATTTCCAGTAATCCTCCTCTTCATCAAAGTCCTCTGGTGGTTCTGGCTTCGCGGTGCCATTGACCTTTGCAATCTTGTAATACTCCCTTGCGAATCCATCCACGGCGATCCTCGTTTTGGTGAAATGCGTCACCGTTCCAATCTTCAATGGAAACTTCCTGCTCTCGGAATCAACATAGTACACTATGTCCCCAACTTCAAGCTTGTTTCCAAACGCATCTTCCGTGACTTGAGGCTTGACATTCTTCATTTCAGCTCTCCTCGTCATAGTTCTGGTCTTGCAGTTCCATTCACCTTCGCAAGTCTGTCATAGTCACGCGCTATGCCATCTACTCCAACTTTCCATTTGGTGAAATGCGTGACAAAACCCATTCTGAGTTCATTGTATGTCTTATTGGTGTAGAGGTAGTACACCACATCCCCGATTTCAAGATGATTCCCGAACTTGTCCCTCTTATTGTGGAATTTGGGTTCAGTGTGCTTGAACTTGTCGTTTCTGCGCGGGTCCATTTCAGTTCTCCTTCAAGGTTTGTGGTTTATGAGTTTGTCCCTTGTGATTCCCTTTGCCTTGATGGAATAGCAGTTCCTTGCCGGAAACCAAGTAACGCCAACCCCAATCGGGACGAAATCCCGCTTGCGGACATCAGAAACCACGTTGGAAATGGCGTTCTCAATCTCATCCGGTTTCGCCACTTCAACTTTCGCGTAATAGTCCCACCCCATGTCCTCCGGTGCGTTGATGATCAACCACACCAAAAATGACACAAGCAGCACAATGAAAACAACCCAGGCTATTATCTTTCCCATTTCAGTTCTCCTTTGCCTTGTAGAATTTTCCATATAGGAAATCAGATGCAAAATACACAATCCCTGCAACAATGGTAAGCGGCCACACCACGCCAAAAAGGATGCAACGAAACGCATCCCCAATTTCAAATCGTTCCCATTTGACCCTCATGATGATGGCAGATATGATGGTGACGACAATTGGCATTACCGTGTACATCAATGTACTTAAGATATTGCTGTCCATTTCAGTTCTCCTTGATGTTCTCAACGCCTACAGTATACCACATTTCGTGATCAAAGTCAAGTACCCTACAAAAGAAATGATAAGCACCTTTTAAGTACATCTTCTGAATTCTCGTTCCAGTCTTTCTACCATACAACAAATACCTTATAACCGTATTCTGTTTCAATTGCCTTGTTCCTGGCTTCGTCCCATTGCCAAACATCTTTCGCTAATTTCGTTGTCTTCCCAGGCATGTGAATAATGCTATCTGACTCGTAAACCAGAGGATTAGCGTGCCAATAGTCTCCGTTGAACTCAATTATCCTTCCGGTTGTCTCGTCAAAGAAATCAAAGAACACATATTTGTCAATCTCATGAAGATACTTACCGAACTCCTTGGGATGTCCATCAAACCAAACCTTATGTGAATTCAATTCTTCATTCTCCATCAGCTTGTTGAACAGTTCCATCGCAACATTGGATTGTCCGAACTGATTATAACGTTCGTTGTAGTATTCCTCATATTTCTGACGGCCCAATTCTTCTCCATATTTCCTAACAAAAGTAGCCAATGTCAGAGCTTTTCCCTTGCAGGCATTCTCATACACCTCTCGTCCTTTTTCTTCTCCATACTTGTTTATGAACCAATCCAAAGTCTCAAATCCAATATACTTGTCATGAAATTCCTTGTGCCGTTGTTTCCCTTCTTCTTCACCATACTTCATAATGAAATACTCAAGGGTGCGCTTTCCCCTCATCTGCTTACATCGTTTCTCGTATAACTCCTGACCCTTTTCTTTCCCATATTTCCGAATCAGATTATCCAATGATAAACTCGCCCTACTTGCCTTATGTGCATTCCAGATACGCAAACCATCCGCTTTCCCATATTTTGCGATGCACTTTTCCAATGTCAGATAATGAGTCCTTTTCCCGTTTTCATCTGTGTGGTACTTATCCAAAGTAGCTTCGCGTTTCTCATTCTGCTCTTCCAATAACCCAACAGCAAACAAAGGTTCGTCAGGAAACTGCTTCTTGTAGTCCTGCATGGTCATATCATGCTTCTTCAGATGAGTATTGGAAATGTTTCTCAACTTCGCTCCACACACTTTGCAGTGGACAAATGTATGAGTCTTGTCATACACAATGCGTTTCTCCTCTTGGTCTTTCAACCATCTTTTCTAACACGCTGGTGAAAGTCTGATGTGAGAAGCCACACCTTTCTTGTCCTTACATTCCTTACCACAGTATTCACAGTGTTCCATAATATAATCCTCTCGTCATATATTATTTACACAGAAGGTTATGAAAAGTGCGAAGATTATTCACACCTTTCATAACCCTTATTGAAGTCAGTGGAAACAAGGACAATGCGCCGCAGTATCCATATCCCTGAACTTCTGACCATCTTCCACCCAGAACTTCTGGAAGTTGAAGTCATCGGCCAAGAAGTTAAACCGCTTGAACCCGGGAAGGTGTTCACAGAAGGAACAGGTGCATCCCTCACCAAATGCGTTGATGTAGAAACTCAGCTTGAACCCCTCACACGGCTCGCAGTACTTCACCAGATAGGGCTTGCCACGTTCGCGGTAGTATTCCTGAACCATGCCACAAGAGCAGGAGTCAAAGCCATAGCCAATGCCAATCTTCTCGCAACGCTGAATCACGGTGTCAAGGGTCTCAAACGAGAGGGTGCAAGGCAGCTTGCTTGCACGTCCAACGGGTTTGCAGCGGAGGAACACGATGTTGCGCAGACCTGCCACCTTGCCACTCTCGATGTCGCCAAGCACCTCTTCAACAAACGGAAGGTTTGCGTCGGAAAGCACGATGTGCATGTTGCAGAAATGGGGCGAACGCTCGTTGAACCTGTTGATGGTGTTGTAGCAGAGGTTCTTGTCGGTTTCATAGACGGACACCGCCACACGTCCACAGTACTTGAGGGTAGCCTCAAATATCTCGTCATTGAGATCTGCGCCAGAAAGGGTGTAGTTGGGAACGATGCCCATGTCCTCGCGCAGCCAACGGAGCATTTCCACGAAATCGGGATTGGTTTGGACGCCCGTGATGCCAATGGCAATCTGTCCAAGGTTGCGCGGGAACTTGCATACAACCTTCTGGAAGTCAGCCAGGGTTATGTTGGAGGCGGGCTTGTCGGAGTTGTTCTTGTAGCAGAACTTGCAATTCGCGCCACCAACACGGGGGCAACCGTTTATGGAAATCTCGAAGTCAAGGATTTCGGGTCCAAGCGGACACCAAGTTGGGTCCGTCTCGGCGTCCTTGCCAAGCCTCGCGTTGAAGCCAGTGGTCTTGTTGAAAATCTGGAAGTAGTCAAGGTCCGTGTCATTCACCACGAACTTGGCCGATTCAGAATCCACAACAACCCAATGGCTGTTCTTGCCATCAACCACGATGTCGTACTCGTACACCTTGGCGTTGACCAGCTCGCTCGGCCTGATGTTCAAGAAAGCCTTTGCGTCCGGAATGGTCTTTGACGCGAAGCACTGCTTGATGTACTGGTTCACGCACTTTTGCGCGGCGGCCAAAGCCTTGTTGTTTTTGATTTCATCCATTTCTGTTTCCTTTCAATTTTCACGCTTGAAAAATTCCCAGTTGTCGTTCCAGCAATCGCATTGGCAATACACCACCTGCGCATAGCCCTTGTTCAGCAGATTGTCCTTGAACTTGTCCCAATCCACGATTGTAGGTCCGTGGTCAAGGGTAGTCTCTTCGTCCTTGAACCACCCAATGCGCCTGCGCACCTGACCAAGGACATGCGCCCATGCCGCTTCCTTCGTCGGAAAGTGCCAATACTTCTCGTCCTCGATGTCACCGCGCCACCAATAGTGGATGACATATTTGTTGCGTTTGCGATTCCTCTGACGGTTGCTCATTTTCAACTCCTTGTTTCCTTCAACACCAACAGTATATCATATCCGGGAGGGAAAGTCAAGGGGGTTTCCGCTCAAATTTTTACTTCAAAACTCGGTGACGTTGCCATCCTTGTCCTCAACGGCAACCGGGGTACGCTCCATAACCACAAGGTCTTGATTGAAGTTGATGTCGGTGGTCGGCCATTCCTGCATTGCCTGTTCAATGGCATCCTCCGGCGAGTTTGCCAGGATGGGCAGTGTCACGGTGCCAAACACCTCGTAGGTGACTTTGTATGGTTTCATTTCCATTTCATTTTCCTTTCCGCTTGTTGGACATTTTGGAGCTGCCCTTGAAGTCGGGATGCTTCCTGCGCCATTCAACGAACTTGCGCATCCTCGGCTCGGCAAGCAGAGCCTCCTTGGTGTTGTAGAGGGTCTTCAATTCGTAGTTGGAGAACAGGGCGTGTATCTGCGAATGGCACTCTGTGCATACCCAGAGGAAATTGCCCTCGTCCGTCTTGAGGTACTTGTTCTTGTGGCGTGATTGCGAAACTGGTATAAGATGATGTACCGTCAGTTCGCATTCGTTCCCACACAATTCACACTTCATTTGTCAGCTCCTTTTTGACGTGCTTCAATGTTTTCTATGATTCTCTCACATGTTTGCGCCAGTCTTGAATTGTAGTAGTCAGACACCGCTTGTGCTTCTTTTACGTCACGTTCTCTGAACTTTTCAGCTAGCCTGGTCAAATTGTTTGCATACTCAGCCCCGGCATATATGAAAATGCAAAAATGATAGCCGCACTTGTTTCCATGCCAGTTTGAACGGTATTGTAACCTATTTGACAGGCTGTCAAAGATGCCATGAAGCGTCCATGTCACGCAATCATGCTTTGTTAGCCTCCAGACGTCTCCGCCGCATTCGTCATAGAGATTGCATAGCACTTCATACATGTCCTTGAACCTGAAGAACTTGTAGGTTGGTATTATGTAGTAATACGCCAAGCATTTGCCCAAGTCGTAGTGTTCTGTATCAATTTTGCCTATGTCCTCAAATATGGGAATTGTCTTGATTCCGTAAATCAGGTCATTGCTTGTGAAATCTCTCAAATCATAAGCAGGAGGTATGTCGCCTTGTTCAAGACGATATTGGCTGTATTTAATTTTGTTAGCTATGATTTGCTTCACCATGGCTGCAATTTCATCATTCACTTTAGTTGTCTTCTTCGTCTTCTTGCCTGTTTCTTCATCGTTTATCATACACATACCTCGCTCTTCCAAGCATCCTCATCGTCTTTCCATCTATGTTAGTTCTCTTCAATGGCTTTTCGTCCTGGGAAAACAAGGTTATACGTAAAGCCAACAATCCCATCATTCTCCCAATATGGACATCCACTATCCTGCTTGTAAGGGACTTGTCCATCAAAAAGCAAAACAAATCGTCTTTCATCTTTTTTCCATGGAAGCCATTGACCCAAGCGCAGCCCAATGTATCAAGGTTGTTGCTGTGGGAATACACGTCCACGCTAACAACATTACTTGTCTTGCTTTCCTTTACCAAATTCCTCAACTGGGAATTCAGTTCCTTTCTGGTGATTGTTTTCCTCATAATAACTTCTCCAGCCATCCCATCTTGCAGATTAACGCAACCAAGCCAAGTCCAAGAACCATTCCGATCAACATGCCAGCCAACTGGCATAGGACGGAAACCAAAATGTGCTTTTTGCCCATGTCGTCATACCTCCAGTTTCATAACGGACTGGGACATCACACCCCAGTTGTGTCCGGTCACTTTCATGATGCGTCCCTTGATTTCCTTGATTGTGCCTTTCGCCAACAGCACCTTGCTTCCGTAGCCGGCGACCTTCTTGATGTACACAACCTTGTCGCCGACCTTGACTTCCTGATTGAATGCGTCAGTCATTTCATTGCCTTTCCGGTTCCATCGTACTCAAACCTCGTTTCCATTATACGCTCCATGAATTCACCATCAATGTTCGTTTGATATTCCTTGTCGGGCATGACTGTCAAGTTCACGCAGATTGAACTGTCCTTCGTGAACTTGACGTTCCCATACGAAATGTTTACGATTCTGTGGGTGAAGGACAAGTCCATCAACCGCGCCACAACCTTCTCCTTCTCGGAAAGCATCTCCCTCTCGTCAATGTACATCACACCATCCTCGTCGGAGAAATTAATGGTGAACATCAAGACGGGACTGACAGAAGATGCCATTTTCACGTCTTCAAGCTGCCTGAGAAGTTTCTTTCTGGTTGGTCGCTTCAACACGCAACCCCCTTCTGGAATTCAAGTTTGGAAATCGCGTCAATGAAATGGCTGTCTATGTTCGTGGTTGAGTTGTCATCGTTCTCAACAAGGAAGATGTAGCAGTAGGGATACATGTCACTTGGCCGGATTCCACATACGCTGTAGGAAAGGGATTTTTCAAAGAGGAATGAAACAAGGGATTCGGTGTCCCAAACAACCTCATCGTATCCCCTCTCCACTTTGCCATCCAACTGGCACAGGTAGAACTGAACCAGAGCAACCTTGTACCCACGCGAAAACTTCCGCAGGACTGGCTTCAAGCATCTGAACAGTTCAGTCCTTGTCAATGCTCCGTTGTCTGAGTTCATCACTCAACCTCCCCACTGCCTTTTCAGAAAATCAAGGACGGCATCAATGCTCTCTGAATCCAAATTCGTGTTCAGGTATTGATGGAGATTTTGCAGATTCAACGTCACGCAATACGTACCAATTGGTTTTATGCCACAACATCCAACACTGGACACGCCATGTGAAAGCGAAAGTTCAAACAGAAGCCCGGCCACGGTGTCTATGTCATGGCACTCGTATGTTTTCTCCAACTTCCATTCGTTCCAGACCAACACGCAAAACCGTAGTCGGTAAATGTCCGAAACTGACAAGGCGTTGATTTCCTCTATGAACTTCTGCTTCGTCATTTCAATTCACACGTCTAGTCTTGATGACTTGAGGTCCGAAAGCCCCTTGATGGGAACGCTCACGACACCCTTGGTGGTGTCAATCTCATTGCGGGTCAGATGCCAGAAATTCCACTCCACCGTCTCGCCATTGTCAAACTTCGGCTGGCACAAGGGTATTGCCTTGTATACGCCACCAAATCCATCAACAATGATAGCCCATTCATGGTCTATTCCGGCGCCGACACCGCAGGAGCACACGATATCCCCGACTTCATATTCGGGGACGCGCTCTTCAACCACTTTCTTTTTCGTAAGCACTTTCATTTCAATCTTCCCGTGTCACTGCTTCTCAAAACTCTTCTGCTTGATTGCTACTTTTCCACGCAAGTCCGGCTGGTCAAAGATAATGCCTCTCCTTGCCAGTTCGGCCAGTCCTCTTGTGGTGTACTCCGTAAGGCGAAACTTCGTATCAATGTTGAACACCGCCCATTTGCCCTGGTCTTTGAGACGCGCCTTTGGCGTACGGTGTATCTTCCGAATCCTTGGAACTGCCTTGTCCATCGTTTCCCCCTCACCCAAGCAGATACTTCTTGATGAATGACTTCTTGGTTTCATCGTCAAACTGCGTCAGCTTCTCAAAGTACGCCATGAACAAATCCTCCTTGGAATCAAACCCAGTCTTCTCAAAGAAGTAGTCAAGTCCCTCCTGGTTGAAGAGACGTTCCACGAACAGGGCAAGGCGGGCGTTGAACTTGTAGGAGTTGCCGACAACCTTGTTGATTTCCGCGAAAATCTGCTTGTGGCTCTTCTTGGTCTGGAACCAGTTGCGCACCCTCATCTTGTCCTTCTCGGTGGCATCGCTGCACCACTTCATAATCCACGCCTTGAACTCAGCGGCCTTGTCGTCAGTCAAGCCCTCGTCAGTGTGGTCTGAGTCAAAGTCCGCGTCTTCCATCTTGGACACGTCAAGCAGCTTGTTGCCAGGAATGTGGAGGTCTGCGCAGGAAATGAGGATTCCAGTGATTTTGGGGTACTTGCGCATCACGGAGGCAAGGCACGGACCATACTTCTTGTACCATGAATCAGTGGGCATCACTCCGTCCTTCGTGAACAGAATTATCTCTGACCAAATCCAAAGGGCGGCAAACTCATACGCCTTGTATGCGTTGATTCGGGTTGGGGCAAGTCCATTTAACTCGTCCATGTCAATGCCCTCGTCCTTGAGGTATTTCCTGACGAAAGTCAGCATCTTCAGCTTCGTCTCAAGGATGGTGTAGCTGCCATAGTCGTTGTGGTCAGGGACATCTTCGGCAATCAGCTCGCGGTGCTTTGACCATATTTCATCACGGGCTGCCACGTTGAAGTCTACGCCCCACTGGAGGAACTTCTGCCGAATTTTGAAGCCCTTGGGCAGTTTGCGAACCTTGATTTCCTTGCACATGGAAAATTCTCCTGTTGAAGCACTCGTAGGGGGCTTCTTTCCCTCACAACACCAACAGTATATCATATACCGATGGGGAAGTCAATGGGGTCTGAGAATTAAATCACAGCCCCAAAGCCTCCACCAAACGAGACGTGAGCATCTTGTCAACGTACTCCTGCGCAGAGCGCACCATAGACTCTTCCTTCTTGGTCTTCGCGTAGACTGAATCAAAGTAGGCGAACGCGAACCCGGAATACGGACGGATGGTGTTGATGGTGAACACCCACTTGGCGAAGTTCTTCTTGGTGATGGTGTCCCATTCCACCTCCATCAGCTTGTCAATGGCCTCCTTCACATCCTCCAGATCCTTTACATAGGCATCGTACTTTGCCTTTACCACGTCAAATGCAGCCTTGAACTGGGGGAAGTACACGATGTACTCCGACACCTCGTTGGCGCGGAGAATCTCCAACACGCGGGTCGGAGACCACACGCCATTGCCAGCCATGTAGTGAAGCTGGACGTAGCGCGGCGACTTCACCTTCACGCGGTTGAAGTTGGCATCCACCACCACGTATCCCTCCTCATCCTCGGGAAGAATCTTCGCCGCCTCAACGCACTGGTCAATGTTGTGGATGGGGTAGATCTTGGGCGTGTCGAAAATCTCCGCAAGGGGATGGTCGCCGAAGAACGTTTCCTTGCAAGAAACGTTGTCGCGGACGCCAATGAAGTTCATCTTCGTCTCTTCCCAACGCACCACCACCTGATTCCAGGGGGACGTAAGCTCAAAGATGTAGGTGAACCCGGGGGCGAACAGACGGGGGAAGTCCTCCGCCTTGATGCCATAATACTTGAAGCCCTCCATGACCAACTCGCCAAATGAGTTGAACGGACAACCCACGTTCTCGGGCAAGTTGCACTTGAAAGCGTCAATCACGCCATTCGTGGAAATGAGGAAGTTTCCATCGAGGTTCACAATCTTGATGATGGAACCGTCCAGCTTCTGCGTCACATACGCCGTGCGCCAATCCACCTCGGCCATCCAAGGCTCTCCATAGTTGAAGAACTTGACGAAGGGGAATGAAACGATTTCCAGCGTATTGGCATCCAGAACCAACCCACGGCACTCCTTCACGATGTCAAGGGAGAAGTCGGAGCGAATCTGGTCGTACTTGAGCAGAATCAAGTCACGTCCAAACACGTTGTCACGCGAAATTGAAATGCAATAGGGCTCCGACGAGAGCAGGCACTCCCAATCGGAATTTCCACGGATGAACTCTTGAACTTTCAACATGTCTTTTACTCCTTTGAACTACCTACAGTATACCAAAAACGGCCCCGGAAGTCAATACCCCTTGGACCGTTTTTTATAACTTCAAATTTCAATTGTTTTGTGTCACATAATCATTTCAAAATGGAACGAATCCCAAATGGAAAAGCCCTTGTGGTAAACCCCGGCGGCAATCTTCTCAACCGTCTCGGGTTCAACCTCAATGCCCATTTCCTCAAAGAACTCCTCAACCGCCTCCAGGAAGTCAACTCCACGCACTTCACGGTGATAAGCCACGCACATGTTCTTGCCGACGGCCTTCTTGTCAATGACAATCAGTCCAAGTTTTTTCGTTGATTGGTTCTTCATATAAATTCACCTCTTATTGATTCAAGAGTATTTACACCTTCACTTCACTTTTCCCATGGAACCGATCTTGTCAACAATGGCGTTGGCTTCCGTGAAGATGGTTTCAATGCGGGCAAGCAGAACCTTCTTGGTTGGCTTCTTGATGAGGTTGCTGTTCTCAATGGCGTTTTTCACTTCAAGCAGGGGATCGTTGCACTTCCTGAAGTTGTTTGACACCGTTTCATACAAGTCTGTGATGGTCTCTTTATCCATGGACATTTCCTTTTAGATTTCAATTGGGTTATGTTCAATTATACCACAATCACCGGAAATGGTAAATATCTTCATGGCTAGTGAAACATATACATAGAACGCATCGAAGGACATTAACTTCAACCTCACGGAAAACACGTTTGAACGTGACTTGGAAGGATTGGTGTTTGCGGGATGGAACAAGGACAGCCCCTGGACAAATGAAGTCCAATACACGGATTGTCAAGAAGTTCGCTTCTCCCAAAACACGAAGTTGTACGCGATTTGGAAAGAACCCGATTTCAACGTGGTGTACAAATTGCCAAATGAAACCGTTGTAAACTGGAGAAACTTCGAGGGTGGTACAATACCAAGCAAGTTCTTTAGTTCCTTGAATCCATCGGGAAACCCATTACCGGAAGTGGTCAAGATATATAATGGAGTTACAACCATCGCTGAACAATCGTTCTATGATTGCACCACGTTGAAAAAAATTGCCATGGCACGTTGCGTAACAACCATAGGAAAAATGGCTTTTATGGGATGCGGCAAATTGACAGAGATGACAATACCAAGTTCGGTAACGTCCATAGGGCAAAACGCCTTTGGAAGCACAGGGATCAGAACCTTGACATTTGATGGTATGGACAAAGCAACTGTACAGGCTTTGCCAAACTACGGAAACTGGGGATTGGGTTCAGGATGCAAACTGAAATGCACGGATGGGGATTTAACCGTATAATTGAATTAGGCTCACAAAACGCAAAGGAACTTTACCATGGACACCACCAACAAGATAATGATGTGCATTCTCGACGACCTTTATTCGGGAAATGGAACAAGGCTTGAAGCGGAATACTCCAAATACTACGAGTCGCTTGACCCAGAACAGTCAAAGACGGTTGTGACCGACGCACTCAAGAAACTTTTGAACGAAAATTCTGACGCATCGTGCGATTTCGGGAACACAACCTTCACATTGACAACAGAAGGTTAAAACTCCATTGATATTATAGGGATTTCAATTTTCCATCCCTTTTGGGGTTCATCTACCTCATCGTATCCGTAGTTTGGAAACATAAACTTATCTCTATATATTTTAGACTTCTCGGGATGCTCTATCCAATCCTTTACCCAACCCAAAACCCTGGAATCGGAATGGTTCAAGGGATTTGACATATACTCATTGACGTACTTCTTCACGTCCTCTGGCATTTCATAGTTGTGCGTCAAAATGAATTCACGGAACTCATCATCGGTGACTTCGGGAACTTGATTAAGGGACTCAATGTATTCTGGATTCAGAAACACTGAATCGGGATTTGTGCTGTCAATTTCGGTTTCCATGATACTATATTTACCTTAGTTTTGGTAAATAATATAAACAACCTTAAACTGGGAAACAAAAATGGCAATACACATACACACGTTAAATGGTGGAGACATCACCATAACAACTGGCGGTTCTACCCCCCCCCCACCTACGGAACATCCCGAAACCAGATTCACACTTCAAGATGGAACCGTGGAGGAATATGACATTGAAGGAACACTTGACTTTCAATGGATGGCTGACAATGAGTTCGTTGATGTTAATGAATAGGTATGGCTAAAAACCATAACCGCAGTTGACATTGGAGTTGGCAGTCAAGAACATCCTTTGACGAGCATCGGGGAAGGGACGTTCATGGGTTGCAGAGGACTTACGAATCTGACGATACCGGATTCCGTGACGAGCATCGAGGATCAAGCGTTCTACGGTTGCAGTGGTCTTACGAGCGTGACGATAGGCAGTGGCGTTACGTACATCGGGTGGGAGACGTTCGCCGTATGCAGCGGTCTTACGAGCATGACATTCAACAACTTTGACGTTTCAACTACAAAAACCGAAATAACAAAGAGTTATATTTTAGGAACAGACTTCTATGATGAAAACTGGAATCGGATTGAAAAGACCATCCGTGTCAACTGCACAGATGGCTCGTTTGACATGACATTTGGAACAGACAGTTCAATAACATTCACAGACCTTTAATGACAGTAACCATCATCATAAAACAACAAAGACCGGCTCTGTCAATCATGAGCCAGCCTTTCTTCGTTAAATGGGGCGGGGAATGATGAGGGCTTCTACCCCACCCCCAAGTTTACGACTCCGCTTGCGCGAATGAACTTGGAATACTCTCCCCGCAGGAGCAAGTGCTTTCTCGTTGCAACGATATTTCAATTATACAGATTTCTTGGTCAACCTGAGCATAATCCATTTCCTGAACCATTCAGGCTCTTCCTCAACATGCTCGGCAAGTTTCCGTATCCTACGCTTCCCCAACCTTGAATCCAGAAGGGCAAGCATCCGAATGAAGTAGTTCTCGCTTGCAATGGCTTCGTCAATCGAGAGGACATTGAGGAACTGATGGACATATTTCATGGCTTCTCCCCAGGAATTTCCAACATACCCAGTGTCCCTAATGACATTGTTGGTTTCGTTGTTCTTCCAGCCCCTCTTTCCAAGTTCAGCCCAGAACCTTGGGTCAGTGCAGAACCAGACTTCTCCATCGACACGAATGGACATTGCCTGTATCTCGCTATTGCCATCACGGTACACATTATAATAATATCCAACCCTTCCCCTCAAGTCCTCGGGAAGTCTGCTTTCCAACGTCTGTTTTGTCTTACTCCACATGTCTATTTCCTATCGTTAAATGGTAGGGCCGGCGCGACTCGAACGCGCAATGTCCATACGGACGACGGATTAGAAATCCGTTGGATTCTCCAATTCTCCGCACGACCCCATATAAATCCACACCGCTAGGCTTTAGACCAATGGTTCTCCGTCCCCATTGGAAGACTCGCCGCGGTCATTACCCATCGCAAACCAACCCAATCCGTCAAGGGCAACAGTCTTTACTACCCGGTCACACATAACAATTATACGCCAAAACCAATCAAATGTAAATCAATCCGTGCAATCACCGGACTCAAACTCCTTCGCCGTCTTGGAATTCCCACCCACCAGAATCAGAGCATCCCCGCCAAGAAGATCGGTGCTTGTTACGGCAATCCCAAAAGGCGCAACCTTGCCATATTCGGTCTGGATGAACACCGGAACGTTACCATGAATCTTGAGCAGTTTCTGGCAACCACGAACAAAGTCCTTCAATCCCGTGTACTTTGGCATAATTCACTTCCTCTTTGAAGCTTCCCACTTTCCATCCTTGAACAAGTACCAATAGTCGGAACCCGCCCAATGCTTGAAAGCATCTTCATCCTCATGCTCGGCTGGCTTCACATCCTCCCAGTCCTCTCCACGGTCTCTGTGATAGGCAACCGTTATTCCATCAAAGCAGTGTTCAAAGGAATGCTCCACGCCCTCTGGAATGTCAACCTCCTTGTCAACGGAAGAGCAATCGCCAAGGGCAATCAACTTGTCAATCTTGGCAGGGTCTTTGTAGTTCTTCTTGAGCAGCTTTCCCAAATAGTCTGGGTAGCCGTCGCAGTTGACGTAAATGGAAGTCACAGTTCCATTGTCGTTTTTCTTTCCAACGAATGCTGGTGTTGACATGTGTTTATTGTCCTTTCAAGTTGAAATCATCCAACAGAAGTATACCACATCAGAAAGAAAATGTAAAGGCCGTTCCCACTACATGAGAAGGTTGCCATTCGTGACTTGAAGTTGATTTCAATTCAACAAGGCGGTAGAAAAGGGAAATGGCACAATTCTGATTCAATTTGACCTGAAAGCCGAAGTCCGTCCAAAACTGCCCAAACTTGTCGTTTTTCCTTATCTCCCTGTCCTTTGACCCTTCGTCAAAGTACCACTCATAGGAGACATAGGGTCTTACTGGGCATCCCCAAGCCTGCACCACCTCGGGCATTGTGACCTTTGACAAGTTCCTGTACCTGAAATATGGACGCTCGTTTTCCAAGTCACGCATGATGAACCTTGACCTGTTCATGAAATCAAAGCCCTTGTACGATTGGTAGAAAGCCAGGTTAATTCCGGGGCGGTTGTCATGCCTGTATTTGGAAGAACTTCCAACCCTTCTCAACAACACGAAATCGTCCTGCAACCCAATTGACATCCAATCAAGCATGCGCCAATTTACGAACAGAGTTGTATGGAATTCGTCAAGTTTTCGGTCCTTGTCAACCGTCCCGATTCTGCTTTCCTCGGACGCGCCGATGGAGAGATTGTGTGGAAATCTCTTCTGAACCTCCAAGGTGTTCCAAGTGCCAAAATCGTTGGCGAACATGGACAGTGAGAACAAAGATACTATAATTAGTGTGAGTTTTTTCATGGATATGCCTTTCGTATGAACATATCCAATTATACTTGTCACTTGCGCAACTTCTGTGGAACTGGGGTGATTTCCCAAGGCTTGACAAGTTGCAAACGCTCCATCATCTGGGGAACCGTGTCTTTTGTTGTGCCGTTTATCATTATGGTGTGCGTGGTCTTGTAGGTATACCACGGTCCGAAGAACTGGTTGTCACCATACTCGTTCTTTTCCGTCTTTGGGTCGATTTCCTTTGTGCTGTTTGAATCAACGGGCTCATCGGGCTTCATATCATCCGTGTTGATGACTTCCTTCTCCTTCATTTCCTCCTTGCGTCGGATGAGATAGAAGCACTGATATGGTTGGTGGCAAACCTTGTTGCCCCTTGTCAAGATGAACGTGTCTCTGTTCGCTATGGACTGTATGCAATCGTTGTAAAGGTGGCGTTGGTTGTTCCATTTCGCCTCGTCAATGAGATACAAGGTCTTGTCGTCCATAAGATACTTCTGAAGGTCAGGCACCGACTCCTCTGCGGTGATGTCGGGGTTTGGATACAACGTGGCATCGCGCTTCGGACAGGCGTTCGGCGACTTGAACACGTTTTGCACCTTCTCGTTCAAGATAATCCTGCGCACGAACTTGTCCTTCGTTATGTTCAAGTCCCAATAGTGGCGCGTGTAGTAGTCCTTGATGAACCTAGTGTATGACATCTTCGAGAAAGAGGTTATTGTCGGCCTCACAACCTTTGGTTCACCCGCACCCGGTTGGTAGGGGTTAACTTCGTTGTCCTGAATTTCATAAAACCTGTTCAACTGCACAAAATTGTGCTTTGCCCTCAAACAAGTGCTGTCATCGTTGAGCTTCGCCATTCGGTACAACCGTTCCTTCTCGTCCCAAAGGATTATGCGCGGATGGTTGTCAACGTCAAACGAACTCGGCTCCATGTACATTCGGTTTAACAGGTAGTTTATGGCGGTGAAGTAGTTGTCCTTCTGCGTTGTGGTGTAGTAGATGCATACGTCCGTCTTGCAAGGATCTTGAAGAAACGTCTTGGTTGCAACCTTCTCCAATCCAACGGCGTTTACCAAGAGACGGCAAATTATCTTCGTTATGGGTTCTGGCTCCTTCAGATTGTAGTTGGAATATTGGCACATCGAGGACAACTTGTACCAATACACTGAAATCAACTCCAAGCGGTATGTTGTGACATCAGTATGTGTGTCATGGGATATTAGCTCCATCTTGTTCACAAGGAACGTGTGGTTGAAATAGTCCTCTTTCTTGATTGGCTTCTCAACCCAATAGTCGCCAGCGGATTCCCCACGCTCGTCCTTTTTCGTTTTCTTGTCTGCAAGGTTCTCCGCCCACTGGACTTGAACCACCAAATGCGGAATTCGGAACAACTTGCCAAGGTTTCGTTCGGTGTCCTTGTACACCAATTGACCAGTAAGGACAAGCTGATTCCACTGGTTTGTATATTCAAACAGTACTATGTTCGCCGGGTCCAGGATGATGTTCTTGTGCTTTATGTTCGTTGTGTCGAACACGATTGCCTGGAAACTCCATCCCGTTCCATCTATTACCCAATGCCCCTATGACAGTTCGGGAGCCGGCGTTGTTGAATTCGTTGTTGACATATCAATTTCCTTTCATCAAATCTTCTTTATCAAGTCCTTCTCCGTTATCACCCTGAACAACTTGCCCTTGGCGGCGCATATCTTGGCGGCCATCTTCCACTTCGCCATGTTGGTTGCAAAGGTCCGCACTGATTCATTATACTGTATTGTGTTGCGTCCACGCTTCGGTGGCACGGTCTCCCCACTGTGCTTTATCTCCACCCAAATCTCCTGCAACGTCGGTCCGTTCTTCACCCACATCACGAAATCCACGATGTAGTGGCGTTGCCTCTGCTGAACGGGATCGAAATAGGGTATCGTGTTCATTGGGTTTTCGTAGTCCCATTTCAATATGTCTGGGTTGTTGTCAAGGTAGCGTATGAACATGGCTTCCAGCTTCGACTTGAACAAGATGAACTTCGCATGTTTCAAGTTCTTCTCCGGATGGGAAAGATAGTATTTGCCACGGAGGGCTGACTTGTATTTGCCCCTCGTGGACTGACCAGGATAGAATTTTCTGTTCCGCATTGCCATGTCAGCTATACTCCTCCCTCAACGCAAGGCTTTTCTCGCGCCCAAGAATCTCGCCCTTGTACTTGTTGTAAAGCTCCACAATCAACATGTCTATCGTTTCTTGATTGACACCTATCGTCTCCTTGAACGCGGCAACGGCCTTGTCGTATTCAATCTGTTTGTTGTCAACGTTCTTCCTCATGTTCTCCAGTGAAGTGAAGTCCTCAAGGTTTTCCTTCTTTATCTTCTTCACTTCCATCTTGAGCTTCATTATGTCCTCTTCGTTGTCCAACTTGTCCATCAAGAGCTTGTTGCGTATGTTGCGGTTACGCTCCCCAATGCAGGCGTTGAATATCTTCTTGTTGGCGTTGGTGAGTTCCACAATCTTGTCCTCTGCCTTTGCAACGCCATCAATCAACGTCTGAAGATTCTGCCTTTGCGTTGTCAACGTGTTAGTTGCCTATTCAAGGTTGTCCTTCGCCTGCTGCAACTTCCACATTTCGTATTGGATGTCACCCTGGAAATTGGCAGCTTGCTTGCGCGTTGCAATCTTCTCGATGTCAGATTCCCTTTGTATCAAACCAAGGTACTTGAGATAGCCCAAAACGCGGCATTTCATCTTCTTTGCCTCAACGCTCTTGAGCATTTCCTCTTGCTCCTTTTCCCGCAACTTGGAATACGCCTCAACAACCTTGGATTTCCTTTGTGGTTGGACTGCCAACCTGGACTTTATGTCAGACACGGACCTTTTGCTTTCCGGTTCCTCGCTGTTGACCTTCTTCCACGCCTCGATGACCTTCTTGACGTGTTCTATGTCCTTTGGCGATGCGTCTGCAACCGTCCATTCCTTCTCTTCCTCTTCCTTGGCATCCCAACCATACTTGTCTTGGTAGTGCAACCTTCCCCTGTTTCCAATCTTGTCCTTCAACTCCATTATCAACTTCTCCAACTTCTCGCGTTGCACCAAAAGACTTTGCTTGTATTGGTTCTTCCTCAGATTGAACGCCACCTTGTTGCACTTCTTGCGGAACTCCATGAATTCCTCTTCGGACCCAAACCCCATTTCAGAATAGGTCTTGTTTCCGGCGTTGGCGGCGTACCAATCGTGCAGCAAGATTATTTCGCGTATGCTGGCGGACGCAATAGCGGTAAACGAGAAGTCGTGGCGGAGGGTATGGCTTGAATCCCATATTTGCTCCTCCGTGTCGGCCATTTTCTGCGCGAAGTTATGTACAAGCCTGCGCACCTTTATGGTTGCGTCGGAGCACATGGTCTGCATCTTCTTCAACTGGTTCAATTCATATCCAAGGTTGTACATGTAGTTGCGCCACTTCTCCGTCTTGCGGATGAGTCCATTCAAATGGCCCGTCTGGATTCTTTCAAGGCTTCCAACGGGATGTTCCTCTTCTTCCTCTTCTTCGCGTTTTGCCATTGCAGACCTTGGAGTTGCCTAATCGGCAAGATGATCGTTATAGCCAACCCACATGCTTCCTGAAGTTGAATCGGTGAGGGCATCTTTCATGTCATCTAGTTCATCCTTTCTTCCCCCCTGCTCCTGTTGAACCTTGTCGCCGTCAACCTAGTAGTCCTTGAATTCCTTGTTGTCAAGCCGTTCCTCAAACTTCTCCTTCCTTCCCTGGAAATTCGCCAATGCAGTATTCAGCGCGGCTGCCTATTCGTCGGTCAACGCATTGGGATCTGCGTCTATTATGTCACTTATTTGCCTGTTTATTTCCTTGACATCAACATCGCGTATTTCGTCTATGCGTTCCTGTATTTCCTTGATTGAACCTATTATGTTCTTGTTCAACTCCAATTTCACGGAACTTATCTTCTGACCAAGGGCGAGCTTTTGATCTATCTGGTTGTTCAACAAGTTGTTGTACTCTGCAACCAAGGCGTTCAATATTTCCTGCTTCTCGTCCTTTATTCCAATCAACTGCGCTTCCCTTGTCTTGAGTTCATCGTACTCGGCAAGCAAGTCGTAGTATTTCATCACAAGCTCCATCAAGGGCTTGTTCTTCGTGAACTCCTGAAACATGCGTTGAATAGCCAATGTCTCCTTGGTGAAGCACTCCGAAATCTGAACTTCCTTCTGCCTTACGTTGCGGTTCAACTGCTCCAACGCAAGTTCCATTCCCTCCAACCTGTTTTTGAATTGAAGATAATGGCGAACTTGTTTCAAGTCATAGTTTGGAATCCTCTGCCTGAAAATGGAATAATGCGACGAAGTTGTGGATTTCACCATGGGGACTTCATCGACAATTGTGGGACTCCATTTCCCGGTGCTCCTGCTTGGTCGGTCCAACGCCAATATGTTTCCATTTTCGGAATCAAATTGGCAGAAGTCCTCCTTGCATACGCAAAGTATGGTGTTTCTGTTGGACGCGGCTATCAACGCCATGTCAAGTTTACCGTCAGACCTGCGCTTGAACTGTCCATCCTTGTCCATCCTAGCCACGATATAGCCGTACTTTGACCCGAACTTGCGCTGAACCTTCACCAAATACTCGCCAGTGTGGTTCTTGTCCTTGTCTGGGTCAACCAAGGCAAAGGTGGAAATGGCGTTTATATTGTACTTCTTGAGTTGCTTCAGGTACTTTATGTGCTTTTCATCGTAGTACGCCCTTGAAGTCACTGGACGGAAATCAACGTGCGTGTTTGGAATCAAGGCGATTTCCGTAGTGAAATCATTTGAATTGGTGAATGGGACATACAAGTTGTCAACATAAAACCCGGACTTCTTCGTGCCGGTGGAGTTGAATCCCTTTTTGAAGATGAGATTGAAAAACCTCAAAAGGACATTGGACATCCTCACTCCTTGGTACATCACCTCTTGCGTCCTTTTCTGTTGGTATTCAACACTGCCATTGTGAATGACCTTGCTCCAATCCGGCGCAAGGTTTGCAAGTTGTGGACGGAAGTTCTTGTTCAGCAAGAACCTTTCATACTCATGCCTTGAATACGCCTTGTGTTCCTTGTATGTGTATATGGAATCGTTTGACACGGACGAACTGTCCAATTTTATGATGTCCAAAGCCACGGCGTCACGCACGGTTGGATTGTCATACGAAATGCCATACTTGGACAGAATGTCCCTCGGAGTTTCGTCGGAATAGTTCATTCTCCACGCATCCGAATCAAACAAGTCCTGAAAAACCTTTTTGATGTTGTTCTCGCCAGAGTCTGGAAGCGACTTGTCCAGTTCGGGCGTCTTGCAGACATACTTCGTCGATGAATCAACTATCTTGGTTCTGTTGTGTCCTTGGCTCATGTCAAAAACGCCTCCTTGCCATCAATCAATGTCTCCGAAGATGCAATCGTCAACCAACTCGTCCAAGTGGCTTCCGCTTTCACAAACTTCCTTGACAAGCCCACGTCTCTTGTTGGAAATGCAATCCTCTTCAAACACGTCATTGAACGGGTCAGTTGATTCATTTGCCTGTTCTTTCTTGTTGTCACCCGGTTCGGGCTTCTTCTCCTGTTGGTTGTCGCCCTTTTCGCCGGAATTTACACTGTCCTTGCTGGAATCCTGTTTCTTGCTCCCTTCGCCGATTCCAACTTCTTCTTCCAAACGGTCAACACGTTGCAGTAGAGACATTAGGCTTTGCATCTACTTTTCGTCAATGTTCACGTTAGCACCCCCCGCTGCATTGCCGCCAGCCTTTCCTGCACCTGAACTACCATTGCCTGAACCGCCATTGCCCGAAGCTCCATTTCCCGAACCACCTGCGGCTCCTTTGCCTCCAGCACCTCCTTTGCCGACGGCGCCTTTTCCATCACCGCCAGCGCCACCCTCTAGATCTTTCTTACCTTCTTCACCAACCGTTTTCCAGCCATCGTTCATGTCCGCCATTTGGAAAGCCACGGAAATAGTATTGCTTTCTTGCCCTCCAGCAAACACCTGTTGCTTCAAACGTCCAAGTATGCCCCGGTTGTCAAGTGCCTTGCTTGCCATCTTCTTTCCAAAAGCCTTGTCCTCAGTCAAAACCTGCTGAACGGGAACCTCACCACTTCCATCTTCGGCCATCTTCTTCTCCTTCTTTCTGCTCCATCCCAAAAGTTGAGCAACAAAATCCTTTGCAACCTTGTTGGTCATCTTCCAACGAATGCTGTCCAACTTGCGCTTCTCTTCTGGCAACATTTCATCTGCGGTGTATTTATGTCCAACCCTATTGGTGTCGTTTGCCTTGACTGTTGGAGAAGTCCTTGACATAGCGTCCGTCTTTATGGCGAAAATCATCTTGTTCAAAAGGCCGCTCTTGAACTTGTGCTTGTACCAATCATCGTTGAAATCGGTCTTTATGGTAATGCGCACTGCAAGTTCGGGCCTTGGGGTGGTGTCCTCTGCGTTCAAAGTCCCACCACTTTTTGCAGATCCCCCTGCGGCTGCCTTGCTCTATTGACCATCCACCTTGCCGCCAAAGTTAGACCATCCTTTTTCCAATCCCTCTGCCAATTTCTTTGGTTGGGCATTCACAGCCCAAAGAGAGGAAGGGTTCTTGAATATCTTTTGCAACGCAGCCCAGGCGTTTGCGTTTTCCTTTCCAGAAGCCCCTTGTTGTTCCTATATTGCGTCAAGGTTCTTCTTGACCTCATCCCATTTAGCCTGCTTCTTCCATTCATCGTCGCGCTCGCCGGCAAACTTTATCAACGCATCACGGGCAGCCTTGAAATCCTTGAACGTACCCTTTCCCTCCTTGAAAACAGATTCCGTAAGTTTGCTCAAATCCATCAACTCACTAATTTCGCACTTTATCAAGCTGCCATACATCTCCGCACCATACTTTTGAAGCATGTTTGCATCTGCTTGACTTTTCTTCTCCATCAACTCCTTGGTATGCACGAAATACGTCCGTCCAAGATTGTTTAGCTGGGCAATCTTGTTGTACACCTTTATGGGCTTTTCACCCTCGAAGTAGATGTCCTTCACAAGGTCTTCTTTCAATATCTTCTCGTCTGATGTGTTTATGGTTGTCATTACAATTCACCCTTCATCTGTTATATGGGTATTTACCATTTATGACCACAAAGAAAACAAAGAGGGTCTGGAGAAATCCAGACCCTTTACATATTAGGTGAACCATATATTAAATCATCAACCAACCAACTTGGACTCGTTGATGATGTAGTCAACACCATTGGGGTCGGTCCAATACATATTGTCGGAAAGCGCGTCAACAACCCCCATTTCCTCAATGAACTCGGAATCATATCCCTGTTCAGGAAGTTCCTCGTTCACAACATAGTCAATCAAAGAATCAATGTCATGTGCAACCACCGTGGATAAATCCTCGGCATTTCCCATGTTGTTCTGGTTTATGACAAGAACATAGACGTTTTTCATCTTCTTCATTGCTTTGTCTTTCATGTGCGTTTCCTATCCTATTTACATCAAACTTCACCAACGGGTGCCTCTTCATCGCCCTTCTCTTCGGGTCCATCCAACTCCTCATCTTCATCCTCGCCATCGGGATGTTCGTGGCAATGCTTGCAGATGTAGGAAATCCAGCCCTTCGTCTCAACCTTGTTGTACTTGTCAAGGGGAACGCCACAAACGGCGCAAGTATCCTCCGTCATTTGATCGGCTTCACGAATGATGTTGTCCGCCAACATTTCAAGATAGTCTGCGGCCAGCCTGTGCTTGTTGGCATCAAGAACGTTCGTCATGTTATCTGGAGGATTGGTCTCGTCATAAAGGGGAATGATCACGCCATTATCGTCAACCGTGCGAATGGTGAAGTAAAAACGCAGAGTCCCATACTTTTCCTTCACCTGGTCTGCAACAATAGCCACGTTGTAGTTCTTGACGAATTCCATGTTGTAGAATTCAAGCACCGTGCAAAGTTGCTCAAGGATGTGATACCATCCCTTCGGGCATTCAATCCCCCAGCACATGCAAGTCTGGGTCATGTCCTTCGTCCTTTCTTGAAACAGAATGGGAAACCGCCCCATGAACTTGTCCCCGTATTCCGCATCCTTCGGTACGCCATAATATCTCAAAATCATAGTAAACTCCTTTGTTGTTCTTCACTGAATTATACCACAATGAAGTTTATATGTAAAGAAAAAGGGGAGCTTGCGCTCCCCGAAAATATATTGCACCTTGCTTTTGGATATTTAGGTTTGTAGGGAGAGCGGGTGCGGAAGAACTCCCTTGGCACACACATAAAGATTTGGTTCAAGACATTTCACTAACATACCAAACAGAACATACACACACAACCATCCAGTCAACTAGGACACATGTCTTTTTATGGGTGAACCACTCCCAATCGAGTTTGCATTTTCAGTCATCCAACCCGGTGAAACCCTGACCTTCACACAACACTTAAATTATACGCAAAACACAGAAACGGATATAGCCAAAACGGGAAAAATCTTAAAATTGTTTCAGCACTTCATGGAACCTGATTCTCACGTCCTCGTAGGGAATCTCGTCCAGCATCCTTGCCAAAGTAGCTGCAAGGGACTTGTGCCTTGTCCCCTCATGATACATTTCCCAGAGTTTCTTCCTCAATGCATCCCGTGTCTCGTCAGGATGCGTGGTGAGCTTCACCGATGGTTCAAGAATAATCTGGTTCATCGTCCAGTCAAACCCAACGTTGCAAGATTCTACCGGAACTGTTGTAGAGCATGACAGCTGCTCCTTGTCTTGCTTGTGGACGGTGATTGAATAATCCCCAAGGTTCCTGTAATGCTGCTTGAGTCCTTCAATCTTTTTTATGAATTCATCTACTGTCATTTTTGTCAAGTTGGTGGACTAGCCGGGAATTGCACCCGGGTCTTGCTCAGGTTCAGATGCCACTTGGTCATATGCTTATGCCCATCTTGGTTTCATTCGGTACAGATAGGGCAATGACTCCCGAATGATTTTATGGGAATGGCTGCATGTGGACGTTCCCATATTCCACCACAGTTGCGTTGGTAAGTTAAGCCCAACAGGATATTCACGCACAATCTCTCCCATTGAACTGCTGTCTTACTGATGTGTTTCAATCAAGCAGCGAGAGCATAATCGTTCTCATTTGAATTTCGGTCAATTTTTAGAGAAGCCACTTGACCAACTTCTGCATACATAATGCCACCCTAACATCTGCCAATCGATACTAGTTCTAGCCCATAAATCGTTGTTGTCTATTTACAATTATACCCGTTTCTTATCCTTCTTAGGTTTCTCGTCGGGGGTATCAATGCCGTTGATGGCGATAAACACGCCCTCAATGGATGGCAACCCCATCACCAGAAAGAACCAACACTTTTCTGTATGTCCGGCCCTGATTTCAATTCCCGCAACAAAGCACATCATACCAAACGCCAATATGCTGCACAGAACCATGAAATACTTGCCAAAGGTCATTTCCATTTTCCTTTCAGAACTCAATAATAACGCCCTCTGGGGACTGGAACAGAATCTGCCTGTCGGCGGTGTAGTTAATCCTGACCATTCCCTCATCCTTGAACACGCTATCCTCGTTTACCTCCCACCTCTTCACGTTCTCGGAAGCATCCAACTTGTTGAGAATGTACGGTGCATCGGTCTTCTTGACGAAAAACGCATACTCCCTCCACTTGCGGTCCTCCTGCTCCTTTTTGAACTTCTCTTCAACCAACTCGTCAATATAGTTCTCCACGCCGGTAAACCCCTTCTCCAGAAGGTACTTGAGAACGTCGGTGGAAAGGATGAAGTCATGCGCCTCCCCCCATCTGTTGTCAACCAAGGTTAACCGCTTGTCGTCCTTGTAGTTCTCCTTGCAGTTGACCGTCACTTTCTTGTTTTTCCACATTTCTGTTTCTCCTTGTTTTTGTTGTTAATGAATATCGCAGACGGCTGTCTCCTCTATCAGGCAAACTTCAGCGTCCACTTGCAGAACCAATTGTCCCGGCAAGGCTTCACCACGCTGCTCTGGACGGTACGCGCTTTTGCAGGCTCATCATACTTGGTGAGGACATCAATGTTGACTCCACCGCTTTGATAGGTTACGCCAATCTTGACCACGGCAACTCCATCCAAAAGGTCGGATGGAACGCACCCCTCAATACGCTCGGCAATCGTGTCGCAAGACAGACCCTCATCATCGTGCTGCCCAAGCATCAGAACGCCATTCTCAAACCAGATGTTCTCTATGCCCCAGAAAGAGTTCTCTGCGTCCTTCGCCACGGGCATCACGGATGCGTATTGGTCTCCGAAGTCCCTGAGCGACTGGATGAGCTGCCTGAAAGTCAAGGGGGCTTCACCGCCCTTTTCTGTGGCAGCCTCGCCCTTCACCAAAATCCTATTGACAACAGATTCCCTCATCTTGCCAAAGTCCAGTTTAGAGGAGCCAGTGTCCTTGTTGGAAATTGTATCATGTCCACGGACATTGTTGCCTTGAAGCGGGATGTATGCCCTAAGACTTCCCTCCTGCCCGATGTACAGGACGAAAGCGACTGGCAGCTCGTCAAGTCCCTGCGTGTAGCACCACGCCACAGGGAAACTTGCATCATCAGTCCCCACAATCTCGCATGTTGGAATCTCCCAGTTGATGAATCCAACAATGTCATGACCGACGTCCACCTTGGACAAATCCTTGCGAACCTTGAGTTTGTCGTTGTCAACTATCGCCTTGAGACCACCATTGTCCTCAATCATCTTCTGGATGTCAGCAATGGTCTGGTTTGGTTTCGCGTATCTGCTCATGTTTTCTCCTTGTTTTCCTCAGAACACCTACAGTATATCAAATCTCACGACGGATGTCAAGGGGGTCTACATCATTATTTCAATGACGCTTTCCCCTGAGACGCAGGAACTTGTCCCGCTTCTTGTAGAACTCCTTGACCTTCTTGGCGTTCGGAGCCTTGCCACCGACGATGCGCCCGTTTTCATGGACATACTCGCAGTTGGCAACAATCACCTCGGAAGCCCTGCGCTCCCAACTCCTCAATACGGTGTTCTTCATTTTCACTTCTCCTTGTTTTCTCTTGACACCTACAGTATACCAAATGCGGTGGGGAAAGTCAAGGGGGGTCGGGAAGATTTATGTTGAATTCAATTATCAACCAAACTTGTATTTTCTGTCGTCCAAGGCGCGGTTTATGAGAGTTTTGCCTTGAATATGGATTGACTGGGAGTCCGTTCCATAGCACTCAAATTCCAGCATGACCTTGTTTATGTCCTTTGTGGGTTCGTTTATCTCCGTGACCTCTCCAGTCCAACGGCTTTCAAGCGCAATAGAATCATAGAAACCGTTGTTTGGAACGTCACGGTATATCTGCAAAGGTATGGAGTTGCCGGAAATCTCCACAAGTTCCACGTTACCAATTGAGATATACTTCTTGTCAATGTATATGCGCAGCTTCGTGGTGGATTCGTCAAGGTTGTTCGCCATAGTCTCGTCACCGAAATTACGCCTTGTCCTTGTGTCATCCGCCCGAACTTGCGTAGTGCCATTCTCCTTCAACGTTCCGGCAATCCTGTTCAAATACTTTGTCCTTGTTGTCGGGATGTTGATGTAGAGGTCGTAGGTGTTGTTGGAGTTGATTATGTAGATGAATGGAATCGCGTACAAGTCCATCAACGTGTTGCCCTTCTGATCATAGATGAAGTCATAGAACTCCGTTCCCTCCAATGACGGGTTCCTTTGGGACTTTGGAAACACCTGGTCATCGTCATATGTCGTTGCTGGGTTTGACACGGCTGCCGTTATGATTCCGGGGTTGGTGTCCGTGTATGCGAACATTCCACCCGCGGCGAATATGTCCGTTGAAACTTGAATTGAATCAACTCTATGATCGGTAACTTCGTCAACGTTGTCAACGGGACTTTCCGGAATAACGCCAATGTCCTGCGTCTCCGTGAACTCGGTCGGCACCAATTGAAACGGGGAGAAATTCTCCGCATATTGGTTTACCTTCGCCGAAATAACGTCAAAGTAATACGCCTGGTCTCCGTGGTGCTTCTAGTCCATGTGCTTCTTGATGACATAGGACTTCAAGGTTTCGGATAGGGCGGTCTTCAAGTCGTCCATGTTGTCTATGGAAACCTGACCAAGTACGGTCTTGTAGAACACCTTGAAGAAGCCCTTGTTTGTCAGCACGAAAAAACAGCTCTTGGCGTTCATCAGCTTGAAACTGCCAGCTATGATGTCGTATATCACCAAAGGTTCAACATTATTATTTCTGTTGTCTATCGTGAAGTTGCTGTTCGGTTGCCTTGAATAGTTTTGGAGAATTTCGTATATGTCTATCTTGCGATGGGCGTATAGGTCGATGTCGGGAACCGTTATTTCCCTCAGTTGTGGCTTGGTGAAGTCCTCTTCCTTGTCTTGAATCTTCGTAATGACGTAAAGTGAGTAGAGGGAATCCGCAGTTCTGAACATATGCGGGTTTATTATCTCGTATGGAAGTTTCTGGATTACACCACCATCCTTCGCTGGACGGCACTTGAAAACGGCATAGCCGTCCTCTCGTCCCTGTTGCTCATCGTGGAACATGCCATAGTAACATCCATCTATCTCGTTGATGTCAAGGATGTCCACCATGTCCTTGTTCTTGGATATGTTCTGGAAACGCAGTTGGCTTTCGTCGAACAAGGTGTCGCCGAATATTATGTTGTTGTACCTTTGGAAGTCAATTGCAAGGTTGCCCGGACATTCGGGCCATTCCTCGATGTCAACATATTTGTTCCACTTTCCATAAAGGCGTATAGTCCATTTCCTCGGAAGGTTGGAATCAAGTTCCTCGGTCGACCCTTCCTTGAAATTGCTCTTGTAGTCCAAGTAGATGTTCTGGAATTCAAGATCATGTGGGGTTATAAGCACGGAATGGAACGTCTCAATCTTCATCGTGGCGTTCTCCTTCTGAATCAGTATTTGCCCCTTGGAGTCCTTCAACTCCGCGGCGTGGTCGAATCTGTACAGATAGTTGTCGTCCTTGAACAACACATAGAGGCTGTCCCAATTCTGTTCATACGCCATGTCAAGTATCTCATACTTCGTGGCATATACATATCCAGTAAGGTTGGAAACGTACCACAAATCGGCCGCCGGGGGATCTGAGGGATACAGTCTTGCGTTTTCCTCGTTGTAGCACAATATGGAATAGGAATCCTTTATGGACGTTGTGTCAACCATTGACAGGTCTCTGTTGAGGAACTTGAATATCCACTTGTTTTCAACGTCAGTGTTTATCGGGAAGTCGGTCCATTGGAAAGATGGCGTATATTGGTATTCACCGTTCACCAACCTCTTGTTCTCCAGCAACTGGCTGGCGTAGTCGCCATGTGCCAAGAACTTGTACCACATCACGCGCTCATATTCTATCTCATCTGGATTGTCTGGATTCTTCTTCACCTGCTTCACGAAGAGGTTGTAGTACCCATCAAACACGTATGCGCCAACGACATGCCCATAGATGGTTGTCTCAATGACATTGAGATAGCGCACTATGTACGTCAAATCTTCGGTATCGGAATAGTCTCCGCCGAATATCTCAACGATGATGTCACTGTTGTCGTCAACTCTGTTGAGACGTTTATACAACTCCAGCAAAGTGCGGTCTCTCAAGGCAAATATCCCCGTGCGAACCCCATCCAAAACGGCGGCGCCGTTATGCGTAATGTCGGTTGGGGCCGTGCCAATCTTGTAGTATTGATCACCAAACCTTTCAACTAGATGTTTCAACACATGCAAATAGTCCCTATCGGCGAATCCCGTGATTCGCTTTTCACTGTAGTTGGAGAAGTCGTTGAAGAATTGGTTGAACAAATAGGTGTCCAGTGCCTCCTTGCTCTGGTCGTATTCCTGTGCTGCATCACCCTCTTTGTACCCAAACAAGCCAGTGGCTCCGTTCCAATCACCCTAATGCGTTGGGAAATCAACCTGCACGTCATAGTCAAACCTGCACAGGTCACGTATGTCGGAAACAGAAAGACTTTGCACCAATTCATCGTATATCAACGTCATGAAGGAGTGGAACTGCGTCAAGAGCAACCTGAAATACTCATCGTTCTTCAACGTCATGCGCGTTACAAGTTGCTGTACCTTCTCGCGCATTGCGATAGGAACAACGGTGTCAATCGCCCCCGTTGACTTGTATATCAAGTTCTTCCATTGATCGTCGGTTATGGACGTGCGAATGGTTTTCACAGTACTCGCAACGTCCATCCATATCTTGTACTTGCCCTCCGTGAACGCATCGGAATCCAACGGAACATGAATGATTGGGAGGTATATGTTGTGTTCAACCTGATACTGCCTGCCATATATGTCGCCTGAAAATTGGAAACTCTCTCCTGGAGGCAGAACGGTCAAAAGCGTCGGAACGTCTATGCAACCTGAATCTATTGCCAGAGGACTTCTTTTCAACTTGATGTAGTATGAATAATCAGTCCATTCCAAATCCTCATATTTGCTCACCGTACCCAGGTTCGTTGGAATCGTGGCAAATCCATAATCCAAGTCACCTACCGACTGGCTGTTTGCGTCAATCATCGGTATGACATTTTGCACGGACAATATTCCACTTGGGTCTTTGCTGACAAGAAGATTCTGCTGTACATATGCCTAGCCATTTGCCGGTATATGCATCCAAAGATACTTCAACCTCTTTATCTGCAACCTGAACTTAAGAACCGTTTTGGTTTCGGTTATATATGGCGGGTCATAATCAGGATCGGTTGGGGGAACTGTATAATCCGGGTCTACCACATCGGCGGTGACAGTCTCCTTAACAACACCCATGCAAGCAACGGGTTGGTTTTCATACACGTAAAACGCCTGGTCGGTGCCACTTGGAACGCCTGTTATTGTATAGCAGGATGTTTTTCCCTCAGAAAGTAGTTCTCCCGTTGGTTCGTCCCCCTGAAGTCCGGAAAACTTCACTTTGAAAGAACCATTAATCCCAACCCATCCGTTGTCATAGTTCACCGTATTTCCTTGACCATTAACATAAGAACCCTAGACCAAGCCAGTGAGCGGCATGACAACATCCAAAGACTCGTCTTCACTTCCTTCTGGAATTGAATACTCAAACGATGCACTTTCATCAAGTCCTTGTCCTACAACAATATCACTTGATTCATTCTTTTGCTTGACCCACAAAACGTCTTTTCCCCCCACTGCGGGCCAATCCTCAAAGACTATGCCTCGTGCGTCTGAATTCACGACATTATCTTTGATAAGGCAATATGTTCCCTTGCTCACAAAAGCCAAGTCGGAATTCTTGAACGTCAAATACACGTCCGCTGAATGGGAACTTCCAATTGAAGATATCTTGAAATTGGACGTGAGAAAACTTTTAGTCAGACCAGGGGCTTCATTTCCAAATGCCGCCTTTTGCGAACAATGAGCCTTCGTACCCTCTTTCTTGTGGCTGATAATGTCTTTTATATCATATATGCCTGCGCCATCCTTTTGACCCAGATACAGTTCCTTGACTCCAGACTTGTCCCTTTCCTTCACTTGATACACGTCGCCATATATAATGGTTTCACCCAAATTCACTTGGGTGATGGTTCCTCCAACATCCTTGTCCGACGGCAAGGGTTTGCTCAATTCCCAGATGCTGTTGTCCTCTTGCGAATTTATCAACGTTTCCGTTTCGACAAGTTTCTTTGTTATGTCTGGAGCGGTGTCGGGAACGGAGTTGTTTATCCTTATGAACAACTAACGTATGAGTTCAGGCTTAAATATTTGCTTTGATGTGTTCTCTTCCTTAAGCATTGCACTCACAATTTCTGACGTAAATCCATCATCTGGCGTTTCCCCAATATCCTTTATGGCATCTGAGCGCATCAACCTATCACTGAATCCCGACAATGAAAACCTAATAGTGTCTTTTTGTATTGACTTGTGCTTTGTCTTCTCCTTCAAGTTGTACACAATTTGATCGTATTCAACTTCATGGGTGTTGCTTCCACTGTCTTGCAAAATCGTATAGGTCACGAGATATTGCATCCCCCCATGACCCCTATCAAACACCGGAACAAACTTCACTTGACACACAACGTTCTTGACTATTGCATTGCATATCATGAACTTCTCGTCATATGTGCTTTCAGCGGTGTCAAGAAGATATTCCATCAACTTCTTGTTCTGCATCAAGTACAAATCAAACACGCACTCGTATGTGAACTGGTCAACCTTGGACACGCGCCTTACCTCAAACGCCGGCTTGTCAACCAATGGAATCGACGACAACGGCGCTTTTGGTGCTGTTTTCGTCTGGAACGTGTCTTGAATCTCCTTGTACAAATACTGGTACAATCTACCGTCCTGTATATGGGAATCGTCAATGTCATGAAGGTTGTTCTTGAACACCTCTTGGTACTTGTTCTAGTCTTGACCGCTGCACCTGTTCTCCCAAGCCTGCATATAGTTGTCAAAAGAAGCACTGTCAGTGAATAGGTCAAGATAAAGGTCAAGGTTCCGTGGTGATATGGTCACTGAACTTGCCGTATTTCCAGAATAGTCCAACAGGCTTTGGACAATCTGATTCATCATATACTGCTTTATGTTCGCCAAGAGATTGTCCCTCAACTGCTCAAACGTGTACATGGTTGAGAAATCAAACGTCAATGCGTCTATATCGGAGAACTGCAACTTGAATATGCGCATCGTGTTCAAGTTTATTATGTACCGTCCAATGCTTCCGTTCGCGCCTCTTGCCGTCAAATGTATGAACTTACCTTCGTTTCCATTATAGTTCGTGTTGAAATCCACAATGCGCTGTCCGGTTCCATTCAACCTATCCGTTACGGCGAATCCACTTACATAGGTCAACTTGTTTCCTTCGGAATCCGTGACGCCGCCCTTGTCCTCGGCAAGCACAGGTGCAATCTTGAGGATTTCCGGTGGGTCAAAGGCGTCCGCAGTGGAATACCAGATGACGGTCATTTCCCTTGTCTCTTCATCTTCCTCTATTTCGCCAATTCCAATTTGCTTGTTCTTTGGAGTACCATCTTCTTCAACGGGCGACTCAAGAACGTCACCACCGACAATGGTATAGGTTTCGGACCACGCGGACCAATCAAGCCAAACGGAATTCACGTTGTTTCTGGCGTCCGATTCAACGTCCTTCAAGATGAACGCCTTGCTTCCTGTTTCACTTTCGGTAATCAATCCATTCGTGTCAATCGTGCCTCGGACGATTCTTCCGGGAGAAATGGACAGGTTCTTGTCGAACAAATCACCTATTACCTGTGAACGTGTTTCGCCATTCACGTCTATTGTCATTACAAGTTTGCTGACTACATCACGTCCCTGGGTTTCATGTACAAGGCTCAATCTGCATTTTGTGTTCTTCAACAATCCAGAGAACAAAGTTCCATCCCCAAGGTTTGAAAGCGTTGCGACCGTCATTGGGTAGGATTCCCTCATCCTCTGTATTTCATTAGCCAAGTACCAGCCAAAGGTGCGGTCCTTGTTCCAAAGCAAATCCCATCTGAAAACGCCCTTATCCGCCCACATGGATTCACCAGACCCCGCATCCGTGTAGAAACTGTCGTAAATGCACCATTCGTTTGAAAGGCGGTCAATCACGGGGGTCTGAAAACGCCTAAACGCCTATATGACGTTCCAATCAATGTTCGCGCCATCCTTCAAGAACTGGAATTCAAGATTCCATTTCGGGAACGTGGCGTAGCCGTCCATTGAGACTTCCAGCATCGTAAGTTTGTTGTCGTCAACCCCTGCGTACTTCAACCTCTTGTACTCGCCGCCCTGCTTCTCCAAAATGTACCTGATACCGTCAAACTTGAACTTGTCGTTGATGACCTCAACCTTGAACTCCTTTCCGTCAGAATCACTTGGCACAAACTCCGTCGTGGCGGCGTCGAGGGTTATCACCGTCTTTCCGTCAACAGTCTCTATGGCATACTCGCAACCGTTGATTTTGAACTTGTTGTCAACGATTTCAATTTGATCGCAAGCCGCCTCCATGTCCTTTTGGAACTCGTTGAAGTAAAGCGCATTGATCTTTCCCTCAACTTCCACTGCATAGTATTCAATGTCGTTGAACACAAACTTCCTGTCAATGAGCTTTATCTTGTCATAGTAAAGGTAGTATTCAAGGTAGTTCGTCAACTTGAAATAACTTATGTCCTCTATGTCAAAGTTGTCGCCCGCTTGTCTGTCCAAATGTGAGGCATCCTTGTCCACCAGCGGGGCGGATGACTCGGGTCCCTTTCCATCGACAAAGACCAATGGATATTCAAGTCCCTCATGGTTAACATAGAACTTGTCCGTTGTACAATAGTACATATCCTCGTCTTTCGTGAAAGTCACATAATCGTCGTGCTTGAAATACGCGGGTCTGTACAATTGCGTCCTGACAAAAGCCTTCAACAACTCGCTTTGGGTTTGGTTTTCAACAGGGTACAACCAACCAGAAACCTTGTCCCATTTTCTCACGCCAACTCCCCCATCGGGATTGTTGAAACGAAGCCTTGAACCATCAAACATCTTGGACTCCTTGAGGAAGTCCACGTTGTGATCTGGAACGAACAAATTGTCTATCTTCCCCGTTTTTCCAGATGGAGCGTCATCTACCTGCACAAACAATTCCATGTACGTGTTGTAGTCGGTGAAGAACGGCATTGACTTCACGCCGGCGATGACCTCTGTTTTAACGTTGGAGGCGGACATTATGTCCATGACGTCCGGTTTTGACAGAAAAACCTTGTCTTGGTATATGTATGGTCCGATTCTGGGATAGCGGTTATTGTCCTCGGGAAGGACGTTGCCGAAAGAATCGGTTGACGTGTACTCACCCAAAATCAAGGCAGTCATAACCCTGTCCTTGATATACGCCTGTATGTTTTGAATGGTTTGCCTGAAACTGGCTTCCGTTATGGTGACAAGTCCGCCAGAGGGGAATGTATTGTAGTCGGCATGCAGATGCTTGCGCATATATTCCCTGAAATATCCAAGTAGGGGATATGTGTCAACAAGGACATCGCAAAGATGCTCTATGAAAGCATCCCTTTGTTCTGGGGTTTCATAAAGCCCCTGAACCCAAGTTGAACCCTCGTAATATCCAGCGTATTCATCCAAGATTCTCTTCAGCAACGTTTCTTTGCTTGTCTTGCCGGAATCTGGGGTCTGTATCAACCAATTCCAACCAGCGTCTCCGGCTGCGTCTATATCCTATATGTTTTTGTCCGTGACCAGAAGGTTCAACGCATCGCAGTAGTCATACAACGATGTCGCAGAACCGTTCTTTGACTTCACGAATTTTTCAATTGACGAGAATTTCCCGTTGTTGGCAATCAAGGTTTCCGAATGGGATGTCGCACCTATCTTGAACGAGAGGTTGTCAAACAACTTGTTGGTGACAAGATCATTCAATGTCTTGCAAAAGTAGTTCCTTGAAGTGTCTGTTGCAGAATAATGGTTCTGCTCCAAATACCATTCACAACGCTCCGGACGTGCCACTTGGTTGTAGAGCCACTTTATGAACGCACTGACCAATCCCGGCATGGAAAACAGCAAGGTCTCAAACTGGAATTGGGTCATATGCACCAAAATTTGGATAGGATCAGTGCCCTCTTCGTCTTGATCGTAAATGGCAAAATACTTTGTTCCACCCATGAACGGGTGCGCCTTGTTTGCCAAGCTGTATATCTATGCAAGATAGGATGGATAGTCATAGTTGCCCGAACCGTGTGGTTCTTGATGTTCAGGATGTTCCTAGTCATCTGAAGTCAACACGTCTCCGACATAGAAGCACTTGTAGTAGGTATCGTTGATCTGCTTCCATATCTTGTCATACTCAACAACCTTGTCAAGTTCAACGTCATAACGTTTATCGTCTTCTTCCAAAGAACTGTCGTTGAACATGCTTGTCGGGAATATCGTCGGAACAATGACCTTGTTTATGTGCCCGTTGTATTCCTTCAGAACCCCATCCGGATTGGAAACCGAGGGCGTATGGGTCTTGCTTGTGCGCGTGTAGGAATACGTTATGTCGCGTGTGTTGTTTGGCTCTATGTCCCAAAAGCCATAGTTGGTCATAAGCACGTTCACCGTGTCAAGTGTCTTTATGGAATCAACCTTGGCAAACACGTCTTTCGGATGCACAACCAACTGGTCAACCACAAGGGTGTTTACCGTACTGAATCCATACAACTTGTCATAGGACTCGTTGTTGAAATAGAAGTAGCGGTACTCGTCATCGTTCTCGCGCTTGAACACCACAAACAACGTGAGGCGGTTGTCTATCACATGGAATCCACAGAAAATAAATTCATATACACCATCCAAGTTTGGAATCAACTTGCCTATGTCATACAAGGTCATTCCTTGGAAAGTTGTCTTTTTGGTTCCGTCGTCAAGGGTTTCCGTTGTGTATGTTGGACTCAAACCATACAGTCCCATTGAAAGACACACTATGTACTTGCAAGCTGGTATTACCTTGCCGAACATAACTGCTGATGAAGTATCTGGCTCAATCTTGTTCCTATACAGTTGATTCTCTATTGCGGTGTTAACCCTCTATTTTGCAAATTGAAGGAACTCGTTGAACGTTTGGGGTGATGTGGTTCCAGAGAAGATATTGGCGGAAGCATCCAAGGTCAAAGGCGCATTGAAGGGGTTGACGTTTTTCCCCCAGGGGTTGGGGTTGGTGAAGAAGTCGTTCATGCCCTCGGCTATGTTTATCTAATCATACTCCTTTTTTGCAACTTCGTCCGTTTTCCTAACAATGCCATACCACACCGCGTCAAGGTTCAAGAAACTGATTGTACCGGGTTCATATGGAATGTCGCATACGTCATATTCGAGTTTGCGAGACTTGAAGCTTCCAACACCATCATCAACTTCAAGAATCAACTTCGTGTTGTCATCCAACTCTCGCACATCGCTCTCCTCCAATTTGCTTCTCATGTCGAAGTAGGAATCCCGCGTTCCATATACTGGAGAGTCAAGCAAGCCCCATGCATACTGCAAGTTCACGATGTAGTTTGACAAAAGCGAGTTCAACGTCACGGAGTTCGCTATCTGGTAATCGTGTATCAAGATGTCGTCACGCTCGGGCTTGCGCAATCCACTTCCGGAAGCCAATATGAACTGCTTAAGCGTGTTGCTCTCAACCAATGTCCTGTTCTTCAAGTCTGCTACGTTGTTTATCATGGTATTCTTCCAATCTAACCTATATAGTGGTATTTACCATTCCAAAACATTTTCAACTTTGACGATGGTAAATACAACGTGAAAGGTGCAAGATATGTCAGAGGAAAATCTTAACGATAGTCAACCTGTTGAAAGAGGACAAATGGGGGCGAAGATAGGTGGGCAGGCGGGAAAAGCGGCAGGTCAATCCATCGGCGCGGCATATGGCGGTCCGATAGGAAGCATGGTTGGCGGCTATATTGGAGAGAAAGTGGGTTCTTGGGCTGGGGATAAAGCAGAGGATGCCATACTCGATCAGTTGTCGCAAACCACAGATAAAAAATCTCAAAGCAGTAATGAAAGCGGTGGTGGTTCAGGCGGCGGTGGCTCAGGTGGAGGAAGCGGCGGCCCTAGTGGAAGCAGCGATGATGGTGGAAAGCAAAAGTCTGGCGGGGGTTGCGGAGGCGGCGCTGGAGGTGCTGGCGTTGGTGAATATTCCTGCTCGGATGGTCAGTGCCACAAGACGCCGAAAACACCCTACTACAAACTTGAAATAGAGGAAAACAAACTTCCTGAAAATTGGTGGGACAAGCTGCCTGACTTTGACCCAAGGGTTTATGACGCAATCGCAATGGAACAGGCCGCCGCCTGCGTTGACTACATATTCAAGGGATTGCCTGACATGCGTGAATTGGAGCATGAAATGGAAGCACGAAAGAACCGGAAGACTTGCCCACGTCTCAAGACACAGGTTCCAAGGACAAAGGTAATCAAGCCAAAGGAAGTTAAGTGCGAAACCACAATAGACACCTTCATCAAGAAGGACTAGACCTATTGATATTAGGCAAATTGCTCCATCTTCACAAGTTCTATCAAGGACTCTCTGAAATTCCTTATTCCCAACGTTGCGTCATTGTACGTCAAGTGGCGGCAACGTGTCAACGATCCGGAAATGTTCTCCGGCTTGAACACGCTCTTGTGGTCAAACCTCTTTGGCGGGTCTTTCAAGTTAATCCAATTGAACCACAAAGACATCACCATGACATTTTCCTCGTTCAAGTAGTCTATCTGCTTGCACATTTCTCGGAAATAGTGCTTGTTTATCGGGGCGAAGATATGCGGCTCGTAGAAGTAGATGTGTTCGCGCAGTCCAACGAATCTATCCAAAGTTTTCAGCAAAAGGGTGTCCCATTTGTTCTTTCTTGAGTCTTGATAAAGCTCCTTTCTGAATTCATCATTCTGTTGAAATTCAAATATGTACCTTGGAATGAAATCTTCCCAGTCGGAGGTTTTCGTAACCAATATATCATCGGAGCAGAACAATAAATTGTCTGTCAATGTCGGGACTTTCCATATCGCAGTGAGAATCTTGAAAATGATGTTCGCGTCCTTGTTGTTCTTTGTGATGTCCGGCGTCTGGATATGATGAACCTTTGGATGGTTTATCTGGGGATCTTCCCCAATGACATATATCTCCCCAACCCAATGTGAACAGAACTTCAACATCGAAGTTATGGAAATTCGTATCTCCAAGTTGTTGTACTTGCTTCCACGTCCAAGGACGTAAACCAGGTCATGTTTTTGGGGTTTTTTCAGGTTTCGCTTGTATTGGAACAACTTGTCAATCTCAAACGTGGGACATTCCTTGAGCGTGATTTCCGGCAATCCGCTTTTGGGCTTAAGTTCCATCAAAGGAGCCGTCTTTTCCACCTGCTTTTGAATACGCTTGGGCTTTGGAGTCTTTTCATTGAACAAGCCGAAGCAATCAACGATCTAACGTCCATTTGACAGTTCGGAGATAATCGTCGCAACCGCCTAATCGTACTTTGTACCAACCATGTACCGGTAGCTTGAATGTGGCATCAAAGGCAAACGTGTAGCACCATTTCTGGATTCCCCAACGCAGTAGTTTGTGCATGGTTTCAACACAAATCCATTCAAGTAAAGGAGATAAAGATATGTCCTGTCGTCATTGAACGTGTTCAACACCTGCTTCACCATGAACTTCTCGTATCCGGCAAGCATCCTCTTCTGGAAAAGGGAATATGACGACAGCACCAGGCTGTCAATCCCCACAACTGAGTTTTGGTTTGACGTTATGGGATGTTCCTGGTCATTGTCATTGAAGTCCTTTATTCGGGATTCTATGAAGTCCTTTGGCAACAGCATATCATCGTCAATGTCTATGATGATGTCATCGTTTTCAAGGAACGGCAAAATCGGAAAAACCTTCTTGAAAGACTTTGTGTTTTCCTCAACCCAATTCAAAATGACCCGATTGGAAGTCATAACCAACTTGTAGAGATCCTCCGGAAGGTCTTGCTCCCAGTTTGGAAACTCGGAATGCGCCAACGTCAAATATATTCTGTCGGGAAGCAACGTGTTTGCAAGAACGGACTCTATCACCTGGACGCAATTCGTAATCCTCTTCGGATATGATGTCAATGCTATGTTTATCGTGGACATTATGTAAATGCTCCTTCATACGGAATATTTACCATATTTATTGCAAAGCCCAATCACCATATTCTTCAACTAACTTCCGGTCATTCCATGCCAATCGCCACTCCTGTTCAATGCGTCCAAGTGCTCTTCAAATGGAAGGTAATCAAAATGTTCTTTGACAAATTCATTTGCCAACCCCCCGTCATTCAATATGGTCATGAAGTTCTTTGCGACATCTATAAACCAATACCCCGTGTTTGTCCATTTAAGCAAACCTTGTCCATCTTCAACTATGATATTATCCACAACTGGCAACTGGGTCATTAGCAGAAACTGTCTCTGCAAATACGAGCGTGTCTTTACTCCACCATGCCAGAAATGGTTTACCTCAACTTCAACATCACGCAACAAGGGACGGTTATGTTCTTGACAAAAGGATTGAATTTTGTCCTATACATCTGTCCGTTTGAATATCTCGAACCAAAACTTGTCATTTCCTTTCCCCAGAATTTCATGCCAGAACAAATTGTCCCCTCCACCAAAGGGAAGGTAGTTGAAATAACCAATGTTTGACATAACCTTCTTGTGTGTTGCAAAACACATGCCTGCCGCCTATATATTCAACTGCACCTCTAAATTGTTGGTGAATATATGTGTGTATGACAGTTTCTCCTTTATTACCCTTTCATCCTTTGCCAGCATATTGCACTTTGAGAACCCCTGGGTCAGCAAACAGCCATCAAGTGCATTGCTCAATTTGCTGAACCAATCTACGTCATTCATCGGTGCTATGTCAGAATCCAAGAACATCAACTTTTCGTGTTTGGCTTTTCTAGCCATCATATTCCACAGATGCTCCTTTTGAAAAAGATACTTGTTGGAATCGTTGCCGTCTATGCGAACGTAGTTGATGCAATCCGGGAAATCCCCCTATGAAAACGTAAACTGTCCATTGAACCCAAGTTCAATGAACAGTATTTCGTCAGGAAGCTGTGATTGCTCCATCCAATGAGATACGGCCTTCAATGTTGCGTTTTTACGTATTGGATTTATTCCCGCGTCATAGAAAACGGATATTAGGGACAGATCAACCACGTCATATGTCCTTTCTCCGTGATTACCTGTCCTCGCCCCGGAACTCAATGTTCAGCTTCTTCAACGGGTCAAGCAACTTGCCCAATGGAGTGTACCTGAACATTTTTTCCAAGGCGTTGACATCCTTTGAGAATGTGTTTCCTGGATAGCCAAACTTTCCGTCCGGCCCAGGCACGTTGGTGTGCATTGGATCAACATAGGATGAACTCAACACGCACTGTCTCACAACACTGTAGTCCAAGTTGAGTTTCTTGCAGATGTCGTATATTGAATTGAAATACGTAATCTTCAAGGCACAGAACACGTTATGCGCGTACTTCGCAAGCTCTGCCTCCTCACTGGTCATTTCAATGTATTCCTTGTTGACGAATATCTGCTTCAAAAGGTTCTTATGCTCTTCGGAACCGGTAATGACCACAGGCTGCTTGCTGAAATCCTCTAGGAACATCACCTGGGTCAGGAAGTGTGGCATAAAATACACCGTGCGGCCTGTCTCTCCTGTCAACTTCTAGGCCGTTCCGGGAAGTATGGTGGAACGCACCCATATTGGCTTGTCAACAGGAAGCCCATTGATTACTTCCGTCAACGTGGAAAGATCCTGTGTTCCATTTTCCATCGTTGGAACGTGAATCTGGATGAAATACGCATCGCAGTCGGACACGTCATCCCGATATCCCTTCCAAGGATCATATACGCGGAGAACGCAAGATGGATTGTTTTTCTCCAACCAGTGTTTCAACGCGCTGCCTACAAAGCCACAACCTATTATTCCTATTGTCATTTCAAGTACCTCTTCATTGAGCATTGTTTTCTCGTCAAATGCTCCTTTGCATAGTATTTACCATTCATTTCATTTTTTCAAAATCATAATCTATATCCTACTGATTGCCATTGACAGAATAAACAATTACATTAGTCATAATATTCACCTCAAATCAATTATTGTAACTCCATCTTTATCCAGAACAGTCTATTCATACTCAAAGTCGTGCTGGAACCAACGCCCTGTTGTGAAATCAGTCATGGGAAAGAAATTAATAAGGCGAATCTGGTCAATTCCACGGTACAGATACTTGTAGAAGTTGTAAAGAAGAAATCCTGTTGTTGGATGCTTCATATGTGGATATTTGAACTGTGGATAGAAGTATGTCCCAAAATGATGGTCTAGGTTTATTATAATGTCATAATCGTCAAACAATTCCATTTCCTTTCCATACCACTCGTCCCGTGTGAAATACAAGCGTTTCTTGGGATTCTTAAAATCCTCCACAGGAAAATTCTTCACATTGAACTGCAGATTGTTGTCAAACAACTGAGTTGCGCAAAAAAGAACCTTCCTACATGGCGCATCTTTGAACAACTCGTAATTTGTTGCGGTATTTATAAAAACAAGTTCATCGGACTTGTTCAGGTCTTGAATTGTTTTCGTGCATTTGATATTTGATAGTATGTATGTCATTGTCAAACCCCAAATTTCCTTTTTGCATCAATCAACATCCTTTTTACAATGGCTATGTTCTTGTTGACATAGAAATTGTTCTGAATTCTGTCTATGGCACATTTCCAATCATTCAAGTTCACGTCATTGCCAAGCATTTGATTAGCAATCTTCATGGAATCGTTTATGCCCTCTATGTTTCCAAACATGTCATACAACTTGGTGTTGGTTGTCTTCCATGTCAACAAGCCTATGTCGTCCACGAAAAAATAGTTTGAAAATGGAAACATCATAAGGGCAAGATATGTCCTAACCCCATATGACCTGTTTGACAAATTACCATGATAGAAATGGAACGTGTCAACATCTACAGAGCCAATTATACTCTTACCTGTTTGTACAGACATTTCAAGCATTTTCCTATGTACGTTTTTCCTTCCAAGAATGCTTACGGATATGTTCTTCGCACGCTGTTTGCTTTTTTCGTCAAGAATCTCATTGAAGAACAAGTTGTCTCCACCACCGTAAAAACATGTCCTGTTAAATCCACCAATGGTTTCAAGCGTGGACTTTGCTATGCAAAACGCCCCCCCAGGAACAGGGTTGTTGGATTTCTGAACCTCATTCACAATGTCATAGGTTATGGTGTTCTTGTTGAGGGTTATCTATCCATTATCGTCCAAATACATTATTCTCCTGAATCCCTGTGTGAATAATGATTTATCAAGTTCATCATACACCTTCTTGAACCAGTCGCAATCCCCAATTGGCGACGTGTCATAGTCCAGGAACATAATCTTCTCGTTTGCGGAAAGTTTCAATCCAATGTTCCAAAGACATTCTTTCTGAAATATGCTTTTGTTGTTTTTATTCCCACTTATTCTAATATACTATATGTCAGATGGAAAATCGCTTTGTGAAAACGCAGCATCATCGTCAATCACCAATTCAAGGAAGATTATTTGACTTGGCAAATGCTTCTGCATAAACCAATTTATGATTGCCTTGTTCATGGCACTTTTCCTCAATTGGTTCACCGTGCCACCATGGTGGCACGTAATCAGTGTCATGTCAAGGTATTTATGGTTATGTTCAACGAACTGTGGATTATGAACTTTGTTCAAAACGGTCTTTGTATTCTCAGGCGTGAAAAGAATCACTTCATAGTTCTAATCATCTTTCAATGGATTCTTCCCATCCCAAATGAACTTGACTTGCGGATTCTTCGCAACGTATTCAAGAAGTTCCTTTGGCAAATCAAATGTGCGTCTTGGATATTCAATCTACGATAACTTCAAGAAAACAAGGTCAGGTTTTACAGTGTGGGCAAAAATGGACTCCAACGTGGAAAGGATGTTTCCCTTTCCATTGTCGGATAGCTCAACAACTATTTTCTTCTTATTTTCCATTGTCATCCTTTACCCAAACATAAACCTTCTGAATTCAATTTTACGCTCGCTCCTTTCAGGAACAAGATAATTATACGTTTTTTTGGTGCGTTCAACATTGCCATTGAAGTGCAAGGCGTATTTATCCACCGCCCCATCCACATCCGACATGAATTTCACAAACCCCGGGGGACGTTTGGGACTTATTACCCTAATTCCCCTGTCATGGCATTGCTTCCCGAAAACCATTTCCACGTCATAGTTCTTGTCCAGTTCTTGCTATGTTACCCCGAACTTCATCAATGATGGAACAAACGCAGCTGCACCGAGTCCAAAGCGGTAATGCGATACCGGCCAATCCGTGTAAATGTTCCGCACTCTATCTTCCGAAGAACCCTGTCTAAAATCCTTTGATGAGTGAATGAAATATGCAGCAACAACACCATCGCCATTCCGCTTGAAACAATCCAAAGTGTTCTAAACATAGTCCATTGGATAATCTATATCATCGTCACATATGAAACAGTAATCTTCTTGAAGTTCAGGCTTGTTCAAGAACAAATACCTCCCATTTTCCCTCAAGTTCTTCTCCCCCAACGTCACATGCAACTTACCTTGGTCAAATTTCTTCAATTCCTCGGGGATCTCCTTGTACTCATTCAACCACAAGTAGAAGTTGTCGCATTGTGGCAACAACCGCTCAATGCACTGAAGCATCCACTTCTTTCTGTACGGGAACGATGCCATCAAGATAGAAACCTTCCTGGGTTTCTTGTACATTGTTTTGTAGGGTTTGGACTTGTCAACCATATCTATTTTGAATTCATTTCTGTTTGAATAGGGAGCGTGTATGTAAACATGTCCATCCAATATCTTTATCCGGTATTTTCTTCTGGGAAGCAAGTTCAAGTTAAGGTAGTAGTTGAAATACGCCTCGTCATAGGTTGATGGTGTCTTGTATTGCCACGTCTCAAAATTGACTTTCTTTCTGTCTTGGTCTACAGAACCCTATATGAAATGCGAAATGTCTGACAAGACATTTTTGCTTCCGATGAAATGACAGTTTTGAACATATTGGAATTCGGAGGTATTTATTCTGGAAATATCAACGGATGAGCCAACCTTGTTGCAGTACAGTCTATAAAAAGATGATTTGGGAAATGCACAATGGGAAAATACCACCAAATCCTATTCATTATCACCAACCAATTCAGACAAATACACCGGCTTCAAACAACGTGCATTGGATTGAATGAAACAAAAATAGTCAAAGGAATACTTGTCCATGCAATCCAATATGTATTGAAACTTGTGAAGTTTGTTTTCAGGTATATTCCTGGTCTATTCTGAATTCACTTCAACGAAGTCAATGTTTTCCCCTCGGAACAACGTCAAAACTTCTTTGTTATCCGTATATACCACAAACTGCCTATCACAATCCACAAGGTAATTTTTCTTCATAGAATAATACCAATCCACAACATTCTATGTGAAGTTGTATTTTGGATTCAAGAAATAACTGAATACTATGACCTTTGGCTTGAGCATGTTGCCTGTATTTACCATTCAACATTAAACGAACTGGCCGGTTCTTTCAAACCGGCCATCGTAGTTTCAATCCAAACCCATTAGACGTTTTTCACCTTGTCGAGTATCTGGGAAATCTTCTCCATCAGTTTGTTCTTCAGATTGGTTCTCAACTTGTCCGATTTGGAGAAGAACATCTGGATGCTGTACTCAAAGGAGAACTTCACGGTTTCCACGGAACTGACATAATACCCCAACAAAGAGAGGTCAAACAACAGGGAAACCATGTCGTCCTTTGACTTGTAGTTTGACGACACCCACCTTACAAACCCAGTGCTGTCCTGATAGCAGATGTCAAGCGAGGATTTGGCAAGGCAGTCCATCTTCCCTTCCGCAATCCTCAACTGATGGACAACCGTGTATTCCCTCATCATGTCAATTACTTCCTGTTTGACTTCTTCCGGAACTTGGATTTCTTGAGATTGTAGAGAACCGCGTCAAGGCTCTTCCAACAATCGTCAAAGCACATGAAATCCCAAAGGCGGAAGAGGATTTGGGTATCCCAACCATCAGACACGGTGTCCCCGTTTTCCACCTTGTACAAATTCCTGTCGCAATCCGCCTTGCAACCAAGGGCGTATGCCTGCTTTCCCAGCTTCTTCAACCTGGGCATCAAGGGCTTCAACAAGTCCATCAACTCGGACGCCTCCTTCTGGAGGCCCGTAAACTTTTCCTCAAACTGCTCAACCTTCATTTTCATCTTCCTTGTCTACGTTTGCTTCCTCGAACAATTCCTCTTCGGCCTCGTCAGCCTCGTCAGCAAGCCCAATGCTTATGCGGAGAAAGGAAACGAACCCATAGCCGGCGGCGGCAATCGCCGCAACCCCTGCGCTGCATCCCACGATCAATACTGCACTTGCCATTTTCTTTCTCCTGTTTGTTGTTCATCTGAAGTATATCACAGATGGGGTGGCTTTGTCAAGGGGTCATCTGATAATAATTGCATTTATTTCATCATCCCAAGAATGGGCGGGCTTCCAACTGCCCCCGCACATCCCATGTTCCAAAGTCCCACACTGAACCATGGAGGCTTCGGCATAGTCCTCATAGTCCGTGGAATTGTCCACCACAACATCCCAATCATCTGGGAATGCCGCAATCCTGGCTTTTAACTCTCCGATTGTCATTTCTCAATACCTCCCGCAAATTGCAACTGCGTTCACGTCCACCATCTTTCCATTCCCGTTGAACGTGAATAGTTCATAGCTCTGTTCTCGTTGTAGTGGCCGGGACGCACACCCTCGGCCTCCGTCATTGTGGCGAAATCCTGGACGTTCAACACAACCTCGTAGTCACCGGGATACTGTGCAAGCTGGGCTATCAACTCGTCAACTGTCATTTCAAGACTCCTTGATTGGATTTATGTTGCGGGTTACAAGGGAAACAATTATGGTCATGCGGTAAAGAGTGTACTTTTCATCGTTCCACAACTTTATCTCCTCCTCAGATGCCTTTTGGAAGCGGTTGTTCACGTTCAAGTCAGTCTGCCAATCCATGTTCACGTCAAGTCCCTCCGAATACCATCCACGCCTGACGCACCCCCAATGGATGAAATCAATGTCATATCCCAGTTTCCCGTTCACATACAGCAAGGCATCTTCAATGGTCTCAAACACGCGGTCCTTCACATCGTCAATTGGAACTTCGCAACGGTTGGGTACGTCCCAACAATTCATGCCCGTCTGAGGATTGTGATCTTCCTCGAACTCGTAGAGCAGCCTTGATATGGAAACTTTACTTGTCATCGTCTCTGCACAACACGTCATAGACGTTTTGAATCTGAGGATTCTGCTTGAACGTTCCACCAAACTCCCCAAAGTAGTAGCGCAATCTGTCCTTGGCTTCCTGTATGGTCGCCTTCAAGTTGTTGATTTCATCTTGCAACTTCCGGTGTTCGCAGTACATGGCCCCGCGGAAGGCGCAGTCTTTGCAGTCGCAAGTCATCATTTCGCTTTTCCTATCGCAATCGGCTGGTCAATGCGGTTGAACGAACGAATCACAATCCTATCGTTGTTCTTCTTGATGAGTTCCTGCACGGACTCCGGGAGGGAGTCTTGAAGATATTGCGTAAGCGAGTCCAACAGATGATCTGCGTCAAACTCTCCCGTGATGGTGAGAATCCTGCTTCCCTCTATCTTGGCGGTATCGTATTCGCCGCCGAAATGCACAAACCAATGCCCGGTCAAGTCCACCATGTTTGGCTTCTTCTTTTTATTGCCGGATTTGGATTTAACGTCCTTCTTCATCTTCATTGTCATTCTCGTTCTCCCTCTGTTCAATCAATTGCTTTCCCTTCACCACAATCGTAACCAGCCCCTTCAAGTCAACCGTCTTGAGGTCGCAGTCAATCAAGGGCTTCTTCAACTTGGCGAAAAGGTCAATGTCCTTCTTGGCGTTGTCCAACATGTATGGATTAGCCTTTGTCATTTCGGACATGACATCCACGGCATACTTGCCATGGGCGCAATACTGGCAAATGAATGTAAACAATTCGTTCATGCAGCGTACCTTGCGTAGATTTGTTCCAAGTCATCAACGTAATTATAGGTGTCCGAAGTTGTGGCAACACCCTTGATGGAAAACGCCATGTGCTGGAACAGCCATCCGGACTTGAACACCTCAATGCTCAATCCTTTGCTGCAGCAATAGGCGCGTAGGTCGGCCTCCAACGGGCCAATCCACCAACGAAGTCCATCCGCAGTGTTGCGGATTGTGAACTCTCTCTTCAACGTGTCATCCATTTCGTTTTCTCTCCTTACCTGTTGGCTCGTTCAACGGCATCCCAGTCAATGCCATCCATGATGTGGTCGAGGCATGTCCTTGGATAGTGGAACCAGAACTTTTCGTGGTCGTCGTCCTCAAGCATCAGACCGTACATGTCTGACTTTGGTCTGACCAAAAGCCTTGAACCTTGGCAATATCCAACTGCTCTGCGCTTGATTTCGCGTTCCATCGTCTTCATGTCAACGCTTTGGCGATAGTCAAGGTTGAGACGGTCACCATAATCATACTCGTAGTTGTCCCATGTGAACAACTCAGGATTCAATTCTGGAATTTCAAATGTCATTGTCAATCCTCAAACAGGCAGTCAAGTCCAATGAACCTCGTAATCCACCAATGGTTGCGCTTGTTGGTCATCGCGGGACCGTCAAGGTTCAGCATTTCGTTGTCCTCGGTGATGTAAACGTCCTCAAACGCCTGGTTCTCCGCCCGCTTGCAGGCAATGATGCCAAGGATGAGGGGCGAAAGGATGATTTGTATGATGAGCTGAAACGGAAAGTACAGAATCATCAATATGGTCTTTTTCACTTCTTTGCTGTTCATTGTTTACCTCCATCACTTTGAAAGTTTCCGAGCAACGATTTTCGCCACTTCTCCGGCAACCATCTTCTCGAACTTCTTGGACTTGAAATCAACGTTTTCGACAATTCGCTCCGCGGCCTCTTCAACCTTGCAACGCAGCTTTGTCTTTATGATTTCATCAATCATCCCCAGAAGCGGACCCAAATGATTGTCTCCGTACTGCCGCCCATCCTTGAAAAGGACATAATTCAAGCTGCTGTCATCCTGCAGGATTTTCACCACCCTTTCGGTAATGTACTTGTCAAGATCAATGTGCAACTTCTTCTCCACAAACTTGCCAACAACCCCATACGCGACGTTGGTTAAAATTCGCTCCGCGTCATTCCCATTGCACATCTTCTGCATAAGAATGTTTTCCCAAACGTCATGGGAAATACGGCTCATTTCATCGTCGCTGAGGTAGTCCTCAAGCTTGAAGTTCATATCAACATTCATTTGTCAGATTCCCTTCATTTCCTCTTGAATGAACTTGTCCAAGTCCTGCAGGGTCTTGAAATGACGCTTCACGTCAACCTGCGAGACGAAGGTGTAGCCGGAACCCTTGAACTGGTCGGTCTCAATGTCGCGCTCCCAACCAAGGTAGTTCATGGTGCAAGCCAGGACGAGGACTGCCCAGGACATGAAGTTGAACCCCCAATTTTTCACCCGTTTGTTGCCATACACAATCCAGCAACGCTCGGTGCCCATCTTGTAGCGGCGGCAAACCTCAAAGTGCTGATGCTTGCCCTTGTCTGCGGCATACATTTCCTTCACCCACGCGGAGATGTCCTTCTTGACATCAGCCTCGTCCTTGACATCAAACTCGCGCTCGTCAACGATGTTGTCCTCGCCACGGCGGTTGTCGGTCCACTCAAAAGTCAAACGCATCTTCATTTTCACTTCTCCTTGTTTGTTTCAGTTTCCCTTGCAGAGCGCAAGGAACAACTCGTTGTCGCACTTCGCCCAAAGACGGCGATACTTCAACCCGTACTTCTCGTTGAGGGCGCAAGCCGTCTTGAAAAGCGCCGTGTTCGCAATCTCGGGGAACTTGGAAAGGGCATCCTGGCACTGTCCACACCACTCCCAACCCTGCCCATTTCCACCCGTTATACGGTAGGTGATGCTGGCGTACTCGTCTCCGGGGTGGCGGTGGCTGGTTGTGTCATCAAAGGTGACGAACACGCGGTTGCCCTTGCGTCCACGGCCATGCAGGTCGATGTTTCCAAGATGGTAAGTTGACTTCATTTTACTACTCCTTGTTTTCCTCAGAACACCTACAGTATACCAAAAACGGGTCAGGAAGTCAATACCCCTTGATAAAATAAAGAATGGTTGGAAAGTGCAATCTTTCCAACCAATTCCCCCTATTTCTTTCAATTATGGAAACTTACCCAATCTCGCAACTCCAGTCGCTTGTGTCGCAGGCGTCCCCAAACGCAGGATATGAATTGAACTCGTTTTCGCTTCCTGAAATCGGATGTGAAAGGCGCAAACCGTCCTTCTCCAAGTCTTGAACGAACTTGTCAACCATTGCAACATCTTCCGGCGTCAGGTTGCTGTCATCCCCGTACATGATATAACAAGTTGCCCAATTGGGAATTCCCTCAACAACATTGTCGTTGTCGTCAATGCCAACATCATTCCAAACCTGTTCATCGTCAATGTCTGCCATTGTCTCGAACTCCCCATCACTCTCGTCGTAGGGATAGATGTGGCGGCTAGCCTCATCACCCCAGAACTCGCGCTCGTTAGTGATGTCGAAGTCAGTCTCGTCAAAGTCCAGGTCAGGATACTCCTTGCGGATTAGGTTGCAAACTTCCTCCTTCAGGCAGTTGCTCTCCATGTCGTAGTCGTTGGGGAGAACCAAATCGTAGTCAACAACGAAGTTGTCTGTGTTCCCAGCCTCAATCCCAGCTTCGGGGAAATCCCTCGTCCACATTATCTCCACTTCACCCTCGGAAGCTGACCAGTCCCTTGGATCGTCCTCATACCCCTCCGTGAAGTTGCCACGTATGGGATTGCAGGTCTTTGACTTGTACACATCGTCTCCGTCCTCCTTCTTCTGAAGGGAATTCCACTGAACGGAAAACTCCTTGAACCCATCCCCCTCGGCATTCTTCATCGTGGTCTCGTAGAGGTCACTGTCCTGAAGCAATTCGTGGATTGTGGTGTCCGCGTTCATAAGATACTTGGAATCCGCGTACTTGTGTCCTCTTGGATCATAGAAGAGGATAACGCCGTTTTCGTCATCCGCTATGCACTCGATGCCATTCTGTTCACAACTTGAAATGGCATCGGCGATGTATTCAAGTCCAAGTTTACCTTCTGTTACTAAAACTTTCATTGTATATGTCCACCTTGATTGGTTATCAAGTGTATTTACAATGAACCACCTCAAAACTGGGGAATGTCTGCGTTCAGCTTCGCCTTGGCTTCGTTCCTCTTCACCCAATCGGTGCAAATGCGCTCGGTAGGCGACTGGAACGTGGAATCAACCTCGTGGAACTGGCAACCATCAACGGGGTGGAAGTGGCAGATGAACTTGCGAACCTTGGCATCTGGCTCAATGTAGCCACCCTTCTTCAGAATGCGCTCGTACATGGAAAGCTGAAGTCCATAGGTTGTGAACTCGCAATCGGGAAGGTCATCAACCGGAGAAAGGAACATCTGCCCCCACTCGTTGTCCTTGCGTATGCGCTTGTTGGTTTTCCAGTCCACAAGAAGGTACTCGCCAGTCTGCCTGTGCTTCCCAATGAGATCAACGGTACCCGCCACGTTGATGCTTGGGTCAAAGATGATTTTCTCGGACTCGAAATCGTAGGGGCGTTCTTTCATCTTGCGCACCACGGCAATGATTTGCTGGAACACGGTCTTCTGATCGTCCGTGAACGTGGAATCATCGACGAACTCGCCATTGAAAATGCGCTCGGCGACGGAGTGCATCTTGATTCCGTGGTTGCAAGCCTTTTTGGAAATGTTCGCCCAACGCTTCTTCATTTCCTCCTGCGTCACGCCCTCGCGCTGGGCGCATAGAGCAGACATTCCCTCAAGGTCAAAGGGCTTCTGGTACTTGTGTATGAGCGTTGTCACGCTGATGGGCTTGTACTTCAACCTCTGGTCTCCGTCAAACACCTTGTAGACGTGTCCAGCCTCGCTGAACTCCACCTTCAATCCATTGTAGTTTACTATTGACTTCTTTTCCGAACTTACTGCCATTGCATTGTTTCCTTTACTTTAATACTTCAATCTATGATACTTGTCTGGATTGATGCCAAACTTCAAGAGGGTTTCCCTTGCCTCGCGGTTGGTTTCGTGGCACTCGTTCATGGAACGCTCCACTGATTCAAGTTGGGTGCGGTTGTAGTCAAGGTTCTTTGCGATGGCGTTCTTGCGGGATTTTATGATTCCCTTGTCGTCCTCAATCTCCTGCACGAACTTCCCAACGCGATTCAACATCATATCAACTTCCGCGGCGTCCTTAAAGTTGTGAATCTTGTCGGGAAACGCCGCTGCCACGGCCAACTCACACCCAAGAGACTCCATGAACTTCAGGGCTTTCGTGTTGAGGCACAACTCCTTGCTTGGATTCAAGAGATTCGTACAATCGCAGACCAATCCCCTGAAGAAGATATGTCCGCTGCGCTCCACAATCTGATAGTCATATCCCGCGCCATCCACAAACGCCCTGATGATTTGGGGAGAGATTGGGACAATCTCCGGACGCATAACGTCAATGAACTTGCGGAAGAACTTCAACTCCACAAGAACATCAGAAGGATCCTTTTTGGACTGGTAGACTATAAAGCAAGCCTTGAACCGCGTGTTGATGTTCTTCACCTCCACGCCATAACGCTTCTCCGTGAACCACGCACCCCGCTTGTAGTCGGGGATCTCAATGGCACCGGCCCGGTCAACCTTTATCTTTACCAAGTTCAACATTGGCTTCTTCTCCTATCCACTCTATTATACCACAAATTGGCCAATTTGTTTACAGCACAACCTCTATGCCATACTTCTGGCTCAAGGTGTTCATGGCGTCCGCCGCGTCGTCGCATATGTCCTGCAAGTCAGTCTCGCAACTCGCCAAATCGTCCTGACCCTTCTTCACCAACTTCAAGATGTCATTCCGTTGCTTATCAAAATACTTATCGCGTATCTGCCACTCAGTAGTGTGGAAATCGTCAAAGGCGTTCCAAGCGGTCTCCGCATCGTCCATGCTCTTCACCCCTGGGTACTTCTCCGCTATGGCAATGAGCCTCCCGGTCTCCGAAACCAAAAACGCTGGAAGGGTGGATGCGATGGTGTCAAGGTTTATGCCCCAAACCTGCGTTTTGATGTGCGCCATGGAAAACTTGAACAGAACCCTATCGTCTTTGACAATGACTTCGGCCTTGTCCGTCCAACTATGGCCAAACCACCATTCGCCTTTCTCCGTCTTGAACAACCGATTGAAAGTTGAGGGGCTTACGGGAGTCCAAATGGTGTTGTTGTCCTCAACCCCACTGTGGAAGATCTCAAACACGACATCATGCTTTCCAAGATGGGCGGCAACGATGAACGAAAGCATGATGGAGTCCCTTCCATGCACCAGATGGATGCGCCTGTTGTACTTGTACAAACGTGTCCTATGGTCGGGAATCTCAGCCGTTTTCAGGCAAGCAAAGTGTTCAATTATCCATTTCCTGTATGCCATTTATGGTTCTCCTAGTCTGTTCAGAGACATACAGTATACCATAAATGGGATGTAAAGTCAAGTGGGTCTTCAATCAAACTTCACGGCAAACTCATCAGTGAGTTTCTTTTTCATTTTATCAGTAAGGGGAATCGGATGGGCAAAATGTAGATTCCCAGTTCCATTCTACTGAACCATATAAGTACCCTAATGACGAAAGTACAAATATCCATCCTCACGTGGAATGTCAATATATGTAATTTTCCCATATCGTCCCATCTGTTGCATAGTCTTGGTGTGATTGCAAAACAGTGGACACAATTTATACCGATATTTTATTTTATGCGTATTAATAATTGATGATTGAAATATTGAATGATGTCCTCCCGTTTTCTATCTATTCCCCCAATATCTAGCCAATAACGGTCCATTATTTCCATACGCAAATTTATATCCACTATTATATCCGCATAAAACTATGTCGGAATCCGAATTGGCTTCCAGCACGTCCCTTGTGTCCTGAACTGAAAACTTGTTCGCAAAATCATCATCGTCTATTCTGGATAAAATGACAATATCATTTTGCTTCCAAACATTCAACATATAGTTTTCCATACACTTATCGTGTGGCATAAACCTATACTGAAAGTTCAATTTTTGTTCTTCAAATTTTTGCTGCAATTCATATAAACGTGTGACCTTCCATTCAGGGTTGATTAGGATCATCAACTCAAAATCCAAATTGGTTTGGTTGTTCAAAGAAGGTATTAAATTTGACATCAAATAACCAATGCGTCTCTATATCAAATTTTCATCCATCAAATCCATACCAACACCCATATCCTACGATAATAAACGTGTCTATACTATATGCTTTATTTTATCCATTTTTAATTTTCCCTAATAGCGTAATTGTTTGCCAACTAGCATATCCCCTAAACCCATTCATATTTTGTCAATGGATTCTACTGGTGTGAACGTATCATTTTCCACAACTACCCACTAAAATTATTATAATTCACATGTGATTGAACCAGCATTGCCGCCCGTTCTTTTTCATTATTTACATTGGGTAATTCTTCCATAGCCTGGGCAAACCAATGTTCCTTGTCGGTCCATGACAAAAGCCCCTTGGAATCCTCGCACATTATCTTGTCCAAAACTGGATATTGGGTTGCCAGCAAAATTTGGCGTTGGATGTAGGAACGTCCTTTGCGGTCACCATGAAAGAAATGGTTTATCTCAACACCAACGTCCTTCAAGATTGGCTTTTCCAATTTCCCTGACAATCCTTCTGCAATTTTCCTGACTTCATCGCGTGAAAACACTATGAACCAAGGTTGATCTTGCCTTGCACCATACAACTCGTTCCAGAACAAACTGTCACCGCCACCAAGAGGAAGATAGTTGAAACCCCCTATTGCATCTACAAATGTCTTTGACGTACAAAACACCATTCCAGGAACGTTCTATTGAACATCTATCGTCCTTCCATTCACGATGCAACTTGTAAACGACTCTCTATCAACCGAATCGGGTATTCTATTATTGTCCTAGTCCAAATAATGAACGGTGTGAAAACCCTGAGTAAACAGGCAGTGGTCAAGAGCGTCACTTACCTTGCTGAACCAATCAACATCCTCCAATGGAGACATATCAGAGTCTATGAACATGAGTTTTTCATTCTTCGCCATTTTTGCGGCCATGTTCCACAGATGTTCCTTCTGGAAAAGATACTTGTTGGAATCATTGCCATCTATGCGTATGTATTTCATCTATGACGGCAAGTCGGACTTGTTGAATGTGAAAACGCCATTAAACCCCAATTCAAGGAACATCATTTCATTTGGCAAATGAGACTGTTCCATCCAATGAGATATGGCGTTCAACGTTGCCACTTTGCGGGACTTATTATGCACGGCGTCATAGAAACAACTGATGGCTGTCATATCCACCAACTAGTTGTTTTTTCTACGAAACCCGGATGCCGTCTTTGGAAGTCCAATGAATATCATATATTAATTATATGAAATTTCAGTCAGTACCACGGGTGGTAGAAAACCACATAGTCATCGTCCCAACGGTCCAATGCCTCCTTGAAAGCCCCGCCATAGCCGTCGGCGACAATCATTTCCAACCCCGCCTTGCTGAAAAAGATTTCAACAAGATTATCGTTGTTGGGATCGCCATAGTTCTGTATGATGTAGTTGTGCAAGCCCCATTCCTTGCGCCAATAGCCAATCTCCTCCAACTCATCATCCTTCTCATTCAACCCAAAATCCTCTATGTTGAAGATAGGTTCATAGTTTGAATTCAACTTAAGCCCATGCTTCTTCGCAAGGCGGCGGTAGGCTCGGCGCATGTTGCGAACCCCATTTTTCTGCTCCTTGGTGTATGACTTCCAGTCACAATAGCCGAACTCGTTCCTGGGCAAAGACGACATCAACTCTTTCCACTTGGGCTTCTCCCTGAGGGTTTTTCCCTCCTCGATGAAGGCCGCCCGGATCTTGTCGAATTTCTCAACAGCTTCCATCCGCCTCTTTGAAGTGCGGAATAGATATTGGTCAAGTCCCATAACTTCTCCTATTAGGTTCAGATACCTATACAGTATACCAGATTTGGGACGGAAAGTCAAGTACCCTCATGAAAAATTGGAATGGGTGTGAACAACGTCAAAAATGTCCTTCCCCTTGTCGGAGCCAATGACGCGCAAGAGGATTTCGTTTATCTCGTCTCTGTACTTCTCGGGAAACTTTATGTTCTCCATCATCTTTCCGGAGTTCTTCTTCTTGACTATGCAGGATGGTTCAAGTTGCTGCATCTCATTGGCAATCTCCAACAGGCGGATTCTGTCCTGTCCCCTAATCTTGTTGAAGAACGTTGGCATATCGTCAAGCATACCCTTCTGGTACGTTATCTCCCCATCGTATAGCCTCCAATGCCAATAGCAGAAACTTGAATTCAAAAAACAATATGCAAGGTCTCGCGTTTCCTCATCCTTGAACAGAATGATTCGCTTGCCAGACCTATACAAATCGGAGACATATCCAACAGTGAAGTAGCGGCAAGTTGTGGCGAAGTTGATGTAGTAGTCCCCATCTTCGTCTATGAAGTCCTTGAACGTTTCATTCTCGGAAAACTTCCGCCACCTCTGCAAAGTCTCTTCAAGTTGGGGAAAGCACTTGGCGTATCTATCTTCCCTGGGTCTCTGGGGAATGTTGCCAACCATGCTTTCCAAGAACTCGGGTTGAAGCACCTTGTCCCGCTCCCCATTCCTGAAACGAACCATCCCGGCTATGCGCAGTCCAATGCCCCAATTGCGGTTGTCCGTCACCAAAATGGCTGGACGTACCTGGTTTTGCGTGTTGGAGTTGAACACGCCATGCTTCCTCCCATTGAATATCTGACCAGGCGTGTTGTCAAATGGAATGATGAAACCAGAATATCCCGAACTCAATTTCTTGCGCAGCAACTTGAACTTCTCGCGTCCCAAATAGTTTTGAGGTGTGAGAAGCACAGTCCCTTTGCATCCGCTCTCACATAGAATTTTCTCCATCATCGCGGCATAGAGTTCATGCGTCTCCTGCACTATCATTGTCTCCCACCAACTTTTCGGAACCTCTTCAACCTTGGCATAAGGTGGATTGGAAATCACCTTGCAGTCAACAGGAAGGTTCACGTTTTCGTCAAGAAAGTCGCCGGGCCTTGAATGAATGTACCCCACAACGTCGTCACCATATATCTTGCCAATGGCATTGACGCAAATATAGAGGGCAAGGGCATCTTTGTCATAAAGCCACAACCTCCCAGACCTTATGAGTTCCCTCGCTTGTTCTCTTCCAATCAACTTCAAGTACGCCAATATGAGATTCCCAACGCCGCAACACACATCGCAAACGTTCTTGCCGGGAAGTTTGTCAAACCATTTCGCCATGAGAGTTGCAACGTCATCCGGTGTGAAATACTTGCCCAAGGACTTCTTGCTGTACTTGTTGACGTGCGCAAGCCCAATCTCGTAAAGTTCCCAGTATTTTTCAACAGGGACATCCGACTTCAAGATGATGTCCCATGCTGCGTCAAAGCCAAATTCGTCTATGGCGTTCAAGTATGTTTCCACGTTTTCCATCACGGTCAATTATACCTTGGCGAATGGTAAATACTCGAAACACCAATGGGACAATGAAATGGCTGAACATACATATACTAGATTCGTTTTTGACAATGAAACGCATGAGGACTGTGAAATAACAGGAACATTGGATTAGCAGTGGTTCATAGACAAAGGTTGGTTCAGCGAAGATGAATTGGAATGGCACGTCACATTCATTGAGATTGACATCGGAAGCACTGTTGAAAACATTGGGGACGGTGCCCTTGCCGAACAAATCGCCCTGGGGAAAATACATATACCCGATACGGTGAAGAGCATTGGAAATGGAACATTCTATGGATGCACCAAATTGGCAAACGAAGATGGATTTGTCATTGTCAGAGACTGGCTATACGATTACCGCAACGATGGCACAAAAATAAGAATTCCCGGCAATGTCACAAACATTGGAGAGGGGGCTTTCAACTGGTGTGAAACGATTGAAGAAGTTTTCATACCCAACAACGTGAAATACATTGGAGAACGTGTCTTTGACGGTTGCGACAAACTTATGTGCGTGAATACGGAAAAAACCAAGGCTGAAATCCAGTCCATGAACTATCCTATTTGGGATCTTTACCCTGGTTGCGTCATACATTGTCAAGATGGTGACATAATCATAGAATAAGCCTGTCCCTTCTTTCAAGTATAATTGAAATGAAAGGACAGCGCAACATGACTGTACTCACGATATATACCAACAAATTTGATTCAAGGGAAAGCGTATTTGGAACCGGGATGTCCGGCAAGGTGTTTTTGGAAGAGGCGAATGGAAATAGCGAATCCGGACAGGAATTCAGAACAATTGACGAAGCTTTGGACTTCTGCGAAAACAAGAAAACAAAAATTGACGGAATAGAATTCATGTACTTATCCAATGACGGAACACAGAAGTTTGCAAAGTTCGGAACGTCGAAGGAATGGTAAATAGAAACTGTCATGAAAATACTTAACACATCATACAGAGACGTAGTTGCAACTGAGGACGCACTTCAAAAAACTCCCGTGTCTGAACTCCAGTTGACAACCGAACTCATTGAAAATTCCCTCATACACATAGTCCAATACATTTCGGGTGATGCGTCAAAGAACACCGCGAAATACGAATCAATGAAAATGAGGGTTCAGGACTTTGAGCAGAAGATATACGAGGCTGTGCAAAACACGTTCAACACCTCATATTGGGACACGCATTCGGTGGCGTGGAAGACTAGCCACGCAGACAGTACAGAAACCCTGCCAACTGCCCTGGCTGAAGCATCATTCGAGAAGATGATTGCCTATCTTGATAGTGACGCACCAGCAGAAATTCCTGCAATTGATCCAAACCGTTTCATAAAGCATTTGTTCTTTGACTTTGACGTGGTGAAAAGATACATAGTGAAAAAGAACAACGGGTTCAACAGAAGACTGGATGACATAGAAATACGGCTTGACTACCTTGATTGCTTTTTCCAGACCAACATGAATTTCCACACAACCGACAGCAAGGGATGGACAAGCAAATCGGTGAACCACGACAAAAACGAAAACAACGATTATTGCCAAATGGTCATCCTTGATGGAAACAAAATCTCTAATGAATGGCGTTGCCGTGCCACAGGAAATCTGGTTGTATATGGTTGGTTGGACTCGACATCTTCGTTGAACAATAAGGCGTTGCAATCATCATTCTGCGTTCTTGAAGCGAATATCAACGGCTCGGGTGAAAACCGCAACTGGGAGATAATCGGAGTGCAAACGGTAATCCCGGCAAAGAACTTGACATACGTTGGGTTCAACGTTCCAGTGAAGAAGGGCTTGATTGTGAGAGTGAGAACTGGATTCACCGTTGGGGCGAAGTCCAGCCAATGGGCAAATGAAAACGACGGTTATGACACGTTGTCCAACAACACCGCGAATGGCTTCAAGTGCATGATTTATTCCAACACACTATACAATGACGCAGACACAAGTAGAGTAGAATAATGACAATACTAGATAAAGTAAACGGCGCTCAGCCAAAGAACAAACCCGAACGCAAAAAAGCAATTGAGCAAAAACCCGAAACCAACAACGAATCGTCGGATTCGCAAATGCTCACTGCGGTGGAAACCCAGTTCAAGAACATGATGTCTGAGTTCCAGGCAAACGCCGGGTTCAGCGTGAACACTGGCGAACAACCAGTGGACACCATGATTGAAGTTCTTTCTGGAAAGGACGTTGTGGTTTCAATCGCCGTTCTGCTTTCCTACATCCGCTATTGCGTCAACCACGGGATAAAGAAGGACATCACCCTGAAGATTGGCTACAACAAACCACCATCCGTGCCAATGAACTTCGCCATAAACGAGGAGCTTCTAGGCGAAATCTATCCCGGCGACGTTGTTGAAATAAATTAATCCATCACCTTGGCGTTGGCTGTATCGTCTTTCGTCTTTATCTCCTTCAGGGCATATTCCTTCATTTCGTTCATTGCGTCTATCACCATGCTTTCCTTGACCGTGGAAACGTAATTCACGAAACTGCCAAGCAAGTCCTTCAACGTGGCATCATCGTCACCCGAAAGCTTCAACGTGATTATCTCGTCCTTAAGTTGCTTGATTGTAGTTATGTTTCCATACCCATCAACCGTGATTGGAGATTCAACGTCCTGATTCACCCTTTCATAAGCGGCCTTTGTAAGTTCAACCTCGCTTCCCCACACACGGGCAACCACGTCCTGCCTTACTTCCCTCTATTCTTCCGCCTTTGCCTCGTATTCACGCTCAAGAATGAGCTTCTTGTCGGTGGTATCTGAATCAGAGGAATCCCCATTGCCGGTTCCATCGTCCTTTATGAATTTCAAGCTCATCTGGTTTTGGAACATGTCATAGAGTGAATTTCCTGAGAGCATACCATCTATCTTCGTGAAGTCCTTCATGTCATCGTCCGACAGATAGAACAGGTTTGTCCTGTTGATGTCAAACGCATCTTTTGACCTCACGCAATCAACGTCAAGCTGGAGCATACGCAACTTGCGCACGATTCTGTAAACGGTGTCGAAGTCGTTGTAGGAGCAGTTCTTGAACCAATAAATCAGACGCTGCATCTCATTCAAGATATAGTCAAGCACCGTGACGCGGAAAAACCAATCTTTGTGGTTCAATATGCCATACTGGTCGTATTTCTCCAATTCACGTATCTTCTCCTGGAAATAACGTGTCTTTTCCGCGGAAGTGAGATATTGGAGCTTGTCCTTCTCATAGGTGTTCATTATCTTCTCATTCCACACCTGTTTGAACATCCTCGGAGTTATTTGAGTCTTCTTCACGGACACGGCTTTGTCATGTTCATCAAATGCAATTTGAAGAAGGTCAACGTCAGTCCTTATCATTGCATCAGCCAACGCATCCCGCTTTGTCTTCAATGCGTTTATGTCACGCACAACGGAAACGCGCTCAATCAACAAGGGGTCGCGTTCACTTAATTCCAACTTCACTGAAAGTTCACGCTGAATCTTGTCCAACTGGGCTTCACGCAACCTCATTTCGGAATCCACTTTGCGCACTTCCTTCAACTTCTCCCTATATTGCTTCCTCAATACTTGGCGATAGTCTGGTTTAATCGTGGTGTATATTTCATCCTAATCGTTTTCCTTGTACCAAAGATTCGTGCTGTTGGCATTGTAGAGCTTTGAAAGGAACTCGTTGGATTCGCGTATGACCCTTTGAGCTGCCTTTATCGTAACCACGGCGCTGTCCGTGGTTATGGTTTGATCGCCCATTGAGGTCTTTATGCGCTCCAACTTCTTGTTGTAGGTGGATTCGTCAAACTTCTCTATTGATTCAACCAAGTCCACCGCGGCATTGGAGAACTCATCTTCTAGCGGTCTTGCCGATATTGCCCTTGTTGTCTTGCCCCCCTCCCCAGGTGTTGCACCGGGGGCACCGCCACCTGAATCACCTTCACCTCCAGACGCTTCCGGCTCTGTGTATTCTGGTCCCGTTATAATGTCCTTAAGACCATCCTCCAACTAATCATACACACTGTCGTTGTTCTCCTGGCCGCCATGTGGCGCACCCGTGTAGTTGTCATAGCCCGTCATCTTGACGTAGTATTGGAACACGGCGGTGTTCATGTTGTTTGCAAGGCAGCTTTGGAACTTTATCGTCAGCTTGTAGGCATCAGGAACAACCTCTACTTCATCTATATGTCCCTTTTCCGTTGGATTCTCTATTATGGCTGTTCTACCATCTGATGAGCCTATTTGGAAGTTCGCGCCCGTCACTTCACCCTTGAAGAACCCAGTAGGAACTTTTCTGTTCAAGCCAAGAGGAAACAACTGGAAATCACCGGTGCACATCAAATGACGCTGACCCGTTGGCAACCAAACCTCGTACAACGCGCCAGGAAATGCAAGGATTGCCTTTTGTATGGAACGGTTGTTGTGTATGATGGTATTCACGCACATGTAGTTGTTCCTGGCTTTAACTATGTTGTCGTTTATGAGGATAAGGTCAAACTCAAATGAAACCTTGTCCGTGTTGTTGTTCTCCCAAGAAGGTGCCGGGAAGATGTTCGCGGCCTGTGCCTGTGAACCCATCATCATTGACGCGACGCCGCCCGCAAAGCTGGCTATCTTCTGAATCATGTCCTTTATGAAGTTGCCGCCGCCGCCATTCCATTCACAATCGTTGCTTGCCTTGTTTATGACTGTGGAGTTTGAGGCAATATATGGAAATATGTAGGTGTTTCCATACATTTTCTTCCTGAGACCGCAATAAAGAATATAAGGAAGGTCTATCGCAGCCTGCTTCAACGTTATGTTGTGGAACTTCTCCTTTATCTTGTCAAGAAGCTTGTTTCCCGTGCCTTTGCTGTCGTCAGAACCTTGGGAAGATGCCTCGTCGGAGTTGTCACCAGGCTTGTCCTCGTCGGGGTTTGGCGACCCCTCTTTCATTTCATCAACCATGCCCATTATCTTCTTCACGAAGTTCATCATGGAGCTGGCCGTGTTCTTGAAGAAGTATTCCTTCACCACAACATAGGGAATGTTGTTCAACATCATGTCCATGGACTCTATGGCTTCATAGGACGCTGGAGTTATGGCGATTTGCGGATATGGTTCATCGTCGGTGTCAAGTGTGTCACACGGTCTGAATGAATACATTGTCCATGCGGAGTTCGTGCGTCCGTAGGGATTCAGCAACTATTGGTCGCCGTCATGCATCATTCCAACAATCCCCTGGGGAATCTCGGGTTCAAAACTCTTCCATCCAATCTTCCTGTACCTGTCCGGTTTCGTTTGAAGTCCACGGTCGGTGGGTGAACCATCCGAACCCATTGGCGTTGTTGTTGAACTATCGTCAGATGGGTCTGGCTCGTCACCCCAATCGTCATTCCAGTCGGGGCTGTCATCCTCGTCACCATCGTCGTCGTCATCGTCTGGGTAGTCGTCATCGTCGTCGGGATAATCGTCGTCATCTTCGGGATCATCGTCCCAATCCTCATCGTCCCAATCATCCTCCATATCGTCAACGGCGTCGTCGATGTCATCGTAATCGTCTTCCAAATCGTCAATGAGATCGTCAAGATCGTCCATTGCATCGTCAAAATCGTCATCGGCCTCGTCGGCAGCCGAATCCAAGGCATCGTCTGCCATGTCCTCGGCGTCATCCGCTATATCGTCCGACAAATCATCCATGGCGTCTTCCAAATCATCGCCCAAATTGTCGTTGTCCTCGCCCTTTGGCACACCCAACTTGTCCTTGATGAAGTTCTTTATGCCATTAATCAACCCACCCGATTCGGAAGCAGGAGTTGCCGCATTTGTGGCTTTCTGCGCCGCTTCTTTTACCTTGTCCCAAATCTTGCTTCCGGTCTCCTTTGCCTTGTCCGTCAAGGACTTGGCATAGTCCTTCATCTTGTCAAGAAAACCCTTACTCTCGCCACTTGCCGAATCGGAGGTCTTTCCAAGCACGTTGTTCACAATGTTCTTTCCTGCGTTTGCAAGTTTCTTGGCAACGTTTGCCGCGCCGCTCACAAGATTGGAGGCGGCGTTTGAAATCTTGTTGGAAACGCTGCTCGCCAAGTTCTTCGCAGAATCAGCCGCGCTGCTCACCTTGTTCTTCACTGACTCATACGCGCTCTTGAAAAAGCCACCGATACCCCTTCTGACCGGTGGAAACTCATAGTCGCCCAAGCCAAATTCAATCAAGACGCTCTTTGCCATCATGTCCCCATCTTCCGCACCCATCAATTCCCGTGCTATGGAAACAACTTCGTTTACCATGGACTGATTCCGCGCACGGGCCTCGGCCAAAACACCTTCCTTCTCGGTTTTTGCAGATGCCAACAACTCCCTAGCCTTTTCCTGAGCATGTTCAACAATGACCTTGGCATCATCCGCTGTTGAAGAGGAAAACGTGGACACTGGTTCAAGAACCTCGCGTATTGCGCGCTTGGCTTCGTTCTTGTCATATGCGTAAATTGAATTGAATGTAGTGCTTGCCCTGTCCGTCAACTTGCTTGTGAGATTGGCCGTCTGGGTTATCATGGTATTCGCCACGTTCCTCGCTGACCTGACGTTCCTGACTGCAGCCTTGTTCGCAACATCCTCTATGTTCTGGGCAGTGTGGTTTGCCGCATCGTTGGTTGCTTGGCACACCGCGGCGGCGGTCCTCAATATGTTTTCGACTATTGGACGGGCAGCCTCCAATATCTTTTCAGGATTCTTGCTTTCATCGTCATCCGCCTTTGTGTCATAGGACTTTGCATCGGCGTTGAATCTGCGCATCAACTATCCCAGTTTCTTGGGGTTGCCACTTTTTCTCTTTTCATTTCTTGTGGTGGCTTCAAGTTCACGTCCAAGTTTGCGCATATGATCGGCTGCCAAAGTTGCAGTTTGCACCAAGTTGTCCGCCCTTGTCTATATGCCGTCAAGAACGTCAACAACCTTGCCAAAGGTTTTGTTGGAATCATATAGGTCGGTCATACTGGCGGAACCCTCCACCAGACTTTTCCTAACCTCGTCCAATTGCGCAATACGCTCTTGCGCCTCGGTCACTCTGTCATATGCGCTCTTTTTCATGTTCAATCATCACTTTCCTAAAATCGTTGTCTCTTCCACGAATTCCGCATCTTCCGTCTTGTCACCCACAACTGTATAGGCAACTTTTATCTTCAAGGCGTTGTTCTCCATATCCTCTTCCCTTGTGGCGTTTACCACCCTGACGTTCGCCCTTGGCTCGTTTTCCTCAATGGCGCGTTTCACCTCTTCGCAAACCTTGTCCTGGTTGAACTTGTTCAACTGTCCATACATGGATTGATGAAGGTTATGCCCGAACTCGGGACGCAGAACACTCTCTCCAACGCGCCACATAAGAATGTTGCGGATGGACATCTTCACGGCTTCCACGTCATACGCAACTGGAACGTCCATCTGATTCGGGTTCCTGAACGTCAGCATGTCAATGTCGGAATAATGATGCCTGTTGTCAAGCTTCTTCACCGTCTTGTTGTCAAGTTTTACCACCAAACTTCCCATGTCAATTGCCTCCTAATCATGCGTCCGTTGAGGACTTCGCGCTCTTCTTCGTCACCATCGTGACATAGTTCTCGATTGGCGTTGGCTTGTTTCCATTGCTTGTGACAATCCTGCTTACAATCTAGCCAAACCTTCCAATCACCCCGGAACCCGTGATTGCCTTGCCGGCCTTCAACACCGTTTGGCAGAACTCACCGATGAACTCCATATTGTCGCAAATTTCATTTGAAGCCGTTGTCAACGCCTTTGACATTCTTCCAACCTGCTTCACAAGGTTGCCGGACGTCACAGCTTCCCTCATCGCGCCCTCTATGTCAACTTTCCTTGTTTCGCCGGTCAATGACATCCTGTTCATTGAATCGCCCATCACGTTTCCGGCCTGTCCTATCCTCTATCCAACGGAAGCAAAGGAAGTCGAAAGGCTTTGACTTATGACACCACCAACAAGAGTTGTCATGTCGGAAGCATCCTATGACGTTTCATTAAGCAAATTGGAAGTTCCCTTCTCGGCCTGCAATGCCCCCGTGGAAGGTGCATTGTAGACAACTCCAAACGCAGTCAAGTTCATGTTCTATGCACCCTTCAACGCCTTGCCAAGCGCATTGAACGTTCCCGTCTTGTTGTACTGCACTTCCGTGTTTGAATTGAATATGGCATCAACCATCTGCTTCACGTCACCACCGCCGACGGCACCGGAAGAACCCAGGCTGTGGGCTTTCCCGTCAATGCCCACCGAATGACCCTTGATGTCGTAAATTTCGTTCAACACCGTAGCCAAGAGTTCGGACGCGGGTCCGCCAGTAACATGCTTCACAGATGCCACTATCTGCAATTCCCCCGTCTTGGATGGTTCCGTTTCCTTGCTTGGATATTGAATTTCGGCACCAACGCCAACGGCGGCCCCGGCAAGGCTTGGATTCAACCCCATTCCAACGTTCGTTCCATCCGCCATCCATCCCATGTTGTCAGATGATTCAGTGGCAACGTCATTTCCAACGTCCATCATATCGGACAGAACTTCATCAAAGAAAGCACTTTCGCGCTCGTCTCTGTTCACGTCCGTTCTCTTTGCCGGCCCCAATACGCCCCTTGACCTGAATCCCCAAGGCAAATTGTCCTCCTTGTGGGAATTGTCGGATGAATAGCCGCTCAAATCACCATTTGGATCGTCAGCGTCCGAATCATCGTCCGAAGTGTCCTGGTCAGAATCTGAATAGTCATCCATGTCCTCGTCATGTGAATCTTCGCCATCGTCCTTGTTGCTGTCGCCGCTGCTGAACAGAGACTTCACCCAATCCTTTATCTTGTCCAACAAACTTTTGGGTTCTTCTTCCTCTTCATCCTCTGGGTCTTCTTCATCCTCGTCCATGTCATACTCGTCGTCATCCATCTCCTCATCGCCATAGTCGTCCATGTACTCGTCCGGGTCATAGTCCTCATCGTCCTCGTCCATCCACTCCTCTTCATCCTCACCAGGCATATCACCTTCATCTTCCTGGTCAATGTCATCATCGTTGTCGTCGATGTCGTCATTCACGTCGTCAAGTTCATCCTCGTAATCGTCAAGTTCATCCTCCATATCGTCAACGTCATCTGGATCTTCCTCATCTTCCTCCTCCGGTGAACTTGTGGGGGAATCGGAAAATATGAATTTTGTTCTGTTTCCAAGGTTGGTGGAACTTGAAGAAGAACCCGCCACGTCCCCGGTCAAGTCAACCAAGCACATATCCGCAACCAAGGTCAATTGGCGCAGAAGGTTGCTTCGACCTGCAGAATTCACTTCAAACGCAGCGTAGCTTGTGGGCTTCACGCCAATGAACTTGTAGGCGTAGTATGTATAGTCGGAATCATTCCTTGAATCTTGCGCCTTGGCGTTTTCCCTATAACGCATCCTCGGACGCTGAACTTCCAACGTAGCCATTGGATATGGCGTTGCCCATTCGTCATACACCATCTCCGGCCTGTACCACCAAGGGGAGTTTATGTCCTTCATCCAAGGATAGAACAAGGCATCCAAAATGCAGTACTCCGTATCAATCATCTGAAGGGTTATGCTCTTGGAACCGTCTGAAGCATAGGGGGAGAAAGCACCAGCCTAAGTCTCGCCAAACAAGGTTTGGATTTTCTCTGCGTTTGCTGGCGCGATTTCAGGCAAGCTGGCTTCCCTCACAAACGGGGTCAAGTCCACGCACTTGTCGGGCAAGTCCAAGTTGTACGTTCCACTCTATATGCCAGGTTGATTGTAAAGGGAACTGTTCACCGTCTTGAAGTTCACGGAAGACTTGTCAAGACGGGGCGTATAGCGCAACCAGTCGGTGTAGGGGCAATATATCAAGTTTCCAATGGAATTGTGAAACCAAAGGAAAACGTAATACTCAGGGTCCGTGATTATGGTATGGGTAGGTACAGTAGGCTGGTGGAACTTGTCAAGGAAACGCTCCAACCCCTAATGGGCATCATTTCCCATCGGGTCCTGAAACCCGTTGTCAGTCATGCTCTTGTTTAGAAATGCCTTTTCCATCTTTATGCCTTGAAATTTTACTATGGTTATTTACCATTTTTCCGAGGCATTTGACTGTCAAAGTGACTTGGATTCCACAACAACGTATTTGGCATTGTATGTCTTGAGCAAGTCTCGGATGCGCCTTGACTCGTCCTGTGTCTTGGAGTAGATGTGGAACTGGCTGGAGTCGGAGTTGGAAATTGGAATTTCGGTGTATTGGATTTTCCACGGGTCAAGGTAGGATTTCGCCGCGTAGATTTGAGGACCCGTGAGAACAACGTCCACCATCCAGAGCCTGTCCCGGCGCACTTTCAATTCAATGTACTTGACAAAATAGGTTCCGACGAAATTGGCAACGGCGGTCACAGTGGCTTTCATCCACATTGGCAATGGGCATACGGTTATCACTATGATATAGACATAGAAACCAAATGCCACCGCGGACACCAGCGAAGACCAGAACAACCCACCCTTCACCGTTACTATAACCCTCGCCGTCTGGAGGATGACGTTCACCACGGTCAACCCCACAAACATCGCCAACAATCCTATGTCAAGATTTGCCATATCCATACAATATAGTATACGGGAAACAGGGAAAAATGTAAAGCAAATGACCGCCCATCACTGGACGGCCATCTGTTCCTGGTTTCTGGATTCAGAAATCAATCTTCTGAATCGTCACCCTTGCGCTTGATTTCAAGGTTCTGGCTCCAAGCCTCGCCATCCAATCCAAGCATGTCAAGTATTGACGGGAAGTCAAATGCGAACGCATCGTTGATTCTCGTGAGGTTGTGGATTTCCATGTCCTCCAGACACTGCATCAGCAATTCCTCGTCAACCAGTTCAGATTCAAGAAGATCGCGGAGATTCTCCTTGCCCTGTCCCCACAGTATCTCGGACAGCTTCCATGGATCGTCTATTTCCTGCTCAATCGTCATTTCGCAGACGGGCTTCTTTTCCTCACCCGCAACCAGAGTCTTGGTGTCGCCACCCTGCGTCACTTGCTTCTCGCCATCCTTGACATCACCTGCCTTGACTTCATCGTTGTTCTCTGAAACCTCTTCGTACTTTGGCTCCAGAATCAACTCGGTGTAGAACTGACCATTCTCGTCCTCCCTTGGCTCGGACGCATCGGCAACCTTCCAGTTCTCCACATTTCCAAGCAGATAGTCGTTTGCCATCTTCATGACTTCATCGCGCTTGTCGGTGACGGTAAGAACGTCAACGTTCACAATGTCACTGCCTGACGCATAGGCATCGCACACAACCAGCTTCTTGGAACGGTCTTCCCATCCCTCTATGCTGTCAACCAACTCGTTCGCGTCAAGTTTCTCAGTCAAGTCCTTCCAGTCGGTTCCCTCGGCGGCCATGGCTTCCTCGTCCTCTCCCCCAACTTCCTCTGCCTCCTCTTCGGCCTCTTCCTTTGCAGCGGCCTGGAACGCCTTTTCGTCATACCCCGCCTTGTCAAGGATTTCCTGTCCCTCTTCGCTGAGGGTGATGTTGTCCCCAATCAAATGCACGTCTATTGCGTCGATTCGGATGAGTTCTTGCACGTCCTCTTCCTTGATCTTGCCACCGGAAGTCTGGATGAAGTTCTTCATTGAAGCACCATTCTTTCCAAGGGCTTTCAAGGAGGCGAGAACGAACAACTGTTGGTCGGTGATGTTCTTAAGGGCCCGGCGCTTGTGGAAGAACTCTTGAACGCCATGCCCAGACCATGCTCCAAAGAGAATTCCAAGCGGACCAAACGAAAGTCCACCCATCACGGCGCCGGCTGCAAGTCCAAGAACGTCTTTCCAAGCCTCTTCAACAAGCTGCTTGTCGTCGGTTCCCTCCAGTTCCACGGACGTTGGCTTGTCTGAATCCACGAACTCTCCCGTGTCCTCATACCTTTCAACGTCAAGTCCAAGCATATCCACCAAAGTTGCCATCTGACCTGAAAGCAGCGTGTTCAACTGCTGTTTTGAAATCATGTCACCCGACAATTCGTCGATTGCATCCATGATTTCCTCTTCGGTGCGCACATGGGAGTTGATGAGACTTGTAAGTTCCTTGTTTGCAATATCGTTGTCAAGAAGTTCAAGCACGTCCCAAACGTCATTTACGTCAACAGTCACCTTGGCTTCACCAACGGGTTGTCCAATGTCTTTCCAACCATCGTCGCCTTTCTTCAATTCGTTTTTCATTTTTGCATTTTCCTCGTTCAATTGATTCGTCGCAGGGGAGAACTTCACGTTGATTGCGCACATATCATCGTTGCCGGCAACCACGGTGTCATCCTTGTCCGCATATGAGAAACCGACAAACTTCCAACCTGCATTCTTCGCTATTGGAGCATATCTCTGTTCAACCTCGGCATAGGAAACCCTTGGCTTGTTCACGAGCACGTTCAATTCAACCGCCCTGCCATCGTCAATGTTGTATACGTCATAGTTCTCGAAGATGTCCCCTTTCAATGGCTTCATGGACATCAAATAATCATGAAATTGATTGTCATCAAGTGCGCCCCCATCCTCGTCAAACTGCTCTTCGTCGTCCTCGATTGGGTCTGAATCCCTGGGGCGTATTTCATGTCCGTACACCTCTACCTCCGAACCGTCCTTCTGTCCCAAGGTATACACGGCATCAAAGTCATTGGGATCTTCTGGCATTTCAAGAATCTTCCAGACGCTCTCTTCGCCGCCATCGGGATCTGTCCAAATCACCCACATACCCTTCTCGAAGCCACCATCGTTATAGGAATTCTCGTCATCCCAATTGATGCTCCCGTTGTCATCGTCGGATTCCCCAATGCGCATCCCCACGATGTCGTCCATGGAAACCCACTCTGAATCATCGCCCATATTTTTCTTTTCGTTTGTCATTTTAGAATTGTCCTCTTCTGTAAATTCAAATTCTCCTTGTTCGGTTTTCCACTTACCGGACTTGAAAAGTCTCTTCAACTTTGCAATGACCTCGCGTTGCTTGATTCCCCTTGAACCCAACATGCCAAACTTCTTGAGGAACTGCAGCACCTTGTCTGAATTATAATAGACCGCGCCCCAACCCGCGTTGTAGTCGGTGTTCTTTCCAGTCAAGGCATCCACAAGCTGCGTCTCGTAGTCGTTTCCATCCGGGTCGGGCCTGAATCCCATTGCCTTGACAAATTCCCTCACTTCGTTCTCGTCCATAGTTGATTCATTTACCTCCGCACCACAGTAGGGATTGACGAAATTTATCAGGTCTTGCACCTTGTTGGCAATCTCCCCAATCTTCCCAATAGCGAACTTCATGTCGGCAAGCATCGCATCCTCATCGTCCTTCGTAGCCTGCTCATATTCCTCCGCCACAAGTTCCTCGTCAGTGGCAGCACCATCGCCGGCTTTCATGATTTCGGCCATCAGGTCATCCATCTTTTCGTTGAACTCGTCCATACGTTCCTGGGGAATCTTGCACTTGGACAATATCTCAAACACGGAACGCCACCAATTGTACAACTTCTTCTTGACTTCCTCATCTTCATCGGACTTGCAAAGAACCTTGTTAAAGGTCTCCGTGGCGGGGACACCCATAGTCTGGGCAAGCGAGTTCAGAGACTCAACAAGTTTTGCCTAAAACTCTGGGGGACAATCCTCCAAGGCGTCGAACATCTGGGAGAACTCCAAGGAACTGTCCAATGTCTTGAGCTGGATTATGTTCTTGATTGAACCATCTATGGTTTCGGATACGATTTTCTTCATGGTATCTCTATTTACAATAAAACTTCCTAAACGCTCATCATGGACGTGACGTATTCAATGAAATCGGGTCCCACGTTGCTGACCCTGCCGGGTTCAATGTCCTTGAACTTAAGCCATAGATTGAAATGCCCTGCCCAATACCTTTCAATGCCGACCTTCGTGACGTATTTGGACAGACTGCAGTCAAACAGGGAAGCAATGACTTCACTTGACCTGTAGTGGCGGTGAGCGTCATCCCAATCCTCGCCGGTTTTCACAATAACGGCATGACAAGGTTCCGGACGCAAGAGCAAGTTCCAAGTGTCCTTTATGCTCTCAATCGTTTGCTGCTCGGATTGATATTCCAAGAAATAAAGGGAGGTTATGTTACCATTGGCTTCCGACACCCTACGGATTCCTGGGAACTTTGAAATGAATTCATTTTGCGCCATGGGCATTCCCTCAACTGTTCAAGTATTTCTCAAACTCAATCCAAGGGTCGTCTGGAACAGTAAAGATTGGAACGCCCCAGTGGTTACGGTTTGCCACAATGTTAGCGTCAAGAGTCCTTTGCCCATCGGGATATGCAAGTTTGGAAAGTCCGCTCCTTGTCAAAACCACTTCAAGGAACTTCATCAACCTCGGAGTTATGTTGGTTTGATGGTTGGGGGATTCCTCTATGACAAAGGTGTAGCCTATGATGGGACAGGGACTACCATTGAACGCCCTTATGTTGTCAATGGTGAAGTTATCATAACCTCCTACATAATGGCGGATATCCACAATGTTCTTCGTCATTGACCACTTGAACAAAGCCTCCATCATTTCGTCAAAACAACACTCTGAAAAACAATAACGCTCTTTTGTGTCGGATTCCACAACGGTAAGGATGAGGGAATCAGAGGTGTCGCCCAGGATGATGTCGCGCTTAATCCTGTCTATGATGTCCTGGTCAATCATGGCACGTCTCCATCTGCTTCAAAGTAGTCCCAAGGGTTCGTTTCCACAATTGGGGCAATTATGAATCTGCCATTCCAATTCAAGTAGTCCTCCATTTTCTGGGGCTTTGGTTTCAACGCCTCCACCAAAGTGTCCCTGGAGAAAGGGTCCGCAATTAGCCTGAAGAAGTCAATTATCCGAGGCGTGATGTTCGTCTGATGGTCTGACGATTCTAAAAGGGAAATCTCAAACGCACTCAAATAACCACACTTGCTCCCATAAGCGAGAATCTCCGAAACCCGCTTGGACATACTGAAATCAAACATCTTCCCCACAAGTTCATCAATGTTGCTTATGTTGAACCTGTGCATGTCAGCGATTCCATTCTTCGTTAGGCATGTTAGGTATATGTCAAAGGTGTTCTCAAATTGGTAAACGCGCATTATGTCCTTAAAATACCCAACAATGTCCTTGTCCGTTTCAACATTCATGACAGAACCTCCTTCCACCTGGATATTGCAGACACGAATTCCGGAGTTATGTTCGTATGACCATCATTGGAATCCACAAGGTTGAACGAATAGGCGGACAGATAATTGCATCCTTTACCCCTCTGCATATGTCTGAGCGCATAGATGATGGTTTTTGTACGGGAAATGTCGAACAGAAATGGAATAAGCTCGTCATAGTGGTTGGGCAAAATAAATCCATGAGATGCCACGGTCGGTTCATGGCACTTGAACTCAAAGCACACAAGTGAACCATGCATCATGTGAAAAATGTCGTGGTTCATCTCCTCTGCGCCATGTTCCATGTCAAATGTGTATATCATTCGCTACATACCTTTTTGGAAAAACGTTCAACCATGTCGGCGTCAATGTTGCGCTCCTGACCATCTTCAAGCCTGTGAAGCCACACTGTGTACTCTATGAAGTCGAAGCTCCTTGTTATGAAGACCCGGTAGAGGTTGAACTGAACCGACAAGTCCATCAACTCACCCATCAATCCGCCAACACCATCAAGAATGGCGTATCTTCCGGGAGCAACGTCCATATAGCAGTCAAAATTCATGGGTGGACGCTTCCCAACGGAAACATATTTATGTATCCCTGTCTCCCCCACCACTCTGAACATCACGCATAAGGTGGAGGCAAGGTTGTCAGCCCACCAGGGTTTCTCGTTTTCGAGGAAATCCCAGATGGACATCGTTTCGGATTGATATTGGGAAATGTCAGTCATGGCGCGTAGAGAACCGTGGGGTTGTCCTTGAGCACCGCAATCTCGGACTCAACCGTAATCTCAGCCTTCTTCAATTCGTTGAACTTCTGAAGATTGAATGGCTTGGTTATGAGGTGAGTGCCGGAGCGGGTTGGAATCGTGGCAATGACCTTGCGAAGTCCACCCGTGGTGTCAACGGGCTCGCAACGCGCTATGATGTCCTTGACATGCCCAACCAGGAAAGAATCGGGTCCAACACCGTCAATGTCCACAAGCCAGGTCTTGTCCTCCTTGTGTCCCTCCGGATAACGCCCAATCACGGAATTGATTTCGTTGTAGGTGTTCCCAAATTCCTCGTTCTTGCGGGCCTTCTCAAGGGTCTCTTGCGCATACGCCATCGCAATGGTCTTGTAGTTGCGCTTGTTGAGGCGAATGTACGCACGGGCGCCGGTCTCATCGCAAATGCGGATGATTTCGTCCCTCAACTCCGCAAGTTGGCTTTCGCTGGTGATGTGGAAGTCCTTGACCAGACGGCGCTGGTTGTCGGAGCCGTTTGGCACGTCAAGTCCATCCTTCTTGCGTTGGAGCAATTGTAGGAAATAGAAGTCACCATGCTTACCGAAGTGAAGCAGGGGCTTTATCAGTTCAAAATTGTCTACCATTGGTTTTCTCCTTTTACTTGATTACTGCGCAGCACATGCGGTCAACAGAAACCTTCTTGGGGTTCTTCGCCATTTCTACCGCCACATCCACTGGCTTGTTGTAGTTGTCCAGTGTCTTGAGGTAGGACTCCACAAGGACAAGCCCGCTCTTGCCGAAACCATATACACGCCCCTTTGCGATTTCAAGGGCGGTGCATTTGCTCTTGGATGCGTAGTACACCCAATCGCCAACATGGATTTCGTTTCCAAACTTGTCAACCATTTCTTGTTTCTCCTTACGCCATACAGTATATCACATTTCCGATTGAATGTCAATACGCATCAGCATCAATCTCGCACTTGTTGGTGAAGTCCCATCTTCCAACCTTGATGAAATTGGGTTCGTTGAATATGACGCATCTTCCCCATTCAAGAAGTTCATATCCGTCTGGATGATATTTGTTTGGTTCTTGAACCTTGTCAATGCACGGCGTGCCGTCCCAAGTAAAGGCAGTGACAACCCACTTGCCGAGTTTTCCAATCTCAACAAGCACGTCACCATATTGGAATTTTTCATTCGTTTCCATACTTTTCAAATGCCTTTGCTATGCGGATGAGTTTGGCATAAACCTGTTTATCGTCAAATGGGTTCTTGCAGAAATCCACCTTCACATAATCGGAATCCAAGTCGAATTTGGATTTGTCAGCATGGTAAACCTTGTTAGACCACAGATACTGGACGCTGTACCACATGGTAGTCTCATACGCACCGTCAATCACAAATGCGTTGCTTCCTCCAATCTGGAGAACAACATCGCCCTTCTTGAACTCACCAATCATCTTGAACTCACCATTAATCTTGAACTCGCCATTCATCGTGAACTCTACAATCATACCATCATCCTCAAACGTTCCTCGGTGAGCCAATACGCCACAACATAGCCGGAATCCTTGACCTTCACCTTGTAGGCCGTCTTGTTGGAATGTATGGGAAACTGGCTCCCATACATCATGTTCATGGAATCCTCCACAACGCCACGCAGCCTGTGATCTTTGCTGCAGATGACATCATCCACGATTTCAACCCGATCGCCTTTCTTGAACTTGTCCATTTTCTTTCTCCTTCAATCCTTGAACGGAACATGCCCGTGGAAAAGCAGTTCGTCTGCGCTTCCCGGAACAATCTTGCCAACTTTGTGGAACAGCAAATCAACGCTACGTATGCCCAACATGGAATCCCCGGAATTCATCCAACGCACATAGTAGTGCTGTGCGTCATATCCAACCACCTCGGCTATGAGGTCTGACCTCTCCGCTTGGATTATGTCGTAGATGTTGAACTTCATAGCAGGTTCAACTCCCTCATTCCACGGAGATACTTCTTCTCCGATTCCAATATCTCCTTCAACCCCTCTTCAAGAAGTTGCTTGCAGAGAAGGGCGTTTTCATAATCGTCGTCCACCTTCTCCTTGAGCTTCATGTAGTCTTGAAGAAAAATTGGCTGTTCCTTGGGGAAGTAGTTCTCCATCGTTGGTGTCACGGAGAACCGCTCATATCCATTGGAAGGATAGCCGCCATTAACCCATTCGTCAAAGAAATGGAATCCGTGGTAGGTGTTGTATGTGTGGTAGTCTGTGGTTCCTCCCTTGTTATGCGATATGAACACAGCGCGCTTCGTTTTTTCGTTCCATATAAAAAGGATTCCCTTGTCAAGCCACACATAGAGAATGCCATCGCCTTGCACATAAAAGTGAACCGGATTTTGCCCAGTCTCCTTTCCAAAACTCTTGTTTGAGAATCTATCGCGCCACCGTATGTTTGGACAGAAGAAGATGTCAATGTTCTTCTCAATAATTTCCCCAAGTTCAAGGAACAGCATAATTGTCTTGTCGCGCTTTCCAATCAAGTACCGCTCAATTCCCTGAAAGTCGCAAGATGAAAGACGCTTCCTTGTTTCCCTTATGGATTCAAGGCAGGTCTCAGCGTCAAACTGCTTCTCATTGTTTCTGCACATCAACGGTCTCCCTAAACCAGTTCTTTCTGATTTATGCCCAACCAACCACAATACTCGTCAAAGTCAGCCAATTCCGTACGTGCGCAAAACTCGATGAAGTCCCGGGTTGCTGTCGTAAAGAGGAACCTGTACGCATCGTCAAGGTATTCACTTTCATCAACACGGCCATAAGGGTAGGCATTCTGGCCGCGGTCCTTCCAGTACTTGCGCCAATACTTGAACGCGCACACGCGCTGGCGCACCTCAACGAAGATGTCTCCGTACTGCATGACACCTCCCATCAATTGAAGAACCACATGCGGACTTCGCGCCAAGTGCCACGCACAATCGGCTTCTCAAAGTCGTTCTCGTCACCCCAAATGTCGGCCTTGCCATTGGCGTTGGAAGGGGAAACGCAGTAAATCACGTCACCCGTCTCCATGTCGCAAATGCGGAAGTCATCGTACAACTTGCCGCAGCAAGGGCAGTTGTTCTTGAAGAACACGTAAGTCTTCGTGGGGTCGAACTTGCCCGAACGCGCAAGGCTCTTGAGTTTTGCAAACAAAACCTTTGCCTTGTTCTTCAGGGAAGAATCCTTGCAGAACCAGTCAAAGAACCCATAGCAGTTCTTCTCATTGAAAGCCTCGTCAAAATCCATCTTGACGAGTTCGGCAATCGTAATTTCCTTTTCCATTGTTATCTTCTCCTTGTTTTCCTCAGAACACCTACAGTATAGCATATCCCCTTCCCAAAGTCAATGGGGATATGGAAAATAAATTAAAAGAAAATGTCAGCCATCCCCTGATAAATGGCTGACACTAGATTATATGCAAAACTTCAATTTAGTGTGCTTCTGACCACGAAATAGTGAAGTTATACTCAATCGTCCCAACGTCCTTGCCATAGGCTGCGGAACTTGACTCGAACTTGGGGATTGTGAACCCACGGGACTTGTACCAATCCGTGATATGGGAGATGTTCACCCAATCCTGGGGCGAAACGCGGAACTGAACATTCGTGGAATATCCACCCCGCTGAGTTTCATCATAGATCTTCTTGTTGATTGCCCTGATGTAATTCACAATGGACTTGTCCTCGTTCTTTGAAGACTGGTAGAAACACTTTCTTGCGTCAATGTTCAAGTTGTAGCAAGCCTCAACAAACTTCTGTTGGTTCATTGCAATTGAGCAGGAATCGTTGATTCCCGTTTCCTGTGGATCATAATCATCCGCCTTGCAGCACTCGTCGGGCGTCTCACCATCCAACTCATCTGCCTTGCAATCACCCTCTGCGTCTTCCTTGACAAGAGCTTTCTCCAAGTTCTCCTTGCCATACCAAGGTTTGCCATCATCGCGCTGTTCCGGTGGCGGAGGTGGTGGCATTGGAGGCTTTGCCCCATTCGCCATTGTCACGGCACCCGCAAGAGCCGCATCAATCTTGTCCTGGTCAAGTTCCACGGCCTTGCCGTCCTTGTCCTACACTATTCTTCTTTTAGCCATTTTTGGTTTCCTTTTCCTTTATCAAATCCACGTCATATGTAAAATCCTCTTCCATAGGATCGTCATCGTGCGCCGGCTTCCGATACATGGTATTCCAAGATTCAATGGCGAACCTTGGCTCGTATTCCGTCGGGCCCATCGCACCGCAACAACCACATTCCATCTGCCAGATGTCGCGCACCTCGGTCTCGCCATCTTCGTACCGTATTTTCACTGTATGATATTTCAGCTTGTGGCCGTGGTGGCCGCAGAAGGGACATATCTTGACTTTAGATTCTGTTTTCATACATAGAATTATACTTGAATGATGTCAGTGTTCTTAATCCCCCAAGGATAGCCAGACATTCCCTGTACGGCTTCACTGGTCTTTCCGCTGAACACAACACTATTCAATTCACCACACCCCGCAAATGCGTTTTCCCCAATAGTTGCAACACTGGATGGAATAACCAACGTTGTAAGTCCCGTACAACCATAGAACGCCCTGTACCCAATGTTCGTCACGCTGGGTGGTATCGTTATGCTTGTAAGGGAACTGCAATTTTGGAACATCTGCGGACCAATTCCGGTAACGGTGTCTCCAAGCACAATGTCAATTGCCCTCAATATGTTTGGAATGGACGTATGCGTAAGTTCACCGGAAATGTCCCCCGTCCAATCGGGCAGTTTTGTTTGAAGAACATATTGGACAACGGTTGTTGCACTGGTAATTTCGGGCGTTGGATCATCACCACCACCTTCCTCGCCACCATCGTCATTGCCGTCTTCCGCCACCCATCTGTCATCCGGCTTCCACCACAACATTGAATTACCGTCGTTGAATGGAATCGTCAGCTTGAAATCGTATCTTTCATTTCCGGTGTTCAACGCCCTCAAATACTCTTTCGTTCCATATTCCCACAAAATATGTTCGCAATCGGACAATGAAACCACGCCTGTTATGTCAAGTTCCCCATTCGTGTAGAGCTTCACCTTTATGTACTTCTCGGATGAACCGCCAATTGGCTTGAACAACTCGTAGAACACGTAATCCAAACGCCCAAAGGAATGCAGTTTGTTCATGGCATCTATGTAGCGGTCATTCTTTCCAGAGTCCATGTAGTCGTCTGAATCAAACTCGTCAAGGTTCTTGTGAAAGTCAAGTTCGTGGTCTTTCACCATTCCCTGCAACATGTTTGCCAAATACTTTATGCGGGAATCTGCCAATGGGTTGTCTTGGTAATCGTCATCCCATTCATCAACTGATGCCATTCCAAGGTTGTCGGTCCAAGTCTTCGTCAAAATGTAGTCAACCCAATCCTAATCTGAATCCAAACTGCCAACGTTGTTGTCATGCTTCGAGATATACATCTGCATATTGTAGGATTCCTCGCCAACATCGTATTTTCCATCCAACCTTGCAATGTATTCCGTCATCCTTCCAAAATCACGGCGTCCCTCCCATATTTCATCGGCGGTAACTCCCAGGGCGTCCGCAACACGGTTTCTGTTGTCAAGAAGAAACTGCAACTTGTCTATGTTGTTCTTGAACATGACTTGTCCCTTGTCATATTCCCTGTACAATCCCCCACGATATTGTATCTGGCGTATTTGCTCGTTTCCAAGAATCTCACCACCCGTTATCTTGTTCAATGCCGTGGAGTATCTTTGGAACAAACGGGAAAGGACGTAGTTGATTGACCGCATGTTCATGGACAACCCCGTAAGGGATTTGTTGAATTCCTCACGCGACTCTTCCTTCTTTTGCAATTCCTTTTCGCTCAGTGCCATAGTCTATATCCAATTTACATTTGGTATTTACCATTCTTCGTTTCCAATATAAAGCAAAGATGCGTGGAGTTGAATCCACGCATCTTCTGTTTCATTGCTGTGTTCCAATTTGTTATGGGGTTGCAATGAACTTGCCGCCACGGCACTTCACGTTGCGCGTTGCGTATACAGCCTTTGCCCTCTGGCACTCTGGGCAGTCCTCTGGGAGGTTGAGCACCGACTGGCATCCCTTGCCAAACGCAGCCACAACCTTGCTGACCAGCTCGGCGTTTGCCTTGACCTTCTCGTTCGTTGCAAGGTAGGTGTCAATTCCATTGAGAATGACAACGGAACCCGCGTTGATGAGCGTCTTCTGGTAGTCGTTCAGCTTATCCTGCTTGAGGATGATTTCCTGAACGGCGGGAAGAACGCTGTCAAGATAGGTCTTGCCCTCGCCAACCGCAACGGTCGCGGTTGTGACGTAGCCAACCACGTCCTTCAGCACGGCCTTCACCTGAGGATCTGGATTGTCGATGCTGAACCAAGTCAGCATGGCAATGGAACCCGCGGTGTTGGCTGCGCCAACCAGTGTGCTTTCAGAAGGGTCGCATCCCGTAAACAACATGGAAAGGGCTGCGACCATGGTGATAATCATTTTCTTCATAGTTAGTTTTCCTTCTTTCCTTTGATAGTTCAATTATACAAAAAAGCCAGACCCCTTGGGTCTGGCTGGTGTGATATGTGGCGCAATCAATTACTCGTCGTCCTCATCTTCGTCATGGTCTTCGCCACACGAAAAATCATCGTCATCTTCCCTCTTGAAACCCTCGCGCTCTTCAAGGATGAACTCAAGCCCAATGTAGGGGTCGGGATCAGCAGCCCCCTCGGACTCATACACGGCGCGGAATCCACCAGTGGAGCATGTGGTTTCCTCCTGTACCGCGTCAATGAGCAGACGTTCCGCCTCGCGCTTCATTTCCTCAACGGTCGGAACCCCGAACTTCGTTCCAGCCCATTTCCAGTCCAAGTCCTCCATCACAGACTGAACCTTCTCGAAGTCGAACTGATCCATAATACTCTCGACCTTCTCGCGTTCAACCCTTGAAAGGGCATCGAGTCTGGAATATGGGGGAATGACCTGGACGGTCTCCCGCTTCCTTTGCTGCACAAGCGCGTTCTTGATTTCAAGCAGAGTGGATTCAAATGAATTCATCTTGTTCTCAAGCTCTTCAATCCTCTTTGAATTGTCTATCATGGTGGTTATCCTTTGTTCCATTTGTTTAGTTTACCTACTTCATTATACAACAATTCACTGAAATAGTAAATAGGTAAAAGAGAATTTTCTGAAACTTTGACACGACCATGAATATTATGTTAAACGAAAAAGACGAAATGTCTGCAAGGGATGGAGGCACTTCCATATCCGACTGGGATTGGCAAGACGATTATGCTTTCCACAGGCATTGTCAAAAGACTGTATGTTCTGCAATTGGATATAGTGGAAACGGAAGAACGTGGAGCGTAATCTATCCAGGTACGGGCCCTTTGCCAAACTTGCAACGTTGCGTCAACGGCACAACCAGCCCAGAAACTTGGCAAAAATATTTCAATGTAAACGTGGAGAAGTCTGGCAAGAACAACATAACCTATGACTTGAGAGCCATTTTGGAATTGATAAACATGGTTGCGGGGAAATTGTTTGCCAGTCTCGGTCCATTCACGTTGACGTTCAAGGACGCCGAAGGAAACACCATCGCCTCCAAAGACCTGGACTTGATTAATGATCCATCCAGAGACTATGAATTTGGAGGGTTTGGGCGAAACGTCAAACTTAAAGTTGGTGGTGCGCTTGCCGCGTCATTCAACACAATGAAACCGGGGACGCTAATAGATGGACTTCCAGAGCAACTTGACTTGCCATTGCAGCCACTATCCATATCATTAGGTGAAATGTCGCCTTTTAACATAGTAAAAGTGGTAATGGAAAGCGGTGTTGCGGTTAAAATACCATACAATACATTGAGCTTTTCATTTGGGAACGCGGCGGCGTTCGCGTCAACAAACGTTGCGATGGCGGCGCCCGTGAAGTTACAAGTACCCTACAACAACGTGAATTTCCAGATGCTTGGTAAAACTTTCAATACCATAAAAGCGGCTACCGGACAAAATTGGAATATTACAGTTCCAAAAGATTACAACAGAATTACAACTTCCTATGGTACATCAGATCCTCAAGGTGGTGCTGGAACTATTACCCAATCTGGTGCAACATATATAGTCAGACCCCATGCCGGCGTTCATATATACAGAATATCGGCATCCTCCAATTTCAATCTCAAGTTCAATCTAGCCAATTATCAATCCCGTTGGGATGTGTTTGGCCGAGATTTTGGTCAGCAAATTCTTGAATTTGAAGTGCATATACGCAATGCTTCTGCAAGTGTAATAACATTCGCAAACATTCATGGAACAACGCTTGCCAATTGGTTTACCAGATGGATAGATGCATCTGCTGCGGCAACAAACTTCACGTATTTGAACGATAAAGACACAATAGAAGCATATAACACTGCGGCCTATGTGTTTAGGATTGACACCTACCAAAGAAGCATGACATGGAGTTTGGCATATATTTGTCCTACATCAGGCTAATGGAGATTCACAATGATACCATACGGATAGAACCCACACGGACTTGAAGACAGGTTGTTGAGCTTTCATGTGTATACAGTTGAAAACGGCGTAGCAACTGAAGTGGCATCGGCATAGACCAAAAACCGCCTATATTGCCACGCGGTGTTTCCCGCTGAAATGCTGGCATATGGACCCGAATGGGCAATAGCGTATGCACCAACGGCAGAATCATACAACGTCCTTCAAAAATACGTGACAAGGGATGAAGAGTGGCGTGACAACCCCCAACAATATATGGTAATGGGAAACCAAGATTTTTACCTTGAAATGTTCTATAACTACGCCTATCCAGAATATGCCACTGTTGTCATATTGGACACGTCAGGAAGTATGAACAATCCCAGTTAGTATACATTCACCAGTCCAAACGTCAAAATTAAATTTGACTATGAACATGCAAAGAACATTGTGTCTGCTGCAATAAGTGAATATGCTTGCTTCAAAGTAGACTCCATAGACTCCAAAATAATGATTTATTCAGGAACGTACATATCAAACTTGACATCCAATCTTATCGGTTCTTTGGACTTGAATTCAGCAAATTGGGCAGATATAATGGGGAAAGTAAGTCCACTTATAAACAGTGTCCCCAAAATAGGGGGTACGGAATCCATGGTCACCTGTTTCTACCGGGCATTAATTGAACTACAGAATAGATGGCTTAAAGATTTGGAAATTGGTTCTGATGATCAAAAACTCAAAGGAATTACATTCATTGTCTTTTCGGATGAATCGTTGTTCGGAGACAGTGTTGTTAATAACTATTCCGATTTGGTTCATAAAGAATCTGGAAAAGACCCAACATTTCCATGGTTTTATGATTGGCAAAAAAGAGAGGGAGGCACAAACAATAGATTTCCACATAGTAATTACGACAGCAGAGAAGGAAAAAAAGATTTCATTAATGGCATAACAAATGCCTTAAAGCAAATGTCATATTACTATGGCGTAAACATCAACTGGGCGTTGGTTCGTGGACCGACAGTGTATACATATAGACATAAGGCAACAGGTATATACCCAGACGGATATGATACGGACACATCAAATACTCTTGGGAATTTTGATCAAACCGATTGGACTATGTTTGGAAACAATGGCATTGGTGGGGCGCGACCAACTTTTAACTGTCTACCATTTATTCATGTAAATTCAAATTACGTTCCTGCGGGTGCCCCAGTGTCATATTAGTGGATTATGCCTGGGTCATATCATGTAAATTCGCTTTATATACCAATGTACAGAGTCATCGTTCAAACCCCAATTGGAGCAACAACGTCAATGAGCGTAATGACCTATGATGACCAATTTACCTCATATGCTACAATGAAATCCAAATGGCATGCAATAAATCAAATTTCCGCGTCGGGAAGTTTTCCAGGATTTTCCCAATATTGTGCATTTAGATTTATGGACACCGTTTATTCTGGAAACTACAACTTGAACACTGAAACCATTACACTTCCAACTGTCACCGGGGACGCTGGAGCAGTTTGGAAAATAATGTCCAGAACATCACCAAGGGCACTGGCACAGGGAACTACATATTAGTTGAATGTAAACGACACCGTTGACGGTGATACTTTCTGTTATAGATTCAGGTTGGCATATAAAATAAAACTTCACTTGAACCGTGCAAATACGGTATGGACATCAGAGGTTGGAACACTTGATTGGGAAAATAACAGAACGGTGCTTGCAGAATGGGGTCAACCATTCCCGACAATCCCGGGTGTAGCAGCATCGGATGGTGCAACCTTCAAAAACTGGATGATTTCGGGACTAGCACCATCCACAACTGAGGCCGGTTATACAAGTGACGCTTCGGGATACTGTCATTTGGCAGATGGAAAAGCCCAACTCACTACATATTGGTACAATATGCGCAGAAACATTGACCTATGGGCGCAATGGATTGAGCCTGCGCCACCACCTCCGCCACCTGCGGCTTAATAACATAAATAAACAAAACGGGTTGATTGAATCAACCCGTTAATGTTTTTGAAAGCAATTTCCAATTTACTTACTTCTTTGCAGAAGTTTTCTTCTTGCCCTTGTAAACCTTCTCAACGGCTTCCTTCGCGGCCTTCTCTCCGGCCTCGTCAGCTTCCTTTGCCTTGGCAGCAGCGGCTTCCTTCTTCGCCTTTCTCTCGGCGCGGCGCTTGCGCTCCTGCTCCTTCTGGTCAAGCGAACCCGCAATGAGCTTGTTGATTTTCTCACCAAGACCCTTGGACTTCAAGTAGCCGTTGTCGTCGATGTCATTCGCGTAAAGCCGCTTGACGATGGCGTAGATGAGTCCAGTTTCCTTGTTGAACGGGTCCTTCTCGCAAGCCTTGACGCAAACCTTGCTTCCATCCTTGAACGTGACAATCGTTGCAGGATCGTTGAAGATAATCTGATCGATGTCGTCAAGGATGTTGAGACGTCCGATTCTGTCGGACTTGCACCCACTTCCGCCGCAAGTGCAGGTATTTACCGGCTTCACTGTTGAAATTGAGCAACGTCCACTTGCGGGGCTTCTGCTGACCGCCACACCGTTGCCATTCCTGGAAGCATGAATGAGATCGTCGAGCACTGCGTCAAATACGCCTAATGCCGCCAAAAATTCCGGGCTTCCACATTCGTTGTTATTGTATATCATGGTTATGTTTCCTTTTCTCTGTTAATTATATGGATGTCTACGCGCAATCCACAAACTGTCTTTGCTTTATTATACCACCATAGAGAATTTTGGTAAAGTCTTTAACCGTTTTCAGTGTCCTCTATGATTTCCTCGTCCTCTTCGTCAATTTCCTGCATCAGTTTCAGCATGTCTATTGCACCGCTTTCCACCATACCGGGCGGCACGTCCTTTGCGTTCGTGACATCCTCGGCTTCCGCGGGGGTTGAATGCTGGCTGTTCCACTTCTCCATGTCAAGTTGGTATTTCCTCTCAAGGACTTCAAGCCTATGCTCTTGCTTCAACTGCTCCATCTTCACGTTGTCGAAGAACTTTATCCTTTGCTTGTAGAGCGAGGTGTATTCCGAAATCAACTGACGAGTCTCGCCAATCAAGGAAGCTGCGGCCGCAACGGTCTCCGCATCCAAGACATCGCAACTTGAAATGATGCCATAGACGTTCGCTATCATCTGCTTCGTGGTGTCCACCAAGTCCTCTATGGACTTGAAAGCGTTTTCCACGTTTACAAGATTGTCTATGCGGACGCTGGCGGACCCGTTTCCATCTTGGGAGTTCTGCTGGAGTTGGGTCTTGGCGTTGTCAATGACCTGGATGTTCTGTTGGAACTTCTCGTCGATTTCGTCAACCTTCGCCTTTGTCTCCTCAATGAGTTGCGTGGTCTGGTCAATGACGGACTGTGCGTCATCCACTGGGGAAGTCACTTCGTTCATGTAGTCGTCGAAGGACTGTCCTTCCTGGATTCCGAGAAGTTCGTTCAACCGGTCTTTGTTGATTTGCTCGGCCATCAGTCCTCGTCGTAGTTGTCTTTCTTTCCGCTGTTGATTTCGGCGATGATGGAGTCCTTTTGCCTGCGCAGGAACTTCGCATCCTGCTCCGTAATCTGCTCGGAGCCAATCATCGTCTTGAGGAAGTTCATATATGATTTGTCAATGTTTATTGAGGGCATTTCCTCAACTGCGCGTTCAAGGTTTTCCTTCACCAGCTATCGCTTGAAGTTCAAGTCATTGTAGTAGTCCTTAAGATATGTCATTGCACATGACCAGCAAATCTATGTGAAGTACGCAAAGGGATTCGTGAACGCAAAGTTGTATTTTGGAAGCGCGTTTATGCATCGTATGCAGGATTGCCCTATGATGTCCTCTTTGATTTCCTTTGAATATCTAACGTAGTCTGGATGTCCCATGTAGTGAGTTGCAATGTCCAGAATCATCTTCCCAAGATATTCGGAGGGTTGGCGTTTGCTTTCGTCAGGATCGGAATCCCGCCACTTCTTCAGTTCTTCAAGCAAGTCCTTGTTGCTCACAAACGGCTTGCGTTTGGGGCGTGGATTCAATTTCTCCTGCTCCGCCCTCTGTTTCTATCGCAAAAGAGATTTTGCTAGGTTCTTTTTCTGGAATTCCTCCAGTGATTCGCTTTTCCTTCTTGGCATTGTTTATGTTTCCTGTATTATGTGGGACATTGACATTATTTGAATGGTCAAATATTGTAAATAATTCCCTTAATACGCGCTTCTTGCTGACAATTATACAGGAAATTGAATTAGAAAATGCTGCGCACCTTGTGCTGGGGCTTGGATTCGATGTACGTTTCGTCAATGGTTTGGGTTTGGTTCTTCGGCTCGTCTATGTTGTAGTCCGTCCTGTGCTTGACTTTCTTCGTCTGGGTCTTCACAACATTGAACCTTCTTGGCAACGTCAGCTTTGACAAATCGTGCTTCACACGGTATCTTGCAAGTTCATGTGCAGGGTTCACCTCCACTTTGCATACGCGCCTTTTTATCCTGTGGTTGAAGCGAATGGCGTTTACCAAGGTTTCCATGTTGGGAATGTCAACAGGCGTGTCGCCCTCGTTTTGCACAAGGCCGCCTTTATCGCCGCAAATGATTATGGTGACTCTATCAGAACTTGTTCTCGAAGTCTTGTTTCGCTTCTGCTTTCGCCTTTGCTTCATTGTATTTCTTTCCCTCTTGAATTGCAAATTCCGCCCTTGTTTCCAAAAGTTCGGGATCCTCATCTGGATATTTCTACTTTAATGCCACTTCAAGTCTTTTCTACGCCAATTTGTCGTTTTTCCCCCACAAAGGACTGTTCAAGATTTCCGCTGCCATTTTGTCGTCATCGTCATAGTCGTTTTCGTCAAATTCCTCGTCCTCATCTTCTTCCTCATCGTCCTCGTCCTCTTCATCCTCATCTTCTTCGTCATAGTCCTCGTCATCGTAGTCATCATACCAATCATCATCCTCGTCCCACGGATATTCCTCATCCTCGTCATACTCATCATCTTCATCCCACGGATATTCATCATCGTCATACTCGTCATACTCATCGTCATAGTCATCATCATAGGGATCGTCGTAATCTTCTTCGTCCTCATCATCTTCGTAATCGTCATCTTCCCAATCATCTGGATCATACGGCTCTTCATCTTCCGTTGGCTGCTTTGCGCCCTCTTCCTTTGCAAAGTCCTGTGCAGCCTGGTCATCCGCCTTGCCGCAGTCATATGAGATATGCGTAAACGAACCCGTCAAGTCGAATTCCACGAAACCCGTTCCGTCTTGAGTCAATTCAACGTCGCCAATTGAAGTTGGATGAAAGTTGTGTATTATCCAATGGTGATGCGTTGCGTCATCCGGTTTGTTCCTCAACCTTATTTCCAAAATGTCCTCGTCAGGACTCAAGTTGTATTGGTTGCCGATTGTAGCCCTGGGGTCGCCGGCGACCAATGGATGACCCGTCTGCAAAACCATGTTGCGCAAGTCGTAGTAGTGGAAACCCTCTTTGTCCGCAATGATGGTCATGGTAATATCCGTGTTCTCATACATAATGTGCGTGGGAATGGATATTGTGAACCCGGCATGTGAGAGTTCAAGGGTGTTTACTGAAACCCCGGGAATGGTCACGTTCTTGGCGAAGAATATGGTTCTCGGCCAACGGCTCCAAACAAGTTCGTACTTGCACTGGACTATGGGTTGGGACAAGTTGAAAGCGTCAAGGTACGTCTGGAGGTTGGGCTTTCCATCCTACCATCCAGGATATTTGGACTCCGACCCGCGTTCAACTTCGTTGTACTCAAGGTAGTCCTTTCTGCTGTATCCTTCGTCGTTTTCCTCTATTGCCATGGTTTTCAACTCCCTTGTTTAATCGCAAAGGGATGGAGATTTTCTTCTCCATCCCTTCACCATTGCAAACCAAAAGAATGGCTATCTCAATGAACGCCAGATTAGTAGTTTGCAGCAACACCACCGCCGGCGCCAAACTGTGACGCGAACGCGGTAGTGCCTCTATTGCCCTGTCCAGGAGACATTGGGTCTTCGGTTGCGATGTCCATTTCGCCATCGCCATTCGCCTTTCCGAGCTTGTTGTTTCTGCTCGTGTCGTCGTTCTTCTGGCCGATAGGCGTACCGGCGGACTGCTCCCAATAGACGGACTTGAAGTCAACGGAGAAGGTGGAAATACCACCAGCGGTGTTGGAAAGTTCAAGACCACCAACCTTGGTCACTCTCGTGCCGTGGATTAGCGTGGATTCAACAACGTCTTGGTAGTTTGGAGCAAGCAAGTCAACCTGAATCCAAGGCTCGTTGTCTCCGCCGGAGCCAAGCCTTGTAGGACGCCTGTTCGCCTCAAAGTAAGAACCATCCGTGATGTCGGGGTTGATGCAAGCAGCCTGCCAGTCAAGCATTGCGCGGCGAAGGTCGCCACGGACGTCTGCATACACCGTGATGGAATGATCCTGTCCCATGTCAATCGTCGTTGGAACCGGAATCTTGTAGGCGCGATACTGCAAGTCCTCGAAGTTCACGGTTCTGTCGGGAAGCGTGAAAGCGTTTCCATAAACCTGCATTCTCTCCAGAGTCGTGTCAATCACAGCAAAGCCGCTGTGGAACTTGATTTCGTACATTGTCTATGTACGGACTTGGTCTTCGTTGAACAGCGTTATCGCTTGTGTCAGATTGTAATTTGCCATGTTTCTGTTACCTCAAATAAAACTGTAGTTTGTTCGTTTGGTATTATTTACAATTTTCCGTTTGGTTTTCGTGGATCGGACATTTCCTATCCCATCACAGTTTTTATTTACAAACATTTGACGAAAATTGAAGGATTGGTAAATACCAGTATGGCAACATCAGACGACACAGATTCTGGGCTTACAACAAAGTTGGATGGAAAATACCTCTTGGTGTCCGATTCAAACGAAATCGGAAACCAATATGACTCCAAAAAACTGTCCAAAGCGGATTTGGTTAACATTGCGGAAGACAACTTGTTCAAGAGACATCTTGACATAATGTCGCAATACCTGACCAAAACCCAATACCAGACATACAAGGGAATCATAGACGAAAAGCTGCAATTGCAACTGGACTTGTGGGACGCTCTCAAAGCCCAAGAGTGGAGTGGAAAGTTCACGGCGGTTGACGGTCAGATTATATTGATTAACGTTGATGAATTCAACAAACTGAACAAAGCGCGTATGGAATCAGATCCACCCAAAACGGCCTTCACGCCAATGCAATACATCAGAGAATGTTGGCACATAACTTCGGAATACAGCATAACCCAGTTGAAGGATTGCATGTTGAGGGGAATAACGCAAGTTGACTCACAGACAAAAGAACAAGTCATAAAGACGGGAAACGACAAGATTGGTCTTAAGGAAGTCAACATACCTCCACACATGCACCATAGCAGCATAACCACAAACGCAAACATCAGAAGCATGGAAGGAAGTGAAGAGCCAACCGACAAGACAAGGTTGGTGAACGAGGCGTTCGCCTATGACTTGTTCTACAACGATTCATTCGCAACGGGAGTTGACTTCAATGAATTGAATGGTGAGATTGACACGTTCAACGTAAAGAACACTGGAATAACGTCAGGTGGACAAGACGAAACACCAAGACTTGACCACAACAACTTGCCAAGGTACACCAAATACTACGCCTTTGTCATTCACAAAGGCTCTAATACTTGATTCATTCCCAGGTGCGCAACTTGTAGAACTCGTCAACAACCGCTTGGCTCAATTCAACAGGAATGTTCTTGAAGTCAATCAACTTTGAATTCAACAAGAACCTTTGTGCCACCTCTGGCTCTTCGTGAAGCATCTTCTTGAACTCGTCTGTTTTCTCCGTAATGTACTTCAACGCCCGAATCTCACCAATCTTCGGCTTGATGGGCTTGATGTTGTCCGAGTTGTCCCCGGAGATTATCTTCACCATCAACGCCTGTTGCGGCGTGATGCTTATGACTTCATTTCCTTTTTTGATTTTGGGAACAACCATTTCCCCATGCGCCCCATACTGGGTAACCGGGCGGTCAATCTGGAGTTGGATGAAGTCGCGGTCGGATGAAATGAGGATGATTCTCTCGTATTCCTCTCCGATTCTCTCGCTCCTTGCAATTGACGCAATAACGTCGTCGCCTTCCGCACCGATTACTGCAAGTTGCATCGTATGTTCGCCAAAGATGGAAGGGAACACGTTGGCGTAGAGTTCATCAAACACGGGACCAATCTTGTACTGGCTTCTCTTGGCACGTTGGATTTTCCTTGCCAACTTGTACTCTGGATAAAGCCCATATCTGAACGATTTTGTCAGCCTTGAATCCTTTGCTATGATGGTGTCAACGAGAAAGCTGTTGGGATATAGAAGTCCCGTGTTGTTCTCTATGATGTTGGCTATGCCATTCAACTTGTCAACCGCCGCGTTGTACAAGCACTTCTTGAACCATTGGCTTTCGTTCACGATGTCCGGGAGATTGTCCTGGTCCGTCTCGTCCGGTGGACGTATGATGCATGTGTCAAGACTTTGGTACTGTTCGCTCCAAGTCTTGAACGCCCTGTAGTTCACGACAAACGACAGAAAACTGCCGTCTATCAACAATAAAACCTTTTTCACTGTCATTGGTAGTAAAACCTCATATAATCTTTACATAAATTATACCACATTCTAGGGCATTTGTACATCTTTGGGGATTTTGGTAAATAAACTGTGAAAACTCAACAGAGGGAAACAAAACATGAAACTGATAAATGCCATAATAGGGTTCTTCAAGGGTTTGTTCGGAAAGAAAACTGACGAAAACGATGGGGAATGCCTGAATTGCGAGGAAAAAGACGTGTGCCAGACAACAGATAAAAGCAAGAAATATGCCTTGATTGTTGGAATGGAAACATCCAAATGGGGTGCTTGCCCGGGTTCCGACAAGGACTCCAGCGTTATGTACGGACTGGTTTCACAGTACGTCAACAACGACCACATAATCAAAATCAACAACAAGTTGGCAACAACCGAGAACGTCAGGCAGTCATTGGAGGATCAAATAGCCAAGGTTCCGGAAGATGGTTTGTTCATCTTCACGTATTCGGGACACGGTGGACAGTACAACCAGTCAAACGATGCCAAGAACGAAACCGATGGACGTGACGAGTTCCTTTGTCTCTACGATGGTGCGCTGATTGACAACGACCTTTGGGACATCTTCAACAAGTGCAAGGGACGCATTTTCGTGGTGTTTGACTGCTGCCATTCCGGCACGATGTACAGACTTCCATCCGAAAACGGGGCAACCGGCGACGAGGCGGAAGACCGCATTCCTCTTGAAAAGCCATTCTTCTCAAAGTACGAAAACGTCCGCGCCGGAATCAAGATGCTTGTGGTTTCCGGATGCGGAGAGGAAACGGTCTCTTGGGGAGATTCAGTGAACGGCGGCGTCTTGACGGCTGCCATGAAGAAGAACTTCAACAAGTGCCTGACCTACCGCGAGTGGTGGAACAAGTTCAAGAAGGAAAGCACCTTCAAGAAGGTGAAGCAGGTTCCAATCTGCACGAACGTTGGCGGATTCGACTTGAACGCCAGGATATTCAACTGAGAAAGGTGGTAGTCAAGTGGCAGAGACGGTCATATAGTCAACAAGGGATCAATACGATGAAGAAGACGAAGTTGTGCCAGAGAAAGTCAAATGGCGCGACTACAAGGAGTATGAAAAGGAGCGTTTTCTTCGTTGGTTTGGAACCGATTACGTCCCTGCCCTTGACTTGGACAACATAACAAAAAAGACGTTATGCTCCATTCCCAAGATGTCCAACGACATCCAAAGCGACACGTTCAGCGAAGATGCAAGGAACTTGATAAGTGAAACTTCGGACCTCACCCGGGCGAACATAGACAACTCAACTTCACAGTCACTGCTTTCCCTTGCCACAAAGTCAACTCTCAACGTCATAAACAAGGACGATGGGCAATACCTGAGAATGGTGGTGAGCGGTCACCAACAAACCGCCGGCGTTGCATTTCACCTTACGGGCAAAATGCAAAATGTCATCCAGGACATGAACCACTACGCAAACACATGGATGTTGATTCAAAAAGCCTATCAGTGCATCTGCCTTGAAATGCTTTTCTTGAACGTCACAACCACGTTGGCGCCGAACGTAGTTCAAATATGGGACAAAATTGGACAATACATGGGGGATGACGATGACTACATTCCGAAGGATTGGTATACAATCAAATCATATTTGGAACCGCTTCAAACCCCAACGTTCCTGGACTTGTTGAGATTCAGGCAGCTTGACATTGAAACCATCATTGAGAAGGTCAACTACCAGATGCTGAAGAGAAGGGCGTTCCTTCTTGGCATATCGGATAAACGTAACAGGTTGGAGGAAGATTCAGATGGTGAATGGACGGAAATAGAAGATAGTTATTATTCCAGAGAAGAATTCCTCAGATTGTTCATCAACGATGAGGACTTGATAACGCAATTGAAGAATATGTTGGGAGACATAATCTACTACAACACCTACCTTGACCACTACATATACAAGTACATGGAGGACGACAACCAGGACAAGCCAATGTGGTATGCCAACATTCCCTTGGCGGAAGAGCAGATAAAGGTGTTGATTATAGAGCCGTTGGACAGAATATATGGAAGAAGCTACACGGCGGACGAGATTGAAGAACGTAAGAAATACAACGTGTCGTTTGATGATGTCACTGTGGATGAATTGAGAACCACCATCATGACGTTGAACACCTTGATTGTCAGACTTCCAACGGACACCTACCAAAACAAGATCGCCAGCCGCCACATATTCCAAGACTGGAAAAAGTTTGTCGATGGGAGCGTCAAGAAGATGGTGGCGAACGGAGAAAAATACCTCAATCCCGAAACAACCCCCGAAGAAAAAGAAGAACTTGAACCAAAGTGCCTTTTTGTGGAATGGGAAACAAAAGACGGTAAACGTGTATGGAAAACAGAAACTGGAAATGGAACAGATGGACTGCCTCACCCATACACTGAACTATATGTTGATTCGTTAAAAACCGAAAAACTCATCGACTATTCATATTGCATCGAGGAAGGAAAAGTAGTCCACGATAGATGGGACTATTGGGAGGCGAACAAGGACTTCAAACGTCCAGAATGATGCAATCAAAGCATCTGGCAAATGTCTTCCAACAGTCCAGTCTTGCACTTTTCCACATAATCCAAAATGGCTGAATCAACCGGTTTTCCCTTCATAATCTTGTCGGAAAGAATGGAGAGAACTTCATTTGATGAACGAACCTTTATGTGGTTGCCCTCAAGAATCGCTTGTATTTTCAATTGGTTTTTGGGGAAGAAACCCTGAGCCACTTCAACGAAATCCAAAATCCCCAAGGATTGAATGGAATAGAACTTCGTCCGCATCAGGGGGTTCTTTGCAAGGTCAAAAAATATGGTGTGCAAGAACTCGTCCATTTCCTTGTTCTGCGAAACGAACACCGTGTCGGATTCCAGCACATACCTTCTGTTCGCAAGGTGAAGGATGCGGTCGCGGTTCGCCTCCCCAATGCTTTCAATGGATTCAACCAACTTCAACGCAGGACGCAAGCGAATGTTGTTCACCGGCTTCGGCTCTTGAACGAATATGTGGGTTGAAGCGTCAAGGGCAAGCATCTCGGAAATCTTCCCCTTCATGAACTTCAACGTCTTTTTCCTCGTTGATTCAAGGTTGACGTTGTTGATGTAGATGATTCCCGCGCTCTCAACGAAAGCGGCCTTGTTCTCCATCTGGGGAAGGAACTCGTTGAACCACAGGGTTGCCAAGTCCCTGAAATCTACAACCCTGTAGTTCATCAGTAATACTCGACGCGGCCTTCAAGAACCTCAAGAATGTCGCTTCGACTTTTTGGAGTGCCATAGTCCTGGGAGAATCCAAACGCCCTGAGCCCGGTCAAGTCAACACCATCGGACTTGAGGTGTTTCTTCAAGTCCTCGTTCATTTCGTCCTCGTCGGCAAACTCCCAATTACCATCATCGCGTCTGTAGCTGGAGGCGTTGTACATATAGCCACCCTCGGACATGTAGTATTTCGCCTTCACAACGATGAACTTGTCAAGGTCAATCTGGTGCATGTCGCAGTCCATGAGCAGTTCGGGAGTCAACTTGAAGATGTAGTCTCCCTCAGAACCGGCGTTCTTCAAGACAAGGAAAAACGCCTCGTCCTTCTCCAGATTGGCAAAATCCTCAATGGTGAGGAGCGGAGCAATCTTGTTCTTGAAACTCTCCACGGAGGAATCATCGTCAATGGAAACTGGCGGACGCCTCTTCCTCTCGCCAAACATGACGAAAGAGGAAGAGCTGGAATTGCTGACATAATCAACTCTGATTTTCATGGCGCGTATGTTCCTTTATGGTTTATCCATATTAAGTATACCCCAAAAAGGAATTTCTGTAAAGTGCCTTACGCCACTATCAAAAGCCTGTTGTTTGAGCGCGTGACCGCCGTGTAAAGCCATTTCCTGCGGTAGTCCTCGTCCCAATATCCGCTTGTTTCCTCAAAGAGCATCACGTTCCCCCATTCGGAACCCTGTGCCTTGTGGACTGTGAGACAGTACCCAAAGTCAAATGCGTCAAAGTAGAGTTTCTTGCTCCCCAACTTGCCGCGCATCATCTTCTTCTCCTTTATGGTAAGGCTTGACTTCATCTGCATGAGTTCCCTAACGGTTATGAACTCCTTGCCATCGTCGGAGTATTTCATTTCGCCAAAATGATCCTTGCACACAAGCCCCTTGTAGCGGAACCCATCATCGGTGTCAACCGTCATGTTGTAGACGCCGTTCACTTCCTTTGTCACAATGTCCTCGGCGGTTTCAAGCCCAGCTATCCTCCCCAACATGCCATTATAGATGGGGTCAACATAGGCGCGGTTGTTGCGCAAGCACACAACGCGGTCACCAACCCTGGGAATCTTGTCGTTTATGTCGGCGATGATTCCCTGGTCTAGCCGAATCAACTGGTTGACGTCCGCCCTTGTGTTGTTGGTGCCGCAAAGACACACCCCATTGGAGAAGTCCCCAAGATGTTTCTGGACAAAATAGTTCACAAGTGCATCCGTCTCATTGACCTTCGCCACCTTGTCGTCAAACGTCTTGAAGGGGATTCTGTCTCCGTTCCTTGCCATGATGGATAAATCCAGCAAAGCGGAATCCGCACCAAACCTGTGAACCTGTTCCAGCTTTATCACGGGGTCTGTCATCAAGTTGAAATCGTCGGATGAAATCGGAGGAAGCTGCCCATGGTCTCCAACAAACAATATGGGTATGCCATACATACGCAAGTCATGGAAAAGATCCTCGTTCACCATGCTTGCCTCGTCAACTATGATGAGGTTGAAGTCAATCCAGGTTTTGCGCTCAAATACCTTGAGGTTTGTCTCGGGATCAACACGCACATGATAGCAAAGCCCATGGATTGTACCAACATAGTCAAGTGAAGTTATGGCACCCGCTGCAATCAACTTGTCCTTCATCACACCGGCTGCCTTTCCGGTGTAGGCGCAAAACGCAACCTTCCAGTTATTGGGAAGGGACTTCCTCACTGCGGAAATCAAGGATGTCTTTCCCGTTCCCGCATATCCCCCAAGGGTCAGATAAGACGAACGCCTGGTTGAATTAATCCAATCAAGTATCGTCTGCTTCGCTTTCAACTGGTCTGGACTCAAGTTCATTGTGGTTTCCTGAACACGTAAATGTTTTCATCGCCATTGTGCTGGTGGTTTGTGCCGTCGCCGTTGATTGTGCCAAAACTCCTGTTGTGAACGTCCATAACGTCCATTCCAACCTGCTCCAACCCAACGCGCCTTGCAATTTCGCACCAATTCTCTGCCATCTTGTACTTTGGAGTGTCCTTGATGTTCACAAGGAAATATCCACCTGGAACAAGGTACTTCGAGATATTGAGGATTGTCGGAACAACATAGTTCCTAATCCAATCAACATAAAGCATTCCCTCCTTGTAGGACTGTCCCTCCCCAATCTTATAGTCCTCTATGTCAAAATAGGGTGGGGAGCTGAAACACAATCCCATTTGCCCTTCCCATTCAGGATGGAAAACCTCCGAACCCCCACACACAATGGTGGCCGTGGACTTGGGCGTTGCAACCTTGCAATAGTCGTTTTTCAATTCATTTAACTTGACGCAGAGTTCCGTGTTTGGGTCGGTCCCAAAATAGTTCACGCCATTGCGCAACGCACCAAGCAACCTCACGCCCCAACCACAGGAATAGTCATACCAATTTTCATTCACGTTGTACTTTGACAATACTTCATCAACCGTTTTCAAGGAGAACTGCGTTGGAGGGGAAGCCACGCCCTTTCCAGCAAGCCCGAACATCTTGTACATCTTCTTTGACAACGGCCACTCTGGGGGATATACCTTGGCGTTCTGCCTCGCCTTTGCAGACATATACTCCACCAACTCCTTGCAATTGAATACGTCCTCAATCGTCCACTTGTTGTAGTGCAGCTTCACCTTGGACATAAGTTCACGGAAATACCTGTGGGTGATAACGTCAATCTTCGTGCCTCCGTCATTGGCAACCTTCTCCAATTGGGAAAGAACCTTGTCCATAGGCGGCAAGTCATAATAGTCGCTTTTAGCCTTGAGGAACTCTTCGTCCGACAGGCTTTCCCAATACAAGGTGTCAAAGGACTGACCACCATATTCTATTCTGTACTTTCCATTGTTCAATTGTGTTGCCATAGCAAATACAGTATACCATTTTTGGTGAAAATAGTAAATAACAAATAACCACAACCCCGCTATACGGTGTGGCATACCTAATTTCAATTGAAATTATGTAAATATATTTAGCAAACAAAAATCCATTTAGACAAAGAAGGTTTATGAAACTGGAAGAACTATACGCCAAGTACGACGAAATCGTTGGAATGGGGGGAATGAAGGTCTCGCCTACCGACCATTTCGTTTTTGACTTGTCAGACGAGAATTCCCAGAAATCCCTGAAGATGGCGTTTCCGGGAATCGAGTCCATGCTCATGCCTGAATGTGGAAAGTATCTTGTTGCCGCCCCAATCGTGGAGAACACGGACATTCTTGTTTTGATGTTCCCCCAACAGACGGATGGAAGTTTGGGGCTTTGGGCGTTCAACACGAAAACCCAGAAGAGCTGCGACTTGACGCATTCCGCCGAAGATGACGAAGAGCAGAAGACCACGCTAGAGAATTTCAAGGACTTCGCAAACATGGAGGAAATTACCAAACGGTTCAATGAATTCGCTTTCATGCCCAATGGTGAGGACTCTACCACTGAAGTCAAAGACATTGGTTCATTTGACGTTTCAAACGATGAACCTGTGGAAATACCAAACAATACAGATAACGAGGAAACTAAAATGACATTCAAGCCAATCCAAGAAGAGAGCCTTGACAGTGAACTCAAGGACACAAAGTGGGTTGAGATTCCAAACACCACGGCTCACGGTGTCACCGTGACTGAAGACGATACCGCTGGCGGAGACGATCCTTTCGCCGATGGTTCACTTGACGCAAACGCCCCAGCACCTGAGGGTGACGCTGCTGCTCCCGCCGAAGGAGATGCCGCCGCCGCTGATGGTGGAGAGGCCGCCCCTTCTGAAGGTGACGCAGCTGCGGGTGGTGAAGCCGCTCCAGCTGAAGGTGACGGCACAGTTGCTCCTGCAGAAGGTGGTGACACAGCAACGATTGACGATCCAAAGGCAAAGATGCGCGAACTTCTCGCCTACTACACCAACTACATGAACGAGTTGGTTCAGGACCCGAACACCTCCACGGACCTAATTTCCGCAACACAGGAAATGATTGACTCTCTCATCAAGAACATGGAGAGCGCGGATGGAATCGAGGAAGTGAAGGCCGATGCAGAAGAGGCCGCAAAGGAAGAAGTCACCGCTGAAGAGGCTCCTGCTGAGGAAGCCCCTGCGGAGGGTGATGCTGCCGCAGCCCCTGCGGAAGGTGACGCAGCTGCTCCCGCTGAAGGTGGTGATGCCACTGCCGCTGAAGAGCCAGTTGCTGAAGGAACCGAAGAGACCAACGATGAACAGAAGGAACTTGACGCGCAGATTGACGCAGAAGTTGATGACCTTCACAAGGACGACCTTGAGAACATCGAGCCAGCAACTTCCGATGACATTCTCACCCCTGGTGACATCCGCAACTCCGCGGTGAATGACGTTGGACTTGAGGACGTTCCACCAACACCAGACGAGGAATTGGCTGGAACCGCTCCCGACTTGGCCGCTCCTGCTCCAACAAGCGACGTTCTTGACGACACCGAGCTTCCTTCCCCAGACGAGGAAGTGGACTTGCTCGGACCAACTGATGATTTCGACCTTGGAGCCGATGGACTTCCCGTTGACGCATACACTGGCGACCTTGACGCATTGACAACATCCCCTGTTGCAAAGAAGATTAACTGGTCTACCGACTATGCAACGAATGGTATGGCAACTTCCGACGACAACAACGTTGTGGTTCCTGAAGTTCTCAATGAACTCTCAGACTACTACAAGAAGGTTGCTGACGAAGTGAGCAAGGTTCCCGGCAAGGAGGACGTTGCGATGAAGCTGCAGAAGATTCAGATTCTCTCTCAGACAATCGCAAACGAGTGGAACGGCATTGTTTCCCAGATTGGTGACAACGTTGCAAGTTCCTACGACCTCAGCAATATGGGCGACCTTGAGAAGGACGAACTTTCTTCCGTTGACGCAATGAACCAGGTTGGCGCGGACGTCATGGCTGACGATGAGCAGGAAGAAGAGGACGACCTCAAGATCAACAACGACATTGCCGCGTTTGTTGAATCCTTCAAGCACCTCTATTGATATTGAGGACTGCTTGATAAAGCACGAAAGGTTCGGACAAACGTCCGAACCTTTTGGTTTAATGTGAAACCGTGTTGTTTTACAGTGGCTTCACAACTTTCCACACCCCAAACACGTTGTTGGTCTTTGTCGGGAACTCCACCCCAACCTTCTGCGCCACTTCCGACAGCTTGTTCGTGGTCTTTGTAGTAGTAATGAGGTCTTTGATGCCAATTGCGGCGATAAGAGCAAGCGCAACAAGCAGGATGAGATTGGTTTTCACCAAACGCTTTGCAATGCGCTTGAACGTGGTATCTGTTTCATTGTCCATTTTCTTTTGTCCTTTCTTTCTCACTATCTCATAATATGAGAAATGTTGTTTTGTTTCTGGATGACCAACGTCTGAGTGTCGGCCATCGTGTTGAACATCTGCTCAACTTCTCCACGGTGGGAAATGATGTAGATGTTCGTGTTCTCCTTCTGCGAAAGTTGGAGAAGCAGTCCAAGAAGTTTCTGAATTGACACCGAATCCAACGCCCGGTCCACAACCTCGTCAATAATCATCACGTTCATGCAGACGTTGAACCTGGTCATAAGGAACTTTCGGAACGCCAATTGGCTTGAAATCAACAGCTTCATGCGCTCGCCTGCGGAACGCAAGTCAAGGTCAACCTCGTTGTCCCCTGCAAGAATGGCATAGTCGTTCATGTCGGATGAAAGGGAGCATGTGAAGTTCACGCAAAGTTCGGAGAGGTTGGAGTTTATCATGGAGTTGATAGATGCCACCACCTTTGAAATGATGTTCCTGCGTATGGAATCGGGTGAAACAATGTCGGAGCCAACCTTCAACAGGCAAAGACGCATAGCCTCTTCCTTCAACTCGCGTTCCACGTCACTGATGTCCGACAAGGTTTGCTGATAGACGGACCACGATGGAATTTTCTTCTCGTTCTCGATGGACTCCACCAAATCTGCTATCTTGCGCTCCAAGTCCTGTATGGACTTCACCAACTGAGCCTTTTGGAACTGAAGGTTGCGTTCCTGAACCTGCATGTCGCTCAACTCGCCCATTTTCGCCAGCTCGTCCGACTTCATCTTGTCGTCATAGGACTTCACCTTCTCTATCTGCTTTGTGCTGTTCCCAATCTTGACGTTCTCTTCCTCAATCTTCTTCTGCAAATTCTCTATCTCCTCGCGGTACACGTCAAGGGAATAGAACTTGTTTACGGTTTTCTTGCAATCTTCGCAAATCATGCTCAGCACTTCCTTGTGCTTGTTCAATTCCCTCTGGTGATGCGAGATTGTGGTGTTGTGGTTGTTTATCTCAATACGTGAATTGGTTATGGTATCGTTGCAGGTGGATATGATTCCGTCCAACTTCTCCTTGTTTTCGCGTATCTTCTTCAATGTTTCCTCGATGACCTTCTTCTGTTCCTCTATCTCGACGAACTTGGGATCAAACTCATGCACCCTCTCTGCAAGTCCGTCCTTCTCCTTTTTGGTTTCATCTATCTGGTCGTTCACGCTTGCCTTGTACTTCGCTATCTCGTCCTCGCAGAGTTCCTTGTTCTTCGCTAACTTCACCTGATTCACCTTGAGGTTCTGCAGGACGATGTTCCTTGCCTTTATGTCATCGCCCATCATCTTGTACATCTTGGAATAGATGGAAGTGTCAAACAGGGTTTCCACGAACTCCCGCTTCTGGGAGGCGTTTAATTTGAAAAAATTATATTTGTCCTCAACGGAAAGCATCACAAGCCTTTGGTACATCTCGAAGTTCATGAACAGAACGTTGTCCTCCATGAACTTCTGGGTGTTGGCGGTTGAGGACTTTGATATGTCCTTCCACTCGCCATCTTCAAGCACGAACAACTGAAGGACAACGGAAGCCTTGCTCTTCTGCAAGCCACGGACAATCTTCCAATGTCGGACGTTGTTCTTTGAGAGAATGACATCCACTTCAACGGTGACGGACATCTTGAATCCGTCAAGCACCGTGTCGGTGTAATCGTTCTTTATGTTCTCGTTGTGGAACTTGCCGTTCAACTGCCCAAAGAGAGCGTACATCAAGGCGTGTGACCAGGCGGACTTGCCAGAACCATTTGAGGTGTTTCCCAAAGGGGATTCCGTGTCCTTGTTCTCGCCCTTTATGAGAACCAAGGGGGAGGTGTTTTCAAAATCCCATTCCTCGTCCTGAAACGAAAGGAAGTTGTGTATGATTATGTTCTTAATCTTTACTCGTGTCATTTAGCACCGCGTCAATCTTGTCTTCGTCAAATTCAATGTCATCCTCATCGTCATCATCGCAAATGTGCATGAAACTGATGAAACACTGAACCGTGATTATGTACAGCGTCAAAATGGCATAGCCAAAGAAAACGAAAAGAAGGGGCAATAACGCCAAGAACAATGGTATTATCCCCATGAACGCCAACACGAACAACCCAAGTTGTCCAACAATCCCTATGCACTTCAATATCGTTTTCATTTTATGCGCCATTTATCTGTATGTGAACTACGCTTAATTATACCACAACAAACCACCAGTTGTAAATACGTATAATTGAAACAGATTTGTGGGAACTCGGAACCTCTTTCGGAGTGGCTCATCCCTGTTCTCCAAATTCGGGATCACGCCCCGAAGGTCGCATTAATCGGACGTGGCAAGGTAGGAAACACGCCCGTTAGGTACAGGCATATATGTCCGGTATCTACTTTCTCCAGGCGGCTCGAAGATTCGCTCCGTGGGGTCGTACCCCTGGGATGGGAACGATAATGCCCATCCATTTTTTATGCTTCCATTTGGTAAATACCTATGCAATGAAGTGGCTGAAACTACATAACGAAGCAACGGACCAAGAGGGCGGAGAAAGCAAGTCAATCCCGGTGGAAGTTTCCACAAGGGAGATAAAGCTCATCCAGAACTACTTGAACAAGGGAAAGCCCTTGAACGATCCCTCAAACAAGGACGCTCTTGAAACGGTCATCCGGATATTGAACGACATCGTGAACAACTCCGACATCGAGAACCTTGAAACCTACGTCTCAAACTTCTTCTTCGACAACCTTGGAATAGAGGTGGAACTTGACCCCTATGGCGAAAACTCTGCAATTGAACTTTCGGAGAATGGCATGATTCACCTGAGCCACTGCGAATGGGTGGACTTGTGCGATGAAGGAAAGTATGCGGACTTGGTTCAAGGCGGATTCTGGGATGACTTCTCGGGAGAGCTTGAAGAGGGTTTCATTTCCGTTGAGGACTTGAACAAGGTTCTTTCCGGAATGAAAGTTGGAAATGGAGTGAAATCCATCCAACTGAAGGAAGAGGGCGACGTTGCGAAGCTGCTGTTGAATTTTAACTAACGAGGAAACTTGAAATGAAATGGAAGAAACTGAACGAAAGCGTGAATGACGCTGCGGAGGAACTGGCGGAAGTTGAAGAGCCCGTCAAGATAAAGGACGTGGATGAAATCGCTCCCGAAGAGGATGGCTTTGGCAACTACGCATCGGACGTAAGGCATCTCATCGACGAATACATCGGAGACCAGGCAAGGAAATACTACACCAACCGCCGCATCCCTGAAGATGAGGAAGAGGAAATGCGCGAGAACCTTGTCGGTGTGTACGTCAAGTTCGAGTATTGGGCTCCGGAAGACGAGGATTATGAAGCGGGTTATGACGATGGTGAGGTGCTGTTCATCATTGACAAGACCGACGGTAGCCTCTGCAACGTGGACTGGTTCGAGTGCAACTATCCAGACAACGTTTACGATGAGGTGGAAGACGCGGCGTACAAGTATCTCGGAGTGAAGAAGGGCATTAATTGCTGCCCGGACTAATCAATTTGACAAACAAGAAGGTGAAACAAACAATGACAACAGAACTATATGCAAATTTCGTTGACAATGGACAGGAGAAAGCCACCAAGTTCCTCATTTCAGATGAATGGGCGAGCGTTGAGGAAATCCTGAAGAAGGACGCGGTTTTCTCCAATCCAAAGTACATCAAGATTGAGGACGTGCCAAAAGATCTTCCCAACCTCACAAGGTTCCTGCGCGACAGGAGCTGTCTTACGGTGCGCGTGTTCGACTATGACAAGGCTACCAAGACCACGGGCAATGGACTTGCCTCCATGGTCATCCTGATTCAGGGAACTTCCAACCAGATAATCACCATGAAGAAGCTCTCCGGTGGCTACAAGGACGAGGACTTCATGACGCAGCTCAATCCAGTGTTGGCAAAGGTCAGCTGATGGAGGGCAATCCCATGTGGAAGAAATTGAATGAAAGCGGTGGTGAAGCCACGGAAGAGGAAATCAACAAGGACATTGAAAACGTATATTTCCAACTTGAAGCCATCAGGCAGAAACTTTTTCGCAGCATGGACGTTAAACTCAGAACGAAGTTCATGAAGCCAATTTGCAATTTGATGAGCATTTTAGACTACGAATTTGACTAAAAGTCAAGTCAATATGGATTCGATGGGAGAATAACCATGATTGAATATAAATTCATGACTGGCATTCTCCCTTCCTGTTTCAGTGGGGATATGCCAAATATACCCTTTTGCATATGAGTGTATTCCTGAAATAGGAGTATACTGAATGAAAATATTTTTACTTGAAGCGAAAATCAAATCACTGTGAAAGACCTTGTTTCTCCTGACCCTATAACAATCAGCCGTACCCACATTGTCCAGGTATGCTATAAAAGCGTCATACATATCTTTGAATACCATATAGGCATGTGAACCATAGCAATTTGCGTTAGACAAAAGGTTATCATCAAATGGCTTGCCACACTTCAAAAATGAATATCCGAAAATCAACAGCTTGCATCTATCGGGCATGGAGTTAAGACATTTCTCTAATTCTTGACATATGCCATTGCAAGGATAGGCATCATCTTCAAATATGCAAACAAAAGGCAAATCCAATTGTTTGGCTCTCAAAACCAATTCCTTATGAGATGCTAAACAATTTTGGGGGCCCGTATTTTCCTACTTGCAAATTCCCTGAAACTTCTATGGAATTGGGAGTAACCTGTGCGCCTAAAACAATTTATTAAACCTGGCAAGCCTTACGTCGTCTATAGAAATTACAAATGAATTAGCCAAAAGCTGCTCAACAGTTATTTTATTCATCAATATGCCTTTCAAATCAATTATACTTTCTTTATAACGATTGCATATTTCTCAATGCCTCGTCAATATCAATATCACTGGATTCAACCAACTTATACAGTTGAGATATATACCAGCAACTGTCAATGACATCAAGACGCTGAAGGAACTTGAAAGTGGAGTTTGCAGTGAGCCATTCCCTGTTCGTGCGCATTTCCTCGGCTTCCTTTTCGTTTGACGGATTGATTCCAGACCTTCTGCGCACCTATACCATTTCATCCTTCAACTCCGCCACCACGCGCATATTCTCTTGTATCTCGTCCTTGATCTCTTCCAATCTTCTTTGAACCAAAGACATCATCTACTCGTTTGAATACACGTCCTTGTTCGAGGACTGCTCCAGAATGGCATTGTATTTATAGAGGTTTTTGTGCAATTCAAACAAGGCGGTTTGGACCCGCAAACCAAACTCAAACGCCTCGTTCCATGACTGCTCATATTCGGAATATGGATCAAACTCCATATCAACCAACATCGGACCTGAAAGCCACTTGTCGTTCATCAAGTCATAGCAGCCGCAAGAACCCATGTCCGCGTAGATGTTTGGCTGGAAGTAGAACTCAAGCGGATGGGCGCCGCCAACAAGCAAATCCTCCCCTGCCAATATCTTGTCCTGTTCCAACTTGCGAAGGTTGTTCAATTTCTCAGCAGTTTCTGGTGGCAATTCAACTTGAATGTGAATGTCAACATCGGCATCATCGGTATATTGGTTTGAGCAAATTGAACCGACAACGTTTACGCCAGTTGCCTCCACCTTGTACCTGGCAAGGAACTTGTCAACCAATTCAAGGGCTTTCTGCTTTATATCCTCCTTGATGACATAGCCCGATTCAGTCTTGTCCCAAACTTCGGAGCAAAGGGTCTCTGAAACTGGATAGTCTATGGTAGATTCCTTTTTGATGGATTCTGCAGCAACCCCAACAACACCAGAACCATGTACTGCTTCAAGCCCACAGGACGTTCCACCGGACATCCCAATGGGGTTGGGGCAGACCAACAATCCAGATTTCTTCTTTTCCGCCATTGTTAAAACTCCATCCTTGTAATGCAATTCACGAAATCGCCAAACGCCTCGGAATCCTCCAAAGCGACTGCAATGGGCTTCTTGAAAAAGTCATACCACTTCTTCGCCCTTGCATATCCAGGATATGTTGAAGATGCCACAAGCCTGTCAAACTTCTTCACCTTGCCAACTATCTTCACTGGCACGGTTCCCGTCAATGCAATTCCAACCATAATCTTGTCAGGTTGGTTCTCACCATTAAGGACAAGTCCTGGTTTTGACGTGACAATGGCATTGCACACGCCCTTTCTTGACAAAGTTATCTCCTTCTCACCACCGAACATCACCAACGTCCCAGGTTCATAATCTTTGTCAGACTCCTTGAACTCGGCAAGGTCTGCCCAACGTGAACGCATGGCAGTACCGTTGATTTCCTTGTCAAACGTGGTTTGCCCCAAGAACCTGGCATTGTGGAAGAAACGGCATTCGCCAATGAAGGAGTTATGGGTGTAGAAATCCGCACGTTCGCCATAGTGGTATTCGTTTCCGCGGACCTTCAACACGCCATTTACATCTGGATGCTTTGCACGTACCTTCTCCTGCAATCCGCATCTTCCATCGCTCTAATCAAGGTCTTTCCAATCCTCATATGTAACGTCTTGCGTGGATTTCGTAACTTCACCGCCCAAAAACCCTTCGTGAATCAAATGACCAAATTCGTTTCTTTCATCCGCGGTATGCAAGGTAAGAGGCTTGATGTCAACCTCTGCCCATTTGTCCTGGTTTGCAAGTTTCCAGTTTATCAGGGCGCGGATGGCATTGAACAACCAAGTCATGCTCATCTTCCTCGAAACATATCCATTGTGAGAACCATACTTCGTCGCACCATCGCCCAACCATTCGGAAACCTCTATGTAGGAACGCATGATGTTGTGTCTCAAGGTATCCCTGTCCAAAGTTGTTATTGAACCTTCTGTTGAATCATCCCCACGTTTGGCATGAACATCATCCTCGGCATTATATGGATCGACCATTTCATCAAGTTTTCTGGGAAGAAGCTTGTTCGTATATCCACTGAATTTCCTGTAGTCGAAAACACGGTCAATGTCACGCAAGAGATTGTATGGATGCTCGTTCCATTCCACTATTTGCCATTTTGGGTCTGACGTGTCTGTTCCAGTACCAACGGGACACCAATCCCAGTAGAAATAGGCATCGTCAACATGCTGTCCATAAGACCATATCAATTGCTTCTGAAAAATGTCGTCGATGTTCTCAATACGTGCCTATGTCACGGTAAGTTGATATGGAAAATACCTCCCCAGCTCGTTCTTGAAATACTCTTCCTTCTGGACGGCGCTATAAGCTGTTGGAGCCTTTCTCTTGATGAGGTCTTCTATTTTAGCCCTTTTCCATGCGTCTGTTTGTCCATCGTACCCGGATGAACCCGTTTTTGGATATTCCAATTTATCCAACGTGGCATCCAACTAGGCCGTTGTGGCGGAATCAAATACCTAATAGGCATTTACGTCATGCTGGTTTATGAACCTGCGTATCTATTCTTCCGGTCCCCAAAATGGTACTTCTGAAACTCGTTTAATCATGGCTGATTGTTCTCATTATGCTTTGTCCATTGTATTTACCATTATCGGGGAATATGACATTCCCTGCTGATACTGATAGACACATTCGGAACAAGAGCCGAACAACCCTAAAATGAATTGATTTTACCTTGCCGCTTCAAACGTGAGCATGGAAAGACCCGCAAGATATACGGCTTCCATCCCAGAGCAAAGGCATGACCACACCGCAAATCCAATCGCGGCAAATGGCATCCACTTCTTCATTTTCCAAACAAAGTTCATACTTCAATTATACCAAAAATCAGAATTCCGTCAACACGTCATATTCCTCTTCACCATCATCCCAATCCGTGCCATTCATGAAGTCAAAGGTCTCGTTCACGGAGAAAAACTCCCGCTTCATGCCATGCCCCCACTGGCGGTTTCCATAGAACAACTCGTCCTGGGGAATGTCCCTTTCCGAACCATCCAATTTGATTATCCTATGCTCTTCAAGATTGCCCAGCTGGGAAATGATGCTCTTGTTTGCCGGTAGGTTCAAAGTCTCTTCAATGAGGCTCTTGTCAAATGGACTTGTGTATGCTACGGATTCTGGTAGAATCCGATCCATTTTCGTCTTGAAAGCCTTTGTCACAGCATAGTGTTGCTGTATGGTGTCGGCGAAAAGCAAGTACATTCCCCACACCCACGTCAGCATATAGTCGTCATGGCACTTGTCCTTTGCGGAGAACGTTATGGAATTGCTTGTGTTCTTGCGGACAAACGTTCCCATTTCATTCACCAACAACTCGTCTGGAATCGCAATGTCAATTTCCTCGGTTGTTATAAGCTCGTTCAAGAACATGCAGGCTTCAAGTTTCGTCTTGTTCTTTGACTTCACGCCATATGTTATCTCCCCATATTTTCCCGTTGGGGAAATAGCCTGCTCATAGAACATTCTGTCCCTTGGGTACATGTAGGTGTCCATCATAATGTCCACGAAGCCTGCACCAACGCCATTGTTCTCAAATATCAAAGGCGGGAATCCATACAGTTTCAAGAACTCATATGTGGCATAGCCAAAATCCACGAGGGTCGCCTTGGAACACGACATACGAGCGCAAAGGGATATGTGGCGGACGTCCGTAACGTCCCACACGTTCATCACGGAAGAGTCGTTTCCAGTTCCCTCCGAAATATCCCCAGAAGCAGCATACGTCCTTGATGGATCAAATGGTTTCCAGAAATACGCCGTTATTTCCTTGTCGGGGTTCTTGGACAGATTCAACTGCGCGGGTTCTGGGAAGTTCTTTAGATTCATTCTGAAATGCTCTATGGAATCGGACGGCACAAGGGAGGCATCACCACTTGACTTGAACTCGCACTCGAATTCCTGCATCCAACGGTTTATGCCAATCGTTGCAATTTGCTGGCGTTTCCATTCCTCGTCACGTCCAGGCACATCATACCACAAGAAGCGGAACGGACGCCAGTTCTCCTCAGATTCCACGTTGGGGTCGGTAGCCTGCTGCCATGTGTCATAGAACAGATTGTTGGCGGTTCCATTTGGAGTTGAAACCATGATTGCCTTTGAATCCTTGGAAGATGAAAGCACAGGGAACACGGACGCCATAAACTCGTCGGCGATTCCCTTTGGCAAGAATGCAGCCTCGTCCATCACAAGAACGTTTGCGGAGAAACCACGGCAACCTGATGAACCCGTGGCGAAGCAACGAATGATGGAGTTGTTCTCAAACTCAATGCACTTCTTGTTGTACGTTGTCACGCCAATTTTTATGGAAGAAGGACAGTACTCATAGGCAAGGCGGATACGATCCATGATTTCAATGGCAATATCCAACTTGTTTCCGCACACCATGATTCTCTTGTCTGGATGATACATCGCATACCACAAGAGGAACACGGTGTAGATTGTGGTTTTTCCCACCTGACGCGAAGCCGTAACTATGACACGGTTGTTGTCCTAAATGAACTTGAGCAGTTCCTGCTGTTTTGGATATGGGTTCAGCGTGACAAGACCATCGCGCAGTGAAACTATCTTGAAGTATTTTTTGCAGAAGTAAAGTATGTCCTTCTTGCAACGTTTCAATTCCTTTGCAGTTGCCTTGAACTGCTCAGGGGTCATTATCTCCTTCTCGCCAGCCTTCTTGATTGAAGCCAGCTCCTTGTCACCGTTCTTCTTGTTTGGAAGCAAAGCCGCGGAAGCCAACTATGGCTAATTGCTTTTTGGCTTGTTCCCCAAATCAAGATCGGCGAACTTGTCTATTTCAGTTTTTCCTATTTCCTTTGGCATATAATACCTCGTTCAATTATACTTTATCTAAAACCAAATTAAGTTATTTACAAAGTTATGAACAAAATATCAACAGGCTGGGTAAACAAAATTGCGCCTGGACTTTCGCCCAGACGCAACCCCTTGTTCTGAGGGCGAGGATTAGACCTCGTGGGATTCGTTGAGGTTCTTGCCGAACTTCTCACGCCACTCCTTGTAGAGCGGATGGCGCATGAGGTTCATCACGGCCACGGAGGGCTTGATGCGCTCGGTGCCAACTCGGGCGGCGGTCATAGCCATCGTTGCGAACGCCGGGGGCAGACCCATCGAGATGCGGAGGAAGCCATTGACTCGGTTCGCGGTGTCCTTGTCGTCCGTACCACGCCAGAGGTGGTACACCATCGCGGAGGTGAGCGCGTACTTGAGGTCGTCGCGGGTCGGGATGACAACCTTCTTCTTGGGATCGGTCATCATGTCAAGCACGTTGTCCATCTGAGCGGACAGCTTGTAGAACTCCATGAACTGCTGCCCAGCGGGGACACCAACCAGACCATACACGGCCTTGCGGAGCAGGGTCTCGTTCTTGAGAATCTTGCACATTTCGGAAACGCGCTCCCAAGAACGGGGGGTCGGGAAGCCACGCTCAAGGTTCTGGTCATCCACGGAGAGCAGAAGCTGCGGCTTGAAGTTGATGAAGCCAACCACGGTCGGGTGGATGTCATGCGAAACGGCCCACGTCACCCAGTCCTCGGCATTCGCCTCAATCTCAAGGTGCATCATGCGGTTCGCAAGAGCGGAGGACATCGTGGTGGAAACTGCGCGGTCGCAAGAGCGGTTGCCAGCGGCCACAATGAACCACTTGGACGGAACCTTATAGACGCTGCCACCACCAAGCTGGCGGTCAAGGATAAGCTCGTAGGAGGCAACCTGCACGTCCTTGGGCGCGGCGCTCAGCTCGTCAAGGAAGATGATGCCACCCTTCTCGTTGTCGATGGGGAAGATGTCAGAGGGAAGCCACTGAACGTTGTGCTTCTCGGTATTGGGAACAGGGAGACCACGGATGTCAATGGACTCCATCTGGGCGAGGCGGACGTCCACGAAGCCAACGCCCATCTCCTTTGCCAGAGACTTGACGATGGTGGACTTGCCAACGCCAGGTGCGCCCCACACCATGACGGGCGGAAGTTTGGAAGAGGTATTCTCGTCAGCGAGAATAGTCTCGATTGAGGAACGCAGGATGTCCTGCAGTTCGCTTGCGTGTACCACGTTGTGCGTGTCGATTGCCATAACTAACTTACTCCTTTAGGGAATCTCGTGGGCGTTCCCTTTTGCCCTCAGAACACTTACAGTATAACATATCCCCATCGGAAAAGCAATAGGGTTCTGAAAAATAATTAAATATTTTTATTGAATAGTTTTGGCTATAAAATACGCAAAAATGGCAATTATGCAAAGAAGCCGCACACCCGATTCCCTTGCTTTTGGTAGATAGAAGGAAAGAACCCTCGGATGTGCGGCTATTGAATCAATCAATATGTGGTTTCATACACGTTGTTTATCTGTTCCTTGTCCTTGGAAATGCCAAAAAGCATCTTTGATATTCTCCATGCGCAGAACCTCTCGGGCTCGGGCAAAGAACCAATCACCTTGTACTTGTACCAAGCAATCAAATCAAGGTTGTCGTCACGTTCCTCGAAATTCTCAGCCAGATTATACCACGGGGGAATTGCATAAGCCGAACCAACACGGCAACAATATTCCCACTGAGCTTCTGTCGGCAAGTCAAAGTTTATTCCGCCAGTCACGCCAGAGCTCCACCTCTTTTTCCTCCATGTGGTTTTTGTCAATCCTTGCTTATTGTCCCTTGCATCCATCAAGTACTGCATCAACGGACTGCCACCATACTTATCGTACTTTCCATTTGCAAATCCATTCGCCTTTGCTTCATATCCAGAAACGGAGAGTCCATCACCCAATTTATTTTCCCACCAAAGTGTATTGTAGTAATTTCCCTTTGCCCAGGTTTGATCACTCCTGTCGGGACCGCCACGACCATCACCTTCATAACCCGTGTTCACCCCGTATATTCGTGTCTGAGTTTGGACAACTACCTTGGAATTCAATATGTCCATAAAGGACATTGGCGTTGAAGGATGTTCAATCAACTGGAATTCATCTCCATTGGCTGACATAATATAGCCCTTTGTAGTAGCCTCTGCGGGCGGTGAGGAATAAAGATCCCGGGCCGAACGCACTGCGTTATAGCTCGCATAGTAAAACGGACGTGTGTCCTCCAATGGGTTGTATATTCCCCAGTTGACCAATTTTGTTACGCGCTTTTCCTCCACTTCTGTCAATGGAACCGACCTGTATCCATTTGCGGGTGAAGAACCACCGGACGATGAATAGCCACCCTCTGAACCGGTGTCTCTCGGTGAAAGAGCAGCCAAGTCGCTGATTTGATCCTATGTCAAAATCACCTTGCCGTTCTTGTCCTTTCCAGTCTCAAGAAGGTATTTCCATTCTTCATTCTCCCACACGCAAACATACTTCCAATAGGATTTTTCCATCTTCTTGAAATTGGTGTCACCGATTGAACCCGGATTGCCTACTGCTTTCGCCAGATTCGCGCGGGCGTAACCCTTCATTAATGCCATGTCAGGAACCATGTTATATGTTGGGGTGTAGCCAGATTCTCCTGGCCGCTTTCCTGTTGCATCAACAATCAACTGATACGTTGTCACATAGCCAGCCTCGCCGGGCACTTTTCCATTTACATCCTCTATGAGTTCTTTAGTCATCGGAACGGCACCACCAGAATTTTTGTGGAAACCATACACGTAGCACCATTGGGCAATCGTCAGTTCAAACGGGTCAATGAAGAAGTGCTTGTTTCGGAAATACTTTGCGCGTTTCTTGTATGTGGTGACATATCCGGCGGCACCGGGTGACCTGCCACTGCTGTCTTTTCCCTTGGCAAGATCTCCAAACTTGTTTCTCTCGTATACCCAAGGTTGAGCAGCATCAGAAACATCTGGATTGTAGAAATCCTTCGCCCTTTCAATTGATGTGTACCAAGACGGCCATTCCTTTTTGTTCACTGGAATGTTTGGATAGTTCCTTTGATATGAACCGCCGTTTCCAAGGGTGACATACTTGTAGTCGTCCCTTGCACTGTCAACTATGGATTCAGCGTCCCTATACTTTCTCTTGTTCGGGTCGGTTATCAAGTCATAGTCGCTTGCGTGGCTTCCCATCACGAAGTTGTCGTACATTTCACCTGAAATTTCCTCTATGCGTGAAAGGATTATCTTGGAGGTCTTGAATTCGTCATCCGTGTTGATCCTTGCGCTGTCCTTGAATTTCATCGGAAACTTTCCAGGCTGCAACGTCAAGAGCGCCGCCGCGTCATCACTCAATCTACTGTCAATTCTCTTGTTGTATTCAGTCAAGTCAGGAAGAAGGTCTATGACGGCGTACTTGTATGAGAATTTCTTTCCGTCGGACAAATTTCCAACACCTGAACCCGACATAAAGGATTCATAGAACACCTCCTTCAATCCAGTCACGTCCATCACGGGGATTGACTTGACAATCACGGTGTTTTCCTCGTCCTCGTAATCGGTGAGGGAACGTCCAGAAGAATTGGTCATTTCGTCAAAGACCTGATGTTGCCAACGGTATCCCATCAATATCGGCAAGGCTTTCTTGAAGTCGGTGTAGAACGTTTTCACGAAATTGACCAACTTCGTGTGCGACCATATGTCCTTCGCCTCACTGTACGTTCCAACGTTTTTATCGGATTTCGTGGAATTCGCAATGGCGATTTTCGTCAAAGCGAATTTCCAATACGGTGGATAGGCGGGGCCGGCCCATGCGTCCGTTATTGTGGCATATGCCCCAACGTCGCCGTACCTGGTCTTGAATTCCGATGCAGGTGCGGGATTGCAAGTCAACACCTTGTTCTTCGTGGCGCAAACAGCGGCACTGGTTATCAAGCCAGAAGAGGTCTTGGCAATGTTTTCCTGATGGACTATTATCTTCATATGTCCTGTGACAACTTCCCTTTGATCCTCACCTTCTCCCTCCATATGTCTGTATGTAATGGTAATATAGTCCAACGGTTCCTTTGTCCAGGCGTATTTGCAATCTATCTCGGTTGGCGGGGAATAATCCCTAACCTTAAGCGACCGAATCCAACTTGTGCCAGAAGTTGAGGTCGCTCCAGAACCATACACCGAAGGACTCAACGCGGAACACATCTTATTGATGAACATTGGATAGCAAGTTCCTGCAAAATTGGATCCCGCAAGAGTCCAATCTTCGGGCCACTCGCCAGTTTCTTCGTTCTTTTTCTTCTTGTACACCACGCACAGGCAAACGGCCATAAGCTCTATGGATTCCTCCGTCAACGTGTACTTGCCCATGCGCCTAAACGGATAATCTTCAGTTTTCTTCCTTCTGTTTTTGTCGTCCCACACGGTCAATGGACACAGATGCTTGTCTATGAATTCACGAGCCTTTGCCGAAAGAATGTATTTCGGTTTTTCGTTTGTGTGATCTCCTCTTCTGTTTGCCACGCCATCCTTTCCTTCAGGCAAGGTGCCGGATTTTGCATAGTCATATATGATTTTAGCCCAAGTATTCGGTATGTTGTAACTGGCGGCTGCTCGGGTCAAATCAGATTCACCACCGCTCGTCACCCAACCTTCTTCGTCAGCCTCGCCATGAGGAAACACGCTTTGCACTATGTAGTCCCCCATAAAGCCGGCGAACTCGCCATCGTGGGCATGGTATTTCTAACGCCAACTGCCCTCGGCAAACGTCTCGTCTCCTTTCTTTAGCGTGCGGCAAGCGGGAAGACCCATAATGAAGAAATACTTGTCATAATAAGCAATCTACGTGTCGTCTTTTCCGGGGGTTGGACGGTCCTCCGCCCTTGGAATAATGACATCCTTGCTCATTGTTACTCCATTCCAAGTACCGTCTTTTTTTCCAACAAACGATTTCCATCCGTGGCGTGTGGCAAACACCATGTTGGTGCTGGTATATGGGTTTTCAAGTCCGAATATCGTTTCGAGAATACTTGCGTCTTCTTCATTGCATACGACATTCTCTATTGCGCGGGCGTCGTCCATCTGAAGGGCGTTGTTGGACATCCTCAAGATTTTCCATGTCAAAGGTTCACCGTCCTTGAGGTATTTGGAGAACCATCCCCTCATTTCAGAATCGTCGATTACAACCTAATCCATATCCTTGAACAAACGTGGTTCGTTGTTCATGTAGAAGGACTTGGCAACTTCAAGGGCGTTTGCCGCAGTAACTTCTCCCGTATCATACAACGGCGTTGGCGCGTTTGCATCGCTTACGAACATGTATGAATTCACGGGTTGATCTGTCAACGCCATCGTGTTGCGCAATTGGAAATATCCAATCGTCTTCAACCAATCATAACTGACATAGTGCTTCTTGTCGATGCTGGAGTTTCCTGGCATCTGTCCACTTTCATACAAAGTTGACTTTTGTGTTTCCGTGAGAAGTTTCGTAGATTCCATTCCGTCAAACGGATATGTTTCCTTTTGCATATCGGCGGAAGACAAGGATCCAGAAACCTTCAAGTCATCCGTGACAACACTTCCTGCGCTCCATTTGACCGTTACGGACAGCTTATGTATTTCCTTCTCTATTTCATTGAACTTTCCAGTATTTCCATCAAGCAAGGACGACACGGCGGTCATGGCATTATACTCTTCAGACCCAGAATCCCTCGGGTTCAATCCAACATTATAGCAATAAGTCTCAAAGGTGTCCTTCAATGATGCGGCATTTCCACGCATCATTTGCAGGCAATACGGGTCTGGCGGAACCAAATCTCCCCCGAAAACGGACGTGCCACCATAGAATTGAAGCGAGGTCTTACCCGGTATTCCAGGACTGACAAGAATTTCCTTTGACTGCACACCGCCAGCTTCAGAATAGGTGGTGTCCATTTCATTGTCATATTCATTTGCAAACACGAACACCAACCTCGGAACTTTCTTTCTGAAAAGATAGCCCAATCCCCGGTGGTTTGGATGTCCATAGAAATATCCCTTTCTTATCAACTTGGACATCATGCGGCAAGTAGGTTCGCAACCGGCCCACCAGTTAGAGAGAACACCCTTGTCACTGACGATAAACGGAAATTCAAAGTTTTCTACACCTTCATCCGTTGGGTCATAGGTGAAGAACGGAACTTCCTTGCTGAACGCCTCTTGGCCGTCTTGCGCTTCCACTGTCCACTTGTCCGTCGTTCCATTCCACGTCATCCCCTGATAGCTGGCGAAGTATCTCTGCCAATCTCCAAATTCGCCAGTTCCCTGCTTGCCCTCCAATTCATCCTGCAATGGAACGTCTGACTCTCCGTCAACATGTACACCAGCCATTTGCTTGGTTATTCCGCCAAAAGTCAACGGCATCGGGCGAAGTTCACTGTCAACTTCAGTACCGCCCTTAATCCAAGCTGGAACACCACAGAACAAGTTGAACTTCTTTGACAAGGTATAGTAGTAAACCGTAACGTCCGCGTCCTATGGATATTCAGGTGGCGGGTCTTTCTTGTTGTGAACCAAAATACCTTGCTCTCCAACATAATATGTATGGGTTCCTGAAACCTCAAGGTTGTACACATATCCCAATCTCAACCCAACATCAATGCTGTCTATGGTATGCCAAGTGCCATCAGGACGCAACAACTTATCTGAAACCTTCAAATCCTGGGCCGTAACCCAATCTGTTTTTTCATCCCTGTTGACGTAGAACGGATGAACTCCGGTTGCCTCGATAGTTTCTTCTCCGACTTTTATGGTGAAAATCTCCCTGACAAGCAAGTGACGCATTGTCTTCACCACCTTGCAGTATTGATTTTTGCCGGAAACTTCATCATAGGAAAGAACCGTGTCACCCTCTTCAACCTTGTCAATGTCCTTCCGTCCATCAAGCATTATGACCTTCGTTCCAGCAACAAAACAGTCGCCGCCTTTGTTGTGAACCAACGCGCCACGTTCACCGACATAGTACGTATGCGTCCCTGAAACTTCAAGGTTGTACACATATCCCAACTTCAACGCAATGTCAATGTTGTCTATGGTGTCCCATGTCCCATTGGGGCGCAGCAGCATATCTGAAACCAACAAATCCTGTGCTTTTACCCATGACACTTCCCCACCCCTATTGACATAAAATGGATGTACTCCCGTTGCCTCAATTGCCTCATCGCCGATTCTTATGGTGAAAATCTCCCTGACAAGCAAATGCCTCAACGTTTTCACCACCCGACAGTATTCGTTTTTACCCGTGGTTTCATTATAGGAAAGAACAAGTTCACCTTCCTCAATCTTGTCAATGTCCTTTTCCGTGCCATCCGCCATAAGAACTTTCGTGCCCGCGACAAAACAATCCGTCGAGCCCTTATTGTGTGCAAGAATATGTTTTCTTCCGACATAATAGTTGTGGTTCTTCGTGACTTCAATGTTGAACACGCCGGTTGACAACTTCTGCGATGCAATCTTGGAAATGCGGTGCAAACTTCTGTCATGGAACATCACAAGGTCTCCGACAACAATCTCGTCCGCCCTAATCCAGGATTTCTTGTCCTTGCGCATGATGTAGAACCTGTGGTTTCCAGTGACATCCAATTCGTCGCCCTCGATGGTGAATGTATAGATGTCCTCGTCAACATCGTGCGTCATCGTCTGGGCAACTTCGCTTATTTCATTCTTTTCCTCTTCTTCGTTATACGAAACAACTTGGTCTCCGACGGAAACATCCTCTATGTTCTTCAAGGAACCGTCGGACATCTCCACCTTTGTTCCGGCAACGAAACACGAATAACCGCCTGAACCACCCGTGTCGCTTCCTCTTGATTTCAGGGGTTCCTGACTCTGAATCTCCCCATCGAACCCAAAATCTCCTTCATCGCCATATTCAACCTGTATGTCATCTTCCTTGTATTCACCAGACCACTTGTCAAGTACGTTGGACTTGTAAGACCACTCGGATTCAAGGTTCTCAACCAAGCTCCCGTCTATGGACTTGGCTGAAGAACCACCTCCCTCGCTGCCCATCATCCAGCAATTTTCATAGTAGTTCTGGAAGAACGTCTCAAACCCACTTGGCTTTCCATCCGCCCCCGTGCCCGAACCGAATGCCCCGGTTGTCCAATGCTTTTTCGATTCCGCACAACCCCATCCGTAAGGTCGGCCTTCACCATTACCTCCTCCCCAGTTTGTATATGGCGCATTATCAGCGCCAGAAAGGTAATAGTGGTACGTTGTGCTGCCATATCCCCTTTTCCAGTTGTAGTAGCTGGGCATTCCATCGTAACTGCCATACTTTATCTGCGTATATTCAGCACACTTATGTGCGCACATGAACCTGAGCGTCGGACCAAGGAACAACGCAGAACCAACATGGCAAATGTCATATGTTCCCGTTTCACTATATCCCGCAAACATGCGCACTATGTCGGTTGCGGATTCAATCATCCTTGTTATCTGGTTGTTCTGTGAAGCGGAAGCGTCAAAGAGGAAGAACAAGTCAACTGGACTTGTGTGGAACTCAAACGACGAACCCTCGTTTTCCGCACTGAATATCATGGAAGGTCTGAAACCAACGTTCGCCTGCGTTGCATATTTGGACTTGAACCTGTCAGGAGCAAGTTCCTCACGGGAACTGCATATCACCTTTCTGCAAAGTTGATCGAACGCTCCACCCTTGATTACCTTCTTCGTATGCTCACCGACAGTGACAATCGGGTTGACTTCTGGATTACCCTCTGTGCTGCCCGGACCACTTTCCTTCTTGATGGTGGCGTTCCAATCGTCCCTCACCCATTCCCAAACGTTTCCAAGCATGTCGTACATCACCAATTTGGTTGACGGGGACAACAACTTCCCTACACGGTGGATGAAAAGCTCGTTGTAAGACCATTCGTATCTCCAATAGAACTGGGGAACAACTTGGAACGTTATGGACTTCATGTCCTTCACGGTAAGGTCGTGATGGGACTTGTTCATACCTTCCATTGAAGTATAGACTGGGAACAATTGCTTGTTCAACACGGTCTTGCTGATTTTGCGAATCCACTTTTGCCTGCTGTCGTTCAAGTAGTATTCAGACTCGGGAAACTCCTAATCCAAATCCAATGTCTTGGGGAATTGAACTGTGGTGTCGGACAACAATTGCTGATAAACAAGACTGTCTCCAATTATGTAGTTGGCGGGAACATCCTCAAACTTGAATCCCTGGTATATCCTTGCTCCCTCTGGAACAATGTCGTCCTCTTCATCTTCTATGTACGCCTTGTAGCCCTGATCATAGGGGTCGCCCAGCGGAACCTTCAACTCTCTCGGCCTCATACCATCGTGGTCGTCGTCAACGCCATCCAGGGTAGTGACTCTGAAATTGTCGTGGCTGTTCAATATCCTCTCATACGTCAAACTGGCCCGCGCCATTTCATAGTCGATGGCATGCCATTTCACATGAGCCAAATCTTCGTCAAATTCCTCCTTCGGCCTCATCTTCCATGCGGTATACTTGGCTATAAGCTCGACCCTTCTTGCCTCTATCTCCTCGTCAGTTGGCTGAGGTATGTTTCCTGTGAACATGACGAAAGAAGCCTCGTGTTCCCTTGCGTTGCGTTCAAGGACGTGGGAAATCTCAATGAAGGAGTTCGTCCAGTGGACGTAGCAAGGCGTTCCATAATTCGTGGAAGAGCCATCAACGTCGCCAAACGTGTTCCTTCCATTTGCCATTATGTTGCCTTTCCACTTGTTCTGCTTGAACGTCCTGTATATGCTTCGGACAATCTTCTTGGTGTACTTCTCCAAGGCTTGCCACGCTGCAAGATCGCTTCCCAACTCGCGGCGCTTGTTCTTGAAATACTTTATGTAGGTATAATGGCGTACCACGTTCCACAAGTTCCAGGTCATCGGCCTTTCATGTATGGAATCAAGAACGTCCGTGTTCATGTTCTCTGGAATCTGTTTTTTCCTGAAGTCACCGTCTCCGTGGCATTGCTCACCAAAATAGTATTTGTCCGCCGTTGGGTCTTCGTGTTGTGGCGTACCAAAGGCGTTGCTCATGTGGTGTATCTTCCACTTCTCGTTCGTGCCGGCGCAATTGGGGTCAAACACGCCCTTGTAGCAGTTTCCAGAATTGTCGGTTGTCAACACCGTGCCGCCATAGTCGCGTTTTGCAAAGTCGGTGCCAATGGTGTGCTGCACGGCGTGCCACTTGTGCTCCGACAGGAACGTAGGTGTCCTTCTTTCCTCCTTCGTGTCGGAATCAACCTCAACATACTCGTCTTGTTTTTCGTGCGCGTTGGAATAGCAATAGCCACCCTCTTCATAGTTGAGCTTCGCACTGCTGATTCTTCCATAGCAGTCAACTGTCGGTCCGTTGTTCTAGTCGCCTCTGTTCTCCCACCAAAACACGTAGGGCATAATGTCCTCAAGTTCAACCACCTGGTTCAAGTCCTCCAACGGAGAAACCATCGTAATGTAGAACCACACGGAATCTTCGTCGAAATCGTCTATTGCGTGGGCTTGACTGAGGTTGTACTTGTACTTCAACCTGTCGGGACTTGCCTTTCGTGCTTCGTCATATACGTACTTGTTCACGGTCAAGTCAACGAATGAACCGCCCTTGTCGTAATCGTCAACCCAATCCTGGTATGGGAACCTGAATTCACCAGAACCACCACTTCCAAAATCGTATTGAGTGCCATACATTCCATTGAACTCACCGTCCTTGACCGTAAGTTGCTTCAACGTCTGATATGGAATGAGCTTGGTGAACCTCTCGGCCAGCGTCTTGAGGTTGTTCTCGTTGTGGTGTCTCTTCGCCAAGAACTCGCAAGCGCGAACAATGTCGCCGAACGCAGGATCTTCCGTGCGTCCCTCATTTGACTGCTCGAATATGATTCCATTTATGTGATCGGAACTCTTCGGCACCTTGTCCGTCTGATAGGTGTCAAGCATGAAGCTGTACAACTCGCTGTTCTGCTTTATGTTGAAGAACGGAATCAAGAAGTACGTCCAATCCCTTTGGTTGTAGAGATAGTACCAAGTGCTTTTTATGTTGTCAACCAAAAAGCCGCTCTTGTCATCCTCGTCCTCGGGATTCAACTTCACCCATTTCTCGTAAACGCTTCTCTATGTATCGTCAAACACGTCAAGATGGAAGTCGCGGTCCATCTAAAGGAAGTTGTAGCCGCCAATTCTGTTGTACTTGTCATAGGACGACGGAACTATTATGGAGTCCTCGTTGTACTCCATGTTCACCATCGTCTTGGAAGGAATGGTACACCATCCAAAGACGCCATATCGGTTTTCAACGTCCGCCTGATACTTCGTGTCAGCCGCCATGTCGCAATCGTTGAATATGTCCCTTACCTTCGGCATTATGATTGGACGGTACTTCTTCACAATGGAAGTGAATGTCTGCAACTAATCCTGACCCCTGACTATCTCGTTGTAGGTTCCGTCGTTCTTGTGTCCCAACCTATGACGCAGGAAATCGTTTGCGTCAACCGGGGACTGGATGGTGGAGTTTTCGTAGAGACAAAGCGGACGTATGTCATAGTAGTTCTGCTGATCGTCCAAAGTCGGCGTCACGTTCGTGGAAATGTTGTCGTCTATGGTCTTGTTCCTGTCGGTTGTGTCGTTCTTCCTCTTCTGGACGCTTTGAAGGGTTTTCCTGTAGTCATAGTAGTAGTAAAGATCGTTATAGTGTACTGCGTTCGTGTTGTATTCACCAATCAACTCGCGGTTCACTGGAGTTATTCTCCAATTCAACGCCCGTGTCTTGTCTATCCTGCAAACAAGCCTGCCATCTTCCACTTGGTTTGCCGTGTGGAAGTTGGAGAACTTGAATTCAATTGCGGGTTCAAAGGAAATCCACTTCACGTCCCCATTGAAGCACACCACCTGGTAATTTGAAGGGGTTCCGCACACAACATCGCCTGAATTAGTGCAGATTATTTCATCCAACGCCTCGTCGGCCTCACCCAATATCTCTCCATACCACCAATCTGACTTCTCGGGCACGTCTATCTTGAGGAAATACTCCTTGTGCGCTATGTCTATGTTTATCTTGAACAACGCCTTGAGCAAGTTGACAACATCAACTATTTCAAGCATCGTCAAGGGCATGAAGTCGTTTGCACTTGACTTCAATCTGTTCAACAAGCTGAGGAACGGACAAGCGGAGAATTCATCAAATCGGGATTCATCATACTCCCTGGGATTCAACCCAATCAACGTGCAATAGCACTTACCCTCTGAATTCACCTTGTCTATGTCTGGATGACCAGACCAATACTGGCAAGTTCCCAATGTATGATCTGGTTCATCTTGAACACGGGGGTCAACCAAGTACGAACTAACGCCATCCAATTTGTCCTGTTCGTCACCATTCAAAGGAACAACAACCTTGTCGTATACTGCAACCAAAACGGATTCCGAAAGTATGGTCATGGAGGACGTTATGTTTCCACTTACCAAACTCCAATACCTGAACACATACTGGGTGCAAGAATCATCGCCATCCTTTACATTCGTTTCCAAATGCAGGTGGAATGAAGGTATGTGCTGATTCTAAACAACATCCTGCCACTTCTCGGCCTCGTGTCCATCCTAATCTATGTACTTGAACGTCACGCGGAAGGCAGTTTCGCCACCTGCATGAATCTTCGCGGTGATATACCTTTGATATTGCTCAGCGTCGGACTTTCCATCGCAGATGATGTACTTGCTCAAGTTCTTACCTTCGTCAAAACCTTGGTTGTCACCTTCCGCAGACACGCCGGTGTTCGCCAATGGCTCGGTTCTGTCATCGCAAATTATGGCACCGCCACGTCCCTCGATGCCCGGAAGCACATCACCTTCCAAACTGCTCCAACCAAGAAACTTGAGGTTTGGATTAGAAAGTTTGGGGTTAAACGGAGGATATACCACCGTGTTCACTTCCTTGTCAATCAAGACATCGCAATAAGGCTCGTCACCAACCTTGAACGTCAATATGTCATAACCCAACGTCCAATTAGCCTCCAACACCACAATAGGCGCAGAATCCACCCATTGCTGTTGAATTCCAAACTGATACTCGTCATAGCATATGCCATAGGAACCGCCAATTGAATATTGCCAATTGGCGAACTTGTGCGTCTGCCAACGTTCACCCGTGGCGTTCAACCCAGTTGGAGAATCCAAAGGATAGTCGAATTCCCAGAATCCAGTTGGGGAATCATGGTATTCAAAGCGAAGTTTGTCCCCAGATGGTCCCGTGAAAGTGCATTTTGGCAAATTCACAAGTTCGTTGGCGCGGACCGTAATCGGCCTCATTTCGCCCGAACCACCATCGCCGGGTCTGAACTTCACGATATATTGCGTGTTCCAAACTGCATAAAGGCTCAATGTGTCGGAATCATGGAAGTTCCACTTCGTCAACACGTCATCCAAGTCAATGGACGGCACCTGGGCAAACCTGTCCGTGGAAAAACCAAGCAGTTCATATTGCACCGTCAATCTTGAAGATGCGTCCAAAGTCTCGTCCGTGTCCGTAAACGTTGGCTTGTTGACCAACTTCACCTCGGAAAGATCCAATTGGAAATCATCACGTTCCGCTTCAAAATGAATTGACTGTGGTCTGTTCAACAAGTCGCGCTTGAATGAAGATCCAACCGGCACCTCGACAACCCCACCAGTCCATTGCATGTAGCTGTTCAAGTTGAAGTTGATGTATATGTCACGGTGACGGTATCCAACATCCGCCGCGGCACGGCTATTCAACATTCCCTTTACGGGAACCGGTTCGCTTTCTTCAAAGGAAGGTGCTTCTTCAACCACAATCTCCTTGGGTGCGGAATCGCTCTCCCGGCACAATGGGCAAAGATCCCAATTCTTCAACAACCAACCCTGTCCCGTTTTCGCCAAGATTTGAAGAAATTGCTCCAATATCTTGCGTTCATCCGTGTCTAGTCCAGAAGTGCCAGGATTCCTCCAATATTGCTCCACTTTCGCCAAATACCTCAGGTAACCATTTGGATCATCCATATCGTTTTCGTCATAGTACACAAAGGCATTGGGGTTTTGGGAATGCTTCAAGGTGTCGGTTGTAAGGTACTTGTAGCCACTGTCGATGTTGATATGGCGTTGAAACACCTCTCCGGTTGTTGACTTGAACTGCAAATACTTGTAGAGACGCGAAAACACTCGCTCAATCACGATTGCACATTGGGACTGGGAATAGTCATTGACGTTTGCCGGGTTGAATTCCTCAATCGCGTTCATGGAAGAGTTGTATATGTTGAATATCTTTTCGTTCTTTATGACTTCAAATGCGTCCGCAAGGGCGTAGTAGCCCTGTTCCAACATCTTGTCCCTGATGTCGGAAACGTCCTTAACTGCCTCACCAAATATGGGTTTCACGTATTGACTACCAACCAGGTCATTATCCGTCAATTCGTGATATTCAAAAGCGGACATCACGTCATAGGCGCAACCCAAGTGAAGATTGGTGTACTTGGTGTATACGGACCTATGGGATTCCTGATATACCTTTCCTGGTTGGTAGAACCAGTCATAGTCGTTGTCCGAATCGGCCTTGTGCGTAACCTCTGCAAGGGAAACAAATCTCCTTACGATGTCATTCATCTTCGTCAACACGCCACGAGGAAGAACGCAATCCTTTCTGGTGTTGGCTATCGCAAGGCAATTGTCATTGTATTCCTGCCACATCACGTCGTTCCATATAAAGGCGTACTTTACAAGATTGCCCAGCTCGTCTGGAACTCCATCACCTATGGTCTCATCGTCAATCCACTCCAAAGTGGCGGATGGCAAGGAATCCTTGTATATGCGTCCATTGGTGGCATTTTCAACATCGTCGCTTTCAACATACTCACGTCCAGATTCATCCGTGAAAACCTGCTTCCTTGACATCGGGTTCATGTTGAAATACTTGACATCAAAAGGATACTTCGCGTCTATGCTCTTGTAGAGAAGGTTGTACCAAATGTCCAAGGCAAGAATGCCCTCCCACCTGCGGTGTGGGTGCTTGAAGCCATATATCTCATGGCACATTCTTATGTTGGAAAGCTTGGCGAACAACTTGGCAATGTGTTCACAAAAGACATATATGTAGGACTTGCTGTCAGTCAATGCAACGGCGTTTCTGAAAGAAGTCTTTGCATCGTGAATGTCCTTTTCAAGATTCCTCAACTCAAACATCGTTGAGGACTGTCCATGTCTGTGAATGTCAACCTGCTGTTTCTTGTCAATTCCAGTGTAGTCCTCGTTGTACTTCCCATAGTTGTAGTCAGTCAAGAACTCATCCGCATATATGCCAATCTTGGGGTCGGTTGTGGCATAGTCAACAAAGGGCGTGTATGTGAAGGAATCCAGGAAAAACTCACCATTCTCAAAATCCTCCTTCACCCTGTCGTAATCCACCTGACGGAAACCATCATCAACCATAGTGAAGCCGGTTATGCCATAGGTGTTCTGATAGGATTCCAGTTTCAGGGATTCCCCACTTCTGTACTTGAATCTGAACAAATCACGGAAATAGTTCTGTGAATCATCGCCATCAAGTTTCATTTGCTTTGAAAAGTCCTGAAGCAAAATCTTCTCAATGAACTCAAATGGCGTGATGAGCCTGTCTATCATGTTTGGTGGATAGTACGGGTTGTTGTTTATGGGCAATTCCGGCGTGGATGACGTTTCATCGCAATGGACAAGATAGGAGGTTCCCTCATATGCGGTCTCCCTGTACTTCGGACCAAGTTCAAGGAGTTGTGTTACACGGTGGTTCCGATTACGGTCCCCGTTTTCGCCATTTGACCTGTCACCATTTACGACATCATCCTGTGGACGCATCTCCTTGGAAATGTAGTCATATATCTGTCCTGAGTTTGGTGTTTCGCCAAGTATAAGTTTCTTAAGATCTGTTACGTAAGAATTGCTCATTGTTCTTTCTTCTCTATCTACCAATCTTCAACTTTCGTAGAACTATTTACCATAAGCAAGGGAAATTATATGCCACTATTGTAAATACTGTCAAATAACAATCATAGAGAGACAACTACAATGTGGATTAGACTTGAAAACAAATCTGAACAACAGATTCTAAAGGAGAGCGTTGACCGTCTTGAGGCAAAAGTTCAATTCATGGAAGCGGTGAACGAACTGCAAAACTCCATATATGAATCTGGAATGTACGACGAGGACACCGGCAAGGCTATGGCTTGGTTGAAGGAGAAACTTCAGAAAGTATGCCCATCACCTGATAAACTCAAGGAATTCTTCTCCGGACTTGGAAAGAAAATGGACGCAAAGGTTCAGGCTTGCAAATACGATTCAATCAAGAACGCCTGGAACTCGTTGAAGGGTATGATGGCTGCAACAGATGCGCCAGATGATCAAGGTGGTGAAGAAGTCTCCGACGAGGAAATTCCAACAGACGGAGAGGAAGACGAGGGTGAAGAGGAACTTGCAGCAGAATCCCTCTATGAAGAAGGTATTTGGGACAGCATCAAGAGCGGTTGGAACAAACTCACTGGAAAAGGCGAAGAGCCTGCCCCTGCAAAGGGACGTGGCAAGAAAAGGGGAGCGAAGAAACCCGTTGGAAAGAAGGGTGCAGTGAAGAAAGGAGCCGCTCCAAAGAAGGGTGTTGCCAAGAAGGGAACTATCAAGAAGGGCGCGGCAAAGAAAGGCACATCCAAGAAGGGAAAGAAGGGAGCAAAGAACCAAGGGGACTGGAAGAGCAAAATTTGGGAGTTCATCAAGGGACATTGGAAGCAAATCACCATAGTCCTGCTTGCATGCCTTGCATTGTACTTCCTCGGCGCGTGGATTGCAGCATTGTTCATGAAGAGCCCGGTTGCCAACACCGCCGCAAAGGAGGTTTCCAAGTTCAGATTGCCAATTGGAATGAAAAAACTTCCTCCTGGGGCAAAACTGGTTGGAAATGGCATTGTCAAGTTTGCCAATGGCGGATGGCTTGCAGCTGTGGAAAACGAAATAGAAGACAACTTCTGACAATAACCAAAAGAAAATAAAAAGATGGCTTGGATTTCTCCAAGCCATTTCTTTTTGCGTTCAACTGTTGTCAATTGTCACTGCTGTGCGCCAATGACCTTGTTGAACATGTTTGTCAAGATGTTCCTTGAAGCGGAGCCAACAGGCGCAGTCGCAATGGCATTCAACACGCCCTGCGGATTCTTCAACGCCACCAGCCCCGTCAAAAGGCAGTTGATTGTGTCGGCAACGCCACTTGCATCCTTCTGCATCTGCGCAGCCAGCTCCGCAGTCCAGTCAATGTTGGATTCCTTTACTATCTTCTTCCATTTCATGTCAAATGCCCTCGTATAGATATATTTACAGATTGTTATGAAAGTTCCCGTAAGATATTTGTCATAGTGCAATTGGTTGTGCAAAACAACTTGTTCACAGACCTTATGGACTTGTACTCTTTTGGTGTCCAAGAGTTGTGCAACATATATATTGGTAGTTTTGGCATTTCATCCAATGTCAAATTCTTGTTGAAATACAAGTCCACATACTTTTCATGCCTTTGCAGTTTGGTTCCAGAACCTTCCGCATAGCAAATTGTGTTTGGATGACGCTAGAACTGTTCAGGATGTTTCTTGATATATGGAACATACATATTGCATCCAAAAGCCAGGGAAGTCGTATCCTCTCTCTTCTCCGTAACAAGAACCTTCTTCACTTGCAGATCTTTGTAAAACCGGAGAAACTCCGTATTTGGTTTTGATTTCAAATACCCATTACTGCTTCCAAACATTTCAAGCCCAACACCATCGTCCATTTCTGCATCCAGAAACCTCTCCTCGAATTCGGATGATGGGATTATCGTGTCGCAATCCAACCACACACCGCCATTGTTCAACAAAACGTCACATCTAATCACATCCGAGATTTTGGCAAGGGAAAATATCTTGGAACGTGTCAACTTCTCCCACATTTCCTTGTCCTATGGCAACGTTGACCAATCCGACATGTTATCATATGTGAGAAGAACAATATCGTGATGGTGAATGTTCTTGTGCCAAGTCTGAATGCAAGCCTGTATATATGCGGGAATCTTATCCACGTTATGCCAGAAGTGAAATATCTTCATTGTCAAACTCCTTCAATTCATGTTATTTCCCAAAGCACTGTACTCTTCGAGTCCAAGTATGGAATTGACAATGTTTTGACACGGTGTTTTCCCATTGGGAAACTCACTGCAATATTTGGCAATATACTCCTTACGCAAACCGGAATTTTGATCTTTTCCATCAAGAACGTCTCTAACAAACCTATCAACGGTGTCTCCATTTTGCGGCCAAACAATCTCATGGCAGTTGATTGCATCCTTGCCCATTTGAGACCAAATCTTCGGGTCCATGTTCACGTCATTTGCAACGTAGCACACTGGCTTGTCCATGTAGAGATATTCACAACGGAACGAGCCGCAATCATGTATCATCGCGTCGGAGTGCTTGAACCAATCAACATGGTCCGCGTCGCAAACTATCAAGCATTTCTCGGAAAGTTTGTCCAAAATGTTCGCAGCCTTTTCAAATATTTTAGTGTCCTTCACACGCTTCAAATTGGATTTCCATTGATAGTACAAATTTGGGTGTGGTCTTACAACAAACTCCACCTCATTCTTGTACTTATCCACCATCTATATCAAGTCGTCCCCAATTTCAAGAAAATTGGTCTTGTTGCCATACTTCGTATACGTGTTCTCCTGCAACGTCCAATGCGGGCAAATCAAAATCCTTTTCTTTCCCGTTGTTTGCCAAGGATCATTGAATTGCTCTTTTGGTTTCCTCAATACCTCTGCCCAAGGATGTCCAGTAAGAACGTGATAGGGCTTTTGTATGAGTTCAGGCAAGTCGCAAAACACCAAGCAGGCCTGGGCGTTGTATATCTGATTGACATGAATATGCCATCCAAGGGAATAGCGTATGAACATCATCTTGCGCTCAATAACCAGTTCATCATAGAGGTCTGGATCATTGAGGTGTGAATACTGGGCATACAACAAAGGAGGAAATACCAGATCAACGTCATAGATTGCATTGGAATATTCTTCTCTGTCTTTTGTTTCAATGACCTTAAACCTTTTGTCCGACATTATATAATTCTCAAACGGGCCCGTCTTGCACTTGCACTTGTACCCATCTATGTTGCTGTTCATGTCGGATGGAAAAAGGACGGTTATAGGCTCGCCGTCCCTGTACTTTTTCCTCAATTGCTCTAGTTTTTGATACCTTTTCATTTCACTTCCGCCCAATGTATTTACCAAAAGCCAGAAAATTCCACATCAAGCGTCCACGCATGTGTGCTTGACTCTCTGCTCAGTCTCCTTCTGCTTGCCGTAGTTGAACGCAGTCTTGTAGTCGCCGGTCAAGTAGCCCGTCACGCGGCGAAGCCTCTGGATGTTGGTGGAGCCGCACTGGGGGCATTTCTCGCCAATTTCATCCGTGTAGCCGCAATCGTTGCAGATGTCGTTCGGGACGTTGATTGCGAAATAGGGGATGTCGTGATCCATTGCGTAGTTCACAAGCTCCTCTATTGCCTTGATGTTGTTCTTCGCGGTTCCGTCAAGTTCAACATAGGTGATGCATCCTGCGCTAGAATATCCCGTAAGCTGACTTTCAAGGTCAATCTTCTCAAACGGCGTCATCTTCTCCCATACGGGAATGTGCATTGAATTGGTGAAGTAATCGTGGTCTGAGACATGTTCAATCTCGCCATACTTCGCCTTGAACTTCTTCATCGCAGTATAGCACAGATTCTCCGCTGGGGTAAAATACACGCCGAAATTCAGCTTGTACTCCTTCTTGAACTCCGCGCACCTGTCCTTGAACAACTGCTCGATTCGTTTCGCAAGTTCCATGCCCTTCTCCGTGGCGTGGTTGCATCCAATGAGGATGTGAAGGGTCTCCGCAAGTCCCAACTGACCGATTGCCAACGTTCCATGCTTCAGCGCGGACTTGATGCCCTCTTCTGGCTTGTAGCCGTACATCGTCCCGTTTTCGTACATGAACTTGGCGGACGCAGCGGGTTGTGAGGTAATCCAGTCAAACCTTTCAAGCAGTGAATCCTTGGCTTCATGAATCTTCTTGTCCAGAAGTTCCATGAAATACTCAACTGTTTTTGTCTCCGCCGCCCCTTCGCACCAGTCAATTCCCTTGGCGGTGGCTTTCTTCAATTCAGATTCCATTTTCTTCTTCGCCTGCATCGCCAATGTCGGCATTATGATCGTCGTCGGACAGATGTTTCCCCTACCGTCCTTCAACTGAACCAACTTGGGATCTTCCGCGTTGATGTCGGCAAGGTTGGCGGTTCTGCATCCCATCGTGCTGAAATAGGTGCAGGGGTTGTTTGGGTCATAGCCAGCTGCATTTGACCAATCCACGTTCGCATAGTTCGGATAAAGCCTCAACGCAGTTGACTTGCAAGCCAACTTGAACAAATCGTAGTTGGGGTCTCCCTTCTTCCTGTTCACGCCCTTCATGCACTGGAAGATGCCACACGGGAATATGCTTGTCTTGTGAAACTTGCCAATTCCCTTGATTGAACCCTCAATCAACGCCTTTGTCACCATTCTTCCCTCTGGCAACGTGCAAGTGCCATAGTTTATTGACGTAAACGGCAACTGGTTTCCGCTCCGCGATTGTAGTGTATTGAGGTTGTGGTACATTCCCTCAACCGCCTGCTCCAGTTCTCTGGTTGTCATTTCCATGGCATACTTGTACGCATCGGGGAACTTCTTGTATGCATCGCTTTCAATAGAAACTTCCTTCGACAAGATTGTATATTTGACCTTTCCGTTCTCCTCCTTGGCATAGCCATTGTCCTTCAGCCATTTCAACTTCTCGTCATGTGTCAAACCAGACTTCTCAAACTCCTTGTATTTCTTCTGAATCTCGTCATCCCCAGTCCATTCATTTGTGAATTCTACGAACTGCAAGAGATTCACGCCCTTTCCTGAATTCTCAACGAATTCCAATGCGTCCTTGAAGTGCTTGAAGAAAGACTTGCGCACATACGGCACCATCGTCCAGTCAAGATGGGTTGCCGCAACCCCACCGAACTGCTGCAGGGATTGAAGCTGGAATATCACAGCCACCAACTGAAACGCGGTGTTGATTGAGCCAGCTGGTCTGACATCACCCTGCCTTGTGTTGAAGCCCTCTTTCAACAACTTGTCAAATGGGATTGAAAGGCAGTTGTGACTGCCCACTGCGTATGCGTCAAGGTCGTGGATGTAGACCTCGTTGTTGTTGTGGTTGTGGCGCGTCTTCTTGGAAACCAGATGTTCCAATGCGTAGTTCTTCATCACATAAGACGCGGTCTCGCCCATTCTCCCACCAAATGAATACTCGTCAACGTTCGCATTTTGGTTTTGGACATTGGACGCGGTCAGCTTCTCGGTGAGGTATTTTGTGTTTCTGACCCTCTCCTTCTCGTATCGGTACGTGATGTACTTCTTGGCAACCTCGTAGCCAGCGGCCTCCATTATCTTCTTCTCAATGACATCCTCAAGAATGTCAATGTCAATCGGCTCCTCCAACGTCTCGCAAAACGCCACCACGGAATCCGTTATGCGCTTCAGCTGCTTTGCTGTCAGCTTCTCGTCGGCCTTTACGTTCTCGTTTGCCTTGATGATTGAATTCAAAATCTTCTTCGGTTCAAGGTCTTCCACCTTGCCGTCTCGCTTTATCACTGTCATGTTTATCCTCTTTGATTCTGGTGTACAAACATACATTTACCATTATCAATTATACCAGCGAAAACAAAAACGCCCCGAAATTGGGGCGTTTGTTTGGATTCAATTTATGTGCGAATTTAATCTTCCGTGATGTTGACGTGGCAAGTTCCGCCATCTTTATATGTGACAACCAAAGTTTGGTCATCTTCAGAATCCACACCAATTACACCTGGAAGTTCATAAAGCACATCGCCAAGCTGGGTTCTCAAAAACGTGGCATGTCCCTTTTTACTCCGTATAACTGCGGGATTCATCGGGTCTATTCCCTCTTTCACTATCTTATTCCATTTCATTTCAATTCACCTCTTTCAATATCTGCTGAACACGTAACCATCTTCCTCGAAGTAGTCGTTTATGAAAAGATCGCGTCCAAAAGACTCATAGTCAAAGTAGTTTCTCGCCGTGTCGGGACCCAACTGGTCAACGCCACCAAGACTGTCAACGTAATCTTCCGCAACTTGCCTGTCGGACTCGTACTCTCCCTGGTCATAGCCATCGTTGTCGTAGTAGTGGTCTGGGTCTTCAGGCTCGCCCTCGGAGTCCGTGTTGTCGGGGTCTCCGATGTGGAAATCATACATCAAGTCACGTCCAAAGGAATCGTAGTCAAAGTACATGTCAAGGTTCTCCTGACCAAGACTGTCCCAACCCATGCTGTCAACAATGTGGTAGGCGAAATCCTCTGCGGAGTTAAACTGTCCCTGATACGCATCGTGGAAATCGTCAATGCTGTCATTGTCAGTGTAGCTGACATAGGCGGCATAGGCATCCTTCTCCGAATCGTCCATCATGTAGTATTCGTTGATTTTGTCAAACTCCTCCTCGGTTGGCAAGCCACCTTCGTGATACCACTTCTCGGGGAAGTTCTCATAGTCCTGAACCATGAACTCTGGGTCTTTCTCGTCGGAATGAAGTTCACGGCAAGCATCCACGAATTCCTCGTAGGTGTTGTAGTCGGAAAGGGTTATCCACTTTCCGTCAATGGAACCGTTGTTGTACTTGGCGTATGTTCCAACGTAGATTTTGGGTTCTCCCAAGTCAACGTCACCATCGGCTTCCTTCACGACCTTCTTGTTTGACTCGCCATAGCAGTCCAACGCCTGATAAACCTTGTCAAGCTGGCGTTGCATCCAAATCTTGTCGATGCGGTCGCCGCTCTTTCCATATTGGACGCAAGCATCACCATAGTCGTTGATGATGTTCTTGACGTCCGCCGTTCCTTCCTTCACAATCTTCTTCATCGTGTTCTTCCTCGTAGATTCATTCAATTTGTTAAACTCCGCATAGAACTTGCCCAACCTGTTGCGCCACTTGATAGCCACCTTGTCGTCAGTCATTGATGTTGCTCCGGCGCGAACGAGAGAATACAACGTGTCAAGATCCTTCTTGCCATTGATTTCAAGTTCCCAGTTCTTGTCGGAGGAATCATAGAACTCCTCCAACTTGTCAACCCACTTTTGGGCATCGTCAAACTTCAAGCTGGCAAGGTGAATCAAACCATAAAGCTCGTCAAGTTCCTTGCGGCTCCTGATTTCCAGATTCCACTTCATTCCCTTCTCAAGCTCTTCCCAGTTCGTGGATTCCTCCATTCTTCCATTGTAGGTTGAAACCCAATTCTCGAAATCATCCAGCAACTTGCCAATCAAAAGCTCTTCGTCCCTGCTGCAGGTCTTGTTCTTCCAATCATGCTCGATGTCAAACAAACGGTCGCGCAATTCCCTCAACTCAAGGTCGCCCTGTTTCTCTGAAACGCCATGATGCTTGACATCGCGGATTACCCTCTTCTTGGCGGCTTCAATAGCCCTCTTGAACTTCTGAAGTTCGGACGTCTCCTTCACAACTTTCTTCATATTGGTTTTCCTCGTGGATTCCTTTAGTCCGGCAAAAAGGGATTCTATCTTTTCCAGTTCATCCGGTGTTGCATCCAACCTTCCATATTCCATGTCAACGATGATTCCGGTCTCGCATTCACCCTTCGTCTTGTACCTGTTTCCTGGTATGTACTTTCCGGTTTCGTTGTCAAAACCCACCCACCAGCTCTTTCCGTCCAATGCGGTTCTCTGCTTTGCTGAATACCTTTTGGTTATGTCCTTCAAGGGCAACATTGACTCGTTCACAATATCTTCTTCTTCTTCCAAAGACAAAAGTTCGGGCGCCGTTTGCCTGAGATATTCCCTGTCCTCGTCTGTGAACGACCCCATGCTGGAAAGATAATCCTGAACGGCCCAAACCTTGTCCTCGGATTCATCCCATGACGGGTTCACTCCACTTGGCTTGAACTCCTTTTCCTTTTCAGCCAAAAACGTTTCCAAGTTGCCAATGGATTCCTGCACATATCTTGGGCCGTCATCGTCAATGACGTGGTCTTCCTCTTCATGATAGCCAACGTCCTTGAATTTCCTTGCGTCAATCGCAGCAAGGAACTCAGGAATTTGATCCTTTGACATGAAATCCTCATCGTACAGCTCATATTCCTTGAGTTCATAGTTCACCCTTCCGATTGGCGCACCTCTGTAGTAGATTTCATATCCATGGTCATAGCCACCAAGAGCCATTTCCCAGTTTCCGCATCGGCCACGCTCGCCGTTGTCGTCAATCTTATCCATTACCTTCGCAAGGGCGGAGAAATTAAGTTTGGATTCATTCATCTTTTTCATTTTTCACTGTCCTCTGGAGACCACAAATGCAAATCGTCACCGTCTCTGCCATTGATGAAACAATAGATGTTGCCATCATCCTGGAAACCATACCCGCTATTGGGCAATGGACCGAATCTATTGTAATCCAGCTTGTCCATTTCACGAATGTCCGGAAATTCCACCCACAATTCCTCCATACGGAACATCATATCCTCTTCTTCAAGCTCCTCAGCGTCCTTTCCAATCAAGTCCCTTATCCTTGACGTGAATTCCTCAACGCTTTGCTTGTCCCTTGCGTAGAATATGCCGTATGAACCAGTGGCGATGTCGCGGTAAAGCATCGCATACATCGTCTCTTTCTCGGAATCTTTATACTGTTTCATCTGCAAATATCTTTCTCTTTACATTGGTCAAAGAATATTTACAATAAAACATCATTTTTCCTTCAACTGGTCTTGTTCCATGTTCGTGAGCATGGTGTTCACAAACCTGCCATAGTCAAGATAGCGTATCCTTGTACCGGCCTTTATCTGGTCAAATATGTTTTGGTCGCGCACCCCATTCAACTTCATTAGAAACCACGCCAACCTTGTAGAGCCATACACCTTCCAGGAAATGGACGGCCAGTGCATGTCGGTGGGGCAAATGTACCATTGGCAAACAGAATCAGGAATGTCAATCAAGTAGAAAGTTGAATTCAAGTTGTACTGCCATCTTCCCTCTTCGTCAATGAAGAACGAAAACATCTTGTCAAGGTCAAAGAAGTCAGGCGCAGCATCCTTGTTGCTGTGAACATATTGGCGTATATCATCCGTGTATACGCCATCCATGCTATAGGGCTTCCCAACAACCCTTGTGCCTTTTCTGCCTCTTTTGTCTGCCATATTATTTATTTACTCCCTTTATAGTTTTTATGATTCTTATGGTTTTTATGCCAAGACTCCTTCATCTTTCGTTTGGTTTCTTCTGATAAATGTTTACCGTACATTGGATTGTTTTGTCCTTTCCTTTCATTAGACAACTTTAATTTTGCTTCATCCGATAAATGTTTTCCCTTACTCCAAGTATTCTTTCCTTTAAGTCTCTAGGATATTTTTATTTTTGACTCTTCTGAATGGTGTTTTCCACCAAATCCAGGTTTTCTCCCCTTTAATGATTTTGCACGTTTCTATATTGTTTCTGGTGAAGGATGTGAAAATTGATATGGTAATGGTCTCCCTATATTAGCCTATCTTATTTTCTCTATGTGTTCCTATGATAATTTTCTCCCTTTATGAGACATGGACAATTTTTTGCGATGTTCTTCTGAAAATTTTTTACCTTTATGTGCCAATGATAATTTCAATTTGGTTTCATCAGACAAATGTTTTCCTTTATTTAATTCTGAAACTTTCATTCTGACAAATTCATAAAGTCTTGAATTGAATCTGAATCCTCTATATTGATTTTTATTACTGGTTCTCATCATAGTTATTGCCGTCCACATTCCTTGCGTATTATAAATCTTGGCTAATAATAAATGACAAATATAATGTTCTCTAGCAGTTAGAAAAACCAAATTAGAAGACTCATTAGAACCTCCTTCTGATTTTGGTATTATATGATGACTTTCGCAATAACAATCATCACGATTAATTGGATTCTTCCGACGCTTTTCAATAAGCGCATTGTAAACCTTTAAGTAGTTCATAATTATTTTTACCTTTATTATTGTGACATGTGCGTGTCACATAAGTATTTACCAAAATTACAATAAAAAGACTCAGGCGCACACCTGAGTCTTTTGTTTTTATAAATCAAACTTGATATTCAACAATGCTCTTACGAGTCATTGTTTTTTTGACATCAATTATACGTTGATTGCGAGAACCCTTAAATGTACATGATAAATCTCGTTCTTCAATCCTGAATTCACCATCCACAAGAACGTCGATGTATTGCAAGATGTCCCTCATATAAGGGTCTTCCGCAATTTCCTCGAACTTGTAGCCCGACCAAACCCAGATATCCTTCTCCGGGATCCTTTCCTTGCACTCCTTGCAGAGCTTTATTATCTCCTTGCGGTTGTCGGAACACCTTGACAACGGTTCTCCGCCCATCAAGCTCAAACCATCGCATGTTGGTTCCGCCAGTTCCTTGAATATCTTTTCCTTCGCTTCCTTGTCAAATTTCTGCCCAAATGCGGGATCTTGAGCCTCCTCGTTGAAACAACCTGGGCATTTGCGCTGACATCCGGTCACCCACAAGGTCAACCTGAATCCCGGACCGTTGGCAATGTCAGCCTTCAACAATTTTGTGTAGTTCATGAATAAACCTCGAAATCTTTATCTTGCCAAGTTATATTTACATTGTCGTGTTGACGCACTCCAACGCAAATCTTCCACCAGTTCAATTATAGTTGTCAACAAGCCATCTACCCCAAATTTCGCTTCACTTTTCTCCAATATGCCCTTGTTGAGGTTTTTCGGTGACCCCTGGGGCCGCCATTCCAAATCCTTGCATATTTCTCATCTGTCGCGTTCCTTCCCCCATACATAAGAAGGTATTTCCTGCAAATTTCCCTTGACTTATCAATGGATTTCCGGTCGGCGTATGTGTAGGACGTGCCATATCTCCTGTTCACGTCATCCACAACTTCCTTGTGTATTTGAAGGACTCCAACGGCTCTTCCGTTGTCCCCAACCACATGATTCTCCCCCTTTGATTCAACGTGAACCAAGGCATCAATCAACTTGTCGGACGGCGCGGCGAACGCGAAATTCGCCAAAGCCAGCATGAGTATGGTCAAAATGAATTTCATGGCATTGTATTTACTCATTTAGGGTTTTCTCAGACCAACACCTTCCAAAATTTTAGCCGGCCAACATTCTTCCTTGCGGCAAAGCCAAATGACAAGCGTTTCCATCGTCCGATACTTGTCGGTGTCAAAGTCAACGTCAAAAATTCTCCAATCGTACAATTCGCATTTCTCGAAAATGTGTCCTATGGCACGTTCCTTGTTCTCATTTCCATTGAACGTGTACGATCCCAATCCAGGTGCTTCCACCCAAATGTCGGAACCTTCGGGCATGTCCCAGTCATTTATGAATTCAATCACCTTCATCACGTTCCACCAATCCTCATCCCCCTTGGGCTCGTTTTCCTTGATGAAGTTGAGTATGTCAATGTCTTTTTTGCCTGCCATAAGGATCCTCCCCATCCGAAAGCCACATCGTGCAGTTGTCTTTTTGAACGACGCCGCCAACGCGCTTTCCATCAACGTATTGTATGGCGTTCACAATCCAACCATACAGCTCCAACTTCTCAAACAACGCGGCGGCCACCTCGTCGGCGTCCATCCACCGGATAGTCACCCACTTCTTTCTGTCGGTTCGCCAGAAGTTCAACGTGAACCTGATGTCGCCCTCTGAGCAGTCCTTGCACAACTCCACAAAACGGTCAAAGTCAAAGTCAATGCCCTTGTCCCGGATGAAGAACCCGTCCTTTGGAGCATAGCCCTGTATGAACTCCCTTAACTTGCTCAAATCGTTCATGCCCGCTCCTTGCTGTCATCCGGCGGCGCCAACCACATATAGCATACATCCTTGCCACCATGCGTATATCCAATTTCCTTTACCTCCCATCCAAACAGTTCAACCTTGTCAAAGAGGTATGGCACAACTTCTTCGGCGTTGAGATATGGCGCAACCCATTTGTCCTTGTCATCACGATGTACGTTGAACCTGTATATCTTGAAGTAAACCCTGTTCCTTGGACAGTCCTTGACAAGGTTGATGAACTTTACAAGCGGGAACTTTCCACGCAAAATGGGCTTGGTGTAGCTCCTGGGATTTTCCAGTATGAACTCGCGCAACTTGAATATGGAGACTATCCCTTCCATCAGTCCTCCTTCACCACCAGATAGATTGCATAAGTCCACCAACCATTGCACGGACCGAATTGGGCAACATCTTCAACTTCCCAGCACTTCTCGCCGCACTTCTCAAAGAGAAACGTCAAAATGGTGTCCCATGTGAAAGTCTTGAAATATGTCTTCGTCAAAGACCTTTTCTTGGTGCAGACGGAAACAAAGAAATGGACATCGCGCTTTCCGTTCCCCGAGATTATGTCGGCAAGTTTCTGAAGGAACTCCCCGGTTGTCCTGTCCTTCCAAACCCAGAACAACTCGCCAAGTTCGGGAATGTAGTCTTTTGAATGGGGTCCGTACATTGTTTCACCTCTGGGCGGATGCCAAATAGTCAATCAAGTCAGCGTCAATGTTGGTCTTTCCATCACCATCGCCGCAGAACAGAATCATAATGATGCCATGCGAGCCGTCCATGCTCTTGACGAGCTTCATTTCCACGATTTCGTGCGCAAGGGACAGTCCCATCATCCGTGAAATGAATCCATCTTTCGTTGCGCAGTACTCTATGCGCTGGTTGGCGGTTGTCCAGTTGGTGCAGTTCTGGTTGAAATCCCAAATAGCCATTTGGGGCGGAAACTTGTCCCCAATCTCCCACAAATCCCAGGAGACTTTGCTGCAACCCCTAACCATGTCAAGAATCCTCCTCATCTTGACCTTCAACTTGGAATCCAGAACAATCTCCACATAGGGTTTGAAGTTGATGTAGTCTGGTATGATTACGGCGCTTGTCTTTGCGGGTTTGAACCACCTCTTGACGCGGTCAATGAACGATTTCATTTCACTTTCTCCTTTCCTCACCATTTCCATTCAAGTTTGTTGAACGCATCCACAACGGACTCGTCAATGTTGGTTTCGCCATCCTCGGAATCCTCAACCCAAACCGCCAAATGGCAATACTGTCCCGAAACCCACGAAATGATATCCATTCCACGTATCACCTTTGACATTGACATTTCAAGCAACGCGCCTGGAAGGTTCTCCGCCTCCGCCTTGGAATGGAAGCCAAACTTGTTGTCGCCAACGTTCTTGAAGCCATATATCCCAACATAGCTGACGGGAAGGTTTCCCTTGCTCTTAAGACACGCTCCCAATTCCCAAATTATCTCTTTACTGCACTTCATTGTCAAACTCCCTTCTTCACAAGAACCCTTGCGTGGAACTTGCCCCAGAAGCCATCGTTGACATCCTGGCAAGCGTACATGTTGTCCGGCAGGACATCCACAACAACAAGGTTGCGCGGAACTGCGATATGGGGATAATACACCTTGTCCCCGACTTTGAACTTCCTATAGACGAATCTTTTGTTGAAAATCCCGACCCTCTTCACGGAAATGCCATAAGGTTCGTTTCTAAATGGGTCAAGCAGACCCTTGAACCAGTCAACAATGGTTTTCATTTTCATTGTCTCCTTCTGCACATTTCACTTGTTTGCGCAAATCGGCTCCCAATGCGTGACAACCATCGTGTCGGGCCACTTCCGCGCCAATCCGTACATTCGCATCTTCGCCTCGTCTTCGGCGGCATCCCTGTCAGTTCCCTTCACCCAAACCTTGTTAATCTGGAAGTCCTTGCCATCCTTGACAAGTTTGATGACGAAACTGAATCCTATGACGTTCTCAACCATTTTGGGACACTCCTTTCAATCACGCAACCTTGTTCGCCTTGACGTAGGCGGCTTCCAGCTTCTCCCATGAGAAGTATTCCATCTTGGCAAGCTGGCCCGCGTACTTGCCAAGTTTCGCGTACACCCACTTCATCTGCTTCTCGGAGAGCCAACCGTGTGTCTTGTACCACTCGGCGAACTTCGTGAGCAGGCAGGCATCACCAACCGTGAACCCAATGCCATTGGCGGCATAGGTGTCCTTGGAATTCTGCTCCCCCTTGGTCTGGTTGTCGTAGATGCGGAGAAGGGCGGCCTTCGCCCAAACGGGATTGTGGACGAGGTTCCAACGCAGGAACTCCATCAGGGCGGCTTTCGTAATCTTCTTCATATCATCTACTCCTTGCAGGGAACTCGTGGGCATCCCTTTCTCCCTCAGAACACTTACAGTATAACAAATTGGGGTTGGAAAGTCAAGGGGGTTCTGAAACTATTTTCAATTCAATTTAGCACAATATCCGCCCATTTTCAAGGAACAATTGTAAATATTATGTAAAAGAGGTTAAAAACATGATGAAATGGCTATTGAAACTTGGACTGAAATTCGTGTCCTACCAAACTCTGGTCAACACCATTGCTTCTGCAATCGCGTACATACTTGAATACGCAAGGAAGGAGGCAACTCCTACTGCATGGGAAAACGCAAAGGAAGCAGTGAGGCAAATCAAGAACTGGGCATCTTTGCTTGATGAAGTGTATGAGGACGATACCCTCACCTCCGACGAAGAGAAGAAGATCCAGAACGCAATTGCGGACTGCACCGCAACAACCACAATATACAACCTGTTGAAGGGCAAGAAATCTCCGAAAAAGGAAACCTGGTCAAAGACCGCTGATCCAAAGACGGAAACCCCCAAGAATAAAAAGAACAGGAAAAGAACAACCAAGAAAACGGGAACCAAGAAATGAAAAGGAAAATCAACGAATCATCCGAACAGGAAACCTTGAAGGAAATTGAACGCACATATGGAAAGAAAGTACGTGACGCTCTTGTGAAATACTGCACTGCGAAGAACTTGGACATCACCGATACGGTGTACGAGACAAAGACCGATGGAAACGGCCAAACCCCTTGGGACAAGTTTGACAACTGGGCCGAAAAGAAGTTGGGTCTTGACATAATGGGAGACTTTGACGATGACTTCGATTACACTGGAGCGGACGCCAGGGCGAAGAGGGAAAGGGGATTGCAGGAAGTTCCCTTGGCATCCTTGGACAGCTTCGATGAGGGAAGCGGAAGCAACCCAATTGATGAATACTTCATCCGAAACTGGATTGCAGAGGAACTTGAGGAATGCGAATGGGTTGATCCTTCAGAAATCGAGTACTCCGGCGAGGAACCCTGGGTTGAAGTAACGGCGCAAAATGGTGTCGTGTACAGAATCCAGGTGACAAAGGAATTCGCGCCAAGGGAAGTGAACGCAGTGGACGATCTCATATGATAAAGTGGAGAAGAATAGACGAATCCTAGGGTTGTCAAGAGACAACCACCCTTGACCTGCTCTGCAAGAAAGACGCGGAGCAGCTCAAGAGGTTTGCGGTGGAATACAGGACGCTGTGCGAAAGCGCGGTGAACCTGCAATCCGGGAAGTTCCTGGAAATCTCCAAGACGAAACTCGCCATCATCAAGAAGTTCCTTGCGGGACTTTGCGAAAAGGACGGCGTTGTGAAGGAGTCCATGAAAGAGGGAATGAGCCGCCTGACTAAATCAACCTGCAGAAAGATAATGGACATGGTGATGAAGTTCGGATGGTATTGCTGGTTCTACGGCGACCAGATGTTTCCGTGGGAGGACGCGGAACAAGACGATTCAAGGGACAAGTTGGAATCCTATCTGGATTCGCTTGTGGCGGCATAAACAAAACGAGGTAAAAAGAAAATGGCAGTAAACATAAACACGTTGATAACTGGAACAATGACACTTGGATCTGGTGATTCTACCCCTTCAGAACCAACAGCTCCACAAGGCAAGGTTCTGTACAAGATAAGCGCAGATGGAGACTGGCTTCAGTCAGATGCTGACATAATGGAAGGTGTTTTCAATAACTTCGCCCAAAAAGAAATTGCAGTTGCAGTCATAATCCCAAGCAAGGATATAAATGAAAATGACGTTACGGGCATCACAGATGGTGCATTC